>Ga0209902_100014_pt1 | contig 507090 bp, 427 predicted proteins | sample FECB27metaG_FD_188304 | JGI IMG/M metagenome (GOLD analysis project Ga0209902, IMG submission 188304) | Cyanobacterial communities from the Joint Genome Institute, California, USA - FECB-27 (SPAdes) (version 2) | ecosystem: Environmental > Aquatic > Thermal springs > Hot (42-90C) > Microbial...
GCCTGATTTTTCTATTGAGACTGGCTGACGTTTGCACCTTGCGATTGCGCGGAGCGCACTGCCCCTTGGGCAATCGCCTGTTGAAAGCCAGCTATAGAGAGGTATTGGCATTTTTCGGAGATGTCTATTGTCTTTAGACCATATTCTCTCACAACAGGAACACGGCAAGCAACAATTTCTCAAAGCAGTTACAGAACTTAGCAAAGCCTTTGCCTTAGCAGTTCCCCATGAAGAAGCTTTGGCAATTCGGGATGAAGTCGGTTTCTTCCAAGCCATCCGCGCTGCGATGATGAAACATACTACAGTTAGCGGTAAAAGCCCAGAAAATTTAGACACAGCCGTACAGCAAATAGTCTCCACGTCTGTAGATAGCAATCAAGTCGTAGACATCTTCACCGCCGCAGGTTTGCACAAACCAGATATTTCCATCCTCTCGGATGAATTTTTAGCAGATGTGCGCGGTTTACCCCAGCGACACCTAGCTTTGGAGATGTTGCACAAGCTGATTAATGATGAGATTAGAGTGCGTTAGCGTAGCTCCTCCGCAGGAGGCTCGCGTCGTAATCTTGTTCAGTCCCGTTCCTTCGCCCAAATGCTAGAGCAGACAATTCAAAGATACCAGAACCGCTCGATTGAAACAGCCGAGGTGATGAGCGAATTGATAGAACTGGCAAAGGAAATTCGCTCATCTGCAAGCCGAGGCAACAACCTGGGATTAACAGAAGATGAGCTTGCTTTCTATGATGCTCTAGATATCAATGATACTTCAGTGAGTGTCTTGGGTGATGAGATACTAAAGGCGATCGCTCGTGAACTTGTAGATACAGTCCGCCGCAACGTTACCATCGACTGGACGCAGAAAGAAAGTGTCAAAGCGAACCTGCGACGCTTAGTTAAGCGCTTGTTGCGGAAATACGGCTATCCACCAGACAAGCAGGAAAAGGCGACAGTGACGGTGCTGGAACAAGCAGAGTCCCTGTGTAAAAATTGGGCTGCGTGAGAGGTAGAGGGGATTGTAGGAGGATGCGATCACCGGAGGTGGGGCTAAGTCCTGCGGACACGCTACGCGAACGCCCATCGCCTGTAAAACATGGAAATCAATTACCTGAAAAGCTTAAAGGGCGCGGCTTCGCAACATTATACAACTTTTTTATTGCTCGATATGACGAATACTTCGGAAAGTATACAACTTTATTTTTTGAGGCTCAGGAAATTATGAACGTAATTGGAAGCTTTTCAAGCTCTAAAATTATATGACTTTTTTATATTTTTACACGTACGCATAAGTGTAGTTGTGGGTCGTACCTCCAAAGAGATACTAATGCAGCAATAAATATTCTGAATCTTGTTAAACAAGCGTGAGTGTTGGTCACTCCCGAAGTAACGCTACAGGAGTCGGAACCACTACGCTACTTGGTGAAAACCTGGTAGAGCAAGTTCTGACGTAGAATGTAGAATCCCCTGGCTTTAAATCAAAACGAGCGAAGTGATGTTTTGATAGCCAGGGGAGTGTCAATGACTCTTAAGTATCTTCGGGAAAAACCCATTTGGGAGGTTCCATGAGTCTTTTGAGTCGTGCTGCTTCAGCTATTTCGTGCATTTTGTCTAAAGGAGTCTCTTGGATGAACTTTGATGCAGCCTCTACATAGGATTTCTCATCTACAGCGTTGTCGTTGGTTTTGGTTTCAGGATTATTGACTTTATCCTCTTCCACGCAAACCTCCTCGTTTGTCATTTTGAGAACGGCAGTAATTTACAGCAATTCTTATTGTGAAACAATAAGACTTGTCTTTGTCTAGTAAATCTTAACCTTGTCACTGCCTTGTGTGAGCTTGTATGCAACATTTCTAAAATCAAATCAAAAATCAAAAATCAAAAATCAAAAATATTATAGAAATGTTATGATCCAACTTCTCTACAATCAAAGATAGATTCAATGTCTTGGTTAAACCAGTGAACAGCTACCTACGCAGTGACGCTTTCTCGGGCTGGTGGGGGATTTAAACCCGCCCTCCGGGTATCTCCTGAGCCTGCGGCACGCCTAACGGCGAACGGAGACGCTGAGCGCAAAGCGCACGCTCCGCGAACGCGAACGCCACTTGCTCTACTTGGGGAAACCCCAAGACCGCAGTGGCTCACCACCAACGCTTTCTGTGCACAGGAGTGTGGTGTTTCCCCCAACGATAAAACTGATAACTGATAACTGATAACTGATAACTGATAACTGATAACTGTTAAAAGGGCGCAAATGTCGGAAATCTTTGCTACTACTGGAACCATAGCCGCGATCGCCACTGCTGTTGTTCCGCAACAGGGGAGCGTTGGAATTGTGCGCGTATCTGGTTTGCAAGCAATGCCTATCGCCCAAATTCTTTTCTTTGCACCAGGGCGTCAAGTTTGGGAATCTCACCGCATCCTTTACGGTTACATCCGTCATCCCCAAACTCAGCAAGTCGTGGATGAAGCACTAATGCTTATCATGAAAGCACCTCGTTCCTACACGCGTGAAGATGTGGTGGAATTCCACTGTCACGGGGGAATCATGGCGGTGCAGCAAGTATTGCAACTGTGTCTGGAAAATGGTGCAAGACTAGCACAACCAGGAGAATTTACCCTGCGGGCGTTTTTGAATGGGCGAGTGGATTTAACTCAAGCAGAAAGTATTGCCGATTTGGTAGGAGCGCGATCGCCTCAAGCAGCACAAACAGCACTCGCGGGTTTGCAGGGAAAATTAGCTCATCCTATCCGTCAGTTACGCGCTAGCTGTTTGGATATCTTGGCAGAAATCGAAGCAAGGATAGATTTTGAGGAAGATTTACCCCCGTTGGATCATAACGTCATCATATCAGAAATTGAGAGAATTTCAAAAGACGTATCCCGAATTCTTGCAACCGCTGACAAAGGTGAACTGCTGCGCACAGGTTTGAAAGTGGCGATCGTTGGGCGTCCGAATGTCGGAAAATCGAGTTTATTGAACGCTTGGAGCAGAAGTGATCGAGCGATCGTCACTGAGCTACCAGGTACAACTCGCGATGTTGTGGAATCGCAGTTGGTTGTCGGCGGAATTCCCGTGCAAGTACTAGATACAGCAGGCATTCGCGAAACACAAGACCAAGTAGAAAAGATAGGGGTTGAGCGTTCCCGTCGTGCTGCAAGTGCAGCCGACTTAGTGCTTTTGACCATTGACGCTCAAACAGGTTGGACAGCAGCAGACCAAGAAATCTACGAACAAGTGCAACACCGTCCATTAATTTTGGTGATTAACAAAATCGACCTAGCATCACCAGAAGGAGTGCAATATCCAAAGAGTATCAATCACATTGTCAAAACAGCAGCCGCTCAAAATCAAGGTATTGAAGGTCTAGAAGCAGCGATTTTGGAACAAGTGCAAGCTGGAAAAGTACAAGCTGCTGATTTGGATTTAGCAATCAACCAACGACAAGCAGCAGCATTGGTAAAAGCGAAAACATCCCTAGAACAGGTGCAGGCGACAATTGTCCAACAGTTACCTCTTGATTTCTGGACAATTGACCTTAGAGGTGCAATTCAAGCTCTAGGGGAAATTACGGGTGAAGAAGTAACAGAATCCGTACTTGATAGAATTTTTAGTAGATTTTGTATTGGCAAATAAACCACGAAGACGCGTAAGCGCAAAGCGCAGGCACTCTCGGCGTGCAGCGTCTCCGCTACTGAGAAGGGCACGAAGAAGAATTTTCTTAGCGCTCTTGGCGTCTTCGCGGTTCGTTGATATGAAGTTGTAGTCGTATATGAAACTAAGGCAGGCTTTTCATCTGCCACTAGATAATTTAGATTTATTTACAAAGTTTGTGAATAAAAATCAATGTCTTTTCTTGAAGGAATTAACAACGCCAATGCATTAATCGTAGGAGCAAGCCAAGGCATTGGTTTAGGCTTTGTACAAAAATTACTGCAAGATAACAGGTTTGCCAAGGTTTATGCAACTTATCGTCAGCCAGAGTCTGCTTCCGAATTATTAAATCTCAAAGATGAATATTCTGACAGATTAATTTGTCTGTCGATGGATATTACTGATGAATCACAGATTGTTGAAGTTGTTCAACAAATAAGTGCAGCAGTAAACAAGCTTCACTTAGTTGTCAACTGTGTAGGATTGCTGCATGAGGAGACATTGCAACCAGAAAAAAGTTTAAAACGTATCAATCCAGAGTATTTGATGCGCTACTTTCAAGTCAATAGTATTGCGGCTATCCTGCTTGCCAAACACCTGTTACCCCTATTCCGTCATAATGAGCGCAGCGTTTTTGCTAGTATTTCTGCTAAGGTAGGCAGTATTGGTGATAACCAACTGGGAGGATGGTATGGGTATCGAGCCTCCAAAGCTGCACTCAATATGTTAATGCGAACAGCAGCAATTGAGTATAAAAGAACTAGCCCTAAGACTGTAGTAGTTATGTTACACCCTGGAACAACGGATACTCGCCTTTCTCGTCCATTTCAGGCAAGTGTACCTGCTGAAAAATTATTTTCAGTGGAACGCACAGTTAACCAATTGCTAACTATCATCGAACAGCTTCAGGATGGCGATAGCGGGCAGTTTTTTTCCTGGGATGGTAGCCGCTTGCCTTGGTAAAAATAGGGGGAAGAAAAGAGTTATTACCTAATAAAAATTAGTATTCCAAAACATCTAACCTTATAAAGGTGTAAGGTTAAATTTAGAGATAAATAAGGTTAAATAAAGGTTATTTGTAACGGTTTTGGGTTGCATACACAACAAAGTAGGGGCAGAGCATACTGTGCCCCTAAAAATAGTCTTGTTTAAAGGGTTATCGGATATGATAAATTTCTTGTGATTAATGCTTTGTTATTCTAATGATTTCGTTTAGATTTGGTTAAAATCCGGTTAAAAATTTGAGTGAATTCCGCACAAATAAACTTTGTAGAGTTAGGGCGCAAAGTGTGTAAATATGTAGCAGCTTTTCCTTAAAAATAACCCTTGAAAAGTCACGAAAATCTCTTCGTCTGCTTTGTTTCTTTTTGGTAGCCTGCGGCACGCCCTTCGGGTATGTCTTCGACACGCCTGAGCGCAGAGCGTCCCGTAAGGGATACGGCGAACGCAGTCGCTTAGGTCGGGAAACCCTCCTGCAGCGCTGTCTCACCGCTGCGCGTCTACGTTGTGGTTCGGTTCATTCAATTTGATGTAGCACTTTTAACGACACTTCCTAATTTTATGCAATCCAATCGACTCAAGCTAAATCGTCGCCAGTTCTTGCTACGTTCAGCCCTTACCAGTGGTGGAATTATTGCCACAAACCTTTTATCAAAATCAAGAGTTTTCGCTCAAGCACCTGCCATAATCACATCTGATAAACTGCGCCCCACCATACCTTATGGAGTCGCCAGTGGTGACATCAACGGCAATAGAACTGTGATTTGGAGTCGGAGCGATCGCCCAGCCCGGATAGTTGTAGAATACGCAACAGATGAATCTTTCCGTGGTGCACAGCGTGTTGTTGGACCAAATGCCCTTGAAGCCAGCGATTATACAGCAAAAGTTTATCTCAAAAACCTGCCATCAAGTCAGCAGATATTTTACAAGGTAACTTTCCAAGACTTAGACGATACAAAAATCTACTCAGAACCTGTTGTAGGTACTTTCCGAACTCCCCCTGCATATGGGCGAGAGATATTCTTTGCTTGGTCAGGGGATACTGCTGGTCAGGGATGGGGTATTAATCCGGAGTTTGGCGGCATGAAAATTTACGAAACCATCCGGCAAGTCAATCCAGACTTTTTTATCCATTCCGGCGACACTATTTATGCCGATAATCCCATCCAAGCTGAAGTCAAGCTAGATGACGGTAGCATCTGGAAAAACATCACCACACCAGAAAAATCCAAAGTTGCCGAAACCTTGGCAGAATATCGGGGTAACTATATATACAACTTATTGGATGAAAACGTCCGTCGCTTCAACGCCCAAGTTCCGATACTAGCGCAATGGGACGACCACGAAACAACAAACAACTGGTATCCAGGCGAGATACTCGATGATAATCGCTACACAGTTAAGGACGTTTCCTTATTAGCACAACGGGCAAATCAAGCATTTTTGGAATACTTCCCGATTCGGATTGATGGGGATGAGCCTAGCAGAATTTACCGCTCCTTCAAGTATGGTCCTAACTTGGAAATTTTCATGATTGATATGCGCAGTTACCGGGGACCAAACACAGAAAATCGCCAGACAGAAGAAAGCCCAGAAACAGTATTTCTAGGTAATGCACAGATACGTTGGTTGAAAAATCAACTACGCAAATCAACAGCAACATGGAAAATCATTGCAAGTGACATGCCCATTGGACTGGTAGTTCCAGACGGTTCCACCGCCTTTGAGAACTTAGCCAACGGAGACGGACCAGCTTTGGGACGGGAACTAGAATTAGCTGATTTACTGCGGTTCATCAAACGAGCCGATATTAAGAATGTTGTTTGGTTAACAGCAGACGTACATTACGCAGCAGCGCACTACTACGACCCCAACAAAGCCCTGTTTCAAGACTTCAAACCCTTTTGGGAGTTCGTTGCAGGTCCTCTCAACTCTGGCACATTTGGACCAAATAGACTTGACAATACCTTTGGTCCAGAGGTGAAGTTTCTTACTATACCTACAGATTTGACACCAAATCGACCCCCAAGTGCAGGTTTGCAATTTTTTGGGACAGTCAAAATTGATGGTTATACAGAAGTGATGACAGTCGCATTAATTAACTTGGAAGGAAAAACCCTCTACAGTGTAGATTTACCACCGGAAAAATAAACCGCAAAGACGAGCCAGCGCTGCAGGAGGGTCTCCCTCCGCAGGCGACTGGCGTCGCAAAGAGCGCGAAGAACTTTTGTCTTGTTCGCGCTTTCATGTTTTTTACTCCCATCAAGCGTGTAAAATTTCCTATTTTCTCTCCCCCCGAAAGCTGCCATAATGGGTAATATTTGGGTGAAAAGGCAGTATGATTTTATCCCTTCTGCACCATCCACACTAACATTCCCAGAATTTGCTCAACTGGAGGAAGTGGGTAATCGGTCAAATCGATTGTTACCATCTGTCTCTCAAGTTTCAGAAATCTCCAGACAGTACCGCTACTCACACTGCCATAAATACTGGGAATGAACTGAGCGTTTACCTCATTAAACTTTTGAGCAGCAACCATTTCGGCAATGCACTGTGCAATCCCGCTGTTCAAATCCGCTTTTTTTGCCTCAACAATAACGACTGCTGGAGCTTCAATTTCTAACTGTTCCGGGGAACGACTGATAAGGAAATCGCACACCCCATTGAGTCCAGCTTTTGGATCAACAGTAAACTCAGCACCTGAGAAAATGCTGATTTGTCATTGTAGAATCTTCCGCACCTCAACCAAAATAGGACTGATAATTAATTCAGAACGAGCTTTTTCCGTGCCAGTAGCGATCGCCAGTGGTAAACTTTCCTCTAAAAAGTCGGAGAGAGTTGCACTGGGTGCAATAGGAGTGATATCCGTCAAAAATCGGCTACCCTCTAGGGTGGTTAGACCAAAGGCTTGTTTTACCTTTCTGAGCGTGAACTCACTGTAGGACACTTTAGTCTCTCCTGCTATTTATCTTGTGTAGGGGTCTGGGGGAGCTATAAGACCCACACCATAATATGCAGATTTGGTGTGGGATACATGGACTCCCCCAGGTTAATATTAGGGACTCGATGTCCCTAATATTAACATTTACTACTTGTCACTAGTCTAGTAAATCGGCTACAATACTGACATGATAACACTTACTCACCGCTACCGAATCTATCCAAATGCCACTCAAGAGCAAACGTTAATTGAGTGGATGGAGATTTGTCGAGGAGCTTACAACTATGCTCTTCGAGAAATAAAAGATTGGTGCCTTGGTCGTAAGTGTTTGATTGATAGATGTTCTATTGAAAGAGAATATATCCTCACTTCTGAATTAAAGTTTCCTGGCGAAGTCTATCAACTGAATAACTTGCCGAAAGCTAAGAAAGAATTTCCCAGACTTGGAAAAGTTCCTTCTCAAGTTATTCAGCAAGCTGTTAAACAGTTGCATAGAGGCTGGGAATATTTTCAGGAGAGAGGTTTTGGCTTTCCTCGATTCAAAAAACATGGACAGTTTAAGTCGTTACTTTTTCCTCAATTCAAGGAGAATCCAGTAACGAATTTGCATATCAAACTGCCGAAGATCGGAGTAATCCCAATTAACTTGCATAGACCAATCCCTACCGGATTTTTGGTCAAACAGGTGAAAATCTTGAGGAAGGCAGATAAGTGGTATGCGTCTATCGCTCTTCAATGTGATGTTACAGTTCCCGATCCAGTTCCACATGGTCATCCCATTGGAGTTGACATTGGAGTGGAGAAGTTTTTGGCAACCAGTGATGGTGTTCAAAGTAAACCGCCAAAGTTTTTCAAGCAGCTGCAAGGCAAGCTGAAATTGCTGCAACGCAGATTAGCGAGATTACAAAGGCGGTCGAAAAACTACGAAAAACAACGACTCTTGATTGCTCGACTACACCATAAAATTGACAACACAAGGAAGGACTTTCACTTTAAGCAAGCCCATGCGCTTTGTGATGCTGGCGACATGATTTTCATGGAAGACCTGGACTACCGCATCAGTGCTAAAGGCATGTTTGGCAAGCATATGCTTGATGCTGGATTTGGACAATTCAGAACTATCGTTAAGTATGTCTGCTGGAAGCGTGGAAAGTTCTTTGCTGAAGTTGATGCCAGGGGGACTTCTCAGGAATGCCCGCAATGCGGTGGTTTAGTCAAAAAAGACCTGAGCGTTAGAGTTCATAGCTGTTCACACTGTGGATACACAACTGATAGGGATGTGGCAGCAGGTCAAAATATTAGAAACCGAGGAATGACCCTCATTAGTACCGTCGGGCAGACGGGAATGGAAACAGCCTGTGCAGTCGATCTGTCGGGGGCTGATGCAAGTCAGTCTAGGCAAGTGGCGAAATCTCGAACGCGAGTGCGTGCGCTTCGCGCATAAGAGAGCAACCAGGAAATCTAAGATGTGAATCTTGGAAGCCCCCACTATACCGCTTGCGGTTAGTGGGGGAGGATGTCACTCGTAGTGTATCCCGCCTATTCTGGGATACATCAATTCTTGGGTACTGGGGACTGGCTCAAGATTGGAAATGCTCCCGACTTGGGGAGGGACTTTATTGCCGCGGACATAATTTTTCGTTTGATAACCATTACCCCAATCCCTAATACCCAATCCCCAATCCCCTTTACGCAGACTCATCACTGCAATATCCAATAGTACCCTTTTGTGTACCAAGCCAAATCCGAAATCTTCATAGACGCAGGTGAAGAATTTATCAGTAGTTCATTCGAGATAAGTTAGCTATGGTAGCACTAAATACCACCAATGACCCCATATTAAAGCTTGGTTCTGAAGGCGAAAAAGTTAAAGAGTTACAAAAACTGTTGAACAAAAGGCTCAATCGTAAGCAGGATGTCAAGGTTGATGGCGTTTTTGGTCCCAAGACAGAAGATGGTGTAAAAATTATTCAATACCAATTCCTTCTCAAACAAGATGGCATAGTTGGTCCTCTCACCTGGAAATCTCTGCGTGCTAACGCCCCAGTGGATAAACCTACTTTGCGTCGTGGTAGCACTGGCGAACAAGTTTCGATTGTCCAAAAAGTCTTGGAAGATGGCGGATATGAAACCGGTGCAATTGATGGCAATTTTGGAGAGAAAACAGAAGCAGCAGTAAAAGCTTTTCAGAAAGATAAAAACCTGGTTGTTGATGGCATTATTGGTGACAAGACATGGGAAGCTTTGAGCAAACTAGCGACTTTCCTGACAGCTGATTAAAACTAATGACTTCTCTATTTCTCCCATAACTTTATTTGCAAGCTCCTGCCGCAGCAGGAGCTTTTAATTTTGTTTTTCAGTGGTAGAGGATATTGTGTTGGCATTCCACCCTCCCTCGAGCACGAAATTTACGGAATTTGCGGTAGGGTAAGTAAGTGAAGTACCCACCACCAACCGCAAGCGGTATGGTGGGGGCTTCCTGTCTCATTTGCCGCCGCTCCGTTGGGTATACTCATTGCTGAGTATCCGGAACCAAATCCGGTCTGAGTCTTACGCCGCATCTCTCGGTTTTCACCGTTTATCTCCTCACTCGTGAGAACCCAGGCAGCCGCCCTGCTTCCCAAGGCAGTAATTGTTTTTCCGTACATTCCTGTGTGGCTTATCTTTTACCGCAGGGCGTAACCGATGCGTACCAGTGACCGGAATCTTTCCCCCTTTCTCTCGCTAGTTACCATGGTAAGCGTATGACCGCTACTGTGACCTTTGTTTGCAGCCGAGTGGGTGGGTCAGCAACCATTTATATACTATCATATATGTAGATGTTGTGTAGCTAAGCATGAATAAAAAAGGATTGAATTTGCGGATATTTGAACGTCGTCTAAATAAGCTTAGATTATATGCAGCTACTAAGGAAAAGACGATGACTCAATTGGTTGAAGACTGGATTGACCGACTACCGACCCCAGAGATTAACAACTTCTCGGACATCCCGCGCCCTATCAATCCACAGGATTGATTCGGTTGGGGATGCCCTCGTCGTTGTCCGGCTTATATCCCGCCACTAAACGGGGTACCGTTATAGTGGGGGACTTACGCCGAATTAGTTAAATTGCGGCTATACGACCGATAGAGATGTTGCAGCCGCTCAAGTAGTCGCGATACGCGGACTTGCAGCCGTGGGGCACACGGTCAAGATGCAAGAGCAAGGGGTAAATTCATTGGAATCCCCGTGACGCAAGAATCTTCGCCCTTATAGGGCGGAGAGTGTCAAAAGACAACACAACCGTGCAGCGTCAAACTCATGAGCAGCTTCCCAGATTTTTCCGAGCAAGGCTATGAAATTAAGCGCATACTGGGGAAAAACAGCACCAGTGGTCGTGTGACTTACCTCGCAACCCATACAACTACTCAGACGCCCGTAGTCATTAAGCAATTTCAGTTCGCAACAGTTGGAGCCACTTGGTCAGACTACGATGCCTATCAACAGGAAATGCAAGTGTTGCAACAACTGCATCATCCCAGCATTCCCCGCTATCTTGATTCCTTTGAAACCCCATCTGGCTTTTGCTTAGTTCAGGAATATAAACCTGCTTCCTCGTTAGCTGAACCCTACCAGTGGACACCAGAGGAAATCAAGCAAATTGCTGTAGCAATATTAGATGTTTTAGTCTACCTGCAATCCACTTATCCTCCCGTGATTCATCGGGATATTAAACCAGAGAATATTTTGGTTGAGCGTCAGGAGAAACTCAAGGTTTATCTCGTTGATTTTGGGTTTGCGCGTCAGGGAGGTGGAGAAGTAGCAGTAAGTAGCACGGTTAAGGGTTCACTGGGCTTTATGCCACCCGAACAACTCTTCAATCGCCAGCTAACCGAAGCCTCCGACCTTTATAGTCTCGGTGTGACGCTCATCTGCTTGCTGACACAAACCCGCTCAACTCAAGTCGGTGACTTAATAGATTCGGCTTATCGTATCAATGTCAAACAGTTGCTACCTTCGCTCCATCCAAAGTTTATCAACTGGCTGCAAAAGATGAGCGCACCCGATCTCACAAATCGCTTCAATAATGCTGCTACTGCTCTTTCAGCACTAAAATCGATTGATCTTGTTGGCAACCCAAAAGTGGGAAAGCTAGTGCAGCACGGCAAACTCAATTCAATCGCCAAAGTAGTTGGGCTTGGTACCCTTGGCTTGGTCAGCCTACTTGGCACAATAAGCATCATTTCCAGTATCTCTAATTCTACAGATACTCATGAACAGCATGAGCACCACAAAATTAAGAGATACGACAAGGAAAAAAATCACCGATTCGACAGGGAAGACAATGATGCAGACGACCGACATGACAAGGACGACGATGAGCATGATGATGAGCATGATGATGATGATGATGATTAAGCGCTGTTTGTCTTAATCCTTTGTCGTGGCGATAAACATGATTATTATCAATTCATGTTCGATTTGGACAGCGATCGCCTCCAAGTCCCTCAACTAACATCTTGCACCAGTTGCGTTATTGCAATTTTTGTAGCAGTGCTATAAACTACAAGCGTATTACTGAACCGTGTTGGTATTTTTCGGAGATGTCTGATGGCTCCCGAAAGTGCATAACGTCGATTTACTTGCACCTAGTAAGAATACGGAAAGGTTTGCTCAAAGGCTTAACTTCCTTGAGTAAATCAGGGGGAGTTATACACAAAAACTAAATTCCTGTCAATATAAGGATTTTTATGTATGCTTCATAAGCCTTACAGCCGTCGTCGCTTTCTTCAAAATTCTGCTCTATTCTCCACTGCTTTAGTGACCTCACTAGCTACTGCTCATCTGACTCGTGCTAGTGTTCAAACTGTAAAGGATGAAGCTGTAGATGCTCTAATTATTGGCAGTGGTTTTGGAGGAGCTGTTGCAGCTCTACGTTTGGGGGAAGCAGGTATCAATACAGTCGTACTAGAGCGAGGTCGTCGTTGGGCGATTACACCAGAGCAAAATACCTTTGCGACGTTTGAAAAGCCTGATGGTCGAAGCGCTTGGCTTAGTCAAACAACTTACTATGGGGCACCTATAGATGTATACACGGGAATTTTAGAGTTTCTGGTTGAAGAGGGTATTAACGTTGCTTGTGGAGCTGGCGTTGGAGGTGGGTCGCTCGTTTACAATGCAGTCACTTATCAGCCTACTCGTGAACTCTTTTATAAAGTTTTCTCTCATTCAATCAACTATGAAGAATTGGATGAGGTTTATTACCCTCGCGTGCGTTCTATCTTGAATCCAGCACCTATTCCCCCAGACATTTTGGCAACTTTTTATTACGATAGAACGAGGTTATTCCTTGAACAAGCAACTACTGCTGGCTTTCCCAATCGTGTATATGATATATCAGTAGATTGGAATATAGTTCGTGAAGAAATCAATGGAACCAAAAAGCCTTCTGCCATTATTGGTAATCATTGGTTTGGTTTCAATAGTGGAGCTAAGAACAGCCTTGATCGCAACTACCTAGCTAAAGCAGAAGCAACGGGATTTGTAGAAATTCTGCCTTTACATTTAGCAACGACAATTACTGAAGTACCTGGACATGGGTACCGGGTTTTATGTACTCAAATTGATGAAACAGGACAAACTGTTGTAGAAAAATCTTTCACCTGTCGCTATTTGTTTTTAGCCGCAGGTTCGATGGGCACTTCCAAACTTTTGGTCAAAGCTAAAGCAACAGGCACACTACCTAAGTTGAATGACAATGTTGGCAAATACTGGGGCACTAATGGAGATAGCCTTACTATTCTTTCAAATTTGCCACCTGTATCGGGTAAAGGGGGACCTGCAACTGCTGTTCTCGAACACTTCGACAACCCTCTAGGTCCGGTCGTGCTGGAGGATATTCTAGATCCTTTTGGGGCTGACGGAACAACACAACTTCTTGGTTTAGCAATACCCCAACCAAGGGGAATATTTGAGTATGATGGTAAGCGTGATTCTGTCAAGTTAACCTGGGCTTCTGACCCTAAAGTGCTATCAGCCACAAAGCTGACTTATAGAATTCTTCAGCAGAAAAACTCTAATATAACTACGTCTGAAGTTAGTGATGCCATAACAGCTCATCCATTGGGAGGAGCAGTCTTAGGGAAAGTATGTGATGAATACGGGCAAGTCAATAATTATCAAGGGCTTTATGTCGTCGATGGTGCTCTTATTCCTGGCTCTACAGCATGTACAAATCCTTCCTTTACGATTGCAGCTTTGGCAGAACGCTGTATGGACCGAATTATCCGGGATATTTCCGCTTAATTCGCACTTGATAAGCACTGGAAAAACAGGGCAAGTGTACTAGTATAAAAAGAAAAGGAGCCTGCAATAAAGACAATGTGCAACATTGCGGCTTTTCCTTAGACATCGCCCCCAAGTTCCCCAACAAATCTACGAAATCATCTTCTCCAACGCCACTTGCAAATCTTGCGTCAGGTCATTAACCGCAACTCTTGCTGCTTGACGACTTGTCTGATAAGTTGACCAACGTTGTGTGACTGAAATTGGCTCACCTACTGTTAGCCGTGATTTTCGCCAACCTAAGCGAGGTCGTGCAGGGTTTTTCTCCCCTTTTATCCGGGCGATCAGGTCGAACAAGATTAAGGATGTTTCGGCAAATCTCTCAAAAGTAGGTTTTTCTAGAACATAAGTTCCTGTCACCGCTACAAAACTCTCCGCTAGGCGCATATGTAGCGTCCGCAGAGATGCTTCTTCAGCAATCCAGTCTGCCAAGCCCCGTTCTACGGGCGATAATGCGTGTAAATTTGGCAAATCCTTGCGGTGAATATCATCCCAGCCTGCTGACTCTATTCGGCGACTGCGCTCAATCACTGTTCCGTGGGATTCAAGACCAAAATATTGCTCGGCTGCTTGTAGTGACCTATCTAATACCGTTTGGAGTCGAGCCTCAAGTACCTCGTTACGACTTGCAGATGGATCTGTTTGCTTGACAATTGGTGTACTTTGATGGGAAAAGCGAGCGTAAAACTGTTCCATTTGGGAAAGGACATGTTCACCGAGGCGAAAGAGTCGCTCATAAAAAACTTTTTCTGGCTCAACGAGGTTTGATTCACCAAGTTGTTGCACTGGTAAACCGCAATCAGCTTCCAATTTGCCCAAAAGCCAATCTAGTTTTCCCCAAGATGGATTGATGTAGTGATATTGATTGCAAATCGGTACAATGAAAACTTCCTCAGTTCGGTTAGCTTTGACCAAATCTTCCACACACCAGAAGCCCATATGAGCTACGCCAGGTTCCAAGGGGCTAACAATTTCGCTATGTCCATTAGTTGCGCCTTCGGGAGCTACACTTATTGGCAGTTTGCCATTAGCAAACAAATCCCGCGCTGTCTTCATACCAACCTTGTCTAGCCGCTTACCTCGATGAATTGGCAAGCCTCCTAAGCGAGAAAAGAACCAACCCAGCCAATCCCCAGCCCACAAAGTCATCCCTCGGTCATAGAGAAAGTGAGAATGAATAGGATGCTGTAATGAAATTCCCATTTGACGAGCAACTTTCGGTACAGCACGGGAGAGTAAATACATCATGCAAAGAGGATCATCAACCTCTGGGTGGCGAAATGCTATCAAAAAGCGAATTTTACCAGCTTGGAATTGTTGGTAAAGATTGACTAGCACCTCAACATTCACAGTTTCAACCTGTGCGATCCCAGCAGGTAACCACGGTCGAATCCGAAACCGCATCAGGACTGGCAGTAACCTTTGGGTAATATAGTATACTAATGGGTTAAATCGCTCGGGAATAAACTCTAGGGGCGGTTGAGCGAGTTGAATCGAATGCGGCAAGATGGCTCTCCTGGTCGTGTTGCTTAAAATAGGTAAACTTTAAGCCCTTAGTCCTTAAATTATAGTCTTTCCCTCTGGAAAGCCGCCTTTGCGGTTCATACCCGCCTTTACGGTTCCTTATTATCTTGTGCAAGGAGGTAAATTAAACTGCTGACTCCAACCGTACAACTGCCCTTACACGGTAAGCGAATTATCGTTACCGCACCTCGTAACTACGCCGTCAGGTTATCTGAGCAACTGATCAACCAAGGCGGTTTGCCGATTTTGATGCCAACCATCGAAACCTGTCTGCTGGAAAACTTTACTGAGTTAGATGCTGCACTGCAACAAATCGACACATTTGATTGGATTGCTTTTACCAGTAGAAACGGTATCGAAGCATTTTTCCAACGCCTGAAAGATTTGGGGCTAAACCTTTTTTCTTTGACAAATTGTCTTTTTTGTGCTATAGGTACAGACGCGGAAAGATTAGCAGCTTTTGGCATCAAAGCCGATTTAATACCAACACAACCCAGCCCCGCCGGAATCATTACTGAATTGGCTAAAATTCCAAATATTGCCCAGCAAAGTGTACTCGTTCCGGTTCCAGAAGTTGTCGGTGTACCAGAACCCGATGTGATTCCAAACTTTATTGCAGGTTTAGAAAAATTGGGCATGAAGGTGACTTGTGTACCAACTTATAGGACGCGGTGTTTGGACAAAAATATCTACGAGGTTGAGTTAAACCTGATTCGGCAAGGCAAAATTGATGTCATTGCCTTTAGTAGTACTGTGGAAGTCGCAGCTTTTTTGCAAATGGTTGATGCAAAAAGTAATTACGAGCATTGTGCGATAAGCCCGAGGCTTGACGCTACGCGTATCGCCTGTTTTGGACCTTATACGGCAGCCAATGCCCAGAAATTAGGTTTAAATGTCTCGATAGTTGCTCAGGATTATAGTTCATTTGCGGGGTTTGCTGAGGCGATCGCTCACTTTTTTCACTGATTCAGCCAGCGTACTTGTCCAATCCACTCAACAAGAGATGAGAGCAAATTATATCAAGTCCGATTAAATAACCTTACTAAATGTGTAGTGAGGAATGCGCGTCCTCTTCCATGAAAACAAGCAGTTAAGTCCTTACTACATAGAATTTTTATTATGGGTACTTTGCCGGACATGATATGAGTCCTGTACTAATTATGCCAATTTTTTAGCGCTATTTTATGCTATTTAACGCTTTTTGCCCTGAACCAGCAAGTTGACAGCCAAGGGAACGGTAAGACTTGGTGCGATAGCGTAAGCGCAAGCGCACGCCAAGGGCTAACGCGGAGCGTGCTTTTGAGCTTAGCGCTGCTGCGACGGATACACGGGCGGGGATTCTGATATCGTGGCTAACAATGTTTGTTCTTTTACGAAACCTACCTAGAGAAATATTTGAGAAAAATTTACGAACTGCATTGTTTTATCCCCAAAGGATCAAGATTCAGTAAGTAGGCTGTCATAAAATACTTAAATATGCAAAAATTCTTTTGTCTGTAGCTAATAACATATTCTGTTTTACATATTCTTAACAAAACACTTTAAACTAAGTTGGCTTGAGTGTAAGCAAACCCAACAAACCCTCAACCATGTCCAAACCCAAAGTTTTCATCACTCGCCGCCTCCCCACTCAATTAGAGCAACTGGGTCATATTGCTACCATTGAAGTCTGGGAAGAACGCCAACCGGCTCCCTATAAAGTTTTACTAAAAAAGGTCAAAACAATTGATGGTTTGCTGTGCTTGCTGGCAGACCAGATTGATCAGCAACTGATAGAAGCAGCCGGAACCTCTTTTAAAGTTATTAGCCAAATGGCAGTTGGATACGACAATATTGACATTCCTGCTGCTACTGCACGGAAGATACCAGTTGGTCATACCCCCGGTGTGTTAACAGATGCGACTGCTGACTTGACTTGGGCATTACTCATGGCGGCTGCACGGCGAGTGGTAGAAGCGGATCGATTTGCTCGTGGGGGTCAGTGGCGGACGTGGGAACCAAATTTGTTATTGGGACCGAACATCACAGGTGCGACTTTAGGGATTGTCGGTTTTGGGCGCATTGGTCAGGCGATCGCTCGTCGTGCTAAAGGGTTTGATATGAAAATTTTTTATACTAGCAGACACAGATGTGACCAGGAGTTAGAAAAAGTTTTAGGTGTGGAGTTTACAGCGTTTGAACGTCTGCTGCAAGAATCTGATTTTGTGACAATTCATACACCTTTGTTAGACGAGACTTATCATCTTTTTGGCGATCGCCAGTTTGAATTGATGAAGCAGTCTGCCATTGTCATCAATACAGCGCGGGGAGCAATTATAGACCCAGAAGCATTATACACAGCGCTTACGAGTGGTCAAATTGCAGGTGCTGCCATAGATGTCACTGACCCAGAACCGATACCAACTGATAGTCCCTTACTGAGCTTAGATAATCTGATTATTACACCTCATATTGGCAGTGCCAGCCTTCAAACACGAGAAAAAATGGCAAACATGGCGATCGCTAATCTAATTGCTGGGTTGAAGGGGGAACGATTGCCTCATTGTGTCAATCCTAAAGTTTATTAATAAGAGGATAGGGGCGATGATTCTCGTACCCCGTTTAGAAAGTTTTTGATATTATTATCCAGCTAGCCTCATTTTATACTGAAGGAATTAGCTATGCCCCAAGTAGAAAAGTTAAAAATTTTTCTTGCTTCTCCTGGCGATGTGAGTACGGAAAGAAATCACGTTGTTAAAGTTGTCGAAGAGATAAATCGTACTGTAGCTCCCGATAAAGGTGTTGTATTAGAGGTGATTCGCTCCGAGAATGCTTATCCTGGATATGGTAAAGACGGTCAAGCCATTATCAACGAGCAGATAGGCAAAATGTCCGATTACGTATTGTTTATTGGGATTATGTGGAACCGCGTTGGAACTCCAACAAAGCGTGATATATCCGGAACAATTGAAGAATTTAAACGAGCTAGGAGAACTTTTAATAGAATTGATCAACCCGAAATATGGTTTTATTTTCGGTCAATGACTGAAGGGGTAAAAACCAAAATTGAATTAGAACAGCAAGGAAAAGTTAAGCGATTTAAAAATAGTTATAGTAAAAATGGATGGGGATTATTTCGTGAGTATAAAAACCCTTCTGAGTTCCGCAATAAATTACGCGAACATATTACTCTATGGTTAACTAATCGTAGGAAAAAAAGAGTAAAAAAGAGCAGTACCAGTTCAAAAACGAATACAAGTTCATTATCAACGGAAAAAGCATCTGCAAGTAAATTAAAGACTTATGACGATCCGAAACAAGTAGGCGTAAGCTCCAATGTAATACCTAAAAGGCAAATATCCACTATTAAAAATTATAAGAAATCAACTACTAAATCAAAAGCTAAAACAAGTAAAAGTATAAGTAATTCTGGAGCTTGGGTTTTACTTAATGACTATTTATTTGAAACCCAATCAGTTGAAATGAACGCCAATAAAAACCTTGTCCTTAATATACCAATCGTAAGTGCAGAACAGGAGGCGAATTTACGCGATCTACAATCAATTAGTCATTATCACACCAGAAGACAAATTATCTATGCTTACCAAAATGATGCATATATGGTGCAGGTGGAAAATGTTGAGACTAAATCTATAAAAGGTAAAACTTCCTATATAGTTACGCTAAAGCCAACACCACAGTCGTATAGTTACAATATTATTAATTATTATGGCTATACTTTCGAGCAGGTTGCTGAATCACAGATTCGGTTTTTATTATTAAACGAAATTCCGAAAAGTGCAGATAAAGCTTATCAATCAACACCGGATTATATTATACGAGAAAACGACTACCTAGTCGAATCAAAAGGGCATATTATTACTAATGTATGGAAAAAGTGGATTACGGAACCACAGATGTTTTTAATCAATGCACGTTTAGCGGCAGTATGCTTTTTAAAAATTAATAATATAGTCGAACACATATTGGAATTAAAAATTCTTTTTATTAGTAAGAATGTTGTATCCGTAAACTTTCGCGGACAAATACGACAATTTCACTATAATAAAGAAATTAGTGTAATACAAGTAAAAGGTAAATGTGCTCTGGATTCATAAAGTGAAAGTGCACTGGAAATAAGTGCAGAATAAATTGATTTTAACTATCAAAGTTTTAAAAGCAAGCTGATGTTAAAAATTCTTCTAATTCATATAAGTCTACAGAATCTAAATCTTTTGGATACACCATTACAGTCAGTTTTCTTGTGACGAACTTTTCTTTAGATGCAACTATAAATGAAGTAATAATTAGTTTAGCTAGTGCCATTCGCGGTAATCCTGTGCGAGCTAGGTCAGAACCAATAATTGGAATTGCAACATTCATAGTATGACCTTTGAGACGAACTTCTCGCCAAAGAGACGAGAGCGAACGCCAGATATAATCAGAGTTAGACTCTACGGTTAAATTGTTGTTCATGTATCCATAAGCAGTTAAAAAGTAACGCTTATCATGCGTACCTAAAGCAGTAGTTGTACCAATGGGGTATCGTCCTGTTTTACCGCGTGTTTTATTTCGCTCTTCTTGTCGTAGATGACTTAATGGTTGGAGAGCCGATTCGATTTCTTTATCTAGTAATCTTATGTCACTTCTATAAACTTTTGTAAGAAATTGTCCTTGAACGCTCTCAGGTTTAATTATTTCTCCTAATTCAGTGTCAAAAACATCATTAGCACCTATTACGAGGTGAGCTTTTTCATCAAATATATCTCCGATTTTGACTTCAATTTCTGAATCGGGAGAAGATAACTTACTACAAAAACTTCTTTTGGGAAACCGCTGAATGATAGCAAGAATCAAGGAGATACTACCTAGTCCAAAGTAACCTGCCCAGCCAAAATTTAGTTTGTCTGGTAAAAATAGTGCAGCGGGTTCGAGCAGTAACCAGAGAAGACCAAAGTTGCCGATAAATGAATTCCAAATTCGTTGAAAGCCAACTTTTCTAAATAATTTTAAGTAAATATTAATTGCCATAGCCACCTTTCAAACAATAAAGTTTGTATTTGACTCTAGGTCATTAGAAGTATTATTTTATTCTCATTTAGATCCTATCTAACATTAGGCGAGTGTCCCGTCATCGGCACGAACCGCACTGGTATGGTTTTCTCCTTTCGCAATCCATTTGGTGTCTTGGTAATGACCATCATTTCCTGCTCCAAGCTTCCGACTGGAATCACCATCTTTCCATTGATCGCCAGTTGTTGAACTAAAGCTCCAGGAATATCGTCTGGTGCAGCAGTCACAATAATCTTGTTGTAGGGTGCATATTCTGCCCAGCCTTCATACCCATTACCAGTTTTGACATGGACGTTTCGATAGCCTAGCTGACTGAGAGTTTTGCGCGCACTTTTAGCCAGTTGAGGAATAATTTCGATAGTATAAACTTCTTTAGCCAATTCACCAAGGACAGCTGCCTGATATCCAGAACCAGTTCCAATTTCCAGCACTTTGTCCTTCGGGGCAATTTCAGCTGCCTCTGTCATATATGCGACAATATACGGTTGAGAAATGGTCTGGTTATGAGCGAGCGGGAGAGGATGATCTTGGTACGCTAAATCTGCAAAAGATCGATCTACAAACAGATGACGCGGCACCTTAGACATAGCTTTTAAGACAGCCTTGTTTTTGATCCCACGCGCCCGGATTTGTTTTTCTATCATTTGTAGGCGTTGGGTTTGAAATTCGTCCTTAGGATAGTTGACGTTCTGAATTGAGACACTAGACGAATTATTATAAGGTATTTCTACTGCACACGCAGGTAGGCAAAGCAATGTGAGGCACAGCCATGACACAAACAGTAACCGAAGCATAAAACCTCCCGATTCTTCATGTTATGCCAATCAAAGATTTACCCAACCCCCCTTTAGTAGGAGAGTTGGGTAATATCATTTGCCGCAGTCGTAGATTACAGAACTACCATTTGTGTCGGATACGGTCGTATATCTCCACGTATTCTTCTCCTGGGTGGTTCCAAGAGTAGTCATACTCCATACCTTGAAGAGCAAGTTTGCGAAACTCTTCTGGATTGTTGTACCACAACTTCAAAGCACGTTCCATTGCCGACTCAAGGGCAGGATAATCTGACTGGTAGAACACATAGCCATTGCGTTCTTCCGGAGGCTTATTCTGGTCGTAGTCTCTGTCAAAGACAGTATTGACTAGCCCACCGACTCCCCGAACTACGGGTACAGTGCCATACCTCAGCCCAATCATTTGGGTGAGTCCACAAGGTTCGTAATTGCTAGGGACAATAATCATGTCTGCCCCTGCATAAATCAGGTGGGATAACTCTTCGTTAAAGCCAAGTTCTAAATGAACATCAGGATTATCGTTCAAAAAGTTTTTCTCATGGCGGAAATGGGCATTGATTCCTGATTCTGTTGCTGAACCCAACAGCACAAATTGCGCTCCATTCTGGAGGGCGTAATAAATTGCGTGATGGACAAGATGAACGCCTTTTTGCTCATCTAAACGACCAATGAAAGCAATGACTGGCTTATCAACATCCTGCAATAGCAGGCGATCGCGTAAGGCTTTTTTGTTCTTTGCCTTTTCTTCAAAATTGTCCTTACTGTAAGGATAGGGAATATAGCGGTCTATTTCAGGATTCCAAAAATCATAATCAATGCCGTTGAGTACACCAGTGAATTTATCCTGGTATAAGTGCAAGCTATGACCCAATCCATAGCCAATGTCAGTGTAAGAAGCTTCCCAAGCATGGTGTGGCGAAACTGTCGTCACTGCATTGGAGTAAACAATGCCGCCTTTCATAAAGTTCAGGGCAAAGGGATTGAAGTTGTCTTGCAGCTTATCATACTGGAAGTAGTAAGACTCCCGGTTTAAATTCGTTGCCCGAAGAGTATCGACACCGGCAAAGCCTTGATGCTTAAAGTTGTGGATGGTGTAGCAAACCCGTTGGTACTCCATGCCATGATATTTGTAGATTTCATAGAGCATGACTGGAACCAACCCTGTCTGCCAGTCATGGCAATGGATAACATCAGGTCGTTTGTTGCTTTGAAGCAGAAATTCCAAAGCGGCTTTGCTAAAGAAGGCAAACCGCATATTGTCATCGCCGCAACCGTAGTAGCAGCCCCGATTGAAGAAATTATCTCCTGAGTGGGGTTCAATAAAGAAACACAGCCGTCCGTGTACCCAGCCACAATAGACTGAACAGTGAATTGCAGCGCCATACCAGGGTACCCACAAGTTCATGAAAGCATCATGAAGCCCCCAAATGTGGTCGTAGCGCATGCAATCGTACATCGGCAGAATGATTTCGACGGTATGCCCCCGGATTTCTAATTCTCTACTGAGTCCGTAAACGACATCGCCTAAACCTCCAGCTTTGATGACAGGAGCGCACTCCGAGGCAATTTGTACGATGTACATCTTTATCCTCGCTTAATAAAAATTTACTTTTATTATCTTTTCTATCATTACAGAAAAGATGTATCCATTGGCAAGTCTAGTACCGTCTGTTAGGTACAAATCTTCGGTCATAACGTGATTTGTATCATCTATCGCCAAAAATATTTTGACAAGAAGCTTTTCAAAATGAGAAAATCATGTAAGAATATGTCTTAAGCTAGATTGACAATTTTTGTAAGCATAGTAGTTCCACCACAAACAAAGTATTATTTATATGGAGAGTAAACTCAGAGAACTCATCGGTCTGCCTAACGTATGGCTTTTTGTCAAAAGCAGTAACGGCTGGTTAAAGAACGTAGAAATTTTAGATGTTAATTATGACACTGTAACATTTCGTTACGAACATGAATCCGAGGTAGAGAACAGGGTTTGGGAGAAGACCACTCGGATTGATAATATTGCAGAGATTGAAGTTCGTCTGTTAACACTACCTAGGGGCGATAAGCAAGTACAAGAAATTAAAAATAGACTTTCCAAGCTACTAGAGCAGGAAGAGAGATAGCAATTATAAGGTCTTCGTCTAACTGCATTTGTCTACTGGTACACCGTTTGCCACTGTTGAACCAGCAACCTACGTAGTGTGTGCAGTCGAGACGTTAGCGAATGAAAGTGCAGGAGTAGGGAAGTGCAGTGAGTTGAGATTACGCAGCTACCATATTATCTAGCTGCGATTCACACTGTTGGAAAATGTAGTTAACAGCAGCAAAGAGTTTATCTAGTTCTTGAATAATGTAAAAAGTGGTATTTTTGGTAAAAATATCTGCTTTTAGGTTGCCAAATTGCCACAGTTTTCCATTAGAAACAATACCGAAAATTGTCACCAAAAAAGAACGATAGGTACAGAACTCATTCGTCAGAATATTAAACGCGTTTTCTCGTTATGAGTCGAGAGTTCTGGTTTAGTCGTATTGGTATGGCTGCCCCCGGATTTATCCGTGGAGAAAAAAGAAAGTTTTTCCACCTCGCAAATCCCCCGGACTTCTCCTTGTGGGGACCCAACTGCGTTCCTAGCTGCGGTTCTGCATTCTTCTTAATTGCATAGAATACACGCAGCCCGGTAGGGGCACGGCAATGCCGTGCCCCTACAAGCAATCTGTATTACAGCCAATTGAGAACTGCTATAGTAATGATGGTAGCGAGTTTAGGAAGGATGGCGTTTTACCAATTCACGCATTCGCTCATTCAAAATTCAAAATTAAGAAAGCCTAAGATAACGAGGGTTTGGGAGTGTGTATCTGTCGCATTCTTTTTTCAAATTGGTATTAGTTATTATCTTGCTTCACTGTACTCAGCACCTCTTGTAACAGCTTGCGTTCTTCTATAGGCAGTTCGAGCAAAACACGCCTATCGCCTTTTGTCTCCCGATAGCGGACAGCACCATTGAGAAGACGGAGAGGAATTTGGAATTCAGGGCGACTCGCTACAACTTCCTGCCAAACTTCCTGCCATTTCTGCGCTGCTTTGTCACTTACCATTTCTGACATCAACGCACGTATGCTTTTTTCTCGCACAAGTCCCTGCGCTAATGCTAAGGCGACTTGATGTTTGTCGTAAAGTTCTACTAGGGTTGTGATGCGCGTTCTCCACACAGCTGCATCGTTTGTGCTGTTAAGTAGATTACGTAAAATTAATTCAGTGTCCTCCGCAGACGCCTTCTCTGTAGATTCTATAAGCTCAAGTGCATTGTCTAATGCTGCGATGCCTTCCTCCCAACGATTCAGTCCTAGAATTGCGATCGCTCGGTTGAAGAAAACATAAGAAAATTGTTCGCCTAGTGCGATCGCGCGATCGCAGGATGCCAAGGCTTCCTCGTGACGTCCGAGTATATCTAGAATCCAGCCTCTGCTGCCCCAGGCATTTGCATAATTGGGATTAAGCTCAATCGCTTTATTACAGGATGCCAAAGCTTCTTCATAGCGTTGAAGATTGTCCAGTACCCTGCCTCGCTCACGCCAAGCACTCATAGAATTGGGGTCAAGCGCAATCGCTTTGTCTAAGGATACTAAGGCTTCCTCATAGCGTTGTAGGTTCTTCAGTACCCAGCCTTGCAAAAACCAAATGCTATCATGATCAAAGCCAAGCGAAATCACTTTGTCGTAGGATACCAAGGCTTCTTTGTAGCGTTTAAGGAACGAAAGTGTCCTTCCTCGTACCAACCAAGCACTCATAGAATTGGGGTCAAGCGAAATCGCTTTGTCCAAGGATGCTAAAGCTTCCTCATAGCGTTTCAGGTTGCCTAGCACATCGCCTCGCTGACCCCAAGCCCAATCATAATTGGGGTCAAGCGAAATCGCTTTGTCCAAGGATGCTAAAGCTTCTTCATAGCGTTGGAGTTTTTTCAGTGACCAGGCTCGCTGACCCCAAGCCCACTTATAATTGGGGTCAAGCGAAATCGCTTTGTCTAAGGATACTAAGGCTTCCTTATAGCGTTTGAGGTTGCCTAGCATATCGCCTCGGTGTGCCCAAGCCAACTTGTAATTGGGGTCAAGCGAAATCGCTTTGTCTAAGGATACTAAGGCTTCCTCATAGCGTTGTAGGTTCTTCAGTACCCAGCCTTGCAAAAACCAAATGCTAGCATGATCAAAGCCAAGCTGAATCACTTTGTCGTAGGATACCAAGGCTTCCTTGTAGCGTTTAAGGAACGAAAGTGTCGTTCCTCGTGCCAACCAAGCACTCATATAATTGGGGTCAAGCGAAATCGCTTTGTCCAAGGATGCCAAAGCTTCCTCATTACGGTTGAGGTTGCGTAGCACATCGCCTCGCTGACCCCAAGCCCACTTATAATTGGGGTCAAGCGAAATCGCTTTATCCAAAGATGCCAAAGCTTCTTCATTGCGATTGAGGTTAGCTAACACATTGCCCCGCTGATTCCAAGCCCAAGCATCATTTGGGTCGAGATCAATCGCTTTTTGCAAGGATGCCAAGGCTTCTTCATAGCATTTGAGGTTGTGTAGTGACCGACCTCGGCGTCCCCAAGCGCGCCCAGAATTGGGGTCAAGCGAAATAGCTTTGTCTAAGGATGCTAAAGCTTCCTCATAGCGTTTAAGACCGTTTAAGCAGCGTCCCTGTTCTAACCAATCCTCTGCCTGACCACGAATTTCCACCAGTTTCTCTGCATATCGCAAAGCATTGGCATAGTCTTTCTTCTCAAAGCAATTTTCATATTCCTGCCAGTACGCCGCTACGCGAGGGTCATCATCATCATCTTCCATTGCCTGGAGTGCATAAAGCACATATTCTCGCTCTACTACAGCATCAGGTGGAAGCGGTTCTAGACGTTGCTGATACCTGGAATGATTTTGTTCGTAAGCAAAATCATCAATTGGCGCTTCATTGAACTGTTGTCCTAAATCATTAAACCATCCATTATTCCTGATTTCATCAATATCCTGTCCCAATCGCTGTTGCAACTCTACACGCGTATACCAAATTCGCAAAAAATCTACAAATAACTTTATTGGCTCATCCCGTTGCTTCTTCACCTCCAAACAAAACCGCATCAGCGGTTCCCGCAATTCGTAAAATGACTCACGCCCAATAGATTCAGAATTAACGTAGCCCTTCTCGCGCAAATCCTTTAGTTGGCTTGATGCTGTCTGATGGCTCATAAAACAGCGTTGGGCAATCTCCTTAACAGTAACAGCACGGCGGCGGTCAGCGAGAAATTCAATAATTTTTCTTTGTTGCTGCGAAAGCCACGACATCCGCGCTTGATAGTAAGGCGTTAAATCATCTAGCATCCGCATGAATGGTTCCACCAGTTCATCTAGCAACTTGCGGGTAAGAAACTGGGAGAAAATGACATAGACGCGGGGGTTTCCACCAGAGAGGTGATGAATGGCACGGATGCGATCGCGTCCTGTTGGCGTTTTGATAAAATCTTCTAGTTCCTTATCCCCTTCTAATTGGGCAATATGCCTTAACAAATCTACAGCTTCATCTAGCGTTAACTCTTCTAAGTGGTGAGCATAAAAGAAGTTATAGAAGGGGTCATCTTTGCGGATGATACCATCAAATAAGCTTTGTGCTGTTGCCAGAATTGTTAAAAATGAATAATTCTGTATATAAGCCCGGAGTTGCTTTTGCCCAATATCACGTAACCCGTCAAACAAATCATCTAGGTTTTCCATCAACAGCAGCAGCGTGCGTTTCCCAACAAATTCCCTGAGTAATGCTGCTGCTTGATGTTCAGCTTCTTGTTGCGATAACTGATAAAGTGCTTCAACTTGCTGATTTAATTTAGCATTATATTCTGCTGGATACTCTTTTTGAAGCGCTCGAAATATCCGCAGCAGCAAATCTAAAAAGGATGTAACGCCCCACTCTTCCTCTCTCAGCCATGCGATAACTAACTTATCATCTAAGTCTTTCATTTTGGAGACGCGATGATAAACCAGTGTTACCATGTGCGTCTTACCTATACCCCGCATCCCCACCAATAGGCGAAAATGTTTATTTGCCGTCAGTACACTTTCACGAATCAATTCAACTAAATAGTCTGCCAACTGATGACGCTGCACAAAAATTGCTTCCAAGGTTTCTGGCGTCATCAGACTGGGGGTAAAGCGAGAGAGAAAGGTGCTTTTCATTTTTTCAACCTCTCAATAATTTCCAGTAAAGTTGAATCAGCCCATAGCGAAAGCCATATCCCTCGCTTTGTCGAATAATATAGTAATCACGTTCTAAAAGTCTTAATACAGTGCGTGCGATTTCTTTGTTTTGTGTTTCTGGTTCTTGCTTGAGATTTTGAAACAAATCATCAAATAACAAAGGTTGGTTTGAAACTGCCAAAATATCAAGTAAATTTAGAGCATAAGGGCGTTGCTCGTCATTATAGTAATTATCAATCCGCTCGCGATAATGATCCATCTTCCAGGGATTGAGCGGATCTAATAAACAATCTTCGATAGTTTTAGTAATAGTTGCTGCATTCACCTTTCCGCCCCGCATTTTTAGTTTAATAATCAGGTGGTGAATGTAGAAGGGAATGCCATTTACTGCTAGTGCGATCGCACTAGCAGTTTCCCACAAATCAGCGACTGCAATATTTTCTCCTAGAAGTAACCTACGGGCTAAATCAGTAGCATCAACATGGGACAGTGGCGGTATATCTGCTGCATACATATCATTTGTCGGCTCGTTGGTGTATCCTTCTTTTTTCAAATCAGCAATCACATGATGCAAGCCAATGGAACCCGTAAACACCATCCTGACATCGGGGTACATCTGACGGATGGAACGCAATGTATCCAAAACTTCCATCGCCGCTTGATTGCCAATATTACCCAGCATATATGGAACTTCGTCCCAAAGCAGAATGACTTTGCGCTCTTGATTCTCAACCAAATCGGCTATAGTTTCAGTGAGCAGTCTTTTCCAGTGGGGAGCAGCAAATTCGGGTAACTTGACACCCATAGCTTCTGTACCACTTATTTGTGTCAATAGCTGACGCGTCCGTCTTGCTGTTCGCCGTAAGCCGCTTAAGTATTCTTCCACATCCTGCAAAACAGTCTCGACAAACTCCAAGGGCGATCGCATCGTCTCTAATCCCCGATTCATTGGACAATAGTGGAAAAACGGTACATATAACCATCATTACGGTGCATGGCTTGACAGTACTTATGCCTGACTGGACTGACTTTACCAATGTGTGTAATCATCTCAAAAACGCCAGATTTTCTCACTGTTAACCGTCCTACATGAGTTCCTGCAAATTTACCTTTTGGCAATTTAGCTTTAACCATATCCCCCGTTTGGAATCCAAAGAATGTTTTTTGGCGTTCTCTGTGCCGCCTGGGGAAACCGTGCTTATTTGTTATGCACATCTGACGATTACCCCATCCCTTAGCAACAATTAATAACGGTTGCTTAGTCATCAAGATTAATTGGTCAACAATACCAACGCATGCCGAGTCTAACCAATGCTGCTTATCAAATCCAAGTCGAATTCGATTGTACTTGGTTCTTCCACCAGTCCCCACTTCTACGGGTAATCCTGTTTGCTGCAATTCGTTAAATAATGCCCAACGAGTAGAATTAACAGCTGCTGCATCTTTTAATGGCTGTTTAACCTGGGCTAATACGCGATTTAAAGTATCTGGCTTCTGTGCCAAAAATTCTTGAATATCTCTATCGCTTTTAGATTGATTGCAGTCATGACAAGATATAACTAAATTAGAAATCTTATCACTCCCTCCTTTTGAACGCGGATGTAAATGATCTATCTCTAGTCGAGTATTGCTAGCACCACAGTAAGCACATTGCCTACTCCACTTTTCTAGTAAATACTCTCTAACTTCGTACCCGAATAACTCACCTTGCTGGTACTTAATTCCCATTACTTCGGGATTGACTAATTTTTGAGTGTCGAACCTGACTAATTCTTGAGATATTCCTGTAATTGGAACATATCTTTTAATTCGATTTACCCAAGTCATTACGTTGTGAACGCGAGATTTTAAGCTGGGAGCGAGCCTTCTAGCAGATCTTTGGCGTTTGCCTCTATTTTTGATTGGAGGTCGTCTGTAACGAGTTTGACGATTGCGCCTATTACGTCTGACAGCTTTACGAGCTTCTAAATCCTTCTTGATTTGTTGACCCCTATGTTGGATTTCAGCCCCCCAAATTACCCAATCTCCTTGAACAATAGCTAAACCAGTTACTTTAGAACCTGGATCGATTTTTAGCTGATGTTCACTTCTTCTTGGGTTATCAACAGCATATTTGAAAATTATTGTAAATGGGTATCTACGATAAACTGCTGCTTTTCCTTGATTTAATAACCTCCTTGCTTGTCCTGGTGGTATTGGGTCTAATGGCTGTTTGTTGGTATCAATTACAAAAACGAAATTAGACATTTTATAGTCCTCTGATTGCTCAGGTAATGTTTTCCTTGCTCATGTTTTAAGAGCTTGTTCGGCTAGAAACACTGGTTTAACCAAATACACCTGTTTAATTCCTAACGACAGAGCTACAAGCTGGAAAGCACTTGCAGATGTCATGACCCAAAAAACGTAGTCAGTTAAGACTTGAGCATGGCTATCTGTCCAATGGATGAGCTAGTTGTCTAGCTTTGTCCACTGTTTGGTGAATAGCACTTTTTCTAAGTCATGGTAGATCGGCAACTTATCCTCTGGTGCTTCTGCTTGCATCTTCTTAATAATGCAAGTTTTGCCCATCCGCCGTTCTGCATTCAGCATCAGGCTTTGTCTCTCCAAAATTTCCCAAAACTGCTGAATCAGCTTATCTCGTCCAATAACCTCATCTGGCGAAATTTGCCCTCCAGGGTTAGCCCTCAATTTCAGCGGTATCACCATATCTCTACCCTTACTAACATACGTCAAATTTAACGTACGTCAATCTTAACGTACGATTTACCAAACGTTCTTACGTCAGTGCTGATAGGACTAGCGAAGCCTTGTTGGTATCAAGTACCAAAATTTAACCTATTGCTTGCACACTATAAGGTGTTCGTCTAACTACATTTGTTTAATGGTACACCGTTTGCTACTCCTGAACCAGGAACCTATGCAATGTGTGCGCTCAATTGCTTGGCGAATCAAAGTGCAGGAGTGATTGCAGTAGTTTAGTGACGCAGTTACCATATTATTAGCTGCGATTCACACTGTTGGAAAATGTAGTTAACGGCACCAAAGAGTGATATTTTGGGTAAAAATATTTAGTGCTTTAGACAAGGGAGGAGACACGACGCGAGCGATTTAATCGCAGTCAAGATAACTCTATTAACTTTATTATTTCTGTGATTAATTCTGTTGGTTCTACAGGCTTCATCAGGTAAGCTTCAAACCCAGACATGAAAGCAAGGTTACCTCCTTGTTGTATGTCCATAGCCGTTATAGCGATCGCGGGAATCGCTCCCAAGGGAGGATCAAGCGTTCTAACTCTGCGAATTAAGGAATAGCCGTCAACTTCTGGCATAGCAATATCACTAATCAAGAGATTTGGTTCAAATTGTCCCATAACCTGTAGCGCTTCTACTGCCGATGCTGCCATCATCACTTGGGCACCAGCGCTTTCAAGAATAAAAGCGATTAAATTACAGTTATCGGCATCATCATCGACTACAAGTACCCGTAACCCTGCTAAAGGCTGAAAATCATCTATATCGTCGTTAGGATGAACATTTTCAGAATCGTTTGACACGATAATATCGTCTCCTCATTGCTTACTCAATTAGGGGGAAGTCCTGCTGGGAGCTAGGTACGAACTAGCTACTCAGTGGGCGTTGTAAATTAATGACTAGTCTTATTTCCTGTGAAGCATCTGCCATTTCCACAAAACTCTTAAGTCATTCGAGGATTTTAGCGGTTGGTTACTATTGAAGCGGCTGGAAAAGCTTAATTTCAACTGTCCCAAACATTCAGTTGCTCACAGATAGCTCTAATCTTTATAAAGCTGTGCGGTTGGATGGAGCGAGCGAAGCGTTTTTCCGGTGCGCCCTACACCAGTCAGCCTTTTACTTCTTATTACACTACCACAGGACTCGAAGGAGGGCTGTCAGTAGCAAACAACGAGAAATGTACGGATAGCCTGTCTTTGCTAAAACGCAACGAAATGATTATTTTTTCAGCAGCTTAAAAACCTGATAGCACCATCATCTAAAAAACTAGAGTGGCGCTGCGCTCTTGCGCAGTGCCAAAATGCGATCGCACTAAAGCGATAGCATTTTCCTTATATACTAACTACCAAAATTTAACCTATTGCTTGCACACTCGAACAAATGTAAACCAAACTGCTGTGAAAGTTCCTCACAAACCTTAACCCCCCGAACACTATTACCGCGTGAATCGAGTCGTGGTGAAAACACTCCAATTCCCATGACATTTGGAATAACGGCGATAATCCCGCCAGAAATTCCACTTTTTGCCGGAATCCCAACCTTATATGCCCATTCGCCTGCAAAATTATACATTCCGCAGGTGTACATCACACTGAGAATGTCTTTAACGTAACGGCTATCCACGGCTTGTTTTCCTGTAATCGGGTTGATACCCTTGTTGGCAAGTGTCGCCGCCATTAGTGCTAAATCATGGCAATTCACCATGACAGAACATTGCTGGAAGTAAAGGTCTAGCGCCTCGTCAATACTTTGCTCTATCATGCCGAAATTCAGCATGAGATGTGCCATTGCGCGGTTACGATGTCCTGTGATACGCTCTGAGGTAAATACTGAGATATCAACGAACACATTATGAGCAGTATATTCCCGGAACATATCTAGCATTCGGTTGAGACGTTCAGTAGCATCCGACCCTTTGATTAAGCTGGTAGTTGCTATAGCTCCCGCATTCACCATTGGGTTGTATGGTCGCTTCGATTTCTCATCGAGGACAATTGCGTTAAATGCGTCCCCTGTCGGTTCTACGCCTACTCTTGTCAAAAAGTAATCTCGTCCATGATCCTCAAGCGCCAGTCCGTAAACAAACACTTTGGAAATCGATTGAATCGTAAAGAGCTGATTGTAGTCCCCAACTTCGTAAAGGTCGCCATTGACGGTCGCGATGCAAATGCTAAACAAGTCTGGATTGACTTTTGCTAGTTCAGGAATGTAGTTTGCTACAGTTCCATCCTGTAGGGACTGGTACTTTGAATGCAAGTCCTCAACAAAAGATTGAAATTGTGAATCTTCTTGCTTTGCCATGAAACTGACAGTTGGGTGTTAAAAATTACGCTTTTTCTTCTATACTTTACATATTTTGATGTATCCGATTTGCATAAGCCAATCTAGTTAATATTCTCATCAGGAATTTTGCTTTTACGGTCAAAAATATTCATGCAAGTAACATCTAGCCTCGTGTTTTGTCAGTTCAGATACTATGTAATTTATTTTACTAAAATTTCAAGAAGGTTTAAGAAACATGCACATTATCACTCATCTAATATCCAGCTAGTTACAAATGATAATTATTTTAAAGTTAACTTGAATACTGCTGTCATTATTTGAAGCGAAAACAGGGTAATTGCTTGCAAACAAAGCCTGAACAAGGGCTTAAAAGCTAGTACTTAGCCAACGATACTTAAACATATAGTTTATATCTAGTTATCAAAATAACTAAAAATATTGATTTTATCTTGAAACTTATTGTTCAAGTAAAACTACTGGAAATTAAGTGAAAGTATGGTAGTATAAGCCGCTGTTGAAAGCAAATACCATTAATTCTCTTTATAAACAAGCGCGTACGCTACCCTGAACAATTTAATTACCAAATATTGTTAGCTTTTAATAATAAAATTTTTAATCAAACAAAAAACTGTTACACAGCCAAAAAGCTGTTTTGAGTAAGGTTTTGGGCTTAAAAGGTGAGTTTGAATTTGATAAATTTACCAAGGATTACGCTAGATCCCCGATCCGCAACCCTATAGGTTCGTGGTAGTCTGTTGCAGTTAAAAGCAAAAAGTGAAAGCAGAACGAGTTGGAGTTTTAGGGATATGTCACTCATCAGTGGTGCAAAATCCCGCCAATTTATGGAACTTTTGTTCTTCAGTCGCTTTAATATCGGACGCATGAATCAAAAACATTTGTGGACTGTTGTCGCTCTATTTTCTACTGTTCTTGGGATACCGTCAGTAGGTCGCGCTCAGACGGCCAAGAAAGCGGCTCCATCTTCGCTACCTATTGCCTCTGGTGATGTGGTGAAAGTAGGAGAGTATAAATCCCCAGCAGAGAACCCTGCTTCAGATGCTGCTGTGATGACTGAAATTCATACTCATCAAGTGGCAGGGCGTCAGGCGGCAACGCTCTATATTCGCAACATCCCCGTTCTTACCTTTGTTGGTGACAAGTCAGTTGCCAGTTCAGAGACAAAAATGGGTGCATTTGGTAACGAGAACGGCGCACAGCTTGTCAGTACAAATGCAAGCAGCCCAACGAAGGTAGCATCAATTGGGGCAAGCGTGGATATTAATAACCAGGCTAACTCTACCAAAGATGACCCAATTCAGAGGGCAACAGTTGTAGCAGCTAGGATAAACCAGCTGATCTGGGACAAGGTGGACGCCAGCAAGATTACAGTCAGTTGGAAAGCAGGAGGCGAATCCACAGCCAATGAGAGCCAGCAGAAAAACAACCAACTTGGTGAGCAACGGCCACAAGGTCGCTATATCATCAAGGCAAATGGCGAAGAAATCGTGGAAATCGATGGCGATACACGGCTTGCAGATACAACCAATGATCGAGCAAAAGATGCACTGCAAGCAACAAATCGCTTGCGCAGACTCATAGGCAATGCATCTCCTATGAACGAAATTGCCAATTTACCCCAGCGCTCATCGCCAATATCTCTACCAAATTTGCCACAACAGATTGCCGGACAAGTGATAGCCAGCGCTAAAGGTATGGCTTCTTATTACGGCTATGATGGTTCTGGCAATCGTACCGCCACCGGTGAGAGGTTTAATCCAGAAGGATTAACAGCTGCCCATCGCCACTTACCCTTTGGTACGCGAGTCCGCGTTACCAACACCCGCAATGGTCGTTCTGTAGTGGTGCGGATTAATGACAGAGGACCCTTCATTCGTGGTCGAATTATTGACCTTTCTGTTGCCGCCGCACGGATTTTGGGAATGATGGGCAGTGGCGTTGCACCAGTGCGGGTAGAAATCCTAGGTAGGTAAGAGTATAGGGAGTAAGGGAGCTCTTGACCAGAGGAAGCAGTTTTTTAGCAGGGGAAGACAGGGAAGACAAGGGAGAAAACACCTCCTTATCCCCTTGTCCCCCTCATCTCCCTCATCTCCCTCATCTCCCTCACTTCCCTCACTCCCTCATTCCCTCATTCCCTCACCTTCTTATTCCTCGTTCCCCTAGTTGCTGGTCTCTTCCTCGCTTTCAGATATAAACTAACGGGGAGAGCTAGAGAAAACTAGGGGTATTTTTGTGCGCCTGTTGAGAACAGTCGCAGCTTTACGCTGCTATTTAGCTAAACACCGTTTTGAAAACCAGCTTGTGGATCAACCGCAGCCGTTGCCATTTGAGGTGACTGGTAGATCCAAGACAGCAGTTGGTTTGGTTCCGACAATGGGAGCGTTGCATGAAGGTCATTTAAGCTTGATTCAACGGGCGCGGCACGAAAATGCCACGGTGATTGTGAGTATCTTCGTTAATCCGCTGCAATTTGGTCCCAACGAAGATTACCAACGCTATCCTCGCACTTTTGACCAGGACCAATTACTTTGCGAACAAGCAGGGGTAAATGCAATTTTTGCTCCTACTCCGGAAGAGGTAGGAGTTGCCGAGAAGAATATACAAGAATTAAAAGTTACACAAGTTATTCCACCATCTGCTATGATATCTGGCTTGTGTGGTCGTTCTCGGCTGGGTCACTTTCAGGGTGTAGCTACGATTGTGACCAAGCTTTTCAACTTGGTACAGCCTGATCGAGCCTACTTCGGTCAAAAAGACGGTCAGCAGCTTGCCATTATTAAACGGCTGGTCGCTGATTTGAATTTTCCGATAGAAATTGTTGGTTGTCCTACGGTGCGAGAAGCATCTGGTCTTGCTATAAGTTCTCGCAACCAATATTTGACTGCAACACAAAAGCAGCAAGCAGCAGTGTTGTATGGTGGCTTGCAGAAGGCGCAAACAGCTTTCAAAGCAGGAGAACGCGATGCAAAAGCGCTTATAGGAGTGGTGCAGCAAGAAGTGGCAATGGTTAGTTCTGTCTTAGTGGAATATATTGAATTGGTTGAACCAAATACGTTGATGCTTATAGAAGAAAAAGTTCAGGAGGAAGGAATGCTTGCGATCGCCGCTCGCCTAGGTTCTACACGTTTGATTGATAATACCATTCTGCGCGATCGCAAGCCGATCATCGCTATAGATGGACCAGCAGGAGCTGGAAAATCCACTGTTGCTCGTCAAGTAGCGGCAAACCTGGGTCTAGTGTATTTAGATTCAGGAGCAATGTACCGCGCTGTCACTTGGCTGGTACTGCAAAAGGGAATTGCCCTTGACGACGAGTGTGCGATCGCTGAATTAGCTAACCACTGTGTCATTGAACTGACTCCTACCGAGAACTTGCAATCACCGATGCGGGTTTGGATTAATGGGACTGATGTTACACAAGCAATTCGCACTCTAGAAGTGACATCTAAAGTTTCAGCAGTAGCAGCACAGACCCCCGTGCGTCAAGCACTGGTTAAACAACAGCATAGCTGGGGCAAAAAAGGTGGTTTGGTTGCAGAAGGACGGGATATAGGTACTCACGTCTTCCCCGATGCCGAACTGAAAATCTTTCTAACTGCTTCTGTCAGTGAACGTGCACGTCGCCGCCTGCAAGACTTTAAAAAACAGGGTCAACCTGAAGTGAGTTTAGAGCAGATGGAAAAGGACATCGCTGAACGCGACTGGAAAGACACCACGCGTAAAGTTTCCCCCTTAAAAAAAGCACCAGATGCCGTTGAAATTAAAACTGATGGTTTGAGCGTTTCTGAAGTCACAGAACAAATTGTTGACTATTACCAGCAGCGATTATCTCAATAGTTTGCCCCTGCTGTTAATTTTCAACCGAATGCCACAAATACAGTGTTGATTTGATTTCTGGCTCAAAGCATAAAAGCCCGGTTTCTTAGAAATCGGGTTTATTCAACTGATTGTAGCGCATTTACCCATCTGCGCCAAAAATACTCTACATGGGCGCTTTGACAGGCAGTTGTTAAAATCAGGTTTAGATTGTGCGTGACTTCTTGAATAAGTGATAGAGTATTTTCACTTTTAGATCAATTGTGTCTAAAGCCACTAACTGCATCGAAGTCTCAAGCATTGCTAAACCGTGTAAACTTGATCTGCAAAACATTGACAACCGCCTAAGACGATGAAATTATCTGCAAAATTCGACTTTGAGGACGAGAAGTACAACGCACCAGCTTCTCAAGTACTCCCTTGGTGTCAGATGATAAATCCTCGCTATGGCACAAATGGGTTACAACCTCACGGTTTGGCAATTAAGCTGGATAACGCCAACGCTGTAGGCTTTCAGCCCGACGACAATTGGCAGCAAATCGAGCATGAATTTAGCTCCGGAGTCGAAACGGTATATATGACCACCACTCCACGGTTAGTCGTAGTCCGTCGGGGACCGTTATCTGTCAAAGACCGGGAAACTGGAGTAAAATTGGGTACACTCAAAGACAATTACGATGCTTTTTTAGCAGACAAACTTAAATTTAAAACATTTACTCGCTATTTAATTTATTTAGTAGGAGAAGATAAAAATTTCTTACATGAATCACCGCTACAGCTAACTGTAAATGGAGCCGCAGGAGCAAGTTTCAGTAAAGCTTACTGTGAATACCAACAAGGTAGAGTCACTGGTGGTTTCCTTGCCGAATTAGAAAAGGCTTATGCTGGATACCGCAAGCAGCCTCTCACACCAAAAGGTTCCCTATTCCACGCCCACGGAATTTTCTCCCCGATTATTAACTGTGAAGAAAGAGGAATTGAACCGAATATAGTTTTAGTAGCTTCAACTGTGGACTATAAACATCCTACAGTCGCTACCTTAACACAGTACCTGATTGCTTCAGACTCGCAAGAGTCTGGAATTATCTGTAAGACTTTTGAAGAGTATAAGGACTTTGGTAAGGAAACGATGAAAGCAGAAACACCTCGGATGGAGATGGCGGGGGTTTCTAGTTCCTACGTTTACTCTGATGAAGATGATTATCCACCATATTAAGCAATTCAAAATTCAAAATTCAAACTTCACGGAGGAAGAGAACTAGCGACAATCTTTTTTAAAAGACTTGTAAAAATCGCGTATGTTCAGATTCCCGACTTCTTTAAGAAGTCGGGAATCTTGTTGTTCGGGATTGCTATATTTTATGCAAAAATATCAACAGAAGGTCGTAACTGGGCGCAAACTGAGAAAGCTTGGTGAATGTCATTCCTCAAAAAGTTGTCAAATAGTCTTTCATCTACTTGTTTATCATCATCCAATGCAGTAAAAGCCTGTTGACATAATACGTAATCAAACCGTGGTGCCCATTTTCTAGCTCCAAGCCGTGCTGTGATAGAGCAATTATCAACCATAAAAGCAACTCCTTTTTGATGCATATAAGGGTTTAGAGAATCCACAGCTTCAATGATCGATTCATTCACAATTTCAGAATAAAGGTGCCCCTTTTCCTTGAGTAAGTCTACTTGAGCCATCATAGTAGCGATATAAACTCCAGCAGCTACAGGATGAATGGCAAGTTTTTCGGATTGTCTGTTGGTACGAACATGAATGCCAACTTGCCACATTTGTGTGCCGTCAATTTTTCCTAAAGGGTAACGCTGATGACGATGAGTTGCTGCAATAACGCTGCGAATTTCGTTTCCAGAAGCAACTTCATCATAAATTTCCATTAAAATTTCAAAAGCCGGATGATAAGCAGCACAGTAAGCTTTCTTAAAGGTTTCTTTGTCGGTATCATTGAGAGATTCATAAACAGACAAGATTCCGTTTTTAGAAATTATCCTGGTGATTGTTCCTGTGAGAGATTCAACAGAATTTACATAAGCTGCTTCCTGAGAATATCCATGATGAATAAACCAACGATATAAACTTTCTACAATGCCATAAATCGCTCCTAACAGAATTCCTCTTTCTCCAAAAATATCAGATTTATATTCTGATTCAAGGGTCGTTTGGAAAATTGTCGGAGAACCAATTGCAACTGCCCATCCAAGTGCATAATCTGTTGCTTTTCCATTGATATCCTGATGAATTGCAAAGCTGGAGTTAATACCTGCTCCGTTAATTTGTTTGCCTTGTTCATAAAGTCGCCTAACAGAAGATCCCATACCTTTGGGACAAACAGCAATTACATTAATATTTTCAGGAAATGATTCACCAATGTTTTTTAAATGTCCGAGCAAAAATCCATGAGACAATCCAAGTGTTGCTCCTGAACGTGTTGCCTCAAAAATCTGCTGGTAATTTTCTGCCTGTGCAGCATCGGAAATAAGAATGATTGATAGTTCCGACTCGAAAATCACTTCATACATTTCTCCTAATGTGCCGTTCTCTCTAGTAAAGCCAGCTTTTTCTGCCAATGGAATAGAAGAAGAATTTTTCCGAAGACCTACTTTGACTTTAATGTTACTATCTGCCAGAGAATCTCTTAAGTTCTGTGCTTGAGCAGGACCTTGAGATGACCAACCAATCACTCCGATTTGCTGAATCCCTTCAAAAGCTTTAGGTAAAATTGGAAAAAGATGACGTCCTCCTCGAACGATATATTCTTCTGTACCTGCTAAGACAATCTTCTCTTTTTCAAAAGTATTCGTGCTAAATTCCAAATTCATAGTCAGACTCTCTTCATTGATGAAAGTTTTTACAGGATATTTTTACAGTTTGCATAACTTTAGCAATACACTCTTCAGCACTCACCAAACTCACGCCAATATTCCTTAGCTCTTGCAAACCTCGTTCGTAAACTTGAGATGTGGCATCTGGAATGAAAACGACTCGAAAATCTCGTTCACTCGCCTCATAAATCGTAGTGCGTGGGCAGTTAGGAAAGTTACAACCGCACACCACTAAAGTGTTAATGAAAGACTCACGTAAATGTTTTTCAAGAGAGGTTTGATAAAAAGCCCCCCATCTTGGTTTGTACATAATCCATTCATGATGACTCATTGCTTGAAAAGTTCCAGACATGAGCTTATCCACATCAAGGATGATTTGAGTTGATGGTTTTAATTCGTTCACAAGTTCTACTCCATCGCTACTAAAAAGTGCGACTTGCTTACCATTTCTAATGTCTTGTCTGCGACACAAGTCCACGTTAGAACCATCAGGTAAATAAATCCTGATAACATGGATAATTGGTTTATTGCTTTGTCTAAATGCTTGTACTAACTGCTGAATTTTAGGTATCACTTCCCATGTGCCAGGAATTTCTGCACAAGCTCCCGGTAGTGCGAAAGAATTTTGCACATCTATAGTAAGCAAAGCAGCATTTTCCCAATAAGGACTAGTATCGTCTGTCATGAAATGAAATCCTGAAATCTTGGAATTTTTGAATATTTAATGTTTTAAAAACGATTTTTAGGGAAAATTAACCACAGATGGACACAGATAGACACAGATATTTTTTCTGTTAATCTGTGTGTTTCTGTAGTTTTAAATTTTTAGTAACTATCTTTAAAAAAATATTATTGATGCTAGTTTCTTGTCCGTTCACGTTGTTAATTATTAATATAAGTGCTATTTTTTTCACTGTCTAACACATTTTTTATAGACAATTAACACTTAAAACATTCAAATGGAGCTGCGACATTTACGCTATTTTGTTGCTGTGGCAGAAGATCTGCACTTTGGTCGAGCTGCAGAACGGCTGCACATGACTCAGCAACCTCTAAGCCAACAAATCCGCCAATTGGAGGATGAATTAGGCGTACTCTTGTTTCACCGTACTAAGCGGCGAGTTCAGTTAACGGAACCAGGAAAAGCTTTTTTGGTAGAAGCACGCCAGATTCTGTTAAAAGCCGCTCAGGCTGTAGAGATAGCAAGGCAAGTGGCTCACGGAGAGAGTGGACGGCTGAAGGTAGGATTCTCTGGTTTTGCTACCTATAGCGTTTTACCTAAAGCTTTGAGGATTTTTCGAGAGCGCTTTCCACGCGTGGAACTGGAGTTGGAGGAAATGACAACGACTGCTCAAGTACAGGCACTGCAAGAGCAGCAAATCCATCTTGGTTTAATGATTCCGCCTATACCTGACACCACCTTGAGTTTTCAACCAATTCTACGAGAGCCACTTGTTGTCATATTGCCAGAAACTCATCTACTAGCAACTCAGCCAGAGTTAGCATTACCGATGCTGGCTAACGAGTCTTTCATTCTAGTATCACGTCACTTAGAACCTGGCTACTACGACCAGTGCATCAGTTTGTTCCAACAAGCAGGTTTCACCCCTAAAGTGGTGCAAAAAGCCAGCCAAAAGCAGACCATCCTTGGTCTTGTCTCTGCTGGTATGGGTGTTTCCCTCGCTCCTGCCTCTATCCGTAACATTCACAGGGTAGGGGTTGTCTACATTAGTCTCAATATATTAAACGCAGAGGTGCAGCTAGTAGCAGTGTGGCAACAAGATGAGCCATTACCAGTTTTGCAGACCTTCCTTGAAGTTATGAAAGAAGTTGTGAGTCAAAGTTCCTGTGAAGATGCTGCTCAAGACACAATATAACAACAGCCTTAACTCAATATGGTGATTTATGAGTAACCTTCAAACAAAATTACCAACTGATACATGGGTAGCAGCTAGTTGGAATGAATATCTTCAGGCGATTGAAAATCCAGTATATGAAAAAGCCAAGAGCTATTACTACAACCGCAAAATGAGGATTGAGATCCCACCAGTAGGTAATGACCATTCACGAGACCACTCGATTGTTATTTATGCCGTACATCTGTTTGCCAGCATCAAAGGTATTGATTTGAACGGCAATGATAACTGCACCTACCGGAAAACAGGCTATAACGATGCGCAACCTGATGCGTCGTTCTACATTGGTAAAAACGCGGAAGTTATTCCTTGGGGTACTTCGATAATCCAACTTGATATCTATCCAGCCCCTGATTTGGTTATTGAAGTTGCAAATACTTCTGTTGCAGATGATAAAGGTGACAAGCGCCTTCTGTATGAGGAATTAGGAGTAGGTGAATACTGGATTATAGATGTACAAAATGTTCAAGTTATTGCTTTTGCTGTAGAAAATGGTGGGAGTCGGAAAATTTCTCAGTCTCAAGTTCTACCTGGGTTAGCAATTTCTCTTCTGGAAGAAGCTTTCCGCCGTACTCGTGAAATGAATCACGGAAGGGCTAGTAGCTGAATAAAAATATCTGGGTATATCTTGGTAAATCTTCCGGAATACCCATATAATTGAATGTATTCTCTCACAGAAATAGCAATATGGGAGACATTCAATCAGTGACAATTAGCATCGGGGATGCTGCTAAAGAATTAGGAGTTTCGGTAGACACAATTAGGAGATGGGCAGACCAAGGAAAGCTACGTTATGAACGTGCTCCTAGCGGACATCGACGCTTTTATTTGGCAGACATTAAACGAATTACACCCAGAGACTTGCAGAAGTTGGATGAGCGCATAACGATTAACTATGCTAGAGTCTCAGGTCATGACCAAAAAAACGATTTAGTCCGACAAATTCAAGTTTTAGAAGCTTTTAGCGGATCTAATGGTTGGCAGTTTGAAACCATTCAAGATTTAGGAAGTGGTCTGAATTATAACAAAAAAGGAATTAAGAAGCTTATTGGTCGCATACTAAAAGGGGATGTTGGTAGACTCGTATTGACTCATAAAGATAGACTGTTACGATTCGGTTCTGAGTTAGTATTTGCTATCTGCGAGGAGATGGAGACCGAAGTAGTAATTATCAATAAATCCACTGAAGAAATTACCTTCGAGCAAGAACTAGTACAAGACATGATTGAACTAGTGACAGTATTTTCAGCGCGTCTTTACGGCGCAACTCAGATCTTGCACCTAACCGTAAAAAACCGTATAAGCTAAAAAGATGCGCGATAAGGCTACCTGATTTTTATCGGTTTTTATCGCTAAATTAAGGCTTTTAATTTAATACGGAGTAATTAAATTAAATCAATTTTTATTGGTGCAAGATCTGAGGCAAGAAGCCGTAAAAACCAAAAACTAATCGACGGGATATCCAGTATTATTGATGAGGTAAAATAAATGACGACTCTCACGTATGTTAAAGGTTTACCGACACCAGCAGAAGAATTGAATAGTTTGGGAATGACTGATTTTGAGATGTTCCTCTCTGCATACAGTCCGGTATTCCACAAAGCAGCGTGTGAGACGGTTAATCATCTTAAATCAGTCGATACCTTCGAGAAATCGGGCTGGAACAGTTATTTACAAGTAACTTACGGAATCTCAAAACGTCATGCTAACGGCATAATTAGTCACGCTCAAGGCGCTGTGGATGCTTCAATTGAGCATCGGCAACGGCATATTAAAACATTAGAGGGTAAGCTAAAATCCATCAATTCATGGATTACTAAATCAGAGAAAAAGCTAGACGATGCTGTCAAATTTTATGCTAAAAAGAACTGGCAGAAATCTAAAACCGGATGTAGATTCCCGATATCATATTCGCTGAAATTTCGATACACTAACTGGAAAAACCTCCGATTTCAAATTCATAACAAGAAGCGTCGTGCTTACCAATTAACCAAACAGCTAGAGCATTTAAAGACAGCGCCCATTCAAACCGTCGTCTCAAAATCACAAGTATTTGTAGTTGGTTCTAGAGATGAATCGTTTGGTAATCAAGCTTGTCAATGGGATGGAGATATCCTCAAGTTTCGTGTGCCTGCCTGCCTAGAAGCTAAGTTTGGGAAATATGTTCAAACCAAATTAGGTAACTTTGAACGCAAAATCAACAGATTGCCCAAAGATGGTTCTAAGACCTGGCAGTTCTTCCGCAAGGACGGGAAATGGAATGCCGCAGTGCAGTTTACTCCAGCGCCTGTAGAACGTGTTTCCAGACACTCCGCTTATGGCTGTATTGGGATTGATATGAATCCCGGATCGATTGGTTGGGCATATGTGGACGCTAACGGCAATCTGAAAGCTCATGGACAAATACCGTTACAGATGGGACTGCCGTCTGGCTTACAAGATGCTCAAATTGTCGATGCTTGCTTGCAATTGGCAACTTTAGGTGAGACCTTCGCGTGTCCCGTTGCTTGCGAAAGGCTGGACTTTTCTGCCAAGAAAGAGCTCTTGTGCGAACGAGGACGAAAATACGCTCGAATGCTCTCAGGCTGGGCTTATAGCCGATTCTACGAGTTGCTAGAAAGTATTTTAAGTAATCGGGGGATTTATCTCATGAAGGTGAATCCCGCCTACACCAGTATTATTGGATTGGTGAAGTATGCTCGCCAATATGGTCTAGCCAGTGATGAAGCTGCTGCTATGGCTATCGCACGACGTGCCATGAGATTGACTGAAAATATTCCTGTGACCATAACCGCCTATCTGCCCGTGAAGGATAGAAAGCACGTATGGTCACAGTGGAATCAACTGAATAACGCAATTAAGAAATCCGGCATGAAGCGTCACAACTTCTATGCTGTCTCTAACTGGGGGTCTTTGGTCAAACAATGGGCAGAACAATCTGTTCAGAGTAAGCCAAAGCGCTAAAGATGATTTCAAGGAAGATAAACCGCTAACTTCCCTCTGCAGAGATTTGTGGATTATTGCCCAGATATGCGTAGATTTTTAGAAGCGGTGGGTGCTTGGTTACTATCCCAATTTCAGCAATAATTTAGCAAAATTCTAACTCTAACTTTTACAATCGATCATCTCAAATCCAATATAATAATCTGTTTTTAGCCCCTGGCTTGTTGAACCAGGAGTATTGCTAAAACACTAAACTCCATGTTTACAACCGCTGGAGCAGGTTTAAACCGTGAGTATCGGTACCACAGGTGTTCAAAAGACCGTATTCACTAGCCAATTGTTGCACCTGCATCGATTCTACGGCACTAGGTTTCCAAGGGTTGGGGTTGTTGTAGGCGTAAAAAGTTTCAACGCCATTGATACCCAGTTGTGCAGCAGCAGGAATCAAGTCAAAATGCGATCGCCTATAACGAGCTGGGTGAGCTAGTACCGCCAGTCCCCCCGCTTTCTGGATGGCAGCAATTACGTTAGCTGCTTGATATTCTTCACCTGTAGTAATTTTTCTTTGGATGTATGGTTTCATACTGGGGTGTTCTGGCTCGAAAGAATAACCCAAAATATGAACTTCAATATCTAAAAGATTGGCATGAATTTCTACGCCACTCCAGAGGTGAGGAGCGTTTGCGCCTGGGTTGTTCCACTTCCAGTTTTCCAACCAGTCTAAAGCTGCTTCGTAGCCACTTATACTATGATGGTCGGTAATCGCAAGCCCTTTTAGACCTATGGTGACAGCTTGCTCCATCAATGCAAAGGGGTGCAACCTGCCATCTGAGTGGACAGTGTGCATGTGAAAGTTGAAACACGTCGGGCAACTTTTTGCATCAATGCTCTGGAATACTTGCTTTAATCGTTCACTAGAGGTAAATACCTCAACAATATTGACAGTCATAACCCCCTCTTTTCTGTATTAGGTGATTTTTTACACGAAAAAGCGCGACATCAACAGCCCAGAATGCACCAGCACCGCAAACGAGTGGTGGTACCTATTTTCTGGGCATCATTGGCAAAATTTTTCAATATGTTAAGACTACGTTAGCAAATTCAAAGCCTAACGATCATGCGTATTTTCGATTCGTTTTATAAGCAAAAGTAAGAAATGTTGCAACTCATGCCGGTTAAATCCACATTTTCCTACCTTGACAAATATTTAATAAATATTAAATATAGTGCAAATAAGCACTTTAAAACACAAAAAAGAATCAATTCTATAGTGTATAAATCTTATCACTTATGTTGGCAATCCAATTAATTCACCTGAGCCACTAATTACCTCACCAATTGTAAAAGCTGTTACGTTTTGTGAATCAAAGTAGGTTATTGCTTGTTGTACCTGATGGGGAGGTACTAGCAGCACAAATCCTACCCCCATATTGAAAGTGTTATACATAGCTTGCGGACTGACTGAGCCAGCTTCCGCCAACCACTGAAATACAGGTGGGATAGACCAATCGCCCTCAATCTTAATAGCTTGTCCTTTACCTAAACAACGAGGTAAATTTTCTGGCAATCCTCCACCCGTGATATGAGCCATACCATGAATTTCTAAACCCGTTTGACGCGCAGCAAGTACGGGTTTGACGTAAATACGCGTGGGTGTGAGGAAAATTTCTCCTAATGTTTGTGAATCAAATATTTCTAGGCGATCGCTCCAGGAAAATTCTTTTTCGCTGACAATTTTCCTGACTAAACTAAAGCCATTGCTGTGTACACCACTGCTAGCCAGTGCGATCGCCACATCTCCCACTTGTACCTGGGAACCATCCAGCATCTGGCTTTTTTCCACAATTCCTACACAAAACCCAGCTAAATCATACTCACCAACCTGGTAAAAACCCGGCATTTCTGCGGTTTCTCCTCCTAGTAAAGCGCAACCCGCCTGCTGACACCCAGAGGCTATACCTGCAACCACTCCTGTGAGCTGCTCTTGGTCTAGTTTACCTGTCGCCAGATAATCCAAAAAAAATAGCGGTTCTGCGCCAGATGTCAACACATCGTTAACACACATCGCTACTAAATCAATGCCAACGGTGTCGTGACGATTGAGAGCATGAGCGATTTTCAGCTTTGTTCCCACACCATCAGTCCCAGAAACCAAAACAGGTTCCTTGTAACCACTTGGTAGTTGAAAGCCGCCACTAAAGCCACCCAATCCACCAACAACTTCCGGTCTAAAGGTGCTGTGAACTAAATTACGAATTTGGTTGACAAACTCTCGACCAGCCTCAACATCAACTCCAGCATCTTTATAATCCATCAGTTAAAACACCGCTATTAATTAAAGTTAATCAATAATCATAAGTGTGAAGTACCCACCAAGCGCAAGCGGTATGGTGGGGGCTAAGCGAAGACGGCGCATGCTTCGCGTTCGCGGAGCGTGCGCTTTGCGCTCAGCGTCTCTGAAAGAGATACGCGTCTCATTCGCCCTTCGGGTTCAGCAGTCGCCTGCGACGGGAAACCCGTCTTCAGCGCTGCTTCACCGTTGCCACGTTAGGTACATTTATCGCTAAATGTCCGGAACCAAATCCGGTGATGGTCTTACACAGCGTCTCTCGGATGAAAGCCGTTTATCCTCTCACGGAGGAACCCGCGCAGCCGCCCTGCGTATCCCTTGGCAGATATTGATTTTTGTTCGTGCCGCTTGGTTTTTGCGGACTGCGGTTGTATTGACACTCCCCTGGCTGTTAAGATAACGCTTGCGCTCATCTTAACGAAAAGCCAGGGGATTCTTGGTTCGTCCAGCAAGCCGTAAACCTTCTCCTGACGGAGACGCTGCGCGAACGTGTCCCTATTCCCAGTCGCCGACTGGTACACGGGCAATATCTAAACCAAACATCCGTCGTGTAGTTGACCAAATGTTGAGCCAGTTCACGCTCATACCTAGAGGGCATCTGTCCCCAAGCTTTCAGGTACTTTGTTGAGAGTGCGCTATTTAGCGTGTTCCTCTCTTTTCCCTACGTTCCGGCGGGGCACGCCGTACGCTGTTGTTTAAGTTGTTTCTTTTCTAGGTTCACGCGCAACTTATTAGGTAGCGACTGGGTTTTTTAGGAGGACTTTCCCTACCCTCCGAGCATTTTTGTTTCCTAGCCAGTCGTGTGGAGACACCCCAGGTTTGTATAGTCACGTGCTAGCGGATATTCTACCTGTGCTATAGTTTTAGTATAGCAGTTGGTTCTATACATGGCAACAGGAAAAGGCAAAAAAAGGGTAAGAAATATTCCGGTTTTACATAACCAACCAAAAAGAAAACATACGATTTGGTTAACAGACGATGCATGGTACTCGGTGCAAGAATTAGCCGTAAAACAAAAAGTTAGCGCTAGCGAATACCTTGAAGAGTTAATTAGAAAACATTGCATCACGGTAGGCTTTAGCCTACCTTAAAGTGGTTTTCATCCCTGGGCTAAAGCCACAGGGTTTTCAACCTACCCTTTATAACAACCAAGTAATGCCAATAGGCATCTTGCACTCTTGTTTTCTGGATGCCTATTGGCAAACGGTGGGCGAGTGCTTCACTTCGTGAGGAGCTGAGTGCCTTTGGCACACGCTGCGCGAACGCTAACATCAACGTGCAAGGACTACTTCTCGCGCACACCTAGCGCGACTGTCATCAGCCCATGCATCACCATGTAGACCTGCTGAAGATATATTCATGTTACCAAACAAACAATTCATCCCACCACTAACCAACGTCAAGTGGGGGACTTCTTGCCGAATCAGTTAAAATACCTCATCTTCGATACCGCGCCACCATTCCCCCAAATTCATCAAGTCTTGGTGAATGTCTTCTAGCTGTTGAGCGTACTCATTTTCTGAAAGTGTGGCTCGACACTCTTGAAGTTTTTTCAGTCGCAGTTGCACTAATAGCCAAGGTTTGGCAATACTGCCAGTTGCTTCGATGTATTGCGCTAGATTTGTACTATCCATATGCCATTTTGAATTTGTAGATTTTGCATGGGCTTTGCTAAAAGTCATTCCACCTAGTTAAGCCGCCCCCAGTGATCATGATATGATCATCGACATTCTGATGGCGAGTCGGCTGCATCTGATTGTTAGTGTCACTTATATAGTGGTTCGGGGGTTGAGTGCAATACATCAGGAAATAGGAACCACAGATGGACACTCATCGAACACTAAATATTTCTGTATTACAGAATATACCCTAGCATCTACCAGTTTTTCGGAATAAACCTAGTACTTTTATATTTATGAGCGAGTGTTAGAACCTGGTGAGCGAGTCTTTTATACTCGTGAACGAGTATCAGAACCTGGTGAGCGAGTCTTTTATACTCGTGAGTGAGTATCAGAATCTCGTGAGCGAGTCTTTTATATTCATGAGGGAGTATTAGAATCTCGTGAGTGAGTATCAGAAGCTGGTGAGCGAGTCTTTTATACTCGTGAGCGAGTGTTAGAACCTGGTGAGCGAGTCTTTTATACTCGTGAGTGAGTATCAGAATCTCGTGAGCGAGTCTTTTATATTCATGAGGGAGTATTAGAATCTCGTGAGTGAGTATCAGAAGCTGGTGAACGAGTCTTTTATACTCGTGAGTGAGTATTAGAACCTCGTGAACGAGTCTTTTATACTTGTGGGCGTTGCTGAATTCAGGGATGATTCTTGTGGGGTAGGCATCCTACCTACCCAAAAAATTCAAGGGAAGGGCTGTCCGGTTCATCCCACAAAAACACAAAATTCATCCTGCAAATATGCAACGTCACACTTGTGACTGTCTTTGCAAGCATTCGCCTTTGCAGGTTTTCCAGTGTATTCAGTTTATGAACAAAAAATATTTCTCTATAGCAGCTGTACCCTTAGCAGTTACAGCCACTCTCCTCACCAACATCAGTCAATCCTTAGCTGCTTTACCGCCACTCATTCCCCGACAGATTCTATTTGGAAATCCAGAAAGAACGAATCCGCAACTCTCTCCCGATGGGAAATACTTGACATACATTGCACCTGATAAAAATAATGTTTTACAGGTATGGATACGCACTGTAGGTAAGAACGACGATCGCGTGCTAACCGCTGATCAAAACCGGGGTATCCGTAGTTACTTTTGGACTTATAACGGTGAGCAATTAATATACTTGCAAGATACAGATGGTGATGAAAACTATCATTTTTATGCTGTTAATGTAAAGTCCAACCAGGTGCGCGACCTGACACCATACAAGGGCGTGAAAGCGCAAATGATCGCCCTAGATCCCAATTTTCCTAATGAAATGCTAGTGGGGATGAATATCAAAGACCCCCGCAAGCACGATGCTTACCGTATCGACCTGAAAACGGGAACAGCAAAGCTAGAATTAGAAAACTCCGTCAACGTGACTGACTCAGTTGCAGATCCACAGTTAAAAATCCGTGCATCTGTAGCCACGACTCCTGATGGTGGTTCTACCTTATCCGTTAGGGAAACAACAAATCAACCCTGGAAGATAGTTCGCAAATGGGGACCTGATGATCAAGGTGGTGCTGTCGGGTTTTCAGGTGATGGCAAAACGCTTTATATCACGGGTAGTCATAATGCGAATGCGACACGAGTTTTGGCGCTTAACTTAGCAACGGGTAAAGAAAGCGTGATTGCCCAAGACCCGCAGTATGATCAGGGAGGGATGTTTATTCATCCAACGAAACGCCAAATTCAGGCTGTTGGCTTTTATAAAGATAAATTAGAGTGGCAAGTACTTGATAAAAGTATTGCCTCAGATTTTCAGACAATATCCAAAGTCCGCCGAGGGGAATTTTCCGTAGTTGACCGCGACTTGGCTGATAAAACTTGGCTAGTCTCTTACCGTATCGATAACGGTCCGGCCTATTACTACATCTACGACCGTACCTCCAAGCAAAGCAAACTCCTCTTCAGCAATCAACCAAAATTGGAAGGTCTACAACTCGCCCAAATGAAACCGATTTCTTACAAATCTCGGGACGGGTTGACTATTCACGGCTACCTGACAACACCTGTAGGAATTCCAGCAAAAAATTTACCCACAGTCTTACTCGTGCATGGTGGACCTTGGGCGCGGGATATTTGGGGTTATGACCCAGAAGCGCAGTGGCTAGCAAACCGTGGCTACGCAGTTGTGCAAGTCAACTTTCGAGGTTCTACCGGATACGGCAAAAAGTTCCTTAACGCTGGAAATCGTGAATGGGCGGGTAAAATGCATAATGACTTGATTGATGGCGTTAACTGGATTGTCCAACAGGGTATCGCTGATCGGAAAAAAGTTGCGATCATGGGTGGTTCCTACGGCGGTTATGCGACTTTGGTAGGATTGACATTCACTCCTGATGTGTTTGCTGCTGGTGTAGATATTGTTGGTCCTAGCAACTTGCTCACGCTGTTAAAAAGTATTCCTCCTTATTGGGAGTCGGGGCGGGCGGAATTCTACAATCGTGTCGGTAATCTAGAAAAAGAGCCAGATTTCCTCAAGTCTCGTTCTCCGTTATTTTTTGTAGATCGCATCAAAGTACCGTTGCTGATTGGACAAGGTGCAAACGACCCACGAGTGAAGCAGGCGGAAAGTGAACAAATCGTTACAGCCATGCGAAAAGCAAATAAGCCTGTAGAGTACATCGTCTACACAGATGAAGGACACAGTTTTGCGCGTCCGCAAAACAGGTTACACTTCTTTGCTAAAGCCGAAGAGTTTCTTGCCAAATACCTAGGGGGACGCGTAGAACCGATAGGTAATATACCCGGACATTCTGGGGTCGTTAAGTAGAGACAAATCAATTCAAAATTTGGAATCTCCCTCATCCCCCTCATCCCCCTCATCCTCCCCATCTCTGTTTATCAAACTCAGGTATGATGAGTAATCAGCCCGTGACCTGACAAAATCGCACTATATGGCGTGAAAAGAGCCATGCAAAGGTTCACCAACCTCGCCCGTTATGGACGAGGATTGACCAAACCAATTTGGACAACGTAAGCGGTGAATAGCCCAATTGAGCCTAGTCCTGGTACAAACTTCCGAATGCTTCCCCAGTTCGGACTATCTTTAAGCCTGATTGGTCAGGCGTTGGGTAATGCCAAGAATCTTGGATTAGGTGGGCGAGGGGACTAATTACGGGAAAGCTGGTTCCTGGGATTATATTCATTCAAAAAACCAGCATTCAAATATAAAGCCGTCCCCCTCGCGCTCGTCCCTTCGGGACACGCTCTTGCAACGCGAGAAGTTAAAAGTATCAAGTCAAAAGTCAAAAATAATTCTTTTATTCACTTTTGACTTTTGAATGAGTGAATTTTGATTTCCCGAAGGGAGGGACGGGGTTTCTACCCATAATTTTCGATGACGGGACATGATTAAATCTTGGATGGTGATTGGGGGAGTGGCTTTCTTAGTCGCTTTGGGTGCTAACTTCATTACTCCTGGCGATGTCAAGTGGTTCAAGCGTCTACAAAGACCCAGATGGTTAACTTTTGAAGCAGCGATTCCAGTTATCTGGACTATTGTATTTATTTGCGGTGCTTGGTCAGCTTATATTGTTTGGGAAAAAGACCCAGGAACCACCGCAACCTGGTCGCGTATGGGATTATACCTGCTTCTGGAAATTGTTACCATTGCCTTCAACCCTGTGATGTTGCGGCTTCGCAGTCTTAAGGCGGGTACGATTATCGGCGGTACGGGTTTCGTTATAGGCATTATATTAACACTTGTAGTTTTACCTGTTTCTGGTTGGGCGGCACTGCTCCTCGTTCCTTACTTGCTTTGGAGTCCAATAGGTACATACACCACTTGGACAATGAAACGACTCAATCCTCAAGATGCCTAAAGCGAGCCGAGAAGATGAGGAGGATGAGGAGGATGAGGAGGACAAGGGAGAAGTAGAAATTCTCCCTGATCTCCCTGATCTCCCTGATCTCCCTGATCTCCCTGATCTCCCTCACTCCCTCTCTCCCTCCCTCCTCAAATATTCATCCCTGCGGTTGATTAAACTCATGCCCTAAATTGCCACAATTACCTTGAAAACCTTGACAAAATACTTAAAAAGGTATATAAAAAATGGTTCCATCTTGGATAGTAATTGGGGCAGTCACTTTTTTAATCGCGGTTGGTAGTTTTTTCATCACGCCTCGTGATGTCAAATGGTTTGCACGGTTAAGTCGTCCCCGGTGGCTAATTTTTGAGCCACTTATCCCGATCATTTGGACTGTAATTTTTATTTGCGGTGCTGCTTCTGCCTATATTGTCTGGGAAAAGAATCCAGGAAGCTTGATAACCTGGGTAGTGATGGGTTTATACCTCCTGCTAGAAATTATTACAATCGCCTACATCCCGGCAATGCTAAGGTGGCGGAGTCTCAGAGTAGGGGAAATTCTTGGATCAGTTGGTGTGATCTTGGGTGTGTTGCTCACACTCTCCGTTTTGCCGATTTCTAAACTAGCGGCGCTGTTACTCGTTCCATATTTGGTTTGGAGTCCAGTGGGAACTTACACCACTGAGGAGTTAATCCAGCTCAACCCTCAAGATGCTTAGGTGCGTTACACTACACAACACGTCCATATCGTGCAACAACTGGATTGCTGGGATTGGCTTGATTATTCAGCCAAGCCCACATCTGATCACCTAGGGAAAAGTGCCACCATTCTCTGGGATTGCGCTGAAATCCTGCTTTTTGCATAACATCGCACAATAGCTGACGATGAGCATGATACTGTTGTGGCTGTGCGGTGGAAGAATGAGCAAAGTAGTCTGGATGCGATCGCCCTGACAGTTCATCTATGGGCGAACCCATATTCACAATTTCCCCCGTATTATCTACCAGTGTCACATCAACAGCAGCGCCGGTACTGTGGGGAGGCGGAGTTTTTTCATCCAAACTGGGTTCCGCCCAAATTTTGTACACCTCCTCCCAGATAGCTTGGCTATTTTCTGGTGATAACTCAGCCTCGCTGAGTCCCGCCATCTGCAAAGCTTCGCCAAAAGCGTAATTAACCATAAACTGTTGTACAGCGACAGGACGATAAGCATCAAAGATTTGGATACGCCAGTTAGGAAGCAGCAGTTGCAAGTAATTTTGGGCTGCTATCAAATTGTCAACGACGCTTTGGCGAAGAAAATAAGCGGAGTGTTCCCCATAAGGCGCACCCAGTTTTTCATAAGGATGCGGAGATTCCACCGCGAACAGTTCCAAAGGAATCTTTACCAATGGTTCACCACACTCAATGATTGGTACTTTATGATAAGGTCTCATTCGTGATGTTCACAGCAAGACGAGTGTTTTGTTGCTGTCCCTAACGCCTCTGGTACGGGATCGTAACCGCCCGGATGAAATGGATGGCATCGCAAAATCCGCCGAATTGCTAACCAACTACCGCGCCAGACTCCAAATCGCTCAATTGCTTGAATAGCATACATTGAACAAGTTGGTTGAAAGCGACAGGTGGGAAGAAACACCGGCGAGATAAACATTCGGTAGAAGCGAATCAGCAAAATCAATAATAATTTCATTGCTGTCCCCGAAATCTAATAAAGTGATAATAAAGATTATATTTTTCCATTTTGTTGCATCTTTGCTAACTTCATTTTTTGATTTAGAGTCGATTTCCCCTTTGTGGCTGCAAAGTGCTGCCGTTGCAATTTGGGTGTTGCTCATGCTTTTCGCCGCATCGCTGGTGAATCGCTTTGCCAATAAAGATCCAGAAATTATCCGGAAGATAGTCCACATTGGCACTGGCAATGTGATTCTGCTAGCTTGGTGGCTAAATATCCCCGCAAGTGTAGGCATTACGGCTTCGATTGTAGCGAGTACTGTTACTTTATTGTCCTACCGATTTCCGATTCTCCCTGGTATTGATAGCGTCGGACGCAAAAGTTTTGGGACATTTTTTTATGCCGTTAGTATTGGTGTTTTAATTGCCTGTTTCTGGACGCTGCAACAACCCCAGTATGCCGTACTAGGAGTTTTGGTTATGACATGGGGAGATGGATTTGCAGCATTAGTTGGGCAGAGATTTGGGCAACACAAATACAGGATCTTTGACAGACAAAAAAGTTGGGAAGGTTCCCTGACAATGACAGTTGTGAGTTTTGTGATCACGAGTTTGATTTTAGTCAGTGTACAAGGGAACCTTTGGCAAACTTGGCTGATATCTTTGACGGTTGCCTTAGTCGCTACTTGCCTAGAAGTTTTTTCGCTTTTCGGTATTGATAATTTGACAGTTCCTTTAGGTAGTGCCGCCCTAGCTTTTGTTTTAAGCCAGTTCTTGTATTAACAGTTACCAGTTACCAGTTACCAGTTACCAGTTATCAGTTATCACTGTTGACTGTTCAGTGTTTTAATGGTATTGGCGCCCGTGACGGTGATATCTGTAGGGGTTGCGATACAGATGGCTGTCATAAATGTAGTCGGGGTGGTTTTGCCCATGACGGTAATATCTGTGGTAATTGCCATGCCCTCTGCGGTAATGAATATACTGCGGACGGTAATATCGGCGACGGTAATGCTGTCTGTAGCTTTGTGGGCACGGTCTATGATGACGGGAATATCGGCGACGGGGCTTATGATGGTGGTGTTTATGGTGTTTTAGTTGTTCAGTATCAGCCTCCCAATCTGTTTGAATTGACGAATCATCACCAATCTCAGCAACTTGCGCTTTCAATTCCTCCGGTTCTGGCTGCGTCTGAACTCCTTTTTGTAATGATGCTGCGGCAATCTCAAAGCCGAGGCAACTAGGCAAAACTAAAGCACTAACTATGAATTTCCAAAACATTGTTTCACGCTCCTCATTTCTCGTTCCCTAGCAAAAGTAGGGAATGTGTAGTGTGATTTGACTGAAATAGGATTTACGCAGTGAAACGAAAAGGCTGATTGTGCTGAAGAAAAGTCTATATAAATGCATTACCACTTCAAGCAGGGTGAAGAGAGTTCTTAGTGAGCGCTACTCCACTGTTTTAAAATTATTTACATATTGGCGCAGCCGTGCCGCACCGCGAGGGCAATCGCCGTTTGATTGACTTATTGGGAGATTTTCCTTTCAGGACTGGCGGTGTGGACTACGGTGTGGACTGATTGCGGTGGTAGGTGCGGTGTAGATGATGGGGAAGAAGACACAGGGGCGATCGCGGTTTGGTTTAGAAAATGATAGTTTCCCGATGTATGTTTCAAGCTTGTATGACAAAATCTAAAATTTTTATTAAATATTCCTTAACTGTCTTAACTGTCTTAACTGTCCTTTCCTCTCTTTTTCACTTGTGTTAACTTTTTTAATATTTGTTTTACCTGTCTAATACTGAATAGAACAAATATTGGTTCAGCATACGCCTCCAGTGGTTGCTATTACTGGAGGTTTTCCTATAAATATCACTTCCTTAAAATTTAATTCTGGAAATCTAAAAAAAATATTAAGTATTTCTTAACTGTCCTAACTGTCTTAACTGTCCTTGCATCTTTGACATAACTATAAGAAGATGTGTAAGTGAAAAAGCGCAGTAAGTAAAACGACTTAAAAAAACCAAACTATCTGAAGATAAGTAAATACGTATGATGTAGCTAGCACAGTAACAAGGGTATGGGTAGCCGTTTAAGGGTATTTCTCACACCAGAACAAGATAAAACTCTTTTCAATTTAAGAAAGGAGGATGTACCACAGAAAGTAAAAGACCGAGCACAAGTAATTACAACGTATTGCAGGTTTATGAGGTACAGTAACAGCAATTTGTAAACCAATTTTTTAGATGTTGGGGATTAACGCTCATCAAGCGCAGTTCTAATTAGAACATCAACCCTAAATGCAGTGGTTGGAGAAAATTGTCGTAAAAAAGCGCGATTGCTCCGACCACCAATGTTCGATGGGATTAAACTCAGGATTCGGGGGGAGATTGATAAAGAACCCTTGCACCCTTTGATTGAATTAAAGGCTCTATTTTCTTCACTTTATGGACAGGAACATTATCCATTACAACTACAGCACCTTCGCATAGTTCAGGAAGCAGACATTTCAAGGGCAAAGACAATAAGATGCGTTCCCATTCATCGAACAATTTCATTGTCATTACAGCCAAAATTTGTTTCAAGCTAATTACCCCAATGACTGTCACCTTCGACCCAAGGGTTTAATCGTTTAAAATCATACACCCTACTTCCGTGAGGACTTCTTGCCTGAGTTCGTGTCAACCCCAATAAAACACCCATTCATCAATGAAAATTAAGTTTTCTGGGTCTACTTGTTTAACTTGCTGCTAATACTCAATTCTCAACTTTTGAACTCTTTGTGTCTTCCCTTGGCTGCTGCGTAGCGTCTTTCTCTTGAAAAGTTTGCTCAACGGGGGGAACCCCCCTTCGGGTATGCCTTCGGCACGCCAAGGGCGTTAGCGTAGCTCCTCCTACGGAGGCACGCAGTCCCCTACGGCGGGAAACCCTTTCGGCAGTCGCCTCCGGAGGGAAACCCTCCCGCAGCGCTGCCTCACTGCAGGGCTGTCTCAGCGCACGCAACTTTTCGCTTTTTTAACGTAAGTTTTTGTTTTTGTAATGCACGACACATGGTACTTGTACTTACCCAATGATTATAAGTTGTACCCCAATATTCACAATATTCTAATAATGTCGCGTCTGGATATTGTTCAACCATTGCAGCAAGTTGAGTTTCACATCGATCCAACTCTCCCTTCATGACTCCACCCTGTTGTCTCGGTTTTAAATGACCTTGAGTTTTCTTCATCCAGAGCAGTTTTTGTACAAAACTTTTAGCTACACCAAATCTCGAGGCCACCTTCCTGACTGAGGTGTCTCCCTGTTCGTAGGTCTTTACTATTTTTTCTCGCTGTTTCGTTGGAGTAAGCTTTCATTTTAGCCGTTCATGCACTACTAAGACTGTACCTCATTTACCTGCAATCTGCTGTATGTAAAAAATCTAACAAATTTCTAACGCAGGACAGAATATAACATAGCTAAAGTCATAGCTAGAGAGAGATTCAGATTAGAAGTTACTAAATAAATATATATAAAAAAGAAATCTGGCTATTATAAGCCCGAAAAAGTCAAATTTTCCTAAAATTTAGCAATGAATAAAATGAATTTTTTTAATAATTCTGTGCCACCTCTGCGTCGCAAACAAGCACCGCTAAATATTCACGAGTTAGAAGAAGGACTTTGGTTTGTTAACTGGCAAATTGGCAAAACGAAGCTTTATTCAAATTTTTATACCCGCATAGACCAGGCTTTCATAATTTGGGGTTTGCTTATCATACCAATGTTTGCAACTGCCCAGTTTTTACCTATAGGTTGGGACTTGCAGGCGGCTTTGTGGTCAATCCTCTCTTTTATTGGTACTGCAGCAATGGTCTATTGGAGTACCTATTGGGTCAAACGAAAGCAGGTTATCTGGATACTGTATTGCTGGGTACTGCTGATGTTATTGGGGGTCGTCTTAACTGATTTGGGTATTTTTCTAGGATGGGGAGAAATTTTATTGAATCTCTGTCCTTTATGGTTGGGTCTATGTGCTTTAGGCTACTTGTGTACTGGGTTAGCAGTGCGATCGCGTACCTTACTATTCACAGGCGTAGTTCATGTACTGGGAATTTTCATCTTGCCTTATAGCGGTAGTTGGCAATTTCTGACGACCGGCGGTTTAATGGTCATCTGCTTACTACTACTTGCTGAATTCGAGTGGGATCACTGTTAACCAGGAGACGTAACAACAAAGGAGAGTAACTAATAATTAATAATAATTAATAACTAAAAAAATAGGTGGATGTCGGATTTTCCTCTCCACCTATTTTGATTTCTATTAGCTCTTTTTATAAAATCATTTACCAAGTGTCGGCTGCCCTTTCGTTATAAGGTTCTCCTGTAAACGGTTGTACACCAATATTAGGATATGCATCGTCATTAGGTCCAAAAATACGCATTGCAGCTTCAGAAATATATTGCATCACTCTAGCAAGCATCCTGGAGAAAGCCATAATATGAGACCCCCGTTTTTTGTAATCGCTTTCATTGCGATATATCTTCTGACATATCTACTCTAGTGCCTGACATTCTCTGTTGGCACTCATAGGCAATATATCTACATTCTCTGCAATATTCATTGATAGATAGTTGCAATACTTTAGCTAAGAAAACTGCCAAATTAAGGTTCAAGGATAAGGGTTTGAAGTGTAAATCAATGTGGATGTGACTATTCATCCTCCATTTGGCATACTTTCACATTTGACTGAACCCTATGCAATATAACAATCCTACTAAATTATTCCTGAACAACAAGATTCCCGGCTTCTTTAAAAAGTCGGAAATCTGAGCCTGTTTCAAATTAACATTACTTTATGGTAAAATTTACCATAAAGCAAAGAAGTATTCTTCTAAAGGCGCTATGCCATGACAAGTTTCCCAAACTTGAACTATGGATATACAAACAACCAGCAACAGCAGAACATAGAGAATCCGGAACTGACACTTTCTGCTGTTGATTACAGCCTGCTGACAGATCTTTACCAGTTGACAATGACAGCTTGTTATACAGGTGAAGGTTTAGAACAACGACGAGCAAGCTTTGAGTTGTTTGTCAGACGTTTGCCAGACAATTTTGGCTATTTGATTGCTATGGGGCTGGCGCAAGCGTTGGAATATTTGGAAAAATTCCGCTTTAGTCCTTCTGGGATAGAGGCTTTGCAGGCGACAGGAATTTTTGCTAAAGCTCCCGAGAACTTTTGGTCACTGCTGGCTGAGGGACGTTTTACTGGGGATGTTTGGGCTGTACCCGAGGGAACAGCGGTGTTTGCGAATGAACCTCTGTTGCGAGTGGAAGCACCGCTTTGGCAAGCGCAACTGGTAGAAACTTACCTTTTAAATACCTTAAATTATCAGAGTTTGATTGCCACACGTGCAGCAAGATTACGCGATGTGGCGTCTCAAGCAACACTGCTGGAATTTGGGACAAGACGTGCCTTTAGCCCTCAAGCGTCTTTGTGGGCGGCGCGTGCAGCTTTGGCTGGTGGTTTGGATGCGACATCAAACGTGTTAGCTGCGCTACAACTGGGAGAAAAACCTAGTGGTACGATGGCTCACGCTCTTGTTATGGCATTGTCAGCAATGGAAGGTAGCGAAGACCAAGCGTTCACAGTGTTTCAACGGTATTTTCCAGGTGCACCTTTGTTAATTGATACTTACGATACCATCGCTGCTGCCGAGCGGTTAGCGGCGAAGGTCAATTCAGGAGAAATGAAATTATCAGGGGTTCGGTTGGACTCTGGTGATTTGGTTTCATTGTCAAAACAAGTGCGATCGCTTCTTCCGGGTGTATCAATATTTGCTAGTGGCGATTTGGACGAGTGGGAAATAGCCCGACTGGTTGCTGCTGGTGCCCAGATTGATGGTTATGGACTGGGAACGCGACTGGTGACAGGTTCCCCTATCAATGGAGTCTACAAACTGGTTGAAATTGACGGCATCCCCGTGATGAAACACTCGAGTGGTAAAGCAACTTACCCAGGACGCAAGCAGATTTTTCGCTTCTTTGAGAGAGGGAAAGTGAAAGCAGACTCTTTGGGTTTGGCTGCACAACAGCAAACAGAGAAAATACAAGAAACAGAAGAAACAGAAGAAACAGAAAAAACAACAGATAAGAATGTAAAATTTCTTCAATCTTCGGAAGTGCCTTTGTTGCAGTTGTTTCTTAAGGAAGGCAAACGAGTGCAACCTGTAGAGACGTTGGCGGAAATTCGACAAAGAACTGCTACTTCGGTTGCTAGTTTGCCGGATGAAACGCGGCGTTTCGATAATCCGGTATCAGTGAGGGTAGAGATTTCCACCCAGTTAGAAGAGTTGACTCAAAAGACGAAGAACAATACCGCGCAGGTACAGAGGGGATGAGGGTTCCGGAGGGGGATGAGGGTTCCGGAGGGGGATGAGGGGGATGAGGGAGAGAGGGAGGGAGTGGGGGAGAATAACTAATGACTAATGACTAATGACTAATGACTAATGACTATTAATTAATGACTATGAAAGTTGCTTTATTTGGTACGAGTGCCGATCCACCAACTGCTGGGCATCAAGCAATTATCCGCTGGCTCTCAGAGCATTTTGATTATGTGGCAGTTTGGGCGGCGAATAATCCATTTAAGTCGCATCAAACACCTTTGGAACATCGGGTGGCGATGTTGCACTTGTTAATTACGGACATAAATTCGTCAAAGCACAATATTGGCTTGGAACAGGAATTAAGTAGCTTGAGAACGCTGGAAACGTTGGAGAAAGCAAAAGAGCGTTGGGGAGAGGCAGAGTTTACATTAGTGATAGGTTCAGATTTGCTAGCTCAGCTGCCTCATTGGTATCGTATTGAAGATTTGTTGCAGCAAGTACAACTTTTAGTCGTACAGCGTCCGGGATATGCAATAGATGAATCTAGCTTGCTCTTCGTGCAAAATCTTGGGGGGGAAGTCACAGTTGCCAATTTTATTGGTCCAGATGTGTCCTCGACAGCTTATCGTGAAAGTGGCGACAAGGAAGCCCTAACACCTCTTGTCGTTGACTATATTCATAAAGAGCATTTGTACAAATGTTTGTCCGAAAATTTGACTTGTTGAACTATGAGCGCCTCCGCTACCATAGAATTCCGCCACCCCTAAATTCCCTCTAGCTTAAAGGAAAAGCAAGGCTTTGAACAATTAGTTTCCATGCCAGGACGCCACCAAAGAAAGATTGCAGACCAGTTAAAACAACCACCTTTAGCAGATTTCAAAGTTGGTGTTGATAACGTAATTTTCTCTGTAGATACTGCACAAAATCGACTGCTAGTTTTATTAGTCATGAGGCAGCAGGAGCCATTTTTAAACCATTGGAGTCTTCCTGGTACTTTGGTGCGTCAAGGTGAGTCTTTAGAAGATGCTGCTTATCGCATTATGGCTGAAAAAATTAGGGTAAAAAATCTTTATTTGGAGCAGCTGTATACTTTTGGAGGTCCTGAACGAGATCCACGAGAAGTAATCGGTAGTTATGGTGTGCGTTATCTATCAGTCAGTTACTTTGCCCTTGTACGGTTTGAGGAAGCAGAATTGATGACTGATGGAGTTACTGGCATAGCTTGGTACCCTGTAAAGCAAGTGCCGCAGTTAGCTTTTGACCATCACAAAATTTTGGCATATGGACACAGGCGTTTGCGAAATAAGTTGGAGTATAGCCCAGTGGCGTTTGAAGTTTTGCCAGAAATGTTTACTTTAAATGATTTATACCAGTTATACACAACAGTTTTAGGGGAAAATTTTTCTGATTACTCTAATTTTCGAGCGCGTCTCCTCAAGTTAGGTTTTTTATGCGATACAGGAACAAAAGTGTCGCGTGGTGCTGGTCGTCCAGCGAGTTTATATCGTTTTGATGCCGAAGCTTTTGCTCCATTGAAAGATAAACCTTTAGTTTTTATCTAACGGCTTTCAAAAATTAAGAATTAGTTAAATTATCTGTGTCAATCTGTAGTTTTACATAAAAATTTCAAATTTTTGCCAGAAGTCTAACCTCTAATCCAAAATTCAAAATCAAAATGAAGATTGCGATCGCTCAAATTAATCCTACAATTGGTGATTTGCCTGGAAATGCACGACAAATTCTGGAGGCGGCACAAAAGGCAGTATCAGAAGGTGCGCGTTTGTTGCTAACGCCAGAACTTTCTTTATGTGGTTATCCACCGCGTGATTTGTTACTAAATCCTAGTTTTTTACAGGCAATGTCCATTGCCTTGCAACAATTAGCAAGAGATTTGCCACCAGAATTAGCTGTGTTGGTAGGAACCGTTGAAAATAATTTAACAGCGCACACTCATGGCGGGAAAAGTTTATTTAATACCATTGCTTTATTAGAAAAAGGTAGGGTGCAGCAACTTTTTCACAAGCGCCTTTTGCCAACGTATGATGTGTTTGATGAACATCGCTATTTTGAAGCTGGTTCAGAAGCGAATTATTTCACATTAGATGATGTTCCAATTGGTGTCACGATTTGTGAAGATTTGTGGAATGATGAAGACTTTTGGGGGAAAAGAAGTTATATCACGAATCCAATTGCTGACTTAGCAATTTTGGGTGTAGATTTTATTGTGAATTTGTCTGCCTCTCCTTACAGTGTTGGCAAGCAGAAGTTCCGAGAAGCAATGCTGAAGCATAGTGCAGTGCGTTTTCGGCAACCGATTATCTATACCAATCAGGTAGGCGGCAATGATGATTTAATTTTTGATGGCAGAAGTTTTGCCTTAAATCGTCAAGGTGAAATAGTGTGCCGTGCCTATGGTTTTAAACAAGATTTGGTCGTCGTGGAATTTGATGAGGTGCAACGAGATTTACAGTTAGGTTCCATATCACCAGAATACGAGTCTGAGGATGAGGAAATTTGGCAGGCTTTGGTTTTAGGATTGCGAGATTATGTGCGCAAGTGCGGCTTTTCTAAGGTGGTGCTGGGGTTAAGTGGCGGAGTAGATTCTTCATTGGTGGCGGCGATCGCTAGCGCTGCATTAGGTAAAGCAAATGTCCTCGGTGTTCTCATGCCTTCCCCTTACAGTTCCGACCATTCTATCAGCGATGCTTTAGCATTGGCAGAAAATCTTGGGATTAAAACCCACACCATCCCAATAGGAGAGTTAATGCAAGGATATGACAAGACACTAGCCGAGTTGTTTGCTGGAACGGAGTTTGGACTAGCAGAGGAAAATCTTCAATCCCGAATTAGGGGGAATTTATTGATGGCACTATCCAATAAATTCGGTCATCTCCTCCTATCGACTGGTAATAAGTCAGAAATGGCAGTTGGTTACTGCACGCTTTACGGTGATATGAATGGAGGGTTAGCAGTGATTGCTGATGTCCCTAAAACGCGTGTTTACTCGATTTGCCAATGGTTAAATAGCAATGGTGAAATCATCCCGCAAAATGTCCTCACCAAACCACCCAGCGCCGAACTTAAACCTGGTCAAGTTGACCAAGATTCGCTACCGCCTTACGATATTTTGGACGACATCTTGCAACGCTTGATTCACAACCATGAGTCTACAGCAGAAATTGTCGCAGCAGGTCATGACCCAGCGACTGTAGACAGAATCATTACTTTAGTGGCGCGTGCAGAATTTAAACGGCGACAAGCACCCCCAGGATTGAAAATTACAGATCGTGCTTTTGGGACTGGTTGGCGAATGCCTATTGCTAGTAAATGGGCTGCTATCAAAAATAGTTACAATCGAGTTTTTTCTCTACGACAATAGCTCCCCTGCTGGATTTACAATTCCTTTGTTGATGTAAAAAGTATTTCTCTTATGGTGAATCAAGGTCCAATCCCAGTTGTGATCATCGGTGCTGCGGGCAAAATGGGTCGTGAAGTGGTGAAAGCGGTGGCGCAAGCACCAGATATGAATCTTGTGGGTGCGATTGATACAACTCCCGAACATCAAGGGCAAGATGCAGGAGAACTGGCGGGTTTAGGTGAAGCTTTGGAAATTCCAATTACCAATCAATTGGAACCGATGCTGGCATTTGCAGCTCAAGAAAGACAGCCTGGGGTGATGGTAGATTTTACCCATCCCAATTCAGTGTATGACAATGTTCGTAGTGCGATCGCCTATGGTCTTCGTCCAGTTGTAGGTACCACCGGGTTAAGTCAAGAACAAATTCAAGACTTAGCAGAATTTGCGGATAAGGCGAGTACTGGATGTTTGATTATTCCCAACTTTTGTATTGGCGTGGTGCTACTGCAACAAGCAGCAGTCGCTGCGTCTCAATATTTTGACCACGTTGAAATTATTGAACTGCATCACAACCAAAAAGCTGATGCTCCCAGTGGTACAGCAATTCAAACTGCTCAAATGCTGGCAGAAGTTGGTAAAACGTATAACCAGCCTATTGTGGAAGAATCGGAGAAATTACCAGGTGCGCGGGGGAGTCAAGCCGATGAAGGCGTTAGAATTCATAGCGTCCGTTTACCGGGACTGATTGCTCATCAAGAAGTGATTTTTGGTGCAGCAGGTCAAATTTATACGCTCAGACATGATACAAGCGATCGCGCTGCCTATATGCCAGGAGTCCTACTGGCAATTCGTAAAGTCCTCCAGTTAAAGTCGTTAGTATATGGATTAGAAAAAATTCTTTAAAAGACTCAGCACTCACCACTTAGAACTTAGCACTCATGATAGTCCCACTGACTCGCCAGAAATTTGAACAACTCATTCCTCTAATTGCCACTGGTCTACAGTACAAGTACTACTGGGGGAACTTTTCAGACTTTTTGCAGCGGCTGCTCATTTCTGTAGTGGCAGTTGCGGTTGTTTTCCTTGTCAAAGTTTTTCTGGGACTTGATTTTGGTATCGTATTTTTGATCGGACTCATTGGTGCTCTTTACTGGCTGTGGGGACCAGTGTTTTGGGCTAGTATGCGGAATGCAAAATGCCGCCGTTACAAATACAGCGGTTTTCTCCGTGGTCGAGTGCTGGATTACTGGATTACAGAAGAGTTGATTGGTAAACAGGAAACTGTGGATAAAAAAGGCGATTTGGTGATTGTCGAAAACCGAGAAAAACGGATTAACTTGGAAGTCGGCGATGACACAGGATTTACTGTTGAGTATCAAGCGCCGCTGCGGGTTGCCTACAAAGTCATTGCTCGCGGTCAGAGGGCAGAATTATTGGTTATGTCGAATCGCCCAGATTTGAGCAGTATTGACGAAATTTCCGATATTTATATTCCCAGTCGAGACTTATGGGTAAGTGATTATCCTTGTATCCAACGGGATTTCTTTACTGGGGTCAGTAGCCGCCTGCGGCGCGATGAAGAAGATGAAAGACCCCGTCGCCGTCGCCGTAGGGTGGAGAGGTAGAGGAGATGAGGAAGATGAGGGAGATGAGGGGGATGAGGGGGATGAGGAGGATGAGGGGGATGAGGAAGATGTTAATAGCTCGTCTGCCTTATCTCCCTCTCTCCATAAGCTTCCCGTCTAGGATTCAGCACTAGGAGAAGAGCGACTGAAAATAGGGGAAAGGTAAGCAACCAAAGCACCGATGAGGAAACCGGAAATATTGCGAATGATGGGTAGCCACTCGCTTGTTCGTGTGACGACTGGTCCAAGACCGAAGGCAAGAAATAAGATTCCCCATAAAGGAGAAAAGATTAAAGCCCATTGCCAAGCAAAAATTTGTCCCTCCTCACGAGGTTGAGCTGCCAATCCACAGATGATTCCACCAATAACTGAAGTAATCAGAGTCAGAATCCACTGCTCGCGTGGTAATCCGGGAACAACAGCGCAACCACCCTGACGCAAACAAGTTTTCACTGTTTCCATAGCTTGGAGAATCGCTTGGTCTTCGCCTTCTTCTCGCACAAAGTACAAATTGCCAAAGCGGGTTTGCAATTCAATCCAGAAAGTGCGTGAGAGGAGTTCATAAACCGCGTCGCCGACACTAAAGCTGAGAATGTTACCGCCACGAGAATCAGCAACCAATAAAACACTTTTGTCATCCAAACCCCAAAACTTGATCACAGCCCGACCTGGAGTACGGTCATATTGGGTCAATACTCGCAGTTTCCAGCCGGTTTCGGCTTCAAATTGCTCTAGTTCCTTAACAAGTTTTTCTTCTTGAACGCTGGTCAGAGATTTCGCTAAATCTACAACTGGGGTTGGGGTATCGGGTAGTAATTCAGGATTGTCATAAGCGTATGCGCTGGGAGAATGCGTTGCCCAGATTGACCCAGCTAGGAAAAATACTGTCACAAAAGCCAGAATTCGTCGCCAAAAACTATGCTGCATGAGCTTTTTTATACAGATATCCACAGGAAAAGTGAACAAGTTGTTTTAAAAGAGTACGCGAAAAGTGATACTTCTTTACACTTTTTAACTGTAATCTAATCTAATACTTTAGATCCAGAACTTACAAGGTTAGGTATATGAGAATAAGGGCACAAAGCACTGCGCTCTTATTCTCATATACCTTTGCCACGCTATCAAAGCATAGCGGGAGCGTGAGAACCCCTACCTTTTAATCCGGGGATGAAACGCGACTCGTAGGGCTTTAGCCCTTTGTTTCTTTTTCAACAAACTCCCTAATCGCTTCCCGAATTAAATCATTGATAGATCTTTCTGTTTGTGCCGATATCTTTTTCAACTCCTCATACTCTTTGTCTGACAATCTTAAGTTGTAACGCTGTATAACACCATATATATGTTAATTTGGAATTATTTTAATACTACAGGATGAAAAACTCCAAAAGCGAAAGTGGCGTTAGACGCTCCGAACCATGACAATTGAAGATATAGGGTTGTGTTGAAAAGTCTTTTCAGAGCCATCAACACGTAAAATCTTCTCAGTAGCACCAGACGCTGCGCGAACATGGTTGGAAGGAAGGAAAGTGCCGCACAGCCGTGAGAATGGTCGAGGCGGGTAGGACTGTTTGAACCTGCTCATTGCCCCTTTGGGGCAGAACAACGTTGCGTGTTCAAGAAGAAAGGTCAAAACGATTCTTTTACTATAGACGCTGGCGGGAAACCTATACCTGTAGGAGGTTTACGTGTCAAGCTACCAACTATTGGATGGGTTAAGACTTATGAAGGATTGCCTCATACAACAACCACCAAAATATCAATATCTCGGATAGCCGATGACTGGTACATTGCTTTTGCGTATGAAGTAGATTGTGTTGAATCTCCTAAAACTCATGATGTCGTAGGTGTAGATATTGGGGTGAAAGAACTAGCTACTTTAAGTACTGGTGCTGTGTTCCCGAACCCTAAAGCCTACAAGAAAAACATCCAAAAACTTAAACGATTGTCGGCATCCCATACCAGAAAAGCTAAAGGCAGTAACAATCGCCACAAGTCAAAAATTAAGTTAGCTTTGCATCATAACCGCGTTTCAAACATCCGCAAAGACTCCCTCCACAAAGTCACCAATTACTTATGTAAAAACCACGCTGTGATAGTAATTGAAGACTTGAATGTTTCGGGCATGATGCAAAACCATAAGCTTGCTCAATCCATCGCTGATTGCGGTTTTTATGAATTCAAGCGACAACTTGAATACAAGTGCAAGAAATTTGGAAGCACGCTTATGGTCGTAGACAGATGGTATCCATCTTCTAAAACATGTAGTAGATGCGGCTGTAAAAAAGATTCCCTGTCACTGAGTGAACGTGTTTACTCGTGTGAACATTGTAGGTATGTCTTGGACAGGGATTTAAAGGCAGCCATTAACTTATCGCGTTTGGCTAAAGCGTGAATGCTTTCTGAGGGATAACCGCTCCCATGCTCCCTATGAAGAAAGAAATAAATGTCTAGACTTGTCTAGATTTTATATAGCAGTTCAATCTTTATCAGACCAATTCTCAGATTCTGTCTGACCCTGTAAATCTTCTTTATCAAAACTGGTTTCCCAATCAGCACCATCGTTGTAATCGTTGTTGATGCTGTAACCTTGCGTATTTGTGAAGCGATTCTCTTGCCTTAAGGCTTGCCGTTCTTGCAATGTTAGCTTTGCTTTTTGAGATGGCACAAGACGGTCAACTGTTCGTTTTGAAGATTTCGAGCGAGTAAAGGATTTCCAGGCAGCTTTTACACCGACCATGATACTGCGCGTGCCGACTTGAACGTTTTGCGCTTGCTTTTTGGCACTATCAAGGCTTTGATCCACTTGTTTGACGACTTGACCAGCACTTTTTACCCCATCACTGACATCATCAGTTAAGTCAGTGATTTCCAAACTGGTCATGCGAATGGCATCTAGAGTGGGTGGTAACTCTTTATAAAGAGTGTCAAATAACTTTTCTGCACTGCGGGCTGCTCTTGCTAATTCCTGCAAAGCTGGTATCGCCGCCACCAAAACAGCAGTGAGACTGGCGGCGACTAGGAGTATAGACAGTCCCAGCCAAAACAGGGGGTCAATCACTTTAATATCTTCTACTAGCTATCTAGATGTTGAGAAAGGGAATCAGACTCTTGTTGAGCATTTTGCTGCTTCACCGCTTGGGTTTCTCGCAAACTGGCATCTACGCCAGCTGCGATCGCTTCCCGCAGTCGGTCCAAAGTCTCATCCCAGTTAGAGCGTGCGTTTGCAGAAAGGCGATCTGCTTGTATTTGCACACTCGTTGATATATCTTCTGCCAATTCTGGTAACGCACTGGCAGATTTCTTCAAGAGTTGACGAGTTTCGCGTCCCGTACGTGGAGCAATCAGCAACCCGGTCAAGGCACCGATGGTAGCTCCTATCATCATACCGCCAACAAATAATCCAGAACGGTTGTTAGACATTTTTTGTTCCTCTCCTTACACCCATTTTATGCGGGTTTTCACGTCGCAGCGAAATCCAAAAGATTTTATCTTCCTATTTACAGAGACAATGAATTAGCCACAAAGGTTGCCTTGACGTAGCCAACAGGGTACTGGGATGTAACCAAAACTCTAAAACCTACTGCTTCACTCAATCTATAATCTGAGACATTCTGCCTTGTTCCTGTGTCCTCCTATACTGTTTACTTCCTCATTTTCAGAGGTTTTGAGCGTAACCTAATAAAATTACGACGCCAGACTTGTTGTCCGAGAGCAAGGAGGCTGAAAATCTGCCGTACTCGCTGGATTTGTAGCTGTGGTGATTGGTGTGTCTGCCGCAGATTATGAACATTTCGCTGACCTATAGAGATAGCTGCGGGTGCGCCATATAATACCCTATGACTACTAAGTTCAGCAGCAATAAAGATATTAGCTAGCCTTGTCAGCCGTTGCTTAAGTTTGCGCACTCGCCAAGCTACGTACAGAAGAACCAGCGATATCAGTATATTGATAACGACAACGACTGTAACCATTGCTTAACTTTGTTACACCCACTCCAAGTCCTGCTCGATTATGACTCTAATTGAAGTTGTGAAAATCGCTCTTAAGTTACAGACAATGTATCGGGTGGTATGGGCGGCTACTAAGTCAAACAAATTTTTAGATTTTATTTAGGAAGAAGTTAAGGCGTTTTTCTTCAAATCATCCAAGGAAACCACTTCCAAAGCTCTAGGATGGGTTGCTGTGAGGACGACGGGGGGAGCAACGCCAGCCTCAAGAGCTTCTTGCCAACGAGCAGCACATAAACACCAGCGATCGCCCTCTTTTAAACCAGGAAATTGATGTTCTGGCATAGGGGTGCTAAGGTCGTTTCCTTGCGATTTGGTGAACTCAAGAAATTCTGCTGTCATCTGGGCGCAAACAACGTGCATCCCAAAATCCATACCTCCTGTATTACAAAACCCATCGCGGTAATATCCAGTTATGGGAGAAGAGCAGCACATTTCTAGGTTTCCGCCGACTATGTTTCTTGCCTCTGTCATGACTAATTCCTTTACTTTTTTTGGAGAAAGTAGGCAAATTGGCTCAGCCGTTCAAGTCACGACTTTTGCAACTTTCCTTAATAATATGACTTAATAATAGTTGAATATCTTAGGGCTTGCGCCTTGACAAAAATTATCAAATGTGTTTCATTTTTTGACTGTAACGAGTTCATTCCCAAATCATTTGTAAATCTAAAACAAACCCCGGTAAAACTTCTTCACCCGACAGGGTTTGAGGCGATCGCAGGACTTCCTTTTCGCATTGAGGACGATAAATTTCGACTTGCCGATCGTGGTAGTTCATCAGCCAACCCAAACGGCAGCCGTTGTCCTGGTATTCCTGCATTTTTGCTTGTAAGGGTTTAAGCGAATCAGTTTTGGAGCGCAATTCAATGATAAAGTCAGGACAAAGTGGGGGAAAAGAATCTTGTTCCTTTTGGGTGAGAGCATTCCAGCGTTCTAGGATTATCCAAGCAGCATCAGGGGAACGTTCTGCACCGTTGGGTAAGCGAAAAATGGTAGAGGAATCAAAGACGACACCTAAACGAGTTTGACGGTTCCAAGCTTGTAATTGATAGGTTAGATCAGCATTGCGTCTGCCCGTATTTCCGCCAGTTGGAGGCATAATAGATAATTCTCCATCAGCACTAAGTTCTATCCGTAGGTCGGGGTTAGCAAGAGCAATTTGCTCGAATTGTTCGTGAGTGAGGCGAATGACAGGGCGAAGGTCAAGGATTAGGGGATTCATAGATCAGTTATCAGTTACCAGTTATCAGTTATCAGTTATCAATAAGCTATGAACAGTTTGGTGTATGAGAAGGCGTATAAGTTCGCTATCAGGATTGTAAATGCTTATAAATCTTTGACTCAAGAGAAAAAAGAATTTATTTTATCAAAACAATTAATTAGAAGTGGAACATCAATTGGAGCCAATATTGTAGAAGCAAATGGAGCTATATCACCAGCAGAATTTTCTGCAAAAATTTCTATTGCTTACAAAGAATGTCTTGAAACTAAATATACCCTGTCTCTTTTAAAAGACACAGGGTATATTGATGACAAAGCATTTACCAGTATCTATGAAAATCCCGAAGAGATATCAAAAATCCTTTTCTCAATCCTCAAGAAAACTAGAATCTCTGATAACTGGTAACTGGTAACTGATAACTGATAATGGAGGTAGCAGAAAAATTTATCAACGCAAATTGCTATATTCCCCCGGTGCCAGGTATCGGATTTATGAAATGCTGATTGTTGCGTGGGAAAGGAGGCTTTAATAAATATTTACAAACTTCTAAAAGCCTTAAATGGTACACTTTACAAGTCGCAACGCGAGAGAAGAAGAGAGTGCTACGGTAAATAAAATTCGTATTGAGCTTTAAGATGTTTTCTAAGAGATTGTTCAACCTGTTTTCTCAAGTATGGTTCTGTATTATTTATAGAGAGTAGCTCAATTTTCCTCGATGAACAGATTCAATATCTTTGGCTGTGAGCAATTGGTTACTTGTTGTAAAGGAGTTAGTTTGTTCTGGGTAATTCTTAAGAATGTTAAATGCTGATTTATAAGATTCTATAGCTTGGTTTATTTCTTTTTTCTGCCCTAGTAAATCCCCTTGAACTTTCTTAGCCAAAACTTGAATTTGTAATCCTTCACTAGAAGTAGTATTTTTCTCGGTTTGTGCTAAGAAATTATGACTTTCTTGAATTTCTTGTTCTGCTTTATCCCACTTTTTCAAATGCTGATATGCTTGTGAAATAGAAGCAAATAGTAGAGCCTGCTTGAGTTTATAGTCTTTGACGTTGAATGATAGACCTGCTAGCCTCAATGCTTGATCTGACTCAGATGTAAGATTTACATTTCGTAACTCTCCAGCTAATTCAGATAATTTTTGAACATTCTCAACATCTTTCTTTGCTAAAGCCAGTTGATTTTGTAAATTTTGTGCCTCTTTTTTGGCTTCTTGTGCTTTTTGGTTAGCTTGAGCAGCATTTTGTTGTGCTTGTTGAGCCTTTTTTTGTTCAGCTTGAGATTGTTCTGTTGTTTTTATAGCTTGTTGTTTAGCTTGAGCAGCATTTTGTTGTGCTTGTTGAGCCTTTTTTTGTTCAGCTTGAGATTGTTCTGTTGCTTTTATAGCTTGTTGTTTAGCTTGAGCAACATTTTTTTGCGCTTGTTGAGCGCGCTGCTGTAAGTCTATAACTTTTTTTTCTGCTTGTTGAGCTTTTGTGTTAGTATCTTCAAATTTTCTGTTTGCTTGTTGAGCCTTTGTGTTAGCATCTTTAAACATTTTTTGTGCTTGTAGTGCTTGATTTCCTTCTCTTGCTGCAAATACTCCTAAAATGACAGCAACAAATACAGCCAATAATAAAAAAGCAGCCCCATTACGAATCTGCTGTTGAGCTTTTTTATTGGCTTCACTGAGTAATTTATTTCGTGACTCTGCTGCTTCCCTATCTTTTTTCTCTCTCTCTAAAGCAGCTTCTTGTTCTCTTGCAGCAATTTCCTCTTGAATTTCTTTCTCTTTACTAGCTGCTAAAAACTGCCTATCCTGATAACTTAAACTCTTATCCCTTGCCCATAATTCAGCTTCTTGTAACGCCTTTCCCCGCAACAATCGTGACTCATCAGTTCCTCCAGAAGCCACCCAAAAGCGGAAATTCTCAGAATATGGACGCAGGTTTCTTAATTGATTTTCAATCCAATCTTGATCAAAAACCTCTTGATATATAGGATTGTAAACTCTTAACTTATTTTGTTGCCTAATAACTAAGCCCGAAAGTTGTAACTCGCTTTGTTCTAAAGTATCATCTGCTGTAATCTCGGATTGCTCCTCCCTTAATCTAATTTGCTGATACAGTTCTAGTAAATATCCAGCCCGTTGTTCATCCCGCAAAATTCTCGCTTGAATAGTTCGTAAATGCTCAGGTTCGTCTTGAGATTCCCAATTTTCAATGATGCAGGACTTCACTACCTGCTCAACAGAACGAGAATTTTCTTTCTCAGACTCCTCAACCATAAACTGACACAACTTTTGCGTCAAAAACGGTTGTCCTCCTGTCCATTCTAAAATTTCCTGCATCACCTTTTGAGGATTACTAAATTTTCCCTCCAAGCCTCTTTGTAATGGCTCAACCTCCTGCAATTGAAAACCTTTTAGAGAGATAGCTTTCCCAATATTAAATGGGGTACGTTGTTTATCTTCTATTAAATTGCTTGGTGACGCGACTCCCAACAAACAAAAAGTGAGGCGATTATATTCGGGATTATCAACGCGCTGATTATAACAGGAACGGATAAAAGCAAAGAAATCATCAGTAGGAAATTGCAGACTTAAAACACTATCAATTTCGTCAATGAAAATAACAATATTTTCTCTAATTTCAACCAGCAGCTTCTTTTCCAGAAAATGACTAAATCGCAGCAAAGATGAGTTTAATTGGTTCTTCTCCCACCACTGTTGAAAATCTACATCCAAGTCAAAGCTGTCGATTAGCTTCACAATCAAATCTGCATACCAAGTCTCTTGCGTCGCACTCTGAATATTAACAGAAGACAAATCAATAGATGCACACTCCACACCAGCTTCTGAGAGACGGCTCATTGTTCTCACACGCAAGCTAGACTTTCCACTTTGTCGGGAGTTCAATACATAACAAAATTTCCCTTGCTTAAGTGCCTCATACAATTCATTATCGGCTTCCCGTGTGACGTAAGTGCTAGCATTTTCGGGCAAGCTTCCAGAAAAAATATATTCGTTGATATATTCATCACCCATAACTTACCCCAAACGGATTGAGAAATACTGACGATATAAATCGCAGCTAGGAACGCAATCATTACGCACAATTTTCACCAACCCTAAGCTGTGCAGTTTGAAGGTAATTTCAGGATTAAGTTGCACAGGTTCATTTGCCGTCACTACTCTTTTATAAGCTGATTCTAGCTGAGAAGCATCTTGTAAACATTGCAGTTGTTCTCGTAAATGGTAGCTAAAAATTCCTTGTTCCGTTGCGGCGAGTGTCAAAAGTTCTTCTAGGGAAGTTTCTTGGCTTTTGAGATTCTCCAACGTCTCCTGCACTAAATAAGGATGTCCTCCTAACAATTCCATCAATTGAGTTAAATCTTCTTCTCCCAACTGTCCATTTAATTCATACTGGTTCACCATTTCTTCTACCTGAGAAAGGTTAAATTCAGGTAATTCAATCGCTAATCCAACATTAAACGGTGAGCGATTCGTGTCTAAGGTAGGATAAGTTTCAGTCGAATTAACCACCACTAACCTAATTTTTTTCCAAACTTTACCCATCCTGTCCCCTTGTTTGGCAGTTTCATACCAACTCCGCAGCAGTAAGCAAAATTCGGAGAAAATGTTTTCATATTTAAACAGCCGCTCAAAATTATCTATGGCAAGAACAACAGGACTATCAATTTCTGATAATAAATATTTTTGAAAGTAACGAGTACAGCTTGTATTCAGTCCGTTACTATCTTGCCAGTAGTCATCCAACTTAGCTTCCAGTTCCAAACTGTCAGAAACATTGACGCACAACCACTGTAAGAAAGTCTTCAAGTCAGCAATGGCAGAACTATCAGCTAGCTTCAAATCTAATTTTGCTGTTTGATAACCCTGCTGTCTAGCATAGTCGAGTAATTTCTCTAACAGTAATGTTTTACCCATCTTTTGCGGAGCTTTGATGCGAATCAGCGCACCAGGTTGCAAAATAGCTTTATAGCATTTTTCTTCAATCGGTGGGCGTTCAATATATATGTTTGTCGATATTGCTGACAAGTTTGCAGATAGTTCTTCTGAGGAAAAGTTGAGCGGTAAATCAGTCTTAGGGATGAGTTGAGGTATTAAGTCTTGTGCTAGGCCTGCCATGCGAATGGCATTACAACCAACTTTATAGGCAAACTCATAACTCTTACCTGCTCCTAGAGCATCATAAAAACCCACAGCAAATTCAATTGCTGCCTGATCTTGAATTGCCTGACTCATACCCACCACATAATTAATGTGTCGGGCTATTTCTTGTGCCTGATATCTTGAGTAGCAAGCATTGAGGACAACACACTCTATTTGGTTAGCGAACAGTTGAAACAATTCCGCTAAAGCTTCTGCATCAACTAACTTAGTTTGACCTGTTTCATCTTCAAATACCAAGCCTTCTTCTCCAGAACCATGCCCAGAAAAGTGAATTATATGTGGTGTGTAATCCAGAATAGCTCTACGTATATCTCTGTGGCGTACTGCTTTTGCTGTTTGTATTAAATAATCATCACGCTTTTTTGCTCGTTTTAATCCGTCTTCAATTTCGCGCATCTCCTCATCCAGACGAAGTCGGCTGGTACCTTTAGGATTTGCTGATAACAGCAGGATTTTTCGAGTTCGATTATTACTACTCATTAAAAGCGATCGCTTTCTAAAAACCTGATCCACTCATCAGGGTGACATTAAGTCTAATAGCACCGCAAGGACGACAAAACAATTTGTTACTCAACAAGTGCTGGGACAAAAAGACGTGCCAGTTCCCAATTGCGAAACGAAGCGATGAGAAGCTAGTGCTACCGTTATTTCTGCATAGTTGACAAGCGAGTTAACGACTCGAGCAAAGTTGATCGCGTCAAAACTTATTCCAGACAATAATATCAATCACCAAATTTTTGCCATCCGCAAGACAAATCCTGGTAACTCTGGATTGCCGCTCACTGTTTCAGGATTATCCAAGATTTCCGGTTCTTGATTAGGGCGGTAGATGTAGACTTTGCGGTTTTTGCGATCAATCAATAAGCCTAGTGATGCACCGTTGTCAATATATTCCTGCATCTTGTTTTGCAATCCACTAAGAGTATCGCTAGAAGACCGTAACTCAATCACAAAATCTGGACAAATTGGAGCAAATGAGGATTTTTGTTCTTCAGTTAAGGCATTCCAGCGCTCTAGTTTAATCCACGAGGCATCCGGGGAGCGAGTTGCCCCATTGGGCAAGGTAAAGCCTGCACTAGAGTCAAACGTTTCACCTGTGCCATCTTGATCTGCCCAATTTGCCAGTTGTTGAGCGATTTTAATGTTGCGATTACCTGTATCTGAAAAAGCAGGTGGCATAATGATAACTTCTCCACTGGCATTACGCTCAATTCTCAAATCGCGATTGGCTAGACAGAATTCGTAGAATTGTTCAACACTCATCGATTTGATTGCAGGAAGATTGACCGTCAGTGGGACGCTCATGCTTTGAATTAGCAGTGTCGTCATTGTTTTTCCTCTGTTGGTGTAAGCTAAACCACATCTAGTTTGCAACCTTAAATTTTTTGTAACTCCTGTGGGGTGAGCCGAAAAGCCCGCCCTAATTATGCAATTTAAATGTGGAACAGCTTAGGCGTGAAGTCGTGACAGAATACCCTGAGCTTATGCTCCTAGTTTTAGCGACTAAAGCGATCGTACACTCAACCAATGCTTGGTTCATCTGACTTTTCACGCCATGTGGAAAAATCCACGAAAAACCTAACCCCCTAGCCCCCTTCCCTAGTAGGGAAGGGGGAAAATCAAAGCCTCTCTCCTTGTAGGAGAGAGGAATGGAAGCGAGGTTCTCCACATAAGAGTGAAAAGTAAGCTTGGTTCATCAGTCAGATAACCTTTAACATTCCTGACAATCAATGCGATCGCCTTAAAGAACAAAACCCTTGAAACATAAGAATTTCAAGGGTTTTTTCGTTATGCCAGGAACCAGATTTGAACTGGTGACACGAGGATTTTCAGTCCTCTGCTCTACCAACTGAGCTATCCCGGCGTGGTTTTTTTTGTTTGCCACGATTACTTAATGTAGCAAAGTCATAATCATTTGGCAAGTCCTAACAGAAAAAAATTTTATGCCGCTTTTGTTCTTAACTTGACCCAGCCGAAAACTGTCAAAAATACCACAAACTGAACAAGAACGATACTAGGACCAGAGGCAAAGTTGAAAAGACCCGATACGATGATGCCAGCAAAGCTACTTATGGAACCGACAATCACCGACAGCAACAAAAAGCGGTTAAAGTGATGACTCATCAGTTTGGCACAAGAGGCGGGAATAACTAAAAAGGCGTTGACGAGTAAAACGCCAACAGCTTTAATTGCCACAGCAACAGCTAATGACAGCAATACGACAAACCCATAGCGGTACAACTGAACTGGAATCCCTTGAACCTTTGCCACAGCAGGGTTAAGTGTTAACAAAATTTGCTGCCTGAGGGTTGATAATAAGAATAGGGTGCCGACCACAAGCACAAGCAGCGTCAAAATCAAATCTGTCATGTCAATAGCGAGAATATCGCCAAATAGCACGCCCATCAGGTTGCCGCGATATCCTTTAATTAAGCTGCTAAGAATCACACCCACTGCTAAGGCACCTGACAAGACAATGCTTAGAACACTGTCGCTACCTAAATCAGTTTTCTCTATAAAGTAGAGGACAACCAACCCAAAAATGAGTGTAAATGGTAGCAGCATCCAGGTGGGATTTAACTGTAGCAGCACACCTAACGCCACGCCTACTAAAGCAGCATGACCAACAGCATGGCTAAAAAAAGACAACTGGCGCAAGGTGACAAAACTGCCTAGTAAACCGCCAAGTATTCCCATCAAAACAGCACCTGCAATAGCACGTTGCATGAAGGGAAACTGTAGCAATGTCACCAGGTCATTGACATTGGTGATAGCAAGCCAAGCTGTTTGGCAATTATCAAATAAAAACATATATTATTTTTTTTGACCAAACTTTTAAACTATTTTGAGTGTATAAGATTCGTTTTTTACTAACAAATAACAATTATGTCAGTTCATCTCACCAATTCTCTTCCCCAAAAAGAAATTAATACATATAATCAAATACGCCAGATAGAGAACGATAGCCTTGAACCTCTGTCACATGAGATTCTCAGCAGTGAAAAAGCCCAGCGTATGGCGGAATTTTTCAGCTTTTTAGGAGATGCTAATCGTCTACGAATTCTCTCACTGTTAGCGCAACAAGAACTTTGTGTTAGTGATTTGGCAGCAGTACTCAATATGAGTGAATCTGCTGTTTCCCACCAACTAAGAAATTTACGGGCAATGCGTTTGGTTAGTTACCGCAAGCAAGGTCGTAATGTCTTCTATCGCCTCCACGACAGCCATGTTTTGCATCTTTATCAGGCTGTTGCCGAACACCTAGATGAATAAAAGTGAAGAATGAAAAATTAAGAGTAAGAATGAAGAAATTGTTCTTTCTTCTTTCTTTTTCATAACGCGCGTTAATGATTATGTTGATAGCGACTAAAGGCAGGACCATAAGTCGCTAAAAGATTTTGCGGCGAAAGGGCAACTTCTGGAACCCCAGTGCAAACGATGGTTTGATTGAAGCAAATGACGCGATCGCAATAACGGCTCACCATATCAATATCATGGCAAACCTGCAACACTGTCCATCCTTCTTCCTGCTTAAGTTCATTCAACAGCGTATAAAAATCTGCTGCACCTTGCACATCTACTCCAGCAAATGCCTCATCTAGCACCAAAAGTTTCCGAGGCATGACCAAACAGTATGATAGCAATACCCGCTTAAGTTGACCACCACTGAGAGTTCCAATTGCCTGATTTCGTAGATGGTAAGCATCGGTTCGCCGCAAAGCTTCAGCGACTGCTGCTGATTTTTCCCGACTCGATCGCCCCAAACCTCCAAATAAAAACTTTTTTCTGGTTTCACCTCCGCTTGTTACAGAATTACAAGGAGATGAATAAACCCATCCCAACCCTACCAATTCACTCACAGAAATGGGAAAGCTGCGGTCAAAGATAAAATTTTGTGGCATATAGCCCAACTGGTGACGTAAATTCTCCAGGCGTGTTATTGGGCGACCTAATATTTCAATTTTGCCAGCACTTCGTGGAATCAAATCCAAAACTGCTTGCACGAGGGTACTTTTACCCGCACCATTAGGACCAACTATGGCTGTATTTGTTCCTGAAAATAATTCAAACGAAACATCCCGAACAGCGAGGTAGTTGCCTTGATAGACAGTCAATCCCTCTACTTTTAACGTAGGAAAGTTATTAATCATTGGTCATCGGTCATCAGTCATTGGTTATGGATCATGGGTCATTAGTCCTTTATATAAAGTGCAAATGACAAATGAAAACATTTATCTACAGGCTGATTCTAAGGTTTGCAAATTATCTCGCATAGCCTTGAAATAATGCTGCGGATCTCTCTCGCCAGTTTCTAAAGAATCCAAGGGACGCAAACTTAAATTCAAGTCCTTAGAAAGGCTTGTTAACAATTTGTTATCTACCCCTGGTTCACTAAACAAAGCTTTTACTTTATACTTTTTCACTGCATTAATAGCATTTTGCACATCTGTTGGGGCAAGTTGGTCTTCTGGAATTTCCACGACGGCAACTTGCTTGAGGTTATATTGTTTAGCTAAGTATGGAAAGGCATCATGAAAGGTGATAAAGGTACAATTGGGATTTTTTTGTAAAGTTTGCTTAAAATCGCTATCTAAACTTTCCAGTTGCTTAATGTATGCTGCTGTATTTGATTCATAGGTCGCTTTATTCCCAGGATCAGCAGCAATTAAACCATCTCTAATATTAGCAACTTGTTGTTTTGCTAACACTGGGTCTAACCAAACATGCGGGTTTCCCTCAGCGTGTTCGTGGTCGTGTTCTTCCTCTTTTTTACTGGTTTTCTCAACAGGTGAAATTTCATTCAAGGGTTGAATACCTTTACTGGCATCAATTTCAGACAATTTGGGATTTTGGGCATTTTTAACCGTGTTTTCTAAAAATTCTTCCAAACCTAAGCCATTTTTTACCAACACATTTGCCGTGGCGATCGCCTTCACATTCTCTGGTGTAGATTGGTACTCATGTACTTCTGTTCCCGGTGGCACTAAAATTTCCACATCTGCTGCATCCCCAGCCACAGCCTTGGTAAACAAATACATCGGTAAAAATGTCGTCACCACTTTGATTTTTCCTGACTGCGGTGATGGAGTGGACGCAGCTTCTCGTGCCTGCGGTGACTGTTCAGAAACTGTTGCCTGATTGGTGTTAGATTGAGTACAGCCAGCACTCAGTGATAACATAAGCAGAGCAATCAAAGGTATGATACCGCTTCTGTGTGTTTTTCTTCTTGGTTGTTCATAAGTCCAGAGCACTGTTTTCTCTCCTTGCTGGAAGCTGTTTGCTTTGCCTTGGTTGAAATTTCTGTTGACAATGAGACTTAATTTTACATCTTAATAGTATAATTATTCTCATTCTCAGGTAAAAGGTCTGCGATTGAGTGTTAGTACCAACAAAAATTTTTCAGCAAGCAAAAGTTCTGCTGTCTTCATACTTGCTTGACTGAATGGATTTATCTGCACTCAATTAGGGTTTGTCCTCTAAGGCTGCTACCTTGATTCGCACATACGTTTATTGATATTTTTTGAAATTTATGATTAAACAATTTGCTGATTATTGATAAATTAATGAGACTACCTTCTAATAACAATAAGCTTTGACAAAGCGCAGTGTGGGTGTTCATTGAGAATGGGTGTGAGGAAAAAATGACAAAATTCTGGAAAACCCTGCTGGTGAGTCCAGCAGTTTTCGGCACAATGTTAGTGATGAGTGCCAGCGCAATTGCAGGGGAAACACTTAGCAATTTCGACAAAGAAGCTGAGAAAATCCCTCAAAACAAAACAATGGCACAAGTCACTTCGGTGTCTCAGCTATCGGATGTACAACCCACAGATTGGGCATTTCAAGCACTGCAATCCCTGGTAGAGCGGTACGGTTGTATTGCAGGATACCCGAATGGAACTTATCGGGGTAATCGGGCGATGACGCGGTATGAGTTTGCGGCTGGTTTAAATGCTTGTCTCAACCGGGTTAACGAACTCATTGCCACCGCCACAGCAGATTTGGTGACGAAACAAGATTTAGCCACATTACAAAGACTGCAAGAGGAATTTACAGCAGAACTGGCGACACTGCGAGGTCGTGTGGATGTTTTGGAAGCAAGATCTGCTGAATTGGAGGCAAATCAATTTTCTACAACCACCAAACTACAAGGGCAAGTTGTCGCTGCAATCACCGATGTTTTAGGAGGTGATAGAGTCAACGATGTAGATGTCAAGGACAACAATACAACATTTGGGGTGCGGGCGCGTGTGGAGTTTGTGACCAGCTTCACCGGAGAAGATGAACTTTTCACCAGAATCCAGGCTAATAATATTCTCAGCCCTGACATTGGTACATCCGAGGGCAACTTGTACTTTGCCGAGGAAGACGGTAGCACAGATGCTTTTATCGATGCACTGTACTACAGATTCCCCCTTACAGAAAGTACAGAGGTGATCGCTATTGCGAATGCGGGTGCAGCGGACGACGTTACCGATACGGTAAACATTTTTGATGGGGACGGCGCGTTTGGTGCTTTGTCCAGCTTTGGCACGCGCAACCCAATTTATTACAACATGGATGGTGCGGGGTTGGGAGTCACTCAACAGTTTGGTGATGCACTTTCACTCAGTCTGGCGTATTTGGCGAATTCACCCAATGACCCTTCTGAGGATAATGGTTTGTTGAATGGTCCATACGGTGCGCTGGCACAGCTAACATTTAAACCGAGCGATCGCTTCACTATTGGCTTGACCTACATCAACGCCTACAATCAGGAATTGGGTACTGGTAGCCTGCGGGCAAATCCTATATCCTTCCTTCAGTCTGAACTTGCCCCTCCCCCTGAAGTGACTGGAGAACCTGACCCGGTGATTGTACCATTTGCTAGCAATTCCTACGGTATACAAGCATCGCTTGGTTTGAGTGAGAAGTTTGTTTTAGGCGGTTGGGTTGGATACACTAACGCTCGCAACTTATCCACCGAAGGAGGAAGAGTTGACCGTGGAGAGTTAGAGATATGGAACTGGGCTGTGAGTCTAGGATTTCCTGACCTTGGTAAAGAAGGCAATTTAGCAGGCATCATCTTCGGTATGGAACCTAAGGTGACAGGTTCTAGCATTAATGAAATTTCTAGAGACAGAGACACTTCCTATCACGTTGAGGCGTTCTACCAATACAAAGTCACTGACAATATCACCATTACTCCTGGAGTTATCTGGCTAACAGCGCCGGATCATAATAATGACAACGATGATGTTGTCATTGGTGCGGTCAGAACTACACTGAGTTTCTAAACTCAGTTTCTAATTAGTACAAAAAGACCAGCCTACCACAGCTGGTCTATTAAAATTTTTCTTTGCGTTGTCTTCTCAAGAGGGTCAAACCCAAGTAGCACGTTCTCAAAACGTAACGGGAAACTTTTCTTAACAATATTGTAACAGCCAGTACAGACTTTTTATGGAAATTTATCAAAAAAAGATGTTGAGGAAGGAAAATAGCCTCTATCTTTAAGAAGAATTCAAGCATCTGGCAAGAAAAAGTAAAACTAATTAATTTTTACTTTTTACTTTTTACTTTTTACTTTTTACTTATTTCAACTAACTGCGGTTGTCCCCAAATAATCCGCTCCTGCTTGTAAATAGCAATTCCTGGTTTGGCTCCTTTGGGTTTGTAGACGTGTTTTGGCTGAGTGTAGACAACTGGTACTTGGTCACTCTGACGACCGCGACTATAGTATGCTGCTAAGTTAGCAGTATATTGCAAATCGGCTTCTTCTGGAGGAGTACCTGGTTCTAGACGAAGCAGCACATGGCTTCCAGGAATCTCTTGAGCGTGGAACCATAAATCGTAATCGTTGGCTACACGAAAGGTTAATTGGTCATTCTGGCGATTGTTGCGACCAATTAAGACTTCAAAACCACTAGGGGTGCTGTAACGATAAAAGTTAGTGCTAGCGGCTTCAGTGGAACTGCGACGGCGGTATCCTGAGTCTTCTAAATACCGCTGCCCAATAAGTTCCTCGCGGATTTCTTCTAGAGCTTGTAAATCTTCTGCTGTTGTGTAATTCTCGATCTGAGAAATTGCCGCTTCCACTTGCTCTAAATACTCAATTTCAGCCTTGACTTCAGCTAATAAGGGTTCTACAGCAGTACGAGCGCGTTTGAGTTTTTGATGCTGTTTATAAAGACTTTGGGCATTTTGCACGGCATTTTTATCTGGTTCTAAAGCGATTTTTACTGGTTTGCCAGTTTCAAAATCAGCCAGGATAATTTCCTTCATTCCCACTTGCCACTCATGTAGATGCGCCATCAACAAATCAGCTTTTTGTCGATACTCATCCGCGTTCTCAGACTGCTGCAAGCGTTGCTCAAAATTAGCAGCTTTCAGTCGTAATTTTTCCAGAATATTATTCAGTTTCTGGCTCAACTGATGCCGCAGTTGGGAAAATGTTTGTTGATTGCTCTGGTCGGTGTAGTAACGGTTGACTAACTCTTGGATATTTTTCGCGCTCTCGATCGCACCCCAACCAAGTACAGTGTATCCTTCTTTTGTCCAAGCAGGTTCAAACTTCTGGCTTTCCAACATCAGCAGCCATTCTTGCCAATGGTGAAACAGCCGTTGCCAATCTTCGGGTTTTAGGGTGTCTGTTGAATTTTCTGGATCTATGTCTGATACCAGCAGCATCGATTGTATCAGTGAAGGTGAGACACCGCGATATGTTTTGAGCAACTGACGTTTGATAGCTCCTGGGACTAAGCTGACTCTTTCTTGCCAGCGTTCTTGAGATTCGCCCAAACTTGGTATAGCAGCAGTTAGACTCGGTGGTGTTTCATAAGGCTGTCCTGTCAAAATGGGACGGACGCTGGATTTTTGTTGGCTGACTTGATGGGCAACGGTGATAATGCTGTTATTGGCATCGGTGAGAATAACGTTGCTGTACTTGCCCATGATTTCAACGTACAGGTGATACAAAGCGCTTTCTCCCGGACGACCGGCAAATTGCAAATCAACGACACGTTCCCAAGGAGCGATTGCCTCCAGCCCCACCAACGCCAAACCACCTAATTGGTGCAGTAATTGTTGGCTAAAGGTAAAAGTATCTGGTGTTCTTGGTGGTGGATCGCCGATATGAAGGCGAGCTGTTTGGGGATGCCAGGAAATTTCCAGCCAACCCCGTGGTTTGAGAGTGCGGAGTGCTATGGCAATGGTGTAGCTATTGCGTTGGTAAACTTGTTCTATGCGTGATGGTAGCCAGTGAGCGCGGATGTCGCTACAAACAGCGCTGAGCGTTGTGAAGTCAAATGTTTGCACGACGATTGGCCGTTGTTGTTTGAGTATCGATTTTGACATCCTCACCGCCCTATAAGTGCGGTGATTCCTCACCAAGCGACACCTTAAAGGAGCCTACTCTGAATGGGGTTGACGCTTCATCAAGTACTGCCTGAACCAGGTCTTACACGCTCTCCACGTCCGTTTAAAGTCTCGGAATGCCCTCCCGCGACTAACTGACTTACCAGCTATGAAATTTTCTTTTGCTTAGAGGGTTGGACTTATTTGACTACCATTGCCCTTGCAGCTTTCTCTACGCCTGCTCTCATCGTAGCTGTTTCAACGCGTCTTGAGCCTAGAGGGGGCTTATGTATTCACCAACTTTATTATAACAAAAGCTGCCCTAGAAGGGCAGGGCTTGTATCCCATTAATTTCGGTCAGTATAATTCCATTTTCTCTGATTCAGCATAAAGTGGGGCAAGCAAAAAAGCGGCCAGCTATACTGATTTTTTCAAACATCATGCTAACCGCTGCTTTTTTGACAAGTTTTTGAGCCTGTTAGCTAATAGTTTATGTCATTAATTTTGATATGTCGTAGGCGTTAGATCCCCGACAACTTTTACGAAGTCGGGGATCTTGTAACCCATTAGAATTAATGAAACAGACCACTAGCGACTTTGACTTTTTTTCTTCTGCCATAACCTACACCTGCCACTGTCGCCAAGAAGATTGCACCAACTGTTCCTGGTTCCGGTACGCTTGTGCTTGAGGAACTGCCGCCAACCTTAATTTGGTATGCCAGTTGAGAATTTCTGGGTGGAGTTGCACCAGCCCAGAATAACGATGTTTTACCAGTGATCACGAATGGATCGCTGATGTCACGAATTCGCAGATAATCTACGTCTGAGCCAATACCTAGAGAAGAAGAGAGTAAATCTCCAATTCCTTCACCGTTAAACGCCAAGTCTGTCAGAGATGCAACACTATTATTCGAGGCGAAGGTACGGATGAAAATGTCATTCACCGGACCATTAAAAGCGTTGCTGCTGAGGAGTTTGCCATCAACCGTATAGTTAACGGTACTTCCTGTGTATTCCAAGCTGAAGTCTACTGGCTTATTATTCTCCCAAGCATACTGCTGTTGTTGTACGGGATTAGCACCTTTCTTAACATCCTCATTTATACTCAGTTCATAAGTTGCAGTACCACCCAAATCGCCAATGCGACCTTCAGCAACAAACAATTCGTTAAATTGACCCTGATTTATCAGGTTTTCAAAGTCTGTGTCAGTAAAACCTGTTTGATTGACGAGTGTCAAGGCTTTAGCAGAATGAGGTGCTACAAATAAACCCAGGGTAGCTAATCCCAAAACAATCAGTGACTTGCTGTAATTGATAGATTTGCGTAGACGAAGCATAGTATTTCCTTTGAATTGCTGATTTATTAACGTCTCTGTGTTGCTTTCGGGCGCAGCGAAGCTGATTGCACACCCAAATTGCTACTAAATTTAATAGATTGCACCTAATAAATCAAAAATCTTACTCCAACACATACAACAGTTTGCATCTTTATTGAGCTACACCTTTTCAACTCAACAGCCAGATATCGAGCAAATTTTACTTCTGACGACTGACGCCAATATTGCTGCTGTATGAAATAAACAAGTGTAGATTCATCAAACTACTGATTCCTGTTTCGGTTGGCTTTGGTTGTAACTTAAGTGGTGAAGCAAGCAATCACTTCTATACTTTAGAGGTTAAGACATGAGTTCGCACAATGGCGAGAAAAAGCACTGTATTTTACAGAAAATTTGACTAAATATAAAATTTCCTTGTTTTTTGGGCAAATTCTCGAAAACAGACACAGACAATCTGTTTTAAGTTGTAAAACATAAATTTTACTCAAATAAAAATTCTCAACAAATAAAAAGACTTCTTTACGAAGTCTTCTATGAAATCTTATATGTTAAGATTTTCAACGGTATTGAGTGAGTTGTTTGTCGGTCATGGATAATGGACAACCGGGATATAGTCAAAAGTTATAACCACTCAGAGTTAAGTTTAACCTATAGACTGTTGACTATTCACGACTTATGTCCTGTGACTCGGTAGTGTTAACTCGCTAATATCGCTTCTTTCTGCGTTTCTTGTGGTATTTCTTCAGCTTTCTCTTGTAACAATTGGGTATAAAGTTGAGCTAGCTCAGATGCGACTCCTTCCCAACTGAACTTTGTTTCAACCCGCTTCCTAGCAGCTTGACCTAACTGGTCTCGCCATTGGGGATTAGCGAGAATTCGGTCGATCGCAGTAGAGAAAGCACCAACATCTTGTGGTGGTGCTAATAAACCAGTTTCTTCAGGGACTACTGTAAACTGAAGTCCGCCGACATCACTTGCTACGACTGGTGTGTGACTTGCCATCGCTTCGATTGCTACCAGCCCAAATGGTTCGTAATGACTGGGAACAACACAAACATCAGCAGCTGCGTAGTAATATGGCAGGATTTCCTGACTCAAACGACCAGGGAAGGTCGTAAAGTCGCTCATCCCTAATTCGGCGACAATACTTTCAATGCGCGAGCGTTCCATTCCGTCGCTGTGACCTGGGCGGCTACCACCACCAATAATTAACTGGAGTTTTTCAGATCGCAATTTCGACTCTGCCACAGCACGCACTAGTGTTTCTATACCTTTGCGTGGATCAAAACGTCCTACATACAACACGAGTTTTGCTTCTGGGTCGATTCCCAACTTAGCTCTTGCTGCTTGTCTGTCTACGCAACCAAACTGCCCAATATCAGTACCGCAAGGAATAATATCGATACTTCCTTTTGTGGAAACAAGCGATCGCATGTGTTCTTGTTCCTGCGGACTTGTCGCCACAATTCGTTCAGCTGTCTCCAACACCTGTTTTTCCACTGCTAACCGGGTAGTAGCAATCAGAGGAATCGTATTAATCGTGTTGTACTTAACTGCTCCTAAGGAGTGGTACGTGTGAACCTGCTTGCTCCCTTGGATTTCCTTCAACTGCATTCCTACCCAGCTAGAAAGCCAGTAATTTGTATGAACCAAAGGATATACAAAGCCATTTTCTTGCTGGAATTTGAGGAAGTTATCTATAAATTCTGGCAAGTATCCAAACAAATTGTCTCGTGGCACAAATTCAACGGCACCAGCTTCTAACCGGATGGTTCGACAGTTTGGGCTGTGTTGAACTATTGTTTCTTGTTCCGCACTCACTTTGCGGGTAAACATTTCAACTTGCCACCCAAGTTTAGCTAGTGCTTCTCCAACTTGGCGCACGTATACATTTTGTCCTCCAGCTTCTTCTTTCCCGATTTCAACGGCCGGATCGCCATGTACTGAAATTAAGGCGATGCGTTGTTTAGTTCTAGAGTTCATAGTTTGTTGGTGTTTTCGCTTCAAGAGGTTTTAGGCAGATTCAGTAGGTGATTCGCCCGATCTCTCTATGTATGCAGAAAGTTTAATTAATCTTTATTTTAATTTAATATGCCACATATTTTTATACATCTACTATCCAGAAGTAAGATTTTTCTTTACGTACTTATATTTAATTTCTTTATACTTAAATTGATATATTTTTAGCTAATATTATTTATAAGTAAACCTAAACATTGTAATTCTAATTACACCTATAGGCTTTTCTCTATATTGATGTCTTCAGTGTAGATTGTTGTAAAAAGATAGTAAATCAATTAAGTATGTTCAAATGAAGATAATGTTTATAATCTGCGTTCTATCTTCAAAATATATATTTGCTAGCTAGCAAGGATATTTTCTAAGTACAACTTCTGGAACTAGACCTGTAGGAAACGAGGATGACTCAAAAAAAGTGAGTTGAAATGAAAAGTCGAAACTTATACTACGGTTTTGAACAACAATCACCTTTTTTGTTGACAATTACTAGTAATAATTAATACTATATATTTTGTGTCCAAAGTAAATTTGATGAGATATTAAGACAATTTTCAGCTTGCACTGACTGAATGCCTAGATAGAAAATTATTCCTACTAGAAGAGCATGAACGCACCAGCTATAACCTTGTGTATAGCAATCGTATTTGATTAGTGTGAAAGTGCCTGCTTTGTAAGTTCAGAGGACAGGCTGCTCCAACGCGCGTAGGGTGTCCGTGCCTCCTCCGGAGGAACTGAGTGCTAAAGACACATAAATCCATTGGCTTAGATTCCCGACTTCTGTGAGAAGTCGGGAATCTTGTTGTTCACGTAGCCGAAGCCAGCTTGTAGGGCTTATGATTTACGATTGCTAGGGTAATCTCCGGCGGTACGTGAGTAGTTCGTGATTTTGCTGCTCTTAATGGTTTTGAAAGCTTCTGTGGGGACGGTGAAGACTAACGATAACACAGGATGCAAATCTCACACATAACAACATCGCGCTACTAAATACAGCTGCTGCACTTGCCATCACTGACAATATTGAAGAGAGAGTGCTGTAGGAAGCTTGTGATCGGTTGCGTGTCCCTGCTATGTTTTACCATTTTGATTACATTGTCAATCAGTAGCAAAATGTCGAACTCTCACAGAGATTCTATGCAATTAGAATTTGTTCCGGTTGAAGATTTTTACTTTGCCCTAACTTTAGGGGTTCGGACTCTCGAAGATTTGGAAAAACCAGGTCTTGTCGAACAAGTGCGATCGCGACTTTTGCTAGAATGCGGTCAACCTTCTACCGTCGCTCCTGGTAAACAGAATACATTTAACTATGTCTTCCGTGTACAAGGTGTGGACAACAGCCCTGCATCTGGACTTGTCGTTTCTATTTCAGACTGGCAAGACAGGCTGCGCCTGAGTAGCGATTACGGTTGGACACTAGATCAAGAACGCAAGCCTATTCGCTCAGAAAAATATAGCCAGCGATCGCTTTTCAGCCAACAGTTGCGATCACACTTACAACAATGGTTACAACTTCCCTTTAGCTAGATAGCTCAGGCATTTTTGGGATAACAATTAAAAATTAAAAATCAAAAAACTTGATTTTTAATTTTTAATCTTTCTTGCTTGCGCATTAGCTTGTGGTTTGTGCCGCAAGCATTTGCTTGAGTTTTTCCAACTCATTAGCCCACCGGGGATCTGGACGAATGGCATCATCCGTACTAGATGTGACTGGTGTGTTTTCCCTAGCACCGCCACCACGACGAGACTTCTTGTTGGAGCTTTTTTCCCTACGATTGTTTTCTCTGCTTGGAGTAGGAGTAGGGGTGCTACTTACAGGGTTCGGAGTAGGTTTACTAGGTAGTTCCTCGTTGTTTTCCTCTCCTTTTGTACGAGGTAATGCCTTTTCGAGTTTTATAGCAGAGTCTTTGAACACTTGACCATTGTATTTTTCAATAATTTGGTCTGCTTGTTCGTCATTGTTTACTGTCAAAAAACCGAATCCACGGCATTTGCCTGTTTTTCGGTCTTTAATCAGTTTAGTGGTAACTGCATCGCCTTCTTCTGCAAAAACTGCTTGCAGCTCTTGACGATCTATTTCTTCTTTAGGCAAATTGCCTATGTATAGGCGAACGGACATGACTAAACCTCCACGAGTTGAGTGAAAACGACCGGGCAAAAAACACTAGCTTGGGTCTGGCTTTTGATAGATACCATTGACCAACGCTGCCACAAACCAATTTTTTTTCCAAACTGTTAACCAATACAATACAGTTTTTTACCAGGATAAAGCTTGCATAATACAAAAGCGCACAACGCTAATAACACCTTTATTCTAAGAATTTTAAATTTTACAGCCTACTGCTTGCGACTGGAAACTTCTTCTGCACTTTTTTTCCGAACAATCAAACATGATTCCTTAGATTATCACGCTATTTTACACCTAGCTAGTTCATCTTAGACATTTCCAGCGATCTCATAATGGCATAGTAGCATAAAGTACACTTTTTCTTAAAGTTTGGTTTTTGGTGAAGGGGACTGGGGACTGGGGATTGGGGACCCTTGGATTAGCGATTGGGTTTCCATAAGTTCTATGCCTTCGGCACGCAAGAGCGGCGTTAGCGCAAGCTCCTCCGGAGGAGGCACGGACACGCTGCGCAAACGAAAAATTGTGCAAGAGGCAACAAAGCTCTCCCAAATTTTGACCATTTTTCCCCAACAACCGTCATGAAACAGGGAGCGCCCATTCTTGAGCCAGTACTGCACTCCTGGTCTCACCGCCTGCAGTGCTGACTCACCAAATCAAAGATTATGGTGGGGGCTGCTCTGTCGCGACTTGGTAAACAAAAACCAGCCTGTGGCTGGCTGATTCACTGCTGTGTTGGGAAAAGGGGATATATTAGCGCAAGCAGCCGCACAGATAATTAACTTTAGTCTTCTTGTTATATCGATTGCAGCTGTTAATATTACCAAATGTAACATTTTATTTCGATTTATGCAAATTTTATTTACATACGGCTGACTAACCTTTTAAAAGGATGTAGGCTCCCCAAGCTTCTGCCGCAACAGCTAAAACTGTAGACCAAATGGGATGAAGACTGTAGATAGTTGTACCGCTTTGAGTTTGCAAAGTTTGGATATCAATCCAAGGCGTTGCTCCTCGCCGTAACCAACCTGTGACTGTAATTTGGCAACCAATCAAGTCCTGAGGATTGACGTGTTGCCCTATCCACGAAATGTAGTGTAATTTCACCAAAGCCGTGTTGGATTGGAGGATGAAATCTTGGCTCGAGCAGTTACTTGCACCTCGACGACCTAATAACTTACCCACGAAGCGGACCGCTATGCTGTCAGATGGAAGAACGGCTGGGTTGGATAAGAGGTTAGGCAATCGGTCATCAGTTTGGGCAGTGGTAAGTTTAATATCAGGAAAAAAAGAATTGATCCGGAATAATGTACCGATACTAAATCCAATCAGTACGCAACCTGTCACAAAAGACCAATCATCGTATATCCACTTTAAGTTCAAAAACTTAAGTGCGTATGCCGTTTGCCAAATGAGCCAAATCAGAACGGCAAACACAACACCTATGGGAATTCCTAAAAAGGGAGCGATTTGAAATAAAAAAGATTGAGGCTTCACTCTCAAAGGCTGTTGGCTTTCCAAATTCAATTCTGTTTCTAAATGCCAACGGCGGGCTATTGATAGCAAACGTTGCAGGCGATCGCCGATCAAAGGATGAGTATTATTGATCACAAACCACCAACGATAGGGATTAAGATAGTCCCACATCAAAAACGATTCAAACGTTGTGTGGGAAGCAATACTACCCAAACAAATACTTTGCTGGTGGCTCACAGGCGCTAGTATATTTAAGCTTTCTAACTGCCAACTCGTGTGTTCTTGTTTTTGGATATCATCGGCAATACCAATGGCAATTTTGAGTAAGGCACGAACAAGACCATTAGGATTACCAGTGATTTCAACAGCAAAGCGATCGCTATAGTAAAGCCGTAACTGTGACAACCATATGCTTGTTCCAGTAATCAAACACCAAACTCCATAGGTCACGCTTGCCATAATACCCACGATAGGACGCCAAATTCGCGCTGTTGTTCTGTCTCCCCATTGAGAAAAAGACTGATATGCTTTATATATTGGAATTGTTACAAGTAGCAGCAAAGACATCACCACAAAATCCCAATGGACAATATGCCCTAACTGGCTGGCATAAATTGTGCCTATTTCATCATCTGCTAGTTGCTCTAACAGCCCCTGACTCACCACAATTCGGGCTGTGCGTGGTAAATTTCCATAAGTCAGCGCCAAGGGTGCTGCCAAAGGTAAAACACCAAGTTTTGGTATCTCCCAGCCTCTCTGCTGACAACAGCCTTGCAGCACCCGAACAGCTTCTTTACTGTATCTATTTAAGGTATCTCTCTCCAATTTTCTCTGATCGTAAAAATTTATAAGTATTCGATCTAGTAACCAGGGAGAAAAGCCTATCAAAATGAGCAGTAGCAATAGCAAGAATAAAGTAGGATTAGCCGAGAAAAGCTGTATTGGCTGCAAATATGGTAGTTTACTAAGGATATCGTTGATAAATCGCATCACCAACACGAGCAATTCCCGCATCAGCCACAACAAAGCAATGAATGTTCCTGCTATCAGCAGCCGAAAGGGTATTAAGTTGAGCTTTTGCAGCGGTTGCCAAGACTGTGCTCTTCTTGCTTGTCGCCAATGAATTGTCAGTGGTTTAGCTTTTTCGCGACTGACTGGAGGAGGGGATGAGGAGGATGAGGAGGATGAGGGGGATGAGGGGGATGAGGGGGATGAGGAGGATGAGGAGGATGAGGGGGATGAGGGAGATGTTGCTCTCTCATCTTCCCGGTTCCTTTTGTCCGCTTCAATCGGGACAGAACGTGTGACATCAGTTGTTGATGTTTCACTACTTTGATAAGGTAGTGTCAATTGCTCTAAGGTGCGATTTGCCCACTCTTCTACTTGGGAATTTTGACTTTGAGTGAGAGTTTCGCATAAGGCGATCGCCTTTGGGATATTGCCGCTTTTTGCATAAGCTACGACTAACCCTATCTGCGCTTGCAAAACAGTGTTGCTGTTGGCAGTTGCAGCTACTGCTTCTAGAGTGGCGATCGCGCTTTGGAAATCACCCTGCTTAACTGCGGATAATCCTGCCTCCAAAGATGGTTCAGGATGTGAAGGCATAAAAATTTTCTCACTCCGGTCTTTGTTAACTCATTCGCCGTAAGTCCCCCACTATAACGGTACTCCGTTTAGTGGCGGGATTGCTCTGGCGGACAATGACGCTCGTCACCTCCGACTAATATCAACCGTCAGGTTGATGAGGGAGTGGGGTGGTTGAGGAATTGTCAATTCCTCGGGAATATTACGAGTAAGTGTTGTATAATAGTATTGGTCGATGATCTACCTAGCTGGCTGACAACAAAACGTCAAAGTAGCGGTAGTACGCTTACGCAGGTAACTAGCAGAACTAGGGAATGGGCGAGTCCGCTGATCCAACAAGATATCATGATGAGCCTCGGAACAAAAATGAATAACTGCCTGCGGGAGGCGGGCGGCTGCGCGGGTTCCTTCTTGCAAGGATAAAGGTAGAAATACCAGAGACGCGGTGTAAGACCAAGTTGTGGCAACACAAGGAGGCGGCGGCGAATGAGACGCGAAGCCCCCACCATAATCGGTACTCCGATTTGGTGGTGGGTACTTCACAATACCCATCTATGAGCTTTTTCAAGCACTTCGCTCGTAAATAGTGAGTAGTTGTAGAGACGCGCTGTTTGAAGCGTCTCTACATTAGTTGGTAGGAACCACTAACAACTAACTCTTTGAATCATTTATCGGTTGTTGTCCGGAAACAACTGGGGCTATAGCGCTCAATTTCAATTCTGGATGGTCTTCCTGCAATTGATGGCAATTCCATTCATTGCGGAATAGTAACACTGGACGCCCCATGCTGTCTTTTACTGTTGTGGTATTGAATAAGCGTCCTATCTTATTCAATGCTTCCCATCCACCCTCTACCCAACGGGCGACAGAGTAAGGCAACAATTCGAGCAGAGTTTCGACTCCATACTCGTTTTGCAATCGGAACTGTACCACTTCAAATTGCAACTGACCAACGGCTGCCAAAATTGGGTCGCGTTTCGCTTCATCTACTGAGTACATTATTTGCACGGCTCCTTCTTCTCGCAATTCCGAAACTCCTTTTTGGAATTGCTTGAATTTAGATGGGTTGGGGTTACGCAGAAGTGCAAATAACTCGGGCGAGAAATAGGGAATTCCCTCATATTCCAGCTTTTGACCAGAATAAATTGTGTCACCTATGGCAAAAACACCTGGATTGTTCAAACCGATGACATCACCTGCGTAAGCGACATCTATTGATTCGCGTTCTTGAGCAAATAATTTTTGTGGGCGGGACAGGCGGATAGTTTTGCCTGTGCGGGCATGATTCACTATCATATCTTTTTCAAATCTACCCGTACAAACGCGCACAAAAGCGACGCGATCGCGGTGCTTCGGGTCCATGTTTGCTTGGAGTTTGAAGACAAATCCAGAAAAGTCCGGATTGGTGGGGGGAACTTCACCAACACTGCTATTGTGGGAACCAGGTCTGAGGGCGTAGTTAAGGAAGTATTTTAGGAATAACTCTACCCCGAAGTTGGTCATGGCACTACCAAAGAAAACGGGTGTCATTTTGCCTTGATGAACCAATTCCAAATCTAATTCTGGTCCCACCCCTTCTAGGAGTTCTAAATCGTTTTTCAGTTGGTAGTAAAGGTCTTGTTCTAAAAGTTCTTCTATTCTGGCATCGCCCAAATCAACCACTGTGTCCACAGCTTCACGGCTACCGTGGGCGCTTCTTTCAAACAAGTGAATTTGTTCTTTGTGGCGATCATACACACCTTTGAAGCGATCGCCCATACCAATGGGCCAATTCACAGCATAAGTTTGCAACCCTAATTCTTGCTCAATCTCGTCCAACAGTTCCAAAGGTTCCCTTCCCGGACGGTCAAGTTTGTTCACAAATGTGAAAATGGGTATACCGCGCATCTTACACACTTCAAACAACTTCCGCGTTTGCGGTTCCAAACCTTTTGCCGCATCAATCAGCATCACGGCATTGTCTGCTGCTGCCAGGGTACGATAAGTATCTTCGCTAAAATCCTGGTGTCCAGGCGTATCTAACAAATTTATCTGACAGTCCTGATATTCAAACTGCAACACTGTAGAGGTAATCGAAATACCTCGTTGTTGTTCCATAGCCATCCAGTCAGAGGTGGCTTTGCGCTGCGCCCGTCTTGCTTTCACTGCGCCAGCTTCATGAATTGCTCCTCCGTACAGCAGAAGCTTTTCTGTCAGTGTCGTTTTCCCCGCGTCTGGGTGAGAAATAATCGCAAAGTTGCGACGATGAGCAACTGCTTTATGCAATTCCGACTGTATTTCAGTAGACATACTGTAATTTGCTTGCTTGTAACTTAACTTAACTTAACTTTTTCCAACTTTAGCGAGTCTTTTAATCTTAAGATAACAATGCTCGTGATAGGGTCGTTATATAATAACCACGCTAAACTGAAGGAGAAAAAAAAAGAATGTACGATCCAGACAAACGCAAGATTCTATCAGCAGTCAGTCATGGTGCAATCTTCTTAAGCGCTACTTTAGTGTCTGTAGGTCTACCCATAGCCATATTCTTTTTGTCAGAAGACCCAGTTGTTAAGGAAAATGCTAAAGAGTCAATCAACTTCCACTTTAATGTATGGCTTTATGGAGCGATTGTAACAGGATTAACTTGGATAACCTTTGGTTTGCTGTTACCACTAGCAGGTTTATGGTTTCTAGTCCATTGGGGACTGACAATTTGGGCGATTTACCATGTTCTTACCGATCCAGATAAACCCTTCCGTTATCCCTTCATTCTCAGGGTTTTTTAGTCATTAAGTCAGTAGTCATTAGCCTTTAGTCATTCATCAAAAAACTATCGGTTGATGAATTATTCATTCTGGACTAATTGCGCGCACATCACCATTAATTTTTAATAACGTCCAGATGTAGAATTTGAGGGAACTTTTAATATTTTTGCTCGGCAATGTAGCTGTAAAATAGAAAATTGCCCCACAGCGTCATAAGCATTAGGGGAGAAGAGCCACTTGCGTGTTCGTTTCCCCCGAATCTCGCAAGTGGCGTGATAGTTAAGCGCTTTTTGTAGTCTGTCTGACTAAAGAGCGTTTTTGTTCTACGTATATGACGCTTTGTTTTTTGTCCATCAAAGTTTGCTCAAAAAGTTTTGTAAACTTTTTCGGAGAATATTAGCACTAAGCTAAAGTCATCAGATCAACACAGACCTTCATTTATGCCTTATCGAATAAGTGCATAAGTTGATTTGACTGACAGCTATATAAAAAATACAGATGCAAGGTTTTAATTATAGCCGTCACGTGGCTCTCTGTGCCTTGCGATTTTGTAACTTTATGAAACTCATGTGAATTTAAAAGGTTTGCTTATGGCTACTGATTACGTCCTATTTATTCATGGTGTCAATACTCGCTCTGAACCAGAAAAACCGGACTACGCCGACAAACTGTTCGAGCTAATTAGAAAAAATGTTGACAAATGCTACGAACTCCAAAAAATACCTCTTTACTGGGGCGAGGTGAACCAGGAAGGAGAAAAGAAACTCCTCTCCAAGCTCCAGTCTGAAGACGGTTGTTGGCAACAGCTTTGGTTCCAAAAATTCCGCCAAACGACACTACTCCAGTTTGCTGGTGATGCTGCTTCATACATCAGCCGCACTGTTGGTTCCAAGGTTGTCGAAAAGCTCAATCAGGACATGCTAAACCATGGATTAGATAAGGCTGACTCAGAAGATCGGTTGCATCTAGTGACTCATAGCTGGGGAACAGTTATCCTATTCGACATACTGTTTGCTGAACGTTGGGATGACGAAAAGATCGAAGGTTCTAAATCTGTTCAGAAGATTCGCAAGCGCTTTTATGGCGTAGAACCCTACGCGCAGCAAGGTATTCGTATTTCCAGTATTCACACAATGGGCTCGCCTATTGCTCTGTTCAGCCTGCTAGATGTAGTGAAAGGTGAGAAACAAGCTGCTGGTGTGGCAGAATCGACACAACCTCAGGCACGTCAACACGCTACCCATGACATCACTCCCAAATTGGAAGCGCTCGTGAAGAACCTTTGCAAAAAGCTGAACGGCAACAAGCTACCTTGGCGGAACTACATTCACCCGGGAGATCCTGTGGCTTGGCCCCTCAACCCCCTAATATACAGCTTAGTGGATGGATTGAGTCAATGTGTAAACGTGGAAGATGTCGTCACCCAATTAAAAGGTTTCGACTATCTGAACCTACTTTTTAGCCAGACACCTTTAGCCGCTTTGCTCAATGGTGGTAATGCCCACGGTAGCTATTTTACAAGTACGGAGGTGGCAGACAAAATTGTCCAGAGCATTCAAGAGGCGGCGAGCCAACCTGTACTTCTTAATGTTTCATAATAGTCTGAAAACTGGCTTAAGCACGTCGTACTATACTTCATGGGGTAAGCCGCTCCTTTGGTGCAGCATTGCCCCACAAGTTAGTTGTTCATTTTAAAAAGCCCTATGTTTCCGACTCATCGCCCCCGCCGTTTGCGTACCCATCCACAACTACGCCGGATGGTACGTGAAACTGTTTTAACCACAAATGATTTAATTTACCCTCTGTTTGCCGTACCAGGTGAGGGGATTGCGAATGAAGTCAGATCTATGCCTGGTGTCTTCCAACTTTCAATAGACAAAATAGTGGAAGAAGCAAAAGAGGTGTACGACCTGGGAATTCCTGCCATTATTTTATTTGGCATTCCTGCAGATAAAGATGTGGATGCCACTGGGGCATGGCATGATTGCGGTATTGTCCAAAAAGCGGCGTCCGCTGTTAAACAAGCAGTTCCTGATTTGATTGTGATTGCTGATACTTGTTTGTGCGAGTACACGAGTCACGGACACTGCGGTTATTTGGAAGTGGGTGACTTAACCGGACGGGTTTTGAATGACCCAACTCTAGAATTACTGGGCAAAACAGCGGTTTCCCAAGCAAAAGCTGGGGCAGATATCATTGCGCCTTCCGGAATGATGGATGGATTTGTGCAAGCCATCCGCAGCGCTTTGGATGAAGCTGGATTCCAAGATACCCCGATTTTGTCTTATGCTGCCAAATATGCTTCGGCTTACTACGGTCCATTCCGGGATGCAGCAGACTCAGCCCCACAATTTGGCGATCGCCGAACATACCAAATGGATCCTGGTAACGCCAGGGAAGCCCTCAAAGAAATTGCACTGGATATCACCGAAGGTGCTGATATGCTGATGGTGAAGCCAGCTTTGGCATACATGGATATTATCTGGCGCGTTAAGGAAGCGAGTAACTTGCCTGTTGCTGCTTATAACGTTTCTGGTGAGTATTCTATGGTTAAAGCCGCAGCTTTGAACGGCTGGATTGACGAACAGCGTGTGGTGATGGAAACTCTCATCGGCTTTAAACGCGCCGGCGCAGACTTGATTTTAACCTACCATGCTAAAGATGCGGCGCGTTGGTTGCGCTAGACGCTGATTGCCTCAAGTGCCAAATCATTAAATTTGGTAACTTTGTTGATAATCTCAGACCAAGCTGCAAAGGCGCAGAGCCAATCTAGGTGTCTTTGTGTCTGGGTATGAGATTATCCTCTACTCAAGAGATAAATTTGAGCGCCGAGGCTTTTTCCGTGACAGATAAAAATACACTATAAAACAGAGGCAGCTTCCCAAACCCTTGAAAAACAATCATAACTTTTGGGGGTGAGGGCTATCGCCCGTTTGCCAGATACGTAATCAATAGATTATAAAATAATATAGTTAAGAAATAATCCTCAGTTGGCTTTTTTACGTCAATTGATTTAATAAATAAGTACGATAGTTTTAGAAAGGGAGCATTGGGTATGGATATGCAAGTCCTGAGAGAGCGTGCGGGACTTAGCCGTGCAGAGGTTGCCTTCAGGCTTGCAATTAGTGAAACTAGTGTTCGCAACTGGGAAGCAGGGCGTACAGAGCCTACCATGACACCTAAAAAATATTTAGATGCATTGCGGCTGTTTAAATGTACACCAGAAGAACTGGCTGCTGCAAGCGAAAAATCAATCAATCAACGACATAAGCGTAAACCAGGAAGACCTAGAAGATTTCCGGAAAATCAGGTTAATCAACCTCCTCAAATGAATCAGATGACTCAAGTCAGCGATTCGCCAAGTTTCCATTTGAGAGAGGCTGGATACTAAAATGAACTACCCCAACCCGCTTCGCGCTCGGTTGGGGTTTCCAAAATCCCAACTTACGGGTCGTGTTTTTGACGCTTCGCTTGGTGAACTTACCTGTTCGAGTCCTGACGGCTCTACTGGATAGAGGTTTACCATCTGCGTCTGACGACGCTAGTTCCTAACGCCGTGGCTAAATTTTTATCTAGCCCAGAAATATCTAAGGGGACAAAACCTCTATTAGACGCTGATTCTGGTATCAGGATACTGCCGTTAACTGTATCGATTAGGTTGACCATTGCCGACCAGTTACCTAGTTGCCTTTATGCTACGGGTAGTCTTCCTCTACGGCAAAGCGGGTACTTTACGTTTATGCCTCGCAGTAATAATTATAACACTGCACAGACAAAAATGCAAACTAGCTCAAACACGACCCTGAAGCGCTATCCTTCCCCACCCCGCCTTACGGCGCTCGGGTGGGGACTGCCGCGCAAGACGTTCAATTCATAGCCTGTTGCTAGCCCCTGTTTTTCAGTTCCAAAGGACGAGTCAGTTGAATAACTTCAGGCAAAAATTGGGAGTATAGTTTGATGAGCGTTGATAAGGGTGAATGACTTGATCGTATCCCCCTAGCCAGTCTGTCAGTGACACAGTTCAATCTGAGTTCAAACACTGGAGGAAGAGGGGAAACTTCGCAGTGAAACGCTAATTTGAAGGCGGCTGATCTTTACTATACGACTGAGGTTTTGGACCAGCATTACGCACATTGACAACTTTATTAAGGATATCAAACCAAAAAGGCGCACCCATGGCAATAGCTAAACCGCTCACAACCCAACCGCCAAACATGGCTATAACCTTCCAAATTTTGCGCAAGACAGCGTTAGCAGTATTGCCTTGACTAGTATTCAATGGTTCAAGATCAAGCTGTTGATTGATGTTTTGCCATCCAATGGGTACAGAAGCATCCCCTAACAGTTTCTGAATTTCCATTCTGGCATTTGAGTCATTAAGAAAATCAACTCGCTGGCTTGCACTTTGAGTAATGGCAGAGCGGATAGCCGAATCCCGTGATAGTCTGTTAAGCAGGTGAAATGTATCAGTATTGGTTAATATTGCAATTGATATCCCAATTAAAATTGCAACTCCTTTGGCATTGCGCTTATAAACACCACTTGCCCGATCCATTGAACGGTCAAACCACGTTTCAACCTCTTTTTGAAACTGATTCACTTCTTGTTTGAGGTCATCAATTTTTATCCTAGTTCTGTCAGCAATAACAGTAAGACTATTAATTAATTTATCAGGTACGCGCTCTGGTAAACTATTAACAAGATTTTGAAAATTTTGGTTTTGCTCAATCTCTCCATATATTGCTTGGATTCTTTGGTAGCTATCACTATTTTTATCATTAATACCTGTTTTCAATTCTTTATAAGTGGATAGTATCATGTGCAAGTTAGTTTGAGTACTAGGATTTTTCACATGATTAATTAACTGGGGAATTTTTAAAGTTTCTAATAAAGTGATTGCAAAGGTTTCGGAAGGAATATAGGAAGGAGCACTTTCTTTTTCTTTTGATACTTTTGAGTTAATGGTTTTAGTAACGTCTCGGAATCCCTTTTCTATTCCATCCTTTGCTTGTTGATTTAAGGTATTAATTATGGGGTCTCCATAAAGTTCCTTTACCAACTCCACTGCCTTTTCGATTTCTTCTGAACCAGTTTCGCTACCACCTGCCATAAGCAATTCAATTGATTGTTTTAAATGTTTAGCTCTCCATTGTAGAAGGGTAGAAATTAATTCCTGAATTTCAGAAGCTATCAAGCTCAAAGTTAAGTAAATAAAAACTAAGCCAAGAGCAATATCGAAAACAACAGGTAGATTCATTGACATACTCCCATTATCTTTTAAAGGCTAATCGGGTAACAGGTAAATTCTTTGGTATTGTATAAGACATTTATCCAAGTCAGAAAATTGCTTAATTAAAGTTTAAAAGTTACATTTGGCAAATGGTATTTTGGAAAAAATATGAAAATTTCCCACAACGAAATATGTCATTTCAACGTGTTCTAGCTTATCACTGAGAACATTCCTGACTGAAAAGAATTTGTCATGAAGAAAGTTAATACACGCGTTGTGGTTCCACAATAAGGTCTGCCTTGTACAAAGCACGTCATATGTGTCACTGATTTATAAATTAGGTAAAGTCCGTGTAGGAAAGGGCGAAAAAGTACCAGAACCCGTAATAATAGTGTCTGTGTTGTCCTCTGAACTTTTTACGGTTTATGACTATAGATGCAACTCGTGCAATTGCTCACCGTCTTGGAGAGCAGATGCGCGATAAGATTCAAGAACAATAATCGATAATATTGGTCAAATGGCAGAAACACTGTTCTTCAACGCTTTGCGGGAAGCCATTGATGAAGAAATGGCGCGTGACGCAACTGTCTTCGTTCTTGGTGAAGACGTAGGACACTACGGCGGTTCCTACAAAGTAACTAAAGACTTATACAAAAAATATGGCGATCTCCGACTTCTAGACACTCCGATTGCTGAAAACAGCTTTACAGGTTTAGCTGTTGGGGCAGCAATGACCGGGTTGCGACCAATTGTTGAAGGCATGAACATGGGCTTCTTGCTTCTTGCCTTTAACCAAATAGCTAACAATGCTGGAATGCTGCGCTATACTTCCGGCGGTAACTTTAAAATTCCAATGGTGATTCGCGGTCCTGGAGGTGTAGGAAGACAGTTGGGCGCAGAACACTCCCAGCGCCTAGAAGCATACTTCCAAGCCGTACCAGGGTTGAAAATTGTTGCCTGCTCTACTCCTTACAACGCCAAAGGATTGCTGAAATCCGCTATCCGCAATGATAACCCGGTGTTGTTCTTTGAACATGTTCTGCTTTACAACTTGAAAGAAGACTTACCAGAAGAAGAATACCTACTGCCTTTGGATAAAGCAGAAGTTGTACGGCAGGGAAAAGATGTCACAATATTGACATACTCGCGGATGAGGCATCATGTGATGCAAGCAGTAAAAACATTGGAAAAACAAGGTTATGACCCAGAAGTCATTGACCTGATATCACTCAAGCCACTAGATTTTGATACAATTGGTGCATCAGTAAGAAAAACACATCAAGTGATTATCGTGGAAGAGGGCATGAGAACAGGAGGCATTGGAGCAGAATTAATTGCCTCTATCAATGAACGCTTGTTTGATGAATTGGATGCACCTGTACTGCGGCTTTCTTCCCAAGATATTCCCACGCCTTACAACGGTACTATGGAAAGATTAACGATTGTTCAACCAGAGCAAATTGTTGAAGCTGTGGAAAAAATGGTAGCTTTGCGCGTCTAAGATTGGAAAGTGGAATTTGGGTAGTCGTTAGTAGTTATTCGTAAAGAATAACTAGCAACGCTCCAAATGTACAGACGCTTCAAACAGTGCGTTTCTACTAACAAATGTACAGACGCGCCATGGCGCGTCTCTACAACTCTTCCAAAGAGCGCTATCATAGCCTTTGTCGCAGCGAGTAAGGGTATGCAAAGACAGCGATCGCTATTAGCTTTGATTTTAATCTTGGTAATTGCCGCCATTACGGTGATTGCCACAATTCCTATACCTCTAGGGTTAGACTTGCGGGGAGGTTCACAGCTTACCATTCAGGTGAAAACCACACCAGAAATTCAGCAAATTACCGAACGAGAATTGGATGCTGTCAAAAGCGTCGTTGAAGGTCGGATCAATGGTTTGGGTGTTTCTGAACCAGTCATCCAAACGGTAGGTACAGACCAAATTTTAGTACAACTGCCCGGAGTTAATGACCCAGAGCAAGCAGAACGAGTCCTGGGAGGTACGGCAGAATTAGAGTTTCGCAAGCAAAAGCCAAATACAGAAACTCAAGTTATTGCTCTTCAAGCATCCAGAGCACAACTGAAGGCAAAGCAGGAACAATTAAGGAAGAGCAACGATAAAGCTGCTATAGAGAAAAATCAACAAGAACTGCAAAACAATACTAAAGCAATTGCGGAATTGTTTGAAAGCACAAACCCACCACTCAGTGGTAAATACCTCAAGGACGCCTATGGCGAACCAACGCAAGGAAGTGACTGGAATGTTGCTATTCGCTTTAATGAAAAGGGTGGTGAGGTGTTTGCTGAACTGACGAAACAACTCGCCGGTACCGGACGCAGCATAGGTATTTTTCTGGACAACGAACTCATTAGTGCTCCCACCGTAGGACCCGAATTCGCTACCACGGGTATTACTGGTGGTTCTGCTGTGATTACAGGTCGATTTACTGCACAACAAGCCAACGACTTAGGCGTGCAACTACGTGGTGGCGCGTTACCCGTACCAGTAGAAATTGGAGAAATCCGGACTGTTGGGGCGACATTAGGTAAAGATAGTATACAAAGCAGCATCTATGCTGGCATCGGTGGTCTGACTTTAGTATTAATATTTATGGTGGTCTACTATCGATTGCCGGGATTGATTGCGGATATAGCTCTTGTGATTTACTCCCTTTTAACTTGGGCAAGCTTTGCTTTGTTAGGCGTTACCCTCACACTACCAGGTATTGCTGGTTTTATCCTCAGTATTGGTATGGCGGTTGATGCTAACGTGCTGATTTTTGAGCGTACACGGGAAGAATTACGAGCAGGCAAATCTCTGTATCGTTCTGTAGAATCCGGTTTTTACCGAGCGTTTTCTAGTATTTTAGATAGTAACGTGACAACATGGATTGCCTGTGCGGCACTCTTCTGGCTCGGTTCTGGGTTGGTGAAAGGCTTTGCTCTGACCTTAGCTTTGGGTGTGGCTGTCAGTATGTTTTCAGCAATCACCTGTAGTCGCACACTTATGTTTTTCGCAATTTCATTCCCTTCGCTGCGCAAAACCGAACTTTTCTGTCCGAACCTGCCAGTGACGAATAAGGCAGAGGTGGCTCGATGAGACTCAGTATCAACAAATCAAGAGGACTTTGGTGGATTGTTTCCTCCGCGATTATCCTTGCCGGTATCATCTCAATGGTGATTTCTTGGCAACAACTTGGTGCTCCGCTGCGTCCCGGTCTGGATTTTATCGGTGGTACGCGGCTGCAGTTTGAACGAGATTGTACCAAACCAGGTAACTGCGACAAAGCGATTGATGTCAACGTCGTGCGGGAAGTAGCCAGAGCACAAGGGCTGGGTGATAGCAGTATCCAAATTATTGCCGATAAAGAGACAAGGAAAGAAAACGGTGTATTAATTCGGACAAAAACTTTAACTCCCGAACAGCGTACCCAGTTGCAAAACGCTATCAGTGAGAAAATTGGCGCTTTTGACCCTGAGAAAAACCAAATTGATACGGTGGGTCCTAGCGTCGGGCAAGATCTGTTTCGGTCTGGTGTCATCGCTTTGATCGTTTCCTTCATTGGCATTGTTGTCTACATGGCTTTTCGCTTCCAGTTAGACTATGCCCTTTTTGCGATTGTTGCTCTATTCCACGATATTTTCATCACGCTCGGGATTTTTTCGATTTTGGGTTTGACACTAGGGACAGAAGTAGATAGCCTCTTTATCGTAGCCCTGCTGACGATTACAGGTTTTTCGGTTAACGATACTGTGGTCATTTATGACCGTATTCGCGAAACTATCAAAACTAATCCTGAACGCCGCTTTGCCGATGTTGTAGATGATGCGGTAAACCAAACCCTAACACGGTCAATAAACACAACCTTAACCGTGTTGCTGACATTACTTGCGCTCTTCCTATTTGGAGGAGAAACACTGAAAAATTTTGCTTTAGCATTGATTATTGGTTTTGCTGCTGGGGCTTATTCCAGTATTTTTATCGCCAGCACTCTCCTTTCTTTGTGGCGAGAGTATAAAGGTGAATCAGTACTACCCAATCGCCCCGAATCAATAGATGCTTCAGTTGATAGTTAGTTATGAGTGATGAGTTAGGAGTTAGGAGTTAAGAATAATAAATACTTCATTTTTTCCCCAATACTCGCGCTCGTCGCAAAGCGTCCCGTGAGGGATACGCTCTTTATCCCATTGCCCCATCTCCCCCCTCCATCTCCTACCCACTTATGGCTCAACGAGAACAACCATCACCAAATAGCTGGTATCCTGACGAAAGCGATCCGTCTTTTGCTAAACAAGTACAAAAGCTGCACCAGCTACAGGTATATACCAGGTGGTTGTTTGTCGGTTTTTTGTGGCTAACTGTTGTGCCTGTTTGTGTGTGGGATTTACGTTCTGAAATTGCACTGTGGCGACAATACTTTACCTGGGTAGCTGTGCGATACGGGCTATACTATCATCCCTTGGCTACTTTTGGTCTATATTTTTGTCTGGGTATCACCCTTGCTGTTCTTATTTGGCAAAGTCGGAATGCGCTACTAGGACTACCACAGCAGGAAAAGCAACGCCTAGAACAACAGATTTGTCGGATACGTCAGCAAGGACCAAGTCATCCTTTATGGAGATGGGTTTGCAGTTAAATTAAAGTATTAATTTTTTTAAAGTTTATCATTGATACAATTCAACCGCTATCTTGCAAAATCGGATTCAGGATAGCGAATATACTCGTGCAATTCGGTAAAATCCATGAATGATAGTCATACTCAAATTCGATTTAGCGATCGCAAGTCTGAAATCGATCTTTATCAGATCCAGCAGCTATTAAACGTTTCTGCTTTTTGGGCAAAAGGTCGCAGCATCGAAGATTTGGGCATAGCCATTGCCAACAGTGACCCTGTGATTACCGTTTGGGATGGAGAACGGCTGATTGGCTTTGCCAGAGCAACTTCCGATGGCATCTACCGCGCTACTATTTGGGATGTTGCCATCGATCCAGAGTTCCGTGGTGTTGGACTGGGAAGCAAGTTGGTGGAAACCGTTTTGAGCCATCCCCGTATGAACCGCGTTGAGCGTATCTACTTAATGACTACTCACAAGCAGCGGTTCTACGAAAGGATTGGTTTCCAAGCTAATTCCACCACTACAATGGTGCTATATAATCAACCGAACTTTAGTTCTCTTCCAGCGGAAATTCAGCTTCAGGAATCACTCGGGGGATAGATATTTGTAGCCTCCTCACATCGTCGGCTTGTCCCTCAGTGGTGGGAAAGGGAACGATTTCCAACTTTCCCGCCATGACTTCCAAAAGAGTTTGATTGAGTAATAGCTTCATTCCAGGCATGAAAATGTCTTTTTTCCCATCAGCCTCAAGCATCTTTTCTTGTGATGTTATAAAATCTATCGGCTCACTTTGGGGAGCCGCATCAGTTGGCACATCTAACCAAATGTGAACGCAATCACTCGTCTGGGAAACTTTGGCAGAAATACAGATACTGCCTTCCTCCATCAGACCAATGGAAGTTTCCACCAAATTTACTAAGACTTGTCGTAACCAAAAAGGGTCTGCAAAAATATAAATTTCTGGATCTGGTGCTATCAGTTGGAAGGGAAAATTGCGGTTTTCCGCCAACATATAAGTTAAGTTATGAACTTCCTGCAATAGTTCCGCTAGTTTTAAAGGCTGAATATTTAATTTGTTCGTACCATGTTCGATTCTGGCAACGCTAAGAATTTCATCAATCAGTTTTAGCAGCTTCAGCGCTCGCTCGTGAGCTTGAGCGATAAATTCTCGCTCTTCTTCTGGATTTTCACATAAGTTAGACAAAATTAACTGATGCAAACCAATCAAACCATTCAAGGGCGATCGCAATACGTGAGTCGTCCGCGCCAAAAACCCTGCCTTAAACTGGCTGATTTCCCGTGCCATAAAATACGCTAGCTGCGTTTGCTTGATCTGTTGCAGGAGTGCCGATGTAGCCTGTTGTTCATCGACCGATGAGACTGTGGATGAGCTAGAAGACGCCTCCCGCCGCGCAAATAACCCACTCACACTCACCCCTAATGCTAGTCCTACTCCTAAATATACCCAGTGACTCCAATTCATAATCTGGCAACAATCACGTTTTTAATAAACCATAGAGGCAGAAAACAAAGTTCCAGAGTTTCCATTTCACTCCTTTCCAACAGAGTCCTCCAATCCTGAATTTCTAGCTACAGGTAAAAATTCTTCTATTTCTGACTCAGTTTTAAGGTTGAAGAGAAAACTTTGGAATTGTTTACACACAGCACTTAGCCGGAATACTACGATGTTCCTAACTCTTAGTACTCTTGATGATTCAGGAGCATCCATCTGACAAACCAAGCCTACTGAAGCAGGTTTAGTCTGGTGAACTCAGATTTGCCTGCCTCCAGATGCACCCTTTTATATGTTGATAAGCTGTTGCACATCTTGTTTGCACATTTAGTTAAGGGATAAAAAGTATAGGTTTAGATAAATTCACTACATCCTACACCCTTATCACAACCAAAAATACGCAATCTAAATGTGTTTTAGCTTAACAGTAAAGCGGTAAGCCTAACAAGCCTCTACTGAAGCTAAAGGATGTAGGACAAAACGGGAACTTTCATTCCCATCCAAAGTCCATACCATGTATAAACAAACGTAGTTAAGTTAGGTTGGATGCCCTGCAGCGTTACCTAAGTATTGCTCAAAGTAGGGCAAAGATGCACAAGCGCCTCATGCACCTTAAAAATAGTGCCATTCAAGTAGACAACAGACCCGTTTCGGCAAAGAGCATAGTTTCCCTAGGGAGTCGCCCCTATGCAGAAAATACTCTTTTATCTACTGAATCCAAGGCTTAAAGCTCTACATTTATAGCACCTTGCCGTAAAATTTGCCAATTCTTTCCAGTCCATTTAACAACAGTGGAAGGGACACCAATTCCTCGTATCTCGTCTTTAAGTTCCGTCGCCGCCAGAGTCAAAACATCGGGAAACTGTGCCGAGATCTCTGCCATTGTTTGTAAGGGGGGTTGACCTGATAAATTGGCACTGGTGGTTGCCAGAGGACCTGTTTGTGTCAAAATTGTCTGAGCAATCCTACAATCAGGTACTCGAATCCCTATTGTCATGAAGTGAGTCGCCTGACTCTTTTGGAGGTCTAAATCTTCATCAGGAATAGAAATCATCGCTTTTGGTACACTTGCTGAAGCAGGCAACACCAAAGTCACCGCTCCTGGCCAATATTTCTTAGCAATTCTGTGCCAAATTTCATACTCATTGTCATCGCCCGTGACAAAAGACCAGATTTCTTCCGCACTGGCTGCCATTAATATTAAAGGTTTATCGCGACTCCGCTGCTTGGCTGCATAAATTAAGCCTGCTTGTTCTGGTAAAGCTGCCAGTGCGGGAACAGTATCTGTGGGAAAACTTATTAATTGACCAGCACGTACACCAGCCACAAGGGCGTCTAGGGAAACTTGCATCAAGAGAACTCAGAATTCAGAACTCAGAACTCAGAATACCTAATTATCAGTGGACAAAGGAAGAAAATTTTCCTATATTAACGGGGACTGGGGACTTGGGACTGGCGACAGTTATCAGTTATCAGTTATCAGTTATCAGTTACCAGTTTTCAGTTATCAAGTACCATGCTGGTACTGTTCACTGCGGCTGGTACTGTTGACTATCCCTAATCCCTAATCCCTAATCCCTAATCCAAGCGCTATATTACGTACTTTTTTTATATGCCAGGGCAAAGCGCTTAATACCAGCGAAATCTTGGTGAATCTGAATGTTGCAATAACTACCTTGATTTTGCAACATTTCTTGCACGCTATCTGCTTGTCCTGCCATCATCTCAATCAGCCACACCCCACCGGGTCGTAAATAGGTGGGGGAGATTTCTATTAAATGGCGGATGCAATCCAAACCATCAGCACCCCCGTCTAAAGCGAGATGTGGTTCATGGTTAACGACTTCAAGTTGTAGGGTAGGTATGATGTTGGTGGGGATATAAGGCGGGTTAGACACCATGCCACTAAACTGACCCTTGAGCGATTCCAGAGGTTGCCACCAAGAACCTTGATAAAATCGAATGCGCTCCCCAAAACCTAGATTTTGGGCGTTTGCCATTGCAACCAGAAGCGCCTGGTGACTGTAATCAACAGCGTGAATGATTGCTTTCGTGAAAACATCTGCCAGTCCAATCGCGATCGCGCCACTACCAGTTCCCAAGTCAGCCCAGTGTCCTTGTTTTAAAGATGGATCTGTCCCACTAACACTTGCAGCGACAGCTAAATCTATCAAGGACTCTGTTTCTGGTCTGGGAATCAAAACCGCGTTTGACACAGCAATTTTATAGTTTCGCCAGGGAGTCGCTCCAGCAACATATTGTACTGGCAAATGTTCATTTAATCGCCGCTGCCAGAGTTTGTCTAAATCTTCTAAAGATAACTCTAAAGCAACCTGACTTCGGTCTTTAAATGATTCCAAACGCAATGCTAATCGGTCTAACCCAGCAACTTCTTGTAGTAACCAATCTACTTCAGCAGGTGAAATTCCAGTGGCGATCGCAGATTGAATTGCCGCGTTCCGCCACTGCCAAAGTTGCAAACCACTTAATAACGACTGCTTATCCCTCATGCCTCTATCTTAAGGCATAAATTTATTATTTTTTAGGAGCAGGTGCGGAAGGTTTGGCAGAGGGGGTTTGATTCGGAGCAGAGCCACTAGGCTTTGCATTATTTCGCTTGCTAATGACATACTGCATACTTTCGGTAGATGGGACTATAGATACTTGGCTGAGCCACGGATCATTTTTATCCCGCATAGTTTTAATAACTCCGTCTATGTCCACAACCTGAATCTCAGCCTTGGGAACTTGTTGCTTGACTTGGTTCAACAAACCTTGAGCGTCTTTTTGACTTAAAAACAGAGGAATAACTTCCTTGTTGTCAGTTTTCCGTTTAACGGATACATACCCCTTGTCTGGCGATCTAACGATAAAAACAGGCACACTGGGGAACTGCTTAACTTCTTTACCACTTTGGCGCAGCAATGTTACCGCCCCGTCTAGATCTTGCTTTCCAGGGTTAAAAGCAAACACGAGGTTGTCTGGTTTCTTAGCATTTTCTCGAAGTCTTTGATAAATCATCCCCAAGGGTACAGGTGTCACTTGCAGGCTTTTTAACATTTCTGCCATTTTCGGGTCTTTGCCTTGGACATTCTGCAGTTGGGTGATAAAAGCCTGAGCGTCCTGTCCACTCATGAAAACATCTGTCACTGTGGCTTGCTTCTTCTGCGCGTTTTGTCCGTTTTGTCCATTTTGGGCATTGACAGTACGAGTTAGAGGTACACCTTGGTTGTTAGTAATCAAAAACACTGGTACTGGGTCTAATTTTTCTTTAATTTGTTGTTCTGTCAATGCGAGCACTGGAGCATTCCCGCTAAAAACCGTTGCCAGCAGAGTACTCCCAACTAAACTCAATGTTGTGCCCCAGCGAACTAATGAATTCATGATTTCTCCTCGCATCAATACATCTAAAATCAAGTCTGACAAATAGTTGGATTTGCACAGCACCAACTAGTCTTAGTTATAGTACCTTCTTTACCAATTGACTGTGCTGTTTTTGGTGTTTCAATTTCGCCTTAGTAAAAATTGCACTCAAAGTGTAGATGCCTGCTGTATCTTAACAAGATCGGCGAGAAATCTTCTCTTTACCTAAGGCATCATCTGCCATTTTATTGGCTTTCTCACCTATAGTTGACGACAAGAAATATTAATTCGTTCCTGCTACGGCTGCTGCAAAATGTTTCAGGATTTACAGATTTTTGCACTTTTGCGGTAACTCACTCCTTAAAAATAACTTTGGCTAATAGAGAATAATAAAAGCACAATGCAGCATCATTACAGCTTGCGGGAAAACATGCAATTTATGTGTCCATACACTTACAAATCAAACTAACAGTCTAAAAACAGGCAAATGTGGACTTTTTATTTGATTTTTTGATAATATGTGCAAAAAAAACTATATTCTTTTATATGTGTATTCTTTGGTAATTTACATTACCAAATTGAGATGACAGAATTTGTAGATGCCCGACAGAAGCGACTGCGTGCTTGCTATGCCGTGGAGGTATGCTTTGCGCTCAGCGACATCCAAACTCATATTCATAAGTTCTGCGCACGTGTCCTGTGTGCCCAGCGTCTGGGACACGAGAAGGGCTGGTTAGATATTTACCAGCTATATAGCAATCCGGTTTTATTTTAAAAAAATTTAAGTATTTGTAGGGTGGGCAATGCCTATTATATCTAGGTTATATCTGGGTTTTGGTGAGCATTGCCCACCCTACGTGTATTTCTGGTAAGTATCTAACCAGCTATATAATATTATGATGTAAAAAAACCTAGACCAGTAAATTGGTCTAGGATTTATTCATTAATATTTATATATCGGGATGACAGGATTTGAACCTGCGGCATCCTGCTCCCAAAGCAGGCGCGCTACCAAGCTGCGCTACATCCCGATTACAGAAGTTAACTAACGTTCACTTTTTTCTTACACTAATAGTGCTTGCTCATTACACTAATAGTCTTTGGTTTGACTTACTTGTGTAACTTTTTGGATTAGCTTTGTAATCGTACCACGCTTTTTACTTTTTGCCAACACCCTGCTTTGTCAAGCTTTGTGTAGCATATTCTCACCTACTGCAAGCAAGTCACAACCACTTGTTTGTTGTAATTGGAAGTGATGCAATTGACACTCCCCTAGCTGAACAAATTTTGCTATCGCTGATTTGTTCGTAAAGCCAGGGGATTCTACATTCATCGTCAAAACTTGCTACTAACAGGTTTGCACCAGCTAGAGTAGAGGTTTCAACTCCTGTAGCGTTACTTCGGGAATGCCCTTCCCTAGTTTTTTGTCTTTTTAGATGTTCGTCCTACAATTAAAGTTTCGCAAGTGCTAAAGCGTTAGCTTTGCATACGTGATGTTACTGTCTTTCACATCTGTTCCGTTACTTGCTTATATTTAATCGTACTTTTCATTTTTGCTCATTCGTACGTTTTTGTCAATTGACTGTAGGCTTTAGCCTAGGTTGTGGCCTTCATCCCCGCAGCTATTGCCAAGGGGTTTTCAGCCTACCTTCTTATAAGGAATTACCGCTTTTCGCTCTATGGCAAACAGCGTCTTAATACTGAAACCTTAAAATCTTAGCTGAGTTTGTGGGAAAAGCTACTGTGTTCATTTAAAAATTAATGAGGATACCAAAACATACCTTTGATGCCTTCTGGGTCGGACATGAAACCCAAAGTCCGGTAGAAGTCTACAACATGGGGATCAGCAAAAAGAGTAACATTGCTAATTTCTTCACTCCTAAGCTTTTTGAGTACATATTTCATGAGAGCCTTACCCAGTCCTTTACCTTGAAATTCCGGATGAACTACCACGTCCCAAATTGTGGCATTAAAGGCATGATCTGACGTCGCACGGGCAAAACCAATAAGTCGCCTTTTGTTTCCTCGCACTTGCCACATAGAGGCTACGAGAAAACTATGCTCAATAGCTTTTTTCACTTTTCGCAGAGGACGACGCGACCAACCGACTGAATCACATAGTTCCTCTAGTTCATACAGGTCGATATCTCGCTCCGTACTAAAAACTATGCGAGTTTCCTGCTGATGAACTTCGCCAACACTATTAGAGCTTGAGTTACCAACAGTTTCCACTGCATACTCTTCTAAGGGTGTTGTTCTGGTTGTTGAGGTAGCTTCTGATGTACTAAACCAAGTTTTCCAAAAACCCATGCCAACGCGGTTCGGGTACTATAACTGAATTGGTTACTACTGAGAAGAGTGCTGATTCACGGATCACCGAACTACGCACCTTTTATCCCCCTTAGACAGACAGTTTTTTGTGTTTTTGCGGGATTTTGAATGACAGTAGTCAGCAAGAGTGTGTTTCACACTAATCTCTTTCAACTTTAGCATTTTGTTGTAAAGCCAAGGAGAAATTCACTAAAACAGAAGTATTTGAAAGTAAGCTTACCTCCGGCACCCATCGCGGAGGCTTTCGCCACACGGCAAGTTTAGAGCGAAGATTTTCAGTAGCCCTGAGAATTGTTGTTGGGAAGATGAGGGAGATGAAAGAGATGAGGCAGATGAGGCAGATGAGGCAGATGAGGCAGATGAGGCAGATGAGGCAGATGAGGCAGATGAGGATAGAGAGCGAAGCGAGTATTGAGGAGGATGAGGGGGATGAGGGAGATCCAAGAGAAAATTCTCCGTGTCTGGGTCTGGGTCAAGCTGCTCCTGCTTCCCCTACTGCCTGCCTGAACGGGGTACGATAGGAGTATGGCAACCATAGAAATCTTGGGCGTTCCACACGCATACGAGCTAACGGCTCCCACGGACTATCCCCACACCTTAGTTTTTATCCACGGATGGCTCAATAGCAGTGGATACTGGCAACCTGTGATTTCCCGGTTGTCAGATGATTTTCAGTGTCTTTCCTATGATTTAAGAGGTTTTGGAGAGTCCCAGTCTAGGTTAAAAACTGATTTTAGTCGAGAACAAACTTATTTCAGCTTAAGTGATAAATCTAGTCGTGCGGTTGTTAATCCCTTTGATTCTCCTTATACTCCGGCTGCCTATGCTCACGATCTAGCAGATCTCCTGCAACAATTAAACGTTAAGAGTGCTTGGTTGGTTGGTCACTCTTTAGGAGGGACGATCGCTCTTTGGGGCGCTGCCCAAATGCCTGAATCTGTCAAAGGTGTGATTTGTATTAACTCAGGTGGTGGAATTTATCTTAAAGAAGCGTTTGAGCAGTTTCGCTCGGCAGGTCAACGGTTTTTGCAACTTCGCCCGAAATGGCTTAGCCAAGTGCCTCTGATTGATTTACTGTTTACCAGAGCGAGTGTAGCACGCCCCTTGGAGCGCAATTGGGCGCGTCAGCGGGTGATTGATTTTGTTGTTGCAGATCCAGAAGCAGCTTTGGGAGCACTGCTAGATTCTACAACAGAAGAAGAAATAAACCGCTTGCCTCAACTTGTTTCTCAACTGAAGCAACCGGTTTATTTCCTTACTGGTGCGGAAGACAAGGTTATGGAACCCAAGTATGTACGGCATTTAGCTAGCTTTCACCCTCTTTTCGGCTACTGTGGTGACAATGTTATCGAAATTTCTGATTGCGGACACCTAGCCATGTTGGAACAGCCGGACGCGGTTGCTACTCACATCCGCTCTCTGATTGTGCAGTACTACAAACGAGAGGAGATGGGGGAGATGAGGGAGATGAGGGAGATGAGGGAGATGAGGGAGTAATATTCTCCTCATTCCTGTGATCACCCTTGATACAACTGCATAACTTGGGTTAACGCTAGCCTAGACTGAACGCTAAGGGTGAGAGGAGAGGTATGACCTCTGTTGAGATGGTCAGCAGCAGCAGCGCCAATCATCGCGGCATTATCGGTGCAAAATTTTAGGGGGGGGAATAACACGCGTAGGTTGTGAGTTTCTGCGGTGCGTTGTAACTGTTGTCTTAAACCACTGTTAGCTGCTACACCTCCACCAACAGCAATCGTGGAAAGACCGTAGTCTTGGGCACAAGCGATCGCCCTTTTGGTGAGCGATCGCGCTACAGTTTCCTGAAAACTAGCCGCTACATCTGCCGTTGGCAAAGACTGCTCATCTTTTTCAAACTGCTGTACTAACCGCAGTACCGCCGTCTTTAACCCACTAAAACTGGCATCATACCGATGATATCCGCCACCTGGTAAGGAGATTTTCCCTTCTGGTAAGGTAAAGGCTTGGGGATTTCCTTGTTTTGCTAGCCTGTCAATCGCTGGTCCGCCAGGATAGCCCAAATGCAACAAACGGGCAACTTTATCAAAGGCTTCACCAGCAGCATCATCACGAGTTTCGCCTAAAGTCTGGTATTTACCACAATCTTTGACGTAAATCAAGCTTGTGTGTCCACCGGAAACCAGTAAGCTAAGGAAAGGAGGCTCTAACGTTGGCTCACTCAAATAAGTTGCGTAAATGTGACCTTCGAGGTGATGAACTCCCAAAAATGGCTTGTTGTGTACCATTGCTAAGGTTTTGGCGGCAGTTAAGCCGACCAACAGCGCCCCAACTAGTCCTGGGGCACAAGTCGCTGCAATACCATCAATGTTGCTCCAGTCTAGTTGTGCTTGTTCCAAGGCTTGGGCGATCGCCTCATTTATGATTTCTAGATGCTGGCGGGATGCGACTTCCGGCACCACTCCACCATACTGCTGATGGACTGGAATTTGCGAGGCAATAATACTAGAACAAACTTGACGATTGTTAACAATTGCCACGGCGGTTTCATCACAGCTAGTTTCAATTGCCAAAACGGTTGCCATTGCTAAAAAAATGCTAAGTTCTGAGTTTTGATAGAGTCAGTGTTCAGTGAGCCGTGGTAAGTTCTGAGTCAGAAGAATCTGCAATTGGTAAAAAACAGAAAATTTTGACTCAAGACTCACCACTCATGGCTCGATGTTCCCAAAGATTTGTTTGAGAAGCTTTAACTTTTATTTACTTCAACTTTACTCGGTTCACGGGCAAGAGATATGATGACTTGCTAGTTATGCAAATCAGGATTGTACAAGCCGCCTCGTTTTGTACAAAAAATTTTTTGTTTCGTAATAAAAGGAAACAATTCCATGCGACGCTTGTTTGCTTTGATTTTAACGATTTGTGTTTGGTTCAACTTTGCCCCGCCTGCTCAAGCGCAGGTTCCAGGGACAGGTCTTGTGCCTTGCAGCGAATCTCCTGCCTTCCAAGAACGGGTACAAGCTGCCCGTGCTACTAATTTTGACCCTGCTTCCGGGGAAAAACGATTTGAGCGTTATTCTCAAGCGATATGTGGTCCAGAAGGTTTACCTCATCTGATCGTGGATGGTCGTCTCAACCATGTTGGTGACTTCACGATTCCTGGCATTCTGTTCCTCTATATTGCTGGTTGGATTGGTTGGGTAGGTCGTACCTATCTACAAACAAACAAAAAACAAGGCGGTGAGGTCGAATGGAGGGAAGTCAAAATTGAGGTACCAAAAGCACTGCCAATTATGCTGTCAGGCTTTACTTGGCCTGTAGCCGCCCTAAGAGAATTGCTGTCGGGTGAATTAACAGCCAAGGATGAAGAAATCCCCATTTCCCCACGCTAGTAAGGATTTTAAGATTGGAACTGAGTTAGTGGTTAGTAATACTTTTTGATAAGTAACAACTAACAACTAACAATTCACAATCCACAATGCTCTCATTGAACTAAGTCATTTAGGAGAATGATTCATGGCACAAAATCAGCCAAATTATCTCGTTCAATATCTTTCCCTGGCACCAGTCTTGTTGTTTGCCAATTTGATTTTTACCGCTGTTCTTTTGATCGTATTTAACTACTTCTTCCCAGATCTTCTTTTCCATCCGTTACCATAGACCCTTAAGAAAAGTTAGGAGTTAGAAATTATGAATTATGAATGATGAGTTATAAACTGATAATTCATCGTTGATATTTCATAGTTTCAAACTCCTGACTGAAAACTTATAACTTTTAAGTTTACTTAAATAAGTCGTAAAGGCAGTGCGTTCAAACGAGTCATACTGTACATACGATGCTAAGTTGTAAATATTTTAAAATATATAAAACAGGTAAATTAATTTTTATAAACTTCAATAGCAACAATGAAATTTAGCTACCAGTAACAATTATTATTAATTTGAAAATCATGCCACAATTCCATCTAGAGGAAAACAGAAAATATGGCAGATATAGCAACAGCAGTAGATGCATCAAAAAATCGCCCCAGTGACGCGAGAAATCGCGAAGTAGTCTTTCCAGAAGGGCGTAATCCGCAAAGCAGCAATCTGGAAACACCAATTAATGCTTCACCCCTAGTCAAGTGGTACATAAATGCCTTGCCCGCCTATCGCCCTGGGCATACACCTTTCAGACGAGGGCTAGAAATTGGTATGGCTCATGGTTATTGGCTTTTTGGTCCATTTGCCAAATTGGGTCCGCTGCGCGATACGGCTAATGCTAACTTAGCTGGATTACTGGCAACCTTGAGCTTTGTTGTCATTCTGACGGGTTGCCTATCTCTATATGGCAATAGCAATCCCCCTCAACCACACGTTACTGTCACCACACCCAACCCTCCAGATGCTTTTAGATCCAAAGAAGGTTGGAACGGGTTTGCCAGTGCTTTCTTAATTGGTGGTGTTGGTGGTGCGGTAGTCGCTTACTTTTTAACTAGCAATTGGGGTTTAATTCAAAATCTGTTTGGTTAATAAAGCCGCCGGAAAGCCTTAAGGAGGCTTTTTCGCATGCAGCAAGTAGTTATGAAGTCATGAGTGAGTATTTCAGCCTCGCTGCTTCACCCTTGAAACTTTCTTTGGTCATGGCTGCAAAGTTTAGGAGTTATTAGACCAAAGACAGATGATAGAAAATAAAGGACGCAAAGAAAACGTTGACATAGCTTTTTCTTGGCGTCCTTTACTTGTTGTTTGACCTCTAACAGGAGAATAACGAGCGAGTTTTACCTCTGTCAGATGGTAGAATAGACATAGTACGTGGAGACGCACTAAACTTTGCCTGAGCGTGAAAATCAGAGGATTTAGCTAACCTAAGCAAGTTGCAAGCAAAAGAAACTAGCCTTGATAGTGGCTTGACCTACACACTAGAGAAAGTTTGTATCGTCTAGGAAGTTAGAGACTGACCTAGTACGAACATAACTACTAAAATAGTGAGTGCCTTCTCAAAGAATAATCATGGCTGTCTTCCTTTAGAAGTGTCAACCAAAGATAGCCGCTTCGATTGTATTTAGAGCAGTTTCAAAATCGTCATTCACAATTTTGAGATCAAATTCATCAGCGGCACTAATTTCTTCTTCAGCACGGTGTAGGCGACGGGCGATCGCCTCTTCTGAATCTTGGGCACGACCACGTATCCGTTTCTCTAATTCACTCATAGAAGGCGGCAAAATGAAAATGCTGAAAGCGCTAGGATAAGAAGCACGAATTTGTCGTGCCCCTTTTAGCTCAATTTCCAGCACAACGCGCTTGCCAGAGCGAACTTGGTTAATGACGGCTTCCCGAGGTGTACCGTAATAGTTACCAGCAAATTCTGCCCACTCCAGTAATTCGCCAGCAGCCACCAATTGTTCAAACTCTCTACGGCTTACGAAGTAATAATCTTTGCCGTCAATTTCCCCTGGACGAGGAGAACGAGTTGTCACGGATACAGAATAATGCAGTTCTGGATGACGCTGCACAAGCGATCGCATTAAAGTGCCTTTGCCAACTCCACTGGGACCTGTCAAGATAATCAGCTTGCCCACAGGCGGGCATTCTTTAGTAGTAGCAGCACTTTTGGTAGATATAACTTGCATTATCCGGGCTCTTCGGAGTGAATTAATCAGTAGATACTATTTACTAGCCATGAGTCGGATGACTCGTGACTGAAAAAGTTTTGTAGTCTGGGTGACATAAAACCAGTTTAATTCACATCGTACTGCTGGTATAGTGCAAACAAAAGTGGGGCTATCAACCTACCGTTGAGTCAATTATCCACAGCTTGATGATGATCGCGCGTAATGACAAAGCGATTCGCTACCGTTTCTGGTTGAATCGCCGAAAGAATAACGTGACTGGAATCAGTGATAATGACAGCCCTAGTGCGGCGACCGTAAGTTGCGTCGATCAGCTGACCGCGATCGCGTGCATCGGTAATGATCCGCTTAATTGGGGCAGACTCTGGACTGACAATGGCAACGACTCGGTTGGCAGACACGATGTTGCCAAAGCCGATGTTGATTAACTGAATGTCCATAAAAAACTGACGCTCAACGCGGTGTGAGAAGCTTTGAAAGAATTATTTTCCATGTTATCCACAAAAAATAGGAGTTACAACGCTTATATTCACGCCTGTCCTCGTTTTTAACTAACAAATGCTTTTTTTAGCAATTTATTAGCCAACTTTCTTGAAAATATACCCAAAGATATAGGTAAAGCAAAGGTTAGTCAAGCAAAAAACTTGACATCAAATACTGGAAAAATACTCAATAGTCTAATCATTCAACTGTCGCGCTTGACTCGTATGGGCATACAACAACCCCTACAAACAATCTGTATTACATCCAATTGAAAACTGCTGTGGAGAAATGGTCTCGATAACCTCCTTTGTACTTGAACAAGAAAGCTTCTACCAAATCTTCTTTGTCACCTAAATATGGCAAATCTAAGGGATTTTTGGGAATACTGTAGTGTTGCTTCAGCTACTGAGCTAAATAAAGAGCTTTTTCATACGCTGAATCAAGAGTTTTTTGTGAGTTACCAACCCTTTCAGTGTTGTAGTTGGCTAAGATTTTTTCAGTGTGTTGCCTGAGTTTCTGAGCAATTTCAGGTGGGATTTGTAAGTCATATTTTTCTATACTCTCTGGATACTTAGTTGAGGCTTTTCCCAACAAAGTACGATCGCGTGGTACTTGCGAAGTAACCGTATATGTTAGACCTTCAGATAATTCCACAGGCGATTGCAAAGGAGCGCGGGCACTGGCACCTTTGCAATCGCAAAGAGCCTTCTGTATCCACAGCGATCATCGGTGTGGGGAAGTAAATTTCCTTGGGATCAGCCAAAGCTGGAATCAAGTTTGGCAAATCTGACACCACATTGTATGTTTGTACTATTTCTTGACTCTTCCCAAAGATAGGTGCTAACATAAGAAAAATTTGATATGGCAAAGGCGTTTGCTTGAGGGTTTGCACCTGCTCGTTACGTGAAATTTCCCATCCTTGGTCGGTGTAGCGGTCAAACGCCAGCACCCGCCAGAAACCGACGCCTTGCTTGCGTTTGCACTCGCATGACGACTTTGGGTTTCATCACACCTCGGAGGTTTTGGTTCATCCGGCTATTGAAACCGTAATAAAAATTATCATTCAATAGCCCTGGTTCACCAGTTTGGTTTCCTTCTCCTCGACTACTATCACCACTGCCTTGATTTTTGCCATGATCTTGACGGGCATAACCGGGATTGATGATCCTGCGTCCTGTAAAATCTCTTTGAATGTTTATCGGAGAACTTACTGGAAACATTCGCACCTGATATGCAGGAAACCGGGGCAAAACAGCAAAAATCTCCAGCCCGCGTACCACAATCAGGGTAAAAAGAAAAAAGTAAAAAGTAAAAAAATTTGAAGGTAATTTTTGATTTTTATTTTGTTCCCAAGCAAAGCGTGAGAACAATTTTAATGGCTGCAAGCCGAGGCGTGAACGGTACTCTAGAACGAGGGTTGGTAAGGCGATTGCTAAAAATAATAGCAGCACTGGGGCAAATGCGAAAGTTTGCTTTGAGCGTAGCGGCAACACCCAGCAGAATCAACCCGATGACAATTGAGTATCTCAAGTCTTTGCGGCGAGGCATATCAAAACTATGAAATACTTGGAGTTGAATTAATAACTCCGCTAAAGCCAGCCGCGTATCATTTAACTCGCCAAACAATCGCCCAAAAAAAGCCCCCAGTGCTGCTAACATTCCTATGGCGATACAGAACTTAACCGAGACATTGTAATTGTGGCGATGGTAGTAACTCCAAATCGCGCCCACTATTGAAAGCGGTACCGATCAAAGACTGAATTGAATCTCAGCACCAGTATCCGTCGCCACAATTAGGACAATGACCAACGCTAGCACGAGCACCCGCAAGGCAATTGAATTTTCCACTTCCATTAACGGCGAATCCTGCATATTTTGCCGCCAGAAAACACTTGCAGGTAGACGCCAACGTATCCTGGATTTGTTAAACATCGCAAAGGAGAAAGCAGTCTATGGGTATTTTAGTCAAGCGATGATATGGACGCCACAGATACAAAGCAAGTCGGCGAAACCGAACTCGCAAGTCTCTTCCTCATAGCAGCTTTCTGTAGACGCCCTAATGACCGCTTGTTTAAAAATGGGTTATTTTTCCAAACCAGGATATTCATTTTATATCAATGGCATTTATCAACGTGGATTGCTAGCGATGGCAAGATTTATTTACATTGTGGGAACAATCACAAACAAAAGTGGTCTTTGGTCTATTTCTTTTAACTCAACTTCCAGGGTATAAGTTTGGTTCGGTTGCGTGTCGTGTAATTCTACACTTAAGCATCCTGGGCTCGACGAATCGGCGATCGCTTGCGAGGCATCTCCCTGGAGCTTCACAATAGCTTTAGAGGGCAACTCACTTTGAACTTTTAGCTTCGTCACTGGACCTTGAGTTTGGTATTCTACCTTAAGGCTAAGAACACCTGCACTCGTTAGCCATTGCCTTTCTACCACTGGATTGGTAGCTGAAATAGGCAGAGTCAGATTTTCTAGCAGCTGTTTTGCCGCCAACAACGACAGCGCCATCTGTTGAGGAGGCTGTAAATCTGGGTACTCACTTTCTAGATTCGGCATTGTTTCTAGAGCATCCACAGAACGAGAGGGACTTCTTAGCACCAATCCGGCTAAGTCGTTCAGTGCCTGAGAATCCTCAGGAAATAAGCTCTCCACAGCAGCAACAAGTTTTGCCCCTAACGGCAGTGAAGAGGCAACGAGCGCTTGACATTTCTCCAGTAATTGCTGGAAAACTCTTTCCGGCAGTGGAATCGGCAGATTCAGCTTGGATTGCTGTGCCGCTGAAGCCCAAACCGGAACTAATTCAATCGATGGCTTGTCAAGACACTCGGGATATTCTGTAAGTTGTGCTTCCCAAGGAAATAGCGGTGGATGATTTTGAATTTGACTTTGTAACCGACGTTTAAGGACGGCTTGAAAACGTTCTTGCACAGTTGGAATTTCTCCCAGTCGAAAGGTTTGGGGTATAGATTTTAATTCAAAAGCGCCACCGTTTAGGGCGGCGACGATTTCACTAAAATTTTCTACCCCTTCATTTTCCTCACAGTGAACCAGGTTTGGCTCGCCTGCTTGGGCATCTTCTGCCAGCAACCAAGCGAGTAACTGGTTTTGTAAGGATTCTGAGTCACTATTCATGAGTAGATGCACCTGATCCGGACACTAAGGAGTTACGAATTTCCCAAGCTTGTTCCAGAATTTTAAACCACCGTTTTTGTAATTGTGCCATTGATAACCCTAAAGTTTTGGCAATTTTTTCATCCGGATGACCTTCTTGTTTCAACTGTAATAGAGACCGTTGTTTCTCGTCCAGCCCAGCTGTATACACTTCCCATTGTTGAGGAGTCAAGCCCAAATTTGTGTGTAAATCTGCTTCCAACCACTCGTGAACCAACTCCCAGCGATGTAATAAGGCAAACCGGATGAGATGGTATTTAAAGCGCTGCTGCAAATAATCTCGCTGGCGAGGAGTTAACCCCAAAATCGATTCAATTTCCTGTGCTGATAAATCTTGGAGACGGAGGGCGAAGTAATCAGCACAGTCTGATTGTTGCCGCTCTTCCAGATAATTCATCAGTTCAGTAACGACGACAGAGCGTAAGGTATCTTCTTGGGGTTCTGGCTCTGGTTGTGTTGCCATTGCACTTCGCAATTGCTGCACGGCGGGATCTTCCCAAGAGCCATCGGCTTCGTTACCACTACCTTCTGCCGCCTGTTCTATGTCTACGCAAGTTTCCGGCGGTTGTTGTTGGGAGAATGTTTGCGCTCGGAGAATAATAAGCTGTTGTTGACGCCCTGGTAAGGGAATTCGGCGCTTGGCATAACGTTCTGTAAATGCCATGTATTCTGCTAATTCTAAAAGAGTTTTGGGACTATAAGTAGCACCCAGTTGATTCTCCCGTCGGCAGGCGTTTAATGCTTCTAAGTAAAAACTTTGCAGAAAATCTTCAATGACGACGAGCCGTCCTTGATAGCTCAATTGTCTTTGAGGAGGATTGATGTAGCGATAGATAATCGCACTCAAAGTACTGTGTAATTCTATTCTGCCTCGATTGGAACCTAACTCGTAATACCTGAGACATTGTTGCAACCGATGCCGGGCTAGGGTGATTGCAGAACTTTCGACTGCACCGGTTGCTTGGATGCGCTTGCTTTCATTGCAAATTCTATAGACTTCGGCAGCAATTCGTGTTGCCACATCGCGGCAATTTTGCTCCGAAGCTTTGGTTGATTGCTGAAGCTCCTTAAAAAGGAGTTGAAATATCGCCTCTACGCCGATAGAACTTACTCCCTGAATTGTTGTGGTTGCGGTTGAATTCATAGTCCAGTGTTTAGAAAGACCCTAACATACTTAAGTACCACCTGATAACACTGTGGGTATTGGGTCAAGATTTTGCCTACAAGTCAAACGCGCCTAAATTGTGTGTTTCAGATTAGGCTGAATTTATTATTCCTGAATTTCGTTTGATTGTTTGCTCTTGATGGTGTTATTGCCCTACCCAGTCATTAGTTTACAGGTCATTATGGATTTACAAGCACAAATTCAATTGCTGATCGACAATGCACCCCAAGATGGTGTTATACCGCAACTTGTGACAGCAATCGCTCCCGTCCTTAGCGCGATCGCTCATAAATTACGCCATTCCCAGTACTATATTCTCCAAAACATGGAACAAAGCTGGGTTTTGACTACCTGCCGCGATCGCGCGAATCCACAGTTGGAAAAGCGCGTAATTTATGCTTTTCCTACAATACAGGATGTCCCACTCAGATCATCTGCTGGGCTTGACCCTCAATTGGTAGCTGCACCCATCCCTGTGATTCATATTTTGTTCCAATTGGTAGCAATGGAACCCGTAGATAGTATAGTTTTTTTTGAAACTCCTCGCACTAATACCGACTCAATCGAAGTCCGACGAGCCGACCTGCAAAACTTAATACAACAGCAGTTGCAGCAAAACAGAGTAAAAAAAGAAATTCCTCCGGATATTGCATGAAGTAATCACCTGTGAGGCATTGGTGATGGGGGATTAAGAATTATTACTTAATCCTTCATCGCGGGTTCTTCTACCCTAAAAAAGCCTAGTGAGGACGTAATCACCCATCTTAATCAAGCAAGCGCGAGATTCAGACGGTGGGAGATGCGTAATATGCTCCACAGCTAGCTTCGCATGATGAGCGGCTAACTCTTTTGCCCGCTCAATACTTTGACTGTCATGTATCAAGGATATGGCTTGCTCTAAGTCTCCTTCCTGGGCAAACTCTCTTTCTATCAGAACTTCCAAGTATTTTTTTTCTTCTAAAGCAAATAAAACTGGCGCGGTCAGATTACCACTTTTTAAATCCGATCCTGCTGGCTTACCTAAAATTTCTACCGAACCTGTGAAATCTAAAATATCATCTATAATTTGGTATGCTAAACCAAGATGACGCCCGTAGCTATACAAATGTTCGGCTGTTTCTGGAGAAACTTCGCTCAGTAACCCGGCTGCTTTAGAGCTATTGGCAATTAAAGAGGCAGTTTTGTAATAACTCTTATTGAGGTAAGTCTCAATCGAGATGCTCGCATCGAAGCGGTTCAGTCCCTGCTGTATCTCCCCAGACGCCAAATCCATAATTACCTCCGACAGCAGTTTCACCACCTGCAAATTGTCCAAATTGGCTAAATACCAAGAAGATTGAGCAAAGAGAAAATCTCCTGCCAATATCGCTATTCTGTTACCAAACAAACTGTGAACTGTGGGAACGCCGCGCCGCATCTCGGATTCATCCACCACATCGTCATGCACTAAGCTTGCTGTGTGAATCATTTCTGTAATCTCAGCTAAGCGTCGATGACGGGGCGTAATTTCTTGTTCGAGCATTGTCGCCCGCGAGATCAGGAGGACGATCGCCGGTCTTATGCGTTTTCCCCCAGATCCAAATAGGTGTTCGGCTGCTGCACAAAGAATAGGGTGACCATTTCCTACTAGCTGTGTCAAGTTGTCTGCTAGTATTTGCAGGTCGGCTTCCACTGGGGAAAAAAGGGAGGTGGCTGGGGTCATGGATGGGCAGACTCTGGCTTTATTTACGAAATTTTACATATCCTATACCCATTTTAAGATAACCCTGTGCCAGCGCAAAGTTTTCATAAAGCATTCAGCATGAGTTTTCTTTCTTAATCACCCCTAACCGAATCTGTTGTCCCAAAAACCGTCCAAAACCCAAAATTTTAGGTTTTGCGTGAAGATAGACAGGCATTGGATAACTTCCCCCACGAGTCATCACATCGGCTTTCTAGCAACTAAGGGAAGCTTCTACTTCCTCCATTCGCAGTAGTCTTAACAAAACGTTGAGATAAATTCTCTTTTACTCAAGTTAGAGAAAAAGATACTGCTGTTTTTCTACGTACATTAGCGGATACGAACAACATTTTTAATACTTACACTTAAGAAAGCAATTAGCCTGATACAGTAGACAAAAGCTCTATATCTTAACAAAAACTTCATTTTTGCTTGTCAACTCTTTAAGTAAAGCTGAAAACAAACATCGAAAAGCCTCTTACCTCTTACTTATCACCTATGACACATACTTATTTTCCTTTAGAGAATAATTTGGGCAAATGTTGTATAACCTACTCTAGAAAATTTCAAATTTAGCAGAAAAATCGGCTGAAAAGTCAGGGCCGTTGTGTTACGCTAAAGTCAAGGGATTTAAAATTTTTGAGATATTCACCCCCAGGAAAAAATAACCATTCGGTATTTTGACTTATCTGGTGTTGTGGCTCTAAATAGACTATCGTGACCTGCGACCAAAAGAGTTATCTTATTGGTCATAGTTGCGGTATGCGAACCTCTAAGGTTAAAACTATGCGCTACCCGTAAGGGAAAAAGCTGCACTTGTTTAGCGTAGCGAGAGCGCATACCTTGTACTACAAGGTAAAGTGTTTGCGGAAAAATGCAGACTAGGTAGACAGCTTCAGCAGGAGTTCAGAATTGCTGTTTAGTAATTTGACTGCTGTTGTAGGCATAGTTTGCAAGAAAAACTGAATACAAGCGAGTTTAACTGGGAGAGATAGAACTCTACCAAATATTTTCCAATGCGAAAAACAGGTACCAACAATGAGTTTGTGTAGCTGTAGTTCTGCTATTTTATTCGATTTTATATTCCTTAGACAGAAGTGCTGGCAGAAAAAATGATTTACGGAAAGATACCTATGATGATTTTTATATTAGCTTCTGGTTATTTGTTAGCAGTTTATTTACTATTAGCACTAGCAAAGCGAACCGGGAAAAAAACCACTCCTAAGGGTGCTTCTTTGGCTTCACAAGGAAAGCGCAAGCAGGAGGTTACAGTAACGCCCAAGGTAAGTGAAGCAACAAGCCTTCATTAGTATATAGTCATCAGTTATGAGTCATTAGTAGAAAGACTTTTACTAATGACTCATAACTGATAACTATATACTATAAACTGCCGTATTTGTCAACTGCACTGCCTCAACTGTTGGGTTATAACCGAGCCACAATACAGAGGACTGAGCAAATTGTTGCGGACAACCACTGACGGCGAAGCGAGTTGGCATAGCTGGGTGGGTATTTCTCAGGTTCAAGATGTCTAAATCTTGGACACAAGAAACAGCAACATATTCTGCTGGATCCACTAGCTTCACGTGTGAGGGGAGAAGCGATCGCACTACGGGTGCCAGGTGAGGATAGTGAGTACAGCCATAGACTAAAGTATCTATTTGGTGCTGTAACAATGGCTCCAAATATGAGCGTGCCACTTGTAGGGTGTAGGGGTCATGAATGCGGTTTTGCTCAATGAGCGGCACAAACTCTGGGCAACTCACTTGCCAAACTTGGACTTCGGGATTTATCTCTAGGATAGCACGGCGATAGGCATTGCTTTTAGCAGTTGCGGGAGTCGCTATCACACCAATGCGCTTTCCACTCTCAACTGCTGCCCTTGCCCCTGGCAGGATAATATCGAGGATTGGTAAAGAAAATTCCTCACGCACCGCCTCTAGCGCCAGTGCCGAACTGGTGTTACAAGCCATGACAACCATTTTTACACCTTGTTGTTGCAGCCAAGCAAGGATTTCCCGCATAAATTGTATAATTTCTGCTTGCGAACGAATTCCATAAGGAAGTCGAGCTGTATCCCCAAAGTAAATAATTGATTCATTTGGGAGTTGACGATAGAGTTGGCGCAGTACTGTTAAACCACCTACACCACTGTCAAAAATGCCAATTGGGGCACGTTGAGGTGCTTGAGAAAAATCGTAAAGATCGCCTTCAAAGATAGAAGATGGAAACACAGGCAGATAGTAATTTAAGTTTTTGGATTTGAAGATACAGGATGGTCGCGATTGTTAGTTGTAAGTTCTTCACTACTAACCCTTCAGGTATGCCAAGGGAAGAGCTCGAGCGTGTTAACAAAGACGCTAAGCGCGTTGGCATAGCCTATTTGCAGGACGTACGGTGAACGCTACTTGTTATAACGGGGGGGAGTCCCAAGAACGCAGTGGTTCACCATTCACTACAAACCACAGCAGTTATGTAGGAAGTTCTACTACATCGTTATCTTTGTCTTAAGTATAAGAGTATACCATTCGCAATTGCCTCTGCCATGCGATTCTGGTATTCTGGGCTTCCCAACCTAGGATTATCCTCCTGACCACTCATATAACCGGTTTCTACTAAAATCGAGGGCATAGAACTTTTTCTAAGAACGTAGAACCTTGCTCTGCGCACTCCTCGGTCTCTAAGGGTAGGGATACTTTGGAGAATGGTACTGTGGACGACACGAGCCAGATCTAAACCGCTGTCATAATAGTAGGTTTCCAACCCATTCACGTCCGGGCGACCACCAACAGAATTAGCGTGAATGCTGACGAACAAATTAGCATTTGCTTGGTCTGCCATGTCTACCCGTCCCTGAAGTTCCACAAAATAGTCAGCATTGCGGGTTAGCATCACCTGTACGCCTTTTTGCTGTAAGATATTTGCTATTCTTATGCTGATAGGCAAAACCACATCTTTTTCCAGCAGTCCACCCAAACCAGGCGCACCAGAGTCTTTACCGCCGTGTCCGGGGTCAATCATAATGACAACTCGTCCATTCGGTACCGGAGGGCGTAGCAGTGGCTGCGGTAGGGGCAGAGGATTATTTGTAATTGGCGGTAATGGTCGTGGGTTTGCTCTTGGTAAGGGAGGTAAACCAACGCGGGGAGTTAACGGAGAAAACGAGCGTCGTAATTCCAAAGACAAAAGCTGACCAGTCAGTTGGTTGAGTTGCCCAATTTGCACGCCTCCTGCTGGTTGGATGTAGACGACAACAGTACGGGGGTCTTGTTGTTGCAGGCGTACGCGTAGCACAGGGCTACTAGCATCAAAATTTGGACCTCTAACGGCAGCAGCCAATTTAGCATTAGGAATGGTGATGCGGAACATACCAGAAGTTCTATCCCAACCACCATTAAATGCAGACAGAGGTTGGTCGCCTTTAATCAGCAGTTGCGTCCCAGAAGCAGTCAAGTCCACAGACTCAATTGTAGATAGTGAGCCGCTGGCTGGTAAATTTACGTTGGAGTTCTGGGGGTTTATACTCCTAGGTATGTCTGAATTAGGAAGAGAATTACTAGTATTTCTAGACAAATTCCTCGTATCACCATTGGGCAAAACTACCAAACCGCCAAAACTGCTCATGCTGGCTTGCCAGTCGGGGCTATTTTTGTCTACCCACAACGTCATGCGAACACCAGGTCTTGTTCTGAGTTGAGTGAATTCAACTCGTTTTATACCATACTTATTAACTCGTAGATTCTGCTGCGATAAACGGGGTGACAGAGCTGCACCAATGATATCGATGTTAATAGCAGTCTTGTCACTGCTGCGAAATGTCTGAACTTCAGGATTCCCTCCATTTATGCGGACAAACAAACCGTCACCTGTAACGCGTAGATTCTCAATTTGAGCCAATCCTTGAGCATTGCTAATAATTGTTTCTTTTTGAGTTTGTCCTTCAATAGTATTGACAACTGTGTTCTTATTTGCTAATGAGTCAGTATTGACAACTGTGTCTTTATTTGCTGTGGAATTAGAGCTAGGTCTGACCACACTGTAAACATTGAAAGAATTATTGGAAGAAGTATTGGAAGAATTATTGGAAGAAGATGGAGCGACTTGTTCAGCTTGTGGCTTTGGTAATTGTACCATCCAGCGGCTGGCAGTTCTCCCTTCAAATTTCACTTCCTTCGGGTCGAGGGTATAACCCGGACTGAGTTCGATGACTATACGAGTTGTTTGTCCGTCAAATTGACCGACACGGACAGTGCGAATTGCACCACCAGCCACTGGTTGAACAAACGGCGGACGTCCATAGTCAGTTCCTGGCAAATCAATAACCAATCGCGTCGGGTTGAACATGAGTTGCGCCTGGGGCTGAACCGAACCTTCTGTGTTGATTTCCAATCGATTGAGATTGGCATCAAAACGCCAAGATTCCAGTTTCGCTGCTTGAGCCGGCGACGACAACATGAAGATGGCAGTAGTTGCAACAGTACCAGGTAATAACCAGTTTATTTTCACAGTGTTTTCTCCTGATTCGTATTGATGAGAGCCGTTATGATTTGAGAAGCACCCAGAACTCAGAACGAGAGAATTCCTCCAAGGTAGATACCGGAGGATTCTGTAACGATAGCGTAAGCAAACAAACGCTTCCTTGTTCTATTGAAGACGTACCGCAGGTAGACCCAAAGGGATTTCCCCCACCCTGGAAACAAGGGATGATTCTGAGTTCTTAGTTGGTCAACGTTTTGGTAAATCCTCACACTGTCACCGCTCAAAGCTAAACTGTAAAAAAGTTGTTAGCTCGTATATAGATGTTAATAGCCCTCAAGCGTGGCATGAACCTCTCATTTTTGTATGCTTTTATGGCATAGAAAATGTAGTTTGCGCTCGCATTAGATTACACCAATATAAAAATAATAGAGCAGTCAATCTTGGTCATTTCTACTTAACTCCGTCAGAATTCTATATTAAGTCGTGTGATTCCTAGATATCTTAGAGGGTATTAACTGATGTGGTAAAGAGAGTATATTGTTTGAAGTATAATCTTGGGCGCAGGCTGATGCTCCAAAGGAGCCACCCAAAGGGCGATTGGTGCCTACTGACCTTTGGTCAATTGCATCAAAAAATCAACTAATAATGTCAAAAATTATACATTTTTTTAGAAAAAGTGTAGTTCCCAGGTAGCCAGAGTTTGGGTGTAAGCGTCTAGGAGCTTACGAACACAATGGCTTGCGCCTGTACACGGGTAAGGGTGTAAGAGAACTAAAAAAGTGTTCTCCTACACCCTGTACTAACGATGACAAAAATAAAGACCGGAATCTAAGTTCCGGTAAAAGAGCTATTAGCTGAACCACGAAAACCAAACATCAGGCTCAGCGTAAACGCCTTCTGCCGCCTTTCATCGCTTGTAAGACAGCAGGGCTGAAACACTCCGGTGTGCTTCGTATTTCATCCTCAAGGGTTTTCGGGCTGGCGTCCTTATAAGCTTGCAGTATGCAAAAGCTAAAGGTCGTCAAGAGTCAAGAGTCAAAAGTAACTTTTAACTCTGAACTCCTGGATTGTTGAGAACTTTGATGAAAAAGGCGAAAAAAGCGTTGCGAGGTTTCGATTCGCAAGCTATTTTTCTAGACAGGGCAATTACTGACGGGTGTCTGCTTATGTATGATGGCATCTAAATTGTTTTATTTTTGCTTTAAGTACTGGATGACACCACGAGCGATCGCCTCTGCCATTTGATTTTGATACAGTTTGTTTGGCAGTTTACTGGCGTCCTCTCGACCAGTTAAATAGCCTGCCTCTACCAAAATTGCGGGCATAGAATTTTTTCTAAGGACGTAGAATCTGGCTTTACGCACGCCACGATCTCTCACATTGACACTTCGGAGAATGCTGTTATGAACGATACGAGCGAGACCCAGACCACTGTCATAATAATAGGTTTCTAAACCACTCACCTCCGGACGATCCGCACCTGCTGAGTTAGCGTGGACACTGACAAACACATCAGCATTGGTGCGCTCTGCTATGTCAACCCGTCCTTGCAGGGTCACGAAATAGTCAGAATCCCGAGTTAGCACTGCTTGCAGTCCATTTTGCTGCAAAATTTCTGCTACCCTTTTGCCAATAGGCAAAATAATATCTTTCTCCCGAATTCCCCCAATACCGAGTGCTCCAGAATCTTTACCACCATGTCCTGGATCAACGACGATAACGACTTTTCCCTTAACACGGGGATTACGGGCTGGCGGCTTGGTTGCTGTCGTTCTTGATGCCAAAGGTTGCGGATTTGGTCGTGGTATGGCGGGTAAAGCAATTGGGGGTGTGATTGAACGAGTACGCTCTAATCCTAAAGAGAAAACCTGACCGCTCAATTGGTTGATTTGCCCGATTCGTACGTTTGCTGCTGGTTGGACGTAGACAACAACAGTACGGGAGTCTTGTTGTTGTAGACGTACGCGCAGCACAGGGCTACTAGCATCAAAATTTGGACCTTTGACGGCACTAGCCAATTTAGCATTGGGAATCGTGATGCGGTATAGACCAGATGATTTATCCCAAGCAGTCTTAGCAGGTGATAGACGTTGGTCTCCTCTAATCAGCAGTTGCGTACCACCAGCAGCTAGCTCTACAGACCCAATTGTGGAGATTTCGTTGCTTGTTGGTACTTCTATAACAGCGTTAGCAACATTGCCTGATGAGGTGTCAGAATCATCGTTTTTGGGCAAGTTACTTGCATAACGAGTCGGTAGAACGACCAAACCACTAGAACTACCAGAACTGCTTGTGCTGATGCGCCAGTCAGGGGTATCTTTGTCTACCCGCAGTGTCATCCGGACAGCAGGTGGTGTCTTTTGCAGTTGATTAAATTCAACACGGTTGACACCATGCTTATTTATAGAGCGATCGCGATCGCCAAAATTGGGTGACAAAGTGGCACCAGGAATGTCAATAAAGATAGTCTTGCGATCGCGGCTGCGAATCACCTGAGTCACAGGATTCCCACCATTGGTGCGGACAAAAAAACCGTCTCCTGTGACTTGTACGCTCTCAACTTGAATCGTTCTTTCTGCGATGACAACAGCTTTAGAAAACTCAGGTTTTTTCTCAGTTTCAGAGTCTATTGTGACTACGCTATAAGCATTTCTTGGGGAAGAGATGACGACTTCATTTTTTGTTGCTGGGGTTTTTGTTCCTGAAGATGGGGGACTTGAGGCGACTTCCTCAGCTTGTGTTCCTGAGGTTTTTGTTCCTGGGGATGGGGGGCTTGAGGCAACTCCTTCAGCTTGTGGCGTTGGTAATTGTACCATCCACCGACTGGCAGTTTTCCCTTCAAACTTCACCTGCTTCGGGTCGAGGGTATAACCTGGACTCAGTTCGACGACTATACGAGTTGTTTGTCGATCAAATTGACCAACACGAACAGAGCGAATGGCACCGCCTACTGACTGCGTCAACTGCGGACGCCCAAAATCAGTTCCTGGCAGATCAATAACCAATCGCGTGGGGTTGAAGACGAGTTGCGCCTGGGGTTGAACCGAACCTTGAGTGTTGATTTCCAATCGGTTTTGATTGGCATCAAAACGCCAGGATTGCAGTTTCGCTGCTTGAGCAGGCGACGATACCATCAAGAAACTAGTCGTTACAAAAGTACCAGGTAGTAACCAGTGGGTTTTCACAGTGTTTTCTCCTGATTCGTATTTATGAGAGCCGTCATGATTTGAGAAGCACCCAAAACATAAAACCCAGAACGAGAGAATTCAGTTGTCAGTTATCAGTTATCAGTTATCAGTTATCCAATCACTGTGTACTGTTTACTGCCGCTGGTATTGGGTTGAGTTCTGAGTTCTTTGTTGGTCAAAGTTTCGGTAAATCCTCACACTATCACCGCCCACACTTTAGCTTTGGTGCCACAAGCATCATTTTCTGCTCTAATAAAGACACTGTTATAGTGGTTATTTTTTGGATACAATCCGACTTGGGCGATAGGAAAGCGTACCATTTACCTAATACTTATTAAAGTTTTACCATTAAGAGTAGATGTTGTTCTGTATTAATCCTTATCAGGAACTTAAATGACTTAGTGGGGTCAAATTCTAGCACGTTGCTAATAGTCTTTCATGCCGATATGGCATTTCAGATTTTTAGAACTTGGATCTTAGATTGTAGATTGTATTTTGACTGATTAATTGCCGTTTTTTTTTGACTTTCACTAGTCTTGCTCAATCTAAAATTTAAAATCTTAAAGCATTAGTCAATTCCAGCAAATGCATGAATAAAGTCTAGAAGAGAAGAATGAAGGAAAAAATAGTTTGTACTTAACTTCATACTTCACTTTTTTGTCTTCAATTCATACTTCATATTACTCTTGCAGAAAGCTGCCCTCCGGAGAGCGCTTTCGTGTAGAGGTTTATCCCTTTTGGGAAGTGTTTGTGGCGTCTACACACTTCATCCTTCACAAAGGGATTTTTTGTGTTGTGTGATTTTTGGTAGTTAATGCACCAATTGATAATGCTGCTACTGTTTCCTGATGTGGTGTTAACTTGTGGGTGCACCTGTTTAATTGCTAGACAAATATCCAAGGTTGGATGGGTGAGCGAGGAGGAAGATAGAACAAAAATAACATTTCCAATGTTGGTTGTGTTTAAAGAAAACTCCTGAAAATTTTAATTTTAGGGGACGAAAATTTAGAGATAAAAGTTTCCATTGGTAATGGAAAAGTTACAAACTATTCATATTGGCAATTGATCAGAACAACCTACAGTTCTAAGTACAGACGCTGTAAATATTGCGTCTGTACTCTAGTAGTCTTTACGTCACATCAACTTTGCCTGGTAAGTAGTAACCATTAAGCATGGTTGAATAGAGCGCTTATTGGTTACTACTCAGATCTTGCACCCAACAAGAGCCAGAGGCTCTAATATCTCGTTACCAGGTTGAACCTGGTAACGAGGGTTTGGACGGCGACGCAATGTCACTGTTACAACTCTTGCAAGATCTCAGTTACTACATACTTCAAAGCAGTGGCACAACACTAAACTTTTATTTAGTGTCCTGAGAATCAGGTGATTCCATGACCAAGGATTTTCCGGAAGAATCATCTAAAATCAGTTGCTCTGTTGCTGTAGCTGGCATTTCTGGTTCTGGGAATACGAACCGCAAAAGGGGAGGCGCTAGAAAGGTTGTCAGGATGACCATCATAATAATTGCCGCCTCCAAAGGTTTTGAGAGAATGCCAATCGAGGAGCCGATGCCAAGAAACACCAATCCTACCTCGCCTCTGGGAATCATTCCTACACCAATTGCCAAGCGGTTAATTTGAGGTTGACCAAACACACTAAAGCCAGTGACGAGTTTACCAAGGATAGCGACGACAATCAGGAAAATCGCCATCACCAAACCTTCCCGGTTGCTAGGAATTGCTGGGTTTAAAACTCCTAAATCAGTTTTTGCGCCAACAGTCACAAAGAAAATCGGCACCAGCATATCAGCAATAGGGATAACTTGCTTTTGCAGTTCTACACGCTCATCTGTTTCGTCTAAGACTAAACCAGCGGCAAAAGAACCTAAAATTGCCTCTAATTGGATGGCAGCAGCAAAGTATGCCATCATAAAGGCAAAGATGAACGCTGGTATCACTAATCCACCACGAGTTTTTAGTTTGCTAGCAATTGCTACAAAAGTCTTACTGAAGATATTTCCAAGGACAATTGCGCCCAACAGGAAACTACTGGCACTGATGATCAAATAAATGACTTTACCAACATCCACTGAGCCTTCTTTTGCAAGACTTGCTACCACCGCCAAAACGATAATTCCCAGTACATCGTCAATAACAGCAGCGCCGAGAATAATTTGCCCTTCTTTTGAATTGAGACGCCCGAGTTCTGACAGTACCTTGGAAGTGATACCAATACTTGTAGCAGTCAAAGCTGCACCTGCAAAAATCGCTGGTATAGCTGGAATGCCAAACAAAGTCATCAACCCTACAGTACCAGCAGTAAAGGGTACCACCACCCCCACCACTGCTACCACAAGTGCTTGAACACCAACCGCCATCAAGTCTTTGATGTTTGATTCCAAACCAATTTCAAATAGCAGAATGATGACTCCCAGTTCTGACAAAACGGAAATCACCTCAGACTGCGCTGTAAAAACAGCATCAGCGGCGTCTGGAGTGAGACCAGCAGTGGTTTGAAGGAAGGTCATGATCAGAGAGCTAGAACTATCTGCCCCGCCTTCTGGAAACACCAACAGATGTAGGACAGAAATGCCTACCACTACACCACCGACTAATTCCCCCAAGACAGGCGGTAAACCAAAGCGGCTTAATAATTCCCCACCGACCTTGCTAGCGAGGTAAATGACGACTATACTGAGCAGTACCGCTGCCAGCACCAGTGAACTATCTGCTGTTTCTGTTGCGGTTGCCAACAAAGGTAATGAGAAGGTTATTGTATCTAAGTGCATCGGTTATTTTGGAAAACCCTTCCCTTTAATTTACAAGTTTGTTGAAAGCAACTATCGTGAAGTACCCCTAGTTTCGCTTCGCTCCACTAGGGGCTTCCTGACCTCACCCACTAATGCGAGTGATACCCAGTCTTGCAACTGGCTGTTCAGGCGTAAATTTCCCCTCTCCCAGGGGTATTTTTGACTCAGAGAACAACATTAAGTTAAGGGCAGCATTGATATCACGATCCCAGAAACTCTTGCATTCTGGGCACTCCCATTCACGAATAGCAAGAGTTAGTTCATTGTTGATGTAGCCACAATTAGAACACCTTTTAGAACTAGGGAAAAATCTATCTACATAGCGAATCTCACAACCGTAGATGTCTCCTTTGTATTCCAACATTGTAAGGAAGTTACCCCACGCCACATCACAAAGACGCTTTGCCAACTTACGATTTTTTACCATACCTTTGATGTTTAAGCTTTCCACTGATATTGCTTGGTTCTCGCAAGTCAATTTCAAGCTGATTTTGTGTTGGTAATCTTGTCGTTGGTTTTGCACCTTAGCGTGAATTTTGGCGACTCTTAATCTTGCCTTATTTCTATTAATTGACCCTTTCTGCTTTCTGCTTAATCTCCTCTGTCTAATTTTGAGCCGACGTAAAGACTTCTGAAAATATTTTGGGTTCTCAAACTTCTCGCCAGATGAAGTAATAGCAAATTCCTTGAGTCCTAAATCCAGACCTATCTTGTTCCCGTTCAATGGTGCATGAGCTATATCTTGTTCAGTAACAATTGAAGCGTAGTATTTACCAGACGGAGTTTTAGAGATGGTTACATTCTTTGGGGTTCCTAATATTTCCCGATGAATCACCATTTTGATAGGTGTCATCTTTGGTAGTTTCAGAAACCCATTTTCATCTATTGAAAAGTGCTGTGGCACTCTGAACGATTGCCGATTACTTCTCTTTTTAAAGTTTGGAAATCCTCCTAGCTTTTTGAAAAATCGTGTGAATGCAGACTCTAAATCTTTCAGGGTTTGTTGTAGTGACTGGGAATTAACTTCGGTGAGCCATTCAAATTCAGATTTCAAACTAACCAGTAGTTTTGCCCACTCGTTGTAGCGCAGAGACTTTTTAGATTCTGCGTAAACGTCTGTTGTCACTTTTAAAAAGTGGTTGTAGACGAATCTAGAGCAACCAAAACACTTTGCCAGAAATGCCGATTGCTCATTGTTAGGATAGATTCTGAATTTGTATGCTTTGTTTCCCATGACCTAGACTCTACAACACTTATCTTTTTCGTGTCAATTAGTTAAGTGTTCTAGCTCCTGACAAAAGCTTTCATGAGGCAGTGCGTCCTTGGGGGTTCCCCCCGTTGTAGCAACTGCCGTCCCCCAAGCTTCACTTTGTTTCGCTTGGGGTCTTCCCGCCAGGAATGATAAACGCGCTATAGAAAGCATTGATCAATTAACTCATGCCACTTGTTAATTGCAGAAGGCGCTGCCAATGAGGCTCTGATACTGGCACTACAGATAGTCTTGTCAGGCGTAGTAAGTCAAAACCTTCAAAATTTCCGTCCTGCTTAATTTGGGTCAGCGTTATCGGCTCTTCTACTCTTCGTACGGCTCGCACCTGAACAACAACCCGTTTGGCATCATCTAATTTTGGGTCGGGGTAAGGTTGACTGACGACCTGGGCTACACCTATGACTCGCCGTTCTTTGCCTGTGTGATAAATAAGCGCCAAATCACCAATTTCCATCGTCCGCAGATGCTTGAGAGCTAATGAATTGCTAACTCCTTCCCAAACTGTAGTGCCATCTCGTTCTAAATCGCAGTAGGAATACTCTTCTGGTTCTGTCTTTAGCAGCCAGTATGCCACAAATATTCTCCTTCAATTGTTTACAGTTAACAGTTGACGGTTAACTGTCAATAGTAAACAGTCAACGGTTCGCCAATAACTATTTTTTAGTTTCTAAAAATGTAACTGCTCTGACTATTGACTATAGTCATGTCAAAGTAAAAACATATCTTCTGTATGGACGCAGTGTTATTAACTGTGTCTTTAAGGAGAAGCTAGGGAGTGTGAGTTGTGAGTTGTGTGTTGTTAGCGATGAGTGGTTGGTTGTTGGTGACAGCTAACCGCTCTTGACTTCCCACGACTTACCTAATCTGTATAAATTAATCATTTTTAGAGGAGTGAAGTTTTATGAATACAGATGCTGTGTCTGGTTCTCAGTTAAATGCTGGGAACTGGTGGAAAATTCTATCTTTAGCCTTGCTTATATGTGTTATTTGTACGCAGCCTACTTTGGCGCAACAGAAAGAGAGGATGTTGCGTACTCTAAATGTCAATGGTCGTGGAATCGAGACAATTCCTACAACTCTGTCTCAAGTTAGTTTGGGGGTGGAGGTTCAGGGGAAAACAGCACAGGAGGTACAACAAGAGGCTGCTCGCAGGTCCGAAGCTGTGGTAGCTTTATTAAAGAGCCGTAATGTGGAAAAATTACAAACAACTGGTATTACTCTTAACCCAATTTATAGTTACACCAATAACGTGCAGCGTATCACAGGGTATGGTGCTTCCAATGTTGTGAGTTTTCGCATTCCCACTGACCGCGCTGGAACTCTGTTAGATGAAGCCGTCAAAGCTGGTGCGACTCAAATTAGCGGCATTAGTTTTGTGGCTAGCGATGAAGCGATCGCCAAAGCAAGACAACAAGCATTAACAGAAGCTACCCAAGATGCTCAACAACAAGCTCAAGCTGTTTTAAGTGCTTTGGGTTTTCAGCCTAAGGAAGTGGTCGGTATTGAGGTGAATGGTGCTAGTTCACCTCCGCCACCGCCACGACCTCTGTTGCGTGCTGAATCTGCTAAGCTAGCTTCCCAAGACGCTTCCACCCCTATAGTTGGAGGTGAGCAACAGGTGGAAGCTACGGTGACTTTGCAAATTAGTTATTGAAAAGAACTCAGGACTCAGGAGTCAGTACTCAGAAGGATTTTTGAGGAGTGAAACTTCCTGTATTGATTTCTCTAAATATTCTCAATTCTGAGTTCTGTGTTCTGAGTTCTCTTCCATACTTAAAAATTCTCAGAGTTCATATCTACTCCAGCTTCTTCCGCATCCCGTTTAGAACCCAATAATTGCAGTTGATCCACGAGGATAACGGGTGTGGAGCGATTTGCTCCTGTGGCGCGATCGCTCCAAGTATCAAATTTTAAGGAACCTTTGACGGCGATTTGTTTGCCTTTACGCACGTAATCACCAGCCACCTGCGCTGTTTTTCCCCATAATTCTAGATTGAACCAATCAGTATGTTCGTTGTCTCTTGTGCGCCGATTGACCGCCAATGTTAATTTACACTTAACGCTACCTGACTCGAAATACTTCATATCCGGGTCAGTTCCTACACGACCGATCAGGGTAACGATATTTATGCTCATGTGCGTTTTTTGCAGTACAAACGTACTTGTATTGTGAATACCATAATAGCGAATTGCTAGACGACTAGCAGAAGGTTAAATAAAAAACAATTATCATTACCTAGATAAATGATATAAATTAGTCTGATGAAACTCCAAAACGATACGGATACGTTTATGCAGTCGGAGAATATAAAACAGTAGAAGCTTGAGACTGGTTAAAGATTCTAAAAAGAATATATAAAAACATAATCTACTTTACTAGACTCAGGTCAACAAAAGTAATAGAATCCTGCACAATTCTCAATAACAGTAGAAGTTAAAAAGTATTTAATTAGGGGGCGTAGAGACGCGTGGGCCTTTTTAGTAAGTTTTCCTTATCGCGGGATATGGGTATCGACCTCGGTACCGCTAACACCCTCGTTTATGTATCAGGTAAAGGCATTGTTCTCCAAGAACCTTCTGTAGTGGCGATTGACCAAAACGAAAAGGTAGCGCTAGCAGTTGGAGAAGAGGCAAAAAAAATGCTCGGTCGGACACCTGGGAATGTGATTGCGCTGCGCCCCTTGCGCGATGGTGTAATCGCTGACTTCGATACAGCCGAGCTGATGCTCAAAAGCTTTATCCAGAGAGTAAATGAGGGCAAATCCCTAGTATTACCTAGAATTGTCATTGGTATTCCCAGTGGAGTCACAGGGGTAGAAAGAAGAGCAGTCATGGATGCTGCTACTCAAGCTGGTGCAAGAGAAGTTTATTTAATTGATGAGCCTGTGGCTGCAGCAATCGGGGCAGGATTACCCGTCGCTGAACCAACAGGTAATATGATTATCGATATTGGTGGTGGCACAACAGAAGTTGCTGTCTTGAGTCTTCAAGGGACAGTAATTTCTGAATCAGTACGCATTGCTGGAGATGAACTGACTGAAGCCATCATGCAGTATCTGAAAAAAGTTCATAATTTAGTGATAGGCGAACGTACTGCTGAGGACATCAAAATTCGCATTGGGTCGGCATATCCCACTCATGATGATGATGATGCCATGATGGAAGTCCGAGGCTTGCACCTGCTTTCTGGTCTACCGCGAACAGTCACAATCAAGGGACCAGAAATTCGTGAAAGTATGGCAGAACCGCTGTCGGTGATTATTGAAGCGGTGAAGCGGACTTTGGAACGTACACCTCCAGAATTGGCAGCAGACATTATTGACCGAGGAATTATGCTAGCTGGCGGAGGTGCCCTGCTGAAAGGATTGGATACCCTGATAAGTCATGAAACCGGAATTGTGACACACATTGCCGCTGACCCATTAAGCTGTGTTGTATTGGGAACAGGTCGGGTGTTAGAAAATTTCAAGCAGTTGGAAAGGGTTTTCAGCGGACGTTCTCGCAATTTATAGCAAAAACTGCGCAATATCAGATATTGGGTTCAATATAGAATCCAATATCCTTAGTAATGTTACGGCTAGAAAAGGTTTCTTATGTTTACGGCACGTCGGTGGTGGGAGAGCAAAGGGTTACAAATAGGGTTGCTAGGTGTAATAGTTGGGAGTGCTTGGGTACTTAGACAGACTCAAGGTGCGCTTCTGTTTGAGGTATACCAGAGTGTGACTCGTCCAATCCAAATGTTGCAGACAGCACCACCTCAAGAAGAACGCTTTAGGGATGCTCGGTTGTTAGAACTGCAAACCCGGGTAGTAGAACTGGAAAGCCAAAATAAAAAGTTAAAACAGTTATTACGCTATGTGGAAAAGGAACCTCTCGCATCGCGCCCAATTCCAGCGCGAGTGACGGGACGTGGTGCTGACAACTGGTGGCAACAAGTCACCCTCAATCGTGGCAGCCTTGCAGGTATCCAAGAAGGTTATGTTGTCAAGGCTGATGGTGGATTGGTGGGTCTAATAGAAAGTGTGAGTCCCAATACCAGCCGCGTACTGTTAATTAGTGACCTCAAGAGTCAAGTGGGTGTCACAGTCAGTCGCACAGGAGCAAAGGGTGTTTTGCGGGGAGATTCTTCTGCTGATGCAGTTCTGGAATTTTATGAAAAAGTCCCAAATGTGAAACCTGGAGACGTGGTTGCCACATCTACCTATAGTAAGAAGTTTCCTTCGGGATTGGCTGTAGGACGGGTGAAGTCGTTGGATTTGAAGAAACTTCCAGCATCTGTGGCGAAGGTGGAACTTTTTCCGCCGATACGCTCTTTGGATTGGGTGACAGTGTATCCGAAGGCAGAAAACCAGCAGTCACAAAATATCGGTTCGGCAAAACCACAATAAGAAAAACACAGTATACAGAACTCAGAATTCAGAATTGCTGCAGAGTATGTGCTAGAGCTTTCAAAGAATAAAGAATCTTATTATTTATTCTCGGTTTTGACTCCTGAGTTCTTTAAAATAATCATGAAAATTCTTAGGAAAAATGAGGATTCCGGAATCACGGGGTAATAAACACAAAAAGCCAAAATCGCCAAAGCGAAAGTCCAGAATTCAAATCAGCCCCCTTTCTCGTTGGCATCCGCGCTTACGTCTGGCGACTGATTGGGCGATAACGGTTGGCTCAGTGCTGCTCTGCTTACTGATGCTGCTCATCCGTTTCCCCGGTATGGAATTATTGGGAATTGGACCAAACTGGTTGTTGATTTGGGTGGTTGCTTGGAGTGTCAAGCGCACAGCCTTTCAAGGCGTATTTGCAGGTGTTGTATTAGGGCTACTTCAAGATTCTATGACATCACCTGACCCAACTCATGCTCTGAGTTTGGGGGTGGTAGGAGGTCTGACTGGCATGCTACAGAAGCAGCGTTTTATACAAGAAGACTTTATTTCTATTGCCTTAATTGTGTTTGCTATGGCAGTGTTGTCAGAGACAATTTTTGCATGGCAATTGATTTTAATGGGCGATCGCAATCCAGCAGACATTTGGGCATACTTCCAGAAAGTCGCTCTTGCCTCTGCGATTCTCAGTAGCCTGTGGGCACCAGTGGTTTATTTTCCTTTAAAGCGTTGGTGGCTGCGGCTAAAATTGGCGGAACAGTCATGAACAATTCAAAATTAAAAAGTCAAATTTCAAAATGTTCTAACCAAGAACCAAGTGCGGAGTGTGGATAATCTGGGTTTAAACCCCCAGAAAAGAGTGAGTGAGGAGTGAGGAGTCACATAAGTTGATCCTCACTCCTAAATTTTTTTGGAATTTCAGTATCCTCTGGCAAGATGGATTCAAGCTAGAGTTATGTGAAATCGCAATCATCACAGAAGCTGGTTTAAATTGAAACAGTTTTCTGCAGCTAGCGTACAAAATATTCACTCTGTTGCTAGAAATTATGGATAATTCGCCAGTGGTCGAACCAGATGCTTTTGTTGTGGAGTCAGGATTTGAGGATGATTCAAACCGGAAGCAAACAGTAGGAACTGACTTTGACCGCGCTATGATGCAGCGGTGTTTGGAACTCGCCCGCCGCGCCTTAGGACGCACCTCGCCAAATCCGATGGTAGGGGCGGTGATTGTCAAAGATGGAGAGATTGTTGGGGAGGGGTTTCATCCGCGTGTTGGTGAACCGCATGCAGAAGTTTTTGCCCTAAAGGCAGCAGGGGATCGCGCTCGTGGAGCTACCATTTACGTTAGCCTGGAACCGTGCAATCACTACGGACGCACTCCCCCTTGTTCAGAAGCGTTGGTAGCTGCTGCGGTTGCCAAGGTGGTGGTGGGGATGGTTGATCCCAATCCACTTGTCGCTGGCGGTGGTATCGCCCGTTTACGCGCTGCGGGAATAGAAGTGCTGGTGGGCGTGGAAGAAGAAGCTTGTAAGAAGCTCAATGAAGGCTTTGTCCATCGGATTCTTCATCATCGACCTTTTGGTATTTTGAAATATGCCATGACTTTGGATGGTAAAATTGCTACGACCACAGGTCATAGTGCTTGGGTGACAAATCAAGATGCCCGTAGCGAAGTTCATCAACTGCGAGCAGCTTGTGATGCCATCATTGTTGGTGGAAATACCGTCAGACAAGATAATCCTTATTTAACGAGCCATCGTCAAGAGGCACATAATCCTCTACGGGTGGTGATGAGCCGCACTCTTAACTTACCGGAAAAGGCTCACCTATGGGAAACCGCAGAGGCTCCCACTTTGGTTTTGACAGAAAAAGGAGCTAACGCGGATTTTCAAGAACTGTTGCGGAACCAAGGAGTGGAAGTGGTGGAGTTAACACCACTCGCACCAGATCAGGTGATGGCGTACTTATACGAGCGGGGATTTTGCAGCGTATTGTGGGAGTGCGGTGGTATCTTAGCTGCGAGAGCGATCGCCCAAGGAGCAGTGCAAAAAGTCCTTGCTTTTATTGCTCCCAAAATCATTGGTGGTAGTAATGCCCCTACACCAGTAGGTGACTTGGGCTTTACCACCATGACTGAGGCGTTGTCCTTAGAACGTGTAGCGATACGCGTTGTTGGTTCCGACTGTTTAGTAGAAGGTTATTTGCCGCAAAAAAGTCTTTAGTCTAGAGTTAATAGTCCTGAGTCAAATAATTCTTGACTCTTGACTAGTTATCTCGTAACTACGAATACTGACGTTCTTGGGCAATATCACGGATAAGCGCCACCCGGGATTGGATGTAGTCACTGAGGAAATCGGTTTCATGACAATCTAGCAAAGCTTGGGTTTTGATTTGTTTTACCAACCACTGCACCAAGCTAGCATCATCGAGCTGCAAGAGCGTCTTAGCTTGCGCGGTTTCCACCACAGACCAAAGCTGACGCATAATTTTGGGAGTCATTAGACCTCCATTGAAAGTTAGCCTAGCTGTTTTCAGGATACACAATTCTGTCGAGGCTTCCGGTGTGAATGTAGAAGCTGACACAAGTGTTATTGGAAACTTAATATATTGAGTTATAAATTGATAATGATTTAGAATCAAGAACTTCAAGTAACATTTGAATAAAAATTTATGTTATTGTGCGCTACAAAGTCTTGACTTTTTGCTGTTATTGTTTTATGTCTCAACTATGTGTAGTTAGGTCTGTTTTCTTAACCTAACTGCTAGTGGTTGCAAGTGCAAGATTATGAACAACTAGATTCCCGACTTCTTCAAGAAGTCGGGAATCTGAATGTATTGATGCTAGAGGCGATCGCTTTGCGTCATCGCCCAAAGGATAATCGCATCTCTATTTAAGCCCGAAAACGCGAAATAGCGATTTCCGGGGTTATTTTGGTAAGTTGTCTATCATCTCGCCCAGTTCTTCTTTTGCATCTTTGGCAAACTTCACACTGCTAATACTGGCGAGAATTCCTGCTCCTGCGGTGAGGCTGGCTTCTGGTACTTTATTTAAATAGAGAAGCGCCACACCAGATAATGTCATCATTGCAGATGCTGCGGTTACGCCCAAAGCAAGGTTGAAGGTGAGACGTGCTTGGCGTAGTAATTCTTCAATTATTTTTTGTTCTATTTTATTTTCGGCTTGGTTGGAATTGGGTTGCTCGTTATTTTGGTGTTTTTTGAAAATATTGAACATGGCTAAAAACTCCTGTAAGTTCTGTTTGCTGTTTTTGGTTTGTCTTCCATATTCACCATGTTCACATTACTTCTCGTGAATTTAGTCTTGACAAGGTATAAACCGATGTATAAGAGAAGTATGTATAACAGAAGTATAAGCAAAGTATAAAATAAGTCTAAAAATAAATTCTTTTATAGCTTTTTAGTAAGATTTTATTTATGATTAAAAATAAAAATTGATACAGCTATTATGTTTGAAAATATGAAATGGGAAGATTTTCTCAAGGAAGAAGCTGGTATACATGGATTATCCAGTGACCAAGAAGAAACTTTATTAGCGGCATTCCCTAAACTAAATGAGCAAAGAAATCAAAAGCAGCTTGTAACAGAATTATGTATAGCAGAACCTACGGTGAAAAGTAGGCTAGCAGGAATTTACGAAAAATTTAAATCTACTTGTCCGCAGCTTGCACAGCAAAATGGTGCAGGTAAGCTAAAAGTTCTTCACGATGAATATCTAAAAAAGAAGTATTTTCGGCGTAATGGTCAAATAGTTGATAATCAACCAGGATATAATTCATTATCATATCCAATAGAATTTGAGCGATAAATCAAAGACAAAACAGAGTCATTTTGTGGTAGAGAATTTGTCTTTGATGCTATTAAAGAGTTTTTCAGCAACAACCCCAATGGCTACTTCACTGTTGTAGGTGATGCAGGCATGGGGAAAAGTGCGCTCGCCGCCAAGTACGTATTGGAAAAGCCAGAAGCGATTTGCTTTTTTAATGTTCGGGCTGAGGGGATGAATCGCCCGGAATTGTTCCTGAAAAAAATTCGCCAACAATTGATGAGTCGTTACCAGTTACAGGATGCAGCAGATGCTGATTTATCAACTTTGCTGACCAAAGCTAGCGAAAAAATTACTGCTGGTGAACGCTTGGTAATTGTTGTTGATGCACTGGATGAAGTTGACCAAGAATCGACCGGAAACCTTTTATATTTGCCTACTATTCTTCCAGAAAGGGTTTATTTTCTGCTGACAAGACGGCCGTATAACCAGAATGAGAAAAGGTTGAATTTGTCACCCACTGTTCCTACCAAGGAATTAGATTTGAGAAACTACGCCGAAAGGAGTAGCCAGGATGTGAAAGAGTATATTTGGCTATTGCTCAATGATGGAGAATATAAACAGGATTTGAGTCAGTGGATTCAAAAGCAAAATCATGTTTCTACTGCTGATTTTGTGGAAGAAATAGCGGCAAAAAGTGAAAATAATTTTATGTATTTGCGCTGGGTTTTGCCAGCAATAGCTAAAGGTTTTTATGAAAATAAACCTTTGGATGAATTACCTGTAGGTTTACAAGGATATTATTACAGCCACTGGGAAATCATGGGCATGACAACCAAGCCTTTACCGAAAAATAAAATCAAGATTGTCTATGTTATGTGTGCGCTACGTAGCGCTGCTTCCCGTGAAGTGATTGCTAAATACTCTAAGCAGAATGAGTTGACTGTGGAGGATGTTTTTGATGATAAATGGGCGCAGTTTTTACAGAAACAGGAAAATTATCAACCACCGCGTTACAGGTTTTATCACGAAAGTTTCCGAGATTTTTTGCATCGCCAGGATATTGTGCAAGCGGCGGGGGTGAATTTACCAGATATCAGCGCTGAAGTTGCCGATAATATGACAAAAGGACTTGCTGGTTATGAGTAATCTTCGCACCTGGTTAGCAGAAAAGTCACCGGAAGAAAGAGAACATTTCTTGGGTGAAATTCCACGTTTGTGGTTAGAAGGTCGCCAAGTTAATAAATTCTGCCGTCTGTTGAATGATTTTGAGTTTATAGAAGCAAAAATTAATCATCCTCAATTTGGCGTGCTGGCGCTGATAGAAGATTATGATTTGATTGATGATTCAGAATTATTAACTCACCCAGAATACGACTCCAAAACTGTTGAAGCGCTAAGATTAATTCAAGGGGCATTGCGGCTTTCGGCACATATTTTAATTCAAGATACAAACCAACTAGCAGGGCAATTGTCAGGGCGTTTGCTGCGCTTTGATGCACCAGAAATTCAAGGGTTACTGCAACAAATACCGCAAACCAAAACTCCTTGCTTGCGTACTTTGACAGCTAGCTTCACTCCTCCTGGTGGTGCGTTAGTTCGCACCCTTAGCGGTCATAGTGACAAGGTGAATGCAGTCGCCGTTACCCGGGATGGCAAGTACGTGATTTCTGGTTCTGCTGCAACACTCAAAGTCTGGGATTTGGACTCTGGTGAAGAAAAGTTTACTCTGGCGGACCGTTATAGTCACTGGGCTGATGCAGTTGCTGTCACCCCGGATGGCAAGTACGTGATTTCTGGTTCGCACAAAACAATTAAAGTCTGGGATTTGGACTCTGGTGAAGAAAAGTTTACTCTCGACGGTCATAGTGGCTGGGTGAATGCAGTCGCCGTCACCAGCGATGGCAAGTACGTGATTTCTGGTTCGCGTGACTCTACACTCAAAGTCTGGGATTTGGAATCTCGTAAAGTAAAGTTTACTCTGCGCGGTCATAGTGACTCGGTGAATGCAGTCGCCGTCACCAGCGATGGCAAGTACGTGATTTCTGGTTCGGGTGACTCTACACTCAAAGTCTGGGATTTGGAATCTCGTAAAGTAAAGTTTACTCTGCGCGATCATTATGCCTCATTGGATGCAGTCGCCGTCACCAGCGATGGCAAGTATGTGATTTCTGATTCGCATGGCTCTATACTCAAAGTCTGGGATTTGGAATCTCGTAAAGTAAAGTTTACTCTGCGCGGTCATAGTGACTCGGTGAATGCAGTCGCCGTCACCCCAGATTGCAAGTACGTGATTTCTGGTTCGCGTGACTCTACACTCAAAGTCTGGGATTTGCAACCGGAGAGACGGTTTTTCCCTTTTTTTTGGAACCTAATAAAACAAATAAATACTCTAAGAAAATTTTTTACCCTCAGCGGTCATACTGACTGGGTGAATGCAGTCGCCGTCACCAGCGATGGCAAGTACGTGATTTCTGCTTCGGGTGACTCAACACTCAAAGTCTGGGATTTGCACTCTGATAAAGTAAAGTTTACTCTCGGCGGTCATAGTCGCTCGGTGAATGCAGTCGCTGTCACCCCAGATGGCAAGTATGTGATTTCTGGTTCTGCTGCAACACTTAAAGTCTGGGATTTGCACTCTGGTAAAGTAAAGTTTACTCTCGGCGGTCATAGTCGCCGAGTGAATGCAGTCGTCGTTACCAGTGATGGCAAATACGTGATTTCTGGTTCCAATAACTCTACAATCAAAGTTTGGGATTTGCAACCGGAGAGACGGTTTTTCCCTTTTTTTTGGAACCTAATATTTTTTTGGCACCGAATAAAACAAATAAATATTCTAAGAAAATTTTTTACCCTCAGCGATCATAATCGCAGGGTGAATGCAGGTGCCGTTACCCCGGATAGCAAGTACGTGATTTCTGCTTCGCGTGACGACTCAACACTTAAAGTCTGGGATTTGCACTCTGGTAAAGTAAAGTTTACTCTCGACGGTCATATTGACTCGGTGAATGCAGTCGCCGTCACCCCGGATAGCAAGTACGTGATTTCTGGTTCGTTTGACTCTACACTCAAAGTCTGGGATTTGCACTCTGGTGAAGAAAAGTTTACCCTCGGCGGTCATACTGACTCGGTGAATGCAGTCGCCGTCACGCTGGATGGTAAATACGTGATTTCTGGTTCGCTTGACTCAACACTTAAAGTCTGGGATTTGCACTCTGGTAAAGTAAAGTTTACTCTCGGCGGTCATACTGACTCGGTGAATGCAGTCGCCGTCACGCCGGATGGCAAGTACGTGATTTCTGGTTCGCATGACAAAACAATTAAAGTCTGGGATTTGCAGTCTAGGAAAGAAATTGCTAGTTTCACAGGAGAAACTGAAATCAAATGCTGCGCTGTTGCCCCAGATGGCGTAACAATTGTGGCAGGTGAAGCATCCGGGCGCTTGCATTTCCTCCGGCTAGAAGGCATGGAGGCGTAACCATGAAAACCCCACCTTCCCAAGCCCCCATCAATTCCGCCTCCTACCCAACCCAATTTCAACAAGTCATTCTCGAAAAAAGCCAAAATTTTAGCAATCGCCCTTTTGTCTTCAGCGCTATCAGCGAATTTCTTCACCGTCACAAGCGGGGTTACTTCACCATTGTTGGTGTACCCGGTAGCGGCAAAAGTGCTATCCTCGCCAAGTATGCGACGGAAAACAGTAATGTTGTTTATTACAATGCCCAAGTTGAGGGCAAAAATCGGGCTGAGGAATTTCTCACAACTGTGTGTACTAACCTTGTAGAGACGTTTCATGAAACGTCTTTACACCCAATACCCGACAACGCCACAGAGGGAAGTTGGTTTCTTTCGCTGCTACTCCAGAAAATTAGCGATACGCGGAGCGTCAAGCCTCCGGCTTATCGCCTAGAACCCCATCAACGCTTAATAATTGCTATTGATGCCTTAGACGCGATTGACCGTAGCGTCCAACCTCTAGGTACAAATCTGTTTTATCTTCCCAGATATCTGCCGGATGGGGTCTATTTTATTCTCACACGCCGTCCTTTCAAAAGAGAAAAATCTGGTTTGTTAATTGAAGCACCGTCGCAAATTCTTGATTTATCGGAGTATCCAGAACAAAACCGGGAAGATGTGCAAGCATACATTCGGCAGTACCTCACCCCCAGCCCCTCTCCGCAAGCAGAGAGGGGAGTAGAAAGTGGGGATAGTTCACATATACGTGAGGAAGAATTGATTGCACGCCTCACTACGGAAAGCGAAAATAATTTTATGTATCTGCACCATATTTTGAATGCCATTACTGGGGGTTTTTACTCGGCACCCTACCAATTTGATAGAATTCCCTCAGGTTTAGAAGCATATTACCAGCAGCATTGGCAGAAGATAAAAGGTGAGGGTTTGTCTGATGTTGCGTTGAAAGTGCTTAGTGTCCTGACTTCTGCGGAAACCGGAGGAATGTCAGCAAAAGCGATTACCCAAATAATTGATGAAGATGAATATGATGTGGCGGAAATTCTAGAAAATTGGCTTGAGTTCCTACACCAGGGCGTCGGCAAAGAAACCACTTACAGCTTATATCATTCTCACTTTCGGGTTTGGCTGGCTAAACAAATTAGTAACTCGTAATGATTTATATCATGTCCGATTAAATAACCTTACTAAGTTTGTAGTGAGGACTTTACTCCTCTTCCACGAAAAGAAGGACTGAAGTCCTTACTACAGATTTAACCAATCAAACACATAACGAAAGTCAAAACAAGTGTAGTATAAAAAACTAAGAACCTACTGTGTAGATTGCATCCCAAAATAAGGTGCCATGCCTAAACGCCTTCTAGTGGTCGAATCCCCCGGTAAAGTCAAAAAGCTCAGTCAAATTCTGGGTTCGGAGTGGATTGTTCGTGCTAGTTGTGGTCACATTCGAGAACTTAGCGATGAAGGTGAGGATTCGCTGGGTTTTACCTTGGATGGCAGCAGTGTACAATGTCGCTATGTAGCTCGCAACCAGCAAGCAAAGGAAACGATTCAACAACTTAAGGCTGCGGTTCGCCAGGTTAATGAAGTTGTCTTAGCCACTGATCCAGATCGAGAGGGCGAAACGATCGCTTGGCATCTCAAGGAAGCTTTGGGTTTGAAGCAACCGAAACGAGTCGTCTACACGGAGATTACAGAGTCTGCGGTGAAAAGTGCGATCGCCAATCCCAGAGAACTTGACCTCAACTTAGTGGGAGCAGGATTGTGTCGCGATTGTCTTGACAAGCTTGTCGGTTACAAGGGAAGCCCGCTGGTTTGGGCGTTGAATAATGGCGCGAAGAGTGTCGGACGAGTTCAAAGTGCTACCCTGCACCTGATTTGCCAGCGCGAGAGGGAAATTCAGTCTTTTGTGCCGCAAGATTATTGGAGTGTCTGGGTTGATTATGCGGAAGGATTCCGCGCTTTCTACAAAGGTAAGGTGGGTACTCCGTCGGAAGCACCACAGGAAGCTGAAGTTCATGATGACGCGGCAGTTAACAGCACAGAAGTCACCGAGTCTACTCGCGTTCTTTCGGAAGCAGAAGCAACACGCTTAGTTGAGGAAGCGAAACGCTATCCTCACCAAGTTGTCCAATACGAGGGGAAAATCGCCAACCGCCAACCACCTCCACCCTTTATCACTTCTACTCTTCAGCAAGCTGCTGGTTCGAGGTTGAAATTTGCTCCTGAAAAAACTATGCAGGTGGCTCAAAAGTTGTATGAGGCGGGGTTAATTACATATATGCGAACAGATTCAGTTATGCTGAGTCCAGAGTTCTGCGCGAGTGCCCGCAAGTGGTTAGAGCAGAATGACCCAGAGAATGTGCCGCCTTCTGTTGCCAAACATCGTAGCAATAAAACGGCTCAGGAAGCTCATGAGGCAATTCGACCAACGGATGTGTTTCGTCCTTCAACTGAATTGCGAGTACAACTTTCTACAGACGAGTTTAACTTATATGTGTTGATTTGGAAACGGGCGATCGCCTCCCAATGTCGCCCAGCCCAACTCCGGAAAACTCTCGTCATCACTCAGTCTGGTCAAATTCTCTGGCAAGCGAGAGGACAAGTCATAGAGTTTTACGGTTATGCCCGGTACTGGTCGAACCTCAGCAAGGATACAATGCTGCCAAACTTGCAACAAGGGCAAATGCTGACTTTGGAGAATGCAGGTCACGAGAAGAAAAAGACCCAGCCGCCACCCCGCTACAGCGAACCAAAACTCGTACAACTGATGGAGCGTAAAGGCATTGGTCGTCCTAGTACTTATTCTCCCACAATTGCGACGCTTAAGAAACGAAGTTATGTCCAGCTCACAAAAGAAAACCTACAGCCGACAACTTTAGGTATGGAAGTCGATGCTTTTTTGCAGAAAGCATTACCAGATTTGTTGCAAACAGAATTCACTGCAAAGATGGAGGATGCCTTAGACGCAATTGCTTCAGGGAAACAGCCTTGGCAGCACTACCTGACAAATTGGAACCAGAATTATTTTGCACCAGCTTTGGCAAAAGCAAAAACTGTCGTTGTCAGTTCAGTTGTCAGTTCATCAAATGGGGCGAAAGCATCTCCTGTCGCTGAACGCAAATTTCAGACTTCCAGAACTCGTTGCCCTCAGTGTAAGAACTACTTAGCGAAAATTCCCAGCAGTAAGGTTACAAAGAAATACTTTCTCAAATGTCTCAGCGGGTGTGAAGATACTGTCCTGTTTTGGAGCGATCGCACTAAGACTTGGGAAGCACCTCGTTCTCAAGCAACCAAATCAGCAAATTCCGCAAAAACTCCAGTCAATATAACGACATATCCATGTCCAGTGTGTAAGAAACCTCTGGAAGAGTACAGTTACACGAAAGACGGACAGAGTAAGACAATGCTTCGCTGTTCCGATTCTAAATCTCGAAATGACCAAAAACATAAGGATGTCGCTTATTTTACCACTGCTAAAGGGTGGTGGAGTCCCAAGTTTGGGGAGTTGAAGGGTTAGTCCACTGCCTATTATTAGTGATAAAGTAAATCTTAAATATCACATTTCCCCCATTGTCTGAATCACGGATTGATACGGATTACGAGATTACACAGATGATTAAGATGAAGTAGACAGGTTATTCATGAGATTCTTTGCTGTGCAAGTAAGTTTTTTCCGTGTCATCCTTTAATCCGTCTAATCCGTGTTCTACATTACAAGCCTTTTGAAGGTTAGGCTTTTGCTACCAAAGTTTATCAGTAATCCAACTTCTAATCTATAGGCTTTTAAATAGTTGAGGGCTTGGGCTAGGTGAACATCTTCGAGTTGGATGACGGCTTTTAGTTCTACGAGTATTTTGTTTTCAACTACAAAGTCGGCTCTGCGTGTACCGATAGGTTCGAGTAGGTTTTTATAGTAAATGTGCTGTTCTATTTCGCGGGCAAATTCTAGTCTTGCTTGACGCATCTCGTAGCTTAGAGCGCGTTGGTAGATAACTTCTTGGAAGCCGTTGCCTAAAAATTTATGGACTTCAAAGGAGGCTCCAATAATTTTTTGGGTGATGTCAGCGTATTTTAAGCTACTCATTTTCTAAATCACGGATTTTGATCAATCACAAGATGACACAGATTCTAACTCCGTGTCATCCTTGAATCTGTCTAATCCGCATCACAGATTTTCACCGATTACAAGATGACGCAGATTTTAACTCCATGTCATCCTTGAATCTGTCTAATCCGTATCACAGATGTTCACGGATTACAAGATGACACAGATTCTGACTCCGTGTCATCCTTGAATCTGTCTAATCCGTGATTCAGACGTTTGAGGGATTACTAGAGCAATCACGTCTCCCAATATTTCGCCGCTACCCTTGATGGCTCCAAATCCTGGGCGCTGAGGTTGAGGGCTAGCAGGATAGATAATATAGGCGATCGCCCTCCGAGAAGAGATTGCGATTGCCTTTTTGATTTCATTCTTCATATTAGCTACTATAGTATACAAATACAAGCAAAAGCGAATCGACAGTTTTAGCTGGTAACTTCAACAGTGCTGAGGAAATCATTTAGGGATATTTCTAAAGCGGTGCAAATAGCTTCTAAGACTTTAAGAGAAACACTTTCAGACTCCCCATACTCTAGTTTCTTGAGATTCTGATGCGAGCATTCGCCTCCTTTGGCAGCAATTTCATCAACCAGTTTCTGTCGCGATTTTTTTCCACGCAATCGCTTTAAAAGTTTTCCTCTATCTTGATTCCAGGCAACAGATATCACATCTGCAACATAAATATATATTTTTGTTTCTTTATTACCCTTATCACTCATATAATGGCTACAGCAGTAAACAAAAACTGTCGTTTTGGGCTACTACAGTTTACAAATTATGAGGATTTAGGATGAAAGCGATCGCCCGAAGGACGCGGCTTCGCCGATCGCGTCAACAACGATTTAATATCTTGTATGCCTCTACCGTTGCCGATGGGAAGAAATCAAAGCTTGCTTGTGTTTATGCTATTAAATTTGTAAAAAAATAAATTTAGATCGCTCCGCTCCGCTACGCTTGCAAAGAGTAAAGGAAAGAAGAGTAGAGGGTAAAAGCGCAAAAGTGTCAAGGGCTAAGAAGTCCTCCCGAACGCGCAGACAACACGAAAACCAATAAAGTTGTAGTGGACGTCGCGGACGTTGAAGTGGTTGCGAGACGCAGAACGGCAGTTCCCAGGACTGAAGTTCCAGGAACCGCCCCGCAGCACTCGGAATGGATTATTATTATCAATCCATGCCTTGCCATCAACAGGCGCTCGTTCATAGCTGTCATGCCAGGTATCAGCAGACCACTCCCAAACATTCCCGTGCATATCGTATAAACCAAAGGCGTTAGGGGGAAAACTTCCTACTTCTGTCGTTTGTTCTCGATATTTGCCTTTTGGTGCAGAAGCATAAGTGTAATTTCCGTCATAGTTGGCTAACTCAGTTGTCACCGTCTCACCAAAATGAAACGGTGTAGTTGTGCCTGCGCGAGCTGCGTATTCCCATTCTGCTTCACTGGGCAATCTATAGGTGCGTCCTGTCTTTTGGCTGAGTTTTTTGCAAAACTCCACTGCATCATTCCAAGATACTGTCTCTACAGGACGTTTTGCTCCCTCAAATTTGGATGGGTTTTTACCCATCACTGGCTGATACTGTTCCTGAGTGACTTCAAACTTCCCCATAAAAAAAGAAGGTACGTTGACCGTATGCTGCGGTCCTTCGTTTTGGCTGCGACCCTGTTCCCCTGGTGGTGAACCCATCTTAAAAGAACCAGCAGGAATCTCAACCATCTCTAGAGTTACGTTATTACCCAAGTCCTCCTTAAAGAACTTGGCTTGCTTAATGAGCTCGCGTTTAACTACTTGCTCCTTTTCATCCATCGTCACGGTTTCAATTAGTGATTGACCCTTAAAAATCTCACGACCTACCACTGCTGTGACTAAGCCTGCACCTCCCAAGCCAGCGAACTGCAAAAACCGTTTTCGGCTTATTCGCAATGGAGTTGTAATAGTTGTGGCTTGTTGTGGGGAGGAAGGATTACTTTCCTGCTCATACTGCTGTGACTTCTGCCGATTTTCTGCTTCTTGTTGCTGTCGGAGTCTTTCTGCCTCCTGTTGCTTGAGCTGTTCTGCTTGCTGCTGTCGCCGTAATCTCTCTGCTTCTTGTTGCTGCCTTATTCTCTCTTCTTCTTGTCGTTTTTTGTATTCCGCTTGCTTTTGAGTAACCAGTGGCTGTTCAACCTGCGATATTTCTTCATCCTTGAGTTGCAAAGATTGCTGCAACTGTTTGAGTTGACTACGAGTCACCTCACTCAGGGGAAATTCTCCCTCAATAGCTTTGGTAAACTCTTGTTTGTAGCGAACTAAATTCTGGCGGTGCGCCTCCTGTTGAGCAATTTGTGATTCTTGGGTTGGTTCAGAAGTTACTGACCTATCTCCGCTTGGCGATGAAGTGACAGGCTTAGAGATTGAGATTATAGGTTCAGAACTTGCTCGTTGACGTAGGGCAATCCTTTCAAGACCATCAACTGCATCCCAATCACCACGCGATACTGCCAAAACTCTCACCCATAATTGTTTGGCTAATAACAAATCACCTTTATTTTCAGCTAGAGATGCCTGGAACTTTAATGGCTCTACATCCTTGAGTCTGGCAGCTTGCTCTAGTAAAATAAAGTACATCTTGTAGGGCGGTTCTGCCCGTAAGTAAGGATTTTGTGCGGGCTTACCATAGCGAACATTCAACTGGGGGACTTGGTAACGCAAATATTGTTCTAGACGCTCTACTGTGGCACAATTAGCTTCTCCCTGTAGTCGCAGTCCTTGTAACAATGTATGGGTAAATGAGCCATGTTGTAATTCCTCAATTTCCCAAGACTGCTGATTAGCAGTGCAGGAATAAAAGGTGATGACTCCTTGATGTCTTTCTTCACCAATTCCCAATCCCATGCGATCGCCTTGATCCCGACACGCATCCAAAAACAACACGACGTTATCTGCTCCACTACGGCGTAGTCGTTGTGTTACGTAGTCAACAGAAATCGCTGTATTTTCTACCTCTGCTGGGTTGCTGTCTGGAAGCATGAGATAATCTTGGTCTGCAAAACGCCTACCATGACCTGCAAAAAAGAACCAGAGGTTATCCCCTGGCTTTAACAAGGTTTTTTCAGTGTTCTCAAACTGTGTTTGCAAAAATCGCCGTAGGCGACCAAAGGTCGGTTGGGTTGGTATTGGTGGATTGTTTGGAATGGGGGGAGAGTCTTCTGTAAAAAGGAAAATTTTCTCAAACTGAGCTTCCTCCTTAAACCACGCAGCCATCACTTCAGCATCTCGCTTGGCATACTTGAGTGGTTGGAGGTTATCGTAATTGTTGATCCCAATAACAATTGCCCAGTTCTTACCCATTTTATATTTAGGTGCGATTATTTCCGCTTAAACTTAAAAGTCATAGCGCCTTTACCTCCAGCTTTTCCACCAACGCCAAATAAGCTGACTTTTCCTTCTCCATTGATTTCCACTGATAGCTGGACTTCGTCAAGCTGAATTTTGGCACTAGGTTGCTCAGCTTCCTCGAGTATTTCTTTCATTGCTTGCAGAAATCCTTGCATTTCCTCTTTGAGTTTGGCGACTTCTACTGCTCTGTGTTTAGTGCTAACGGCTTCTTCAGTGATTTCGACTTCCCTCGTTTCTCCCAGTCTTCCTCCTGTATCACGACCGCTTCTGGAACCAGTCGTCGTCTCTGTTTGGGATGTTTCTTCGACAATGATCCAGATTTTTTCTGGGGTTGAGATTTCTTCTGACATAAAATCAACTGTATGAAACTGCTTTCGATTTAATCAGCTTTGACTAAAGCTTCCAGAGTTACCATCCGCGCTTCGAGTTCCGCTATCCTTTGAGTCAGTGGCAAATGTTCTACATACCCGAGATAATGCGCTAAAGCTCCAATCACCACCTCAGTCTTAGATGCACCAGTCTGCTCAGTGTAATTATTGAGCTTTTCTAAAAGGTCTGGGGGAATTCTGACGACAATTTGCGGTCTGGTCATAGCAAGCAACTATAATTTTTTGAGTTTAAGACTATATACTGCATGACAGAGCATTACTATTATCGGTAGTAACAGTTAAACTTTCAATAGGAAAAAAAACTAGCCTTTCGGGAGTTGATAGCGGCATAGGGGCAGCAAGAGTGATGAGGTGCAACTGTAAACAGAATGGCTAAAAATTGGGCGATCGCCTCTGGCAGTGCGTTAGACTGCAAATAAAGCGCTTTAAAGCTACTCTTGTAATTCAAGAGCCTTGGGCTTGCTGTAATCTATTAAATTAGAGAACATATATTTAGCCGAGTTTTACAAGTTGATTTTGGACAAGAATTCTTTAAAACTGGTTTCAACTCTGGACAACAATTCTTTAAAACTGATTTGATTGCTGAAAGTCACGAAAATACGTAACTAATGTCCCTGAACTTCGTAAAAATGGACAATAATTCTTTAAAACTGACAATAATTATTTAATGTACACATGGAGAATACGAGATTCGAACTCGTGACCTCTGCGGTGCGATCGCAGCACTCTACCAACTGAGCTAATTCCCCGGTTAAAGACACCCAATTTATTATAGTATCATTCACCTGTAGTACGTTGCAATTCTTTTTGAGAAAAAACTTCCTGTACCCGTTCCAGTTCCAAGTCAGTGAAATCATCCACTGTCCAGTTTGCTTGACGTTGAAGCATATGGAATGGGTAAGTATTCGCGACACCAACCACTTGCATACCCGCTTTTTTTGCAGCTTGGATACCCGCAAAAGTATCTTCAATTGCTAGACACTCATGTGGTTGAAGATTTAAATCAGGATATTCCTGGTTGAGACGTTCCACAGCAAGCAAATAACCATCTGGTTCTGGTTTACTGCTGGTAATGTCATCACCTGCGACAACAACTTGAAAATGTTCAGCCAGTTGAGCGCGATCAAGTACTACCTCTATTTCTTTGCGGATAGCACCACTGACTATCCCTAGTTTGAGATTACGGGAATGCACCTGAGATATCAAGTCATCTAAACCAAGGTACAAAGGCAGTTTTTCGATTTTTTCTAGTTCCAGAGCATACCCTTGTGCTTTGCGCTTAAGCAACTGAGTTAAATAGCTATCATTAACCACACGCCCGCGACTAGCTAGCAACTCTTGTAGACAAGCGCGATCGCTCCGTCCCAGACAAACTTGGCGCAACTCACCACGCTTGAGGGTGAGGTTTTCCTCAAGCAGAAGTTGCTCTATCAGTCGCTCGTGGATTGATTCATCATTAATGATGACACCATTGAAATCAAATAAAACTGCCTTTAAACTCATGCTGTTGTGTCAAAAGCTGGTGATGGAAAGCCCTGCAAATCTTCATTATCCACTTTGTTGTCTACCTGTGCAGGAGTGTAACGCCGTACATTTGTTTGAATACTAACATCCTTAGATGAAATTGGTTTCACCCCACTTGTAACTTGATTTATCCACCATACATCCTGGGTTTGCACCGCTTCAAATCCTGCTGCACCCATCCACGCATCCACACTTCCAGCAGTATATTCGCGAATGTACGGCTCCTCAAAAACATTATTCAGCCAGTCTAACTGACGCAGAGTCTTTTGATTTCCATCCAGAATCAACACTTGTCCACCCGCCACCAGCAACCGGAAACACTCTCGTAAAATTGCTTGAGATACTGCTGTTGGTGTTTCATGGAATAACAAAGAAGCCGTTACCAAGTCAAAAGAAGCATCCGGTAAACTTGTCTTTTCTGCATTTCCATGTCGCCAGACAATGTCTAAACCAGCACTATTAGCTTTGTGGGAAGCACGTACCAACATATAAGGCGATAAGTCCAAGCCGACGACTTCTGCTTGGGGAAAAGCCTGCTTTAACATCAAAGTTGTCGAACCTGTACCGCACCCTAAATCAAGAATTCGTCGCGGTTGTACCTTGATGTTATCAATTAAAGCCTGACGTACTATGGTTTCATTAGGCGCGAGAACGTATTGCGTAATCGGATCGTAACTAACCGCCGCACCAGAATTGAGATATCCACGCTCAATTCCATGAAAGTTTTGGCTGCTGTAGTATGTGGGAATTGTTACATCACCGCGTCTAAAGCGGCTGCTTTCTTTTTCCCAATCAACACTCTTCGCATATCGCCGTAACCCCTCTTCATCGATAAGCAAACGCATTACAGGGGAGAGAAAACGTTCCCAAATAGTATCTTCACGAACTGCCATAGGATAGTTTTTGACTACACTGAGTTTTTTAAGCTAGTGTGATTTTATTTACAAATTTTAATATATTTCTTCACACTACCACGCTTCATCTAGCGAAAGAGTGGACATTGATAGATTTTTTGTATTACATTTGTACTATAACTATTGCTACCTGCTGGGAGTAGCAGTAGGTGATGCCCACCCAACTCTTGTTCTGGTGGGCATTACACAGAATATACTTTCTATATCCGCCTGCTTGGACATTTATCCCCTAGTAATAGACTGCCACATCCCAAAGAAGGCTTATTTCTCAACATTGCATCTAAATCAAAGGTAAACAACTTGTAAACATTTGCAATTACATCCGCTGTTGATTTATTTGCTATTCCCTGTGCAATTACTTTTGGTGCTATCGAGCCGCGCTCAAAACTCAAGCGCATATCCTCTGCTTCGATCGCTTGTAAGATATGGCTTATTTGCACACCACAACTATTATTTCCGCTCAGTTTTCGCTCAAGACAATATCCATGTTCATTTGAGCGATCGCTTCGGTGAATAGCAACAACTTGTCCATCTTGACTAAATACCGGACCTCCATCCATACCCTGACGGGTTTGAATGTTGTAAGCTAAACTATAGCCGCCTTCAGAATGAGGTTGAGAATTAATTTGATTTAATGATGTGACTTCTGTAACCCGTTCTCGGCGAGAAGTTTGATTTTGGGGTACAGGCCAACCAGAAACATATAATACATCTTTGCTTCTAAGTTTCTCAGAATTTCCCAAAGGAGCAACAGGATAGTCGTGTTCACTCTCAAATTTGACTAGCGCTAAATCAAAACCTTTAACTTTTGTTCTTAGTTCCCCCTCTTCCCTACCTAAAGCTTGAATGGTGCGATTATCTTCGTTATGTTCTAAGAAGTGTACTTTTCCGTCACTCGTGCGTACTCCATAAAACCCTTTAGTTTGCACAAGATGGAGTGCTGTGAGTGCGTAATAAGTTTTACCTTTTCGTGCTACAACCACCCCAGAACCTGGATCCCACTCCCTGCGTGCCTTTATATCCCCTTCTTGTAAGGCTGGTGCAATTAATACGGTAGTTTGGGACGCAATTGCATCGACTTCGTGTTCTGGAAGTGCAAAAGCAAATGTATGAATAAATGCGATCGCTATTACTATAGCTATTGTTAGTACAACAGTAGCTAAATGCCTGTAAAATCTCATAGTTGATCACCTCTAAGCTATTGTACTTTGATACTTGTACGAACAGCATTTCCGTTCTTTTTGTCTTTAACTACCCAATTAACCCTCTCCTAAGAAATCGCAAGGTTTCTTAAGAGAGGGTTAATAATGAGTTTTCATTATTCAGCAGCTTATTGAGCGTTAAATATAGGTTTAGTTATCTCATCCACAAAGTAAACAACAACAAAAATCAGTATTTCTTAACTTTGTGGAAAGTTATCATGCAGCCAAACTACAAAGTCAACTAGGTCGTTCAACTGGCTACCACCCAAGGAAATTAGTTAGGGGATGGCAAAAAATTATTTTTCTGAAGAATAAACAAAGTTGGAACGTTTGACTTAATATAGGTTGTTGTTAACTGACTGTAGATAATTGCTAGAGTAGATTTTTTTGGCAAACTTGTGTATTATTTTATATTTTTAAAGCATCGAATTGTCACAAATATGGGTCAAGTTCCGACTTCTCAACAAAATTCAAAACTTTGTTTGTCGCCTAGCTAAACTATACTGTTTAGTTTGCCCCTGGTGGCAACAACAGCCACACTACCCCAACAAGAACAGCAGCAGTCAAGAAGTGTAAAGAAAGCTTTTGGAGCGGGGGAGGCTGGGCTTTCAAGGATAGGTATTTAAAAATCAGGCAGTAAACATGAAGTTAAAATCAGGCAGTAAACATGAAGTTATGGAGTTAAGCTTGACCACGGTTTAAGCCACCCTGAAAATTCACTATAGCAATTGTAAATGAATTGTAAAAAATTATTTTTTAAACGTAGACACGTAGCGGCATACCGCAGGCTACCGCCCTACGCCGAAGGCGCATGCCCGGAGGGCTTTAGTCGCCTTAGACGCGCAGCGGCGTGCAGTAGGCTAGGACACCAAGAAAAGAGAGAAGAGAGAATTTTACGAATGATTTAGGATTGCTATATAACTCTTGCGGACTCTACTTGTTCAAATTAAAATTGTTCTGGGATAAAATCTTTTGATTTTGGGGTCATATTTTTAAATTGGGCACATCCAATAAATAAAATACTCAGTTAGCAATAATTATTAAAATTATTGTTTCAGTGTAGACTATTGATTTTTGTTGAGTAATTTATTCCTTGGAAGTTCTTTGCTAAAAATCTTAGCCATCCTGCATTTTGGCAGTTTTTGACCCTTTTTTTTTCAACTTGTGATAAATGCTGGTGATCAGTTTTTCTGATGACTATTTTGTAGTGTGAGAGTTTAAGAAAATGACAGGAATCAAATATTTACTTTTAAGTGGTGCTTCAGCATTTTTCTTGAGTTTATCTATAGCTGCGGCAGAAGCTGTTGAACAACCAATAATAGAAGAAGAAACATTACAAATATTTACACAAACAAATGTAGCTCAATTAAGTGAAAAAGAACCAGTCACATCAGATAAAAAATCAATAGATCGGGTGACTAATGTTTCCCAGCTAAAAGATGAAGAAAATACTCCACAAGACAGCATCGGTCAAGTGACATCCGTATCTCAATTATCGGATGTGCAACCCTCTGACTGGGCATTTGAAGCATTGCAATCTCTCGTAGAACGGTATGGCGTAATTGCTGGTTATCCAAATGGAACCTTCCGGGGAAATCGTGCTATGACACGCTACGAGTTTGCGGCGGGATTAAATGCAGCCTTAGACAAAATTAATCAAATAATTGCTGCTGGTACAGAAAATAATGTCCGTAAAGAGGATTTAGTAACACTGCAGAAACTACAAGAAGAGTTTGCTGCTGAATTAGCTACCTTGCGAGGTCGTGTTGATACTCTTGAAGCTCGCACAGCAGAAATAGAAGCGAATCAATTTTCGACGACAACAGTGTTAGGGGGAGAGGTAATCTTTGGACTAGCAGCTGCATTTGGAGGCGATCCACCAGGGGGATGTAGAAGCTTGCCAGAACCAAATGTTTATGGAGCTAGAGCTGTTGACTGTTCAAATCCCCGTAACCCACAAACTAATACTGTTCTGGCTCACCTGACACGCTTGGGATTAGAGACCTCATTTACTGGTAAAGACCGCTTGCGCACTTATTTAGTAACAGGCAATTTTGATAATGGTGGCTTTACGAATCCTGGGTCACTGAATACTTACATGTCCCGGCTTTCTTACCAAGCAGACTTAGATAACCAGGTGATACTAGACGTGCTGGAGTATCGGTTTCCTGCCTTTGGCGATCGCGTTGTCTTTAGTGTGATTCCTTATGGGTTCAGCTTAAGTAGCATACTCTCAGCTAACTCTCCCTATTTTGATATAGGTAGAGGCTCGATTTCCCGCTTTGGTCAACTTAATCCCATCTTCCAAATTGGTAGCGTATTGGATGCGGGCGTGGGTTTTGACTGGCTGCTGTCCGATAAAGTGCGCTTCCAAGTGGCTTATGGCACTGGAAATAGTGGAGATCCGAATGGAGGAATTATCGGAGCAGACCGTAGTGTTCTGGGAGTGCAGCTGGTAGCAACGCCATTTGACAATGTCATCACTGGATTAACTTATGTAAATGCCTACACGAGTAATGGTGTACTGGGAACTTACACTGGCAGCGTTAACGCGGAAACGACTGGGTTATGGTCTGGGGGAAGACTTCCCGATCAAAGAAGCCCCTTTAATAATAACGACCCTGATGCCGATCCAGGGCTTGGAGTAGAGCTTAGAGATTTCCCTGCTCAAACCCATGCTATTGGTGCAACATTACAATGGCGTTTGGCAAAGAATCTGACCTTTGGTGCTTGGGGAGGTTGGACTTTTACTAACTTCCTAGAGGAGATTCCTGAGTTTGAAGGAGACGATCCCTTCACACCTAATGTGAGAGAGGCTGGAAAGAAACCCTTTGGCAACACGGTGACTTACTTATTTTCTCTCGGTCTTTCCGATCCTTTTGGGCGTGAAGGAGATTTGTTAGCTTTTCTGTTTGGTATGCCGCCCAAATTAGTTGATGCTGGACCGACAACCCCAGGTCAGGCTGTACCTTTTTCTGAACAGGTGGTAAGAGGGGAAGAAAACGTCGTAGTTACTGATAACGATCGCCGACTGTCTCTCCGAGATAACCCCCCTCGACCTGGAGGCACTATAGATCAGTTTGGACGCAAGGATCAAGCTACTTCGCTCCACTTCGAGTTGTTTTACCGCTTCAAAGTCAACAATAACCTCTCGATTACACCTGGCTTTTTCGTTGTCACCAATCCAGGGCATATTGCTGATAACAATACGATTTTTGTAGGTACTATCCGCACTACTTTCCGCTTTTAGAGCCTGTTTGTAAAAAAATAGGTGAATGCGCTGTAACTGAACGTTATTTAATTTAATGCTGCTTTATCTCAGAAAAAGAACATTCCTCTCGCAAAAGCGGTGGGAATGTTCTAAACTGACTGAATCAGTCAAACTCAGTCAGTATGATTAAGTGCTGAACTGCAAGTTCATGACCCACTAAACTCCAGTTGACAAGTTTTATTAAGAAAATTAACAAAAACGAATGCTTTTTATAAAATAATAGTAATAGCTCTGAATATATACTGAAATTAAAATTATGCTTATCATATTAAAAATAATTATATTTTAATATTTTGACATCAGGGGTGAAATGAACATGAAATTCACTTTATTTGTCCAAGTCCTAAGTGCAATAGCAATCACACTAAGTTCTACTGCAATTAATGTTCAACCCAGCTATGCTCAAACAAGTAAATTTTTCTGTGGTATGAGCAGGGGTAATCCAGCAACTCTCGTTAACACCGATAGGGGCAATAAACCAATAATTAGCTGGGTTGATATGGCTTTCCCGCCACCTTGGACACCTTGGCAACGCTGTGAGGCAATATCTGAGCGGTTTAATCGATTCTATGAAAACGGCACACTGAAGTTTATCAGGGCGGGAGAACTCAAGCGTCAACCTGTGTTGTGTGTTGCCAGTTACAGTGGTGGACCTTGTTTGCCTGATGGGGTATTAGTCACTCTTAAACCAGGAACAAACCCCCAGCTTATTCTATATCGGTTGCTGAATAAATCGGTTGCTGGTGGTGGCAGAATGATTGAACTCACAGATAACAATAACAACGTGATTTCCAATGTCGATAATGCCTCCTATCTTGATGTACAAAAGCTGATCGGTGAGGAAAAAGAATTAGGACAATGCCCATCTGGACAACCGATATGGGAATGTTGAGGAAATCGTCAGGTAAACCAACATGAGTTGGCGCTTATTAATTATGGTTGCCTGTATTGGGGGTTTATCAATTTTGTTGCCAGTATTAGCACCACTAAGTTCTAAAGTTATAGTTGAACAACCCTCAAGTCAAGGTTCGACAAAGGAACTACAGCATTTAGCTCAGTCTATTACAGTTAAGGTACTTGCGGGAGGCTTTTTAGGTTCTGGGATTCTGATCAAAGAACAAGGTTCTGTTTATACTGTGGTGACTAATGCCCACGTACTTATTTCGGGAGATCCTCCCTATAGAATTCAAACGCCCGATGGTCGCGTGTATAAAGCTAAACTTCCCAATCAAGCACAGACATTGGATGCGACTTCTTTGAAGAGCAAGGATTTAGCGATTTTACAGTTTTACAGTCCTAGTACCAGATATGATGTAGCATCCCTTGGCTCGGCATTAAATTTGAGTGTGGGGAATCAAGTGTTTGCCGCCGGATTTCCATTTAATGTTGAGGGAACCCAGGATGTAGGTTTTGTTTTCAAAGCAGGTAAAGTTTCCTGGGTCTTAGACAAAGCCTTAGAAGGTGGCTATCGTATTGGGTATACCAATGATATTCAAAAAGGTATGAGTGGGGGACCCCTACTAAATCAGCAAGGAAAGGTAGTGGCTATTAATGGAATACATGCGGAACCTCTTTGGGGCGAGCCTTATACTTATCAAGATGGAACCGAGCCAGAAGCATCCCTACGAAAACGAATGAGTAAATATAGCTGGGGTATTCCGATTGAAACGTTTGTGGAATTAGTGTTACCATCTTTGACAGATTGTAACTCCAGATTTTCATTCACGCATAAATGCGATCGCAAGCTAGTGCAAAAGCAGCAACCAGTTCTACCAGACCATTAGCTTACACGATATTAATTCGGGCAAAAGATTGACTCAAAATGCGTTACCTATAGATTGTAAGTTTTTGTCTTACAACTCGTGGCGCGTTGCTAATTAATTGTAAAGCCGTCAAACGAAGGACGGGGTAAGAGACCCAAGAATTTTCGATGAAGTGTTCTTATGCTCTTCCAGCAGCGTTATTTGGTGCAGCCATCGTATTCATACAGCCTCAATTCGCCGTAGCATTATCTCCCAAACAGGTTAGTGATATTGCTAAACAATTTACCATTCGCATAGATGGAGAAGGTCTTGGCTCGGGGATAATTTTTGAACGCAAAGGGGATAGATATTTTGTTCTCACCAATCGCCATGTTGTGTACAAAGATGGGAGATACGAAATTCTCGCCCCAGATGGCGATCGCTATCCAGTTTACTATAGCCAAGAATTGCCCGGTTTGGATTTGGCAGTATTAGAGTTCATAAGTCAAAAAAATTACAGTACTGCCAAGTTTGGTAACTCTGATCAATTAACAGAGGGAATGACTGTTTATGCAGTGGGTTGGGCTAAGGTACCAGGTTTGGATCAACCCAGTTACCAGTTTACTAAGGGAGACATTCGCAGTCGTTTGCAAAAACCAGATGAAGGTTATGCCCTAGTTTATGACAACGAGGCAATACCAGGGATGAGTGGTGGTCCTTTACTAGATGAAAATGGTTTGGTAGTGGGTATTAATGGGCGAGCTACGGCTCCCGATGGTTCCACAGGGACTGTTTTGCGATTGGGAATTCCTATCAATATATTTGTAGCTGGCAAAGGTAATTTGAGAACGCCAACAATCACCCAACAACCAACTACCCAAAAACCAACTACTACTCAACAACCAACTACCCAAAAACCACCAACAACCAACCGCCAGCAACCAACCAGAACTGCAGCGCGAACTGGCAAACAACAAGCAAGTGCCGAAAGTTTGATTAGCTTAGGTGGAGCTAAAGCTCAAAAAGGAGACTATCAAGCAGCTATTGCCGCCTATGAAGAAGCTTTACAGATTAATCCGAGTCATCCTGATGCTTACTTTCAAAGGGCTATCGCTTACTACGACCTCAAGAATTATCAAGCAGCATTTGAGGATTTAAACCAAGTAGTTCGCCTAACTCCCAATAGTCCTGTTGCTTACATGAACCGGGGTTTAACTCAGGATCTCCTGCAAAGAAATCAGGAAGCTATTAAAGATTATAGTAAAGCTATTAGCCTTAATCCTAATTATGTAGTAGCTTACTTAAACCGAGGAGCGCTCAGAAATGAACTCCAAGACTATCAAAGAGGACTATCTGATTTAAATCAAGCAATTAACCTCAAAGCAGACTATGCTCTTGCTTACTTAAATCGGGGTGATTCCTACATTGGTCTCAAAGATTATAAAAGAGCGATCGCTGATTTAGACGAGGCTATTAAACTCCAACCGAACAATGCTCTTGCTTACTCCAGACGGGGTTTTGCCTATAGACAACTCCAGGAGTATAAAAAAGCAGCTTTGGATTATAACATGGCGATCGGCATCCAACCAGACTTCGCCTCTGCCTATTTTGGCAGAGCTTTTGTCCGTCGCAGACTGCAAGATGATCAAGGTGCCCTTGCCGATTACAGCAAGATAATTAGTATCAGTCCAGAATTTGCAGAAGCTTACTACAATCGTGGTCTGATTCATCGTGATCTAGGAGATAATAAAAAAGCTATTATAGATTTTCAAAAAGCAGCTAATTTATATCAACAACAAAGAAAAAGCGAATATTACCAAGACTCTATTCAAAGAATTAGAGAACTACAAACCAAAAAGCAGTTAAAATAGAAAAGTATTCTGATTAGAGAGACAACAGCTAAAAGTCAGCTACATCAATTTTTCCAGCTACTTCGCACAAAGTGGCACTTTCTCTAGCGATACGCCAATTAATTTTGTTTAGGTAGTTATATCAACTTGAATTGCTCTCAAAGACTAATAAATTTTTAACGAATTAATCATTGCTTGGGCTATTTGTAAATATTTATCATATTCACTTTCTTCTGCTGTATAGGTAATTATATAGACTTGATTATTTTTTAAAGTCCAAATTGCCCTCCTTTTAATATTAGATCCTTCTTCTTTGCCACTATAAATCACTTCATGAGCGGGTAAATTTGATAGTTTCGTAGGATGGGAATCATGAATTCTAGCATTAGCCAGAAATTGGACTATTTCATTAACAGATAAATTTGTATATTCCATTAAAGAAGTAGGTTCTTTCAAATTTTCAACATTGATATTTACCTCTGCTGTCAATTTTTTGCTGCTAATTGTTGGGCTTGGCCAAAATTTAACTACATCTCCTGTAAATGGATCTCCTATTTGTTGAATTTTCCAAGATTGCGGATATTTTATCCTCACGCCATAGGTAGGATTCTCATACATAGAGAATTCTGTATCTGCTGATGAATATTGCTTTTGTGGGTTGAATATTTGTCTGATATGTGGAATTGGCAACACTGCTATGAATAAAATGCTAGCAAGTAGCACTACTGGTATTGCAAATTTTTTGCTTAGTCTCCACTTTTTAGTACTCTTGATATCTGCAATTGCTTGTAACGCTTCACTTGCAGATTGGTAGCGTTCGCGGAAGTCATAGCTTACCATTCTGTCTAAAATATTTATTAAATGAGGTTTAATATCTTTAATATTTATCAGACTTCGCCAAAGAATTGTATTAGTATCGGGATGTCTCGGTAGGTGATCAGGCAAAATGCCTGTAAGAGCTTGGATAGCAATTAACCCGACAGCATAAATATCACTATTAAATTTTGGTTGACCACTATTTTGTTCACATGGCATATAAGCAGGAGTACCAATAGCAATTGTCTTTCCTTGCGAGTTGGCAGCCAAGGCACTGATTTGTTTCACTGCTCCAAAATCAATTAAAACTAACTTACCATCGCTAGTACGTCTGATTAAATTTGCAGGTTTAATATCCCGATGAATAACATTTTGTTGATGGACATACTTGAGTATATTTAATACGTCCTCTAAAAAACTTATTAGCTCTTCTTCACTCCATTTTCTACCTGTTTTTAGTTCTAGGCTAATAACATTACCTTCTATAAATTCCTGAACTAAATAAAAATCTTCATTTTCCTGAAAATGAGCCAAAAGTCGTGGTATTTGCTCGTGGTTGCCTAATTGGTAAAGAACTTGCGCTTCCTGCTCGAATAAACGTCTAGCCGTCTCTAAAAGAAACGGATCGGTAAACTTGGGTTTGAGCCGCTTGACAACGCAATAAGGACTACAAGGTAAATCCTTATCTTTAGCCAGATAAGTCTCAGCAAACCATCCTTCTCCTAATTGTTTAATGATTTGGTAGCGCCCTCGGAGGGTTGTTCCTAACATTCATTTGATCCAAGATTACACATCTTCTGCTTTGAAAAGAGGGAATAGGGAGTGAAGAAAAGTTATTTTTATGCTTTGCTGTGGGACTCTCGTGTAAATAACTAGCTTACCAAAGAGTTGCTTCAGCTTTTACATATCATTATTTGCTAGTTTTGGCAGACGGCTGAGATGGTTATTTTTTCAACTAGGCAATATTCAAGTTAAATATACAATTGCTGCTCAATTCTGATATATTACCTAATTTAGCAGAATTTAGCAGAATTTATATAAGTCAAAAAAATGGGTATCATAGTTAACTAGAGCTAACGCTTATACCAATTCTATGTGAAGCTGCATAGAACTCTAGAATAGAGAATGGGAAAGACTAAAGACCAAAAGCAAACAATAGCACGCCCTTTCAATCTAGAAATATTGGAAAGTGCTAGTATTTGTCCAAAAGTCTCAGCAAGGCTCGGGCATCTGCGGAAAAAGAACGATTGCTTCTTCTGTGGTGGGTCAAAACAGGACCAGTGACACAGCATCAACAATTGAGCCAGAGACTAGGTAGAGATAGCTCAACCGTAACACGGTGCTTACAAAAGTCTTGGCAAGGGGGGCGCTTGGAAATTATTAAAAGTGAAAACATCACCTGGAGCAACTCCCAAGATTACACCAGAAATGCGATTGCCCGTTCGCGTAGCGTGTCCGTAAGGACTCAGGGCTGTGGGCTAAAGCCCAATCACGGCTGGAGGAGAAACTGGAATGTCCTGAGGGGTTCGGTAACTATAAGGAAATCGTAGAGTGGCGCTTAGCAGGAATTCCATGTAGAAGTCAAATATAAGACAATTAATTTTTATTAAAAAATGTTTTTATTTATACATTAATTTTACTAAAGCCATCTTGTATAGAAAGATATTAATAATGATGTATTGTCAGCCATAATAATCTGTCAAACAACATCTTATATGTCAAGTTCATATTAGCTGTTATTAACAGGACGGCAGAGGGTACTGAAAAAGTAAGAGAAGAAAAGACTGATAAGGCGATAAGTCCAAGCCGACGACTTCTGCTTCAGGAAAAGCCTGCTTTAACATCAAAGTTGTGGAACCTGTACCGCACCCCAAATCAAGAATTCGTCGCGGCTGTACTTTGATGTTATCAATTAAAGCCTGACGTACCAAAGTTTCATTAGGCGCGAGAAGGTATTGTGTAATCGGATCGTAACTAACCACCGCACCAGAATTGAGATATCCACGCTCAATTCCATGAAAGTTTTGACTGCTGTAGTATGCTGGAATTGCCACATCACCGCGTCGAAAGCGGCTGCTTTCTGTTTCCCAATCAACACTCTCGGCATATCGCCGCAAAGACTCTTCATCAATAAGCAAACGCATTACAGGGGATAGAAAACGTTCCCAGATTGTATCTTGACGAACTGCCATGGGATTATATTTGAGTTTATTGGGTTTTTTAAGGTAGTGTGATTTTATTTACAAATTTTAATATATCTCTTCAAACTAGTACGCTTCATCTAGCGGAAGAGTGGACATTAATAGATTTTATATATTACAATTGTAATACATCTATTGCTACCTGCTGGGAGTAGCAGTAGGTGATGCCCACCCTTATCTGGTTCTGGTGGGCATCGTCACTTTATAAGCATACGTTTATTAATAAGGACAAAAAAAATGAAAGACTATGAAAAATTGAAATTGCTGTAACTAGCTCATGTAAAAACTCGATTCGGACGAGTCAAATCTAAAATCCAACATACAAATAATTATGCCCTACGAAGAGTTAAAAATTTCAACACCATCACCCGTTCTGTCTTGGGCAAATCACTCCTTGGGACCAGAAGAAACTAAGATGGCGAAGAATGTAGCATCACTGCCATTTGTGTTTAAGCATGTAGCTTTGATGCCAGATGTCCACTTGGGTAAAGGTGCCTTAGTGGGTTCTGTGATTGCGACAAAAGAAGCAATTATTCCCGCTGCTGTCGGCGTGGATATTGGTTGCGGTGTATGTGCTATTAAAACACCATTTAATAGTGAGCAACTAGAAGGTAAGCTGAAGAAAATCCGCTTGGATATTGAAGCAGCAATTCCTACAGGTTTCAACGAAAATAAAGACGTTGAAAAAAGTGCCACCAACTGGCAACGGTGGAGTGATTTCAAAGACTTGCATCAAGGGGTGCAAGATTTACAAGCTAAAGCGATGAAGCAAATGGGTTCTCTGGGAGGGGGTAAAGAATTGCCCCTTACTGTAGCAATACAGTAATCAAAACTCGTCCAAATCGGTGAAGGCTGAGATTGCTAACACCGAGGGAAGTGGTAAAACACCCCGTAGAGAGCAGAGGGACTTGGGCATCCTAGTTAATTAGGATGAAGGTGTGCTCCGAACTATACCGAATAGGAAGGTATAGAACTAAGCAGAAATGACTTGGTCGATTGCAACTTTCATGTGTGATATTGTGGAGTAATGGAAACCACAAATATCAACCTCGATAATCCCCATTACGCCTACTTATTTGGCTTCATTCAAACTGATGGACATCTGTACCAAAACACTCGCGATAGAGGTCGTGTAAGTATAGAGGTCAACAAAAAAGATGAGGACATACTGTGGGCATTCAAGAGCTTGATACCGTTTAATTCATCCATTACTGAGCGTGTGCGTAAAACTAACTTTAGTCAGAATCACACATCAGTTATTTGGAGAGTTTACGATAAAGAATTTCGAGATGTTCTTGAGTTGTGGGGTCTACCGAGTGGTAGGAAGTCAGAGTTAATTAAACCGCCTAGTTGTACCTTCTCTAAAGTGGATTACTTTAGAGGTTTAATAGATGGGGATGGTTCACTTGGACTTACCTCAAAAGGGTTTCCCTTTCTATCTCTGGTTACGTCTAGTTCATACATTACTGTTGAGTATGTAGAATTAATTAACCAGATTACTGGTAAAGCTAAGACCTCTAATAGGAATGTTAGAGATAACATTTACAACATAGTGGTTTACAAAGAAGACGCTCAGATATTAGCAAGGCACTTGTACTATGATGGTTGTCTAGCGTTATCTAGAAAGCAAATCAAGGCTAGTGAAGTGCTGAGTTGGAGACGTCCTCCTGGTATGAAGCAGGTGAACAATAGAAAGTTTTGGACACCTGAAGAAGATGAATTTATTACTACCCATTCGGTTGAGTGTTCGATGAAAGTGTTAGGCAGAAGTCGAAACAGTATTGAACTTAGACTGTGGAGACTTAGCAAGCTTAACAAGCAATTAGTAACAAATTGAATCATTTCATCGAGGTTTGCCTCGATACAGAGAACCAAGTTTGGCTGATGCTGCATTCTGGTTCCCGCAACATCGGCAATAAATTAGCACAGTGCCACATTAACACAGCTAAAGAATTAGCAAAAATGGCGGGTAATAAATTGCCTGATCCTGATTTAGCTCATTTTGTGGCTGGTACGCCAGAATTCCAGGCATACTGGCATGATTTGCAGTGGGCACAGAATTATGCGCGTTTCAATCGTGAGGTGATGATGGCACGTTTCCAGCGCATTGTCGAAAAGCATTTGGCAGGTGGTAAAGCAATTAAGCCTTTATTAGAAGTGAATTGCCATCACAATTACGCTGAAAAAGAAGTCCATTTTGGCGAGGATGTCTACGTCACTCGTAAAGGTGCAGTCCGTGCAACAGAAGAAGACTATGGCATTATTCCCGGTTCAATGGGGGCTAAATCCTACATTGTTAAGGGTAAAGGTAGTGCTAATAGTTTTTGCAGTTGCTCCCACGGTGCAGGACGTTTACTGTCTCGTGCGAAGGCAAAAAATGTCTATACACTAGATGATTTGATTGAGCAAACAAAGGGCGTAGAGTGCCGTAAAGATACAGGCGTTTTGGATGAAATTCCAAGCGCTTACAAACCGATAGAAGAAGTTATGGAGAATCAAGCGGATTTAGTCGAAGTTGTAGCAACTTTGAAGCAAGTTGTTTGCGTGAAGGGTTAAATCATGGGGTGAGCATTGCCCATCCTAGTTTTTCAAAAATTTTAAGGAGAAGTTATGATTTTTGATAAATGATTGATAAAAAAAAGGCGATGGCGCAGAGCGCCCGCGCTCGTCCTCGGGACACGCTACGCGATCGCAATTTTAACGAGGAGCAAAATGTAGGATGATCTCTGATAGTGCAAAGAGCCAATTTCCGCAACTAGAAACCAAAAATCTCATATTGAGGGCAACCAATTTGTCTGATGCAGAAGCCATTTTTCAGGTTTTTGCTAATGAAGACGTAACTAAATATCACGATCTAGAACCTCCTACAAGTATCGAACAAGTGAAAGGTTTGATTCATCGTAGGTCAGAACGTTTCCAAAGTAAACAGGGAATTCGTTGGGGAATAGCTAGAAAAAACGATAATGTCATCATTGGCTCTTGCGGTTATCGCTACAAGAACTCTTTTTTGGGAGAAATTGGCTATGAGCTTGCAAGAGCTTATTGGCGACAAGGTATTATGACAGAAGCACTCTTTGCTGTCATTGAGTTTGGATTTCAAGCGATCGCATTGAATCGAATTGAGGCGATGGTGATGCTGGAAAACACAGCATCTGTTAAGTTGTTGCAAAAATTAGGATTTCTAGAGGAAGGTATTCTTAGAGAATATGGTTACTGGAAGGGTCAATTTCATGACTTGAGAATATTTTCTTTGTTGAAAAAAGATTATCAGTTATAAAACTTAGCCTCTCAGGAGTGACATACCAGTGAGACAGAAAAAGAATTTGGGAAATTGTTTCAATGCTACAAGAAGAGGAATTTTGTCAATGCGTAAGTCCTAATTACTTTGAAAATTTTGCCGAATATCTTGCTGTCTTAGCTATTTTTCTTGGGGTTCTGCATTTACATTCTCTATAATTTGTTGGCTATTATCTCCTTGTAATGCCTGCACACTACCGTGAACAGTGCTATCTTGGATATTTTGTATAATTCTATAGTTGATTAGAGGCTGTACCTCTTTACAGTGCCTACTTTTTGCTAGTTCAATTATTATTGATGGTTGTGGTGGAATCCAGGTATTACGACGAGTTAAAGCCTCAGCTTCTAATAAAAACTGCTTCAATTTATCCTTTTGCTCTGGTAATTCACTTATGATTCGCCGAATTGCCTCACAAGCTTTGGGTGTACCACGGTTTTTTAGACGTTGTGGAATATAATTTCTCCAGAGTAGGATATCATTATTTGATGTCATTACATTCGCTTTTACCCCTTGAAGTTCTTCAGATGAAGGACCGTCTTCTGGGAATTTTTCAACAGAAGGATATTGCTTGACAAGAAAAATATATAAATCTGCTATATATTCTTCTTTTAATCTTTTTTCTAAACTGCCTTCGTATGAGAGAAGAAAGGATAATGACCCAATAACCTCTCGACCAAATTCTAGGTCTTGTTGAATTGCAGACCAAACAACCAACCAGCCTGCATCATCTGCATAATTTATCAAGGCTTTTGCTGCAGCAAGTGCTTTGGCTCTTACTTCCCCATCTTTAGGAATTGGTAAAGAAAGTAGCGATTCTGCAAAAATTTTAGCGCTATCAACTTTGTGTTTTATAAGCTCCTCAAGGAGAGTATCAAAACTTTGATGTCTTAAATTTTTATCCTGCACTTTCTCAAAAATAGCACTTGCTAACTTTTCGTTCCAACATTTTTCTACTGTACGATGAATAAAAATACATCCATGTTCCTGATTTTCCTGGTCAATCAAAAGCATCAAGGTATTAATTATTTCATCTGGTGCATTTTGATATGTAATGCTTAAAATTTCTTGATGAATATTTTGGCTTTTCTCATCACCTTCTTTGGGATAGTCAAGTATAAGTGATGCCCATTTTTGCCAAATATGAGCAGGGATGGTAGATATATGCTCTGGATCTTCTTCTAGAATTAACCGTATGGCTTTATAACCAGCTATTGCAGAGTAATAAAAAGTATTTGTTCCCAGCCATTTATGAGTTTCTGGATTTCCTTTATCTATATATACTTTTGCTGCTTCTACGATTCTTGCTTTTATTAATGATTCAGCTTCTTTCCAACCAGGAAGGGTTGTTAAATCAGATTTACACAAAAGCACATCATCATAGTATTGACTATCTGGCATCAGTGTCATCTCTTGACATAGAAGACACTATGAATCGATATTCCCAGATTCAAACTGATCTAAAAGTTTGATAATTCTTTCTTTTGGAAGTGGATCTAAAAGCTGTTGATTATGACTTTGCTGCCGTTTCAAGTCTTCGAGGTAATATGTTCTTGCTTCCTCTGCTTGTAGAGAACCCAATTCAACGGGGTCAATTAGTCCTGCAAATTGTATTTTTAATATGGGAATATCTTGACAAGCTGTAAGTATTAAATTGACTTGTTCTGGGTCATATCTTTTGAAAAGACGCAATGTTAGTTTTGACCAATTTTCCTGAATTGCATCAGTTTTAGATTCTCTAACTTTTCCCAAAAACCATACAAAATCTTTATCTATTATTGGAAACCTATAGCTTAAAGTCAATATATTTTCTTCCGTATCTGCTTCGGAGATAATCTGAACTATTATTTCTAGGATTTGGCGACGTTTATCTTCATTTTTTATTAAAGCATCTTCAAAAGTTGATTGTTGATTGTTATAAGAATGGTTATCTATTATTGTTTCATGATTTTTTAATCTAAAATAAACCACACTGGCGAACAGTTTGAGTATATCTGGATTATCGATATATTCCCAAGCTTTAAGTATTATTGTATCTGACAGTCGATTGAAAGGGTAATGTTGATTATATCTTCTGGGTTGTTTTTCAACCCATGCTAAAGCGACTGGTAAATCATCTAATTTCATTTGTAGTGCAACTTCTTTCGCTACAAAATCTTGATAGGTTCCGCCCCTAGTATTTTTCTTCGGCTGCGTAATTATATTAAACAATTCTACTGTAGTTAAATTATTGGGATAAACAGCACGAAGACCATAACCCCTAAGCTCGTCTTCAGTATCATCCCCAACTTCGCCAAATGCTAATGGTTTTAATCTTGCCTTCGTTTCTTCATCACCAATTTGACAGATAGTATCTGCCGCATTGACCCTAAGCCAATAAGCTTGTTCGGGGGCAAGGGCAACATTTACCAAGTCTTCTTGAAGAGATTTAACCTTACATTGTTGTGCAATTTCTATTGCTACATATCGCGCTGTTTCGTTCTTAGTTATATCACAAATATACGCTTGAAGTTGTGCCGCTAAGTTTTGATCTTTAAGATGGATATAAGCTCCAAATCTAGGCTCGTAAACTAATTTATCTTCATCATAAAGTTTTAACAAAGACTTAACCAAATTTGCTTTAACTGTATCGTCGGCAGTAGCAACGCTGCTGTTTAATAAAATATCTGGGTTTGTCTTCATCACCTCCTGAAAAACTTCTTGATTCATACTCGATAACCAAGCTGCTGTTTCATGAAGTTGGGGAACCAATTTGCTATCAGAATCCCCAGGATGAACTATTAAGCTCATCATTTGCTCTAAAGTTAATTGACGGTGTTGCAAATACCAAGCTGCAAGAAACTCTGCATAAGTTTGGTGTGCCCATCCCATGCGATGAGAGCCACGAGAAGAAAATAATGCTGTAGATAATGCTTCTCTAACAGCTTCTTCTGTGACAGAAAATCCGTCTCCCAAAGCAAATTCTGTTCCACTCATTAACTCGCGTATTACAACATCTTCTTGTGGAACATCACCCTGATCTATGTTCATCCAAACAGCATATCGATTGCAGAAGACTGTTACAGCTGCAATACGAGCCGCAATAACCATTCTTTGGTCAGCAGTTAAGTTACCAGTGAGCCGAGCATCACGGCGATTTTGGTTAGTTTCTTCGCATAACAATCGACAACCTTGTAAATATAGTTCTGTTTGCTGGGTAGGTAAGCTACCGTTTTTGTGGTACGTATTCAGCAAAAATTTGAGTGTAATCGGTTTAATCGCTAGTGGTGCAACTTCTTGTTGTTCAATGGCTTGAAAAAAGGCATTCTCGTCTAAACCTTCTGCTTGTGCAGCCGAAGCAATATCTACCCGACGTAAGGGGGCTAACTCGTAAACTCCTACAGCCTCTTTTCCCCAAAGTTTTGTCAAATCTTGTTCAAGGCTATTAGGCCAATCAGCAGTTCTACAAGTAATGCGAAAATATAAGCGTTCTATATGATCTGAGTAATTAGACAACTCGCCTGCTAATAATCCTGCTAAGTTATTAATTCTCAGCAGACACTCGTCTAAACTATCGAGAAAAATATAAACCCGATGATTTCCCCGTATCCAAGCATCAAAAATAGGATTTTCAAAAAGCCTGCGAACTAATCTGTCTTCGCTGCTGTATTCACGAAGATTTAACCTGAGTACTTGAGAACCTTCTTCTTTGATTTTGGCATCAATTATTTTTTGTTCTGCTTCAATAGCGAAGCTCTTGCCAATTCCTGGTTCCCCTAGTAATGTCAAGCAGGGTATATGAGCGATCGCATCGAATGTAACTAAATCTGGATTGAAATAACGCCCAAAGTCTGTATCTGGGTCATATAAATAACCAAAGCCTGTCAGATTAATCTTACCTGACCTTGGACACCAAAACCTTTTCCAATCGTAAGCTTGGGGCATTACTGGGAGTTAACAGCTTGATACATTAGCCATTTTAATCACAATTTGGCATTGACGTCAGGAAGTATCAATTGCTTACATTTATTTGTCATTACCATTGCGATCGCACAGATGGTAATCGCTGTGTTCTGGGAAATAGGCGATCACTCTTTTCACACCTCAGCGATCACGACTTTATCCAGTAGTACCAATGCGATCGCCCTATCCGTAAGTCCCTTTACGGTATAATTTAGTGATGCAGGTTCTACGGCTGCTTTAAGGAGTGGGGTTCACCAACTTCTCCGCCGACTTCTCTGGCAAAGGCTTCTGCTTTTTGGCGATCGCTAAAGCTAGCAACTTGTACAGAAGGTTTACCCGTCTTCTGTCTGTTGGAAACAGAATACGCATCTGCACAGTATTTGCTGCGAACCTCTTCCACAGTTCTATCATCAATGAATACGGGAAAGAATGCAGTGTCAGGGTCTGCTGATTTATCACCGCAGGACGCTTGAGGAAACTCGAATTTGTACGAGCTGGTTGATGTAGATGGTGATTGAGAAACTGTGGGAGAAGGTGTCGTCTGTGCTGGTGTAGGGGGTGGTTGAGACGCTACGGAAGTAGGGGTCACTTCTGGCAGTTTAGGTAGTTTGGCTGGTTCTTCAACTTGGGGAGAAGCAGAAACTTCAGAAGCCCGAGTTGCAAAGGATTGATTGTTGGACCAGACATATCGTTCACAGGTCGTCCTGGCTTCTTTAGCAACATCGGTTGCAGGTTTGGTGAGAATAGGGTGATAGCGTAGGCGATTACAGGCGGTTTCAAGCCAGGAATCCAATGCAACTTCATACATACGGACGCTTAAATCATCACCGGAAATACTCACAATTTTCTTCCCGTCTGGGCTAAAGTCAAGCTTTGTACTCGGATCAGCAACAGAATTTGTTTGAGCATTAGTAATTGCATTGATGTTCTGCTCCGCACCAACTTGTTCACCTTGCAAATTCCAAACTAAATTCGTTGCTACTACACCACCCCAGTTTCCGACTCCCCTAGCTATGATGTGTTTTCCATCTGAACTAAATGCTACAGCTCGTAGGCTTGTAATTCCTGAAGGTACGCTGAACCGAGAATCAGATCCCAATGGTTGTAATTTCTCCCCGGTTATTAAATCATCTTGGGCATTCCACACCCTAACAATGTTATCTTCACTAAAACTGACAAAATGTTTTCCGTCGAGAGTGAATTTTACAGAGGTAACTGCTGTGGTTGGGATTCGCATTAGTTTACTAGTTGGTCGCAGAGGTGCTGAATCCCACAGGGGTTGTGCATTCCAGATCTGAATTGTGCCATCTTGACTTGCACTAGCAATACGTTGCCCATTAGGACTAAATTCAACGGATGTAACCTGTTCTGTATGTCCTTGAGATGGACCTGAAATATATTGACCTTTCTGGTTCAATAGCCGAACTCTACCATCTACTGTTCCGGCAACAATAGTTTGCCCATTAGGACTAATCGCTGCTGAACTAATCCCATCTTTTTCTGGTAGTGGCAAGGATTTTCTGGCAGAACTACCGTCTAATTCCCATAAATTTATACTGCCAAATAGTCCACCAATAACTTGCTTGCCATCTCTACTAAATGCAAAATATCCTTCTCCCTCCCCCTCGACTGTAAAAAGTTCCCAGACTAAACTTTTGGGATTTTGAGGTAGCATACCAACAGAGCTTCCTCGTAGATTCCATATATATGGCGTACTTCGATCATAACTGATAGCATGTTGTCCGTCTGGACTGAATGTAGGTGTCATGCTTTTTTTGGGAGGTTTAAATGGCCCTTCTCTAAGATTTCCTTTTAAGTCCAACAGCCATACCGTACTATCCACATCACCAACCATGATATGTTGGTTGTTTGGACTAAACGCTACGCTTATGCTGGCGGGCACTTCAGGATGAGCTTGAGCTTCTGGCACTTGGATGCGTTTAATAATATTTCCTTTTAAATTCCACAGTCGCACTGTGCCGTCATTACTGCCAGTTACAATGTACTGTCCATCAGGACTAAGTGCTACAGAGCTAATTTCAGCTTTAGGGACGCGCAGGATATTTTCCTCGCGACTAGACAGGAGAGCGTTAAACAGACTTTTTTGAACTGATTTAGGAGTTTTCGCATCCCTGAAGCTGATGAAGGGAGAATGACTCAAGCCAAAAGCGCTGATTGCATATACTAGACCTTCTGTAGGGTTGTTAGTTAACAAGGCTTCAGCTGCTGATGCATACTGCTCCATACGTCGTTGTGCTGCTTGTCGTAGCTGATAGCCAGCAAAAATAGCAGTTGTTCCTGCGAATACAGCTAGAGTTACACCAACAACAGCCACAATCCTTGCTTTTCGCAATTGTCGATCCCGCAATCCCAAACTAGCATCAATAAACTGGTTCGCCGTCTTGCCAAACCCACCGAAAACTTGATTAAAAGTTGCATCTCCTCGAAGTTCCAGAACTTTCTCTAACTTCGAGCCAGCCCACAGTTCATCTTCAGCTTTAGAAGCTTCCCAGCGTTCCACATCATCATTTAATCGGTTACGAAGCGCTATGCTGTTACGATTTTCTTTTATCCAAGTATTCAACGTTGTCCATGAAGTAAGCAGCGTTTCATGGGCAATTTCTATGGTAGATTGCTGGGATTGCAAGGGGCGATCACTCACTAACAAATTATTATTAATCAACTTAACCAGCACACCTTGTTCAAGCTCATCGTTAAACTCAGAACGAAGCGCCCGTCTGCGAACTGGCTTCCACTCAGTACCAGAGCCTTCATCCCCACCAACATCAACCAGTTTGAGGAAGATTCTCTGAGTAGCAATTTTTTCCTGTGCTGATAAATCCTCATAAATTTTATCCACCCGTTGCTGAAGCGCACCTCTGACTCCGCCCAACTTCCGATAGGTACTGATATTCAATGTGCGGTCATTAATACTACCAATTTTTGCTTCCGTTTCCCATAGTAGATTCAGCGTGTACTGCAATAAAGGCAAATAACCTGCTTGCCCCTGCACATCTTTAATAATTTCCTCAACTAGCCCTGTTTCAAAAACGACTCCATGATGAGCAGCAGGTTGTTCTATCGCCAAACGCAACTCATCCAGTTGCATTTCTGCAATCAGCGGACGATGCTTGTCTGTAGCTTTCACCAATGCTGGATAGGGGCTTAACTTGTCAAGAAAATCAGCCCGCATCGTTGCTATGATTTTGACTGAAGGCAGCTTGGCTTTGGCTAGTTGTAGCAAACTGGCGATAAAGCGATCGCGTTTTTCTGATTCACTGGTAGTAAATAGTTCCTCAAACTGGTCAATAAAGATGAACCAATAATCATCAGCTTGCTTTAGCCTTGTTACTACTTGAGTTAATGTGTCAGCTTTAGCCTCACGGGCGATTTGGGCTTGATTTTGCGTATTTTTACTAAGTAAACTAGCATATAAAGATTCAAACGGGTCTTGGTCAGGGGTAAATATCAGGTTAACTAATCGCGTTCCGTATTTTCTGGAAAGCCAGGGAACCAAACCTGCACGCACTACCGATGATTTACCACTACCACTAGCACCCAAAAGTAAAACTAGGTTAGTTTGTTCTAGCTCATTTACTAAACTTGTAAGAAATTGGTCACGGCCAAAAAACAGGTCTTTATCTTCTGGTTCAAATTTCTTTAAACCTTTGTACGGAGAAGTTTCTATAAATTCACGGGTTTTAATCTCATCAACAGAAATTTGCAAAATTTCAGTCTTATTAAAAGTGACAACGTTGCTGTCACCCTGAATTTGGATATTATCACCTATTGCAGCCTGCATCCCGCCACCCAAAGTAGTATTTTCTACCTGCTGCTGAATCATTGGCTTAGGTATGGGTAGCAAATTTTTATCGGAATGCTCTTGCTGGCTCATAAGCTATTCCCAATCAAATTCTCCTTGAAAATTGACATTTCAGATTAACACGTTATAACTCTCAAGTATTTTATAATACTTCCACATTTTTGAATTTCTAAATATGACTTTTAAAAAAATCTTAATTTTATCTGCCAATTCCAAAGATACAAGCAAGTTGCGCCTAGATGAAGAAGTGCGAAATATCCAGACAGCCCTTAAACGAGCCAAAAATCGAGAAATGTCATCATTGGCTCTTGCGGTTATCGCTACAAGAATCCTTTTTTGGGAGAACTTGGTTATGAGCTTGCAAAAGCCCATTGGCGACAAGGTATTATGACAGAAGCACTCTTTGCTGTCATTGAGTTTGGATTTCAAGCGATCGAATTGAATCGAATTGAGGCGATGGTGATGCTGGAAAACACAGCATCTATTAAGTTGTTGCAAAAATTAGGGTTTCTAGAGGAAGGCATTCTTAGAGAATATGGTTACTGGAAGGGTCAGTTTCATGACTTGAGAATATTTTCTTTGTTGAAAAAAGATTATCAGAACTGATTTATAAAGTAAACCTTAAATTGTAGAGTGAGTTATGCGTTGCTTTAACGCAGCACCAAATGCGATGCGTTACGGCAAGTTCTGACTCTCTCAAACTTCCAAATCTTTATATAGCCGTAACACATCCTACTTAATATTTACTTTATAAATGACCTCTCAGTTATAAAAATCAGCGTTTCAGGAGTTACATACCAGTTAGACAGAAAAACAATTTGGGAAATTGTTCCAATGCTACAAAAAGCAGATATAAAAAAATATAAGCAGCAATTACTAACTGACTTCAATTCTCGAACGAATTACGACCAAGGTAGGTTTTATGCTCCTGTCGCGAACCGCCTGATTGAATTCGCCCAACTCCAAAGTGGACAAACAATTCTAGATATTGCAACAGGTACAGGTATAGTCGCTCTTAATGCTGCCAAAATAGTTGGCGATGCAGGTCAAGTCATCGGTGTGGATATTTCCTCAGGAATGCTTACCCATGCAAAACAAAAACTGGCGACAGAGGGTTTGAAAAATGTTGATTTTCAAGAAGCAGATGCAGAGAATTTAACTTTTGATGATAATAGTTTTGATGTTCTCTTATGCTCTTTGGCTATCTGTTATTTAACTGATATTCCCACCGCTTTGCGGCAATGGCATCGCTTTCTCAAAGCTAGTGGTATTTTGGCGTTTAATGCTTGGGCGAAAACAGCTTTTCCTCCATCAGTTTTGTTTCGTGAAGTTGCCCAAAGATATGGTGTAAAAGTTCCCAACCCAAATGAACCGCTTGGTACAGTTGAGAGATGCCACAACGTGTTACAAGAGGCGGGTTTTCAAAATATTGAAGTCACACAAGAGCAGTTTGGTTGGTATTTCACTCCTGATGCTAAAACTGCTGAGGAGTTATGGAAAATGAACTCTAAAAATGTTTTTGGCTATCAAGTCTTTCAGCTTGCACCAGATCAATTAGAGCAATGCAGATCTGAATATATATCAGAAGTTCAGGCGCTACCCATGACAGAACAAGGCGCTTGGTGTGATGCTCCGATATTTTTTGTATTAGCTCACAAGTGAGAATATTTTAGAAATCAGGTTTGACAAAACCAGACTTCTGTCAAACCTGAAGAATCCGAAAACGCTCGCAAGTGATGAGATTAGCCATCTGTAGTACCCGTCAGTATTGGGTGCTAATCATCATATAGATGATTCACCCAATACGCAATACGCTTACAGGGCTTGAACCGGGTAAAGTTGTCCAGACCCAGATTGGGGGTTACTCACAAGCGTCGAAGTGTTGGTTCCTTGTAAGTTTGGCAGTGACTGACGCTGAGTGTTGTCCAGATTCCAACTATCGCCGCCTGGCTTGTTAGCTGACGATTGACCTGGATTTAAACCATCTAACAAGCTGATGCCGGTGTAGTCTTTTCCAGAGTTGAAATTAGGATTCAACTCAGAAATTTGACCAGGAGTTAGTGTGAAGCCGTCAAGCCCGTTACCTTGTGTGATTTGTTCCTTAAAACTGTTGTAGAGATTATCGTCCAAAGTGATATTACCACACAGCTGGCTATCGCTACCACTAAGGACTGGGGTAAGACCACCATCTGAATCAGTGTTCGTGGGATTTCCACTAATATCTACAGGGGTATCGCTACCATTGGCGCTGTTATCTATGGTGTTTCCAGGAAACAGACTACTCACGGTACTGTTGTTAGAGCTGTTGCCTGTGGTGTCTGCAGAAGTACCGTTAATTAAGCTATTGTCACTGGTAGCTGCTGGGATGAGGTTATTCCCCGCACCAAGGGTGGAGTCATTGCCATCAATACTTACAGCATTTGCTGCTCTTGCGACAATGTTTTGCGAATCACTGCCATTAGGCTCTGCAATATTAATAGATGCCGTGACATTCAAATCACTGGGATCATTCGCATTTTTGCCTGGCCATTGGGTATTTCCTCCACCATCGCTGAGTTGATCAGTAACTTGGTTCTTGATGTTCCAATCGTTACCTGCAACGTTATTTGCGAAGGTTGAGTCTTTGACAGTGGTGGATGAGCCACCTCCGGAAATACCTCCACCTTGAAAACCAGCGTAGTTGTCAGCAACGCTCGTACCGTCAATAGTGACAGGATTGGAGTAATTGGCTAAAGTGATTGCTCCACCCTGACCACCTTCGCCGTCAGCACTCTCGGCTCGATTACCAGTGAATGTACTTTTGCTAATGGTACCTGGCGCTTCTTCTCCTACCCATAAACCACCACCTTGCTGGAGTGCCCGATTCTCGCTGAAGGTGGTGTTGTTGACAGTAAACTCACCATTACCAATTCGCAGACCGCCGCCTAGTGAATCGCCTCGAGAGTCCGCAATCACCTCATTTTTGCTAATGTTGGAATTTTCAACAATCACTTTGTCTGGGGGATAAGCATACAGAAACAGTCCTCCCCCTTGTCCAGCAGCTTTGTTACCCTCAATTTCGCTATTACGAATGGTAATTGTGCCTCCGACTGGACCATAATCGTAATTTGGTCCAGAGGCATTCGCGCCATCAGTATAGATGGCACCACCATAACCTATGGTGTGAGGACCTATTGGACCTCCGGCTGTTGAGTCATTATTGCGGAAAGTAGAGTCTTCTACTGTGAGTGTGCTCAATACAGTGTTGATTGCACCGCCATTAGTTCCCTTGTTATTAGTGAAGTCACTATCTTTCACCGTCAGAGTACTGTTAGTGTTGACAGCAACTGCACCGCCACCACGTTCCGATTTACCAGCAGTACTGTCGTTCCCCTCAAATACACTGCCAGTGATGGTGTTAGCGGTGTTAAAGCCTCCCCAAATTGCGCCTCCTCCTGCGCCCGAAGCGCTGTTATTCACAAATTTGCTGTTCTCTACGTTGAGAGTAGTGCGCTTATCACTACTAACTGTGCGAATTGCGCCTCCAGCACCATCTTCCCAGTCACCAGTGGCTTTTCCATCGGCAAGGGTCAAATTTCGCAAAGTAAAAGTGGAGCCACCTTCTGGTACATCAAAAATCCGGTGCGCATTATTGCCACTAATGGTTAGACCACTAGCACCTGCACCATCAATTGTCAGGTCTTTGTTAATTGTGAGTTGATCTGAAGTGAGGGTAATGGTTTTATCGGCAAGGCTGGGGTCAAATTGAATGGTATCGCCTGATTGTGCCTGAGCGATCGCATCTCTAAGAGAACCAGCTCCATTGTCAGCAGTAGACGAAACGGTAATAGTACTCATGTTGAATCAATCCTTGTTTGTTGTTTGTCTTGACCAATAACTCATGAACAATGACCAACAAAGTGGTCTAGAGATAGGTAAAGTAGCGATCACGCTCGATGAAGTACCGATGGGCAACAAGCTTCTGACCATGCCTATCAGGTCATGATCATATGAGTTGCACACATAGACTCGTGCCGATTATATGCATCACAGATAGTTGCGGTCTCAGCTCTAGTAGTCCGCCAAGGCAAAGCCTGAGGTGTATTTAGTAAGCAGGAAGAGTGCTTGCTTGAGCGATAAATCGCTCACTACAAACCCACAAAGTTTGTCTGGTGGAGTACTAGTGTTTCATGTCATTAGTTTTGATAGGTTGTGAAATTTCGTAGTAAGGGCTTTAGCCCAAGGCAATTGAGCGATAAATCGCTCACGTGCGTTCCTATCAAAACTAATGCGACAGACCACTACTTAGCTCGTGCTAAGGCCTGCTTAAAGGCGGCTCTAGTCGCCCTTAGCATAGCCAAAGCCACCATAAAGCTCGGTATTACCATCTCTAGTTGATGCTCTTACCTACTCTTGTTAAGAGACAGTGTGGTTTTTATTTAGGTTTTGTTTGCCCTCGTTAGGTTCTCCCTAATTGCAGACTTTCCGATTGTTGGTGGGAGATAGGGACCCTAGAGATATTGAGATGTGGATTGAAGACTTTGGTAATTTGTGCGTTTTTGTTCTCTGTAGTGTCGAGGACAATCACCTTGGCTTTTGGTGTAACGCCTTTACTCACGAAAGCGATCTCTGCTAGTTCAGAATCAATGAAAACTGGGCTCATGCTAGTGAAAGCCCGAAACGTTTGGTTGTACATAGTAAATTCTTGTGATTACGGGTTAGCTGTAGAGACACTTGACGAAGCAACAGTAAGCGTCTTTACATGGCGTTAGAATTCCAGCTCTTAAAAAGCTTTTTAAGCTTTGGCTGGCGGTAGATACCCGCTATTCAGTCGATTTACTCTGGGCAAGCAAGTTTTTTAACTTCTCACCTGATACTGTCAAAAAACATCCTTCATTCTAACTTACATCGTCTGACTCACATCAAGCCTTAAAAGCTCTAATCATTTGAGTCGTTATGCACCTTTAATATTATTTACATCTTTTTCTACCCATAAGATCAATTTGTTCCGAACTTCATGAAGCTTTTATATTTTTTCGTAAAATCTTTATAAGAAATTCTTAAAATCAGTCACTTAACCTGATTGACTGTAGTTTGGACTTAAGGTATGGACTTCGTGAAGGGGACATTAAGCAAAGGAGGGAAACTTTGAGTTTGTCGTCCTTTCCTCGGATGCCACATTTGATATTACAGTCGCAGGCAATTGGGCCATAAGCAACAAAGGGTTTTTCGAGCAGCACAAGCAGCACCCTTACTGCTGTGTTCAACAGCACAAATGTCTTAATCTTCAACATTTATCTTGCTCATTATGTCCATAAGCATTTATACTTATCTATAATCGTTGCCATTCAATAGAGTCGAAAGTGCAGCGTTTCATGCCATTTCAAGCTGTCTAAAGACGGCTAACAATGGCTACAGTTCTGATGCAAATAACGATGTGAGGATAAAAACTCTCTTGGGAAAACTGGGTAAGAAAATAAACGTGCGGTGAGTTGATTGCAATCCACCATAACAATATAGATTCCCGTTGCAGTGTACCGTCAAAGAGGACGGTTCTCTCCCGTGTTAATGATTTACATACAGGAATATCAGCCATGACTATTGCTACAGCTAGCTTTTCTATTAACCTTGGTGCATACAAGCCACTGGCACTAGACCCTACCAATCCGAACCTCACTTGGGAGCAGCGGGAGACACTAAAAGCTAACATTGAGCTGTGCCGCGATGCGATCGTTTTCTTCACCGCTACAGGTGCTGCCAAAGGTCTGGGCGGTCACACCGGTGGTGCTTACGACACAGTGCCAGAGGTAGTCATCCTCGATGCATTTTTTCGGGGCGCACCAGATAAATTCGTGCCGATTTTCTTTGATGAGGCGGGACACCGCGTTGCCACGCAATACCTCATGGCTGTCTTGCACGGTGAGTTATCTGCTGAGAGTCTTGTTCATTACCGCGAAGCTGGTGCAAAACTGCCTGGACATCCTGAACTCGGACTGACGCCCGGAGTGAAGTTCAGTTCTGGACGGCTGGGACATGTATGGCCCTACATTAATGGTGTGGCACTGGCAAATCCGAATAAGGTGGTTATCTGCCTTGGATCTGATGGTTCGCAGCAGGAAGGCAATGATGCAGAAGCAGCACGTTTGGCGGTTGCCAAGAATCTGAATGTGAAGCTGATTATCGATGATAATGATGTTACGATCGCCGGACATCCTTCTGATTATCTGCCAGGTTTCAGCGTTGCCAAAACACTGGCAGGTCACGGGCTGAATGTCAATGAGGGAGATGGCGAGGACTTGGATGATTTGTATCGTCGGATCAGTCAAGCAGTAACGACTAACGGACCCGTCGCCTTGGTTAACAAGCGGAAAATGGCTGTAGGGATTGAAGGCATAGAAGGTTCAACGCATGGTCATGATGTTATCCCAGTGGACAAGGCGATCGCCTACTTGGAAAAGCGTGGACTCACCGATGCCGTCAGATATCTCAAGAGCATTCAAAAGCCCAAGAATAACTACACCTTCACAGGTTCCGGTGACAAATGGGATTCTAACCGCAACGTGTTTGGTGATGCGGTGGTATCCGTCCTCAGCCGCATGAGTGAAACAGAGCGCAAGGAAAAGGTAATATGTATCGATAGTGACCTCGAAGGCTCTTGCGGACTGAAGAAGATTCATGACGCCTATCCAGAAATCTTCATCAGTTCTGGCATTATGGAGAGAGGTAATTTCTCTGCCGCGGCCGGATTTGGCATGGAAAAAGGCAAGCAAGGGATCTTCGGCACCTTCAGCGCCTTCTTGGAAATGTGCATTTCAGAAATCACGATGGCGCGGCTGAACTACTCCAACGTCCTGTGTCACTTCTCTCACTCTGGCGTAGATGACATGGCGGATAATACCTGTCACTTCGGTATAAACAATATGTTTGCCGATAACGGGTTGGATGACGGTTACGAAACGCGGTTGTACTTCCCCGCAGACGCCGCGCAAATGAAAGCTTGCGTTGAAGCAATTTTCTTTGATCCAGGACTACGGTTTATTTTCTCCACCCGTTCCAAGACTCCAAACATTGTTGATGTCAATGGTAAAAACCTCTACGGCGAAGGTTACACCTTTGTTCCTGGCAAAGATGAAGTGGTGCGTGAAGGCACTGCTGGTTACATCGTTAGCTTTGGTGAGGCATTATACCGCGCGCTGGATGCCGTAGAACGCCTCAAACAGCAAGGAATTGACGTCGGCTTAATCAATAAGCCAACACTCAACGTCATTGACGAAGAAACGCTCGCGAAGGTTGGTAAAGCGCCCTTTGTATTGGTCGTTGAATCATTTAACCGCCGTACGGGATTGGGTAGCCGCTTTGGTACTTGGTTACTTGAGCGCGGACTGACACCAAAGTTCGCCCACCTCGGCACTCACAGAGAAGGCTGTGGCGGTTTATGGGAACAGTTCCCCCATCAGGGAATCGACCCTGAAGGCATCATCAACAAGGTGAAGGAACTGGTTGGGTGACATACTCCCACACTGACTGCAAGCAGTACAGTGTGGGCTTCTCAGCCAATCCAGCTATTGCTTAGGAGGCGCTGAGCTTTGTTTTAAGTCCACGGAATGCCCTACCGCAGACTAGAATTTCTTACCTTGTACCCTACAAATTTTACTGTCCTGGATGAGATGCTGGCTTATTTGCGCTATCGGACAAACCAATCGGTAATTTGCATTAATCAAGATGTGCCTACTTACTTCTATGCTGTGCAACGGAGTCGCTTACCAATAATCGCTTCGGCTACTGGACAGAGGCTTATCAGACACCAATACGGGTGAAGCAAACCATATACATTGTAGCAAACAAACACAGAGATTGGCGAAGAGTCGCCCACTCCACTCCCTTAACGAGTGGTAGCCGCTATTGGTCGGGAGTGGGACTCCTCACCGAGAAAGCCATTCATCCCAACACTGACCTGTCCCAGGTACAGTGTCGGGCTTCTGTCGGAGCAAGCTAACCGCATATCGTTGGTAGTTTGTAGTAATTTGAAGCTCCTCGTCCCGCTCATGGACGAGGATTTTTGTAGAAAATGAAATTAATCTAATTTTTCTGTCAAATAGATCACATTTATGTTACTTATTTAACGTCATTCATTGTAAGCTTTCATTCGTATGAGTAGTCCTTTACGTATCGCTACTTTCAACGCACAGAATCTCTTTGATCGTGCCGCCATCTTTGATATTAAGGACGGTGTAGAGAATCAAAAGCTACTAAATGACCTTGCTGAACTGCAACGTCAACTAGAACAAGAAGCTTACAATAAGCAGAAAATTTTCTCTCTGTTTAAAAGTTTAGAAGAATATATTGAAATCGCGGAAGATAGGGGAAGTTTATTTGAACGCGATCGCGACTCAGGTGCAATTGTCGGGGTGAGAGCAAACGGAGTAGACTCGTGGGACGGTCGTATAGTTTTTAAGCGTGCTAAATTTTCCGAGGAAACCCGGTCTAATACGGCAAGGGTCATCAATGAAATTGCAGCAGATGTGCAGTGCCTTGTGGAAATTGAGAACCGTCTAATACTCAAAGAGTTTTCCGACGAATTTCTCAATTCTCGTTTTGAATATTCAATGGCGATTGACGGTAACGACAAGCGGGGAATTGATGTTGGTTTGTTAAGTCGGTTCCCGATTGGAAATATCAGAACTCACATCTTCGATAAAGACTCCCGTGGTGAACCTCTTTTTGATCGAGACTGTCTTGAAGTGGAAGTTCTGCTTCCTGGTGACAGAAAGCTCACTATCTTATGCAATCACTTAAAAAGTAAAAGAAATGACAGCGCACCACGGCGTCAAGAGCAGGCAAATCGCGTCAGTGAAATTGTATCCAACTTTGATTTATCTCAAGACTTAGTCGTTGTTGCTGGTGATTTAAATGATACACCTAACAGTTCTACACTTGCGAAACTACTTAATACAGAAAATCTTTATGATGTTTTGGAAATATGGTTTCCCGATACAGCAGATAGATGGACGCACGCCTTTGGTAAGCAGCTAGATCAAATTGATTATTTACTTGTATCCCAGCCGTTGAGAGAAGCTTTAGTCAAAGCTTCTGTTGAACGGCGTGGTATGTTCAATCTTTCTCAATTAACAAATGGACGAGAACAGTCCTTCCCAACAGTAAAAGACCGTTCAACCGCAGCATCTGACCACGCAGCTGTTTGGGCAGAGTTCGATCTAGATATGCTTTAATTGCATCTGCATAGAATACACCCCTCGCTAACCTTCCCCAATGCCTTGGGGAGGGTTAGCGATCGCACGGGTGGGGTGCACGCTCACGGAGTACCGTTATAGTGCGGGATTTATAGCCCCTCAAACTCCCCATCAGTTAAATATCAAGAATGACCATCGCTGTCCAACCGTCATTCATTTTTTCTAATTGGAAAGGGTGTAGTGTAACAGCTTTGACATCTACTCGTTGTTGGTGGCGATCGCCCTCAAGCGTTTCTCCTTGAGTAATTGCGGTTAGCTGGTGTTTGCTATCTTTGTGTTCAAACTCAATTTGCTGTGCCCTTAGCAGCAGCAATTGTTCGCTGTCTTTGTAGTAGACCAGTTCTTGGAGAAAATTAAAGAGCAAAAGGTGAGAAAGAAGGGACGGGAGAAATGCCCAACGAACGGATTCAACTGATTAATTTCAGACAGGAGAAAGCGTCAAATTTGCTATTTCCCAAGCCAGCATTGCTATCGAGTTCCAACGTCACATGGACAGACATCCGTTTTGAGCTTCATCAGCAGCCCGAACATGGTACTGCCGAGCATCGTAACACGATGCATATTCTTGTTTCTGCCCTCTGCTCTTTCCTATCAGAACGATGGATAGAGGGACGCTTTCAGCAAGAATTCCGAACCTCAGGTGACACTTGCATCATTCCTGCTGGCACACTCCATTATTGCCAGTGGCAACAAGAAGCTCAGTTCATGTTTGTAGCACTCGAACCTACATTCTTGGCAAAAGTAGGACAGGAAATCGTCAATCCAGATTGTATCGAACTCATCCCTCACTTTGCTACAGTACGAGACTCCCTAATTTGCGGAGTTTTGCAAGGGTTGAGGCAGGAATTGGAATCTCAAAGCACTTGGGGCAGTTTATATGTGGATCAACTCAAAACAATGCTGGCGCTTCATCTATTACGAAAGTACTCCACCTGTACCCCACGCATTGCAGCTTACTCAGATGGTCTGCCTCCATACAAGCTGCGACAGGCGATTGACTATATCAACGACAACCTCAATCGAAAGTTGGGATTGGAGGCGATCGCAAATGAACTTGGCATGAGCCAGTACTACTTCTGCCGTCTATTCAAGCAATCAATGGGCATTGCTCCCTACCGATACCTCATGCAGCAGCGAATCGAACGGGCAAAGGAGTTGTTGAAACAGGGAGTAGCTATTGCCGATATTGCCCTGGAATGCGGTTTTGCAAACCAGCGTCACTTCTCAAAAGCATTTCGACAGTTCACAGGCACAACACCTAAGAAGTACCAAAGCAACCTGTAGAGCAATCTGTGATCGGCACCGCTCGACTTTTCTCTGTTCCTTGGCAGATTAGGTTTGTACCGCAACGGTGTAAAGCGCAGGATTTTGTTCAAACACTGCTTGAGAGCCGAGCGCTTTGAGTTGAGGTTTTGAAAATGCGGTTTTCCAGGCTTCTGAACTCTCCCAATGGGCAACATTAATAAATTGGAATCGCGCATTTGGATCAAGGCTGCGATGAAGTTTTGCGTCGATAAAACCTGGTTCATTCTTCATGAATTCGAGCGCTTCAGTCCAGACTTGGATGAACTGCTCTTCGCTGCCTTGTGGCACAGAGAATACATTAATCAGAACTACAGATGATTCCATAACTACGCTTTTGGGGAAGATAAAATAGTTTACTTAAGCAATGAGCCAGCACTAGGGTAAACCACCTGTAGCATGAAGGTTGTGCCCAGTCACATAGCTTGCCTTATCACTGACCAAAAACATCACTACATCTGCAACCTCGCCCGGTTCTGCCAATCGTCGCAGCGGCGACATCTGCGCCAACTGTGCTTGATCTTCAGATGAAATTGTGCCTTTGAAGTTTTCCGTTGTTGTTGGTCCAGGCATGACGGAATTCACAGTAATACCACGCTCGCCTAACTCTTTTGCCAACGCAAACGTAAACTGCTCAATCGCCGCTTTACTACCGGCTGTAACAGCTAAATTCGGTTGCGGTTGCACTGTGTAGGGGGTTGAGAACGTGACAATTCGTCCGCCCTGCGCCATGTGTTTTGCCGCTTCCTGCATTGCAAAGAAGTTGCCTTTGGCATTAAAGGCGAAGACATAATCAAACTCTTGTTCCGTAACTTCAGCAACAGGTTTTACAACTCTCGGTGCGCTACCACTAATTACGAGAATATCGAGTCTGTTAAACTGCTCAATCGTCTTGGTAAACAGTTGGCGAATGTCAGCCAGTTTTGTGAAGTCGGTTTGGAGGGCAAGTGCTTGTCCACCCAAGTTATGGATTTCGCCAACAAGTTCCTCTGCTTCATCTGCCTTGTGGGCATAGGTTATGACAACGGATGCGCCTTCCTTGGCTAGGCGTTGAGCAACGGCTCTGCCAATGCCAACAGATGCGCCTGTAATGATCGCCACTTTTCCTGATAAGTTTCCCATGATGTCTCCTGGTTTTTAATAGCCCTTGCAAGGAGCGACTGAGTATTAATCTCCATTGCGACTTCTAAATTTAGGACACAACTGTTGGGGCTGTCTCGTCAATTCTTGCCAAAAGGGGTCAAATCTTGCTTTTAGAGGTCATTTATAAAGTTGGTCTAAATATCAAGAATTACCATAGCCGTCCAACCGTCATTCGTTTTTTCCAATTGGAAAAGGTGTAAAGTCACAGCTTTGACATCTACCCGTTGTTCGTGGCGATCGCGATCCAGCTTTTCTCCTTGGAGTACAGCGGTTAGGTAGTGTTTTCCTTCTTTCTCCTCAAACTCAATTTGCTGCGATCGCAGCAGCAGGAGTTCGCTGTCTTTGTAGTAAACTAATTCTTGCAAAAAATTGAACAGCAAAAGGTCTAATTGGTCATCTTCTAAACTAAAGGTGCGCGTTTCCTTAAGTTCTATCGAGTCCAAATCTTCAATCATAGTGTTAATTGTTGCATCGCCCGCAGCTTTGAAAACCTCCTGTAAATCCTTTCCCCAAGCGCGAAAGGCAATATCAGCGGTGGCAACATCTTCCAAAAATTCATATGACATAAATAACAATTTCTTTAAGTAAATCTACATATCTGTTCTCTCATAGCCCCCCTTAAAAAGGGGGGTTGGGGGGATCTACTGCTCACACTTCTTTAACCGACCGAGAATTTCTGCTTTTCGTTCGTTCAACTGTTTACCAATAAAAACCAGTTCCGTCGCGTCTTGTTCAAATGGTTCCAATTCCCAACGACCAGCCACAAAATTAAACAGATAAATTCCTTCAGAAAAGCGAACAAATCCTTTTGCCCGAAATACGTCTATTTCCAAACTATCAGCAAATTCCGCAAAACATTGACGATTCAAAGTAGCAGAAGTTGTGTAGCTAAACGAATCAAATTCCAGTTGGTGAACGTGGTGCGGTGGTGGTTGCACGCGATCGCGCCCGATACCAAAAAGCAAATCCGGATCTACTTTACCCCGCACACTATGTAAAATCGAAGCAATTTCGTTAATGGAATTTAACTTTTTTTCTATTGCTTGCAACTCGCTTTCAGAAACTAAATCTACCTTGTTTAGGAGGATGGTATCTGCTGCTTCAATTTGTATCCGAGTTGTATGACCTACAGACGGATATTTCACCATTGCATCAGCGTCAATAACTGTAACTACCCCATCCAGCCGCACTCTTTGTAAACTTTCTTGAATATCAAAAACCAGTGCATCTGGTTCTGCAACTCCGGTTGTTTCCACCACCATCTGGTCTGGATCAACTGTATCAATAATTTCATTGACAGCAGCTTCAAACTCGCCCAGCAGAGAACAACACACGCAACCGCCACCCAGATCCGCCATCTCGACATTTTTGCCTTGAATGATTTTGGCATCAATCGCTATTTCGCCAAATTCGTTCATTAAAATCGCGATTTTTTTGGGGACAGTTTCGAGGATGTGACGCAGCAGCGTTGTTTTGCCGCTTCCTAACGGTCCTGTAATCACTGTAAGTGGTGTGCGTACTGCCATAACTTATTTGTTCTCTATTTTTGTTCTAAGATTGAAGTTTTCTTGTACAACTGACTGTCCAGCTTTCAACATCATTTCGGTTTTGTACTTCCTCCGAAGTCGCAATAGCTTGAACTTCATCAAAAAACACTTCAGAATTTGGCAGACGAATCGAAGTTGTTAAATCTTTCTTTATTTCCTCACTTAAATGTTTGTAAATTAAGCTCAAGTGGGGATTAAGAGCAAAGTTAGATTGTTTTTGTGAACTGCAACGTATGGTTTCTGATATCCTAGTAAGAATTGAATTCTGGTGAAATTGTACGAAGAGAGTCTTAGTAAATTCCTCTGTATATAAGAGCTTATCGACTTTTAAACTAAAACTTTGAACTTTCTGTGTTGCCTTTTCTATAAGTTCAGAAGGAGATTCATCGAGGGCGTATTCACCAGAGTAGATAGTGACATGAGGGGTGAAAGTTGGAGCGTCATACTCTTGTGCAAGAGTATCTATAATTTTTTGGAAAAATGCTTTGTCTTCTGCCGAGGGAATAAGCCAGAATGATACCTTAGTGTTCAAGCAGGACCTCCTTGCTCAGCATAACCTACCCCTTAATATTCCCAATCGGAGTGAAGCGTACCACGCGTTTGCTAATCCCAGCTAACTCAGCCGCTTCGATAACATCATCTACATTCTTGTATGCTGCACCGGCTTCCTCCGCCAATCCTTGGTAAGAGTTACTGCGGACATAAATGCCCCGACTTTCCATATCTTTCTTGAGGGTTTCCCCACGATAGGTTTTTCGTGCTTTTGCCCGACTCATTGTGCGTCCACTACCATGAGCAGTGCTGAAGAAAGTCTGATCACCGCTGGGTACACCGACTAATAAATATGAGCCGGTTTCCATACTACCGCCAATAATTACCGGCTGACCAATACTCTTATACCGTTCAGGAACATCTCCCATCCCAGGACCGAAGGCGCGAGTTGCACCCTTACGGTGTACAAGGAGCGATCGCTCTTTGCCATCTATAATATGACGCTCTAATTTCGCGGTATTGTGTGCCACATCATAAACCATCCGCATACCCAATTCCTCTGCCGAGTATCCAAAAATTTCCGAAAACACCTCCCGGACGCGGTGCAAGATGACTTGACGATTGGCAAAAGACATATTAATACCGCACTTCATCGCCGAAAAATATGCCTGACCTTCAGGAGAGTTGAAAGGCGCACAGGCTAATTCTCGGTCGAGAATTTTGATGCCGTATTTACTTTCCATAACTCTCAAAAAGGCTTGCAGATAGTCAGTTGCGACTTGATGACCAAAACCTCGACTACCGCAGTGGAACATCACCACCACCTGATTTGGCATGGTAATTCCCATACTCGCGGCTAATTCCTTATCAAAAATGTTTTCTGGTCGAGCAACTTGAATTTCTAGATAATGGTTACCAGACCCCAAAGTGCCGATTTGGTTAAACCCTCGGTCAATCGCCTTTTCACTAATTTTGGAAGAGTCAGCACCTTTAAGACATCCGTTTTCTTCCATCAGTGCCAAATCTTCTTCCCAACCATAGCCATTGCGGATACACCATTGTGCGCCCCCTTCAGCCACTTCGCGAAAATCATTCCGTGAAAGTTTCACAAAACCAGTGCTTCCTACCCCGGCGGGAACTCTTTGATAAAGCTTCTCTACAAGCTTTTTGATATCGGGTTTCACTTCATCGTAAGTCAGGTTGGTGACCAACAAGCGCATACCGCAATTGATATCGAAACCGATACCGCCAGGAGAAATGACTCCCCCTTCCTCTATATCCATCGCCGCCACGCCACCGATGGGAAAACCATAACCAAAGTGTCCGTCAGGCATACATAAGGCATACTTGGTTATCCCTGGAAGTGTCGCTACGTTGGTTACTTGGTCATAAACAGCTTCGTCCAAATCCTCAATTAACTTTTCTGTTGCATAAATTCGGGCGGGAACGCGCATCCCTTGTTTATAGGAAACCGGAATTTCCCAGATTGTGTCAGAGATTTTGTTTAAAAATTCTTTAATAGCCATTTTAATACCCCAGTTCTTAGCTATTTTGCCGGGTACTTCCGCCCATACACTGTTCGATATAGATTTGAGGATAACGTCACTGCTTTCGGGAAACCTCTGCCTAAAGGAGATGCTGTACTGTTGAGTCAGCCTGTCAGCGGGAATACAAAAAAGCTGGGTCTTTGTGCTTTATGTGAAATGCAAATCATTGGTGGCAGACTTATCTTAGTACATGATTCCATAAGTTCATAGCGAAAACTTGAATGACTACTCAAACCCTCTCTACAACCCTGCTTAGCCCTTTTGATTTGGGAGGGTTGACCCTCAAAAACAGAGTGGTAATGGCTCCCCTGACTCGAGCTCGCGCAGGCAAGGAGCGTATACCCAACGCCCTGATGGCGGAGTATTACGCTCAACGGGCAACAGTAGGTTTGATGATTGCGGAAGCTACCGTAATCTCGAAACAGGCTAATGGTTGGGTAAATAGCCCTGGTATTTATTCAGACGAACAAGCGCAAGCCTGGAAGCAGGTTGTGGATGCAGTGCATACTCGCATGACGCCGTTTTTTCTACAGCTTTGGCATATGGGGCGAGCTAGTCACAGTAGTTTTCAGGAAAATGGTCAACTACCGGTTTCCGCTTCTGCTGTGAAGCTGAATGGAGATTACATTCACACTCCGATTGGCAAACAACCCTACGAAACTCCCCGAGCCTTAGAGACGAACGAAATCCCTCTAGTGGTGGAGGATTATCGTCGCGCAGCCCAGCGCGCAAAAGATGCTGGTTTTGATGGAGTGGAAATTCATGCAGCTAACGGCTATTTAATCGATCAGTTTCTGCAATCTAAGACCAACCATCGGACAGACCAATATGGTGGTAGCCTTGAGAATCGCTATCGTTTTCTCAAAGAAATTGTGGAGGCTATCTTGACTGTATGGCCTGCTAACCGAGTAGGAGTGAAGCTGTCTCCAAATGGCAATTATAATGACATGGGTTCACCAGATTTCCGGGAAACCTTTCTTTATGTCGCCCAGCAGTTGAATGCTTACGGTCTAGCTTACTTGCATATAGTAGATGGACTAGGATTTGGCTTTCACGAGTTGGGAGAGCCGATGACGTTGGCTGAATTTCGCTCTGTGTTTACAGGTCCGCTTATAGGTAACTGTGGCTATACACAAGAAACCGCCGAAGCCGCAATCAAGGATGGTAGTGCTGATTTGATTGCCTTTGGGCGACCCATAATTAGCAATCCGGATTTAGTTGAGCGTTTTACCAATGGCTGGCCTCTAAATCCACCACCCGATCCAAGTATCTGGTATTCTTTTGACAAAGAAGGCTACACTGATTTTCCGACTTACGCCTGAATTCTAGTAGTTCAAGCTGAATCGACAAAGCCGTCTGTTAGTTGCTAATAGTTAATGGTTCATGGCAGTACAGCAATTAGCAATGAGCCATTAGCAACAAAAGCCCAGTGACCTTTTGTCACTTGGAATACAAAAAAGCTGGGCTTTTGTGCTTTGTGTGATGCGAGCGCCCCACGAGGGGGAAGTCAAAACCATAAGGTAAGAAGTCAAAAGTATTAAGCCTCCTCGCAACTTTTGAAAGAAGCACATTTTTATTAGCTTTGTGAAATGCTTGCTATATAAGGGTTATAAAATGTGCATCTTAGGAGCATTTTTTTGTAGTAGCTGCAAAGTCAAAAAGTAGCATGAAATCTGAACGACTCTCAGCCATTAATCTGGCAAGCGGAAAACTTGTTCCGATCGCCTGCAAGCCACCAATTTTGTCTAGTATCAGAACAAACTGGGACGGTATTGTGGTTGAATATCATCATTTACCACCCGCTGAGACTCCAGAGCTTTGCTTGCAGCAGCACAGCATCAGTATCATGCTTGGTCATGAATATCAAATTGACTGGCGACTAGCAGGCGGACGGTTACACAGCGCCCAGATGAGAAGAGGTGAAATTGGTATCACTCCAAAAGGCTTTCAGACACAAGCTCGCTGGTATCAGGATGTCGAATTTCTTCTGGTGTCTGTCAATTCCAGTCTATTTAAGAGAGTAGCAGATGATGTGGTTGATGTTGAACTCATACCACACCGGGGAGTAAGCGACCCGCAAATTTTTCACCTGGGAATGGCGCTGAAAGCGGAACTGGAAGCAGGATGTCCATCTGGTAAACTTTACGGTGAATCCGTTGCTACAGCTGTTGCAGCTCATCTCCTCAAAACCTATTCTGTATCACCGCAACTCATTCCACCTGAGCTTAATCTTTCTGAGCGACAACTGCGACAGGTAATCGATTATATTTATGACAACCTAGCACTGGATTTAACTCTGCCAGAATTGGCTGTGCTGGTGAACATGAGTTCCTATTCATTCTGTCGTTGGTTCAAACGCTCAATGGGGCTGACTCCACATCAATATATAATTCAACGTCGCATCGAGCGTGCCAAATTTTTACTCACTTATACTCAGTTACCTATTGTTGAAATTGCCCTTTACGTTGGCTGTTCTAGCCAAAGCAATTTTACAGCTTTGTTTCGCAAGCTGGTAGGAATTACACCCAAGGCATACAGAGAAATATTGTAAGTCGGCTTTCTAAAACTGAAGATAGTTTTTAGTAAGGGCGAAGAGCGCTTATTACGAACTGTAATTTTGCTAGTTTGCAAGATTTCAACATTAAAGAGCGCAAGTTTTCAGAAGACAAGAGGCTTACTCGCAACTTATCCTCAGGCTAGCGATGAACTAATACCAATTCGCCAAAATCAAGCAACAGATGCAAACCTTAAAATTTAGATGGCATCTGACTTTCTTAATTTTAAATTTTGAATTTTGAATTTTGAATTGGTATAACGACTCTTGGTGAGAGAAACCCTAATGACCAAACAACTTGACTTAAATGATTACAAACAGGGAATAGCAGATTTATACAACCGCAGAAGCCAAACTTATGATGATAGCGAGTGGCATTTGCGAATTTGTCAACATCTCCTTGAATATTCCCACGTCAGTTCCGGACAGCATATTTTGGATATTGGAACGGGTACAGGTCACCTTGCAATTGAAGCAGCTCGAATCGTTGGAGATGGTGGTCGAGTTATTGGTGTAGATATTTCTAGCGGAATGTTGGAGTTGGCGAGATGTAAGGTTGAAGCATTAGGTCTAAGCAATGTTAAGTTTCTACTAGCCGATGCTGAATCGCTCAATTTTTCTGCCAATAGTTTTGACCAAATTTTGTGTGCAAATACATTTCTTTGGATAGAGGACAAAGAAGCCACATTGCATATTTGGCATTTATTTCTCAAACCTGGTGGGGTAATTGGCATTCATACACCTGCGGATACTACGTATGTCGGATACGTTGTTTTGCGGGAGGTCTTTGAAAAGTACGGTGTTTTGCTAGAGGCTAGTAATCGAATCGGCACACTTGAAATGTGTCAAAGTCTATTCGTGGACGCTGGCTTTGAAGTGATAGAAATCAAGACTGAGCAGCATGGTAACTACATTAATTTAGAACAGGCAAAAGCAACATGGGAAGGAATTTCTCGTCCACCCCTTGCAAAATATCGAAATCTCTCCTCAAAGCTTTCCTCAGAGCAGTTAGTAAAAGCTAAAGCTGAATTTGAGGCAAAATTAGAGGCACTCCAAACCGAACAAGGAGTGTGGGATGAACTCACTAGCTGGTATATCCTGGGTCGAAAACCAGAAACCGAAACCTTAAACAGTGGCGAAAGCGCAACCTAACACTTTGTTAAAGCCGACTAACGAAAACCCTTGGTGCGCTTGCTTGTTCAAGTTGGCTTGCCATCAGTTACCTGGGTCTTTGTCCAAAACCATGCAATTCGGGCAATAAAAATCTTATGCATAACAGCCAATACGAGCAACAATACAAAAAAGAAGTCATTGATTTCTTTAACAGCAGAACAAGCTACGACAACGATTACACCATTCGTCGCGCTGTTCCGCTACTAGAGCTAGTTCCTCTACAAAAGGGACAAAAAGTATTAGATTTGGCAACTGGCACAGGTATCATTGCTATTGCGGCTGCACAAATTCTCGGCTCTGAAGGAAAAGTAATTGGAGTGGATTTTTCTTCAGGAATGCTCAAGCAAGCACAACATAAAATTGAGGAATTAGGCTTACAAAATATCGAGCTAATTGAAGCAGACGCAGAGTATATAGACTTTGATGATGAGAGTTTTGATGTAATTCTTTGTTCCACAGCGATAGTTTATTTCACAGATATTCCTGCTACTCTACACAAGTGGTATCGTTTTCTCAAGAAAGGGGGAGTTTTGGGATTTTCTTGTTGCTCTCAGGAATCTTGTGAAGCACCACTCATCATTGCAACTTGTGCCAAATATGGTATTTCTATTGTCAACATCAACGAGCCAACAGGTACTCCCCAAAAGTGTCAAAATATGCTAAAAGAAGCTGGGTTTCAAGATATTGAAGTGAAGTCTCAACAACTTGGTTTTTACCGTAGCCTTGAGCAAGCGAGAGAATGGAATGGAGGATGGTTTCATCCTAGAGAAAATCCCTTGTCACAGGTGTCATCAAAGCAAATGGAAGAATTGAAAGCCGAGTACCGTCAACAAATTGAGGCGATGACAACCGAGGAAGGTATTTGGTATGAAAATATGACTTTTTTCGTAACTGCTTACAAGTGAGAGGTTTGTAGTAAGCGCTTAAGCGCTCACTACGAAATAATTTGTGAAGATAAATAAGTATAAAAAATAAGAACATAAAATAGGAGAATAATTTAAATGCCAGATAAACCAAAGCTCGACGATTACAAACAGCAAGTAGCTGATTTTTACAATAATAGAACTGACTATGACAGTAGTGAATTAGCCTATAGACGCGCTATTCCTTTAGTCGAATTAGCTCAACTACAAAAAGGACAAAAAATATTAGATGTCGCCACTGGCACGGGTATTGTCGCTATAGCTGCCGCTGAAATCGTGGGGAATGAAGGCAAAGTTATCGGTGTAGATATTGCGTCAGTTTTTTTGAATCAAGCACAACAAAAGATAGAAGCAGCAGGGTTAAAAAATATCGAATTAATTGAGGCAGATGCAGAATATATCAATTTTGACGAGAATAGCTTTGATGCAATCTTTTGTTCTTCAGCGATTGTATTGTTTACTGATATTCCTGCAATTTTTCACAAATGGTATCGCTGGCTTAAACCCGGTGGAATTGTTGCTTTTCATGCTTGGGGGGAAACTTCTTTTATGACACCCGTAATTATTAAAGCCTGCGCTAAATATGGAGTTTCACTACCAAATATCCATGAACCACTTGGTACACCCCAAAGGTGTGAAAAGCTGTTACAACAGCCTGGGTTTCAAAATATCGAAGTTAAAACTGAACAGTTAGGTAAATATCTTAGCGTTGATGATGCGAAAAAGTGGTGGAATGGTGGCTGGCTTCACCCCAAGAATCCATTGTTGGAATTATCAACCGAGAAAATGGAAGAAATTAAGGCTGAATATGCAAAAGAAGTTGAAGTTTTAGCAACAGAGCAAGGTGTTTTGCTGGATATTACAACATTTTTTGTGCTGGCTAGGAAGTGAGGATAAACTACAATCTAACTTCCCAATCTATTAAGCCAATTAACCAAATCAGCCTCAGTTGTAAAATCTAGCAAAGCTTCACCCAAGTCCTCCAACTGTGCAAGCGACAACTCCTGAATTTGAGACTGTAACTCAGGGGTAACAGTGCCAAGCCGACGAGTTAGTTGACGCATAACTAGCCTCAGTTCTGATTGCCTTCCTTTCTCTCTCCCTTCTTGGAGAATTTCTTGATAGATCACAGATTCTCTCATGTCTTCTCTCCTAAAAAGCTGACGAATGAGTTCTTGGTCAAACACCAACCCTTCGCGTCAGAAGAATACCTATTTTTTAACCGCACGAGGCAAGAGAGGACACAGAGACAGGAGTAAATTATTATAGGTTATCTTAGACCGGGAAGGGAGTAATTGAGTCATTGTCCGCTGCAGATAAAAAGACTTGGAGCATCATGACTCCAAGTCTCAAGCTGCTAAAGCTGATGAAGGAAGGCTACAGCGTCAAAGATTGAGCATCTGTCTCAATCAACTTCGCTAAATCCTGCAAGAACGCCGCCGCATGAGCACCGTAAATAATCCGGTGGTCACAGGTAATATTGACCTGCATCTGTTGCTTGACGCCAAATAGACCATCGGCTGTGGCGACGACTTGCGGACGAGATGCCCCAATTGCCAAAATCGAACCTTGTCCGGGTGGTAGAATTGCATCAAATCTATCTACGCCGAACATTCCCAAGTTTGTTACTGTAAAGGTGCCGCTGTTGTACTCTTCTGGTTGCAGCTTTTTGGCTCTGGCGCGCTCAACTAAGGACTTCCAATCGCGCGACAGAGAATATATATCCATATTGTCTGCATTCTGCAACACTGGTGTGATCAATCCTCCATCATCCATTGCCACTGCCACGGCAACATTAATATTAGAGTGGTAGACAATTCCTTGTTCTGAGTAACTGGCATTAAGCAGGGGATGTTTTTGCAACGTCACCGCTACCGCTTTTGCAAGTAGCGCTGTCATCGTCACGCCTTTAGACTTAATCTGTTTATAAAGCTTGTCTAGCGCATCTGTGGTAATTGTGTAACCTATATGAATTACAGGCACGGAAAGGCTGGCTACCATGTTCCGCGCTACGGCATTTTGCAAGGTCGTTAAAGGCACTATTTGACCCGGAACTGCGGTGGTGACTGGCGCGGGTGCTGGTGCTGGAGCAACTTTTGTAGGTGTAGGTGCAACTGGGGTAATAGTTGGTGCTGGTTGTGGAGATGCCACTGGGGTAACTGTGGCAGGTTGTTTGCTAGATTTTCCAGCAGCTGCTTCTACATCTTCGGCGACAATGCGACCGTAGGGACCACTACCAGAAATGCCACTCAAATCAACTTTCAGTTCCTTGGCTAACTTGCGGGCGCGGGGTGAAGCTACAAGCCGCCCATTTGTACGGCTCGTTCCGTTTTGAGAAGCAGCAGGGGTTGCGACTGTGGTTGTTTCTGCTATTTTTCCAGAAGTGGCAGCAGTTGCTTGTTGTTGAGCAGGACTACTTCCAGAATTGGCTTGTTGGATCGCAGTTTCGATTTCAGCTTCGGTTTCTGCTAACAAGGCGATCGCAGCTCCAACGGAGGCTGTTTCACCAGCTTGCACAAGGATTGTGGCAACATATCCTTCATAAAAGGATTCCACATCCATATCTGCCTTATCTGACTCGACAACCACCACTGTTTCGCCTTTTTCCACTTTGTCTCCAGGTGATTTTACCCAGGAGACGATTTTACCTTCGGTCATGGTGGAACTTAGCGCCGGCATAAATACTTCGTAAATGCTCATATGGGTGGTTTGGTGAATCGAGAATTAATGGACTTTTACAGCTAGTGTCAGATTGCATTGTATCTTGACCTAGCTCCCTTCGGGGGAGGGTATCGAGGAACAAAGGTGTAGGATGTAGGGCAATAATTTTTAAATTTTGAAAAGAAAATAGTAAATGACATTCTTATTTTTCCTGATACCCTGACACCCCTACATCCTTACCCCTAATTTACCTAGATGCGAGGAACTATATTAAGACCACAAGGTCTATAAGTTTGTATTGCTGATCACGGCTGATCAAATTTTGAATTCCACTCAAAAGCAAGAAGATGAAGGACGCTACCTCAATCTAAAATTCAAAATTGATATTTAGCCTGTTTCAATTAACTGTTAAATTTTATGTCGCCAAAGTTGAAGTGGTTTCTGATTGTGGTAGTTAGTATATTTGCCACCGCTGCCACTGGTGTTTACATCACCCAGCGTCAAACGACTGAAGCGGTTTCTGATACGAGCAATGGACAACCGCCGCAGTTTTCCGATGTGAACCTAACAGAGGAGATTGTCAACCCGGAGCGAGCCAATTATAATCCTGTACCTCTAGAAAAAATCAACTCTCCTCTGCAAGGCAGCGATCCTGCTAATCTTGCCCTTAATGCCTTTGATGAGGTGGGCTCAACGCGAGCAACTCGCAGGGTTGAAGTATTTTATCCGCTGCCAAATCAAGCATTTGTGACGATTACACAAATAGAGCCAGCAAACAATTCTCTCAAAGCAGTTAAATATCGAGTGGAACTAGCAACCTTTGGGCGATCGCTTTTGATGAACTCGCCTCGTGTGTGGCAAATTGTTTGGGCTGGCTCCCAGGTACAATGTATACCTGGAAGTAGCGTCAGCACAAAACAGCCAACCCAAACCTGTCAGTAGTTATTTGTCACTAGTGCAGCGGGCTTGGAAATCATCCAACTGTTAAAAAGACACAAAAAGCTTATGTGATTAACACTTGCGCCTTGTAACAATTGTACTAGTCATGAATCATTGGTAAGAACCAAGGACAATTAGACTTTGGACAAATTTAAATCAAATTTAAATATCGCCGCGAATTTCTTCTACAACACCATCACGTAGCACAACTTCTACTTGTAGTTTGCTTATCAAGTTATCACCTGGTTCCACGTGGAAAAAGCTTTCCATTTGGAATTGGTTAACTTCCTCATCTAACTGTAGAAGCTGTACTTGCTGGAGATTTTGTAGACTTTGGTTTTTCTGTTCCAGGAGTTCGCTTTTCTTTTGATTAACTTGAACTTGGATATTCTCAATTTGTTGCAGGGTTTGGGGACCAGGTGGTTGCAGACTCTGCTTTTGAATTGCTGAAATCGCTCGCTGTCCTTCATTGTCTAGTTGTTGCAACTGCTGGTCAATTTGATTAATTTGAGCTTGCAGTTGCTGCTGCACTTCCTCTTTCCACAGGGGAGTGACAATCGCCTTGACGTTAACGCCGCGTTTTAGGAGCAGTTGTTGAGGTTTGGAGAGGTTCATCATAGATGTTTCACGTTCACTCTATAGTTTGCAGGTGAAATAATTAGGCAAATATGCCGTTAATAATATCGCGATAGCGCTCCATCACCACGTGTCGCCTAATTTTCAAGGTTTGTGTCATCAAGCCATTTTCTACTGAAAACGGCTCCAGAATCAGCTTGAACGGACCAATGCGGTCATCCGGTCGATAGCCTGGACGATTTTGCACTTCCCGATTCAATTCTTGCCGAAATAAATCCTGAATTATTTTACTCTCCACGCTGACTTGCGTTTTGTTTGCTGAGTCCTCCTTATTTTGTTCTTTGGCGGCTTCATCTGGTAGACGTAGATGCAGATTCTGAGTTTCGGCCCATTTTTCCAGGGCTTCCAAATTGGGGACAATCAATGCACCGATACTGCGTTGGTCTTGTCCAACAAGCATTATCTGATCTATGTAGGGCGATCGCAAACACGCATCTTCAATTGGCTGCGGCTCGATATTTTCCCCATTGGTTAATACAATCGTATCTTTTGCCCGTCCGGTTAGTACCAAATCATTTTGCGGTGTCACCCAACCCAAATCCCCGCTATCAAACCAACCATCCGCGTCAATTGCTTTCGCTGTTGCTTCGGGGTTTTGGTAATAGCCTTGCATAATTTGTGGTCCTCGCAGCATCACCAAACCTCGCTCCCCGACTGGCAAAGGTTTACGAGTCTCAGGATCTACTATTTTCGTTTCTGTACTCGGTATTGGTTGCCCAACTGAACCACGTAAATTGCGCCAATAACGACGCCCATGAGTCACAGGAGAAGTTTCCGTTAAGCCATAGCCCTGCAAAATCTCCACACCAATAATTTCAAAAAAGTCATCTATGTGCTTGGGAAGCGCACCACCACCGCTAAACATTTGCTTGATTCTCCCCCCTGTTGCTTCCTGTACCTTGGCATAAACAAGTCGTTCTCCCAAAGCATGGAGTGGGAACAAAGCAGTTGCTTGCATACGAGCTGCCAATTGCTCAAATATTGAGGGGTTGAGATTTGTTAAACTCAATCCTTGGGCAATTCGCTGCGCTTTGATATACTTTTCGCTAACGCCCAAAAAGTAGTTTATCAAACGTTGCTTATTTTCAGGTTGTTCGCGGAACTGCTTTTGCACTCCCTCATAAATTGATTCCAATAAGCGCGGCACACATACCACATAATGGGGTTTAAATTCTTTCAAATCCCGTTTGATAGAGCGCAAATTCGTGTAAATTTGCGTACAACCTTGAGAAAGTAAGAAATACTCGCAACTGCGTTCGTAAACATGCCACGTAGGGAGGATGCTAAGAGCCATGTCTCCCACTTGCGGTTGCACAACTGCCCCAAGCGCTAAAATTTGATGCATCAAATTCCTATGAGAAAGCATTGCGCCTTTGGGTTTACCCGTCGTGCCAGAAGTATACATTAGGGTTGCCAGAGTGTCGGGCTTGTGCTCTACTGGTTCTAAAGTATGGTTTGCCGCTATTTCCATCAACTGAGTGAAGTTGACTATTCTCAGGGTTTCGTCTGTTGGTGGTGCTTCATCGCAAAGCAAAATCACCAGTTGAATTGGCAGATCATCAAGACGTGGTCTAAGCTTGTTGAAAGTTTTCAAATCTTCCACAACAACCGCTCTGCTACCACTATTTCCCAAGATAAATATAAGTTCTTCCCGTTCTGCCTGGGAACTACGCACTGCATGAACTGCCCCAGCAGTCATAATACCTTGATCTGCAATGAACCACCGGGGACTGTTATCCGAAATCAGGGAGACGTGTTCTCCTGCTTTCACCCCTAATGCTTGCAATCCAGCAGCAAATTGTTGAATTTTTTGAAAGAGTTGCGTATATGTAATCACAACTTCTGGTTTAGCATGAGGATCGCGGAGGGCGACAGTATCACCAAATCGCTTTGCTACCAACGGCCAAATTTCTGGTAGCGACTTTAGATTAGAGTAATCCGCTAAACGCTGTAATTCCTGGCGCTCTCGCTCAGTAAGATTAGATAATATTGCAGAAATACCGTATGTTTTCGACATTACACATCTCCTAAATACACATTTGTTATCTTTCCAGCATATTCCGATATGTGGATAAAATAGGTGATTGTAAATGACACATTTGCTTCTGTCTATAGCAATTTTCAAAAGTTCATGAAACTATATATTGAGAAAAGTTTATGCTATAGTTAATTTATCTAAGATAGAAGCAATGTAAAAGTTTGCTTCCAAGTCGTTGCAGGAATTTTACTTTTGACTTGAAGCACTGAGCACCTAATTTGTAAAAGAAAGAGATGACCTATGCGTTTGATGGATATTCTACTCTTAACGCTGATCAATGTTGCTGGCTGTCTTGTGTTTCCCAAGCTTCTATCTTTCATTCTGGCTGTGAAAAATAGATGTAATCAGTTATCGCCAACTTCAACAATACAGACAAAACAGAATAACAAAACTGAAATTACCAGTTTTCCATATTGTACAACTTACACCTTGACAAAAAGTTCATTTTGTAAATTTTATCCTAGTTTTTGTGATAGGTGTTCCCCTGGTTAATAAGCTTCAATGTTTAGTTAACCTCTTGCAAAAGTCATTTTTGTGAAACCACAAATGCACACAGATGCACACAGATAAATTATCTGCGTGCATCTGCGCTTACTGAGATCTTGCAAGAGTTGGAACAGTGAGGAGGCGAAGCCTCCAAACCCTCGTTACCAGGTTCAACCTGGTAACGAAATATTAGAGCCTCTGGCTCTTGTTGCGTGCAAGATCTGAACTTAGAAACATTTATTTATCATACTTTTGATATAAGTCTTTTGATAATTAATAACTGATTGGGCTATTTATAAAGTACTCATAAACTCTATGGTTAGAGTAAGAAAATTTTATATTAACAGTAACTTATAGACAAAATAAGAAAATCCAATTTTTCTTTTCACTCGTTTTAATGAATTTTCTGTAAAAATAATAAAATATAAAAAGCATCTTTATGAAGAGGGGAATTATCTATGGGTTTGATGGAAGGTCTACTCCTAACGTTGATAAACGCTGTCGCTTGCCTTGCATTTCCCAAATTACTGTCTGTCATTTTAACTTTCAAAAATCAACGCACTGAAGCAGCAGTACAGACTACGGTGTCCTCAAACAATGCAAAATCTAAGGTGCCAAGTTTTCCCTATTAAATAAGAAATAAGCAACTGCAAATGCACACAAACGATTTTGTGTGCATTTGTGTCTATCTGTAATTATTTTTTAATCTGATTCAGATCAACCCAGTTTTTGTGGGAAACTGGGTTTTTAATTGCAAAAAAATCGGTGTACAGTCCAACAGAGACTTGTGCATCTTTGAGATTGGCACGGCGATGGAAAAAGTAAAATCGTTTAAACCGCTGAACTTATTTGAATACGAACAGTTAGCTACTAAGTGCTTGTCTCAAATGGCTTTGGACTACTATGCTAGCGGTGCTTGGGATGAAGTGACATTGCGGGATAACCGGGCTGCTTTTGAAAGATTTAAGCTTCGTCCGCGAGTGCTAGTAGATGTGAGCGATCGCAACCTAGCAACCAAAGTCTTAGGTCAACCGCTGCAAATGCCTTTGTTTATTGCTCCGATGGCATTTCAATGTCTTGCCAATCCACAAGGAGAAGTTGCGACGGCAAGAGCAGCAGCATCGGCTGGTGTTGGCATGGTGTTGAGTACTCTTTCTACCAAGAGTATAGAGGAAGTGGCGACAGTAAGTCACGACACAAATCTTCATACTCCCCAATGGTTCCAGCTTTACATTCACAAAGACAGGGGATTAACTCGTGCTTTGGTAGAAAGGGCTTATGCTGCGGGGTACAAAGCACTTTGTATCACTGTAGACGCTCCTCTTTTAGGACGGCGGGAACGAGATAAGCGTAATGAGTTTGCTTTGCCAGTAGGCATGGAACTTGCTAATTTTACAAATTTATCAGGGTTAAACATTCCCCACGAAGAAGGGGAATCTGGATTGTTTACTTATGTTGCCGAGCAACTCAACTCTGCGGTAACGTGGGATGATTTGGAATGGTTTCAGTCTTTATGTCCGCTCCCCTTGGTACTCAAAGGAATTTTACGGGGAGATGATGCTGCTCGTGCCGTGGAGTGTGGAGCCAAGGCAATTATTGTATCTAATCATGGTGGTCGTCAATTAGATGGAGCGATCGCATCTCTTGACGCTTTAGCTGAAGTGGTAGAAGCTGTGGATGGACGCGCTGAAGTATTGTTGGATGGAGGTATTCGTAGAGGTACTGATATTCTTAAAGCCCTTGCATTGGGAGCAAAAGCAGTGCTTGTGGGACGTCCTGTGTTGTGGGGATTAGCCGTAGCAGGAGAAGCTGGTGTTGCTCATGCGATCGAAATTCTTCGAGATGAGCTAGATGTGGCTATGGCGCTAAGTGGTTGTGCGTGTTTGGGACAGATTGACTCTAGTTTGTTGTTTCGCGAAAACCACCGGTATGCATAATAAATGCGCTGGGTTAGTGGGATAAAAATTTTAGGGTAATTTTACTCAATTGGACTCTTTTTTAATCAAGGGCAAACTGCGGAACATCAAGAAATAGTAGTTTTAATCAAAAAAATTCAGCAAGGTTAGATTAACGAGAGTAGGACTTACGCACTGTACAAAAAGATTGGACTGGTGCATAACGTGCGCGAACGCGTGGAAACATTGTCTGTATCTGCGGATCAATTGCACTGCGGCGGCAAAATGCTTGACTCTATCTACAATCCACGTTCATCTTCCGCAGCGTGCATAAGTTGATTTCACTTACACCTAGATAAGAACTAGAAGGAGGGCTTATGTCCTCGCTAGTTCAAAACCCCGACTTTATTGAGGTTATTTATGCCTACTATGGTATTTACCACAAAATCAAAATTTTGTCAATGCGTAAGTTCTAGAGAGTTTGGCGATCGCATCCCAAACATTACCAGAGGTGGGCAGTTCCTTTCTCTGTCAGAGAATGTCTGAGAAGTTAAAAATGTCATGCTGAACGAAGAAGTCTTGGGCGATCGCCTAAGGAAGAAGTCAGGATTGACAAACTGAACTGAAATAGGACTTACGCACTGTACAAAGAGGACATCATGGAACGGAATTTGGTCATTCCAGGCTTTTGACAATTATTGCCACATGGGTGGTGATTGCCCAAGGGGCAGTGGGCGGAGCGCAATCGGGGTCAAGATGATCGAAAAATCAGGTTTTAATGCCTCAAACCCATACCTCATATTTCCTATTTCCTGGCGTAAGTCCTATGAAAATGAAAATCTAAGTCACAGGCTGATGCTTGTTACTTGCTGCTACTAACGGAGGATACGATGTTTGGGGTATCTATGCGTTTGAACTTGTTTCAAAATTTAGGAATAGCTTTTTGTAGTATATTTGTATTAAATACGAATTGCGCCTTGGCTCAAATCGTCCCAGACGGCACTCTTCCAAATAATTCCATTATCAACATCAATGGAAACACTTTCAACATTACAGGTGGAACACAAGCAGGCGGTAATCTGTTCCATAGTTTCAAAGATTTCTCTGTTCCCACTGGTGGCGAAGCTTTCTTTAACAATGCGGTTGACATTGGGAACATCATTAGTCGTGTCACAGGTGGGTCAGTTTCTAATATTGATGGATTGATCCGTACCTTAGGTAGAGCAAACTTATTTCTAATGAATCCCAATGGAATTGTATTTGGACAAAATGCCCAATTAAACATTGGCGGCTCTTTTTTTGCAAGTACGGCTAGTAGCCTGAAATTTGCTGATGGCACAGAGTTTAGAACAGACGGTACGCAAACAGCACCATTGCTGACTATAAGTGTTCCAATAGGTTTGCAATTTGGGGCAAATCCAGGCAGTATTACCAACTCCTCCCGTGCCGCCAACAGCAGTGGTGAAATCGTTGGGTTATCTGTGGAGCCGGGAGCAACTTTAGGGCTTGTTGGTGGGGAAGTGGCTGTAGCAGGTGGACATCTAACTTCCCTTGGAGGCAGAGTTGAGTTAGGTAGCGTTGGGGCAAACAATACTGTCAGTCTGACATCAACAAATCCCGGGTGGTTGTTGGGTTATCAAGGCATCACTAATTTTCAGAATGTTCGCCTGACTGATGCTGCCAACATCGCAGTTAATGGTGACGGCAGAGGAAGTATCGCCATGAACGGCAACAATATTGATATTCTCTCCAAAAGTAAGATCACGGCTGGTATCAACGGGGGTTTCCAATTCTCGGGAACTCAAGCGGGAGAGATCGCACTCAATGCCAGTGGTAAGGTGACAGTATCGGATGGTGCTACCATAACTGCCCATAGCTTTGGACAGGGAAATGCAGGCAATATAGGGATGACAGCCGCCGATGCTATTTCCATCAGTGATGCAGGCACTGGTATGGGTAGCCAAGTGTTTCCTGGCGCAGTCGGCAGTAGCGGCACGATTACCCTGAAAGCACCAAATTTGACCGTATCAGATGGTGCCACTATAGATGCCAGCTTACAGGGAACAGGTAACGGGGGCAAGATTGCCATTGATGCAGGCAGGGTATCTGTATCAAATGGTGCCACCATAGTTGCCAACACCTTTGCACAGGGAAATGCAGGCAATATAGGAATGACTGCCAGCGATGCTATCTCAATAACTGGAAAAAACACGGCTGTGGGTAGCCAAGTGTTGGGCAACGCAAAAGGCAATGCTGGTGCGATTACCCTGAATGCACCCAAGGTAACAGTATCAAATGGTGCCAACATACTTGCCAACACCTCTGGGCAGGGAAATGCAGGCAATATAGGAATGACTGCCACCGATGCCATCTCAATAGATGGAAAAGACACAGGTGTGGGTAGCCAAGTCTTAACCACGGGCGCGGTAGGCAACGGCGGCACGATAAGCCTGAAAGCACCAAACGTAATCGTATCAAATGGTGGCGTTGTGGTCGCCAACTTGGAGGGAACAGGTGAGGGAGGCAAGATTGCCATTGATGCAGCAAAGGTGTCTTTATTAAATGGTGCTACCATCGGTGCAAATACCTCTGGCGGGGGAAATGCAGGCAGCATAGGAATTATCGCCACTGATGCCATCTCAATAGATGGAAAAGACACGGGTGTGGGTAGCCAAGTGTTAACCACGGGTGCGGTAGGCAACGGCGGCACGATAAGCCTGAATGCACCCAAAGTGACAGTATCAGGTGGTGCTACCATAGTTACCAACACCGAGAGTCAAGGAAATGCAGGCAGTATAGGGATTACTGCTACTGATGTCATCTCAATAGATGGAAAAGACGCAGGTGTGGGTACACAAGTGTTGCCAACCGCAAAAGGCAACGGTGGCACGATTATCCTAAATGCACCTCGGGTGTCTTTATCAAATGGTGGTACCATAATTGCCCATACCAACGGGCAGGGAAATGCAGGCACTGTAACAGTTAATGCCAATCAAGTCTTCTTAGATGGACAAGCAAGCAATGGAGACTCTAGTGGCATAGGTAGCGCTGCCTTTGAGTTAGCGCGTGGAAACGGCGGACAGATTATCATTAACACTGGCTCAATGGATGTTACCAATACTGCATCGTTAATTGTCAGTAGTTTTGGACAAGGAGATCCAGGAAGCTTGACTATTAATGCGACTGGTGCAGTCTCCTTTGATGGTATCAATACAAATGGACGCGCTAGTAATGCCTTGAGCAGGGTGGAACCAGGATCTACAGGCAATGGTAGAGAAATCAACATTACAGCAAATAGTTTGACTGTAAGAAATGGCGCTGCGATCAGTACTAGCACTAGTGGACAAGGAAATGGTGGGAATATCAACATCAAGGTCAACACCTTGCAAGTCCAAAATGCTGGACAAATTTTCACAACAAGTCGCGATCGCGGCAAGGCGGGTAACATTGCAGTGAATGCAACTGACAGCATTAGTTTGTCTGGTAACGATCCGACCTTAACTGAACGATTCGCGCGAATTGCTAGACCAGTTACGCCTAATCAGACTAGTCCTAGTGGGTTATTCGCTGACACAACTGTCACCTCTACAGGTTCTGGCGGTGACATCAATATCACGACAGGGCGGTTGTTCATCACCGATGGCGCTCAACTGAATGCAAACAGCCTTGGACAGGGAACTGCCGGAGACATAAAAGTCCGTTCTCGTTCTATCCGGCTAGATAACCAGGCAGGTATCCTAGCTAATACTGTATCTGGTGATGGTGGAAATATCACCCTGACAGCCCAAGATTTTCTACTGTTACGCGATCAAAGCCAAATCTCCACCACTGCGGGTACTGCCCAAGCTGGTGGAAATGGTGGAAGAATCAACATTGATAGCAATTTCATCCTTGCTGTACCTAGAGAAAATAGCGACATCACAGCAAACGCCTTCACTGGTAACGGTGGCAGAGTAGATATTACAGCCACTGGTGTCTTTGGCATTCAGTCCCGTTCCCAACAAACTTCAGAGAGTGATATCACAGCTAGTTCTCAATTTGGTGTTGCTGGGGTTATCGAAATCAACACCCCAGATGTGGACACAAGCCTTGGTTTAGTTGCCCTACCTACGGTATTAGCCGATACTCCCCAGATCATTGCCTCTGGTTGTGATGCTTTTAACGGCACACAAGGAAGCAAATTTACTATCACTGGACGCGGCGGTTTGCCTCCCAGCCCCTACGAACCCCTCAACATTGATGTGGTATGGTTAGATACTCGCATACCAAATATTGCATCCCAATATCGCTCAGAGAAACTTGCTGCTCAACCACCAACTAAAGCTATGGAGATAGTACCTGCTACAGGCTGGGTGTTCGACGGCAAGGGAAATGTTACCCTCATCTCCCATGCTCACAATGCAAACTTGAGTTCGACTCCTACTTGCCAAAAGCAATGATTTGAAGGGACGCATCCTGTCGGCAGCGGCTGGACTGATGTCACCTGTGGCGACGTGCAAAGTAGCAGAAGATACGCCTTTAGGTGAGTATGATTCGGAAAGTAGTGATTTGGCGATCGCCTCCAAAGTGCTACGAACGGTTGCCAAGCAATACAGTGGCACTAAAAAACTCCTTTTTGCCCAAAAAATAAGCCCCTTCTATAAAATAGAGGGGCAACCAACGGTGTTGTAGGTATTTACTGCCAAACAATAATTATTAATTGCAAGCAGAATCAACTTATACAGTTGGCAATGACGGCGTGTTTAGTCACCAACCTTTTCCAGATACTGAAAATGAATCCAGCCTGGACGATCATCTTCTACTTATGCAAGAGGCCTATTTCTTACTTTCGCGTCGCCATTTTCCTCGTATCAGGCGAATTTCATCAAAGCTATAGCTATCCCCAAGATATTCTTTAATTGGGGTCAGGGAAATATCGCCAAGAATTTCTAAGACTTGCAAAATTTTTTGCTGCTTCTCTACAGGAACTAACAGATTGAAATCTATTGACTGATTCTTCTCTATTAAATCGGAAAGATGACGAATAACTGTTGTCGGGCGAAGATTGCGTTTTGCGGCAATTTCTGCAACGCTAAAACCTTGTTGGTGTAACTGTAAAGTCAATAATTCAGTTTCTGAAGGTAAATCCTGAAAACGTGTGGAATTATCCTGTTGATTTGACAAACCTTGTTCTTGACGGTAGGCGCGAATTTCTGCAAGGAATTTTTCGCCATAGTTGGAAACTTTGTGACTAACTATGCCAGAAAGTTTACTAAATTCCCTTAAGGTTTGGGGTTGCACCTGCGCCATTAATTTTAGGGTAGAATCGGCAAAGATGACGTACGGTGGGACAGATTGAGCGTCAGCAATTTGTTTGCGTAGAGTGCGCAACCTCTGCAATAGCATTTCCACTTCGGCGGCTTTTTCATCCCCATCTTCCCAAGTTATCTTTTGTGCTACGGGAACCGCAATGGAAACTGTTCGCTGTCGCCGCATAACTTCCCAACTTAAGGCGTTAAGTTTCAGTACACCGTAACCATCGCTGCTTTGTTCTAGCAATCCTTGGTGCAACAGAGAACGCCCCAGCATTCGCCATTCATCTGCTGTTTTATCTTTGCCAATACCATGGGTGGAAAGTTTGTCGTGTTCGTATTGAGTAATTTTTTGGGTTTTTGCTCCCCGCAACACATCTATAATATGACCCATACCAAATCTTTCTTTACATCGAGCCACGCAAGATAAAAACTTCATGGCTTCAATTGTCCAGTCTTGCACTGGTTTAGGATAACGGCAGTTGTCACAGTTGCCACAATTCCCTGCAAAACGTTCCCCAAAATAACCTAACTGAATTGTACGTCGGCAGTCGGTTCCTTCGGTGTAGTCTATCATTTGCCGCAGTTGATGTTTGGAAATCAACTGTTCTTGAGGATCTGGTTTTTGGTTGATGAGAAATTCAATTGTTTTGACATCGCCGTAACTGTAGAAGAGTATACAGCGAGATGGTTCTCCGTCTCTTCCTGCTCTACCTGATTCCTGATAGTAACTTTCTAAATTACGGGAGATATCAAAGTGAATGACAAATCGCACATCCGGTTTGTTAATTCCCATGCCAAAGGCAATTGTTGCCACCATAACACGCACATCATCCCGAATAAACCGAGTTTGATTTTTGCTGCGTTCTTCATCAGTTAATCCGGCATGATAAGGCAAGACTGAAATTTTATCGTGTTGCAGTTTCAGAGTGATTTCATCAACTTTTTTGCGCGTCAAGCAATAGATAATTCCTGAACCTTCCGTTTCCCGAATGAGTTCCAACACTTCGGCGTAAGCATATTTGGTTTTGGTACGGACTTCGTAGTAAAGGTTTTGGCGGTTGAAGCTGGAAAGATGGATGCTGGGTTGTTTCAGCCCGAGTTGTTGGATAATATCAGTACGGACGCGATCGGTTGCTGTGGCGGTCAGGGCAAGGACGGGAATATTTGGGTAGCGTTTGCGTAGTAACTTCAGTTGGCGATACTCTGGACGAAAGTCGTGTCCCCATTCAGAAACACAGTGTGCTTCGTCAATAGCAAAGGCGGAAATGCCAACTTGATGATGAACTAAGTCGAGAAACGGGAGAAATCTGTCACTCAGTAGGCGTTCTGGCGCGACGTACAGCAGTTTCACTTTACCGCTGAGGATGTATTCTTCGCGCGATCGCACTTTATATGCGTTCAGACTGCTATTAAGAAATGTTGCGGCAATACCATTATCTCGTAGTGATTCCACTTGGTCTTGCATCAAGGCTATCAGCGGTGACACCACCACGGTTAAACCTTTTTTTAGCAATGCTGGTAGCTGAAAGCACAGCGACTTTCCGCCCCCTGTGGGCATAACAATCATTAAATCCCGATTTTGTAGCGCTTGTTCTACAATTTGTCGCTGTCCAGGGCGAAAGCTGTCGTAGCCAAAGTAATATTTCAGCGCTTGTTCTAAACTGGGATTTTGAAGCATAGGTGAGTGTGTTGCATAGGTCGGCATCGTGCCTGCCTTACATCATAATCAATTAGGACGGGTTGTGATTAATGCTTAACCTACTTGGCTTTGTATCGTAGAAGCGGGAGCATCCAGCCTCTTCTAATTGCTTTTTTTCTTTGGAAGGAACTTTATAACGTGTTATTGCAATTGAGTCAAATACAGTCCACCCATTGATTTTTCATAGGAGGGAATGATGATTTTTGCAGGCAAACGACCAAATCATTTAGGTGTTCGCGACGGTCAATTAACACCATGCCCGAACACCCCTAACTGTGTTTGCAGTCAGAGTTCAGATGCAGTCCACAAAATCGAACCGCTGACCTACAACTCTACCCCAGAACAAGCGTTCGCCAATCTCAAACGCCTTATTCAGTCGTTACCAAGAACCAAGATAATCACTGAGAGCGAGGATTATTTGCACGTAGAGTTTACCCTTCCGATTGTGGGATTCGTGGATGATGTAGAATTCTATCTAGAGCGCAATGCCAATGTTATTCACGTTCGCTCAGCATCTCGCTTGGGTATGAGCGATTTGGGCGTCAATCGTAGACGAATAGAGACGATTAGAACTAAGTACAGCAGTGCTTAAATAAAGGTTTTCCGGTTGTTGTCGAAAGAAAAAATGGCGTTGCGGTAGCGATTAGTTCTGAGTTTTCACGTCATGTGGAAAAACCAACGCAAAACCTAACCTCCCAACTTTCTTCCCTAAAAGGGAACGGGCTAAGATAAAAGCCTCTCTCAGTATAAAAGCTGCTCCTCTTCCCTCCCCTTTTAGGGGAGGGTTAGGGAGAGGTGGAGAGAGGAATGGAAGCGAGGTTTTCCAGAACGAAGTGAAAAGTAAGGATTGGTTAGAAAACAACGTTTAGCCCCCAACTTACTGGGGGCGTAAATTGCTGACTCCGGCAAACAGATGACGACTATTACACCAAAATCGAACGTATCAAAATGCTCATAACCTCACCTGTGTTACCAGTTCGCACAAGGGGACTCCAATCACCAATTGAAGCGTATTAAGGAGGGCGGATGAATCCAAATACTATCGACCCACAACAGGTGCCATCACTACCATTAAAAAAGCGATCGCGCACCGCCACTACCGTTCGGCGCAGCCGTGCCGCACCGCGAGGGCGATCGCAATTACCTAGCTGTCCGGCTATTTACTTTGTCTTGGCAGAAGAACGCATTTTGTACATTGGGCAAACTGTGAACCTTAGTTAATGCAGCTAACATTCAATAGTTAAGCCTTGTGTCTCAATTCCTCAAGAGAAACGATAAAATGACTGAAACTGCGGAAAAACTCAAGCTTGAACTTTCTCAACTCTCTGCACAAGAACGTGCCGAAATTGCTCATTTTTTGATTCAATCTTTAGATGAAGATGTTGATAATGAAAATTTTGAGAATGATGTAGAAGCTGCTTGGAATAAGGAATTAACTAAGCGTTTAGAAGATATTCATCGTGGGACAGGTATTGGCGAACCATCAAATCAAGTATTTTCTGAGTTGCGAGATAAATATTCTTAATAAGTAATAAATAATAAGTAATAAGTAATAAGAAAGAGAATTTATTCTTTTGCCTTTGGGAGCATCCCAAATGTGTAAATTTCTTTAATTTTGTAGTGCGGGCATCTTGCCCGCTTCAGTAATAAAGTAGGGAGCTTTCCGGCTCCCACTACCATCTTTTGTGCAAAATTGGGATGCTCCCAAATGAAAGCCATAAGCTTTTTACTCACTATGCAGTAACCAAAACTCTTGAATCCTGGGTGGGAGGTTCTCCAACAAAGATTGCCCCTCGTCGAATTAGGTCGAGTTTTATAGGTTCTGAAATTCCTTGATTGTTTCCAAATCGGGCTTTTTTTACATTTGCACCACTCAAATCAGCATCAATCAGATTGGCACGAATTAAATTAGCATTTTTCAGGTTGCTATCAATTAGATTGGCACGAATTAGATTAGCATCCGTTAAGTTAGCACCACTCAGGTTGCTGTTAATCAGGCTTGCATCTCTCAAATCAGCACGGTTTAGAAAGGCACGGCTCAAGTCAGCTCGGTTCAGGTTAGCTCCTATAAAATTGCCATACCTCAAGTCGGCTTGACTTAAATTGGCATTAATCAAGGTTGCATGGTTGAAGTTAGCACAACTCACATTGGCATTGCTTAAGCTGACATTGTGTGATGGCAGTTTCTTCACTAAAGCACTCAGGGCATCAGCGCGAAATCTCTCAGACTGAATTTCGCTAGCGGCGGCGAGTGCTTCGCCTAATAACTCAGGTGGCAGTTTCTCCGCTAAGGCTCTGAGGGCATCAGCGCGAATTGACTCATCCTGAATTTCGCTAGCGGCGGCGAGTGCTTCGCCTAATAACTCAGGTGGCAGTTTCTCCGCTAAGGCTCTGAGGGCATCAGCGCGAATTGACTCATCCTGAATTTCCCTGGCGGCGGCGAGTGCTTCGCCTAATAACTCAGGTGGCAGTTTCTCCGCTAAGGCTCTGAGGGCATCGGCGCGAATTGACTCAGACTGAATTTCGCTAGCGGCGGCGAGTGCTTCGCCTAATAACTCAGGTGGCAGTTTCTCCGCTAAGGCTCTGAGGGCATCAGCGCGAATTGACTCAAACTGAATTTCCCTGGCGGCGGCGAGTGCTTCGCCTAATAACTCAGGTGGCAGTTTCTCCGCTAAGGCTCTGAGGGCATCAGCGCGAATTGACTCAGACTGAATTTCCCTGGCGGCGGCGAGTGCTTCGCCTAATAACTCAGGTGGCAGTTTCTCCGCTAAGGCTCTGAGGGCATCAGCGCGAAATCTCTCAAACTTAATTTCCCTGGCGGCGGCGAGTGCTTCGCTTAACAACTCAGGTGGCAGTTTCTCCGCTAAGGCTCTGAGGGCATCAGCGCGAAATCTCTCAGACTGAATTTCCCTGGCGGCGGCGAGTGCTTCGCCTAATAACTCAGGTGGCAGTTTCTCCGCTAAGGCTCTGAGGGCATCGGCGCGAATTGACTCAGACTGAATTTCCCTAGCGGCGGCGAGTGCTTCGCCTAATAACTCAGGTGGCAGTTTCTCCGCTAAGGCTCTGAGGGCATCAGCGCGAATTGACTCATCCTGAATTTCTCTGGCGGCGGCGAGTGCTTCGCCTAATAACTCAGGAGGCAATTTCTCCGCTAAGGCTATGAGGACATCGGCGCGATACTCCTGAGACTGAATTTCTCTAGCGGCGGCGAGTGCTTCGCTTAATAACTCAGGAGGCAATTTCTCCGCTAAGGCTATGAGGACATCGGCGCGATACTCCTGAGACTGAATTTCCCTGGCGGCGGCAAGTACTTCCAGTAAATTAATCAAGTTGGTATTGCTTAAGATGGCACTTCTTAAATCAGCATCACTTAAATCAGCATCACTTAAATCAGCACCGCTTAAGTCTGCATTCTCTAGGGAGGCGCTGTTTAAATTTGCACCGCACAGGTTAGCTTCACTCAAATTACTGTTACTAAGGTTTGCATTGCTTAGATTTGCACCAGCCAGATTATCTCTACTAAGATCTTCACCACTTAGATCTGCACCAATATAATCTTCAGCTAAACTCAGCCCAGCAATTTTTGCTAACTCTGAGAGTTTTCCTGTCGGCTCATTATCAATCGCTTGAAAAATATCGCCTAGTTCTTCAGGAGACAGTGGCTGAGTCATACTGCAATACTAACTTGCTTACATAGTTTTTTAGTTTCGGCTCTACAACACTTTTAAAAAAAGTACGAATTTTCGTTTCTCTTACCTTTTTATCAGTTTTATCATTCCATAAGCCATCCTGGGAAGTTATTCCTAAATCATTGGCGTTAATCTTCACTTGAAAAGTCGCTTCTACTTGACAAGATGTATTTTGCAATTCCATGATTCCAAGCTCTTGATTGCTCAGCGATCCAAATAATACCAATGCTTTGTCTGAAACTTCTGCTTTATGTTTGACCTTAAACTGCCATTCAGGATTTTCGTCAGTTCCCATAAATGTGACATCTCCGTTAAAATCTTGAGCTTTAGGAACTTTACGTTTATCCAATGGCATACATCCATTTGTCAATTTTAAACACAACCTGCCAAACTTAATACCAAATCTAATACTTCCTTCTTTCTTGACAAAACCTAATTCTTTATAAATGAAATTTTCTTCCACCTCGCCAAAGGAAATATGTAAGATAATACTAATTTGTTGTGTTTGTGCTTGATAAGTAAAACTTAATAAATGTATTTGAAGCACGACTAAATTAGCATATTTATGCTCTAGTTCCAATTTTTCAAAAGCAACGGCTTCACCACCGCTAGTACTCAGATTCTGTGATGGGATTGACTCAGAATTCTGTTCCGAAGGTCCAAAATTTAAAATATTATGACTGATGGTAATATTTGAGTCCTTAGAATTTATTCCTTGCCAATTTTCTCTAGTCATTTGCCACTAAAGTTGAAAGTATTATTGCTGATGGTGGGATTTGCATTCTTAAAATTTATCCCTTGCCAGTTCTCATTAATAATGTTTGGGCGTTGAGCTATTACCGCTTCTGTCAATGCTTTAATTGTTACTGCCAGTTGTGGATCTTGCTCTGCTGCTGTCTGTGCTTCATTTGCCAAAGCTTCCACTGCTGCTTTCATCTCCGGATCTGCCTTTGCCACTGACTCTATTTTTTCAACCAAAACAGCTTCACCAATATACTCTCGCTGTTCTGGAGGTAATGCTGCATTTTTCGCTGCCGCTTCTAAGGCTTCTGCTGTATCGCTGGACTTGTGCTTGAGTAGTTCAATAACCTTACCAACTTGCTCAAAGGCTTTAGCAACAATGATTTCGCCTGTTTTTTCAAACGTTTTGTTTAACAGTAGACTTACAAGCGCGATACGCGAAGCGTCAAGCCTCCGGCTTATCGCACCAACAGTCAATGGCTCCATGTACTACCTCGTAAGCGCGGCATCTTATTCTACTTATTACCACAGGGTTCCTGTTCTAAATTCCGCAATTCATGTAAAAATTTATAGTTAGTTTATTGTTACGCCTCTTGAATCATGCATTATTCTACGTTTGGGCATTTTTCTAGAATGCCACTTGTATCTAATTTTACTAATTAGATACAGTTGTATACAGTCAAATTTACCAGTCCCACACAACACGAGTAAACAACACTGGCTTCCAAAATACTTTCCGTAACCAGTTTCTCAACCTTAACAGACAATTATTTCTGCCTAGCACTACCTAGAGCAATTGACAAGTGATCTTAAAATCTTCCAATGTCAATCCAAAATGCCTTGAATTTTTATTAATAAAGAATTTCCTACGTACAGCCATTTGATGCATGGGCAAGATGTCTGCCCTAGGAATCATAATGTTATATGTAACGTTATTAGCACTTGTCACATATGCCGAAAGCAATTTGGAATGGTACTGTGTTAGCCGAAAGCGATAACACCGTAGTTGTGGAAAACAATCATTACTTTCCCCCTGACTCAGTTAACAAGCAGTACTTTAAGGAAAGCGACACTCACACAACTTGTCCTTGGAAAGGTCTCGCCAGTTACTACAGTATTGAAGTAGATGGACAAGTTAACAAGGACGCTGCTTGGTATTATCCTGATCCAAAGGAGAAGGCAAAGCAGATTGAGGGCTATGTCGCCTTTTGGAGAGGTGTAAAAGTCGAAGCTTAGTCAGGACTTACGCAAAGTCGAGAATTTCATACTGTAGACGCTTCTGCGGCTTCCCGCAGGGTGCGAAACGCAGTGTAGCTAAGTATCAAGGGAGTTCTTCGTTTCGCTAGCGCTACACTCAGAATGACAGTTTTTCGTTAGAATGCGTAAGTCCTGTTAGTAAAAGTTTGATCATTGCAAAATACCTCACCCCTAACTCCTGTGCCAAGTTGGGAAAGGAAGTTAAGGGTGAGGCTTTTGTCCAATTAATGATCAATACTAACTATATTGATGAATTGATTAACTTTTCTTAACGCTTCATAACTCTGAATTAACTTTTTTCTACTCCTTAGCAATAACAATATCGTTGGACTTGATCACTGCGTAAGCTTCTGTACCCTCAGACAAACCCAGTTCGTCTGCTGACACTCGGGTAATGATTGAGGTTAGTTCAACTTTATGAACAATCTCCAGCGTGATTTCAGTATTAACGGCTCCTGTAACAACTCGTTTAACGATTCCCTTAAGAATATTACGAGAGCTCACTTTGAGCCGTTTCTTCGGACTAAAAACTTCTATCTCAGGAGTTCTACTCTCCTGTGTTTCATACTGTTGAGTTGGTAGTGATGGCGGTTGAGGAGACTGGTTGTTCAGGCTACGCACGAGTTCACGCAAAATTTCTGTTTTAGTGCGCTGAGACTGCTTTGAGATGTGTTCCAGAATTTTTCGCTCCTCTTCAGAGGTTTGAAAAGTGATCCATCCTTGTTCTTTTCTTGGCATAATTATACCAATTTAGTTGGTAATTTAGAGCTTTTCCTGGTACGATCCTACCAAGCGTCAATCCTTAAAAAATAAAACTCTGTTGAGCCGTTTTCCTATGAAAAGAAGATGATTTGTTACTTTCCTTGGTACAGCATTGGTCAGTTCGCCTTTAGTAGTTAGCTTGGCATTGTTTGATCTGTTCCCAGTTGTAGCACAAGTTACATCTTCTCACACGATAATCTTTGATGATCATATAAAAATAAAAATATCAAGACAATAGCCAGTTGCTGTTAGAGGTAGTACTCGCCCAGCCTCCCCAGTTCCTTAAGCAATGGTGTGCTAGCCTGAGTCAGCTTCGCCAAACACGTCTTATTACCCAACTCACTTTGTGTAGTTATCCTAGTTGTTGGAAGTAGGGAAGGCGTTTTAGAAACAAACGCCTTGACAATATACCGATGAGCGTCCATGTGAAAATAGGCGCAACCATGTGTTAAAACACGTCTTTTTCATCCGGCGTTTCATCTATCCCCATTTCCCACGGTATACCCTTCTCAGATGGAGGACAAAAACGGATTTTGGCAGTATTGGAAAATAGCTTTAAGCTATCAACCATTTGGGGAATAGCTTTTGCTATATGCCAGTAACTGTCTATGTCATAGCTGATAATAACGAGTATTAAAGTACCAGCGTTTATCTGGAAATACCAGTGACAACTAGACAACAAAGTCCGAGTTCTGGAATCGCAAGCCTTGAAAAAGTGTTTGCCGGTAGCCTCTTCTAGTTGTCTTAGTAGTAACCCATCAAGTAGTGTTGCCTTTGGAGGCAAATCATCTGGAGAAAGAGGAGGAAGAAAATGTTTACTCATGGCACAAAACCTTTCTATCGACCGGATAGCTTATACATAAATTTGCACGAGTTGATGAGAACACGTCAAATTCTCTAGATTTTTTTCCAAATTAAAATAAAAAATGTAATAAACTAATGTCGGCATAAATTGCATAAACGTTGGAGTAGACATCCTAGAACACCGATTCACTAATCCCAAAAACCCGGTTTCTGTTCCTGAAAAGATTAATTTTTCGTTGGCTGTAGAGACGCGCCATGGCGCGTCTCTACAAAAAAACGGGTTTTTTAGCTCCAAGTCTGAATACTGAATTGGTGTTCTAGACTGTTGACTGTTGACTGTTGACTGTTAACACTTAAAAATCAACAGATCAGCCCTTGTTGATGTGCAAGTTTATATCATGTCTGACTAAATAACCAAACTCAAGTTTGTAGCGAGGAATGCGCGTCCTCTTCCAGGAAAACAAGGACTAAAGTCCTTACTACATATAAGTTTTATTATGGGTAATTTGCCGGACTTGATATTATTTGTATAACAGCTTAATACCAATTCATAATAAAATTTGTACAGAACTCATGAGTTACGAGTATAAAACTCATAACTCATAACTCATAACTCATCACTTTCAACATTATCCTTTGGAGGCTTCTGCTAAAGGAAAAATGATTTCATCCAAAGTTCTCAGTAATTCTTGCTCATTGTAAGGTTTGGAAAAGTAAGCTCTCGCACCCAATTGTATTGCCAGCTGACGATGTTTATCGCTACTACGAGAGGTGAGCATAGCAATCGGTATATCTTTAAAATCATTATTTGATTTGATACGACCTAAAAAGCCGTATCCATCAACACGAGGCATTTCAATATCACAAATGACAGCCTGAACTCTCAAACCATTTTGAAGTTTATCTAGCGCATCTTGACCATCTTTAGCTTGTTCGACTTGATACCCTCCTTTTTCTAAAGTTAAAGCTAAGAAGCGCCGGACATTAATTGAGTCATCTACAATCAAAATTGTGCCTTTCTCATTCATTGACACGACTGTGTCGTCAGCTGGCGTCAGGAAAACGTTCTTTAACTTTGCTGATGGTAGTTGATTGGTTCTAGGCGTGCGCTCATTGGTAGTAATCCAATAAAGTAACTCGTTGGCGTTCACCAGTGGTACTACCCGACCATCACCTAAAATCGTACAGTTGCTAAAACCACTAGGCAAAGGTATGTTTCCTTCAACTCGACGGATAGCAACTTCTTGTTCACCCCAACAACGGTCTACCTGCACCGCCATGACTTGATTGCCTTGGTTGATTATGATTACGCTTGCAGCATTGATTGCAGGGGGACTTTCTTGGTTCGGGTTATCGTAGCGGGGGCAATTAAACTCTAAATGCCGACCAAGGCGAACCAACGGTAGCATGGTTCCTTGCCAATTCAGGACTTCGCTGGTAGCCATTGAAAACACTTGTTCGTTATTAAGCAAGAATATTTCCGAAACCACATCTGTGGGAAATGCTAGAAGCATTCGATTGCTTTCTATCAGAAGGACTCTTGCAACTGAGAGTGTAAATGGTACTGACAGTGTATAAGTCGTACCCTTTCCGGCTACGGTATCGACTTTGACATCTCCCCGCACTTGTTTCAAGTTGCTGCGAACCACATCCATACCGACACCGCGACCGGATAATGCTGTCACTTGGTCAGAGGTGGTAAATCCTGGTTCAAAAATCAGCGATAGCAGTTCTTCATTGGTAGCTTGGGCTATGAGAGTTGGTTCTAACCCCATAGCTATAGCACGGGCGCGGATTTTGTCTAACGCAATTCCGCGTCCATCATCTTTGAGGGTAATAATCGTGCGATTACCTTGATGCGTGGCTTTAATTTCAATCAATCCTTGTTCTGGCTTACCGCAAGCTAGGCGTGTTGCTGGGTCTTCGATCCCGTGGTCGAAGGCATTTCGCAACATATGCATCAAAGGCTCATTTAAAGCCTCCAAAATGCTACGTTCAACTAAGATACCAGCACCCTCAATTTTCAGTTGCACATTTTTGCCGTACTCTACAGACAGGTCGCGTAAAGCCCTTGGAAAGCGGTCAACAATATCGGACAGTGGACGCATCCGTACTTGAGTCAGCTTTCTTTGCAAATGCTTGGATGTTTTGGTGAGTTTGCGGGCAAATTGGTCTGTATCGTCAATACTGAGTTGAATGTCAGTGGTGACTTCTTGCACCTGAACGATAGTTTCCATGACTTCCTGAGAGAGCAAGTTTAATTCGTTATAGCTATCCATTTCTAACGAATCAAACCCGCTTTGTGTCTGGTTGCCATCGTCAAATACTATAATATGTTCCACTTTGTCACTTGGTGGCAACGCTAGCAATGGAACACCTGCTGGCTGTACGCCATTAGTTGCTATTCTGTCGTAAGCTGTCCGTAATTGCTGATTTTCTCGCTCCAGACTTTGCACTCGCTGGTTCAAATTGCGAATAAGTTTGCGTAACCTCTCAAGTTGCAAATTCAATCCGTTTCGCTGAATAATCAGTTCCCCAAACAAATCATTAATTTGCTCGAGTTGCTTACTAGGAACTCGGACTGTATTTTCCTGAGATTCACTCTTATTGCTACCAACAGTTTGTTCGACTTTACGTTCAACAAATTTGTAATTTGTTGTCGGAATTTCTTGAGCAACGACTGTTTCTGGTGGCATTTCAACTTCAGCGTTACTCTCCTCAGCAAAAGCTGCCTCTAAAGCTTCAAAGTCAGCGGCAATAATTTCACGATCCAGCCAAGTTTCTTCAGTTTCTTCTGGTAGCAGAATTTCTGGTGCAACTTCTGTTTCTGGGTCTAGCGTGGGTGCTGCTTGTGGTTCGGGCAGTTCTATTGGAGTATATGCTGCGGCTTGGTGTGCCAAATCCTCAAGTTCGATCGCTGTCGGTAACCTATCGACTTGATTTGTAATCACCAAAGCTTGCGATCGCCGCCATGCTTCCAATGCAGCACGGGCAATTGTTTCTATCTGCGAGGGATCACCAGCTTCCAAGTGGTTTGCTACTGATTCGCAAAGTTGGGTAAAAGCTGGCAACTGCAACATTTCACCCAAACCACCCAACTCAGCTGCCATAATCGCAACTTCTTCTTTCAAACAGGGCTGCGCACTATCTGCCAACACAGATTCTAGGCGTTGCAAACACCCTTCTACCTCTGTTTCAAACAGCAAAGGGATGATATCTTGCCCATCTTCTGGAGACAGCATACTAGCTGCATCTTCAGGGGATGGGTCGCCCAAACGCGCATGGAGTTCTTCAAAAACTGGATAACAGAAAGTCGATAACCACTCTTCGTCTACACTATTGCCTTCTGATAGCAATTCCACTATCTGACGTAGCCAATCGACTCCAGATAGCAATAAACTTTGCAATTCTGTATCAATTTCTAAAGAATTTTTTCTAGTTTTTAATACTTTAAACGAATCTTCTAAACGGTGAGCTAAATCACTCAGGGCGCGAAACCCCATCATGCCTGCGCCACCTTTAATTGAGTGGGCAGCTCGCAGTGCGGCGTTGATTTTTTCTAGAGAAATACGATTGTTAGTGTTAAGTTCCAGCAATACCCCTTCCAGGGTATTGAGGTAATCAGTCGCTTCCTCCAGAAACTGCATCTGGATTTCTAATTCTTTGTCGTGTGACATAATCTTTGCTATCAGTCAGTCATTAGTCATTAGTCATTAGTCATTAGTCATTGGTCATCGGTCACCGAGAATGACAAAGAACAAACGACCAAGAACTAATTCACCTTGAATGTACCGACAGTCGCTTGCAATTGCTGCGAAATCTCCACAGTTTGTTGCAAAGAGTCGGAAACCTTCTTAGAAGAATCGCTGGTGCGCTGCGAGGAAGCAGCAATGTCTTTCATTAAAGAACTGACTGTTTGCGATGTTTGAGCCTGCGATGCTGTGGCGATTGAAATCGACTGCACCAACAAGTCAATCTGGCGCGAAATCTCTAAAATCTGGCCAAGATTTTGCTTGGCATCTTCCACAATCCGCGTTCCTTCCACAACCTGAGTGGTTCCTAGTTCCATCGCTTGCACAACTTCTGTTGTTTCGCGTTGGATGTTTTCCACAATTTGTTCAATTTCTTTGGTCGCCGCCGCACTTCGGGCTGCCAGTTCCCCGACTTCCTCAGCGACGACAGCAAAACCTTGACCTTCCTCACCTGCACGCGCGGCTTCAATACCAGCGTTGATGGCGAGTAAGTTGGTTTGCATAGAAATTTGATTAATCAATGCCACGACACGCGAAATTTGTTGTGTCGATTCTCCTAAACGCTTGACTTTCTTCGCGGTTTCGCCTACTGTTTCTCGCAAATGCAAAATATTTTGCACTGTCATATCCATTGCCATGCCACTTTTTTTAGCAGTTTGGGCGGCGGTATTGGCAACTGAGGCTGCTTGCTGGGCGCTGACGGCGACTTGTTGGATTGATTTCGCCATGTCGTCAACAGCATCAAGAGTACTGTTGATTTCTGCAGCTTGAGCCAGTGCTGATTCTGTGAGTTCACGGATTGCGCCTTCGTTGGAACCTATAGCCTCATTCACAGAAGTTGCAGTTTCCTTAACTTGAGTGACAATATCGCGCAAACTTTCAATAATCGAGTTGAAAAAGTCAGCTACTGTGCCAATTTCTCCCGCAGTCACTTCTGCACGCACTGTTAAGTCACCAGCCGCTGCGCCTTCTACCTCAGAAAGGAGTTCCAAAAGTTGCATTTGTAGGGCTTCTTTCTGTTGGCGTTCGTCTTGTGAGACTTTTTCGGCGATCGCTCTTGCTTTTTCCACTTCTTCAAGAAGCTGTGCTTGCTCTAGAGCATAGCCGACTTGAATCGCCAGTTGTTTAAACAAATCTATTTCAGCTTGTTGCCAATTCCGAGGGCTGTCACAATGATGAGCAATCATCAAGCCTACCAGATCCCCACCGATAATAATTGGTGCTACCAAATTTGCTTTGACGGCAAATTTCTCCAACATTTTGATGTAACAAGCTGCATTGCTGAGATTAGGATCTTGATAGATGTTGGATATTGCCCGTACTCGACCATCTTTATAAGTTTCTACATGGCGTTCTCGAAAACAGGGATCATCGATTTGCACTCCTAACATCCTTGGTAGCCCAGCCGTAACTGATTCCGCGACGACATTTCCATCGAAGGTTTCGGGATTGAATTTATAAATGACAACCCTGTCTGTTTTCATCGCCTGACGAACTTCTCTGACGGCTGTTTTATAGATGTCTTCGACTTTCAGGCTTCTACGAGTTTGCAGGGTAATATCTGCGAGTAACTTTGCCCTTTGCGTGTCCAGTTCTTGTTGTTGAACTAGGGTTTGGAGTTGCGACGCCATTTGGTTGATGTTAGCACTCAAAACACCAAACTCGTCTTCTGAGTACACCTCCAAACGAGTATCGAGTTCTCCCTTGCCTAGTTTTGCTACTGCTGCTGTCGCTTTCGCAATTGGTTGTGTGGTACGTTTGGCTAACCATACTGCAATCAAAGCCACAATTAATGCTGTTAAGAGTGCACCTACTGCGACTGTTAGCAACACTTGTCTTGTGGGTTCAAATGCGATCGCTGTATCTGTAGCCAGAATGGATTGCCAGTTCAAAGAAGGCAATCCTTCTGAGGCTATAGATGTGTAGCTGACAAGTTGCTCTTGTTTTTCAGTTTGATTAACAGTAATAAATGTTTGTGCTTGTTGAGCTAAACCAGGAAAATCTCGTTTCGCATTTCTACCTATATGTTTTCTGTTTGTCGCCAAGAAAATTTTTCCCGACCCATCAATCAAATAGTATTTATGCCCTGACTCTGTATAATTCTTAAGTACCTGGTCTAGAGTTTTTGCGGGCATCCTAGCTCTAACTATAGCAAGCGTCTTTCCTGCGGTATTTTTCACAGGCGCTGCAAGATGAATGCTATGAGTCCCTGTATTACTTATTACCTCTGGTTGACTGATGTAAGGGCGATCGCCCTGCTTGACTTTTTGAAAATAATTACTACTGCTTTGATTAGAAATTGCATCTCCTTCGGATTGGGCGAGGACATCGCCGTTTAAGTTGAGTACTGCAATGCTGTCATATACTTTATAAGTATCAACAAACTTATTGAGCAATGCCTGCTTTTCCTTTTGAGAAAAAGCGTCAGTTTGCGAATTTGCGATAATTGGTAGACTAGATATAAGTTGAATATCGTTGTACCGTTCTATCATGAAACGGTTGACTTTGTCTGCCAAACCTTTGGCTTCGGCTTGTTGAAGTTGGGAAACTTTATTGGTTAAGGAATTACTAGCAACTAAGTATGCAAGTATTCCAATTGCCAAGACTGGTACTGTCCCCAGAGCGATCGCGAGTAATGTAGCTTTGGTACTTAACTTTAGTCGCTTCAAAGTTCTAGATGCACGATTCGCCTGATTATTAGGAACAGTGTGAGTACTCGCCTCGTCAGGCAGTTTTACGACATTATTTGTGAATTCAGATAGAGATGATCCATCTTGCTCATCAATACTTTTAGCAGGATCAGTTTTATTAAACATAAAGGCATTCTCCTGAGGTGGTCAATGAAAACACGAAAAATAAGTTTTTCTTTGGAGTACACCCTAATCACTGCGGAGAATAGAAGACTGCACAATCGCTTGTGCATCTAATACAAGCAATATTTCTTTTCGTTGAACAACGCAACCGCGTAGATAGGGGATTAAACTGGATGCGACTTGTCCCACAGGAGAGCGAATATCCTCAGGCATAAACTTAGTCGTACCTTGTATCTCTTGTACAACTAAGCCTAGAAGTATTGAATCCACCCGAATAATGATAACGTTATACTGGCGTTGCCTACTATCTAGATATTCAAGATTCAACATCTTGGGTAAATCGACTGCCCAAACGATACGGCTCCGCCAGTTCATCAATCCTAGGATACAACTGGGCATATTGGGCATGGATGATATAGTCTCAACCGGCACAACAACAGCTTCTTGCGTGTGCCTCATTGGTAAAGTGGCAGATGTGTGTCTATTGAGTTGAAACTTGAGATAACCATCCCCCAAGCTATTTTGATTTTGGTTTAAAGACGCCAGTTTTGAACTATTCATTCGATTCAAATCACGACTGATTTAATAGCTCGTAGGAGCTGATCGCGGGTGTAAGGCTTGGTAACATAAGCATCAGCGCCTTGTCTCATTGCCCACAAGCGATCAATCTCCTGGTTTTTAGAACTGCAAATCACAATCGGCACTTTTTGAGTCGCCGGATTTCTCTTGAGAGAACGACATAACTCAAAACCGCTCATTCCTGGCATAACCACATCAGTTACAATCACATCTGGGTTTTGTGATTGTGCTTTTTCTAAAGCTTCCTTTGCCCCAGTCGCTTGAATAACGTTATAACCACTTTCTTCGAGATAATGGCTCATCAGTTGCAATTCACTGGGAGAATCTTCAACAATCAGAATTGTGCCAACCAAAGTAATACTCACCCCTGCATCTCCTATATAACCAAATGTACTTTATTCAACTGCGTTCTTTGTTGTTTTCTTCTTTCCCTCAATTTCCAATATGTTTAAACACCATTTTCAACAAGTCCGATTGGGAAAAAGGCTTGGTCAAATAGCCTGAGGCTCTAACCATTTTTGCCTTTGCCCTATCTATAAATCCTGTTCTGCCAGTTACCATAATAATCGGGATATTCTTAAAAGCTGAATGCCTCCGCAGCAAAGAACATAGCTCATAGCCATCTAAATTGGGCATTTCTACGTCTAGTAAGATAACATCTGGCTTGCTGCGGAGAATTTGCATCAACGCTTTTACCGGATCGTTGATCATCACAACTGAAAATGTACTTTCATCCAAAAAGTGTTTGATAGAATTCAACACTGTTGGACTGTCATCTATGCAGGCAACTGTATATGTGTTTTTACTAACGCTTTGCGGGAAACTTTTGTTACTGTTAAGATGAGAAGTATCAAAATTATTCGGTCTTGGCAATTCTTCCCCTAGTTTGACTTGAGAATTCTGCTGCGTTGACGAAACGTTGGTGGTTGGCATAAATTGGGGCGTAACTTGCGGATCAACCGTTGATTCGGTCTGTTGCCGATTCCGTAACTGCTTTTGACAATGTTCTACAAGTACTCGCAAGTCCAAACGACAGAATTTTGGTAGTTCATCTAAGGGAGTTTCACTCTTAAATTCATAACTTCCTTGTTTGATTGCAAGAAATGACTCCAGCACTTCTTTAGCTAATTCGTCTATCACGACTGCTGCTTGCGCGGGCGTGATGTATTGTTCATTGACTAACCAGCAAATAGCTTGATAATCTAGTTGTGGTATTGACTGATTCTCTCGGTTTTGCTCAAATATCAGTCTTACCTGCATAAGAAGTGTACTGTTGAGTGTCTGTGTTTCCTGACTTAAGCGTCCTAAGACATTCTCAAGGCGTTCAAACATTTTATCCGAAGAGGCATAAACTAGTTTACCGTCTTCTAGATAGATTGACCAAGAAACTGACTCTGTAAATACTTGTAAGCAGCCTGTAGCACGCCGGCTGGTTAATTGTGCTAGTAGAGATAGCGGGTGTAGTTTCTGGAAAAACTTGTAGCTACCTATAGGAGTTGTGCTCATTTTGCTTTTACTTAGGCTAAATTCTTGCTAGTGTGAGCTAAATTTCTGTAGAGCTTTTCCACAAGTCCTATGAAACTCATCAGAGCTTTTGTTGCAAAAAATACAAAACTCTAACTTTAAGGTTTGAGGTAAAAGCTAGCGGTAGCACCCTTCTCTTTAGACGAAAAATCTCAGTCAATTCGTTAATTAAAGTTCAATTTACTAAATCATACTGAGATTAGCAGACATCTTTACATGACAAGTCAAAAAAATGTAAAGACTAGATGAAGCCACTTACCTTAGAGTAAACCTTGTATGATGGCAACCGAGGCAATACTGCTTTGACAGGCAAGTTCAACCCTGCTATTTTCAGTACTCGTACTTCAGTATAATACGCTTTCTCGGGCTGAGGGAAATCTAAGGTAAAGTTTGCTAGAACATCAGTATTCTTACTTGTCTATTATGTAAAGTTAACATAAAAACTTCCTGATGACAGAATAGTGCCACTGTCTGTTATATACCTTACAAGCTAAATCTACCAGTTATGTTATTAATGCAATGTTTAAAATTTATAAAGTTAATGTTTATACCAAAGTTTTTCACACTATCAATGGCAATAGAATTTCGACTACGGTTGCATTTATATACATACTGTATCAATTGTCTTCTTAGGAACTTGTCTTTCTTGAGATCATCGTATAGGAAAAATCGATATTGCTGAAAGTAGTGCCTTTTAAGACAGACTTCTACAAGGAACACATCGCACCACTCAGGATTACTCCAGTTAATTTGCTACTTAACAATTAAGTCCATTATGATTCTATGCCCATACTCTCTCTACGAGGAAGACGTTATATTTGTCAGTGTCAGTTGTAGATTCAATTGATAATTATTTTATTTAAAAAAAGATTAATTTTTCTTAGCTTGCGGCTTATACGCTTCTCGCTTTTTATACAAATTCGCTTTATCTTTGGAAAAGACTAACAGGCGTTCTGGAAAACCTACTCAAACGTACCTAAAACAGTGCTCACTGAATCTAGGCGGGTTTAACGTTTACCTGTTTGCAATACAAGACTCCACAGGCAAACTCTGATGTCTTTTCAGATCATATATATTAGATCATATATAAAAGTGCGGATGAAAGGACTTGAACCTTCACACCTTGCGGTACTAGAACCTAAATCTAGCGCGTCTGCCAATTCCGCCACATCCGCATCAGTTTCTTATCCTATCATAATAAAGTTATTTTTTGCAATATCTAACGCTTAGTTGTTACTGGTCAGTTGTTTGAGTACCTACTAACCACCAACCGCTTGTAAAAACCTACCCAAAGCTAGCCACAAGTGGATACATCTGGACAAGGGGAACTCTGCGGTATACGTGTTCCAAGAAATAATCCGAAGCGCATTGCTGCTTACTTTGGTTAAACCATCGTCTTACCACCGCCCTCCTGTTAGAGACAGCATTTACTGCTGGATTTCCCACCTATGTTATTCAGTTTGATAGTAACCAGTTTGTAGTACGTGTCTTTTAGGTTTCACACCTAGCTGAGCGTTGCTAACCCGTACTGGTTAAACGTAGTCTGATTATATGCCAATTTCCCCAAAAAGTTAAGCATTAGGTAAAGGTGGGTAGGATTTAACTTACAGTTACCAACCCCAAACCGATAACCAGTTTTCACTAAGGTACAGCAACACGAGGCAAGCGGTGCTTGAACCCGCAGAGAATTTCCCAAGAAATTGTATTTAATTGATTTGCCCAATCTTCAGCAGAGATTTGTTCTTTTTCCTCTGTTCCAAGTAAGGTGACGACTTCACCTTCTCGTACATCTGGTAATGCACTCACATCTAGCATCAACTGATCCATTGTAATTGTGCCAATCTGTGGCACCCGTTGACCGCGAATTAACACTTGCATTTTATTAGAAAGATTGCGAGGAACTCCATCTGCGTAACCAATTCCTACGACGGCTAGGCGGAGTTCACGCTTTGCAATAAATTGATGACCGTAGCTGACGCCAGTACCAGGGGCGATGGTTTTGACTTGCGTGACTCGCGCTTTTACTTGCAGAACTGGTCTCAAATCAATGCATGAACGCAAATGATCTGCTGGGTAGAGTCCGTATACAGCTAAACCTACACGCGCTATATCATAGTGCAATGCTTTGTCGGTAAGTGTAGCAGCTGAATTTGCCAAGTGCAGACAAGGCGGTTCTATACCTATTGTCCTAAGTTGGGCAATTGCTTGCTCAAACCGTTGTTGCTGTTGTTTCATGATTGTGGAATCGGGACTATCTGCCGTTGCCAAGTGAGAATATATACTAGCAATGGCAAGATGAGGTAAGCGTTGCACAAGCTGAACGAACTCAGCCGCCTCGTCGGAGTTCGTCCCTAATCTGGACATTCCCGTATCTAATTTAATGTGTACAGGTACGGGAGTCTTGTGATTGATGGTTAAGAGCGTGTCAGAAAATACCAGGGCTTGCTTGGGGCTTGTAATTGTTGGCTGAAGTTTCCATTGGGCGATCGCCTGAATTTGCTCGCTTGTCTGGCTTGCACCTAAAATCAAAATCGGAGCTTTTATTCCGGCTTCTCGTAATTGGATTGCTTCTGGAACTGTTGCGACTCCCAGCCAACTCGCCCCTGATTCTAACACTGTTTGGGCGACTGTAACTGCTCCATGTCCATAGGCATCTGCTTTGACCACCGCCATCAGTTGAGTGCGCGGTGACAGTATCTTTAAAAGCTGCTTGACATTGTACGACAATGCTGATAAATCAATTTCTACCCAAGCACGTTGGGATAACCAAGCGTAGGTGTCACACTGCCCATTAAAGCTGACACGGTCGGTTTGCTCTTGGCTCAACATCTTGACTTACTCCTATCACACCACTCTTTTTGCTTCTAGGTCATCTCAATTATTCGCATGGCTAGAAGCCCAATCTTGATTAATCTGGAAGTTTACACTTCATTCTAAAATCGGCACTGGATGATGAACAGCGCGTGGTGAGCAAAAGAGCAGGAGAGAATTACTTTTGAGCGTTGAGTCTTAAGTTTTGACTCTTTGTATTTCTAAGTATTGCAAGATGTATAATTTTTTTTCATCACCAAAGATGAATGTAATTGTGTTAATATATGTAAAATTAATAGCTTGAGCGCTAATCAATGGGGAAGGTTTTAGTTCTAAACGCCTCTTACGAACCGCTCAATATCACGAGCTGGCGGCGAGCTGTGGTCTTACTGATCAAAGGCAAAGCAGAGCGAGTAGAGTTCAATAATAAGCAACTCTACTCGGACTTTCCGCTTCCGACTGTCATTAGGTTGCGCCACTATGTGCGCGTTCCCTATAAGGAGATTCCTCTGACTCGTCGGAATCTTTTGCATCGCGATGGTCACACTTGCCAGTATTGCGGTTACACAGGAGATGATTTAACTTTGGATCATGTGTTTCCGCGATCGCGTGGCGGCGGCGATACTTGGGAAAACATCGTTACAGCCTGTGTCCGCTGTAATGTGAAGAAGGGAAATCGCACGCCTAGTGAAGCTCACATGATGTTGCGCCATCACCCACGGCGACCTTACAGTAGTTTATACTTTGAGGTCAGCAAACATCTCAAGAGTGGTATGCATCAAGAGTGGCAAAAATATGTAATTGGACTCTGACAATTTCAGCGTTGTTTGAAAAAGCTTCGCAGTTGTCAGTTTTTTGCGTTATTGCCTTTGCTTGCTGATTTTCGCTGGTCTACGGCTTACCTAGGACTTAATTGGAAGCTGATAGAACCGGAGAAAATGCATACCCGCTTGGAGCAACTTCGCTAATATAGCACAAATCAACGCCAAAACAAGCAGGGTGCATTTAAATCTGCCAAAAAAATCAGAGGTCAATGCTAAAGGGGTTTTCCTTGCTAGTCATTGATCATAGATTCTTGACAAAAAATAGACTGGCAGATATAGAGCCAAGATCTGAAATTTTTGCGAAGATCATAAAGTGTGGCTGAACTAGTGAATGACAAGCAGGTAGTCTTTCTGAACAAAAAAGGAGCCTCACACTTATAAAAACGTTTCGTATGCACTTTAATTCTTCCCTTACTCAGATTGAGAGTTTGCCGTTGATAGGTGACCCAATTCCAGACGATGCAGAAATAGACAAAGATTCAGTTGAAGTTCCACTCACTAAGCAGTCAGGTACGGGATTGACAAGTGAATCGGGGAATTCTCTGAGTCAGCGTAACAATTCATTGGTACATCAGAAATCAGAAGAGCTGCGCAATACGCTTCTTGCACACAGACAAGAACGCCAGTTGTTAATCCTTCAAGATTTTCCTGACCCTGATGCCTTATCCTCTGCTTGGGCTTACCAGTTAATTGCTCAGCAATACGATATAAAATGTGACATCGTTTACGCTGGTGCATTGAGTCACCAAGAAAATATTGCATTAGTAAAGCTGACTGGCTTACCCGTCCAGCGTTGGACACTACAAACACTGAAAAGCAAGGATTTATCATCCTACCAAGGTTTCGTACTGATTGATAACCAAGGAACCACTTCTCAGTTATTACCTGTAGTGCAACAGGCAAAAATACCATTAGTGGCGGTGATCGACCACCACAGTTTACAAACTGAGCTGAAATCGGAATTTTTTGATGTCCGTCCCTTTGTACGGGCGACAGCAACGATTTTTACTCAATACCTACAAGCGGGGTTACTAACTCTAGATAGCAGTATAAATCAACACGTCAAATGCGCGACTGCCTTGATGCACGGCTTGCGATCGGATACTAATAGACTGATGCAAGCACAGGAAGAAGACTTTATGGCAGCAGCGTATTTGAGCAGATTTTATGACGCCCAGTTGCTGAACGCGGTACTGCAAGCGAATCGTTCCAAGCGAGTCATGGACGTTATAGAGCGATCGCTCAAAAACCGCATCGTGCAAAATAACTTTTCGATTGCTGGTGTAGGTTACTTACGCTATGACGACCGCGATGCCATCCCCCAAGCGGCAGATTTTCTAGTGACAGAAGAAAACGTTCACACTGCTGTGGTGTACGGTATTGTTCACGATGAAGATGAAGAACTAGAAGTGGTGATTGGTTCTTTAAGAACCACCAAACTCACGCTTGACCCCGATGAGTTCATCAAAGAAGCGTTTGGACAAGATAGCCAAGGACGCTTTTTCGGTGGTGGAAGAACAAGCGCAGGTGGATTTGAAATTCCAATGGGTTTCTTATCTGGAAGTAATGAAAATTCTGCTTATGCGAAAATGAAATGGGAAGTTTTCGATTCTCAGATTAAGCAGAAGCTGCTGAGATTGGTGAATCCGAAAGATAACCCGATACAGTCGGAGTAGAGGAGAACAAGGGGGATAAGGGAGATAAGGGAGATAAGGGAGATAAGGGAGATAAGGGGGAAAATAGCTCTGACTTCCTGACTCCTAGTTAGAACTCAGGACTTAGGACTCAAATTGTGGAACTTTATTTAATTCGTCATGGTATTGCTGAAGAAAGGCGACGAGATATCAAAGATGAAGAGCGATCGCTCACGAAAGAAGGGCGGCAAAAAACAGAGAAAGTTGCCCAACGACTGAAAAAGTTGGGTTTGCATTTCGATTTGATTGCTACGAGTCCCTTGGTTCGCGCTCGGCAAACAGCAGAAATCCTCATAGCTGCTGGATTGAGTTCTAAACTAGAGGAATGTACCTACCTTGCTCCTGATGGTCGTATTGAGAGTTGGGTTGTAGATTGGTTGGAAGCAAGAAATTATTCACCCCAAACCCAACTTGCCCTAGTAGGACATGAACCAGATTTGAGTGCTTGGGCAGAAATCCTCCTATGGGGACAAGCGAAAGCAACGTTAGTCCTGAAAAAAGCAGGTATGATTGGGGTAAAACTACCAGAAAAAGGCTCTCCTCTGGGTCGTAGTCAGATGTATTTGTTGACACCACCCAAGTACTTGCTTTAACAGTAGTGTAACGTTTTTGAAAGAATTTCAAAGGAAACGGTTACTGTTATGGCAACAAGAATTTCTGGTAAGTTAGCCTGAAAAAATCTTTCACAAAAAAGCAGATGGTGTTGCCATGATGGTGTGCGAATTCAAGCCTGGATTGGATGGCATCCCCGCCGCCCAATCCAGTATTAGCAATGTTGACGGGCAAAAGGGAATACTAGAATATCGTGGCATCCAAATTGAGGAATTGGCTTCAAAAAGTACTTTTCTGGAAACTGCTTATCTTCTGATTTGGGGTGAGTTGCCCACAGCGGAAGAACTGGCAGCATTTGAGTATGAAGTTTGCGAACACAGGCGGATAAAATATCGCATCAGCGATATGATGAAATGCTTTCCCGAAAGCGGTCACCCAATGGATGCTTTGCAAGCCTCTGCGGCTGCGTTGGGTTTGTTTTATTCGCGCCGTGACTTGGATAACCCTATTTACATTCGGGATGCAGTTGTTCGCCTGATAGCAAAAATTCCGACAATGGTGGCGGCGTTCCAGTTGATGCGAAATGGCAACGATGCAGTACGTCCCCGTGATGACTTGGACTATTCCGCCAACTTTCTGTACATGCTCAATGAGAAAGAACCTGATGCACTGGCGGCGCGGATTTTTGATATCTGCTTGATACTTCATGCAGAACATACGATGAACGCCTCCACCTTCAGTGCCAGGGTGACAGCGTCTACTCTAACTGATCCATACGCAGTGGTAGCAAGTGCTGTGGGAACGTTAGGAGGACCGCTGCATGGTGGAGCCAACGAAGAAGTGATTCAGATGTTGGAAGAAATTGGCTCTGTGGAAAATGTGCGTCCTTACATTGAGGACTGTCTGGAACGCAAATCCAAAATTATGGGCTTTGGACATCGTGTGTACAAAGTGAAAGACCCACGCGCCACAATTTTGCAGAACTTAGCGGAACAACTGTTTGCCAAATTTGGGCATGACAAGTACTATGACATTGCCCTAGAAATGGAAAGGGTGGTGGAGGAAAAACTGGGTCACAAAGGAATTTATCCCAATGTTGACTTTTACTCAGGTTTAGTGTATAGAAAATTGGGAATTCCTACAGACTTGTTTACACCAATATTTGCGATCGCCCGTGTTGCCGGTTGGTTAGCACATTGGAAAGAACAGCTAGAAGAAAACCGAATTTTCCGTCCAACCCAAGTTTACGACGGTAAGCATGGCGTTCCTTACATTCCCATCGAGCAGCGTTAGAGGGATAGGGGATTAGGGATTAGGGATAGGGGATTAGGGATAGGGGATAGTCAACAGTACCAGCCGCAGTGAACAGTACCAGCATGGTACTTGATAACTGAAAACTGGTACTGCGGGTACTTGGTAACTGATAACTGATAACTGATAACTGATAACTGTCCCCAGTCCCTTTATTAGGGAATTCTAATCCTTACCATAGGTAGAAATTCTCGTATAGCTAAAGGGGCAAAAACCATGCAACGATATACTAGGCATGGGAATTGCAAAAAATCTTAAATTTTGTCCCGTGCCCTCATGGCTCGGGTTTCCACACTTCCCCCAAGGTTTTATGAGCAAATTTACAGTTATTAACAAGCGTGGATAGTTGTAAATGACAATGTTCTGATGACTTGAAGAGCAAAAGCACATGAATTCAGGAATTGATCTGCAAGGAACTTTTATTGAATCCCTCAGGGATTTAGGATTAAGCGCTGGTACAGCCAAGGCGATTTGGATGCCACTGCCAATGATTTTGATGATTATTGGTGCCACTGTGGGGGTGCTGACCTGTGTTTGGTTAGAACGGAAGATTTCGGCAGCAGCACAGCAGCGGATTGGTCCTGAATATATTGGTCCTTTGGGTTTGCTGGCTCCTGTGGCGGATGGTCTCAAGCTCGTTTTTAAAGAAGATGTGGTGCCAGCTCAGTCTGACCGCTGGCTGTTTACCCTTGGTCCAATCATCGTGACGATTCCAGTATTTCTGTCATATTTGATTGTGCCGTTTGGGCAGAATCTGGTGATTACAGATGTTGGGATGGGGGTCTTCTTGTGGATTGCCTTGTCTAGCGTTGCACCGATTGGCTTGTTGATGGCTGGTTACGCATCTAACAACAAATACTCTCTCTTAGGAGGGTTGCGGGCTGCAGCACAGTCGATTAGCTATGAAATTCCTTTGGCACTAGCGGTGCTGGCGATCGCCATGATGTCGAATAGCCTCAGCACCATTGACATCGTCAATCAGCAATCTGGCTATGGCATTCTTGGCTGGAACGTATGGCGTCAACCAGTCGGGTTTATCATCTTTTGGATAGCCGCCCTTGCTGAATGCGAACGATTGCCCTTTGACTTGCCCGAAGCTGAAGAGGAACTGGTTGCCGGTTATCAGACCGAATACTCTGGCATGAAATTCGCTCTGTTCTACCTGAGTTCCTACGTTAACCTAGTACTTTCTGCCCTGCTGGTATCAGTTTTATACCTAGGCGGTTGGGATTTTCCAATTCCCATTAACTTGATAGCTGGTTGGTTGGGAGTCAGCGAAATAAATCCTGTTTTGCAGATTGTCACCGCCGCCTTGGGAATCACGATGACCGTACTCAAAGCATACTTCCTTGTCTTTCTGGCAATCCTGTTGCGTTGGACAGTGCCACGGGTTCGGATTGACCAATTGCTAGATTTAGGATGGAAGTTCTTGCTGCCTGTTGGTTTGGTTAACTTGCTACTCACTGCAGCCCTGAAACTTGCCTTTCCCGTTGCCTTCGGAGGGTAATAGGGACTGGGGACAGTTATCAGTTATCAGTTACCAGTTACCAGTTACCAGTTTTCAGTTATCAAGTACCATGCTGGTACTGTTCACTGCGGCTGGTACTGTTGACTATCCCCAATCCCGAATCACCTATTACATAAAAAGAGAGAGAGACACGAAAGAAAAATGTTAAAGTTCCTCAAACAAGTTGGTGATTACGCCAAAGAAGCGGTGCAAGCTGGTCGTTACATTGGTCAGGGATTATCTGTTACCTTCGACCATATGCAGCGGCGTCCAGTCACCGTGCAGTATCCTTACGAGAAACTGATTCCTAGTGAGCGGTTTCGCGGTAGGATTCACTTTGAGTTTGATAAGTGCATTGCCTGCGAAGTTTGTGTTCGGGTTTGTCCGATCAACCTGCCTGTAGTGGATTGGGAATACGACAAGGCAAGCAAAAAGAAAAAGCTCAATCACTATAGTATCGACTTTGGAGTTTGTATCTTTTGCGGTAACTGCGTGGAATACTGCCCAACTAACTGTTTATCAATGACAGAAGATTACGAGCTTTCCACCTACGATCGCCATGAATTGAACTATGACAGCGTGGCGCTTGGTCGTTTGCCTTATAAGGTCACTAACGATCCAATGGTCACGCCGTTGCGCGAACTCGTTTACCTACCGAAAGGCGTCATGAATCCCCACGATGTACCGGCTGATGCACCTCGCGCAGGTGCGCGTCCAGAAGACCTTGTGGAACAGGAAAAGTAAATGGTAGTAGTTAGTGGTGAGTTGTTAGTAGAAAACAAGAGCGACTCACCACTAAATGCCAATAATTAACAAATGTACAGACGCGTTATGGCGCGAATGTACAGACGCTTCAAACAGCGCGTCTCTACAATTAACAAATGACTGAGGATAAAAAACAGTGAATCTAGCGGAAGGAGTACAGGTTGTTTGTTTTGCCATACTGGCAGTGATGTTGATTGCAACAGCGCTGGGTGTGGTACTGTTTGACAACGTCGTCTATTCTGCCTTTACGCTGGCAGGCGTATTTGCTAGCATTTCTGGCCTGTACCTGTTGCTAAATGCTGACTTTGTAGCAGCAGCGCAATTGCTCATTTATGTTGGTGCAGTGAACGTATTAATTTTGTTTGCCATTATGTTGGTAAACAAGCGGCAAGCTTTTACGCCCTTCCCCACCGCTTGGGTACGCAAAGCACTCACGGGTGTAGTCAGTCTGGGATTGTTTGCTCTTTTGAGTACGATGGTGTTAACAACTCCTTGGTCACTGTCTACTGCTACGCCTCCAGGCAACACGATTGTTTTAATTGGTCAACATTTCTTCAGTGACTTTTTACTGCCTTTTGAACTAGCTTCGGTTTTGCTGTTGATGGCGATGGTGGGCGCGATCATTTTGGCACGTCGCGAGTATCTGCCTGAACAGGTCATTTCTGGAGAAAAACAGCAAGTTTTGACCTTACCAGAACGCCCCAGAGAACTGGTATCAATCGGTGAATCGAGCCGCAATATTCAGTAAACAGTTATCAGTAAACAGCCCAAACTGATAACTGATAACTGATAACTGATAACTGATAACTGATAACTGACAAGGGGGACAGCAAGATTCATGCCAATTCAGTACTTTTTATTACTTGCAGCAGCTTTATTTTGCATCGGCATCTATGGCTTAATTACCAGCCGCAACGCCGTAAGAGTGCTGATGTCGATTGAGTTGCTGCTCAATGCCGTTAATCTGAATTTAATGGCGTTTTCTAACTTCCTAGACTCAACAGAAATTAAGGGTCAGGTATTCACCGTATTCGTGATCACCGTAGCAGCAGCTGAGGCGGCGGTAGGTTTGGCGATCGTACTTGCCATCTATCGGAACCGCGATACTGTTGATATGGAGCAGTTTAATCTCCTGAAGTGGTAATTCTCGTGGATCTCAAGCAAGTCATTATTGCTTATAAAGCACGAGATTCCCAAAGTAAACGCTGGGCAGAAATCTGTGCTAAGCAACTAGAACACCGCCAATGCCACGTTTTGATGGGACCAAGTGGACCAAAAGATAACCCGTATCCGGTGTTTTTGGCTTCAGCAGGGCAACCCATTGATCTCGCTTTGGTACTTGGCGGTGATGGTACTGTTTTAACTGGTGCAAGACATCTAGCCCCAGCTGGCATCCCAATACTAGCAGTGAACGTGGGAGGTCATCTGGGGTTTTTAACTGAGTCTGTAGAAGAGTTTGAAGATACTGAACGAGTTTGGGACCGGCTGTTTGAAGACCGTTATGCTATTCAGCGGCGGATGATGTTGCAAGCCGCTGTGTTCGAGGGGAATAGCACAAATTTGGAACCAGTTTCTGAACGTTACCTCGCTTTAAATGAAATGTCTGTCAGACCCGCTTCTGCTGACCGCATGATTACCTCAGTCCTAGAAATGGAAATTGATGGTGAAGTGGTCGATCAATATCAGGGAGACGGGCTGATTATTTCTACTCCTACTGGTTCCACCGGTTACACCGTGTCTGCAAATGGCCCGATAATACATGATGGTATGGAAGCGATTACCATCACTCCCATTTGTCCGATGAGTCTTTCCAGTCGTCCCTTGGTCTTACCCCCTGGTTGTGTTGTCAGTATTTGGCCCTTGGGGGATTACGATTTGAGTACTAAGTTGTGGATGGATGGAGTCTTGGCAACTTCCATTTGGCCCGGACACCGTGTTGATGTAAGGATGGCGGATTATTGGGCTAAGTTTATTATTCTACGGGAGAACAACTCGTATTATCAGACGCTGCGAGAAAAGTTACTGTGGGCAGGAACCAGGATTCGCTACAGTAGTGCCAGTCATGCTAATTAAATCATAGATTCGCATGACCCCACCCCTAACCCCTCCCCCTTCGGGTTCGCCCTTCGGGTTCGCCAGTTCCCTAGGGCGGGAGACCCCCCTTCAGGACTGGTCTCACCAGTCGCCTACGGCGGGAAACCCGCCTGCAGCGCTGGACTCACCGCAAGCGGGGAGGGGACGCAAACAGAAGCGCTACACGTCGCCACACACTGCATCTGCTTCTACCTCTATCAACATCTCCGGATTTATTAGGGATTTGACTTCCACCATTGTTGTAGCAGGCGGATTCTCACCAAAAAATTCTTGATGCGCCTGTCCAAATTCAGCCCAACGGCTAATATCTGTAACAAACATCCGAGTTCGCACCACACAGCTTGTGTCTGCACCTAAGTCTTGCAAAGCGTTGTGGATAATTTCAAAACAGCGTTTTGCTTGCGCGTAGGCATCGCCAGGAGCAAACACTCCTCCCGCTTCATTGACTGGTGCTGTACCGGAAACATAAATTTGGTTTCCGACTCTGATAGCTCGACAGTAGCCTACTTTTGATTCCCAGGAAGCACCGGAAAAAGTTCGTATGACTGGCATGATACTATGCTAGGGCTAAACCAGAGGAAATTTTACCTGTAATAGCTTTGCTCAATCTATATTCGCACTTCAGGTTCGCAAGCAAGACAGGTAGTACGATCGCTTTTAATCTCTGAGCTTCCGTAGCAAGCTTGCTATCTAATTCACTTGTATAGTTGCTTACCCATAATTTCATTACCAAAGCACAAAGGCACAAAGAGACTCAGTATCAAGCCTTGCTCAATATTTTTGTGTCAGAATTAGCGTAAGCGTCTAAGTGTTTTTAGCAATGGCTTTGACAATTGGGCAGACATTAAAGGGCGGCAAGTACACTATCGAGACGGAGTTAGGGCGGGGACGCTTTGGCATTACCTACCTGGCTAGGGATAGAAATGGCAATGGTCATGTGATCAAAACTCTCAACGATCAGGTGTTGAATGACCCCTTAGAATTCCAGAGGTGGCAGCGCAATTTTGCCGACGAAGCCTTCAAACTAGCTAAGTGTAAACATCCCCACATAGTTGAGGTTGAGGAGTCTTTTGAAGAGGCAGGGCTGCGCTGCATTGCGATGGAGTACATTGAGGGGACAAATCTAGCTCACCGCGCCCAGGGTAGATTGCCAGAGGCAGTAGCGCTGCGCTATGTCCAGCAAATTGGCGAGGCGCTGAGCGTAGTTCATAGTAATAATTTGATACATCGGGATGTTAGACCAGAAAATATTATGGTGCGAGCCGCTAAATCAGAAGCGGTGTTGATTGATTTTGGGCTAGCACGGGAATTTGACCACGATCTGACCATGACCCGTGCTGGTGATGCCGCTGAGGGTTTTGCCCCACCTGAATTGTACTTACGCAACGCCAAACGAGGAGCGTTTACGGATGTCTATTCTCTGGCGGCGACGCTGTACGTTCTCTTGACGGGACAATTGCCTACAAGTGCTAAGGAGCGCAGGTTTGCCAATGCTGGTTTAGTTCCACCTAAGGAAATTAATCCTCAGATTAGCGATCGCACCAATCGAGCTATTCTTGCAGGAATGGAGCTAGAAGCCAAAAACCGCCGTCAGACAGTGCGGGAATGGCTAGATTCATTGGGATTGACGAGTGTTACTACTAGCCAAACACCACAACCAGTTTCAAAGCAGTGGTGGAAATCGCACGTTGTCTGGGGAGCAGTAGGAGCATTGGCAACTGCGTTAGCAACGATCATAGCTTTGATAGCTTACTTAAAACCTCCGTCTCCGCCTTCTTCCAATCCCACACCACCCACCACGCCACAGGTACAAACAAAACCAACAAATCGGTAGCTCTTGCTTTATAAAAGTAGCATTATATCATCAAATCAATTATTTAAATAATTTTGGTTATGGCATGGGACAAAGGCACGCACTTGCAAGGAGGTCGCTACGTTATAGAAAAGGAGCTGGGAAGAGGTGGCTCTGGAATTACCTATCTAGCCAGCAGAACTGACAATGGGCAGTCGGTTGCTATCAAAACCGTGAACAAAATGGTGCAAGACAGCATCGACTTTGACAAATGCCAGCAAGAATTTGAAAATGAGGCGCGAAGGCTCCAGCAATGTACGCACCCCCATATTGTATCGGTTCACGACTTATTCCTAGAGGGGCTGTTGTGGTGCATGGTGATGGAGTACATCTCTGGGGAAACTTTAGCAAGTTACGTTGACAAGCAGGGTGTTTTGTCGGAAGCCGATGCATTACATTACATTAGGCAGATTGGTGAAGCGCTGATTGAGGTTCACAAGAATGGCTTGTTGCATCGGGATGTGAAACCACGCAACATTATGCTGCGCTCTAATAGCTCTGAAGCTGTCTTAATTGATTTCGGCGCTGCACGGGAGTTTACCCATAACCACACACAAACTCATACAGAAGTGGTATCTCAGGGCTTTGCGCCCTATGAGCAGCATTTAAAACGCCATAAACGGGGAAAATATTCGGATGTTTATGCTACAGCGGCAACGCTGTATTTTATGGTAACTAAAAAAGTGCCTCCAAATGCCTTAGAAAGAAAAGAAGGCGAGCAATTAGTACCACCAAAGCAGCTTAATCGGCGGATCAGCGATCGCGTGAATGAGGCAATTCTCAAAGGGATGGCACTTGAGCCAAGCGATCGACCTCAGTCAATACAGCAGTGGCTGAAGTTGTTAGAAGCGCCAGAAGTGATAACTCCACATCTTCACGTAAGGGCAAAACCAATACCTTGGCAAGCTCTTAAGAGCATTCTGAAAGCTGTACAGGGATGGTTTAGGTTTCTGAAAGTGAGACTTACCCTAAATGCTTTCATTAGTCTCAAAACTAGCAACACGGCAAGCAGGCGTTCGCGTGCAGAAACAGGAAGGGTCATTTCTTATTGCCCCTGGTTGACGGGAGCTTTCCTAAGCTATGCATTGACAGGCTTACTCTGTGCTAAGTCTGCTTCCCCGATTTGGGCTTTGACTCTGGCTAACGCTGGAGCATTGGCTGGGACTTTGACTTATTCTAGTAATCTTCTACGGGATATAGCTGCGTGTTTAGCTATAGCTGTACCTTATGCTGGAATTGGTGTTTCATACTTAGTTGTAGTTGCGGCTTACTTTGCTTTTGCCTTTGGGTGTCTGGCTGTGCTTTTGTTTTTAACTGGGCTTGTGATATTTTTTGTGGCAGCGGTTTTAGGTTTAGTTGGACTCTTGTTTGGAGTTGGGGCTGAGGCTGAGGTTATAGCTAAGGCTGGCATTAGAATTGGGACTATGTTTCAGTATTGGGCTTGGGCTATAGCTCAAGCTGTGTTTACGAGTGTGGTTAAGGCTTTGGCTTGGGTTTTGGCTGGGGAATGGGTGGGGATTGCTGCTTGGGCTATAGGCTGGGTTTTGGCTATAGCCTGTTTTTTGGCTTTGGCTGCGGTCTTAGCTGGGGTTAGGGACAAGTTACTAAAGTGGTTCAACAAGTTTCATACATTTTTGATTTTGACTATAACTTCTGGATTAGGACTATGGTTGGGGTGGTTAGTACACTGGAAAAGAATTTTGTGAGTGATTAGCAGTTAACGTTATACTAACGCCCCTGCTCCAGCGTTCATGGTAGAGTGCGATCGCACTTATTTTGGTCAAATGGAGTAAAGTGCGACGGCGCTCTTAAATTAAATAAAGATAAGATGTTCATCGTCAAGTACTAAATCAGGTTACTGTCAAACTACGCTTGGCGATTGTCAGCAAACCTCTTCCAGTTCGTTCATCTAACAGGGTGATTTTTACAACTTATTTAGAAACCAAATTATGCGCCATATCAAACTCGCTCCGAATTGGTTGCGGTTTCTAATTGTCGTGGTGTTGGTGCTGGGTGTCTTTTTTCGCTTCTTCAACGTTGACGGCAAAGTTTATGGACACAATGAAACTTACACTTCATTGCGGATTTCTGGTTATACAACGACAGAAGTCAGGCGGCAAATCTTTAATGGTCGTGTCGTTAATAAGGAAGCTTTTGCTAAGTTCCAGCGTCTTAATCCTGATAAAAATTTAGGTGATACAGTTAAATCTTTAGCAATAGAAGACCCTCACCATCCACCGCTTTATTACGTTATAGCACGATTGTGGGCGCAAATCTTTGGCACTTCGGTAACAGCTATTAGAAGTTTGTCTGTCATTATTAGCTTGCTAGTATTTCCCTGCTTTTATTGGCTGTGTCGAGAATTATTTAACGTGCCGTTCTCAGTACCTTTTTTGGCGATCGCACTCATAGCCATCTCCCCCATTCATCTCATCTACGCCCAGGAAGCACGGGAATATATTCTTTGGCTCGTCACGATATTACTTTCCAGCGCTTCTTTGCTGCGAGCTTTGCGACTAGAATCACAACAGCAATTACCAGATCGCACCTTGGCATGGGGAATTTATACACTCACTTTAGCACTCAGTCTTTATACATCTTTGTTAAGTGGATTTGTAGCGGTTGCTCATGGAATTTATGTCATGACAACTACAGAATTTCGCTGGACTAAAAAAGTCGAAATTTACACACTAGCATCACTTGCAGGTTTTTTAGCCTTTACTCCGTGGATTTTAGTTATTCTTACCAACCTGTTGCAATTTCATCGTAAAACAGCAGGAACAACAGGAAAATTACCACCATTGGCTTTAATTCAATCTTGGCTAATCAACTTAAGCCATATTTTTTTTGATTTAAACTTTGGCTCAGAAAATCCCCTCAGCTATTCAATTTCCTATATTTTTTTAATCTTAGTGGGATACTCAATTTATATTCTTTGTCGTACAACCCATCCAAAAATATGGTTATTTATCGTGTTATTAATTACTGTGCCAGCAATACCTTTAATGCTGCCAGATTTGATTTTTGGAGGAACAAGGTCAACAGCAGAGCAGTATTTAATACCTTCTTTTTTAGGTATTCAACTAGCAGTTACTTATCTGTTCGCTTATCAACTATATGATGGAATTATTTTACTCCGGAGAATTTGGCAGACGGTATTAGTGCTGGTGATTATAGGTGGTGTAGTTTCTTGTGCAGTGAGTTCCCAAGCAGAAACTTGGTCAAGTCAGGGTGTCAGTTCTGGAAATCCACAAGTTGCCAAAATTGTCAATCAGGCTTCTCGCCCACTGTTGATAAGTGATTCTTTTGGCATTAATTATGGAAATGCCTTTTCTTTGAGTTATCTTGTAGAGCCAAAAGTACGGTTTTTCTTGATAAAGGACAAAAATATTCCCACAATTCCCAAAGGTTTCACTGATATGTTTTTGCTTAATCCTTCAAGTACTTTACGTAAAGGAATCGAAAAGAAGTATAAGTTTAAAATCAACATAGTTTATGTTGACAAATATTACTCACTATGGAAAATAGCAAAACTTTCATTCAGTAAAAAATATGCCTAAAAAATTATAGTGGTGTGTTTCGTTACATTAACACACCCTACGTATTTAAAATTTTATTTATAAATTTAGTTTTCATGGTAATATAATCCTTCAAATCCATATTTATCAATAATAAACCTCTTGTAAAAGTCAAGAACATAAAAATGAAACCACAGATAAACCTTGCCCTCGAGCGAAGCGTAGACGCCCTCTGGGGGGCTTCCCGCAGCGTAGGGACAGATGGACACAGATAATTCATCTGTGTTTATCTGTGGTGTGGTTCTAAATACTAAATATAGACTTTGGTAAGAGATATCGTGAACTACGGCTAAATATGAGATATAGTGCTTCTCGTTTGGATGAAGTAATTATTTATCTGTGTCCATCTGTACGGCAGTTGCTACAACGGAGGGAACCTCCGCAACGCACTGCCTCGTCCATCTGTGGTTCTTATTTCTTGATGTCTTGCACTCAACTCCCGAACCGCTATAGACTTATATCTTTCGAGTCTGGTTACTAGATTAACTTGATTTATGATTATGTAATTTTAAAAAACTTTTGGAGAACCTTTTGATGAAGTATTCGATACTAGCTTCAAGATGGTTACGGTTTATCATTATCTTCCTATTGGTCGTGAGTGGATTCTTTCACTTCTTTAATCTTGATAAAAAAGTTTACTGGCACGATGAAGTTTATACATCGATGCGAGCAGCAGGCTTCACGCGTGACGAAATAGACCAAGAACTTTTTCAAAATCGCATAGTTCCAGCACCACAGTTGCAAAAATATCAGCAGATAAAACCAGGGAGTACTCCAGCAGATACAATCAAATCTCTAACAATAGAAGATCCACAGCATCCACCTTTGTACTTTTTGATAGCACGGTTCTGGATGCAAGCTTTTGGCAGTTCTCTGGCTGCATCGCGTGCTTTGCCAGTGTTATTTAGCTTGTTGGCATTGCCCTTGATGTATGGTTTAGCACGAGAACTTTTTGCCTCACGTATAGTAGCAACACTAGCAACAGCGCTATTAGCTATATCTCCCTTTGATATCCTGTTTGCTCAAACAGCAAGGCAGTATAGTTTGTTAACTGCTACTATCATTGGCAGTAGTTTTTTGCTACTTCGGGCTTTACGCTTACCAACATGGCAAAATTGGGCGTTGTTTACCTTGGCAAACACGATAGGTTGGTATACTCATCCCTTTTTTGGTTTAACAGTAGTTGGTGAGGGAGTCTATGTCCTGCTGTTACTAATTACAGGAAAAAAGCAAGAAGCACCAAAAGCTTTGCAAGCAGTGATCAAATTTTTTCTGGCAGTTTTCTGTTCGCTTCTGTTGTATCTTCCCTGGATAATTGTACTGGTTACTAATTACCAACGTGCATCTGCTACTACAGATTGGACTAAGGTCAACGTGGAATTCATCTACCTTGTAAAGTTGTGGATTCTCAGCTTTAGTTCCCTGTTTTTAGACTTAGACTTTGGCTTTGATAATGTCTGGACTTATCTGCTGCGATTGACAGTTATCCTAGTCATTGGAATCGCAATATATACATTATGCCGTCGCACGAGTCGAGCAACCTGGCTATTTATCCTAACTTCAATTTTTGTGCCTTTTTTCATGTTGGTGTTACCAGACTTGCTCTTAGGAGGAAAACGTTCTGCAGTCAGCCGCTACCTAATATCCTGCTACCCAGGAATACAACTAGCTGTTGCTTACTTATTGGCAACTAAAATTCTGGATGGACGCCGAGTCTGGCGCGGTGTTATGATGGTGCTTATGAGTGGAGCGATCGCATCCTGTACAGCCAGCGCTTTCTCCGATTCTTGGTGGAATAGAGATTTAAGTTATTTCAATGCTGAAGTTGTTCGGCGCATAAATGCCACTTCGTCTGCGGTAGTCATTAGTGAAATTGGCGATGACTACACAAACACAGGCGATTTGATTTCCATGAGTTATCTGCTGCATGACGATGTCTCACTGTTGCTGCTGAGTCAACCTCCGCAATTAGAAAATGTCAAATCTTTATTACCAGATAGCATAAAACCTTTTGTGTTTCGACCCTCCAAAAAATTTATTGAGGAACTGAAGCCAGAACAAGGACAGCTTGTGCAAGTCTTTCCAGAGGGGAGACTTTGGCAGATTAAGAAGTAATATAGCAATCTTAAACTATTCGTGAACAACAAGATTCCCGACTTCTTGAAGAAGTCGGGAATCTGAAGTCATCCTCAAGTCTGTGGACGTGTTTAAACCTGAGAAACAGCAACTGCACTCACATCTACCTTTCTATTAAACAGAATTCGTGGCTTCAGCAAAATTCTAAATATCAACAACAACGAACTCAATTCTCCTGGTGTGTTGTTGCGCTTCCACTGTCCGGGACGACAAAATAACATTTCCACAAGACGACGATGTTGTGTCAAATTGACTGATTCAAACTTCACTCGCACTGTCGGAAATTCATCTTTAAAACCAGTGCGGACAATGTTTGCCTCAAGTTGTAAATTTTCCTCTACAATTTCTAATTTAATAGGCGTGTTTTTGGATAAATCAGTAGGAGGATTCTGCGTAACAGCAACTTCAGCACCTACCTCAGAAATGATTGTAGTCACTCCCCAAAAACTTTGCTTGCCAATACTTAAGCGCACGACTCGCCGCAAGTCAAACCATTGATAAACATCTGGTTTGGGAGCATCCAGAAAAACCAGCAAAGCTATGCCAATCATAATCAAATTATAGGCACTCCATAACCAACCTAAGCTAATACCTTTAACTTGTAGAGCAGCTTCTGAAGAGACTGTGGAAGACCATGTACCTTTGTCCATGCATATTCCCACATTCTGCCACAAACTCAAGGCATTAGCGATAAACAAAATTATCAGAGGTAAGGCAAGGTTCCAGTTGAAAGAAAATCGGTTGCTTGCTGTTCCTTTCGGTGTCACCTGAAACTTTTTAGAAAAAGGATTTAGCATGACTTGTATGACAGTCAATGCTATAGGAAAACACAGCAATATAGAATAAATATCAGATAGCAAAGCAGAGCGTGATTGGTAATTTAACCAAGTAAACACAGTTAAATTAACCAGATAGTAAGGGAGAAAAAAATACAACAACTCTGCTACGTTTGACCGAACAGGAATCACGCCTAAAAATGAATAAGCTAAAGGCATGAGGAGAAAATAAACACGCGAAATAGCGCCAAACCAATGCAGCAATCCTTCTAAATGAGCCAATCTTTGAATTAGGCTGAGTCCAGGAATTGTTAAAGGATTGGATTTGATAAAAAATGCTTGAAGTGTGCCTTGTCCCCATCGTAATCTTTGAGTTGCATAAGCAGCAATATTTTCTGCTGCTAAACCAGCGCTAAGTTTTTCATTAAGATAAATCAAACGATAACCTTTGGCAGACAACCGAATTCCAGTAAAGTAATCCTCACTTAAAGACTCGGTAACAAAACCTCCTGCTAATAAGAGTGCGCTGCGTCGAACAACGAAGGAAGTCCCACAACAAACCATACTGCCTGCCGTATCTTTAATAGCTTGAGTTTGCCGATAAAATACTTCTTCGTCTGGGGTAAGAATATTTTCCAAGCCAAGGTTACGGGCTACGGGATCAGCGTTGTAAAAGCTTTGGGGTGTTTGTACAAGTGCTACTTTTTCATCTTGAAAGAAACCAAGTGTACGACTTAGAAAGTTTTTAGTAGGAACAAAATCAGCATCAAAAACAACAATGAACTCTCCATGAGTTTTGGCAATAGCATGATTTAAATTTCCTGCTTTCGCATGGCTGTTATCTGGTCGCGTTACATACTCACACCCTAACTCAAAAGCCAATTTTTTGATTTCTGAACGCCTTGTATCATCGAGAAGATAAATTGTTTTATTGGCATATTCTAAGGCTTGGCAACCGATAATTGTACGCTTGAGAATAAAAGCAGGTTCATTGTATGTTGGTATCAAAATATCAACATATGGAACAAAATCACCATTGATAACAGCAACTGATTTCTCATCTGCTTCGCGGCGACGGTCTTTGATATTTAACATCAAAAATAGCTGGATAGTGCCACCGAAGAGCATTAACATTTCCAGCAAGAATAAACTTAGACTAAATAACCCATTTAGGGGATTGACAAGATTTAAGGTAGAGAGCGATCGCCACAGAATATACCTTAAAGTTAGGATAATTAAAATTCCGACAACGAGCCGTTGTGACCAAACACGAGGCTGAGGAGAGACTTTCATCACCAATAACACTGTTAGCAACAGTGCTACTGTGGGTGCTAGTAAATATTTTCCCTTCACCATTGGCACTTCTAGCCAGATTGGTGGGTTTTCTTGGAACAGATGAATCTGAGCAAAAATTCCACTAATTGTGTCTTCACCAGCAAACCATGCAGCTACAATAATGCTGAATAAAAAAACGATGCTCAATAGAAACAGTGTTGCTTGTCGTAATTGAAGCCAAGATCTAGAACGGAGTTTCTTGACCAAACGCCGTTGACGAAGACGGCTTACATTATTTTTTTTCAACTGTGTAATGGTCATTTTTATACTCCTTGAAAACCACACCTATCATTCATGATTCTTCCTTCTTGCCTGCATTGCCTAAAGCTTGACAGTTGCATCGTTTATAAAAAACAGCATTCAACAACGGAGATAGTGTGAAGTTCACTTAAGATTTTATATCAAAATGTTAAGATTTAGTAAATAGTCTTTCGCCTTTAGAATTAAGGTTAAACGCAAATTGTGCTTGTAAGATGAAAATCCGATTAAAAATTTGCGTTTGCAAAGCTGCGCCAGTTTTCAAGAAATTCTCAGCCTAAATTCATTTATCTTGTGCAAATACGGTTTAAATTGTCCATAGAGATGGATTTGAGGACTCACCTATGAAGTTGAATTTGTCGCACCTTTGTATTGTTGTGTCAACTATAGGCTGTAGAAATGTAAGCTCAATTGCCTTGTGGAACTCAAAGCTTATACCGTACCCAACAATGTAAAACTCGCAGACTTGAAATCTGTAGCGATATGATGTCAAGGGTTCAATGCTATCTTTGGTTACGGAAATATTATTGTATAAAAACTACATCAAATAATTTTATATTTCTGTAAAAACGCAGAAATTGTTTGAGTTCAACCAGATTTGTGCAAACAGGTGTTTTATGGAACTTGCAGATTTTCTTGGTCTTATCCATCCAGCGATCGCAGTCTTTTTTGTCTTTCCCCTGATTGGAATGGTGGTTAATTTTGCTTGGGCTACACGCCAGCGTCGCCTGCAAACCGTAGATTCTGGAAAAAGTAAAATTCCAACCGTTGTGGGGGTAGAACACAGGCGATTAGGAAATTGGCTAACCGGTGCAGTTGTCGGATTGGCTTTAGTAGGGTTATCCTACCCAATTGGCAAAAATATTATCAAAAATCAATTGTGGAATAAAGAGATTTTCCAAGTCGTTTTTATTCTTTTGATGTTTGCTGCGACTATTACCTCTTTAATATTACTTTATCGAGCTAAGCAAGCGCTGTGGCGGGGGGTGTTTGCCACTTTAACAGGTGCAGGTTTAGTGATTCTCGGCTGTCAGGATGGAGTATTTCGTCGCACAAATGAGTGGTATTGGTCGCATTATTACTTTGGTATTGCTGCAGCCTTGCTGATGATTTTTTCCCTAGCAATTGTTCCTGATATTTATAAAGATAGGTCGAATCGGTGGCGCATCGTCCACACAATTTTAAATAGCATCGCCTTGTTACTATTTATTGGACAAGGAATGACCGGAACGAGAGATTTACTAGAAATTCCTCTGAGTTGGCAGGAACCTTACATTTATCAGTGTGATTTTGTTAAGAAAGCTTGTCCTACACCAAATCCTCAACCTAAATAAAGAGTTATGAGTTATATCAAGTCCGGTTAAATACTTATCATTACCCGAATCACCCCACCCCCCTTTGGGGAATTCAAAATTCACGCATTATAAATTCAAAATTAAGATTCTTTTTTTTGAATTTTGCATTTTGTTCGCGTAGCGTGCCCGAAGGGCATACTTTGAATTTGGGCGGCGCGGGGTGGAGTGCAGTTAACGTGGGAATCATAACTAATTAGCCGGACATGATATTACGAGTGCTGAGTAATCAGTAAAAAATTTTCTTCACTGTTCACTGTTCACTGTTCACTGTTCACTGTTCGCAGGTGGGTGCATTGGTAGTCTCACCGTAATGGTTGTTCCCACTCCCTCTTTACTTTTTATTCGGATCTCACCTCCATGAAGATCCACGCATTTTCTCACAATCACAAGCCCTAGCCCTGTGCCTTGAATTTTACCTACATTTCTAGCACGGTAGAAAGTTTCAAACAGACGCGTTTGGTCTCTGTAAGGAATGCCTATCCCTTGGTCTTGCACCCGGAAAGTTGCTACACCTTCTTGGCAGACCAAATCAAACAAAATTTTGCTTTCTGGAAATGAGTATTTGATTGCATTAGAAAGTAAATTGGTAAAAATGCAACTTAACAAGTTTTCATCCATTTGGGCTAATGTGCATTCTCCCTGGTGATTAAAGATAATATCGCGTTTACCGTCTGTATTGAGTTGAAAAATTTCTGTAAGTTCCTCACAGAAATTTTTCAGATCTAAGGGGACAGGTTGGTATTCAACTCTATCAACTTCAGTTTTACTCAGAAACAAAACCTCATCTAAAAGTTGAACCATTTGGTTAATAGAACTTTGAATTCGCTTAAAGTATTTGGCTCTACGCTCTTCGGTCAGTTCAGGGTTATAGTTTTCGAGTAGCTGGGCAGATGTGCGAATGATAGTCATAGGGGCGCGGAACTCATGGGAAACCATTGCCACAAAGTTCGACTTTAATTCATTGAGTTCTTGTTCCTTCGCTAGCGCTTCACGAATGCGTTGCTCGTTCGCCCGTAATTGATTAAAAATTTGTCCTCGTTGAATAGCATAGCGAATGGCACGCACTAACATTTGAGTTGTTATTTGGTCTTTGACGATGTAATCTTGCGCTCCTTGTGCTAGTGCTTGCAATGCTAGTTCTTCATCATCAAGCTCTGACAGTGCCACAACAGGAATATCGGTTACTGCTTTTTGGAATTCTTTTACCGTGTCCAATCCAGTAGAATCTGGCAGGCTAAGGTCTAACAAGACAACATCAAATCTGCGTTGATGTATACTTTGTGAGGTAGAATTCTTTAAGGAGAGGCTAAGTTCTGATTTACAGGCAACAATTGCCTCATTTAGCCGCTCCACATGTGCGATCTGCCATTCTTCATGACCATTGTGAGGGAATATCTGGCGTAGCAGGCGAGCATCACAAGAATTGTCTTCCACTAGAAGAATGTGAATTTTTCTATTCTTCATAAGAAAATTATATAGTTTTGCCAGAGCAGCCGTTTCACTCTCGCTAAGGTCAGAAATAGGGTATCTAATATCTTAAGAACATAAAGGAAATTGGTATATCCAGCTTCTTTTTTCAAGAAAGCTCTGAAATTTGCGGTTTTTCAGCGAAAAATGGAAATCAAAAATTTAACCTGTCACTAATGCATTTAAATCACATGGTTACAGTCCTCAAAATGCTTTCTCCCCCTTAGTTTGCCATGTTAAATTTTGAATGTCCTACTACTTTGGTGGAATTACTGCTCTTAGCCAGAAATCTTTGAGTCGAAAAATTTTTCGACAGCCATTGGTTTTACAAATGTAGCAATTAGCACTGAAATTACCTAAATCTCTCTAACTCTTCCTCTGTGTCCTCTGCGCCTCCCTACGGGTTCACCAGTCGCCTGCTGTCGGGAAACCCTCCCGCAGCGCTGGTTCACTGCGGTTTTTTAATTAGGTAATCTTCGACAGGAAGAGAGTATTTCCTGATGTATTGCCTCCAACCCCCGAACCGCTATAATCCCCACAAGAGGAAGCCAAAGGCATAGGGGCGATTTTGTAAAATCGCTGCTACAGCTCATGAATGCAAGCCCTCAAGCCTGCTTGCACCTTTTGAGTACAGAAAATTTACATACAGCAAAAATATCTGGAGAATGATCCGGAACACCGGGACTGGTGTTTGTAGTTAAAAGTGTTCCCAAAAAAGAGAACAAAAAACCAGACACAACTGCATAAGATAGTCAAACCGACCCTAATAAATAGATAGAAACAGGTTCAAGCCTAACAAACAAAAGCCAAATTTGAAATTTTACATGAAGAGGTAAGTAATTATGACTAGCTTTACTCAAATCCGGACACAAAACGACCTACTCCACCCGATTCGTCAATGGTTGGACTCGATTGAAATTCATAACGCTAAATTAGCTCATTCCTTGTGCAAGCTGATCCCCGCACAGTGTCCTTTCGAGCGTGATATTACAATGTTTGGTCGCAAGCTATTTCACATTCCACCTATGTGTAAGTTAAATCCTTTGTATGAAGAAGTGGTGAGTCTGCGTTTCAGAGCTTTGTGTTATCTTGCTGACGAATGCGGTGAAGACGTCACAGCTTATTGCTAGTAGTTAAGTGTAGTAGTGATATCATACTGCAATCATAGGCAGCAATTATAGGTAATGGCACGCTCAGCGTAGTACCTTCCATAAGATTTGATTTTATCAAAAGCTTTCCACCATGAACTTCCGCAATCCGTTTCACAAGGGCAAGTTCTAACCCAGTTCCAGAAGATTTTGTAGAGTAAAAGGGCTGGGTTAGCTTGGGTAAAATCTCTCAAGACATTGGTTTACCCTAATTGTGAACATCAAAGAATTAAAGAACCGCAGGCTGTAGCAGATGTAGACGCCCTCTGGGTGGTACTTCATCCGGATGAGAACCGCTAGATATCGTGAAACGCTTGAGCATCGAAGAATTGTTAGCCTGAGTCCGCGCACACTTGCGAAGAACCCAAGAAGCCGACACGGATATTTTGCGATTTGAAGACTTGAGTTTAAATCATCGCACGCGCGAAGGGTATCGTGGGACGCGCTTAATCGAGTTAACCGCCAAAGAATTTGATTGACTGGAGTATAGCGGTTCTGTGTTGGTTGTAGTATAGTCAGAACCCCACCCCTACATCTGACCCATCCCTTGCGCGTGCCGTTCGCGAGTGCGTGTCCGTTCGGCCTCAAGCCGTGCCCGTAAGCGCAAAGCGCAGGCTCCGCCAACGCGCAGCGTGTCCGTAAGGACTCAGGGCTCAGGACATAGGCATAGGGCAGTGTGGGATGAATTGCGGGACAATCGGCGTGCGTCCCCCGATTAATATCAACCACAGGTTGATTCGGGAGTGGGGACAGCGCCCTGATTGTCAATTTCTGGTATTATATAGATGGTCGTTGACCCGCCCGCCAGCAAACAGACAGGTTGGGAATAAGTAGCGGTAATACGCTTACCACAGAAAGCTCGGTAGACCAGGGGAAGCAACGCCATCAGCGCTCACGCTATCGCGCTCAAGTCCAAGTGGCGTTGTGCGTTCGCGAAGCGTCTCGAAGAGAAGAAAAATTAATATCTGCCGCTCGGTTGGCGGGCGGCTGCCGGGGTCTAGGCTTTGACAAGCGTAAACGTCGTTTTGACGAGAGATGCTGTGTAAGACCAAGTTGTGGCAACACTGCGGAGGCAACGGCAAGTGAGACCGGAAGCCTACACGCTCACCGAAGGGAGCGTGTAGGTACTTCACATTCGCTACTTACACCTCAAACTAGAGGCGAATCGTTAAATCACCCATCTGGTATTCAATCACTCATTTAGTTACCGCTACACTTAAAAACCGTAGACAACTTCAGGAGTGCGATGAGTTATCTCGAAACAGCGGCGCAGTTTTACAGTGAAGTCGCCCAAACACCCCAAGTAGGACTTTGTTGTGTGCAAAGCACACCCCTGCAATTACCAGGGTTGAACATTCCGTGTAAGATGCAGGAAATGAATTATGGTTGCGGTACCACCGTTCACCCCACCGAACTTGGAAATCAACCTACAGTGCTGTACGTTGGAGTTGGTGGTGGATTAGAAGCTTTGCAATTTGCCTATTTTTCTCGCCGCCCTGGTGCTGTTATTGCTGTTGATCCAGTGCTTGAAATGCGTCAAGCCGCTGCACGTAACCTGGAAATTGCTGCCAAAGAAAACCCCTGGTTTGATACCAGCTTTGTAGAAATTCGGGAAGGCGATGCTTTTAACTTACCTGTTGCTGATGATTCTGTTGATATCGTGGCGCAAAATTGCCTTTTCAATATCTTTGAACCAGAAGATTTAACTCGTGCTTTGCAAGAAGCTTATCGGGTGTTAAAACCAGGGGGAAGATTGCAGATGAGTGATCCAATTGCCACTCGTCCCATTCCAGAACATCTGCGAAAAGATGAGCAGCTGCGAGCGATGTGTTTATCAGGCGCACTCACTTATGAAGAATACATTGAGCGTATCATAAGTGCAGGGTTTGGTCAAGTAGAAATTCGCGATCGCCGTCCTTACCGTTTGCTCGATTCCCAGACTTATAACCTACAAGAAAACTTACTTTTAGAAAGTCTAGATTCTGTGGCTTTCAAAGTTCCAATTCCTGAAGATGGTGCTTGTGTGTTCACAGGAAAAACAGCAATTTACGCAGGTTCAGAACCATTTTTTGATGATGAAGCAGGTCATGTTCTTCCCCGTGGTATTCCAGCATCCGTGTGTGATAAAACTGCTGCAAAACTTGCAGATTTCATGCCAGATAAAATCATGATCACTGATTCAACCTGGCACTACAACGGCAGCGGTTGTTGTTAACCTTGTAGGGTGCGTTACACTGCGTTAAATCACAATACGGTTCAGTTAAGGTTGATGTGTAAAAAATCACGTGTGTAGAGACGCGCCATGGCGCGTCTCTACATTCTGTTCCTGATAACGGTTGTGGTCTTATCTGAACGGTATTGCGTTAAATCAGATGTTGCACCCAACAAGAGCCAGAGGCTCTAATATCTCGTTAACAGGTTGAACCTGGTAACGAGGGTTTGGAGGCTTCGCCTCCTGGAATGTGTACTAAACACACCTTATAATTTGCATTTTCACAAGCCAGACAATGATTCAAACAGCGATCACACCTTTCCAACAAAAACTTGCGTCTCCTTTAATAAAAAAAGGAATCACTGTTTTACAAATTAATTTAGGTAAGCGCTGTAACCTTGCGTGTACCCATTGCCATGTGGAAGCGGGACCAAAACGCACAGAAGAACTTTCTCCAGAAATTTGCCAACAATTGATTGAGATAATTCAGAGATTCCCAGAAATTAAGATTGTTGATTTGACTGGCGGCGCACCTGAAATGAATTATGGTTTCAAGCCACTGGTAGAAGCAGCAAGAGCAAATGATAAACAGGTGATTGTGCGGTCTAATTTGACTATCTTTTTTGAAGAGGGATTTGGCGACTTACCAGAATACTTCGCTAAACACAAAGTTCGGGTTGTTGCTTCTCTACCGTGTTATTTAGAAGATAATGTGGATAAAATGCGTGGTACAGGCGTGTATGATGGTTCCATCAAAGCGCTGCAATTGCTCAATCAACTAGGTTATGGCAAAGAGCCAGATTTAATCGTGGATTTAGTCTATAATCCACAATTACCAACAAGTGAAAATTTTTCCCAAACGCCAGATCAAATCAAGCTGGAAAGAGATTACAAAAAGTACTTGAAAGAAAGCTTTGATATTACTTTTAACAACCTCTTCACCATCACCAACATACCAGTTGGAAGGACAAAACTGTATTTAGAAAGGAAGAAATTATATGCTCCTTATTTGCAGTTTTTAGAGTCTCATTTCAATACGGGAACGGTTGAACATTTGATGTGTCGGGATGAGATTTCAATTGATTATCTGGGTAATGTGTATGACTGCGACTTCAATCAAATGATGAATTTACCTGCGAAAACTCGCGACGGGGAAAACATCACTGTTGCCAAATTGCTGCAAGCTGATTGTTTGGACTTGATAGGTGAGGTACAAACAGCAGCTTACTGTTATGGTTGTACCGCTGGTCGTGGTTCCAGTTGTGGTGGCGCTTTGGTGTGAAGTTCTTGTATGATTTCCTGGGCAAGGCGTTCAGCAACTTACTTGTGCTGGTTCACAATAATGTCGTTACCAAAACTGTTACCGGCGCTTTACTAACGCTTGTATAGGTTTATGATGAATCAAAGTTAAGTCTCCTCACACCACACCTATAACCGTGGACTCAATTGAGTTTCCACGGTTTTTTATTTTTTCATCGAATGTCAATAGACACTACCAAGTTTAGCGAACTTACGCAAAGGCGCTAGTCTCCTATACGAGAGGAAGCGCGTGGATACGCCGAAAAAATTTTTGTTACCAAAATTGTTACGAGCGTGTTTATACTGGTCAGCTACCATTATGATGATATTAAGTTAAGCTCCTCACACCACATCAATAGCTGTGAAACAAAAAGTTTCACGGCTTTTATTTTTGTTGTACAGTGACACATTATTTGTCATATAAGACAAATTGCTGTCGGTAAAGAAAAGGCGATCGCCTCACTTCCCTTTTCCCTGAGTCGGCGGAATTTTTCCTTCATCCTGTGCCTTTTTAATCGCTCGTTTGACAATTAACACTGCCATTTGAGACAAAGAACGCTCCTCTGCATCAGCCAACAGTTGCAGGGCTTCTTTGTCTTCTTCTTCCATGTAAAGAGTTACAGTTACTTTTCCCATATCACCATCATAAGCTCTGTTGTGTGTTTTTATATTAAACACATTAAATAACATAAAAACACACTAAATAACATAAAAAATATGTATAATTACTTATAAGTCAAAAGCCAGCGCACAACTTTCTCAGGGCTGACGCACTGGCTTTTGGCCCCCATATCACAGGAGACATATTCCATGTTAAAGCCTCGTAGTTCAAAAACAGATGAACACAGAGCTTATCAACAAGCTTTAGATGACTTCAACATTACAAAATTACTCGCAAAGCTCAACAACTACTTTGATGCTGACTTTAATACTGCCTGGATACAACCCCAGCAGCAAGAAATAGAAACTCTAGCTGCGATTCTGATTTGTCAGTTAACTCACAGCATCAATGGTAAGTTGATTGCCGATTATCTGAATCTCATCCAGCACAGTAACCAAGATATAGTCCCAGGCTTGATTAACCCTTCGGCTTCGCTCAGGGTTAACCTAAAATGCCCAGACGCATCTATTGAGCTTCCAGCCAATTTTCCTGATGTAGCGAAGACACCCAGATTTTTATATGGCGATTGCCTCCGGCACTGCGCTCCGCGCAATCGCTTGCGTTGGCTGACTGCTGAAAGCGATACTGACTGGGGTATTGTCATAGGTCGATTCTATAGCTTTGCTTCCCATCATTGCGACTGGACATGGTGTTACCTGATTTGGTTGAGCAAAGATAGCCCCAGCACCGCTTGGACATCTGCGGATATTGCTTGGGAAGAGGATTTAGAACCAATCAGCGAGGAGACAAACTTATGAATCCTCATCCACTCAAGCAGCGAGAGCAAGATTTGATTCAACTCTACAGTTACTGTCAATTGGGAATGACACCCAAGCAGTTTTACTCCAAGTGGCAGGTGAACTACGAAGAAATTGCTCAGATTTGCTCTCGTTCCGTTTCCACCGTTCGGCGCTGGTTTGCTAGAGGCAAGAACTACCGCCGTCCCATGTCCACGGATTTACGCCACCTAGCGCTGATGAACTTTTTACTCGAACACTTTGAGGATATCCCCGAAGAACTGTTGCAGAAGCTTTGCTTTCCAGACAAGAGTGAGTAGCAATTGAACCTAATTTCAATATCAAAATGATATTTCTTGCCAGCCACCGTCACAGTAGGCTGGCTTTTGTCTTGGAAATTATAGATTTTACCAGGAGAATTCGATGACTTATCTTGACAAACTCAATCCTTGGTGTCTAGTCCGACTTCAACCTAATATGCAGAACCAAGTTGTAGCTCGTTTTCGTCGCCGCAGTGATGCAGAAGCTCATCTACAAGTTTTACGCCGACTTATCCCAAATGGGAATTTGACACTGATTTTCAATGTGGCGTTAGAGCAACAAGACTTAATCAGGACTTACGCAAAGTCGAGAATGTCATACTGAGCGAAACGGAGTGTAGCGTAAGCGCAAAGCGCAGGCTCCGCCAACGCGCAGCGTGTGCCCTTGGCACTCAGTATCAAGGGAGTTCTTCGTTTCGCTAGCGCTACACTCAGAATGACAGTTTTTCGTTAAAATGCGTAAGTCCTGTTAATACCAATTCGTAATTCGTAATTATGTAGCGATGCCCTTGGCGGGGCTTTGCCCATCGCATCCTCCTGTCACCTGAAATTGCCACTCAATCCGGTGACAAGGTGCTTTATCTACATAGATTTTTTCAAAAATCAAATAGGAATCCTATAGAGATTTTGTTATCATATATTTACCCTGCTATAGCAATCCGCGCAGGATTTATGAAAAATCTTAAGTATTGTAGGGTGGGCAGTGCTTACCGTATTTTGCCCACTACATCCGGGTTTTGCTAAGCACTGCCCACCTTACGTGTCGTTCAAAAATCAGATACGAGTCCTATAGTTGCCAAGTCTGAACTTCCACTTGGGATAAGCCCAAAAGCAATCTATTTAGATATATCACGGGCATAGCAAGAGCGGAATTAAATCAAGCTTAATAGTTGGATTTTGGGAGGTTGAAAAATCAGATGACAGCGCCTCAACCAACAATATTTACAAACTCTCATCTTTACGAGCAAGATTTTTATCTGTGGATAGAGACAACAGCTAAACAATTAAAAGAAGGTAGATTTTCTGAGGTTGATTTAGAAAATCTTATTGAAGAGATTGAATGCATGGGGAGAAGTGAAAAACACGCGCTTCCGAGCAATTTAGTTGTTCTATTAATGCATCTACTAAAATATAAATACCAGCCAGAAAAACGCTCCTTAAGTTGGAAAGGAACTATTAGAGAACATCGCCGCAGGTTGAGAAGAACTTTTCAGGATAGTCCTAGTTTAAAACCATATTTCCAGGAAGTTCTGCCACAGTGTTATGAAGATGCAAGAAAGCAAGCCAGTGATGAAACTGGTTTATCGCTTGATACTTTTGGGGTAGACTCTCCGTTTACTGCCGATGAATGTTTAGATGAAGAGTTTTTACCTGACTAATTAAGTTATGATTTGGCAATACTAAGAGCGCACTCTGCTAAATTTGTACATCTTCAAAACTCATTGTCATAGATGCGATCTGCCGTTCGCGCAGCGTGTCCCGTTCGCGTTCGCGGAGCGTGCGCAAAGCGCTCAGCGTGTCCGTAAGGACTCAGGGACTCACGTTCATGCTGAGGGCTTTGCGCGTAAGGCAAGCGAAGCGATCGCTATGGCATAAATATTTCTCAAGTTCCAAACCCAGTAAACTGACGCACATAGGGTTCGTGAAACGCCAAAATAATATCTTGCTTGGGTACTCCCATTTCAACCAATCGATTGGCAATTCCTTCTTCCGTACCATCATGTTGAATCCATATTTTTCCATCTTTAATATCGAGATGTAAAATACAGCCAAAATCGCGTTTATTCCCCCGCCAACCAACATAAAGTAATTGATAGTGGTCTTGCTGTTCGTCAAAAATTGTTTGCACCTCATACTCTTCGGCATTTCGTTGCATTGAAGCTCGCTTTTGCCGCTCGCAAAGAAGATATTGAATATATTGCCGATATTTTTCTACAGCCATTGACGAATCACCTCCTCTTGTACATCGTAAATTATCAATCGTAATTGATATTTTGCAACTGCCGATGTAATAAATTTTCGTTGAAAAAAAGTTTCATAAATTGGGACGCGAACAGCTAAATAAACTTGGCGTTCTGGTTCAATTTTATCTAATGCATCCCGATAGTTTAAAAACTGTCCCAAGGCTGTATGAAATTCTGAAACATTTGATGGACTAATAAAACTTTTAACAAAAGAACTAGCTGTGTCAGTCGTCAGGAGTCAGAATGGCTCCTGTACGACTGGCGGATGAGTAAAGGGGTTTAAATAACGACAGTTAACACGGTGTTCACTTTCGTTGGGGTTTGAATCCCCATCCAATTGATTCTGAATTCTGAATTCTGTCTTCTGACTTCTTCTTCAATTTCCACCGCTATTTTTTGTCCCTCTTTCTCTGCTCCTAAAAGTTGCTCTGCTGCTAAATCAATCTCAAAATCTATATCATCCACATTGATTTCATAAGGGTCAGCCGTAATCTTCCAGCCGTCTTTTTCTAAAGCATTTCTGACAATCCGCATGAAATCTATCTTTCGCCATAGGAGTGTACTATACTAAAAATTAGGCTGGTTAAAGGTAGATAATACACAATATTCGCTTTAATTCGTATTTTAACTTAGGGTTACTTTGGCAGTAACGCCCAAAAATGTGCAAGCGATGCCTGCGGCGGGCTACGCCAACGCATCTTTTGGAAATCAAGCAACCGCAAAATCAGTGTATTGTCTAACATCCTCTGGATGGAAAGCTAAAACAATTTTATCTTTGGGAATTCCTGCGGCTACAAGTTCATTGGCAATGCCATATTCAGTCCCATCGCGCTGAATCCAAATTTTTCCATTAATAATTTCAATATGGATAATACAACCATGAACTCTTTCTTCTCCCTGCCATCCCAAAGTCATTACTATGTAATTAGTAGCTGTGCGATCAATGATAAGCTTTATTTCTAATTGACGATTTGCATAGGGTATTTTTATATAATCAGTCAGAATATCTTCGATGATTTTTTGATATTTTTCTAAGGTATCCATTGCACAATTACCTCTTGCTTTGGGTCAAATACAAGTAAACGTAAGCGGTTCTTTTTTAATAAAATTTTGCCGATGGTTTCGGTAAAAATTTCAGTGTAAGTTCGGCGGGGGATAGCAAGATATAAAATCCGGTCGCTTCCTTGTTCTTCTAAAATATCGTAATAAAGAATAAACTGTCCTAATGCATTTTCTAAATCTGTAACGGGAGAGGGATTAAGAAAACTCTTGATTTCAACTGCTATTTTTTGCTGACCTTTTTCTGCAGCTATAAGTTTTTCTGCACCCAAGTCTATATATAAATCTTTTGTCCCACATTTTAATTTAAATGGGTCATCAGTAATTAGCCAACCATCTTTTTCTAGGGCTGTTATCACAACATTATGATAAACATCTTTGGCAGGCATGAGTGTTTGCGAAAAGTGCAGTAATTGTGAGTTATACTTTATAGAATTTTAGCGTAATATGCTTTTAAATGTATCTTTGCAGACGAACAATGTAGTAAGAAAAATCGGGAGAAAACAGGCGATCGCAAAGGGGCAAGTGCCGTAAGTCCTAAAGGAGGCTTGTACCAACGCACAGCGTCTGTGCTCTTGAGAAGGCGATGCCTGCGGTGTTTGCTAGCCAACGCATTCATCAACAATTAAGGGATAATCTTAAAAACTTCAGTGGCTAGTTTTTTTGTTGAATGGAGATGTAGGGCGATGATAGCTTGTCGTCGGGAACACATCACCTGTTATGAAAATCTATCCGTTTCCGGAATCTAGGGCGCTGGTGTTGAATTTCTCTGATAGGAAAATATGTGCGACTCTCACGCCCTTACCCATGAACGAACAGCGTCAGCAAGCCTATTTCAACCTCATTCAACGCCTGTTGAGTTGCCCCAATAGTGAAGAGCCAGAGATTTTGGCAGCAAATTACGATTTACTCGATGTTGACTTGTTGCAAGCGATGAAAACTGTAGTAAAGGTTTTTTCGCAAAGAGGAAGTGAAAAAGCGGCACATTGGGCAAATCGGTTGAGAAATTTGAGTACCCAAATAGCACAAGCTCTGACAATACCCCAATCACCTCAAACACAAGGGGATACAGAGAACTTAGATGCATATCTTAAATTTTTACAACAGGTACTAAAAGCAACAGCAGAAAGTGGGAGTGATGTCAACGTAGTTTACCCGTTGCTGGCAAACAATACAGACAAACTCGACGGGGTGTTAGTAGAAATATTGCGCCGTTGGGGGACAAATAGACTGAGGGAAGTGGAAGCAAATGTGGCGAAATCCATCGCTGTACACATTGTCAATTTTAGCAATCTAATAAGGCAATTCCCCTTGGGTAACAAAGCCAGCAATATGGAAATTGCCATCACTGGCTATGAAATCGTGCTGAGTGTCATAACCCGCGACACCTTTCCCCAAGAATGGGCAATGACGCAAAATAATCTTGGTGTTGCCTATTCAGAGAGAATACTAGGAGAGAAGGCAGAAAATATCGAACAGGCGATCGATGCTTTGTCTGCTGCTTTGAGTGTCAACACCGAGCAAGCCTTTCCCCAACAATGGGCAATGACGCAAAATAATCTCGGTGCTGCCTACAGTAATAGAATTCAGGGAAAGAAGGCAGAAAATATCGAACAGGCGATCACTGCTTTTTCTGCTGCTTTCACCATCTACACCCGCGAAGCCTTTCCCCAACAATGGGCAGCTACGCAAATTAATCTTGGTGTTGCCTACTTTGACAGAATCACAGGAGAGAGGGCAGAGAATATCGAAGAGGCGATCAACGCTTATTCTAATGCTTTGAGTGTCTACACCCACGAAACCCCTCCCCAAGAATGGGCAACGACGCAAAATAATCTTGGAAATGCTTACGTTATCAGAATCAAAGGAGAGAAGGCAGAAAATATCGAACAGGCGCTCGCTGCTTATTCTGCTGCTTTGAGTGTCTACACTCACGAAACCTCTCCCCAACTATGGGCAAAGACGCAAAATAATCTCGGTCCTGCCTATTTTGAGAGAATACTAGGAGAGAAGGCAGAAAATATCGAACAGGCGCTCGCTGCTTATTCTGCTGCTTTGAGTGTCTACACTCACGAAACCTCTCCCCGAGATTACGCAATGACGCAAGTTAATCTCGCAAATGCCTACGTTAACAGAATCAAAGGAGAGAAAGTAGAAAATATCGAACAGGCGATCACTGCTTATTCTAATGCTTTGAGAGTCTACACGCACGAAACCTCTCCCCAACAATGGGGAATGACGCAAAATGGTCTCGGTTCTGCCTATTGTGAGAGAATTCTGGGAGAGAGCGCAGAAAATATCGAACAGGCGATCGCTGCTTATTCTGCTGCTTTGACTGTCTTCACCCGCCAAGCCTTTCCCGAACTATGGGCAAGTACGCAAAATAATCTCGGTCTTGCTTACCATAACAGAATACTAGGAGAGGAAGTAAAAAATATCGAACAGGCGATCGCCGCTTTTTCTGCTGCTTTGAGTGTCTACACCCGCGAAGCCTTTCCCGAACTATGGGCAAGTACGCAAAATAATCTCGGTCTTGCTTGCAATCACACAATACACAGAATACTAAGGGAGCGGGCAGAGAATATCGAACAGGCGATCGCTACTTTTTCTCCAATCACAGGAGAGAAGGCAGAAATTACCGAACAGGCGATCACTGCTTTTTCTCGAATCAAAGAAGAGAAGGCAGAAATTATCGAACAGGCGATCGCTGCTTTTTCTGCTGCTTTGACTGTCTTCACCCGCCAAGCCTTTCCCCAAGATTGGGCAAAAACGCAAATTAATCTCGGAAATGCTTACCGTGACAGAATACTAGGAGAGCGGGCAGAGAATTTAGAGCGCGCGATCGGTTGTTACCAACAAGCACTGGAAGTAAAAACCTTAGATGCATTTCCCGAACATTGGGCAAAAACGCAAATTAATCTCGGTCTTGCTTACAGTAACAGAATACTAGGGGAACGGGCAGAGAATTTAGAATTGGCGATCGCTTGTTCCCAAAATGCTCTTTTAGTTTATACTTTTGACGCTTTTCCCCAAAAGCATGCAGGATGTTTGTCGTATCTGGGGATGACTTACCAAAACACAAAGGCGTTTACCTTAGCTTACAATACCTTTAAATCTGCCATTGCCACAGTAGAATCTTTGCGGTCAGAAATAGTTTCTGAGGACGAAAGCAAACGCAAGCAAGCGGAAGAGTTTAACCTAGTTTATAGCAGCATGGTGGAAGTTTGCCTGGAATTAGGTAATAGAATCCAAGCAATTGAATATGTTGAACGTAGCAAAACACGCAATTTAGTTGAACGGATTCTTGAAAGTGACCGGAAAACTATCTTTCCTCCAGAAGTAGTCACTCAATTAGAAACATACAGGGATGAAATAGCCACAGGACAAGCTAAAATCCAAAATGGCAAAGCTGAAAATCCAAAAGTCCTTGCACAACATCTCCAAGAATTGCGACAGCAGCGTAATGAATTGCAAGACCACTACTTACCCGTTGGTTATGGTTTCAAATTTGACTCATTCCAGACTACTTTGGATGAGCGTACAGCCATTATCGAGTGGTATATTCTCAACGATAAAATTCTGGCGTTTATTGTCAAACATACAGGAGAAGTCACTGTTTGGCAATCCCAACCAGAAGATCGAAAAGCTTTGGGAAATTGGGGAATTCAATATTTGCACAACTACTACAATCAAAAAGACCAGTGGCTCAATAGCTTAGGGGAAGAACTCAAAAAATTAGCTTTGATTCTGCACATTGATGAAATATTAACTCAGATACCAAAGCACTGCGATCAACTTATCCTAATTCCCCATTGGTTCCTGCATTTGTTTCCCCTTCATGCACTCCCAGTCAGTCAAAATCCTGAAAATTCAGCTTGTCTTCTGGATTTATTCCCTCGTGGTGTGGGTTATGCACCCAGTTGTCAATTACTGCAACAAGTGCAAAAGCGACAACGCCCTGATTTTCAATCCCTGTTTGCAATTCAAAACCCCACAGAAGACCTCTCTTTTACTGACTTGGAAGTAGAAAGCATATTATCTTACTTTCCCGAACATCAAGTATTACCCAAAAAACAAGCCACAAAAGCTGCCTTATCCCAAGCAGCATTACAATTAAAAGAAGCGAATTATCTCCACTTTTCTTGTCACGGTTTATTCAACTTAAATTCTCCCCAAAATTCTTGTTTAGTGCTAGCAGATGCCTATGTTTCTCCGATTCCCGCTAATGCTAACCCCGAAATATATCTAATTGTATCCGATGACAAAGCTATAGATTTAAGTAAATGCCTGACGTTGGGTAATTTGTTTGAGCGAAATGAGCGAAATGAGCTAATTTTCGACTTTAGTCAATCTCGTCTCGTGGTTCTTTCAGCCTGCGAAACAGGCTTAATTGACTTCCAGAACACCAGCGATGAATATATCGGTTTACCCAGTGGGTTTCTCTATGCAGGTAGTAGCAGTGTTGTAAGTAGTTTATGGACTGTAAACGATTTATCAACATCCTTTTTGGTGATTAAGTTCATTCAAATTTTGAAGTCTGCTACAGATATGTCAGTACCACTTGCAATGAATCAAGCGCAGCGGTGGTTGCGGGATGCTACTAAAGAAGAGTTACAGGAATGGATGATTCAATTGCCTTTAAATAACACCAAGAAAGGAATAACACGTCGTCAAATTAATAAGATGACTGGAGAGAAACCTTTCGACTCTCCTTATCATTGGGCTGCATTTACTGCTGTTGGCAAATAGGAGAATAGTCATGTCTGATTATGAAAGTAGTGTTAACATTTTTATCCATGTATTGACAACTCAACCCTCATTGTTTTCAAAAGAAGATAGGGATGAATTAATTCAATTGATTGAGACACAACCTGATGAAATCGAATCTCTCTCCAATACTATCTCAGATTGGTGTTCAGAACATCCTGAAGTCGATGAGGCTTTAGCAGAAATTGAAGAATTAACAGAAAGAGCGCCAGGGGAGAAGCGAGCAAATACAAATATTCCCAAATACGAACTTGATAAAAAGCATATACTTAATTCTATTCAACAAAGTTCGTCATCTGCTAAGGAGGTAGAAAAACCGACTCGTAATAATTGATATTATGTGAAAATTTAGATCCCCGACTTCTTATAGAAGTCGGGGATCTGGACACCGCGACATTTCTCATCATTCTAAAATGGATTATTTTTCAACAGTAAAGGTAGCTTATCCCAAGCTAACTCTCTATGCCTTTCATCTGAAGCATAGCCTGGCACTAAAACCCAAACAGCCTGTAAAAAATGCCAACCATTTATGGCTAAAATGCCAGGATCTTGGTAAACAACTTGGTGTTCCTAAACTAGAAACTTTACCTGCACTGATTGAAAAAGAAAATAATAAAAAAACTAGTATCACTGGGGAAATACTTCCCGAACGTATTTTAACTTTCACCGCCATTAAACATAACAAGAATCTACACTTAAGCGGCGAAGCTAATCCCCTAGAAATTCACGATACCTACCCCCTTGATTTAACCCTACGTTATCCCCACCCAGAGGTACAACTCACTGATTTAAGAGGACTAAATCCAGATGATTGCTTGCTTCCTGAAAATATCAACGCTTCTCTAGGACAAACCCTAGTATTTTTTGCTAAACCTGTAGGACAAATAGATAACGAGCAAGCCTTCGCTGATGCTTGTGTTGTAGCATTACTATCAGAAGAAACTGTCCGGAAACTCAAAATTTATTGTCAGCATCAAGGGCAATTATTAGGTAGTCCTATATTTGAATATAACAATGATGCCGACTCTCCTGAAGAACAGTGTCATTTATTAATTTGGTTAAATACCCATTCCGAAACTACAAAATTAGAAACAGACGGAAAATATTATTATCCTTTCATTGACCTTCTCCTTTGCCGCAGTAAAATTATCTATGCTCGTTCTGAAGCTATATGGTGTCATGAACAAGCTAGAGAAGCCTATTCTGAGTTAGAACAATGTAAGCAAGAGTTTAAAGAACAAAAAAATAACCCCATCGATTTAAAATTTGATAAATTCAATCAATGGCTTCAGGAAATACCAGAAATTTCTTTTAATTATGTTGATTATTTAAGAGATTTAGAACTGCACAAAACTACGATTCAAACTAATAGCAAGAACTATCGTTTATCCCTTGACAAGCTAAATAAAATATGCATAAAATCAGATGATTTAGAATTCGTGTCCAACTTTCTGGAACTGGCTGAAGATACCTTTGTCGAACAAATTAATACTGACTTAGCTTATCTTACCCCCGGTCAAAACCTCTTTGACCAGATGATAGGGACAATTCGCGGCATAGTAGAGGTAGAACAAGCCAAGCGCGATCACTCTTTAGAACGCACCATCCAAGTATTAGGTATAGCTTTTGGTGGTGGTGCAATAGTTTCCGGTGTTGTCACCGAACACATAGATAAACCCTTTGCACAGCAGATAAATTTCAAGTACCCAGTTCATCCCCTAGTATTATCCTTGCTGTGGAGTCTTCTGGCTACCGTCGTTTTTGGTATGATGGCTTGGTTGGTTACTAAACCGAAACCCAAGAGAACTAAAGGAAAGTAAGTGGGGTTAGAATAAGTTATCCTAGTCACGCCATATCAGCAGTAGGCTAAACCAGACACAGGATTACTATGAGGCACTGTTACTGAGCAGATACATCTAATTATCGGGGACTTCCAAATAAAAAAATATCCCAAATTTTCTTGTGGGATGGGTGTCCCCACCCGTCCCAGTATTCAGGGCGGGCAGGATGCCCACCCCACAATTGAGGATAATTTATTTCTTGGAAATCCCTCGTGTCGTAACGACAACTTGTTGTGATCTAACGACAACTTGTTGTGATCTAACGACAACTTGTTGTGATCTAACGACAACTTGTTAGGATCTAACGACAACTTGTTAGGATCTAACGACAGCATATAAATTCCTAACGACAGCTTGTTGTGGAACTGCGATCGCCTTTTGGACAGCTCTCCTTTGCGGTAAAGTGTCAAATGCAATGACCAAGCTGAATTCACACCAGGAGGAAGCGATGAAAGCAGTTTTAATGACAGCAGCAGGTAGTCCCGAAGTTCTGCAAGTGCAGGATGTGCAAAACCCTGGCGTTCCTTTGGGAGAAACTGAACTTTTGGTACACTTACGGGCAGCAGGTATTAACCCGATTGACACAAAACTTCGTCAACGTGGCACTTTCTACCCCGACAAAATGCCTGCTATTTTAGGATGTGATGGTGCAGGTGTTGTTGAGGCGGTGGGTGCAGCCGTACAGGAATTTCGCGTAGGTGATGAAGTGTATTTTTGTCACGGTGGCTTGGGCGCACACCAAGGCAATTATGCTGAATATACCACTGTTGACGAGCGGTTTGTTGCCCGTAAACCTGCGTCTGTATCCTTTGCGGAAGCAGCCGCAGCGCCGTTAGTGTTAATCACTGCGTGGGAAGCTTTATACGAACGGGGACGTTTGGAACCTGGGGAACGAGTTTTAATTCATGCAGGTGCTGGTGGTGTCGGTCATGTAGCAATTCAACTGGCGAAGCTCAAAGGTGCTGATGTCTGCACGACTGTCAGTACTCGGGAGAAAGCGGAGTTCGTCCAAAAACTGGGTGCTGACCATGTCATCTATTATAAAGAAACAGACTTTGTGCAAGCAGCACTCGATTGGACTGGCGGCGAAGGTGTAGACTTAGCTTTTGACACCGTAGGCGGAGAGACTTTTCATAAAACTTTCCCAGCAGTGCGAGTCTATGGCGACATCGTGACGATATTGGAACCAGACGCTAACACCATTTGGAAAGCTGCTAGATTGCGTAATCTCCGCATCGGCTTGGAAATGATGCTTCTGCCAATGTTGCAAGGAATTGTGGAAGCGCAAGAACACCACGCAGAAATTTTAGAACAGTGTGCTAAATGGATTGATGCAGGGAAGTTGAAAATTCAAGTTAGCGAGACATTCCCACTGGAAGAAGCAGCTAAAGCTCATCATTTGCTTGGAACTGGGTCAGTGACGGGTAAAATTGTTCTGCTAATGGGAGATAAGTGATAGGAAATTTGTTTTGGTAAAATATGACCCCACCCCTTACCCCTCCTCCGCAGTCGCCTCAACGGGGGGAACCCCCGCACGGCGCTGCTCTCCGCAAGCGAGGAGGGGAAAAAATATCTCCCCTTCTGTGCAAGCAACGAGGGGAAAAAATATCTCCCCTTCTTTGCAAGTGAGGAGGGGAAAAAATATCTCCCCTTCTTTGCAAGTGAGGAGGGGAAAAAATATCTCCCCGTCCCCGCAAGTGAGGAGGGAAAAAAATACCTCCCCGTCCCCGCAAGCAACGAGGGGAAAAAAGACCTCCCCCTCTCTGCTTGCGGAGAGGGGGTTGGGGGGTGAGGTTTTTTCATCTTGGGTAGGGTGCTTAAAACAAGCTGGCTTATTGATTATCTTATGTGCGCTCTTATTTTTTTCACAACCCCTACCCGCATCGGGCGCACCTGCACAAATAGAACGCACTCCTTTAACTCTAGAATTATTACAAGAGCGACTGCATACGCCCATCCTTCGTGAAGGCAATGTCGTAGTAGATTTACGGCAGATGGTGATAGATTTACAACCAGAAAATGCGAGCTTTCGCGATGCTTTCTATCAAATCTTGCGAAAAGAACTGCAAAAAGCAGGCTCAAAACCTTTAGGTTTAGACTTGAGTTATTCTCTAATTCAAGGAGATTTTTTTGGCAGCGATTTAGGTTTGAGAACACCTCTATATGCTCAAGCGATCGCCCCTATTTTCACCTCAACTGAACAAGAACAACTGGAACGTTTACGCGAGGTTTGCTTGCAGTCACTGGTTGTCGCATTACCTAGTTCCAAAGACTGTAAATCGCTTTTAGCAAAGTCAACTACATCCACCGAAATTAGTGTTTTCCGTGGTTCGTTGACGCTGGTAGAAACTCGTTTCAATGGTATTGTGCAGTTTGCCAATACGTTTTTTCTTCAGCCAGTGGATGCCCAAGGTGCTATTTTTACTCAATCGGCAAATTGGACTGAAACAAGATTTAGCCGTGCAACCAGCTTTGCCAGTGCGACTTTTAAGAAAGAAAGCGAGTTTCTGGGCAGTATCTTCTTTGATAAAGCTAATTTGAAGCAAACGCAATTTCAAGAAAGCACATATTTCCAAGACAGCACCTTTGAGGATACAGCCAACTTCACCCAAGCAAATTTTAAGCATTTGGCTAAATTCAGTCGCGTGCAATGGCAAGGAAACGCTGATTTTTCTAATGTACATTTTTCCCAGCAAGCACAGTTTACTAAAGCTATTTTCAATCAGTTTTTCTTCCTCACAGAAGCGACATTTGAGCAAGCTGTAACCTTTCGGGAAGCACAGTTTAACCAACTTGTGAATCTGCAAAGCGCTAGCATTGTCAACTCTGCGGATTTTAGCGATGCTGGCTTTGCAAAGGATGCTTATTTGAATGTCTCTGGTCTAATTTTTAACTCTAACCAAGCAAAAATTTTAGGCAATCCAGGTCAAATTGGTAAAATCCTTGTGGTGTCTGGGTTGCAAGGCAATCAAAGCGTTTTGCGGAATTTAGGGCAAAATTTCCGTCTGTTGCAGCAAATTGGCGATGCGAATCAGTTGGAGTACACAAAGCAGCGGCTGCGACTACAGGATTTAAGCCGTCATCTGGTTGGTACGAATTTGAATAGTGCTTCTCAAGAACGTTTGGTAAAGCTGGGTTTTTCGGCAATTCAAGCAGAAGCGATCGCCCGTCGCCGTCTTCAACAATTATTTCGCAATAAAACTGAGTTACTTTCTTTACCGTATATAGATTATGAAACATACACCAAACTAAGCTCGGACTTATTTGTCAGCGAACCCCTCTCGCCATTTGGATGGTTAGTGCAAGCATGGAATTGGTTGGCGTTGAGTTTACTGCTGCTGCTTTCTGGCTATGGGACGAATTTTTGCTTGGTGATTGGTGTGGGGTTGATTGCGATCGCCTTCTTCGGTTTACTGTTTTGGTTTGTTGATCGTTTCCGTCGCCTTCTTCCAATACCAATTATTCCCACAGCTTACGAAACCACGTCGATGCTAACGAGTTTTAGCCTGTTAACACTGTTTGGCTTATTTGCTATTTTTCGGACAGGAGAACAGCCTTGGCTAACACTAGCGTGTCTTTTCGTTATTATCTTCCCGTTAGCGATCGCATTGTTATTCCGACTTTACCAACAAGGTCGCTATCACAACTTGATGGACGTTTCCTACTTCACAGAAGATGGGACTTTGCGCCAGTTACGATTACTTATTGGACGTTTGCCAGTGATACCCAGGTATCAAATGTTTCGTGAACGATATTTGCCTCTGTTGTGGAACAGCCGCTGGAACTGGCTCAATTATTACGACTTTAGCCTCAACAACCTATTGAGATTAGGCTTTAATGACATTCGCTTACGAGACGAGCACCTTCCTGGTATCATCTCGACACTTGCCTGGTACCAGTGGATTTTAGGTATACTTTACATCACCCTACTTTTGTGGACTCTCTCCCGCACAATTCCCGGATTGAACTTGCTGATTTATCTGAAGTAATACTTTGTTAAGTAAATTGTTGTCGAGTTTTAATACTAGCGCTAACGTTAAAGATATAGCAATCCGATTTTATGTTTGAAAAAATTTAACTATTTGTAGGGTGGGCAATGCTCACCAAAACCCAGATATAACTCTGATATAGTGGGCATTGCCCACCTTACGTGTATTTCAAAAATCACATAGGAATCCTATATTAACCCACGCTATTAACATTTCTCTCAGATTTTATAACTTTATCAATGCTTGAGTCCTGCCCATTTTTAACCGCTGACGAGCAGCCTATTTCTCTTGAGCAAGCCTTAAGATACCTTGAGTCTGCTGGAAAACTTGAGTCTGTTCTTTGGGTGATTATGCGTCAGCACGTCTTAGAAAAGGAACTACAAGCCCTAGACGATACTGATATTAATTCTGATTTAATCGAACAAGTCGTAATTGATTTTCGATTAAATAATCAACTTACTGACTCTGCAAGTTTCCAAGAATGGCTAGCTCAAGAGGGTTTAGATTACCCTACCTTTCGCAGCCAAATCGCTTCTAGTCTTAAGTTGGAAAAACTGAAAGCTCAAGTTAGTGAGCAAAATATACAGGAATATTTTATTGAACGCAAGATATTTTTGGATCGGGTAGTACTATCACGCCTAGTCGTAGAAGAACAAGCACTTGCGGAAGAGTTAAAAAGTCAAATTATCGAAGACGGTGCTAGATTTGAGCAGCTAGTTCAGGAATATTCTATAGCAGATGACCAGGTTTTCAATGGCATGATGGGAGCAATTAGTAAAGGTACATTGCCAGATGCCCTTAGGGCTGCTATTAATTTAGCAAATCCTGGAGAGTTGATAGGACCAGTGGAAGTTGAGGGGCTGTGGTATTTAGTTCGCGTTGAAAAATTCCTAGATGCTTCGTTAGAAGAACAGTTGAAACAAGAACTAGAAGATGAGCTTTTTGAGCAATGGTTAGAAGAGAAAATTCAAAATATTAATGTCAACCTTCAGGTGAAATTTTAGTGATAAATCATGAACTTACGCTGGGAAGAGTTGCCTTTTTGCTTGCTAACTCCTGAGCAGCAAATTCAATTAAGAAATCAAGCCCAAACTTATCATTATCAGACAGGAAATATAATTTGGTCTACAGATGAACCCGGAAGCCAATTTTTAATTATTTCGGGAAATGTCCGTCTTAGAGAAGAGGGAAACCCTAAGTCATCAACTTTAAAAGCAGGAGATTGGTTTGGAGATTTACTAGAGCTTTCTGGAAATTTTAAAGCTGTGGCATCTGCAGCACTGTGGCAGCAAGCTTCTTCTTTAGAATTAAATAGCTTTTGGCAGCAAGAGCGATCGCGCTATCAACCAATAGAGGCAAGTCTCCCTCAACCAGTATCAGGCTATCCATTTATCTTGAGTCCCAACACTGCGGCTGCTTGCTTAACAATGGCAGCTCAATACTTACAAAATCCTATCCAATTGGAGTCGGTACAGCGTCAACTCCGGGGACAGCACCCTCACGATGTAATGGAGGCGGGTGAAAAGTTGGGGTTGCAACTGCGACAGCTACAAGTGACTTGGAATGATTTGCGCTCATTATCTTTCCCTGCTTTGCTGCTTTGGCAACCCCCCCTTCATCCCCCCCTTGGCAAGGGGGGGAAAGAGGAGGGGTGGATTGTTGTGTATGGCATGAGGGGTAATCGCTTAATTATCGGCAATCCCACCAACCTCAGTCAAACTTGCGAAAGCGTTCCCCAAAAGATGCTTGAGGAAAATTGGGATGGGCAACTTTGGCAAGTAGAACCAATCCAAAAGCAGGAGAAATTCAACCTCAGTTGGTTTGTCCCAGCGATTTGGCGCTACCGCAAGTTGCTAGCAGAAGTCCTGTTACTTTCTTTTGCGCTGCAATTGTTGGGGTTAGCAACGCCGATTATTACTCAGTTCATCATCGATAGAGCATTGGTGTACGGAAACCGTGGCACTTTGGATGTGATGGCGATCGCTCTCCTTATTGTTGCTCTTTTTGAGGCAACTTTGGGCATTTTGCGGCTATTCATCTTTACCCACACTGCTAACCGTCTCGATTTGAGTTTATCCTCTCAGTTGTTTCGTCAACTGATGCGCCTACCCTTAACTTATTTTGAATCACGTCGCGTAGGTGATACCGTTGCCAGAGCGCAGGAATTAGAAAATATTCGTCAGTTTATGACAGGTACAGCCTTAACTGTCATCTTGGACAGTATTTTCTCAGTGGTGTATCTGGCATTAATGTTTTCTTACAGTATCACCCTCACCTGGGTAGCTTTGGCTGTGATTCCTCTATTTGCTGCCTTAACTTTAGTAGCAACGCCCATACTACGCCGTTGGCTAAATGAAACTTTTGATCGCGGTGCTGATAGTCAATCTTTTTTAGTAGAGACAGTGACGGGAATTCATGCTGTGAAAGCCCATGCAGCTGAACGCAAATCGCGCCGCCGTTGGGAAGGTTTGTTTGCCCGTTACATTCGCACGAGTTTTAAAGCTTCTACCACTTCTAATATTGGCAGTAATATCGGCGACTTTTTAACTAATTTTTCCTACTTAATTATTCTCTGGTTTGGAGCCGGACTCGTCATCGAACAAAAGCTGACAATAGGTGCATTAGTTGCTTTTCAAATGTTAGCTTCTAGAGTCACAGATCCACTGCTGCGGTTAGTACAGCTTTGGCAGGAATTCCAGCAAGTGTTACTATCTGTGGATCGGCTGGGGGATATCCTCAATTTTGCCCCAGAAGCTGAACCCGGTTCTGGTGTGGTTTTACCACAGTTAAAGGGTAATGTACATTTTGATAAAGTATTTTTTCGCTATCAAGAAAATCAAGAAGAACCTGTTTTGAAAGGTATTTCTTTCACTGTGCAGCCAGGAATGTTTGTGGGAATTGTGGGGCGAAGCGGTTCTGGTAAAAGTACCCTTTCTAAACTTTTGCAACGACTTTACCAACCAGAATCAGGCTCAATCTTGATTGATGATTTTGATATTAAAACTGCTGATATTGGCTCTTTGCGGCAACAAATTAGCGTTGTCCTCCAAGAAGATTTTCTCTTCGACGGTACCATTTCCGAAAACATCACCTTTGGCGATGTAGATATTACAGCAGAACAGGTAAAACAAGCAGCACGACTAGCGGTTGCTCATGATTTTATCAACAAACTGCCCCACGGCTACGAAACAAAAATTGGGGAGCGGGGAACTTCCCTATCTGGCGGACAACGACAACGCATTGCTCTATCGCGTTTATTCCTTTCCCAAGCCCCGATTTTAATCTTAGATGAAGCGACAAGTGGCTTAGATAGTGAGACAGAACAAAAAGTCTTGCAGAACTTGCAGGAAGTAAAGGGGGAGCGTACGGTATTTATGATTGCTCATAGATTTGGAGCCTTGAAACGAGCAGACTTGATTTTAGTATTAGAGAAAGGGGAGATTGTGGAACGAGGCAATCACGAAGAGTTGCTGGAGAAAAGAGGCGTGTATTGGGCGTTGTATCAACGGCAGTTGGCTAGCGTGTAATTTATTAAATTTTGTAAAATATAATAAATTACACAGTAAAGGCTTTTAAAAACAAATAGAAGTCAAAATTCAAGATTTTTATGGTTGTTTTCAGCCATTTTATATGTAAAGAGATGAGGTTAAAACTGTAGAGGGGTTTACTTCATCTTTGGCTTTGATAACAAGCCAGATAAGCAAGATTTAAATTCCACTGAATAACTATGGTTAATACTCAAGATATTAGGTTTAAGAAATCTGGCGGAGGACTTGTTTCACAAAGTCCCCTTTCTGAAACACATCCCCGTGCAGCAAATCCTCTTTCTTTAACACGTCCCCATGCAACAGCCGCCTCAACACTAGTCAAACCGCAGCCTTCAGCACCTTCCCGTGCTCCTGCTGTCAGCCTTCGTTCGGGTGATACTCTGTGGGAAGTCGCCCAGAAAAAACTTGGGGATGGTACTCGTTGGCGCGAACTTCAAAAAGCTGATGGTAGTCAATTTACTCGGCAAGAAGCTAAGCATCTCCAAGTAGGGACGCAAGTCTATCTTCCTGGGGTTAAGATGACGATGCAAACACCTCATCCTGTTACACTGGGCTCAAGCACACCCCGTGTACCTACACAGATCCTTCGCCCTGAAGGCATAACGCGCCGTGAATTTACCCCAGGCTCGACTCCTTCGACTAAAAGCACCCAGTTTAGCGCTTCACCTGCATTGGTTTCTAGAACCTCGCAGGTATCTTTAAATCTGCTTAGTGCTGAGGGTACAATGCGCCGTGAGTACACGAATGGCTCCAGTCACCCAACTCGAAGCACTGGGTCTAGAGATTCATCTGACACCTGGAATAATGCGCTGATCAACGGAACTGTCAAAGGAATCGCCGTAGGAACTCGTATCGCGAACAGATTAACACGCACAAGTTTGCCACAGACCAACTCGTTGGATGCTAAACGTGCTATTGGTAAAATAACTGAGAAGGTTTGGAATGAGCATTTTGATTCCAGATCAGACATTGTCAGAAACATCCGTCAAACAACTTGGAAAGATCGCAACACGAGAAAAACCCTACAATTTCCAGACGCTAAATCACGTCGTCCGGATAATTTTATTCAACTAAATAACGGTCGAGGAATTGCAGTAGAAGTTAAGGGGACACCCTTAGCAGCTGAGACCTCTGAAGCATCTAGACAGCGAGTGCGGGATCGCATCGCCCTTAGCAAACAAGCACTTCTTGGTAATAAAAATAAGGGTTTCCATGAAGTTGATCGAGCTATTACTAAAGTCGGACTTCCCATTTTAGGACCAGGAGGCAATACTGCCCTACCAGGAGAGACACAAAAACACGTCATTATAAAACCCAAAGGTGGTGCCCAGCCTCTCCCCTCTACTTGGACTGAACGTGTTAAATCACTCGGAGGTTATAAAGATTCAGCAACTTATGTTGTAAGAACAAGAGGTGGTAATAGGTCTGTTCAAACGAGGACACTGCAAGCTGCTAGAACAGTGAAAGAGCCTAGAGTAGCTAAGAGGACACTGCAAGCAGCTAGAACCGTTGGCGAATCGAGAGCTGCTCAAGGGGTACTCCGAGGAGCGAGTAGAGTCGCTGCACCAGTTGCAGTTGGACTTGATGCATGGCGGCTAAAAGATGCTTATCACAAAGACGGATTTGGGCAAGAATTCCGGAAAACAGCGGGTAGTGTTGCTGGTGGATGGGGTGGTGCAGCGGCAGGTGCTGCTATTGGGTCTTTTGCGGGACCTCCAGGAATGATAGTCGGTGGAATAATTGGTGGTGTCGCTGGAAGTGAATTCGGCGATGATATAGAGCAAGGAGCAGAGAAAGCAGGGAAAGCGATCGCGGACGGAGCTAAGAAGGCGTGGAATAAACTTTTTGGTTAACAAGCTCGATCTGGGGCATTGCTGAAACATATGATGAGTTTGTACTTCAAAGCTCAAAGCTTGGTATCAGATGATTCCGCCAATCAGCAAAGCCCATCAATTTTGCGGAAGAATGTCCAAGCGATCGCCAATTCTTCTTCAGAACCCCGACTTCTTAGAGAAGTCGGGGTTCTTATTTCGACGATTCACTTAACAGAAAACACCTCATCAAACTTCCGCGTAACCGGCTCAATCAACAAGCTCAAAATCGTCTTCTGCCGCATCACGATTTCCCCAGTTGCCTCCATCCCAGGAGTTAACGGCTTATCTTGACCCCGCGCTTTAATTATGAATTTATGCAGTTTAATCCTAGTAGGATAAACCTCCTTGCCCGAATTCTTATCCTTCACAACTGCGTAGGGACTAACGTAAACCACAGTGCCTTCAATCACACCATATTCTTGATAAGGAAAAGCTTCTATCTTCACCTTTGCATTCATTCGTTCATCAACAAATCCTCGATATTGATTTGGCAAATCAACTTCTAGCAAAGGTTCTTTCCCTTCTGGTAAAATTGACAATAACTCTTCACCAGGTTGCACTGTACCTTGACTTGGATTCACTTTAATGTTATAAACTCTGCCAGTAATTGGAGCTGTAATAGTTTGATTCTGCTGCTGATTTTTAGCTTGAGCTAGTTGCCTTTCAACTGTCTGCAATTCTTCGCGGCGCTTGCTAAGTTCAGAAAGGGGTCCAGTTTTATAATTTTGCTTGAGTTGCTGGATATTTTGCTCTTTGCCAGCAATACTTTTTTCTAAGTCTCTGACTTTATCTTGAGCATATAAGTAATCTTGTCGCGGGATAGCAGTACCGCTGAGACTACGCAACCTATTTACATCCCGTTGAGCAGCTTTCAAATTAACTCGCAAACCGGAAAGTTCAATTTCTGCCTGCCTAATGCTTGCTTTCTGGCTTTCTGCTGCTGCTTTGCTACGAGTCTGGATGTCTTGCTTAATCAATTGAGCTTGGTTGTTTAGCCTTTCAATCTCAGCTTGGGACGATTCTGAGTCAAGTGCTACTAAGATGTCACCCTTTTGTACCTGCTGACCTTCTTTGATCCTAGTTTCGTTGATATATTTAATTTTGCCACTACTAGGCGATCGCACTGGCTGCACGTCTTGCTCACCGGGAATCAACTTACCCGGAGCTACAGCCACTTCATCGACTTTACTCAAACCACCCCAGGCGATCGCCCCAAATACTGCCAAACTTAAGGTTACCCCCACCAATCTTGTATAAAGCGGGGGTAGCTCTTGCACTGCCTTACCTAATTCATAATCTAGGTAAGCGTTTGGATTAGCAAATTGCTCTTTTGTTTGCCGAGCTTGAGCTGGAGACGAAGCTAAAGGCTGCTTCATACTTTTTGCAGCTTATTTTACACTTTTCGCAGATTGATTTATAATATCACTTTCTTGTTCTTGGGTGTTATATTCCTCGGTGAAGTAGTAGTAGCTCAGACTGAGATTTTGAGGAAGAACTGCATTCGCCACTTGTCCCAAGACATTCTGACCAGATTTTTCCAAAAGCTCTTTAGCAAAAGCCGCATTAGCGGAATCAACGACTCCCGGTCGAACTACCAACAAAACACCGTCAGCCATTTGACCCAGAGTAGCAGCATCAGCGGCAACCGTTAATGAGGGAGCATCAATGATGACAAAGTCATAGTTGGCAGCAAAACTTTGCATCAATCCAGCCATTCGTTTCGAGTCGAGCAGGGATGCTGGACTGGGAGGCACGACTCCAGAAGTGAGGACATACAAATTATCCATGACTTGTGCGATCGCTGTCCAGATTTCAGCCTGCCCGACAATCACATTACTCAGACCTGGGCTATTTGGCAAGTCCCAGATGTGATGCTGAACTGGACGGTGCAAATCTCCATCTACCAGTAAGACTTTACGCTCCCTCTGAGCCATTGCTATAGCTAAATTGGCTGCTACTGTTGACTTACCTTCTTTGGGTACGGAGCTGGTGACAACGATAACTTTTAACTCTTTATCGGCACTCGTAAACTTCAAATTCGCCCGCAGCATCCGGAAAGACTCACTAATTGGTGAGCGAGGAATATCCCTAACAATGAGTTGATGCGTAGATAAATCTGACTCTTGATTACCGCGAGTAGATTTTTTAGATTTGCTAAAGGAAGGAATGACCCCCAATAAGGTCAATCCCAGTAATTCCTTTGCCTCATCAACTGTCTTGATTGATTTATCTCTTGCTTCCAAAAGATATATAGTTGCCAAAGAAGCTATGCTAGCCAGAAAGCCTGCACTCAAATACGAAATCACAGGAGAAGAAATAGGCTCTTCAGGAGGTTGAGCTTTGGACATTATGCTGGCGTTACCTACGTTTTGATTTTCGGCTATTCTGCTCTCTTGCAGCTTTTGTAGCAGAAGTGAATAGGTAGATTGGGCTGCTTGTACTTTGCGTTCTAACTGGCGCTGTTGTTGCTCCAATCTGGGCAGAATGTTAAGCCGTTGCCTGTAGGCAGCTTGTAAGTTAGATAATGCGGCTGCTTTACTAGTTAAACCCAGACGGCTTGACTCTAATCTGACAAGTTCTGCAGTAAGTTGTTGTTGCAGCGCTCCAATCTGCAAGTTGCCGTTTAGTTCTGGTTGCTTAGTTCCCGCAACATTTCCTATTCGCTGTTGTAGTATCCCTTTTAAGGCTTCTAACTTGCTTTCTAAATTAATGATTTCCGGATGTGTGTCTTGTAAAACAGTGCGCCTAGCTGCTAGTTGCGACTCTAGCTGCTGGACTTCTTTGAGGATATCTTGTACACCTGCAGACTGGCTGAGGGAAGTGCTAGCTACCGCCTGCTGGGAGTTCATACTCAATTGATTGCGGATCGCTTCAGACTGGGCTTTGACTTCGGCAATCTGAGATTGATCTGCGCTAATTTGCTTTTGCAACTCGCTAATCACTTCCACTGCCTTAATCGCTTCCTCTTGCAGGGCAACAACTTTGTTCTTTTCTTTAAACTGCGCTAGTTCAGCTTCAGCTTCGCGGACAACTAATTCAGCTTTTGGCACCTGTTTTTCTATAAACTTGCGAGCAGCTACCGCTTGGGCTCTGTGGTAAGATACGTTGTGCTCTAAATAGGCTTCCATCAACGTATTAACAACCTGTGCGCCTCTTTCAGGGTTCGTATCCTTGTTGGAAACTTTTAGAATATCAGTTTCCTTAATCCCAGTCACGGTCAGCTGTTTGATCAAATCCCGAGGTTTTAGGGATGCTCCTTTGTTGTCTTTCAGGTTGAGTCTGTCAATGGTCTTTTGGACAATCGGGAAAGAAAGTATAACTTCTGCCTCTGTACTGAGAGGATTACTTTTATCCGCTGCCACTGGTTCTAACTTAGCTATTTCTGTCCCCACTCCCGTGAGGGAAGAGAGCGTAGTTCTTTGAAAAAGTAGTTTTCCTTCCGTCATATAAGAAGGTTTTTTTAAAGAAAAACCCAGCAGAGAAATCAGGAAAACAGGAAGAAAGATTCCTATCGCTGGTGCCCAACGCCGCTTCAGGACTTGCGAAAGAACTTGCCAATACTTATCAATACTTACAAAATTTTCCTGTGATTCCATAAATAATCTTACAATTTTTTATTCAAATTTTTTCTTCATATTATATATTCAATCAATCTTGAATGTATAAATTTTGCCAGTAGTAAAACATGACAATTGGTTTGTCTATTAAAGTTCCCACTAAGCCATAAATAGTGAAGTATGAGTTTTGCGATTGTCATAATGAACTGCCGAAATTGCACTAATTACTCGCTCCAAGTCTTCGGTTGTGAGATTAGATCCAGAAGGCAAGCAAAGACCGCGTGCAAATAAATCCTCTGCAACGGCACCACCAATAGATTCACACTCTGCGAAAACGGGCTGTAGGTGCAACGGCTTCCACACAGGACGAGTTTCAATTTGCTGTTCGCCAAGTGCTAAGCGGACTTGTTCTCGGTCAGCACCAAAAGCGACTGGATCGATTGTCAGGCATGTTAGCCAACGGGTGGCGCGTCCAAAAGCGGCTTCTGGCATGAACTCTATTCCTGGCAGTCCCAAAGCACAGGCGTAAATCTCAAAGTTGCGTCGTCTAGCTGCAACTCTCTCATTCAGAACACGCAACTGACCCCGACCGATGCCAGCCAAAACGTTGCTGAGGCGATAGTTGTAACCAATTTCTGAGTGTTGGTAATGGGGAGCCGGATCGCGTGCTTGGGTAGCCAAAAAACGGGCTTTGGCTACTAGTTGTGCATCGTCAGAAACCAACATCCCGCCGCCGGAGGTGGTGATGATTTTGTTGCCATTGAAGGAGTAAATGCCAATGCGCCCGAAAGTTCCAGGCGATCGCCCTTTGTAGGTAGCTCCTAAAGATTCAGCAGCATCTTCAATTAAGGGAATTTCATACTGATTGCAAGCTTGCAGTATTGGATCTATATCCGCACTTTGACCATATAAATGCACTACCATAACCGCTTTGGGCAATTTGCCAATGCGTGCGCGGTGTTCTAGTGCTTGGCGCAACAAGTGGGGATTCATGTTCCAAGAAGTGCGATCGCTATCAATGAATACTGGTTTTGCCCCTAGATAGGTAATTGGGTTAGCGGTGGCTGCAAAAGTCAAGGTAGAGCAAAAAACTTCATCCCCATACTCAACGCCAACTAATTGCAAAGCCAAATGGATAGCCGCCGTCCCAGAACTTAAAGCAGCAGCATGACTTGCTCCAGTGACTTGACAAAATTCTTGCTCAAAAGTATCTACATGAGGACCAACGGGGGCGATCCAGTTCGTGTCAAATGCTTCTTTGACGAACTCTAATTCGTGAGCACCCATGTGGGGTGTTGAAAGAAGAATTTGTTTGTTCATCCTTATACTTTACTATTGGGTTTGCATTACTGTCGGCATTAATTCTGCCAAGATTCTATCGCTAATATCTTTTGCACTTTAGAACCATATTAAATGGTAGATCAGCTTTTCTGCATTGTGTCACTTTAATCTGGGAAAATGTTAGGTGAACGATATGCTGGGAAAAACTCTGTTTGTAGTATTTTATCAACATCGATTTTCAAAGATTCTGCCTTGAATTCAACCAGACTCCGATATTTCTCTTTGTCTGTAATTATGCGTATTGTTAAAAATTTATGGCTTTGTTTAGAAAAACCTGCTTTGAATTCGTAAAGACTGTCTCTAGAACTTCCTACCCCACCTCCCAAATGAAAAACTTTATTGCCACGCTCTTTAGCCCAAAATCTCACATAATCCAGCATTAATTTGCTTGGTGCTTGTTTTAAAAACTTATTTTTCGTTCCTGAAAGATGGAACTGAACGATACCACAGCATTCAGTGAACAAACCAGCACATATAATTTCCTCCTGCCATTCAACGATACATAAGTGAATTTTGTTACCTAATTTTGATAGATTAAAATAGTAGTCATAATCAAAATAATATGAAGTTTTAGCTGCTACACGATTCATTGTTTCTTCATAAATTTCAATAAAATCATCAAGATACTCTATAAATGGAACCATTTTCGCTGTCATTCCGGTGCGTTTACACCAATTGATTTTATTTCGGTGGTCATTTCGTGTTTGTCGCCATATTTCAGCCTCTGACATCTCTAAGTTTACAGAAACTGTTTCTCCATTTACTTGACAAATTTCAGGCGATAAAACTTCATTTAAATTTTCGTTAAGTATTGGATGAAGTCGAAAGAATGCTGAACACACATTCTTCGTAAATAATACAGTTTTTAGCTGTTCTATTGCTAATTCAATAAATTCAGGTGAATGAGTTGCTACCTCACTTAACAAAATTCCAGGGTAGCCGTAAGGTGATACAACATCAAAAAACTCTGATATTACTAAATGACTGTTGAATAAATCATCACAATGACGTAATAAATAAGGCACAAAAAATATTTTGTCACCATCAGTGATCAGAATAGCTTCTGGAATAGTATTAGTTCTTTTAGATTCCAGAAGTATATACTCTGGTAAATGGTAAACATCGTGATGCAGTTTTTCCAGCGTTTGCTGCCATAAATCACTGGCTAGATCAAAAATTTCAATATTCATATTATTTTTGAAAATTGGCTAGGATTTTTTATTGAAAGTTAGTACAAGAATTATTTATTTTGAGTAAACTCTGCCATTATTTCTATAATTCGAGTCATGTCATTAATAGAGTAACGATGGTCGCTAGGAATGGTAAGAATACGATTTGACAAATCTATGGCTATGGGATCGTTCGTAGATAGTCCCTCAAAGGGTTGCTGCCAATGAACTGTTGAAAAAATATTTTGACTAATCAGAAACTTCCGTAAAGCCTCTCGAACTTCATGTTTTTTGCAAACCAGAATAGCATTAAATGGCACTGCTCCAGAGGTCCATGATGTAAACATGGGTCTCAAGCCGACAGGAGTTGTAGTTAAACTCAACTGTAAAAATTGCCTGATGTTTGCCTCCCGGCGCTGCCGTAATTCTGATATATTCAGGCAATTGAGAATCTGGGTAGTAAAACAGCAAGCTGCTGCGTTTGTTTCATGACTAAGCCGTTGTTCTCCTTCAATTTGCAGAAGTCGATAGGTATCTTTTGAGATCTTTGCACCATTTATGTAAGCTCGTTTCAACAGCATTGCAGTAAGTTTTTGATGAGCACCAAATGCCTCTGAGGATAAGGGTTTGGGCAGTTCTAGCTTTTGGGGAGACCAAATGATTGCTCCATCAGGAATTGGCAAAGTCTTGCGTAGAGATGCCATTGCATAGTGAGCGGTGCTCTGCTTAGCCCAAGGTGAGAATGGGTCGTGAGTATGGTCTTCAATTAAAAGGATGCCATCATGTCTATGTAACCAATCTCGCCAAAGGCTTCCTTCCCGCACCCCAAATAAATTAACTGCCAGAACTAGATCGCCTGGAGAAGGACGAAGGGTGTTAAAGTCTGGGGCTGGTTCTGTAGGTAAATCTCGATACCAATATAAATCAAAAACTGTTTGAAGTTTGGCTGCAACGTGCATACAAAAGAATGAAGGTAAATGCAACCTTGACCTTCTCCCCTTAAGTTGAGTGTGATGATGAATGGACAACAAAACAGAAGTGCCTGTTGAAAACAGTTCGTAAAGCTTAGGCAGTAAAGTTGGCGATGCACATGAGGTGGTTAGTCCATCCCACCAATCAAACTCAGATCCAACTTCCCACCTTTTTTCCATCGAGCCTGACATTTTAACCTAATCCTTGTACTTAACTGGTTTATTTTGCAAATTCAAGCCGACGTGGCGTGACCGTTTCTCAGCCATGATTATTGCCAACAGCGACAATCTACTGACTGCTAGCGCATTTCAACATGAGACAGCTTTTTGTTGACCATTTCTTTAGGGGAATGCCATGAATTGGAGGGTTTGCAGCCTAAGAGCGTCGCTCAACTTGACCTTTGAATTCTTCAGATGTAACGTGACCTTCTTGAGTTATGTCCTCTCGTTTTAGGACTTGCCATACAGTCAGGAACAAAATTTTTAGGTCAAGCCACAAGCTCCAATTATCGACATACCAGACATCCAACTTAAATTTTTCGTCCCAAAATTGATCTAACCTGCGGCGACCATTGACCTGCGCCCATCCAGTAATACCGGGCTTCACCTGATGGCGACGTGCTTGTTCATGGGTGTAGCGCTCAAGATACTTGACCAATAAAGGACGAGGACCCACGAAACTCATATCTCCTTTGAGAACATTCCAAAATTGAGGGAGCTCGTCCAGACTTGTTTGCCGCAAAAATTTTCCTAAAGCTGTAAGTCGTTTCTCATCGGGGAGTAAATTGCCATTGCTGTCCCGCTCATCTGTCATGGTACGAAATTTGTAGAAGTTGAAAATCCGAGCGTTTTTTCCAGGACGGGGTTGTGTGAAAAGAATTGGGCGACCCATGCGGAAATAAATCGCGATCGCAAGTACCAGCGTCAAGGGAGAAAAAACCAGCAAGGCGATCGCTGCTACAAATCTATCTAATACAAACTTGATGAATCTGCTATAGTTCTTTGAACGAACATCCTGAAACTGTTTAGTAAACAACATAAATACCTCCTTACTTTTCAATAATCACAAAAAAGAAAGCTGAGATTTTGTACACAAATACGTCTTCATCTTTTACATTTCGCAAACCGTGTATTATCACCGAATTTCCTCGGCAACCAATTACTTGCCTTTCGTTCTACAAACCCTGACACTTATTCTTCTTTAAACACTGGTATTTTGAATTTTTTGGAAATGTCTCCTCCATTAATGATTAAACGATTGTTTGATGATTCTTCATCTTTCCGTAAGTAAACAGCATAAGTTTTGTCTGTTTCTTTCATATTGCTATCTACTTTAAACAAACAATTATTAAAAACTAATAATTGATTGCGTTGTTTGCTATAACTGGGATGCTGCCACCAAACATAAGCAGCACTAAAAAAACTATATGGCTTTCCAGTTTCTTTCCGAGTCACATAAAATTCGCAGTTGTCAAAAGTAACATCATGTGGAAACAAAATTCTGTTGTCATAATCATCAGCGGCTCCTATTTTGAATTTCGAGTTACTAAATTTCATAGTTGAATTCAAACTAAAAATGTAGAAAGGGGCATCACCAGAAATGATGTTATTACCTATTACTGTTGAACCGTCTTCAACGTTAACGTCAAAATCTCCATCAATTAAATTGAGATTTTCAAGTTTCACATCTACTTTCAAGGTGTCCCCATAACCTCGTCCATCCACTTCTATGTCAATTCCTGTAGGGTCAACTTTGCCTCTTGTTGTCAGATTATAGACTTCAGCAGATGAATTTCCACCCGTCAATACGAAACCACCACGGAATACATCTATAGCCTCACAATTGTCTACTTTCACAGACACATTAGTATAGACAGAAATCCCATCAGAAACTCCATTTTTGAAAGTACAATCTTCAATAAATGCTTGTAATCTTCCAGGAAGTTTTCGCTCAGCCGTCAAGAATATTAAATGCGCTTGCTCTAACTCATATTTTTGGTAGGCTCCTTGATTTTTGCTATTTCCATCAAAAGTAAGCCCCTTAATTATTAAGGGCTTTGAATTTTCCTTACCTGAATACTCAGTAGTGAAAGTTCTTGTCCATTTATCTTGATTCTCAGGCCGTTTAATGGTCGCTTCATATCCCTGATAAGTGATATTTTCCTTGAGCTTTACAGACGTGACAATATAAACGCCCGGAGGAAATAAGATGACTCCTCCCCCTTGGTTATAAACTGTATCTATTGCCGCTTGTATTGCTTTTGTGTCATCTGTGATTCCATCCCCTGTCGCACCAAAATCTCGGGCAGAAACGATAGATTGTCTATCATTATCAAGAATTTCCAAACTATGCAAATTCTTGGCATCCAAAATTGCATTTTTTGGATTTAAAAGTTTAATTTCAATATTTTCATCAGCTTCGTTGATATCGTCATCAACGATAGAAATGGATAGGTTTTTAGTAACAGTACCGGGTTCAAAAGTTAGGGTTCCTTGTGCAAGAGTATAGTCCTGACCGCTCCCCCTGTTTGTCTGACTGGCGGTTCCGCCTGTTACTACGTAATCAACAGCGATCGCCTCGCTGGAGACAGCATTTAAATTTACCGCTAAGCTGGCAGTGGAGACATCTTCAGAGATGCTAGAATTACTTAACTCGAAAGTCACAGTAGGTTTAGATAGAGTCATCACTCTGCTCGGATTGACGCATTGAACAAGCCCTATACTTAACAAGCCCACAAAGACCCAAAATTTAATTTTTGAAAAACCCAAAGTTTTATGCCATCTTCTGTTACGTAACATTTCCTATATCCAGCTTCATATTTGTAAAAATTTCATGTAAACAAAACCCCTAATTCTTGATAAAATTGCTCAAGCCGTTGGAAAACGATCCGCTCATCGTACTCAGCTTCAATACGTTGACGAGCTGCTTTCCCATACGCTTGTCGCAATTCAGGGTTAGACAGTAGTGTTCCCAAAGCCTCAGCTAACTTTTCACTATTTTGAGGAGGCACAATTAAGCCGGTTTTTCCATGTACTACTGCTTCCCGACAGCCTCGAATATCTGTGGCGACAACTGGTAAACCTATGGACATCGCTTCCAGGATGGAGCGTGGTAATCCTTCATGAGTAAAGGTCGGCAGCGTAAAGATGTCTAAAAGACCTAAAAGCTCTGGTATATCTTGGCGCTCGCCTGTTAGGGTAACGTGTTTCTCAATCCCCAAAGTGCGAATTTTTTCCATAAGTTCCGTTTGAAACGGTTCAGGGTCAGTGCTGAGTTGACCACCAATCACCAGAACGTGCAAATTAGGAAACTGAGAAAGTAGCTTGGCTGCGGCTTCAATCAGGTATCCACTCCCTTTCTTACGAGTTAAACGCCCAATCGTGCCAACTATCAAGTTAGCAGTTTCAGGAATACCTAAGGATTTGCGTAATTCGGTTTGATGAGTGAAACCGAGGCGATCACGGTTAAAACGGTCAATATCTATACCGTTGCCGAGGTAACCTAGTTTTTCCGGCGGACAAAGACCCAATTTTTTAGCCGTAGCGATATCTTCATAATTTTGGCTAAGAATCAGATCAGTTATTAAAGCAGCGAGTTTCTCAATAGTAAAGTAGAAACGATATTGACTAGGAGATGATAAATCGTGGAACGGAAGACCGTGAGAAGTGTAAACAATACGTTTGACACCAGCGAGTTTGGCTGCAATGCGTCCTAAGACAGCAGCAATTGGAGTATGGACATGAACAAGGTCATATTGATTCTGTCGGATAATTTTCGTCAGTTGATAGACACTTCTCAAGTTAGAAAATAATGAAATACTCCTGTCAATCTGAACTGCGTGTACTTTGAATCCATTTTGTTGCAGCTCTTGAAATTCTGGTCCCGGAGAACAAGCTATTCCTACTGTTAAGTTGCGGGACAAAAAGTATTTAAGCTGAGGTTGTAAAAGGATTTTGGCAGTAGGTGCAATTGCACAAATATGCAAAATTTTCATTGTATTTTACCTATTTCCTAAATAAATCATGAATGCTTTATGTGATTATCTATACAAATTTTTAACCCAGTACCATTCCTGAGTTAACCCTTCCCTCAGGGAAACTTGCGGCTGATAACCTAGTATTCTCCGCGCCTTAGATACATCGGCTGCAGTGTGTCGGGCGTCTCCCATCGCTTTTTCTACGTGGTTTCTCTTGATTGGACGCTCGACAATTTCTTCCATCGTGTCCAAGACTTGTGTTAGAACCACCCTGCTACCACCGCCAATGTTGAGGATTTCGCCCACAGCTTGGGGTACGGTGGCGGCGGCTAAATTGGCGGCTACAGCATCGCTGACAAATGTAAAGTCCCGCGTTTGCTCTCCATCGCCGTAAATAGGAATCGCTTCATCGAACAACACCGCTTTGAAAAACTTATGAAATGCCATATCCGGGCGCTGTCTGGGACCGTAAACTGTGAAATAGCGCAACGCCACAAACGGCACATCAAAGTTTTTGTGATAAACCCCACACAACCGCTCCGCTGCTAGCTTAGTAATACCGTAAGGAGAAACAGGCTTGGCACATATCTCCTCGTTAGTGGGCAGAGTTTCGGCATCACCATACACGCTAGAGGTAGAGGCAAATACCAACCTTTTCAGGTGTTTGGCATCCTTTGCCGCTTCTAGCAAAACTTGTGTGGCGTTAATATTCCTTTGTGTGTAAGCGTGGAAACCTTGACCCCAACTTGCCCGCACCCCTGCTTGTGCTGCTAGATGGTAAACTACGCCCACATCCTTAAGGAGTGTCTGCCAGTCTAAAAACTGAATATCTCCTTCAATTAATTGAAAAGCAGGATGGTTTTGCAAGTGTGTAATATTCTTGCGCTTTAATGCTGGAGAGTAGTAATCATTAAATTCATCTATCCCGATGACTTCTTCACCTTGTTTCAACAACGCTTCTACAAGGTGAGAACCTATAAACCCTGCGGATCCCGTTACTATACTTTTAGCCATAAATTCAAAATACACATGGATATTTTATGAAAGTTTATTGATATTTTTATTAGCGACTATTTACTGAAACTAGTCATGTTTGTCTAACCACGCCTGGAACATGAGTACGTCCCAGAGATAGTACTGCCAGTTGCGATCGCCACTGATATGTTCTTTCCATTTCTGTTGAATTGGTTTAGGATTCAAGAACCCTTGTTGATGTAAGCGGCTTTCATCAAGTAAATCCTCTGCCCACTCACGTAAGGGACCACGCAACCAGCTATCAATTGGCACGCCAAAGCCCATTTTGGGACGCTCAATCAGCTCTTGCGGCACATACTTGTACAAAATTTGACGCAATAGCCACTTACCTTGACCGTTACGAATTTTCATTGATAAGGGTATGCGCCAAGCAAATTCCACTATGCGGTGATCTAACAGTGGTATGCGACCTTCTAAACTCACACCCATACTTGCCCGGTCAACTTTGACGAGAATATCGTCTGGTAAATAAGTCACCGTATCCAGGTACATCATGCGTTGAGTGTAGTCTGGTAACTGTGGCCAACATTGGCGATCGCTTACAGCCGTTATAGGCTCGCAACTGCCGATGACTATAGCTTCAGGCTCTTTCCAGTGGGAAACAAGACTAGCGTACATCGCTTCAGGATCGGAAACTGCCAAAACCCCAGCCAGTTTGTGTAAATGGTCGCCAACGGTGGAGTATCTGAGTTTGGCTGGTAATACGGCACCAAAGTTTGTAAAAACACGATCCCAAGTCTGGGGTGATAAGCTAGTTAAGCCATGTGCAGCAATCTGACGCAGGCTTTTGGGCATCCAGCCTATCTTTTGCCAAATGCTACGACCCCAGAAATAGCGGTTGTATCCCCCAAATAGTTCATCGCCACCATCGCCTGAAAGACTGACTGTGACATGCTGTCTGGCTAATTGAGAAACCAAAAAGGTAGGAATTTGGGAGGGGTCGGAAAAGGGTTCATCGTACAGAACTGGCAGCTTGGGGATAACAGCAAGCGTGTCTTCTGGGGTGAGATAAAGTTCTGTGTGGTTTGTGCCTAAGTGCTGTGCTACCGCTTTAGCATGCTCTGCTTCATTGTATGCCTTTTCATGAAAACCAATAGTAAAGGTTTTCACTGGCTGGCTACTTTGAGCCTGCATTAAGGCTACTACTGTAGAGGAGTCAATTCCTCCTGAGAGGAAAGCACCCAAAGGGACATCGGCAACCATACGTAGCCCCACTGCTTCCCGCAGTAGCGCCTCCATTTCTGCTACTGCTTCCTGTTCTGACCCTGTGAAGGGTTTAGCAGTACCTAGTTCCGCAGCTTCCTTGGCAGACCAATAGGGTACTGGTTTGGGATGAGTATTTACGCCGTTCCAAGTGAGGACACATCCAGGTGGTAACTTATAGATGCCTTGGTAGATGGAATAGGGTGTAGGAACGCAGCTATAGCGCAGAAATAATGCCAAAGCATCACGATTAATTTCAGGATGAAAATCGGGATGGGCTTTGAGGGCTTTTAATTCAGAGGCAAACAGAAAAGTGTTACCACACCAGCCATAATAGAGTGGTTTTTCACCCAGGCGATCGCGCCCTAAATGCAAAACGCGTTCTTGACGATCCCACAAGGCAAAGGCAAACATTCCATTAAAGTGCTTAATTGCCTCAAATACTCCCCACTGGCTGAAGCTAGCCAGCATCACTTCAGTATCAGAATGACCTCGAAAGTGGTGACCTAACTTTTCCAGATCGCGTCTTAACTCTAAAAAGTTATAAATTTCCCCATTAAATACAATCGCATAGCGACCATTTCCAGACACCATAGGTTGGTGTCCTTCGGGTGAGATGTCAATAATGGCAAGTCGTCGGTGTCCTAAAGCAATACCGTTTTCGGTATCTATCCATATGCCGCCGTTATCTGGTCCACGATGATAGAGAGCATGGGACATATTTTGCACCACAGACTCCATCTCCAAAGTAGATCTTTGCAGAACGGCATCAAAAAAACCTGTTATTCCACACATATAGTACTGTACTCATCTTTGATGTAGGTTTTTTGCCTTTTTTTAGTTAAATGAGCAGAGGCGTAAGTAGTTTTTGATGATTGTGTACTTAAAGTCGCTATTGCTAGCAAATAGAACCAAAAAATCGGGTGTCGCAACACATAGTGAAAGCTACTAAATGCTGCTAACGAAATAACGGCAGCGAACAGAACAACGAATCCTTTACGCCATGCACTCCAAGCTACCCATGCTAGTAGGGTAATGTAGGCTGTTAGCCCAACAATTCCAGAACTTGCTCCCCAATCTATAAAAGTATTGTGAGCCTCAAAATCTAAAAATGGACCGTTTTCACCTGAATGAGAACCAGGTCCCAGACCAAATAAGGGTGAATGAGCTAGTGCAGCTATTCCATTTGCCCATAATGTAACGCGATCGCTTCCCTGACCACCTTTATCGTACACATCTGCTGAAGCCAAATAGATGTTTTGATAAACAAACTTTATTGATATAATTGATATCAATATCAAAATTAATCCAATAATTTGTTGATAAACTCTTTTGAGTAAATATGTGAAATTCTGACTTACTAAAACATTCTGTAATGCTCCAAAAATTACCAAAAATACTATAATCCCAAAACCTACTGCCCAGGATATGATTAAAGCATCGGATTGCGTAGCTGAACCGATCACAAAACAAAACACGATTAACCAAAAATACCATGTTTTTGTAACAAAACTTCTACTTGTGTTTAATAAATGCAATGCCGTAAAAGGAATCATGCTTAACAATAAAGCTAACTGATTAGGATTTTTAGACCAACCTGTAAATCTGATGCCGCCGTACCAAGGAGCAAAAAATGGCAGAAGAGAAGGAAAACAAAATATTATAAATAACAACAATATTGTGCCGGAAATAACATAACTAATAATTCTTTGTGGTTTTTTAGAGAACACTTCTGATATTGAACAACTGGTGGAAAAAAGAAGTGCAAATATAAAAGAAAATAAATCATGAGGAAAAGATGGAGATGTTACATCCATCAATTCTGCTATCACAAAACCTAATATCAAGGAAGTAAAAGCAACAATCCAAAAACAGAAATTGACTTGAAAAATAGGTGTTAATAAGTGATATTTAAGAATTCCTAGTCTGATAATTACAAATAGTATCCAGACAAATAGCATAACTTCACCCGGTCCGACAGGAAGGCTTGAAAGCCTTAGTTGAGTGGCATTTGTAAGTACTATTGCCGTTGCAATCCAAATGATTTCCAAATTCTTCATTACTACAGCATTCTTATATTGCTTCACGACATTTTTTTAGTATTACATAACGCATAAAAATTGCGTATACTCTTGATATTTTTATTGGAAAAATATTTTCAAATCATTGTTTTTGCTACTGAATATTGACGACTAATCTGGCTAATCACTATCGTAATAAGCAAATCAACACACGCCTGTAATACCTTGCTAAAGACCATAAGCAAAGAATGCGCCACTCAACAAATGTAATGGCTCCAGATTTCCATAATCTGCAATAGATTTCTTCTTCAGCTGCTTTCCCGTTCAAAAGATTTTTGGTTTGTCCCCCCTCCCCAAATGGATACTTAAAGTAATAAGCTATGGGAAAGCTGAGAACGCTAGCTTGGCTACCCTCTAGTATAATTTCCAGCCATAAAAAATAATCTTGGGAGTATCGTAAGGAAGGACTAAAGCGTTGCTTAATATCCCGCTTCATCATAACAGAAGAAGTGCAGAAATTATTAGAAAATAGAATTTTATTTCTGTCTATTTTTTGAGATTTTATATTTGATGGTACTGGTTCATAGTTCAATTGAGTTTTACCTTTTTGAAGAACAACCTGATGTCCAGATAAGGCAATATCAGGATTTTGGATCATCCAAGAATACTGAACTGCAATCTTTTCTGGATGCCAAGCATCATCAGAATCGAGGAAGGCTATATAGTCATGAAATGCCAAATCCCAAGCAGTATTACGAGCAACAGCAGGACCCGAATTTTCTTTGAGTGCAACAACCTTAATCCAGTCTTTGCCATAATCACGCTGTAGCTGTAGCAAGACTTCTAAAGTATCATCTCCACTTCCATCATCAATAAGTATGACCTCAGCAGGTGGAAGAGTTTGCTTGGCAACAGAGTCAATTGCTCTACTAATTGTTTTAGAGCACCGATAACATGGAATAATTGTACTAACAGAAGCAACCATATTTTGAACCTTTTATTAAATCTAAAAATTAGAAAAACTATCACCCTACTAATAGATTTAAAAAAAATTAACTTTCTACACAATTCGCCTCTTCTTTTCTCCAGGAACTAAGGCTTTGTGAGTAATTATTCAGGTAAATCTTCTCTAAAGATTGAACGCTATTTTGAATATTAAATGGGCTTTGTGCGATAACAGCCAGGGCTTGTGTTGGAGTTATTCCTAGTTCACCTTTGTTCATCGCCAGGATGACCTCAGCCCAAGCTGAGGCTGGTTGCGACAGACACAATCGCTGCACCAGAGGCTTTACGACATCTCCCTCATTGGGAACAGTATTTGAAACAACGCAAGGTAGTCCAGCAGCCTGTGCTTCTAGGCGCACATTTCCTAGCCCTTCGTAGAGGGATGGAAACAGGAATACGTCCATAGCTCCTTGCATCACTCGGGGGACATCAGACCGGACGCCTGCAAAAATGATACGGTCAGCCAAGCCTATCTCAGCAGCTTTATGCTGAATTTCTGGGCGCAGTGGACCATCACCCACTAGCAACAGACGCATTTTCGGTTCTCTCTTGGCAACCTCTGCTGCAATGTCCAGGATAAATGTGTGGTTCTTCACTTTGACAAACCTGCCAACGTGACCAATGACAAAAGCATCAGCAGGAATGCCGAATTCGGCACGCATAGCAACCGGATCAATAACATCGCGGAACGAAGCCATGTCGATGCCATAGTAAATAGCTTGCCAACGTGGGTCGGTTTCGCAGACTGCACCGAACAAGTCTGCCACCGCCTTGCGGCTCATTCCCAGACCAACTGTCGCATGGCGGTTGATTAACCATTTCGCCAAAGTGTGATAAACACGTCGATACAATCCCGCTCTGGCTTCAATTGAAGAAGTATCTGTATGGGTATGGGCAATGCGAACAGGTATACCAGCCTGCTGCGCTAAGCGAAGGACATAGCCGCTGAAAAGATAGACATGACTGTGGACGATGTCATAGGGACCATACTCACGCAAGATTCGCTTGAAGTTAGCGGTATAAGTCCACGGTCGAGATGGATGAAGGCAGGGGATAATTTGACTGTTGAGGGCGCGAATCTCCTCATCGTAAGCGCATGGCTGTGTTGTGTGGACTAAGAAGTCCATTTGAAAGCGATCGCGGTCGGTTTGGCGCAAGAAATCCATTAGCCAGGTTTCGATGCCACCCCGGTTCATCCCTGCAACAACATGGAGGATACGTATTGAACGCTCATGAGCCAAGGTAGGGTTCTCATTGCTTTTTAGTGTACTTTTGGAGCTTTTGTAATGCATAAATAATAGTTACTTCTAAATAGATTTCAATGGTGCTCTATTTTTTAAAGCTGATAGTGTAGATGCAAGAGGTCAAAATTTGCTCTATCCCCTTTGTGCAAAGCAAAAAAATATTCTGTGCAATAGTTCTTTAAGCTTGAGACAATGGCTCTGATTCTTTTCCCTTATGCTTATTTATTTTATGCAGCGCATGAAGAATCACTCCTAAACTCAAACTTGCTTGCACAGTTGACGCAATGATCTGTGCAATAACTGCCCCTCGCAGTCCATGAATTGGGAGCAACCAGAAGCAAGTGACAGCTAATGAACTTGTCACTAAAACAAACAAAGGAATTTGGATGCGGAAGTACCTAGCTGCTGACATTCCATAGCCTAGGAAAGAGGATATATATCCAACCGCTGCTGCTGCCATTAGCCACACCAATATATCTTTATGTTGGGCATACTCAGCTTGGTACAGAAGAGTCAAAATCTGCTCACCTGCCACAAGAGCCACCAAGATAGATGTTCCACCCAGCAGAGCACCAAGTCCTATTAGCTTGAGAAGGAGTGTGCGGAAAGCGATTCCATTTCCACTCGCATAGTATTTGGCTAGCCTTGGCGTGGCTGACTGCCCTAGCGCATTTACCACCATGCTTCCTACCATCATTAGATAAGCGATCGCAGCGAATATACCCAGTTCCCGCTCGCCCAAATGTCGCTCAATAAAGTAACGGGGGATGTTGGTATTGAGCGAAATGAGCATCATCACGATACCGAGTGGCAAAGCAAGCCACACTAACTTTGCTACCGTTTCCAGGTGCCACCGAGGTTGCACTACATCTGTCGTATGCTGCTTTCTAGTTTCTTCGCTCGATGGTGTTTCTTCGGGGTGATTTAGCATTCCTGCGCCACTACGAATGTCGTAACCGAACAAGACTAAAGCCCAGGCAACAGTCAATCCCACGACTCCCCACACGACACTACGTGATATGTAAACGGCGATACCAAGTAGTAACAGCGATAAAGGACCTTTAATCATCATCGACAAGGCAATACGATCCATGCGTTCGTGCTTCTGGAGCAGCCCATAAAACACGTCACTAATAGACTCAAATGCTTTAGCCAAACCAATGAGCAGGATGATAAGCGATGTCTGCCACCGATACCCTGCTGTCAAAGTGATGACCACAATCACCAAAAGCGCCAACACTGATGAGGCGATCCTCAGACTAAGGTAGTCGCCGAAAATATATTGGTGTTTAACGTCTGTGGCTTGGACATATCGCAGTTGGAGATTTGTCAACATGACTACGGGTGCAGTAACCGCAAGCCCTAATGTGAACTGTCCTACCATCTCCGGGCTACCGACTTTAGCAAGTACTACTAGCATCCCCCATTGACAAGCAGCATAGACCAGATTGCCAACAAAAGTCCAAGAGAAGTTATGGTGCAGTGTTAGTGGCTTATTTTGTTGCATCTGTATTGGTTTTTGATAAAAACACTTTCATATTCATCGAGCATGGCCTTGATAACTTCAAATACGATGAGTGACACTTTGTATCGGTCTAACAAAGTTTTTAAATTTATTCATGAGTTTAATTCGATTTTGTAGTTCGATACCGAAATCAAAAATTATTCGATATCCATCCACACAGGCTATCCATTGGTCCTCATCAAATTGATGAGCATCAATATTGTGCATTCCGGTTTTATTCCAACCAGAACCACTTGCTTTGAGAATTGGATTTTTTACAACTTCTTTTTCTTGGTAAGTTGTCGTTGTCAACTCGGTTATTTCAAAGACTCGAACTTTATTTCCGTAGAACTTTTCATCATCCTGAGTATATCTGAAAATTTTTTCATCCCTGACTATAACTCTACCTCCCGGTCTTGCTATATTTATATTGCCCTCTATGACAGGGCTTTTAGGATGTTCAATCCAAGTTCCCATTAGATCATTAGCATAATATAGACGTAGAATATCGCTCTTTGGTGATGTACTAAACATCCACCACATACCTTTGTAATTAAATACGGAAGAATCTACATAATCTGCACCATCAAGTAAAGTTTTTACAAATGACCATTTTGTTGGAAAATCAACTGCTTTGTACAAGCGAACAGAATTGGCTTCATAACTCTCAGGAATCATGTAATACTCATTCTGATATTTGAAGACATACGGGTAAGACAAGTGAAAAGGCTCATCAAGTACAATTTGTTGGTAACTCCAGTTGAAACCATCATGACTAATTGCTAGCCCTATATCTCCTTTGTTATCACGACCATTCAGCACTTCAAAAAACATATACCAAGTGCCATTTTCCCGTACCATAAATGGATCGGCAACAAAGTGTGCTGGTACATCGGTTACATCCTTGGCACTCAAAACTGGATTGCTAATATTTTTGGGTGAATCAAAATTAATAGGAGATTCACCTATATAAATTCCAATAGACCAATCCATTCTTCTTCTTACAAAAGTTCTTACTAAGTTCTTGGCAACTTTAAAATATCTCCATTTTCCTACAGAAACCCCATCTTCTAACTGTAGGGCAGTATTTCTTTGATGAAATGTGTTCTTCATTTTTTCCTGTCAATTTTTAAAAGTTCGTTCATGCATGATAAAGACAGCAAGCCGAGCAACTACTCTTTTTGATGAGAATTATGCCCCTTTTAGTTTTACTGCCATTCCATTGACATTTGGGGTTGCCGTGACAACACTATGTTTTGAATCATTTGCTAATACATTATTTTGAAAGGATTCAGATTTGTATCCGGTCACCAATTGCCCAAGCAAAAACTTAATGGTACTGACCTCATTATCAGCTGCTGCTTGACACAAAGCTTCCACAATACCAACCAGATTTTCGGAAATAATGCGACTAGCATTTTTCACAACAAATAATTTTTCATGTTCGGTTCGTTCGTACTCTTCTCCTGGAATAAACAGCTCCTCAAATAACTTTTCGCCTGGTCGCAACCCTGTAAACACAAGGTCAATATCTTTGTTGACTTGATATCCCGAAAGGCGAATAAGTTCCTTTGCCAAGTCAACAATTTTAACCGGCTCGCCCATATTCAGCATTAACACTTCACCACCGCGACTAAGTACCGCAGCTTGCAAAACAAGTTGAACTGCCTCCGGAATGGTCATGAAATAACGACAGATTTCAGGATGGGTAACAGTGACTGGACCACCCGCAGCAATTTGTTTTTTGAAGGTGGGAACAACGCTACCGCGACTGCCCAGAACGTTGCCAAAACGCACCGTAACATAGGGATTACCGCTTTGTTTTGCAGCTTGTAGGACCAACATTTCAGCGACTCTCTTGCTAGCCCCCATAACATTGGTAGGGTTAACAGCTTTGTCTGTGGAAATCATCACGAAATGTTTAACGTTGTATTGCAGCGCCAGTTCCAGCAAATTTTTTGTTCCAACGACATTGTTAGTGATTGCTTCTGATGGATTTAATTCCATGAGAGGGACATGTTTATGAGCTGCAGCGTGGAAAATCACCTCAGGTTGAAATTGCTCAAAAGCATGTTTTAAGCGCTCCTGAAAGCGAATATCAGCAATGAAGCCAGTAATACGAGGGGCCTGTCTTTGTCCTTTGCTATCGTTTGTGAGTGCTTGAGCAACTTGTTCTAGTTCTTGTTGGATATTAAATACAGAATTTTCTCCATGTCCCACAAGAATCATGGCTGCAGGGCAACATTTGAAGATTTGACGGCAAAGTTCGCTACCAATTGACCCACCTGCACCTGTAATGAGTACTTTTTTGCCTTGGAGAAATTGGGAAACTCGCTCAATATCCGTCTGTACGGGTTCGCGTCTGAGCAAATCTTCAATCCGTACATCGCGTATACTGTCAACCCGCACACGACCATTGAGGATTTCATGTATCCCTGGTAAAGTGCAAGTTTGAATTCCAGTTGCGTTACAGATATCTACGATTTCCCGAATGACTTGTCCAGCAACCGAAGTCATCGCAATGATAACTTTATGAATCTCGAGAGATTTCACAACATCAGGAATTTCGTAGCGATCGCCTACTACAGGAATACCCCGAATACGTGCGTGTAATTTTTTGGGATCATCGTCAATGAAAGCAACAGGATTAAAACCCAGTTGGGGATTTCTCTGCATATCTTCCACTAACGAAGCCCCTGCACTACCTGCACCAACTATAAGCACGCGTTGCGGTAAACCCAATGCTGCACGTTGCTGGCTAACTCTTTCTACAACCCTAATGCTGAAACGCAGTGTCACTATGAAAATAAACGAAAGTATTCCATCAATAAGTGGCAGCAATTGCGGTACTTTATCGACCACTACGTGTATGTAAACCAGAACATTAAAGAATAAAGTTTGGATGGCGATCGCAATTGCCATCAGTGTGGCTACATATATCAGTTCTTCAATACTGGCATAGCGCCAGTAACGCCTGTATAAACCAAAACTCCAAAATATGCCTAGTTTGACAAATAAAAACAGTATAGTTACCAGCGTTAGCTCCGATGAATAGAAGGCAATATCAAGTCTGCCATCTAAACGCAAAAGCAGAGCTAATAATGGTGTTATGGAAAAAACAATGATATCAAAAATGAATAAATGGCGGTTTCTTAGTTTTAGAAGAGTGCTCAATAAAACATTCTTCGATTTTTGCTCGAGGCTGTCAGAAGTCATAAATCACGCTTTGTAGTCATTTTAGACAGGTAAAAACATTCATATCTTGCATATACCTAATACCCTGCCCTAAAGTAAATTTCCTTTCGGGAAGCCGCTTTATAGACATCTACAGGCAAATTGCTTGCTTCAAGTTAAAAGTGGCTAAAAGACTTATCGTCCATAGCAGCTTTTAACCCGTTTTAATAGGTTTCAGTGCCCATCCCAAACTTTAGTTTTGGGCTTGGTGCAAGATATAAGCAACAGATTCTAGCCGTGAAAGTCAAACTTGCTATAGGGTTAAGTGCTGGCATCAGCCGTGTAAATCTTTGAAAATTCTAGATTTACAAAAATTTTTAACGCTAGGGGCACTCAAATGGTAGATTTTGCTTTTACGCCTGTCACAAACGCGAGTTATACTAGCACAGCGTGTTCGTGGCATCTATAAGATTCCCTTTTTTTATAGAAAAAGGAGAACGTAGAACTATAGAATTTTTAACCGTTACACTTTGTAACGGGATAACTTTAGCATCTTTCAGTAGCTACGCAATTTCCACACACACATAATGCTTCTAAAGCATTTGAGCTACTGAGAAAAGAGATCTATCTACTTGTCTACTACTTAATAACCCTGGTCTACAATGGTCTTACAAATAAGATTCACAAACTAAAGTATGTTGTGATACATAATAATCTATACTAAACTTCCAACACTTACAATCACTGTCAACAACACTTTAATGAAAACTCAAATTTAATCACCGTGGATTTTACGTAGGAGTTGCCTGAAATGTAGATAAATTGGGCATTTTATGTAGAAAATAACGTGTTCTTTTACTCAAGCATATGTAAAAATTGTATAAAGTGAAAGCCTGAAATAGGGGTATTCACTGATAAAAACACTTTAAAACAGCTAGCCATTTTACACCCTTGAGGTGTAGGATGGCTAGCCGCATAAGTTATCTATCAAAAATGAGCTTGCAATTGCTTGCTACTAAACCTTTGCTTCCAAAGACTTGAGCAATTCGGTATTCACACCAGACTCACGCGTTAAAGCAATTTTGCCAGTGCGAGCTATTTCTCTGAGACCAAATTTTTGCAGCACTTGTACAATTGCCACCATTTTACCTGGATCTCCCACAACTTCTAGGGTAAGAGAATCTTCTGCCACGTCTACAACTCTAGCGCGGAAAATTTGAGAGATTTCGACAATTTCTGAACGGGTACTGCTGGTTGCATTCACCTTAAGCAACATCAATTCTCGTTCTACGCAAGGAGTTTCGGTAATGTCCTGCACTTTCAAAACGTTGATCAGCTTGTATAATTGCTTGGTGAGTTGTTCAATAACGCGGTCATCGCCAGGGACAACCATTGTAATCCGAGAAATTCCTGGTTGCTCAGCAGGACCAACCGCAAGGCTTTCGATGTTGAAGCCGCGACGGGCAAATAAGCTAGAAATACGGGAAAGAACTCCCGCTTCATCTTCTACAAGCACTGATAAGGTATGTTTCATCGTCGCCAACACAGGCTAGAGGGAGGAAGTTATGAATAACAGAGATAAGCTAATGTATTTTTAACTTGTATGCAAACAGGCGGGCAAGATGCCCACTCCACAAGACATCTGTCTCAATGCAATATGCAAATTAAATGTTTGTTAGCTTATGGTAGTCGTGCTACACATACTGCTGCACAAGATTGGAATGTAACCCCTTATTGTAGCGGATATGGTGATTGGAATCGAAATAAGTCGTCTTGGGTATTACAGTTAAAAAGCATTTCTGGATCTGGCAAAGGTAATGCTTGCACGGGATGTTGCTTCAGCCAGTGCTGAAATGACCGCCCCCCTTGGTTGATATACTGAATTAAACTTGGTAAACAGCGACGGCGGTAGAAACCACACAGTGGTTCCCATCCTTTAGTATGATGAACTAGAGCAGCGATCGCCTCATCTTCCACACCATCCAGCACCGCCGCCCATTCTTGCAACACCTCAACGCGCAACTTTGGTAAATCGCAAGCCAGCAGCAACACCCAATCTGTTTGCACATACGCCAGTGCTTGGGCAAATCCAATAAGTGGTCCATGCGGTAATGATTCGCCGCTCGTTTCACTAGACAAAGGCACTTCGCGGATAAACTGAACTGTGGGTGATAACAAGTGTTGATAACGTTCCTGCCAGGGAGTGACGACGTAAACCGTATCAGCACAACTTGCAGCAATTTGACAAACCAACTGCAATAGCGGTACGCCTTGAATGGGAATCAATGCTTTATCCCGTCCCATGCGAGAACTCTTTCCGCCTGCTAAGACTATGGCAGTTAAGTGATTAGTCATGAGTCATAAGTTCGTAGTGAGGACTTTAGTCCTCTTTTATCAAAGCAAGTAGTGTAAGGTGGGCACTGCCACTAAAACGCGGATATAATAGGGGGGATCTGATTCGCAGTACCCACCCTACGTGTGTTTCTGGTAACTGTTAATCGAAAATGCTCTAAATTGTATCCGGGTCAATGTTTAATTCTCGCAATTTAGCAGCTAACCTTTCAGCTTTACTCAGTGCTAATTCTTTTTGTTGACGTTCAGATTCAGCCTCTTCTTCTGGCGTTGGAACTAACTGTCCTGATGGTGTGAAAAATCGCAATAAACCTTGATGAATTCCTAGATATAAATCTAGTTGCTGACTCCACAAATGCCCTTGATGATTTGCTTCTAAAGGTTCATACTTGCCATCTACTAAATGAAAACCAGCAAATTCTAATGTATATGGATCGAACCAAAAGTAATCGGGGGTGCGGAAGGTGTTTTGGTAAAGTTTTTTCTTAAGTTCTTTATCAGTATTAGCAGTTGATTCTGAAAGAATTTCTAGAATAAAATTAGGATATTTACCTTCTTCTTCCCAGACTACCCAACTTTTGCGGGTTTTGCGTTCTGTGTCTAGCACGACGAAAAAATCTGGTCCCCGGAAGTCTTCTGATTTGCGTTTGCTGAGACTGTAATAAATAGTCAGATTGCCAGCAGCGTAAAAATCAGTCCTGTCTCGCCACAACCACTTTAGACATTTAAGTAAGAGCATTATTTGCTCTAGATGTAGTTCAGTTTCCAAGGGAGGTTCGTCACTATATAAATCACCTGGGGGAAGGATAACATCTTCTGGGATGTCTTGGGCAAGGTCTATTTCTTTGGCGAGGGACATGGCTTGTATGGTATCAGGTATTTATGGGTTTATTTTAACGTTGTCATGCTGGGGGGTTTTTAATTGCGATCGCCCCAATTTTGTCGAATCAGTAAAAATAAAATTTTTGTAGGGTGTGTTAGGCGCACCCTTTCGATATGATTTGTTACGAAAACATGACGGGAGCGCCTAACGCACCGCCACATAACATGGTGCGTTACGGCTTTAGCCGTAACGCACCCTACTTAAAATTTACTGTCAATTGTTATCGCCCCAATTTTGTCGAATCAGTTGTGTTAAATGGATACGAACTTTCGTTTCAAAGTCATACTTATTTTTGTAGTCCCAAGATAAGCCTTCTTCCGGAAAGCGCTCCTTGAAGTCAAGAACTTTGCCCCACTGCTCTGTTTCTTCCCTTGACTTCGGTTTATACCTTTTCTCACAAAAGTAGAACATAATCTGAGGACTACGGCGCTTTTTCCAAGATTCATAAGCACATTGAAATTCATGTTCTGTACCAGTTTGACCATCTTTGGTTGGTGTGCCAAATCGCTTCCAAAAAATTCCTATTAAGATATCGCAATTTGCAATATCTAATATAGGGTCAATCAAACCTTGTGGTCCCTCTGGATGAAATCCTGGGTAGGTATCTGTCTCCCACCGGGAAAGTTCTAGGATTAAACGCTTGTCTGCAGCAATACCACGATTTAATTCATCAATTATATTGGGTAGAATATCTCTCTCAGGCTTCACATCATTAGGTGATGCCACAACAACTCGTAAAACACGTTTTTGTTCCATTGATTGATTCTTATTTTCGGGAGCGTTTATTGTTGCTTCTGATTGTATTAAGGTTGGGTCGTAGTATCGAGCACGTTCTTGAATTGAAGAGATAGTATCTAATAAGTTTAAATCTTTTGGGTTGGATAAAATTTTCTTAATATCAGGTATAATTGAAGGCTCTCCAATTTTTTCTAATATATTTGCCGCACTATAACGCACATCAGAATCTTCATCTTCTAGGAGTTTAATTAACTGTGGAACTGCCGTTGATGATTTGATTTCTCCTAGGGCTAATGCCGCACTATAACGCACATAAGAATCTTCATGTTCTAGGAGTTTAATTAACTGTGGAACTGCCGTTGATGATTTGATTTTTCCTAGGGCATCTGCCGCTCTATAACGCACATAAGAATCTTCATCTTCTAGGAGTTTAATTAACTGTGGAACTGCCGTTGATGATTTGATTTGTCCTAGGGCATCTGCCGCTCTAGAACGCACATCAGAATCTTCATGTTCTAGGAGTTTAATTAACAGTGGAACTGCCGTTGATGATTTGATTTCTCCTAGGGCTAATGCCGCTCTAGAACGCACATAAGAATCTTCATCTTCTAGGAGTTTAATTAACTGTGGAACTGCCGTTGATGATTTGATTTCTCCTAGGGCTAATGCCGCTCTAGAACGCACATCAGAATCTTCATGTTCTAGGAGTTTAATTAACAGTGGAACTGCCGTTGATGATTTGATTTGTCCTAGGGCATATGCCGCACTAGAACGCATATCAGAATCTTCATGTTCTAGGAGTTTAATTAACAGTGGAACTGCCGTTGATGATTTGATTTGTCCTAGGGCTAATGCCGCACTAGAACGCACATCAGAATCTTCATGTTCTAGGAGTTTAATTAACTGTGGAACTGCCGTTGATGATTTGATTTGTCCTAGGGCATCTGCCGCTCTAGAACGCATATCAGAATCTTCATGTTCTAGGAGTTTAATTAACAGTGGAACTGCCGTTGATGATTTGATTTGTCCTAGGGCTAATGCCGCACTAGAACGCACATCAGAATCTTCATGTTCTAGGAGTTTAATTAACTGTGGAACTGCCGTTGATGATTTGATTTGTCCTAGGGCATCTGCCGCTCTAGAACGCACATAAGAATCTTCATCTTCTAGGAGTTTAATTAACTGTGGAACTGCCGTTGATGATTTGATTTGTCCTAGGGCATCTGCCGCTCTAGAACGCACATAAGAATCTTCATCTTCTAGGAGTTTAATTAACTGTGGGATTGCCGCTTCTGATTTGATTTGTCCTAGGGCATCTGCCGCTCTAGAACGCACATAAGAATCTTCATCTTCTAGGAGTTTAATTAACTGTGGAACTGCCGTTGATGATTTGATTTCTCCTAGGGCATCTGCCGCTCTAGAACGCACATCAGAATTTTCATGTTCTAGGAGTTTAATTAACTGTGGAATTGCCGCTTCTGATTTGATTTGTCCTAGGGCATCTGCCGCTCTAGAACGCACATGAGAGTCTTGATGTTCTGTCGCTTTTTGAAGAAAAGGAATTGCTTTTTCACTTTTGCTGATTTCAAAAAGTTTAACTTTAGGTAATTGAGGAAGTTTTAAATCAGCAATTAAATCAACTGTTTTTTCCTGCAATTCTTGTTTTACCGCTCCTGCCAACCTCGCCCCTAGTTGCCAATCCACTTCTAAACCTAGTTTCACCACTCGCACTGCCTGCGCCTCATTATCCAGTAACTCCACCATCAGTGCTAGGGGTTCTGTCCATTTGAGATAATTGAGATACTCTCGTTTCAGGCTGTCATCGCTTAAGTTGCTTAACCGCGTTAGCAGATATTCTGCGGTGTAGTATTCCTGAATCAGTTGGTGGCGAAATTCAATTTTATTGTCTGCGCTTAGTTGAATGAGGTGATGGTTGAGTAAATCTTGCAGCCACTTTAAAGCACAATTCTCTGAATGAGCCACCTTATCTCGTAAAAATTCCGTTAGCACAGCTTCAGCTTGCTGTCTGGGAATGGCGACTTGCAAATCTGTCAACGCTTCCCCTTGAGTCATCACCCAAGCTAAATGTTGCAACAGCTTGTGACACCAACGGCGAAAATCTCCAGTGGTTGGGATATCTTGTTTGAGTTTTTGATCATAAGTCTGGGTAAACAGACGAAACACGGAACCCAGATTTGACGGGACTCTGTTCTGGTTTTGAACAAAAACAGAACACAGCATCCACAACAGCAGTGGCGTTTGCCCAAATTCCTTCAACCGATCGCCCAACTGTCTCAGCATCTCCTCACCCTGTTCTGGGAGATAGGCGCGGACAAACTGCTGCATCTGTTCTTCTGTCAGGGGTTGCATTTCCAGTTTTTTGGCAATATCCAAGTCACCACCTACCCCTAAATCTCGTGTGGTGAATATCATTGGTGTTTGGGGGTGGTTCTGGCGGAATGCTTTTAAGTCTCGCCTTGCGTCTTCTGATGGTAATTCGTTGACACCATCGACTAGCAGAAAGAATTGCCCATCAAACAGCAACTTTTCAATTTCGGTAATCTCTAAGAACAATTTATGCCGTTTGAAAAAATTCTGGATCAACTCCAGTACTGATTTCTGGTAATACCTCAACTCTACCAGTACGGGAATAGGAGACGCGCCATTTATAGACGCGCCATTTATAGACACGCCATTTATAGACACGCCATTTATAGACGCGCCATGGCGCGTCTCTACATTATTATTTGATTGTTCTAGCAATAACCGCGCTAATGCTGTGGATTTTCCTGATCCTGGTCGTCCTACTAATAGCACATGGTCTGGTGCATATTTCCGCAAACCTTCCAAAACACTGAAGCGCTCAATTTTCTCCTGCTTCTCACGTTGCTGTTCATGCTCAAGTGTTTGTACCATCAAACCCAAGTCCAACAGGGGAATGTGCGATCGCGGTTCTGCTTTCTTGCGTCCAAGGACATCTGTGAAGGTGTAGACTTGCCACCATTGGGCGTAAGCTTGGCAAACTGAGTTGAGATAGCCACTCCAATCGACCATGTTGAGCTTGAGGTAAGGGGGGTGTTATTTTAGCTGTGAGAGACTTTTCTCTATCTTAATCTCGCTAATTTGCTCGTGGGTGAGAATTGACAACTCGGCGTCGAGTGTTTGTATGTCGTTGGCGAGTGTTTCAGACTCAGCGTCGAGTGTTTATATGTCGTTGGCGAGTATTAAAAGCTCATCGTTAAGTATCACAACATTGTCAGCGAGTTGTATTCACGCGTATCACCTCACCCCGCCCTTACGGGCACCCCTCTCCTTAGCAAGGAGAGGGGATGGGGGTGAGGTTTTTCCAGTGTTTGGAACTCGGCGTTGAGTATCACAACATTGTCAGCGAGTTGTATTCACGCGTATCACCTCACCCCGCCCTTACGGGCACCCCTCTCCTTGCTAAGGAGAGGGGAAGGGGGTGAGGTTTTTTTCTGTAGTGTGGGCATTGCCTACTATAGTGGTTCTCAATTGGAAAGAACATAGTTCTTGATTCTTGTGGGATGGGCATCTTGCCCGTCCTATATCCGGGGGGACTAGAAGTCATTGGTGTCAACAATCACGTTGAAACGTTTATCCCACGTTGATTTACCCTACCCTTTAATCCCCTCCCCAAGGCATCGGGGAGGGGAGGTTTTGGCGCTCTTACAAACCGGGGTGGGGTTTTCCAGGATTTGTTGGTAATTGAGCGGACATGATATCAAACCTTTATCCCACGTTGATTTACCCCACCCCTTACCCCTCCCCGCAAGCGGGGAGGGGAGGTTTTGGCGCTCTTACAAACCGGGGTGGGGTGAAGCGACAATCGCGGGTAAATATAAGGGCATGAGGCAACAACAAACGCAGCAATGCACCAATCAATGCGATGCGTTACGGCAAGTTCTCACTTTCTCAAAGTTTCCAATCCTTACATAGCCGTAACACATCCTACTTATTCCTTAACAAATGCACCAATCAATGCGATGCGTTACGGCAAGTTCTCACTTTCTCAAAGTTTCCAATCCTTACGTAGCCGTAACACATCCTACTTATACAATCATCCCCTGAGCTGACTCTGCTGCACTTGCTGCAACAACTTATCCAAACTTTCTGCTGGTGCAAGACACTTCAACCCTTGGCAAACTAAGCCAACACTTCCCTCTGGTAATTTAGCTACCGCAACCAAGGCAGTACTCGGTAAATACTTCGGGATCAGAGAATGTACCTGGTCTGTGGTGGTGCGGATTAAGGTACAGTTACGATACCAATCCAAGGCTATAAACAAACTAGGACAAGCTTGGGGAGCGCGGCTCATCACACTTCTAAATGCTTTTAACCCTTGCTCGGCTAAATCCAAATAATGCAGATTGTCGGTGAGGAGAGCGAGACGGACAAGATTGGCGATCGCTACTCCATTAGCCGAAGGTGTGGCATTATCTGCATAGCTCCGCTCTCGCACAATTAAATCTTGACTTGCGTCACTCGATGTGTTGTAGTACCCACCTAGTTCAACGCTCCAAAGATATTCGTGGAATTCCTCTTGGATGGCGATCGCTCTTTCCAGCCACAAGGAAGATGAGTTGTGAGTCAGTGAAACTTGGTGTAAATCGAGTAGCGCTTTGATAAAAAAGGCGTAATCTTCAGACTGAGCGAGTACCGTAGCTTCACCTTCGTAATTCAATCGATGGAAACGCCCATCCACAAACTGATGATCCAAGATAAAGTTCGCTGCTGTTGCTGCTAGTTCGAGATACTCTGGTTGTTGAAAGACTCCATACGCCCTTGCTAAACCGGAAATCATCAAGCTATTCCAGGCGACAATCATCTTTGTGTCTGTCACCGCGGGAATGCGTCCTTTCCAGTTTTCGGTTTTCGCTTCTTGATTGTTGCGGGCGGGGGGGAAAGTCTCTACTGACTCAGGTGTTGCACCATAGCGAATTGCAAACAGCTTGGCGAGTACTGTTTCCAGCGTTTCACTCAGCTTAAGCGCATTCCGTCTTTGCAACACATTCTTACCCTCAAAGTTACCATTAGGCGTAACTGTAAACTGCTGTTGCAATTCTGTTAGTTCTTCAGGAGTCAGCAGTTGCTGCAATTCGCTGTAACTCCAGACGTAAAACGCGCCTTCCTCTGGTTCTGCTTCTGTGGGAGTGGTGAAACTATCTGCATCTTGGGCTGCATAAAAGTAGCCAGTTGGCGCAGTCATTTCTCGCTTCAGCCATTCGACTGTTTTGGCGATCGCCCGTTCAAAAGCTGGCTCTTGGACTCCTGCGTTCCACAAATTAGCGAGATACTCTACAATCTGACCGTTGTCGTAGAGCATCTTTTCAAAGTGCGGCACTGTCCAGGTATGGTCTACAGTGTAGCGGTGAAAGCCACCTGCTACATGATCATAAATCCCGCCCAGTGCGAGGTCTAGTCCCCGCTGGGTACAAACTTGCTTGCCATCATACCGCGATTCAAAATCAAACCTGGTTCCCCTTAATGCAAGTTCTGCGTAAGGAATCATCGGGAAGCTGTTACCGGTTTGATTGGGTGTGATGATACCTGTAGAAGTTTCCCAACCTTTGTGCAATAATTCTCTATCTTGAGATTCTGTGACTCCATCGGCTTGCAACACTGCGGAGGTGAGGAGTGACTCAAGAATGACTGCTTTGCGATCGCGTAAATCTTCTTTTTCTGTATCGTAGTAGTGACGAATTGCTTGCAGGACTTGCAAAAAGCCAGGACGACCGTAGCGCGGTTCAACTGGGAAGTAGGTACCAGCGTAGAATGGTACTAAATCATCTGGGGTGAGAAAAACGTTCAAAGGCCAACCCCCTTGACCGCTCATCATTTGCAAAGCTTGCATATAAATGCTATCAAGGTCTGGTCTTTCTTCCCTATCTACTTTTATAGGAAGAAAGTTGCCGTTCATGTACTGGGCAATAGCCGCATCGGAAAAAGCTTCACCTTCCATAACAGTACACCAGTGGCAACTGGAGTAGCCAATGGAAAGAAATATTGGTTTATTCTGTGCCTTTGCCGTTGCAAGTGCTTCATCACACCAAGACCACCAATCAATAGGGTTTTCGGCGTGTTTGCGGAGGTAGAGACTTTGAGCTTGAGCCAGACGATTAGTCATGATAAGATGCCTGTGGACAGACTTCTTTGCTTAGTCTAGCTCGTTACAGAGATATTGATTCAAACGCCTTTCACAACTTTATCGTTGGGCGAATTACATAAGCAGGCTGATGATTTCCAAACCCTATCGCTTTGGTAAGGTAATTTTATCACCCTACGCGATAGGCGCAAAACTCCTTATCTTTGAGATAGGAGATGTAGCCCCAACGGCAATTTTAATTGCCGTCAACATGATTAAGATACCTGTAGTGGAAGGGTAATCAACCACTTAAAAAACCCAATTGCTGCCTAATATGCAGACGCGCTCACCTTGACAATTGAAGATATGCAGTTCTATTCCATAGTTCTAGTTCTTACCCAGGAATAGGTAAAATCTACCCTTCGGGAAGCCGCTTCGCGTCTACATGGGAACTAGACGAACAGCATTAAACTCAAACAAATTTTGGGGCAATCCAACTACCGCTCTTGCCTCCGAAAGTTAACGCTTGGGGAGAGAACCACCTCTGGGGCGCGATACCGCAAGGAGTTTAATCTAAGTGGACTCGTGGAACCAAGAATCTCCCGACTTTTTACCGAAATGAGCAAGCGCGATATTTCGGTAGTAGGGATGTCAATCAACTGAGTTAAGCACTGCTCTTGCAATTGGAGCTGACATCGTACCTGAAGTTGGTGTTGCCTCTGTGTTAATTGTCGTTGGGCTAAGACCTGCTATCAGGTGGAGTAAGAAGGTGATGATGGCGGCTTGCACAAGTTTTTCGATCATGGCAACTTCCTCTAACTTTAGGTGGGTGACATTTTGAGTACAATTTGTTATATCGATTGCTCCCTGTATTATTTATCTACCCAACAAAGCATTTCTATTCCGGAAAAGACCTAGTAAAAATGCTGACAAATTTACACAAACGTAACAAGACGAAAGCTTTGTGACAAAAGTAGTCAACTCCCGTAGAAATAACTAGTACCGCTTTGGCGAATTCAGGCATTCAAAAACCCATGTGTTTTATGGCTTTTGACATTTTGTTAAATGGTATGTTTGTTTCCGGCATAACCTACTACACAGGTATGAAAAAACTTTACTAAAAATCTAGTCTAATATAGCCTTATATTTACAAAAAAATGCTACTCTAATACTGAGCATTCAATCTTGAGCTACCTCAAAAAAGATTAAGCAGACCTTAATCTAAAACTAAAAGTAATCCCAAATTAACTAACTAGTTCTAGAGGGATAGGGGATGTCTGGTAGTACATCCAAGGCGAAAAACAACTATGTTCTGCCGTGCCAACGGTAAAATAGTTGTTGCTTAAACCCGTGTGTAGTAGTCTGCCTATATTTGACTACGTAAAGCGGAACTATAAACAGACAAAAAAGTAAATTTTCTGAGATCTTGCACCTGTTGCAACAGTGAGTAGTCAGAGGCTCCAAACCCTCGTTACCAGGTTCAACCTGGTAACGAAATATTAGAGCCTCTGGCTCTTGTTGGGTGCAAGATCTGAGTTTTCTAAGCATTAAAGCCTTCAGTTCGCGGTGACTTCAGATACTGCTAGTGGTTTGTTTGATTAGTTTTGATATGTCCTAGGGGTGAGATCCCCGACTTCTTAAAGAAATCGGGGATCTTGTAACCCATCAGAATTAGTGCGATGAACCACTACTGCTTCTTGCACGAATTTTTTTTCAAAATTAGGTTCGGGGTTCAGGAAAACAATCAGCCGTTGCAATCGATAAAATGTATGTAAATTAGTTACAAACAATCTGCATGATTCCTATCGTTATTGAACAATCAGGTCGTGGCGAACGCGCCTTTGATATTTACTCACGGCTGTTGCGTGAGCGCATCCTTTTTTTGGGACAGCCGATTGATAACAACGTAGCTAACTTGATTGTTGCCCAACTGCTGTTCTTGGATGCAGAAGACTCGGAGAAAGACATTTATATGTATATAAACTCTCCTGGTGGTTCGGTAACGGCAGGTATGGGGATATTCGACACTATGAGGCACATCCGCCCAAACATCTGTACAATATGTACCGGTTTGGCAGCGAGTATGGGTGCTTTTCTCCTCACTGCTGGTACCAAGGGTAAGCGGATGAGTTTACCCCATTCTCGGATTATGATTCACCAACCTTTGGGTGGCGCTCAAGGACAAGCGACTGATATCGAAATTCAGGCACGCGAAATCCTTTACCATAAGCAGCAGCTCAATCAATATTTAGCCGAGAACACTGGTCAGCCATATGAAAAAATTGCTGAGGATACAGAAAGAGACTTCTTTATGTCGCCAGAGGAAGCAAAGGATTATGGCTTAATTGATCTTGTAATTGACCGTCACGCTGCTGGTAGCCGTCCAATGGCTGTGGTGTAGTCAGTTATCAGTTATCAGTTATTAGTGAACAGTTATCAGTTATCAATTATTCATTGTTGACTGATGACTGTTCACTGTTTCAAAATCCTGCTAATGGATCTAGGGGCGTAGGTTGAGATTCTAAGTATCTGAGGAAATCGTGCAATTCGTCGTCACTCAGTAAATGACGCGATCGCTTGCCATAAGTTTTAATCAGATAATCTCGCCCCTGGTCTGTTGTCCAACCTAGGCGCTGCATTTCCACACCGATTTTAGCGATATCATCCGACTGATCAACAGGTTCGCTCTTCTTCTTTTTCTTCGCTGTTGCTGTTTGGGTTCCAAGATCTTCTGACAAACTGCTGTAACTGCGTGACCCAAAGGGTGTCACATTACTTGGAGAAATCTCAGGTATCGTGTTATTTTCTTGGTTACCAGAGATCATTCCCAAGTTTTCCAATGGGGTGTCGAATTGAGTTTCCTGCTTGTCATCAGTAGGAAAGCGTTCAATGAACTCTTGGTTTTTAGTATCGTTTTTCCCGATGACAGATGAAACTGCTGGGGGGGTTGGAGTTCCTTCTGTTTTAGGAAAACTGTTGACAGATGAAACTGCTGGGGGGGTTGGAGTTACTTCTGTTTGAGGAAAACTGTTGACAGGGGAATATGTATCGTTGACTTGGTTTATTGTAAAAGTTGGGGTTGGCTTTACCTGGTTAGCAGGTTCTGCTGAAACAACTACTGACTCCTGTGGCGAACTGGTGATTCCTAAAACTACCAGCGCCCGATTTCTAGCTTGGTCTTCTGCTTCTTCGAGTGTTTCTGCTGCAGCCATTCCAGTGGCGCGGGTAACACCATCAATTTGTACACTTGCCCGAACAATATATTTACCGTGATAAATTTGCACTAATTCAGAAATCAGATTGCCTTCGGGATATTTGCTCCGAAATTGAGCCAACATAATACTGCCACCAATCGAAAGTCTGTTGAATAAAGGGTTTGCTGCTAAAAGCTGTGTCCAAGCTTGGACTCGTTGTTGGGTTATGTACAACATAGTCTCACTTGATGAGTGCCAACGAAGAACGCTTGAACAATTAGCAGTTACCAATGACCAGTTATCAGTTTCATCCGCCTGTTCACTGATAATTGATGACTGATCACTGATGACTGATGACTGATTTAATCCGTGTCCTGATTGTAGCACGAGGTTTTTCGAGCAAATTTTTGGCTACTGCTTGTTGACCAAAGGTGATTTCGTTGTCCTTGCTATACTAATTACCTAATTAGTAATGTAGAAGTATTTTCTGTAAGTGCGCTCTGTATCTACAATAATGAAGGAATGGTTCTTCCTCACAGCTTGTTTGCTGCTGATCTAATTGTTTCCGATCCTACATATGGGTCAATTGGATTTGTCGGCAGTTTCTCCTAGTTAAAAATCAGAGTCACATGGCGTAAAAGTACCTTCAAACCAGACAATCCAACACCTGCGATTTCCCTAAAGAGTGCTTTTGGGCAGCGTGGAGACTTCTCCAACGTACGTAACTCAAACACCCGTTGCGTAATTACCGAGGGGGCAAAATCTCAAACGGGCGTACTTTGAAAGATTGTCTAAGAGAAGGAACTTGAACGTATTGACGCTCTGAGATGTTCGTGCAGTGCCCAAAGATTGTTGGGCAATTCGTTTCCCGAAGAGTGTCTGTAGTCGTGAGGGTACACAGCACAGAACCAGATTCAAAAAAAAATGATGTTTTGACCAAAGGCCGGTTCACTGCATGGAATTTTCAATCGCTACACTTCTGGCAAATTTCACTGATGATAAATTAGTGGCTCGTAAACTTTTGGAAAAGAAACTTGGTTGCGAAGATGAAGCTAGTTTACAAAAACTTCATATTGCTTTGGAAATACTGGAAAGAATCGGGGTTTTAGTCAAAGAACGTGGCAAGTATCGTCGAGTCACAGAAGAAGGGCTGATTGAAGCAAAACTCCGTTGTTCCAGTAAAGGCTTTTGCTTTGCAATTCAAGATGTGGAAGGAGCCGAAGATATTTATATCCGGGAAAGCCATCTGAGTAATGCTTGGAATGGCGATCGCGTTTTGGTTAGAGTTCTTAAAGAAGGTAGTCGTCGTCGCTCCCCAGAAGGAGAAGTCAAGTTAATCTTAGAACGCTCAAATCACACCTTACTAGCGCGGATTAAGCAGGTAGAAAGTGGATATCGTGCCGTTCCCTTAGACGATAGGCTCCTGTTTGAACTTAAAGTGCAAGCAGAAGGCATTAAGTTGGAACAAGCAATTGACCACCTCGCTCATGTGGAAATTTTGCGTTACCCATTAGCACAATATCCACCATTGGGTCGGGTTGTGCAAATCCTTGGGAGCGATGCAGAAGCGGCGGCGGATATAGATTTAGTCACCTGCAAGCACGACCTTTCGCGGACTTTTCCAGAAGCCGTACAAGAAGCAGCCTCAAAATTGCCCAAAAAGCTGCTCAAGGCAGATTTGAAAAATCGGCTGGATTTGCGGCACTCATTAACCTTGGCAATTATTGGCAACAGCAATGACTCGAAGGTGATAGAAAATGCTTTCACCTTAGAGAAAACAAGCGCGGGAAATTGGCGGTTGGGTTTTCATATTGCTGATATTTGTCACCTGATTCAACCAGACGAAGCCCTTGATCGAGAAGCACTCAAGCGCGGGCGCTCAGTGTATCTGGGAGAATTGGTGTTGTCGATGTTGCCAGAAGTGGTTGCGGAACGCTGTGGTTTATTGCCCGGAAGCGATCGCTTGGCTCTATCTTTTTTAATAACAGTTGATTCAAAATCGGGAGTTGTGCTGGAGTGGGAAATTCAACCCAGCGTTGTCAAAGTAGACGTCGCATTGAGCGAACAACAAACAGAGGCAATTCTGAGTAATCAATCTGCCGACCACTCAGCGCAAATCCTAGAGATAATTCAACAACTCGGTAGTTTACAGCAGTTATTAAAACAGGTACGCTTGGGTCGTGGCTGCTTGCAGTTAAATCTGCCACCAAACCAAAATCCATACTATGATGAGGGCGCTTTGGGGTGTGTGGTGACCAATGATTTACCTGTACACTCGCTATTAACTGAGTTTGTGCTACTGGTTAACCAACTTACGGCGACCCATTTGAATGCCCTGGGTATCCCTGCCATTTGGCGAATCCAAGGCGCACCCGATAGCGAAGATGTCCAAGAGATGCTGAAATTAGCAATCAATCTCGGCATTGAACTGACTTTAGAGCCGGAAATAGATATTCAACCTCTAGATTATCAACAGTTGACCAGAGTTTTTGCAGAATCAGCATCCGAGCAAGTACTAACGTATTTGTTGCAAGATACACTAAAGCCAGCTACGTACGGTATAAACAAAGGACCTCACTTTGGCTTGGCATTACCAGAATATACCCATTTCACCGCCCCCTTGCGGCGTTACCCAGATTTGCTGATGCAAAGGGTATTTTATACGTTACTTGAACACGGACGCGATCGCCGCAACACCCGTGTCAAAGAACGTGTCAACCTGCGCCACTCCTCCAGCCACGGTGAAATAAACTGGAACGTCCTGCCGCCAGAATTGCAACAAGAACTTCAAAGCGATTTAATGAGGGTGATTGTCCAGCTCAATGATAGAGAAAAAGAAGTTCAAGAAGCAGAAGCGGACTTGGCAGGATTGCAAAGAGCCTCACTGATGAAACAGCGTATCGGCGAGGTTTTCACTGGTGTGATCACAGGAGTCCAATCCTACGGGTTCTTTGTAGAAATCGAAGTTCCACCAGCCGAGTCAAACACAGTTGGCAATCCTCGCGTACCACTGCGGGTGGAAGGACTGGTACACGTCAGTTCTCTCAAAGACGATTGGTATGAGTATCGCGCCAGACAACAAGCATTGTTTGGTCGCAAAAATCGCGCTTCCTACAGACTAGGCGATCGCGTCGCTGTGCAGGTTAAGAGTGTTGATTATTACCGCCAGCAAATCGATTTAGTCACTGTTGGTAGCGATGGCGCTGTTTTTGGCAAGGATGTCAGCATTTCCAATCGCAATGACTCAGACTTGTACTTAGCACACGAGGATATGGAACCGGATGACTTAGAACAGTATGGTGAGGATGAATAAAGCAATGAAAAACTGGGGATTGAGCAAAGAGGATACACCAGACACCCCAGACGCGCTTATGCGGGGAAATCTTTTCTCTCCGCATAAGCGCATCTCCCCACCCTAGTCCCCACGCTTGAGGAAGCAGCTTCTGTCCCTTGTCTTCCTCGCAATTTTTCATCTCCAATTCCTGGTAATTTCCACATTTAACAGCGTGTCCGATAACACAAAACCGCTCATTTTAGGCGTATCAGGTGCCTCTGGTCTGATTTACGCCGTTCGCGCTCTCAAATTTCTGCTAGAAGCCAACTATGAAATTGAATTGGTTGCTTCCAAGTCAACTTACATGGTTTGGCAATCTGAGCAGAATATCCGTATGCCAGTAGAACCTACTCAACAAGAGCAATTTTGGCGACAGCAAGCAGTCGTTGAAGAAGCGGGTAAGCTACGCTGTCATCCTTGGAGTGATGTCGGGGCAAATATTGCCAGTGGTTCCTTTCGCACCCTAGGGATGATTGTTATTCCATGCAGTATGAGTACTGTAGCCAAGTTAGCAGCTGGTTTAAGTTCCGACTTACTCGAACGCGCAGCGGATGTCCAACTTAAAGAAGGGCGAAAGCTGGTTGTGGTTCCCCGTGAAACTCCCTTTAGCTTGATTCACCTTCGCAACTTAACCACCCTAGCCGAAGCCGGAGTCAGAGTTGTTCCCGCCATTACCGCTTGGTATCACAATCCCAAAACCATTGAGGACTTAGTTGATTTTGTGGTTGCCCGTGCGTTGGATCAACTCGATATTGATTGTATACCAATTCAAAGATGGCAAGGTCGTCGAGATTAGTCACAATAGGGGTGATGGGGATGAGGGAGTGAGGGAGTGAGGGAGTGAGGGAGTGAGGGAGATGAGGGGGATGAGTGAGGTGAGGGGGATGAGGGAGATGAGGGAGATGAGGGAGAAGCAATGACCAATGACCAATGACTAATGACTAATGACTAATGACTAATGACCAATGACCAATGACTAATGACCAATGACTAATGACTAATTGACTAATGACTAATGACTAATTGACTAATGACTAATTGACTAATGACTAACAACTATGGCTGTATTTCGCTTAATTTTGTTAGTGGCAGTGCTGGGAGGACTAACGCTTTTACTAGTGCAGAACTGGTCCCCTGTCCTCTCGCTGGTATTTTTGGGGATGAAATCCAAACCAATTCCAGTGGCGATTTGGATTTTGTTCAGTACTGCTGCTGGTGGTTTGACAACTGTATTCGTCACAAGCTTATTCAATTTGTCTAATTATTTTGCCGTACAACGTCGAACCCCGCCTAGGGAGCGTCCAAGTACAAGGCGTACAAGCCAAAGCCAAACTCGTAGGGAAGAACCAACCCCCCCTCCTTCTGGCTCACCGTCAGGTAGCAAAACTGAGTCAACGCGAAGCAGTGATACTTCTGATGATGATTGGGAAACAGATAACAGCACAGATGATTGGGACTTTGAAGAAAAAAAAGAAGCGCCCATACCACCTAATGCTCAAAATACAGAAGTCAGAGACTCTAACATTTACGAACGTCAACAACAACCCAAAAGCAGCTCTAAATCAGATTCAGTTTACTCCTACAGCTACCGCGAACCGAAAAATTCTGGAGTGGGGAAAACTGAATCAGTTTACGACGCTGATTATCGAGTGATTATCCCCCCTTATCAACCACCGACGACTCATCAATCCGAAACCAATCAAGCTGAAAATGATGATTGGGGGTTTCTCGATGACGATTTTGAGGATGAGGATAAACGCCCTCGCCGTTGAGTCTTTTCTACTAAATTCCACAACGTTCACGCGACTCCTGCTTGACTTTTCCAGTCATGGCAGCTTCCTGCAAGTTCATGAAAGCATTTAAGTCCTCCATATCATACCGGGTTGTCAGCAACACTCGCAGTTGATTTTCTGCTTCAACAGTTAAATAGCCAGTTGCTAAAGCTTTTTGCACAACATCTCGAATCCGAGTCATGGTTGAAACCTCAAACGACCACACTTAGAGCACACTTATATTTATTTAATCGGGCTTTTTTAGATAAAATATGCATTGGCTTTGTGCCTCAACCGCTTAGTTGGCAAAGCTTTTTTGCACCTTTCCTGATAACGAGTCATCTTTTACACCTTGAACGAAAACACTGACTTGTTGACTACAGCTTACTGGAACTCATTACTGGGGCACCAACATAGTGCTGGTAGAAACACAGTGTTGTCTAATAAATAGAATTGCCCCAGCAAATAGTAAGTTACGCTTGTTTATGTTGACCGATATCGTCAGGATAAAGTTTCAATCAACTTTTATTAAGTTTCTGTTAAGCCTAAAGATACCTAACCCAGAACAGATAAGTCACCTAACAAATGTTATGAAATTCGTTAGAAATTCATAGTGTATTTAATTTGACTTTATATAAAAATAGGTATGATATTGCCTTGGGTTATTCTAAATAAATAATGGTAATGACGGCATCTGATTCAAATAAGGTAGAAGAGGAATTTACAGAAGCTAAAAATAATTGGGAGCTAGAAAAATTATACGTTGATTTAAGTTCTACAAAAGGAAAAGGTCTTACACCTGTTGAAAAAAAATTCCTGCGAGGTTTACTTTGCGGGTTTAGTCCAGCGGAAATCGCCAATCTAGTCTATCAAAGTCGTAGTAGCAGTACGGTCAGAGTTTATCTTTCTAATGGGTTGTATAAATATATAGAAGAAATGTTGAGTAACCAAGCAGGATACTCAATTAAAGTGAAAAATTGGAGTCGGGTGACTCATTTACTAGAAAAAGCAGGTTATAAAAAAGTTTTGCTCCAAATAGAGCCAACCAGCAACCAAATCAACCAAATAAAGACAAATAATATCAAAGAGACCGATTTTACTGCTATGAAATCAGTCCAAACACAAGATTGGGGTGAAGCCGTTGATGTTAGTATTTTTCACGGAAGGACGACAGAATTAGCTCAGATAACAGAATGGATTGTCCAAGAACACTGTCGGCTTGTTGTCCTTTTGGGTATGGGAGGAATTGGAAAAACCGCTTTATCAGTCAAGCTAGCAGAACAAATTAAGGATAAGTTTGAGTATGTGATTTGGCGTTCGCTATACTTTGCTCCTCCTCCAGATCTCTTCTTGAATCAACTCATAAAAATTTTGTCACCTACACAACAGACAAAAGATTTAGAAGTTGTAGATGGTAGTATTTCGCAACTCATTGATTGTTTACGTTCTTCACGTTGTCTCATCGTATTAGATAATTTTGATGCGATTTTAAGCAGCGAGTATACTAGCGAGTCAGACATATATCCTCTCTCTAGTGCCTCTCACTCAAACATGAACAATTGTTCTGTATTCTATCTCCCTCAAATTCGTTATCGTCCAGGATATGAAGGTTATGGAGAATTGATGAGACGAGTGGGCGACTCTCAACATCAAAGCTGCTTAGTTTTAACGAGTCGAGAAAAACCTCCAGGAATCTCTGCTTTTCAAGGAGAAAAGCTACCTGTTCGTTGTTTAAAATTAACTGGGTTAAGCAATGCCGAAAGCATGGAAATTTTGAAAATTAAAGGATTTCCTTATTTCAAAGAAGAGGAATGCAAATTATTAATTGATTGGTATGCAGGTAATCCCTTATTTATGAAATTAATTGCTACCGCTATTCAAGAATTATTTGGAGGCAATATTTATGAATTTTTAGAGCAAGGTACTAGGGTTTTTGGCGACATTCGAGCGATTTTAGACCAACAGTTTAATCGATTGTCTAGCTTAGAAAAGCTTATTATGTACTGGCTGTCTCTAAATCAAGATTTGGGTTCAATGCGTAAATTACAGACGGAGATTATACCACGAGTGCCGCAAAGATTAATATTAGAAGCAATAGAGTTATTGCACAGGCGCTCTCTAATTGAGCGACAAGGATCTCGCTTTTCCCAAACCCCTGTCTTGATAGAGTACGTTGCGGAACGATTGATTGAGGATAATTTTAAATTAATGCAAGAAAAACCAAGCTCATTACTGATGAGCTATTCAATTTTTGAAGCACAAATGAAAAATTACATCAGAGATTTGCGTCTGGGTACCGAAATTTGAAGTAAATTGGTTATTGGTTCGTAGTGGTGCTTAAACCTGACTACAAGCTTAATGACCAATAACTAATGACAAATGACTAATGACTTGTTGAAAGGAGTCAACCTGTACTTAATTGGCATGATGGGCGTTGGCAAGACGACTGTAGGGCGCTTGTTAGCAGAACATTTGGGCTACGGGTTTGTTGATACTGATACCGTAATTGAGAAAGCTGCGGGTGATAAACCGATAACCCAACTCTTTAGCGAACAAGGGGAAGCAGCGTTTCGCCAGTTGGAAAGTCAGGTACTGTCACAAGTGTGTGCTTTCACTAAACTTGTCATTGCAACCGGTGGGGGTATTGTCGTACGGCGAGAAAACTGGAGTTACCTGCACCACGGCTTGATTGTCTGGCTGGATGTACCCGTGGAAATACTTTGCGCCCGATTAGCAGAGGATACAACAAGACCACTGCTGCAAGATACTGATCTCGAAGCCAAGCTGCGATCGCTCCTCGATGTGCGACAACCTCTTTATGCACAAGCGGATCTGCGAATCACCATCAGTGAAGGAGAAACACCAGAACAAGTTGCCACACGGATTATTGAGGAGATTCCCAGCGTCCTCAAACCAAAAGTTTCTCATCCTGAACTTTCTTAACAAAAGATTAACAATCGAGAGTAAAAACTAAAAATTTCCAGTTTGTACGTGGAAGAGATTTGGACTGCCTTTGAAGATTTTATGAGTTTTTAGTTCCTTAAAAGGATTATTAATATAGATATCCACTTTTTTGCCCTAAGGTTAAGTCCTTCTAGGCACTTGTTACATAATACACTTTTTCTTTTCCGTAATTGTCATTGATCCAGACGAAAACTCAAGATATCTATCAATAGCTCCTCATGATGGTCAGCGAAACTGAGTACATAAGGCAAGATGCCGCCAGCCGCGTACAAGTGCTAAGCGAAGCACTACCGTACATTCAACAATTCACTGGTCGAACCATTGTTGTCAAATACGGTGGTGCGGCAATGAAAGATAGCAATCTCAAAGATAAAGTCATCCGCGATATCGTATTCTTATCATGCGTCGGCTTACGACCAATTGTGGTACATGGCGGTGGACCGGAAATTAATAGTTGGTTGGATAAACTGGGAATTGAACCGCAATTTAAAAATGGTTTACGAGTGACTGATGCCCCCACAATGGATGTGGTAGAAATGGTGTTAGTTGGTCGAGTGAATAAAGAAATAGTCGCCTTGATTAACCAAGCTGGTGGTTCAGCAGTGGGACTGTGCGGCATAGATGGTAACTTAATCACAGCTCGTCCTCAAGGTGAAGAAGGCATCGGCTTTGTGGGGGAAGTTAGCGGTGTTGATATCAAAATTTTGGAGACACTCGTCAACAATGGCTATATTCCCGTAGTTTCGAGCGTTGCAGCAGACGAGTCAGGACAATCGTACAACATTAACGCCGACACCGTAGCTGGAGAAATAGCAGCAGCAATCGGAGCAGAAAAATTGATTTTGCTGACTGACACCAGGGGAATTCTCAAAGATTATAAAGACCCTTCTACCCTGATTCCCAGAGTAGACATTCAACAAGCCCGCGAATTGATTACGACAGGTATCGTCAGTGGTGGGATGATCCCCAAAGTCAATTGTTGCGTGCGATCGCTTGCTCAAGGAGTTCGTGCAGCTCATATCGTCGATGGTCGCATCCCGCATGCACTGCTGTTGGAAATCTTTACTGACATTGGTATCGGTACAATGCTCGTTGGCTCCCAGTTTATAGCCTAGTGGCTAACCGTATTAGTTTTGATAAATTCGTAGTGAGCGCAAAGAGCGCTTACTACAAAACAGCTAAAGTAAAGGATTCCAAAAATATTGCTACCTTTGGTAGCTACTGTTGGCAAAATGAAGACAGTGCCGATTTTTGTGCAAAACGTGAGTACAGAAAGTCTAGAAATTGCCAAAGCTAAATACCAAAGTGGGAAAGTTGCTTTTGAAAACGGGCAGTACCGAGAAGCTGTTGAAGAACTGGAAAAGGCAAGCGCCCTCTTGGCTCGTAATTCTCGCCTTGGTGGGGAGGTACAAATTTGGTTGGTGACAGCTTATGAAGCAGCAGGGCGCACAGAAGATGCTCTTGCCCTGTGTGAACAACTTAAGCGCCATCCCCATCTAGAAGTTAGTAAGCAAGCAAGGGAGGTGCATTACATCCTCAAAGCACCCAGGTTGAACCGACCAAAGGAATGGATGACCGAAATTCCTGATTTAGGCGCAGTACCTGACAATGAAGCTAAAATTCGTTTGAGTGCAAATAATACCAAATCTTCCCAACAGCAGATGCGTCCTGATCCGGAATTTGTTGACCTCAACCAGGTAAATACCAGAGATAATCGCTTTATCTGGTTGGCGTTGATTGTCATTGGTTTAACGGTCGCTAGCTTGATTTGGTTTAGTTTTTAAACCGCAGAGGCGCTGAGGACGCAGAGAAGGAGAAAGCACAGATAAGTTGACTTTTTGGGGGTTTTGTTGTCATGAATTTGTATGCTTTAGGAAAGAGTTTTGTACTTGGGAAATTTAACCGCGTTTTTCCAATCCGAAATCCTATTTTGTGGGTTGTGCTGTTAACGTCTCTGCTGCTATCTGGTTGTGTCAACTATAATGTGGGCGTTAATTTTGGCAGTGGCAATGGCGGCGAGTTTGTGCAGCACATTAAGTTGGAAGAAAAACTAACCAGTTTTAGTGGCGATTCTGTGTATGAATGGTTGAATAGTATAGAACGTCGCGCCCGTAAATTGGAAGGTAAAACACGACGGCTTTCTCAACAAGAAGTTATTGTTTCGATTCCCTTCAGTAGCGGTCGAGAATTACAAACGAAGTTTAACGAATTTTTCCACCCTAATGGTACTCAAACATCTAAATCCGTTAAGAGTGAATCTAACTCAGAACTGCCGAGAATTGACTCTAACTTACTGGTGTTTCAGAATAATTTCTTACTTTTAGTGCGGAATCGATTGATTTATGACTTAGATTTGCGATCGCTTGCTCTAATTTCCAGCAATGGAAATGTTTTGGCTAATCCTGGTTCAATTCTCGATTTAGACTTTAGCTTGAACACTGCTTGGGGCGCACGGAGTGTGGAAAATACCGAAAATGCCATCCTTCCAGAAAAGAATGGACATCAGTTGATATGGAAGCTCAAGCCGGGAGAGTTAAACCATATAGAAGTGGTTTTCTGGCTTCCTAGTCCCCTCGGTATCGGTACTTTGTTGATTATTCTGTTTGTCTGGGCTGGGTTTTACCTGAGATACACTTTTATGCCTGATCCCAGGGTTCAGTTTGCTCCACAACCAGCAGTCATTGAGAATCAGTAGACTCTTCAGCTTGCCAGCGTTTGATTGCGTCTTTGAGCCGTTAGGGTAGATCCGTTATGGGCGGTATTGGCTGTGTTTGGTTGAATTCTTCTGCTTGTGCTTGCTGCTGCTGTAATGAGGGTACGTTCCACTGACTTCGTTCAGTATCAGTTGTTGTTGGATCAACATCCCATAGCCGATACCTGTTGCCATCTGAGACAAACTGAGTGCCATACTTTTGCGGTTTCCCTTGATACATGAGCCATCGGTCTAACGCAGCAGTCAGCAGTCCTGAAGAAAACAAGATAATCCTGGCGTTCTTTGTGATCGGCTGCAAACAGGGAAAGCAGTTCAAGATTCATGGTAATTTGTTGTCCTTTATCGCACCCGTACATTAAGCTGTTGATCCCAACGCAGTGGTTTATTTGCTTTTTGCAAAGGAGATTCCGGGATTTGACCCACCGACACACCATATTTCCAGTCGGGCGGGCAAATAGCGATATAGCGTGCATAACCTCCTAAGCCACCTTTGAATTTAGGATAACCAATTGCCACCAGTGCGCCTGTCTCTGGTACTTGATCTAAATTCGCGACACCTTCTGCTTGGGCATATCCGTTGTTCAAGAGCCAAGCTTCTCCTTCCAAAGTTGGGGTGCTATCTGTATCAAGGGGTTCGTGTCCGTGGAACAGAATCTGGCGCTGCAAGTGCAAAAACTGGAGGGCTTGCAGCGACACCCCAGGAAACTTCTTCCTTTTAGCGAGTTCGGGGTTGGGCCATTCCTTAGACCAGTCCGAGCGCACAAACACAACTGAGCCTTGAGGAATTCTACCATGCTGACTTTCCCAATCCTGGATATCTTGAACACTAAGGTGATAGTTGGGATCACGAGCGACTTTGTCTTGGATCGGAATGACTACCAAGGGACGAACAGCAAAGGTTGCAGGTAACTCATCAATTGCTGGATAATCAGGGTTCCAGTGAGCAGGTGGATCTAACTGAGTTCCAAACTGATCAGTAGACAGGTCGTAATGAGTCGCTTCAAAGCCATCCTTTTGGTAGGTGTATGGCTTCCCCGTTTTTGGGTTGACGGTAGGTTCAAACTTGGACGGACCAAACCCTGACCAGACAGGGATTGAAGGAGTGATGGTATGCGTGAGGTCAACGTATTTAGCTTTTTTGAGTGACTGCTGATAAACTTCCCACAGGGGAGGGACAGGGCGCGGCTGTGCTGCATTTATCGACAGGCAAACAACAACGCTCAAGAAGGTGACTAAACACAAAAGCCCAAATTTTTTCATTTCCTATTTACTAAGGGGACAAACGCACAATTTTCCAACTACCGTCATCTAAGCGAGTGTAAAGCAAGCGATCGTGCAGGCGGTTAGAACGCCCTTGCCAAAATTCGATTTCTGTCGGGATCACGCGTAAACCGCCCCAGTGTGGCGGTCGCTGAACATCTTGGTTTTGATATTTAATTTGGAGTTCCTGCATCCGTTGCTCAAGCACTTCTCGGCTTTCGATCACCTCGCTTTGGTTAGAAGCCCATGCACCCAGGCGACTGTTTAGAGGACGGCTATAAAAATACTCATCAGACTCGCTTTCGGAAGCTTTTTCTGTTCGCCCACAAATGCGGACTTGGCGTTCTAGTTCCGCCCACCAAAAAACCAGGGACGCTTGGGGATTTTGTGCTAACTCTTGTCCTTTGTGACTGTTATAGTTGGTGTAGAATACAAAGCCCCGCTCGTCGAAACCTTTGAGCAGCACCATTCTTGCCCTTGGCTTACCATCTGGTGTGACCGTGGCAATAGTCATGGCATTCGGTTCAGGAAGTTGGGCGGATAATGCCTGGTCGAACCATTGTTTAAACTGTATAAAAGGATTGGGGTTAACATCCGAGACGCTAAGACCCTGCAAGGTGTAGTCTTTGCGAAGGTCGGCTATAGTTTTGTCCATTGTCGTTTGCTTCCTTGTTATCAAGTACATCTATGGGTGTCTTTGTTAAAAATATTTATTTATTATGGTGTCATCAGCCCCAACCAAGTTGTACTTCATGCGTCAAGGCGCTTCTAAAAGAGATAACATAAGATGCACCGTTCAGCGTCAGTTCAACGTCTGTTAATATACGGTCTGGGCGGTCCGATTATCGCTCTCAATCTCTGGTTGCTGTATCTGCTTTTTCGCTTATTCCTGCACCCAATCACTATTGTGAGCATTGCAGCAATTCTGGCTTTTTTACTCAACTACCCAGTGAAGTTCTTTGAACGTGTTACCTTGACGCGTCCTCGGGCAGTTATCATCGTTTTGTTAGTGACTCTGACGCTTTTGGTCATTCTTGGCGTGACGCTAGTGCCAATAGTGATTGACCAAACGATACAACTTTTGAATAAAATTCCGGATTGGCTAGCCACCAGTCAAGCAAATTTGGAACATATTGAAGCTTTAGCTCAGAAGCGGCGTTTACCCTTAGATTTGAGGGTGGTGAGCAATCAAATCAATGCCAACATTCAAAGTTTGGTGCAACAGCTGGCTTCTGCTGCTGTGGGATTTGCAGGGACGGTGCTGTCAGGCGTACTTGATGTGATATTAGTGGTTGTGCTGGCATTTTATATGCTTTTGTATGGCGATCGCGTATGGTCTGGCATATTTAACCTCCTCCCACCTCATATTCGATTCCCTTTGAGCACCTCTTTGCGGCTCAATTTCCATTACTTTTTCCTCAGCCAGATTTTGCTGGCGTTGTTCATGGTGGTCAGCCTCACCCCTGTTTTCTTAATTCTTAAGGTGCCTTTTGCCCTGTTATTTGCCATACTCATAGGCATATCCCAACTTATTCCCTTCATCGGGGCAACTCTAGGTATTGGTTTGGTGACTTTTTTGATTTTGCTGCAAAATTGGTGGTTGGCAACTCAAGTAGCTGTTGCTGCCATTATCATCCAGCAAATCAAAGATAACCTTTTAGGTCCCAAGTTACTTGGCGATTTTATTGGCGTTAATCCCATCTGGATTTTTGTGGCTATTCTCATGGGATTCGAGATTGCTGGTTTGTTAGGAACACTGGTTGCTGTCCCAATTGCAGGTACTATAAAGGGTACCTTTGATGCTATCAAAAGCGGTAAGGAGGCAAACAATGTCACTTAGTAGGAGTATGCTTGAATGATTGAGCAAAAATTCAATACATAAACATTATTTATTTAGCTAATTTTGATATTATAAGTGTATCAAATATTATTTAGCACTGTACAAAATACATTTATTTTTATACCATTTTATTCTAGATGTGTAACTTGATTGTTTTCAAAATTCCTGAAATCAAAAGTTGCATAATCCCGAAATACCATTCACAATGGTATGAGTTATGATTTTCAGGGAAGCATTGGGCAAAAACAATTACGTAGTATTTGGTTTCCAATGAGACAAATCAACTTTGTAATAATTTTTATCTTTTCTTTAGCACTAGCTTTATTTACCCTTGAGAACACCCAACCGGGAACAATAAATGTTGTTCCAGACGTGCAGGTGCAAGCACCAATTGCAGTTGAGTTGGTTTTGGCAAGCGGTATAGGAGCGGTTTTTGCTTGGTTATATAGCATTTGGACACATTGGCAGAGACTACTCGTTTCTGGTCAACAAGTGCGACAGAAAAATGTCAAGATTAAGGAACTAGAAAGCAAGGTTGAACAGTACCAAGCAGAAGTTCAATCATTAAAACTTGCTCTTCCACCAGCAAATGATTCTTTAGCAAAAGAAGCACAAGCAATTACCCAATAAAGGAATTGGTTAGTGGTTAATTGGTAGTCGTTAGTGAACAACTAACAATCAACAACTAACCAATAACAACGCTCCAAATGTACAGACGCGCTCTCATGAAAGCGTCTCTAACAATTCCCAATCCAAAATCCAAAGAATTAATGGATGCTTCCGAGCTATTAGAAAAAATTACACTCCTTATTCATCAGGCGGAACTGGGGGAAATAGACCCTTGGGATGTGAAGGTGATTGAGGTGATTGACCGTTATTTAGAACTAATGGCACCGGAGGCAACCACGAGGGGCTATGAAGCCGATTTATCTCAATCAGGGCAGGCTTTTTTGTCGGCATCCAAGCTTGTGTTATTTAAAGCAAACACTTTGATGCAATTGCAATTATCAGCAGAACAAGAAGCGGTCGTTGATGATGCATTGCCAGAGAGTGAAGACGGGGTGATCTCTCATGCTCAACGCTTACCATTAGAGCGGCACTTGCGTCGTCGTCTAGCAGCAATGCCACCACCAAAGCGTCGCGTGACTCTGCAAGAGCTGATTGAGCAATTGCAAGTCATGGCGCAACAATTGAAACTGGTAGAAAAAGTCAATAAACCTGCCCGTCCTAGACGCCAACCTAGTTTGCAAAGTATGCGTGCTGCATTAGAGTTGGCTCACCAGGAAAATCTTACAGAGGTGGCAATTGAGCTGGAGCAGGTGTTGCAAAGTGTAGCAACAGATCTGAGTTTACAGAAAAATTGGCTGAATCTGGAACAGCTAGTGGAGTTGTGGACTCAAACAAAGCAACCAGAACATAATGGTACACACACATCAAGGCACAGCCATCTAGTTGTTAGCGTTTTCTGGGCGCTCCTACTGCTTTGTGCTCAATCAAAGGTAGAGCTATTTCAAGAGGAGTTTTACCAAGACATCAAAATTAGGTTACTTACAGATTCAGCCAACAACAACAAATCCATAGATAGTCCTGTGAATCAAGAGTGTACAACATAGGAATATTCATGATTTTCAGACTTTGGCTTCAGTAAACTCCAAAATCCGATTAAATTGAGAACATAACCAATCAAAAAATCTAGATGCGCTCTGGGCGGTGAGACAGCGCTATGCAGGAGGGTTAGCTCGAACTCACAGCGACTGCGTGCCTCTTACAGAGGAGCTACGCTAACGCCGAAGCCGTGTCGAAGACATACCCCGTTCGCGCAGCGTCTCCGACAGGAGAAGGGCTTCCCATTTCCCATAGGGTTAGGGGCGCACCCGTTGGGTACGGTAGGATAAAGGATGATGCAAAGCATAAAGTATCAAAGCTAAAGTACCAAAATTTCATACTTTACGCTTCCTATTTTATACTTTCTTCATAATTTGTCCTTCACATTTTACACTGGCTATGCCTATGGTTGCACCAAGTCCTCTTAATTTCTGTTATCCGTGCTTTTAGGGATGACTTACAGCGGAAATAAACTGATGATGAAGTACCAATTGATAACAGTAAACTGGCTTGTGGTTGAGGAATAAAGACATATGAAGGCGATGATTCTCGCGGCTGGTAAAGGTACTCGCGTACGTCCGATTACCTACACAACGCCCAAACCGATGATGCCCATCCTGCAAAAGCCAGTAATGGAATTTTTACTAGAGCTTTTACGCCAGCATGGGTTTGACCAAATTATGGTCAATGTTAGCCATTTAGCAGAGGAAATTGAAAGTTATTTCCGTGATGGTCAACGGTTTGGTGTGCAGATTGCCTATTCTTTTGAAGGTCGCATTGTTGATGGTACCCTCGTGGGAGAAGCCGTTGGCTCTGCGGGAGGAATGCGGAAAATCCAAGACTTTTATCCGTTCTTTGACGATACCTTTGTGGTGTTGTGCGGTGATGCCTTGATTGACCTAGATTTGACAGCAGCTGTGAAGTGGCATAAATCTAAGGGATCTATTGCCACTATTATCATGAAATCTGTTCCCTTAGAAGAAGTCTCGAGCTATGGTGTAGTCGTTACTGATGAAAACGGTCGTGTTAAGGCTTTCCAAGAAAAACCCAAGGTAGAGGAAGCGCTCAGCACCAATATCAACACAGGTATTTATATTTTTGAACCAGAAGTTTTTAATTACATCCCCTCTGGGGTAGAGTATGACATTGGTAGTCAGCTGTTCCCCAAACTGGTGGAAATTGGTGCGCCCTTTTACGCTATCCCAATGGACTTTGAATGGGTGGATATTGGTAAAGTCCCAGACTACTGGCGGGCAATTCGCGGTGTCCTTTCAGGGGAAATAAAAAATGTGCAAATCCCAGGTCAACAAGTCGCGCCTGGTATTTACACTGGCATGAACGTTGCCGTCAATTGGGACAAAGTCGATATCACAGGTCCAGTTTACATCGGTGGCATGACCAAGATTGAAGACGGAGCCAAAATCGTTGGTCCCACGATGATAGGTCCAAATTGTTGGGTATGCAGTGGCGCAACTGTAGAAAACAGCGTGATTTTTGAATGGTCACGACTGGGTCCGGGAGTACGACTCGTTGACAAGTTAGTATTTGGTCGTCACTGCGTAGACAAGACAGGAGCAACAATAGATGTCCAAGCCGCTGCTTTAGACTGGCTGATTACTGATGCTCGTCAAGATCCACCCTCTCATACGCCAGTTGAACGACAAGCCATTGCCGAATTGCTGGGAACAAACGCGAGTTAGTCAAAAGTCATTAGTCATGAGTCATTAGTCATTAGTTATTAATTAATGACTAATGACTTTTAACTATTCTTTTAACTATTTAGATAAGTGTAGCGCCGCAAACTCTGTTCGTAGGTTTGCATCAGTCTTTGAGATTCCGCTAACGTAATGCGATTTTCTGCTAAAGCATGTTCGCAGCGCTGGCGGATGCTTTCCACCATGTCCTCAGAGTCATACTGCACATAGCTCACCACTTCGCTCATGGTGTCGCCTTTGACGACATGTTCGATTTGGTAACCTTTTGGTGTCAATTGGATGTGAACCGCGTTAGTGTCGCCAAAAAGGTTGTGCAAATTGCCCATGATTTCTTGGTAAGCCCCATTCAGGAACATCCCTAGATAATAGGGTTCTCCTGGTTTTAAGGTGTGCAGTTCCAAAACTGACTTCACATCCCGCAGGTCGATAAATCGATCAATTTTACCATCACTATCACACGTTAAGTCTGCTAAAATCCCTCGCCGTGTTGGTTCTTCTCCCAAACGGTGGATTGGCATAATGGGGAAGAGTTGGTCAATAGCCCAACAATCAGGTGCGGATTGAAACACAGAAAGATTGACGTAGTAGATGGAAGCCATGATTTTTTCTAGGTCTTCCAGTTCGTCGGGTACGTATTCCTGCTTTCTGGTGATCTCAACAATTTTTTGACAACAAGCCCAGTAAAGCCTTTCCGCTTTAGCGCGTTCTGTGAGACTTAAAATCCCTAAGTTAAAGCGACTGATGGCTTCTTCTTTAAATTGAGTCGCGTCGTGGTAGAACTCTTGGTAATTCTCTTGGTTAATACATTGGTAAGTTTCCCACAGATAAGTAATAATTGGGGATTCTCCCTCTTGTGGCAGATCTGGTGGGTCAAGAGGGACACTGCTGGTACTAAGTACATCAAAAATCAACACCGACTGATGGGAGGCGATCGCCCGCCCGCTTTCGCTTATCAGTGTTGGTACGGGGATATTTCGCTCAGTACAGGTATCTCTTAACTCTGCCACGATGTCGTTGGCATAGTTCTGCATATTGTAGTTTTTCGAGGCGTAGAAGTTGGTTTGCGAACCGTCATAATCTACACCCAAGCCGCCACCAACATCGAGATACTTCATGTTTGCCCCCAACGCCGCTAACTCTACGTAGATACGGCTGGCTTCTTGGATGGCATCTTTAATCACATTGATTGCAGAGATTTGCGAACCGATGTGGAAGTGTAACAGCTGTAACGAACCCAAAAGGTCAGCTTCGCGTAACTTGTCAACTGCGTGAATAATTTCGGGGATAGTCAGACCAAATTTGGCGCGATCGCCTGTTGAGGTTCCCCAGCGTCCCATTCCTTGGGTACTGAGTTTCGCTCTCACACCGACAATTGGATCGATCCCCAATTGTTGGCTGACTTCGATCACCAAATCGACTTCTTCAATTTGTTCTAAAACGATCACCGGCTTTTGCCCCAGTCTTTGTGCCAGCATCGCCGTTTCGATGTATTCTCGGTCTTTGTAGCCGTTGCAAATGAGCATTGCTCCTGGTGTATCTAGCAATGCCAGGGCAATCATTAATTCTGGCTTGGAACCCGCTTCTAAGCCAAATTGATGGGGTTTGCCGAACCGCACCAAGTCCTCAATTAAGTGCCGCTGCTGGTTGCATTTGACAGGGAAGACACCACGGTACGTGCCAGGGTAGTTGTAGCGGGCGATCGCTTTGGCAAAACAAGCGTTTAACCGCTCAATCCTGTCTTCTAAAATATCCGAGAAACGAATTAACATCGGTAGCCCCAAGTTACGCTGCTTCAGGGCGTTGACAAGTTCATACAAATCCAAAGAACCACCGCGATCGCCTCTGGGAGAGACAGTGATATGCCCAGCAGCATTTATCGAAAAGTAAGGCTGTCCCCAACCTTCGATCCGGTAAAGTTCTTCGCTATCCTCTATTTTCCACAGGCGCGACATATCTGGAGACGACGCTGGTGGTAGCAGCTTTTTTTGTTTGTGATTTTTCAATTCAGTTTTGTGTCCGTTAGACGGCGGTTTCACCACCTCTTCTGATGCATCTGTTGACTCAGCACGCATTTCTTCCTGACCTCTATGTTACACCCACGAAATAACAATTTAGCGCATTCATCTTTCAGCGCGTATGCATCTTAGAGATACTTTCTTTTGATATTCTCAGATTGGTCATTTGTGATTGCTCATTTGTCATTGACTCTTGACAAAAGACAAAAGACACTTGACAAAGGACAAAGTTGTTAAATTTGAGGAGATAGCTTTGGAACGCACATTCTTAGCAATTAAGCCTGATGGCGTGCAGCGTGGATTGGTTGGAGAAATTATCCGTCGCTATGAAGAAAAAGGCTTTACCCTCGTTGGTTTGAAATTTCTGAAAGTCAGTCGGGAATTGGCTGAACAGCACTATGATGTTCACCGGGAAAGACCTTTTTTTAGTGGGCTGGTAGAGTTTATCACTTCTGGTCCAGTGGTAGCGATGGTTTGGGAAGGCGAAGGCGTTGTCGCCGCCGCCAGAAAAATCATTGGTGCAACGAACCCGCTTTCCGCAGAACCCGGAACAATTCGAGGCGATTTTGGCATCAATATTGGTCGTAACCTGATCCACGGTTCCGATGCTATCGAAACAGCGCAACGGGAAATATCCCTGTGGTTTAAGGAAGAAGAATTGGTTTCTTGGCAACCAACCTTAACACCTTGGTTGCACGAGTAACTTAGGGAGTGGCTAGCTCCAAATGTAGAGACGCGCCATGGCGCGTCTCTACAACAGTCCCACTAACAATTCCTACTCCCTACTTCCTTCTACAACTTCAGTCTTTTCTGGTTCTTCTATGATTTTTTCGCTTTCAGTGCGCTTAGAAAATCCCCATGCCAGAATGAGGGCGATCGAAGTAATCATGAACCATTGTGGTGGTACCAAAGAATCGTTCACCACTTTGAGAAGCAAGCGCAAGCCCACTAACGCCACAGTGATATAGCCTGCGTCTTCCAAGTAGACATATTCATCTAACCATTGGATAAACAAACCCGCCATAAAGCGCAGGGTGACAACACCAATAGTCGTACCCGTAATCACCAGCCACGTTTCATTAGAAACGGCTATTGCAGTGGTGACGCTATCCAGAGAAAATGCTAAATCTGTGAAGGCAAGAACAGGTATGGCTTGCAACACAGAGTTAAAACGAGGACCGTGGTGTTGATTGTCTTCGCCTTCTTCGGAAGTAAAATGTTGGAATACTAACCACAGTAGGTAAGCTGCACCTAGTAACTCAAACTGCCAGAACTGTTGCACCCAAGTAGCTGTCAGAAGTAAGGTAATTCGCAGAACGTAAGCAACCACCAAACCAATGTTAAGCGCCTTACGTTCGAGCTCCTTGTCTTCCAGTCCTTGAGCGATCGCAGCGAGGGCGATCGCGTTGTCAGCAGACAGCACCGCCTCTAGAAAAATCAGAATGAGCAGGACTATGGAGGTTTCAATGCTGAAGTGAAAGTGAAGATAATCAAAAATTTGGTCTAGCATTCCAGGTTTCTCAAGCTGCAAAACTTAAAAATGAACAGTATTAGCGAATTTATTATAGAAGGCGCAATAAAAAGCTACTTTTATCAAGCTTAACCTGTCAGGGCTAATTTCTGAAGACTGGCAAATTGCTAGGATATGGACACGGTAGCAGAGCAAGCCACAATATAAGACTTTTCACCTGATACAGACACCAGCAGAAACAGCGACAACGCTGTGTGATCATAAACGCCTAGCAGAGGGAAAAACCATGACAACGACTACAACTGGGAAAAAGCTGACCTTTGAGCAATTCCTTGAGCAATGCCCTGAGGATGGTCGTTATGAACTGGTGAATGGAGAAATAGTGAGAATACTGGCAACTAGGCTGCACGAAGATGTAGCAGATTTCATTGCCAAACAACTGGATAAAGAGGTTGACCGACTCAGCTTAAATTATAAGGTCTCCGGTAGGATTATGATCGCAACCGTGACCCAAGACGGGCAGGAGCAGGGACGAAACCCTGATGTCAGCGTTGTTAGCTTAGATGTTTGGCGAAAAAACCGCTCAGCAAGTTCTGCACTGCGTGAACCTCTGCAACTGGCTGTAGAGGTGATATCAAGCAACTGGGAGGATGACTACATCGATAAACTAGACGAATATCAACGTCTGGGCATTCCCGAGTATTGGATTGTAGACTACTTGGCTCTTGGTAGCAGAAATTACTTGGGTAATCCCAAGGTTCCTACTGTTTTTGTGTATCAGTTAAATGCTAATGGCGTCTATCAGCCAACTGCTTACAGAAGCTCTGATCGCATCGTATCTCCCACATTTCCAGAATTGCAATTAACTGTTGACGATATTTTGAAAGTTTAAGAGTGCAAGCACAAAGCGTCATTGAGCGATCGCATTACCCTTCCTTGTCCAATAATTAGCAGGCGCGTGTATGTTGTCATGATGAATGGAGCCGATAGCGCAATGTAGACACGAAGTGGCTTCCCGTTCGCCGTTAGGCGTTCCGAAGGAAAGGGTAGCATCTCGCAGCAGAGTGGGACACAAACTCAGATTCTTCGCTCCGCTGGCGTTCCGTTCAGAATGACACTTTGGACAGCAACTGGCTATCAGCTTCGTCGCCAAAGCACCAAGCTAGTGGCGACATCGGGATGTTCTTCTCCGAGCAGGCGTTTGCACAGTGCCAAAGCTTGCACCAACAGCGGTTCGGCTTCGCTGTAGCGTCCTTGTGAGTTGTAGATATATGCCTAGTTGACTCCAAATTGTGGTTCAATTACCTGAAAATTGCTGTAGTTCCTACGTAAAAACCTAGGCTATCTGGTAACGATTATTTCCATGCATAAAGCGAACGCTCACGATTGCGACAATAAAACAGCGTTGCTGTGCACTCCTAATCATCAAACTACCCTAGGGAAAATTTTCCCTAGGGTAGGCGCGATTGCATTAGAGCAAATGTACTATGATTGGCGCAGAGACTTAGCGCGTTGCCCTATTTAGCCAGCAAAATGATCAAAAAAATAGTTAACAGTTGGAAAACTTATGCTTTTATGAATAATGCTGTCTTCGTGGAGCGTACAATCGTACTAACAAAGTTTATATGAGACTTAATTGTAACCCTTACTACGAAACAAAATTTGGTGCTGCTTATTTGGGCAACAGCCTAGAATTAATGGCAGGTATTCCCGACGAAAGTATCGACCTGATTTGCACGTCTCCACCGTTTGCACTGGTTCGTAAAAAAGAATACGGAAACGTTGATGCCGAGGAATATGTTGAATGGTTTAAAGATTATGCGGCACAGTTTTACCGTATTCTTAAACCGACAGGCTCACTGGTTATTGATATTGGTGGTAGTTGGATTAAGGGGATGCCAGTTCGTTCTCTTTACCATTTTGAATTAGTTGTTGATCTGTGCAAAGCAAAAGAAAAAGGCGGACTTGGGTTTTATCTGGCACAAGAATTATATTGGTATAATCCAGCAAAACTCCCCACGCCGGCTGAATGGGTGACAGTTCGTAGGGAAAGAGTTAAAGATTCGGTAAATACAATTTGGTGGTTGTCAAAAGAACCACATCCTAAAGCTAACAATAGAAGGGTTTTAAAGCCTTATAGCGATGCAATGAAGAACCTTCTCAAGAATGGGTACAAACCCAAAGTCAGACCATCAGGTCACGATATTTCCAATAAATTTGGAAACGACAGAGGAGGGGCTATCCCCCCAAATATTATTGATGGACGTTGTAGTACAGACAAAGAAGAAATAGGGCAACCTGCTCTTCCTCAAGAAATTTTATTTGAAGATTTAGTCCAGCCCGTAAATGTGATTTCTGCCTCAAATACTGCTTCCAACGATTATTATCAACGGCGTTGCAAAGAAGAAGGTTTTAAGCCACACCCAGCAAGATTCCCTCAAGCCTTACCAGAGTTTGTCATCAACCTTTGTACAGAACCAGGCGATATTGTTTTAGAACCATTCGCTGGTTCTAACATGACAGGTCGGGTTGCAGAAACCTTACAAAGACGTTGGTTAGCTTTTGAGATTGATGAAGATTACATCAGAAGCTCAAAGCTGAGATTTGAAGAAAATGCTCCTTTGGTTGTTGAACCTCCAGCCGATTTACCACCAGTAGTATCAGAAAATGCTGATAAAAACGACCAGGCTGTACAGTTAGGACTGTTTTAAAAAAGGCTTTCCAGCTAAATCAGATGTTTTACGGAAATTACACAATGGAGTCTAAAAAATTAAAAAGGTTTACTTATGGACATCAGTTTGAGCCAGCCAAATTCTCTTTAGTTGAAATTCTGGAATTATGTAAAGAGTGCCAACCAAGTCGGGACACACTGGAAGCTAATATTGCCCAACGCTACTTTTCCCAACATTCTAAACGGGCATCATCCAGGCTTGCTTCGTCAGACAATATCAGCAAGTTGGCAATGAACTGTTTCTTATCACTCAGAGCCTATCAGTTGATTGAGGATTTGGAACAGCAACGCCAATATAAAATCACTCCTATTACTGACGAAATTTTATCTAATGCCAACAATACTTCTTTTGTAAATCGACGGTTTGCGGCTCACATATTAAATAATCTGTCAGGCATGGCTCTATTGAAAGCTATCGACGCAATTAATGCCAGAGGAGAAGAACCACAGTTGGAGTCGATAGCATATGAATTACAGGAAAGGAGATATACTATATCGCCCAATGCCATTTACACAAGCACCATGAGAAGTTGGTTGTCCCAGGCAGGTGTTTTTGAACGGGAATACGAAATAAACTGGGATGTCGTTTCCGAGATTCTAGGTATCAATAAAGATTTTATCGATGAGCTTTATACCTTGACTCCTGGACAAAAACATTTTCTGCTGAGTCTACTTAACCTTGATCTAAAAGAATTTACACCAGCCAATAAAGTTGCCCAACATACCAGGAGTATTTATAAACTTAGGCTCACAACGAAAAATTTGGTCAAGGACGTTATTGAGCCTCTTGCAAATCTCGATTTGATAGAAACAGAAAAAACCACAGGTGGTAGAGGGGCTAAACCGAATAACGTCAGATTAACCAGCAAAGCCCAGTCTGAACTATTAGCACCCCTTCTAAAATCCATTGCTAATGAAACCCGGCTTTCTGAGATTGAACTCAACCGCAACTTTGATGATGTTGTAAATGACTTAAATCATCCAGATAAACACATCAAAGGCAAAGCTTTAGAGCTTCTGGCAGTCTGGATGATCCGCCTGACCAGTCTACGTTTTACAAAATGGCGTAGTAGAGAAAATGGCAAAGGAGAAGTAGATGTCCTAGCGGCTTCAGACAGGTTTGTTTATAGCCGATGGCAGATTCAATGCAAAAACACAAACAAGGTTGATATTGATGTCTTAGCCAAAGAAATCGGGCTGACATTTGTTACAGGGGCAGACGTGGTAATGGTTGTAACAACTGGTGAGTTTACAAGAGATGCTTACCAATATGCATACAGAATGATGGAAATATCCCGCTACTATATGATTTTGTTACAAAAAGATGATATTGAAGCAATTAAAACAGATAAGACGAATATTGTTGAAATTCTGGACAGAAAGGCTAGGCGAGTGTTTGCGAAGAAAGAACTCAACGTGTCTGACGAAGAGTTGAATGAAATTGAACAGGAAGAAGATTTGATGGCTGAAGCTATCGAAGATGAAATAGATGATAACAGTTGAGATATTTATTCAGCTATATCGGTATTGCTATCAATGAGTGATATCAACGCAAGGGCTATACTAAGCGTGAAAATTTTCACGCTTAGTATACTCAATAAGTATTTGGATTTAATACCTACAGGGCTAGATATTTCATTAACCAAATATGTAAATGTAACGGTTTATGCAAGAAATGATGATACTACTTAAATTTCGAGTAACAAATTTTCGTTCTGTAGATGATAGTGGCTGGATTGAAGTAGATAACGTAACTTCACTAATTGGTACTAACGAATCTGGTAAAACAAACCTTTTGTTGCCTCTTTGGAAGTTAAATCCCGCCAAAGATGGAGAAATTAAACCAACAGCAGATTATCCTCGCAAGCGGTACAACGAAATTAGATCGATGGATGAGAAGCCCGTGTTTATTGAGGCTCACTTTGAATTGCCAGAGACCCTCGCTAAAAAAGTAGCTAATCTGACAGGCTCTACCATAGATGATGTAAGAATTGCTCTTGTTGAAAAAAGGTTTGATGGTACGTACATAATAGGCTTTTACCGCGATTACGTTTACGCTATAAAAAAAACCCTGTACGCTAGTGAGCAAGAAAGTCCACGGGTGCAGGAGTTACGGCATGAGCATCGCGCCCTAGCTGGATAAATTGTGGCTATGTATCAATTAAGTTTGTAATACTGGCACATCTTAACGAAAATCAAAACACTTTCTGGTAAATCTGCGTACACAATAGTGTTCAGTCACATCGCCAATTGCACAAACAATCATGTCTCAACCCACGATAGAATCAATCCTTCAAGAAAAGCGTTTATTCCACCCAAGCCAAGAATTCTCCCAAAAAGCCCAGATCAAAAGTTTGGAAGAATACCAGCGCCTCTACGACAAAGCTAAAGCTGATCCCCAAAAATTCTGGGCGGAATTGGCAGAACAAGAGTTGCACTGGTTCCAAAAGTGGGACACAATTCTAGACTGGCAACCGCCTTTTGTTAAGTGGTTTGTCAACGGTAAGATTAATATTTCTTACAACTGTCTTGACAGACATCTCACCACTTGGCGCAAGAATAAAGCTGCCATTATTTGGGAAGGGGAACCAGGCGACTCGCGCACCCTCACCTACGCCCAACTACATCGGGAAGTTTGCCAGTTCGCTAATGTGCTGAAGCAACTGGGTGTGAAAAAGGGCGATCGCGTCGGCATTTATATGCCAATGATTCCCGAAGCGGCGATCGCCATGCTAGCCTGTGCGAGAATTGGCGCACCCCATAGCGTTGTTTTTGGTGGTTTTAGTGCAGAAGCTTTGCGCGACAGGCTAATCGATGCGCAAGCAAAACTGGTCGTAACAGCTGATGGTGGTTGGCGTAAGGATGCAATTGTACCTCTCAAGGAACAAGTAGACAAAGCTTTAGCCGACGGCGCTGTTCCCAGTGTAGAAAATGTTGTGGTTGTCAAACGTACCGGACAAGATACCAATATGACATCGGGACGCGACCAATGGTGGCATGATTTGCAAAAAGGTGTCTCTGCAGATTGTCCCGCTGAACCAATGGACAGTGAAGATATGCTGTTCATCCTCTACACTTCTGGTAGCACTGGCAAACCGAAAGGCGTTGTACATACAACGGGTGGTTATAACTTATATACCCACATGACCACCAAATGGATTTTTGACTTACAAGAAACAGATGTATACTGGTGTACTGCTGATGTAGGTTGGATTACGGGTCATAGCTACATCGTTTACGGTCCTCTTTCCAACGGCGCAACAACGGTGATGTACGAAGGTGCGCCTCGTGCCTCTAACCCTGGCTGTACGTGGGACATTATCGAGAAACTCGGCGTTACCGTTTTTTATACCGCACCTACTGCCATTCGTGCCTTTATCAAGATGGGCGAACACTTACCCAACGCACGAAACCTGTCTTCCCTACGCTTGCTGGGAACCGTGGGTGAACCAATTAACCCAGAAGCCTGGATGTGGTATCAGAAAGTGATTGGGGGCGATCGCTGCCCAATTGTCGATACTTGGTGGCAAACAGAAACTGGCGGTATCATGATTACACCCTTACCTGGTGCAATTCCCACCAAACCTGGTTCCGCAACTCGTCCGTTCCCTGGCATCTTAGCCGATGTCGTGGATTTAGAAGGCAACCCTGTAGGCGACAACGAAGGCGGTTACTTGGTCGTACGGCATCCTTGGCCCGGTATGATGCGAACAGTATACGGCGATCCAGAACGCTTCCGTCGCACCTACTGGGAACACATCCCCCCGAAAGATGGGCAGTATGTCTACTTTGCCGGTGATGGGGCAAGACGCGATGAAGAAGGTTACTTCTGGGTGATGGGACGTGTGGATGATGTAATTAATGTTTCCGGGCATAGACTGGGAACAATGGAAATTGAATCAGCCTTAGTTTCGCACCCCACCGTAGCTGAAGCCGCAGTGGTAGGCAAGCCTGATGAACTCAAAGGGGAAGAGATAGTTGCCTTTGTCACTTTGGAAGGTGGTAATAACCCCAGTGAAGAACTGAGTAAAGAACTGAAAAAACACGTTGTACAGGAAATTGGGGCGATCGCCCGTCCGGGAGAAATTCGCTTTACGGACGCTTTGCCCAAAACTCGTTCTGGTAAGATTATGCGGCGATTGCTGCGGAATCTGGCAGCGGGGCAAGAAGTTTCCGGCGATACCTCCACCCTAGAAGATAGAGGCGTTTTGGATAAGCTGCGCGAAGGTGCTTAAGTAATTCAAAATTTAAAATTGAAAATGATTTAATCCTGCGTAGGGTGCGTTAATGCACCCTACTTTTCTACTTTACAGGTATGGCTAGTTTGCGAAATTTTTTCACCGTCTGCTTTACAGCTTCAAGTTTATTGGCTGGAAGCATTGCATTTTTACCAAAACCTGCATCTGCTGGTGAAGCCTTATTCGATAAGAATTGTCGTTATTACCCCAGAACAACAGAAAACTTCAAAGGTCCACCAGTCAATGATGCAACCTATATCTTCAAAACATTAGAGGTTATAACTAATCGTAAAAAATACTTTTTAACTGTCCTTCGTGCTAATAATGGAGCAGCAGTTTTTTGTATTTCTCAATCTAATTTTATGCAAATGAAATATTTAAACCATGCTCAACAAATACAAGATAAATACATTTATCAAATAGTAAAAGAACCTGACCACAATGCAACTTTTTTATTAACTCTTAGACAGGGTAATGGTCGCACTGCACGAACCAAATTTTATAAACTGAATTTGAATAACCCTGAACGCCCAGTACTAGTGCAAGTTAATCACCGCGCCTGAGAGATAATACTAAAAACAGAAAAGGGCGTAGAAAAGCTCACTCAGTATAAGGTGTGAATAGACAAAATACAACACTGAGAGAGCCAGATGCAAGAGTTCTATTAACTCAACAACTTCCTTCGCAGATTGTCCAACGCCGTACACGCACTTACATGACGAATTAAAGAACGACCCCGCGCAGCACCAAAGCGATATTCAAAACTTTCCACTTCCCCATTTGGTCCTGCTAAGCCAATGTAAACCAACCCTACAGGCTTAGTCTCCGTACCACCCCCTGGTCCAGCGATACCAGTGATACTCACTCCCCAACTGGTCGAAAGACGCGATCGCACTCCCGTAGCCATTTGTTCTGCTACAACAGAACTAACCGCCCCAAACTTTGCCAAATCTTCTGAGTTCACCCCCAAGAGCCTTTCTTTCACCGAGTTGTCGTAAGAAATCACCCCACCCCAAAAGTAATCAGAACTTCCAGAAATCTCCGTCAGCATTTGCCCTAGTCCGCCACCCGTGCAGGATTCTGCCACAGAAAGAGTTTCCCCTGCTGCACGCAACAATTCACCTACAACTGAGGCAAGGGTGTCATCATCGGCACCATAATAATCTAATCCAGCAATATCTTTAATTTGTTTTTCAACAGGTGCAATCAAATCCTGTGCTTGTGCTTCTGAAACGGCTTTCGCAGAAACTCGTAACTTGACTTCCCCTCTACTGGAATAAGGTGCGACTGTTGGGTTGGGTAAGTTGAGATAAGAAGCAACCTTTTCCGCCAAAGCAGATTCCGCAACACCCCAAAACTTTAACATCCGACTGTAAATAATTTCTTTGCCCCAACCTTGACTTTTGAGATAGGGGACAGCTGTTTCCTCCCACATCCGGTGCATTTCACTGGGGACACCAGGAAAGGTAAAAATCGTTAACTGCGGACGCGGTTGCCAAATAATACCAGGTGCTGTTCCTGTGGGGTTTGGTAAAATTTCTGCGCTTTGGGGTATCAAAGCTTGTTTACGATTGCTGGGGGTCATCACGCGATCGCGCTGGGTGTATTTCCTGGTAATATCTTCAATAATGTCTGGACGTTCTACCAAAGGAACGCCAAAAAAATCAGCAATGGTTTCACAAGTCAGGTCATCGGGTGTCGGACCAAGACCCCCTGTGAAAATCAGAATTTGTGCTCTTTGGCTGGCAATTTCTATAACTTGTTTTAATCTTGCTGAGTTATCTCCTACCACCGTTTGATAGTAGTGGGGGATGCCTAGCTTAGCTAACTGCTGTGCCAAATATTGAGCATTACTGTTGAGGATATCTCCTAATAGTAGTTCGGTACCAACACAAATAATTTCTGCACTCATAAAATATGGGATCGTTAGTTGTGAGCCGTCAAAATATATCATCCACCACTAACGATTAATCACTTTATTGAGAACAAAGTCGGCGAGACTCCTCGGTTGAAACCCCAGTAACACTTTGGGCAACTGTTGGATGATTTTTGAGATCATCCCGCACCCAATCGCAGCCCCGCTTCAAAAGAGCATCTAAATTGTCGAGATTCTCTAAATTCCATAAAATTACAGTATTGTCATAACTAGCAGAAGCTAGAGTCTTGTTATCGGGGCTAAAACTCACGTTATGAACCCATTCACCATGCCCCCGCAAAGTTGCAACGAAAGTACCACTATCCAGACTCCAGAGTCTGACAGTTTTGTCCTCTCCAGATGAGGCAATGATCTTACCATCGGGGCTGAAACTGACGCCCAAGACTTTATCACTATGACCAGTAATAGTATTTTGCAGTTCACCCTTAAGATTCCACAATTTCACAGTTGTGTCATGACTAGCAGAAGCAATTGTTTGACCATCGGGGCTGAAACTAACATCATGAATCCAATTGGTATGACCTTTTAAAGTTTCACGTAAACTTCCGTTGTCACTGTTCCAGAGTTTCACAGTTTTGTCATGACTGGCAGAAGCGATTATCTTACCATCAGGGCTGAACCTTGCATTATGAACCACATCAGTGTGCCCTGTCAGAGTTTTGAGTAAAGCCCCGTCACGACTCCAAAGTTTGAGAGTACCATCGCCACTGGCGCTGACAATCATCTTACCATCAGGGCTGAAATTGACGCCATAGACTCTACCACTATGCCCTGGCAGAGTTTTGAGTAAAGCCCCGTCGCGACTCCAAAGTTTGATGGTCTTATCCCAACTTGCGGTAGCGAGGGTCTGGCTATCAGGGCTGAAACTAACACCATGAACTAAATCAGTATGTCCCGGAAGTGTTTTGATAAAAGTTCCATCTCGCCGCCAAAGTTGCACGGTATCGTCAGCGCCAACCGAAGCAATGAGCTGATTATCTGGGCTGAAAGCCACACCGACGGCATCGTCGTTATGCTTTTGGAGGGTCTTTAATAAAATACTGTCGCGATGCCAGATTTTAATAGTGTGATCAGCACTAGCCGAAGCAATCTTTTGACCGTCGGGGCTGAAACTGACACCATAAACTCCATCTTTATGCCCGTAGAAGATTTGCAGTGTTGAACCGTCAGGATTCCAAAGTTTGACAGTGGTGTCACCACCGACTGAGACAATCGTTTTGCCATCAGGGCTGAAGATCACATGATGAACGACGCTACTCTCATACAGACGTTTGAGTAGCTTACCGTCCCGGTTCCAGAATTGAATTGTACCGTCCTCACCTGTAGCAGCAATTATTTGACCATCAGGACTGAAACTCACGCTTAAAACAGGTCTGTTATTTTTAGCTAAAGTTTTGGGCAAACCACCATCTAGATTCCAGAGTTTGATTGTGTTGTCTGCACTGGCGGAGGCTAAGGTTTTACCATCAGGACTGAAACTGACACCATAAACTGCACCAGTATGTCCTGGTAGGGTTTTGAGGAAAGTACCATCTTGATAATTCCAGAGTTTGATTGTATTGTCTTCGCTGCCAGAGGCTAAGGTTTTACCATCCGGGCTGAAACTCACGCTATGCACAGCACCTTTATGCTCTTCAAGGGTGTTGCGTAATCTGCCATCTTGATCCCAGAGTTTGATTGTATTGTCTGCACTGCCAGAGGCTAAGATTTTACCATCCGGGCTGAAACTCACGCTATAAACAATACCTTTATGGTCTTCAAGGGTGTTGCGTAAACTGCCATCTAGATTCCAGAGTTTGATTGTATTATCTGCACTGCCAGAGGCTAAGGTTTTACCGTCTGGGCTGAAACTTACGCTATGCACAGCATCTTCATGCTTTTGTAAGCGGTTGCGTTCTCTGACTCCGTACACTGCCTCCTGTAAGGCAGGTAAAACCTCGCTCTGAAGATAAGGATCATTTTTTATCGTCGATATCCCTTGTAGTTTTGCCCCGGCTTCTAGGCTTGCCATGAGAGCCTCAAATTCTCGATGTGAGCTAGAGAGCACTCCTGAGTATTTACTGGTAGCAATGATGCTCTGTTTTTCCGAATTTATCCTCTGTTTTACCGAATTGTCCCACTGAATACCCGCAAAGATACTAAATCCAATCACTAAGACTAAGGCTATCAGTGCAACTCGAATTGTTACCTGAGCCGCTTTACGAGCTTTTCTTTCCTGCTTGAGCTCTCGCTGTCTAGCAAATTCTTCTTGGCGTTTGGCTTCTTGAATTGCCCACTCACTGGTTTGTACTAATTCAGGGAGGACTTGATCTACACCCAGTTCGCTAGCATCAGCACTTTTGAGCCAACGTTGCGCTTCTGCAAGTTCCACTTCATCTAACAAACCACCATTGCCTTTGCCTAAACGAACCCATTCATGAGCTCTTGCTTCTAGTCGCCGACGAGTCTGTTCTGCCTCTCGACGCTTCATAATCCATTGCTGTAGAGTAGGCCAACCGCTAATCAGAGCTTCGTGAGCTATATCCACTTTTGTACTACTGCTCTCTTGCTCGCCGCTCAGTGTTAGGAGCCGAGAATTTGTCAAATGTTTTAATGTCTGGTCAAATAGGAATGGTGCTTCACCCGCAGCGCGTAAGGCATCAACCGACTGCTGACGACGAGTATCAGCGCGTCCTTCGCCAAACTGTACCAACCGCATAAAAATTCGCCGGGCAATAGCTTGTTGTTCTGCACTTATAGCTTGTTGTTCTGCACTTAAGTCTGCCAAAACTGCATCAGCACGACGAGCGATCGCCACTTGCAATCCTGTAAGCTTGTCGTCCGAATCACCATCAGCTTTACGAGATAGCACCAATGCCTCGTAAGCTCTCTGTGGTAAAAATCGCCGTTCTACCCTTTCCCACAACAAAACTAAAGTCTCTTGTATCAGAGGTAAAACTCCTGGTTCTCCTGCTGCATCTGTTACCAAGTGGTCTACTAAAGCTGGTTCTACAAACACGCCGACATTTTCGGCAGGTTGAATAATTGCTTGGCGTAACCCGTCTTGATCCAGAGGAACGACTTCCAACCGATGCGACTGAATCTTTTGCCAAAGTGGTGAACCGATTATATCAGAGTAAAAGTCAGCTCGCACTGTCAAAATTAAGTAACAGTTGGGAAGCATTGATAAACGGAGCAATATATTTTGAAAAGGTATGCTTTCTTGTCCAGCAAGGGTAAACACTTCCTCAAACTGATCAACAACAAGTAGCAGTCGTTGGGCGTCGGGTTGCGACGCTAAAACTTGTGTGACAGCTGGTGCTAGCTCTTTTAAATCATCACTCCCCAATACTGTTTTTAAAGCTGCAAGGGGTGTTTCTCCAGGACGCATAGTACGAATGATCCACGTTCCAGAACCAAACAATCCGCTGCGGCGTAGCTGAGGAATCAGCCCTGCAAATACCAAGGAGGATTTTCCACTTGCTGAAGAACCAATCACCGCAATAAAAGGATGCTGACTTAGGCGTTCTAGAAGTTCCTGCACTTCTTGTTCCCGTCCAAAGAAGCGATCGCTCATCTCCTCGCTAAAAGACAAAATCCCTGGGTAAGGGCAGATCGGTTTCAAAGACGGTGCAGGTGCTGAATGCTTTAAGTCTGCACAAAGGCGACGGATAGCCTCTTCCTGTTCTTGTTGATTGGTAGCGTTGAGCCTTACCAACATATTCAACCGAGGCGGTAGTTGGATCGGCTGTAAAATGAGGGGAATGACTGGCCAAGTTTCTGTGTCTAAACCGTAACTCTGAGCTATTAAGTCAACAAACTGGTTAAAACCATTTGCCAAGTAAGCTGGAGAAAGGACAAGCAAAGTACGTTGGCTTTGCTGTATTGCTTTCTCAAATTCTAGTAGTTTTACTGTACCTAAAGCAAATGCTGCTTCACTATAGTAGTAAATACCTGCTTGTTTCAAACTCTCAAGTAAGTAACCTTCTACCCAAGCATGGTCAGCATTGGAATAAGAGATAAAAAGTTCATACTTCGCCATTTGCACCATGATCTCTCTCCGGGTGAAATGAACTGTGGTTGAGAAATTTATCTAAAAGCTATTGCGGACGCTACTTTAGCGCCGAGGTAATGGTTCTTGCAAAGATTTCACCAAACGGTCAAATTCTCGTTGCGCACGACGAGGATGCACAAGGTCTAATATTGTTAACATACTCAGGCGAGTGGGTAGGCAATTTTGATCAATTGCTCCCAATTTGACGGGTAGCAAGCGGTAACTATTTTCTTGAATACCCATTGTTTGTACTAAAACATTCTCAAATTCTGCCATCCCATCTGCCAGATAAGCTTCTGACAGGACAACTAAAGTCCGTTTGGACTGAGTAATACCTTGCTCAATGTTGACTACACGGGAAACACCAGGAGTTTCAACGTCACCAGAAACAGCAATGCGTAAACCAGCCTGTTCTAATCGCGGTAATAACGTATCCCACACCCAAGTTGCATCAGGTTCTTCGTCTATGTAACTGACATAAACATCATAGTGAAAGTCTTCTTCTACAGTTAGGATATTGTTTTGATTACGACTCGATAATGCAACAGAGGAATTTTTTTCTGATTTATTTTTTTCTGATTTATGAGGTTGAAAATTTGTCTGCTCTGAAACAATAGTTGGTCTTTTTTTCAGTACTGGAGTTTCGTGTTCTGCTAAACTGATTAATTGAGAACAACCCATCTTAAAGGCAGACTCTATATCTTTTCCAGCTCCTAGAGTATCGTAAAATGCCACTGCAAAATTGATGGCTGCTCGATCTCCAATTAACCGATTCATACCAATTACATAATTAATATGTTGGCTAATTGCTTGAGCTTGTACTTCCGAGTAACAAGCATTGAGCAATACACATTCTAGACCAGTTGTAGCAAAGACCTCAAACATACTAGAGAGTGTATCTCCATGTACAAATGCTGGCTGTCCTGTGTCATCTTCCAGAACAATTCCCTCTTGTCCCGCACCATGTCCAGAGAAATGAACAATTTGAGGTTGCTCATCTAAAATGGATCGATAAAAGTCACGCGATCGCACAGCCCACTTCTGCTCTAACTTAAACTGCTGTCGCATATTAGCTCGTCGCAATCCCTCATCAATTTCCCGCACTTCTTCATCCAGCCGGAGCTTATCAGTATCCGTAGGATTGGCTGCTAATACCAGAATTTTTTTGACATATGTGTTATGACTCATGATTTTGAGGAAGTGTTAGTATTAATACACTGGCTCAGAAAAAACCACATACAGTAACTATCAAGCAACTAACAAAAACTTGCCTGTATATTATTATAGGTGGAACCAAAACTAACTTATGCAGTTCTACAAAAGCAAGACCGAGAAGCTCATATCTTACCGCCACTAACAATTGAATTCCAAACCATTCATATTATTTTTAATAAAAACCCAAGCAACAAGAAAGCCAAGTAGGTTACTGATATCTTGCACCTAACCGTATAAACCACGATTCACTAAAAAGCGCCTAAATAAATATACATTTTAATTATGGATTTTTTATGGAAAATCAAGCACTGTATGTCTAATACTTAGTGCTTAAAGAACATTCAATTTTTCAGGTGCAAGATGTAAGGTTACAGACTCATCAAGAAACGAAAACATCAAAAAATTAAGAGTTAAGAATTATGACTTCATAACTCCTAACTCTTAATTCCTAACTATAATTTCACGCTAACACTGGTACCGGAATCTCTATGTGAGGGTACAAGGGGAAGCGATCGCACAACGCTTTGACCCGTCGCTGACAATCTTGGGCAATGTCTGCTGAATCTGGATTTAACAGGCGATCGGCAATAATATTGCCAATCTCCGTAAATTCTTCGACTCCCAAACCCCGCGTTGTCATTGCTGGGGAACCCAATCTTAAACCGCTCGTCACAAATGGTGACTCTGGATCGAAGGGAACTGTGTTCTTGTTGGCGGTAATATTGACACCACTTACCAACTGATCTGCTTGCTTCCCTGTCAAGCCGATAGACCGCAGATCAACTAGTATTAAATGGTTATCAGTGCCATTTGACACTAGTTTTAAACCTCGTTTTTGGAGTTGGGTAGCCAAAGCACGAGCATTTTCAATCACTTGAGCAGAATAGGCTTTAAACTCTGGCTTCAGGGCTTCGCCAAAAGCCACTGCTTTACCAGCGATCACGTGTTCCAAAGGTCCACCCTGAGTACCAGGGAAAACCGATTTATCCAGCTTTTTACCTAGTTCCGGGTCGCGGGTCAAGATTAAGCCACCCCGAGGACCGCGTAAAGTTTTGTGTGTCGTTGTGGTCACAACATCACAATAGGGAATAGGGTTGGGGTGATGACCAGTCGCAACCAAACCGGCAATATGGGCAATATCTGCCAGTAAGTATGCGCCAATTTCATCGGCGATACTGCGGAACTTTTCAAAGTCGATAATGCGGGGATATGCCGAATAACCACAAATCAAAAGCTTTGGACGCTCCCTAAGCGCCAGCTCTCGAATTTGCTCATAGTCGAGTTGTTCTGTTTCCTGATTGACACCGTAGTGGCAAGCACCGAACCACTTACCGGATACATTCACAGGCGAACCGTGGGTCAAATGTCCTCCATGAGACAAATCCATTCCGAGGAATTTATCTCCAGGTTCTAGCAGCGTCAAAAACACTGCAAAATTTGCCTGTGCGCCAGAATGGGGTTGGACATTGGCATGAGCAGCACCAAACAATTGTTTGGCACGGTCAATTGCCACCTGCTCTATTTTGTCGATAAACTCACAACCGCCATAGTAGCGTTTACCAGGTAATCCTTCTGCATATTTATTTGTCAGTACGGAACCCTGAGCTGCTAGTACAGCGGCAGAGGTAAAGTTTTCACTAGCAATCAACTCCAAGTGGTCGCGTTGGCGTTGCAGCTCTTGATTGATTAACTCCGCCACAGCAGGGTCGGAGGAGGCAAGAAAATCTGAGTTAGTCAGAGTCACTTCAGCTATCCTTATGGAAATTTGTAAAACAGTCGGTAAGTGTCCAAAGTCTATGGTCTATAGTCCAGGTAGAGTCGAGAGGAGCTATTATGCTCCGTCCCTCTCTGTTAGATCCGGACGTGCGATTTTCACCGCATCCGGCTCCCGATGTTCGAGCGCTTTCGCTTTTGCTCATGTGGTTGTAATCGTGGCAGCTTTCGTGTACAGCCAGTAGGTTTTTAACCTTCCAGTTGCTGTGATTTCCATCTACGTGATGTAAATGTACTCTTTCTTCACTTAGCATTTTTAAGCCACAGTGGCCGCATGAATGGTTTTGCCGTTTTAAGGCTTTAGAGGTTTTACCATCGTAGAGCTTACTGTTACGTTCACTCCAGTAGGCGATGTCTCCGTCGAAGGGTGATTTGTTGCCTTTGACGTTGACGTGTTTGTTTTCGGAGTAGGGAATCGCTGGGAATGCCTTGTCAAGCAGGTTTATGCTTGAGTAACGGTCATTCTTGGATTCCTTGTTGAATACCGTGAACGTCCTGTGATTGATGTGCCATAGTGAGAACCTTGACCCATCCATCTTGCAGTAGCGGTGGTAATTCCTCCAACCTCGCACCAAGGGGGCTAATTTCTCAGCTTTTATCTTGGAACCATAGTTCGAGTTGTTGACGATGGCTTTTACTTTCTGGCGGAAAGTCTTGAAATTGTCCACTGAAGGGACGCATCGGAACTTCCCGTTGCTTTGCACTTTGAAGTGCCAGCCAAGGAAATCAAAACCGTCTGTCGTAGCGGTTATCTTGGTCTTACGTTCGCTGACATTCATTCCTCTTTCAGCAAGGAACTGACTAATTTTTCCAAGTATCTCTTCTACGTCGTCGTTGGGTTTTAGGATAATCACCATATCGTCTGCATAGCGGACTGACGCGTGAATGTCTTCAACCCCATTGAGAGCAATGTTAGCTAAAAGTGGGCTTACCACTCCACCTTGAGGAGTTCCCTGTTCAGGAAACTCAGGATTTGTACCTGCCTTGAGGCAGCGGAAGATACCTTTCTTCATGCCTGCTGGGGCAATGAGGTTATCCATAATGGTGGTGTGATTTATCCTGTCGAAGCATTTTTCAATATCGAGTTCAATAACTCGCTTTTTGATTCCGTTCACTCTGGAGCTTAGATTTAGGAATAGGATTTTCTGGGCATCGTGTGCCGAACGCCCTGTTCTAAAACCGTAACTCCTTTCGTGGAAGGTTGCTTCGTGTGCTGGTTCCAGTGCATATTTTGCAAGACATTGCCATGCTCTATCCGCAATGGTAGGGACTTTAAGGATTCGAGTTTTGCCATCCTTTTTGGGGATAGGTATCTCTCGTAATCTGTTATGATGCCAATCATGAGAGTTGGTCTTGAGATTTTCCTCAAGCGCAAAGCGTTCTTCATAGTTGAGGGACGTTTTGCCATCAACACCCGCAGTCTTTTTCCCAGCATTTAGCTGAGTTACTTGTCTAATCGCCAGTAACCTTGCTGAGGTGGATTTCAGAATCAGTTTTTGTAGTGACCGCGCTTTGGGCTTGTCGTCAACTTGAACTGCTTTATACACTCGCTTTTGTAGGCGGAACAGATTCTTGCGAAATTGCTTCCACGGTAACTTGCTCCAAGATTCACTAGTTTTGATACTGTGCCTAATCATGCTCTGACTCCGGTTCGTGTATTCTGAACACCTCAACCCAATTACGGGTTGTCCTACCCGAATCAAAGGGTTTCCGTCGCTCGTCTGACCTACTTGAGGTTCGACCTCCTCAAGACCTTTGATTCGTTTTTCTTCGTTCCCCAGATGAGATTATTTGTACCGTTAGGTGGAACCATTTCAACCGCCAGAACCCCTTGCTCTCTGCCGCTTGTGGACTAAACATCGGCGGGATTATCTCTGACAAATTCAGGGGGTTTGTGTTATGCCCTGTCTCTATGTAGGTTGCTTTTTTAGGTTCTGTTTCACCGTGGGTACTCCCTGTTAGCGCCAGTGTCAATCCATAACGGTTGTCTGGTTGCGCCCTGTTCCCAGCTTCGCTCTGTAGAATTCCGAGTCTACTCGGCGTGGGCAGATAAGGAGTCACCTCTGAGCTTGAGGGGAAGGGCTTTCACCTTCACCTTGTCTGGAGTTCAACCATTGCTGGTTGGATAACTTATGTACGGACTGATTACCGTGATTCAGTTATCAACGAATCGCACTAGTCCATATAGTTGTTGACTAATGACTAACAACTCATGACTTATGACATTTATTTACCGACTTACTTAATTATTGGATGCTAGACCAATAAATGCGTTAATAATCATAACGCTGCTCCGAAAAACTTATCTAAACCTAGTAAAACTTGATTTAGTGTTTTCTTCCCGCTTCAACCAAGGGAGTCGGCTCCTTCTTGTCAACGGGCGTAAATTCCGCTCAAGCCGAGCGTACTCTGTCCGTGGGGGCATTTTTAAGATTGATAGACGCGTTTTCGTCACGGTCTTGACAATGCCCACATTTAGAGCAATGAAATACACGGTCAGAAAGCTTTACGTCCTGAATATGTCCACAGCGAGAACAAGTTTTGGAACTGGGATACCAGCGATCCACTAGCTCTACTTTTGTTCCGTAGTGAGCCTGTTTATAGACAAGCTGACGGCGTATTTCATAAAAACAGTTGTTACTAACCGCAGCAGCCAGCTTGTGATTTGCAATTAAGCCAGAAACATTAAGATCTTCGATTCTAATGTTGTATACTTTGCGGCTTAAGTCAGTTGTCATTTTCTGCGTCGTGTCTTGACGGATGTTAGAAATCCGCAGGTGTTGACGAGATAATCTGACGTAGTACTTTTTAGCTTTGTTAGAAGCTGGGACTTGAAGTTTTTTGTTTCCTAGTACTTTATTACGATTATGCCACTGTAACTTACCAAGCGCTGTGTTCGCTTTCAAAGTGGTAATAGGCATATCGTACTTACTGCCATTACTAACAGTTGCTAAGCACTTTACCCCCAAATCTACTCCTGCTCTTTCTATAGCATGAATAGTTGGGGGTATTTTCTCTGCATCCAAAACAAAAGAAACAAACCATTTATCCGCAGACCTTGACACTGTAAAAGTCTGAGAACTGCAGATAAAACCAATTTGTTCTTTGAGTCTAAATGTTTTTAATCCAGGTAGTTTAATCCGTTTCCCAGACTCAATTGTGACCCGATTAGTGAAAGGCACAGGAGGTTTCCCTTTTTCTGGATACACCCCTGCTGTTTTATAAACAGTGAAGGAGTCTCCAATATTTTTTGATTTCTTTTTTGGGAATCCTCCCAATCCTTTTCGCCAGCGAGAAATGGCGTTCTTTAAGTCAATGAATGCGGACTGATAAACAGTTGATGGATACTTTTTCATCCAACTGTTTTCACGCTTGTGCATCGTAACCTGGGTGAACACTTTCTTGATAGCATCTATTCGCTTAGAGTCACTTGCCTTTACTCCTGGAAACTGCCAACTAGCGATTAACAAGTCTAGTCCAAGGTTGTAAACAACTCTCTTAAATCCAGCTATGCCGAGCATTTGAGAGGCTTCTTTGTTATTTAGTTTTAACTCTCGTTTGATTGCGTACATAGCCAAAGTTTTTTAAACCTTGTCAAACTTACTTAAGTATACCAGGTTCCTCGCACGGATCTATGCCATCAACAATTTTCTTTACTTTTGTTTTATATTTACGCAATCCGTACAACCGAGACGAAAAACAGTGGATAATTGAAAGCAAATCTTTTGTTAACTCTTCTTGGGGAGAAAGCGTTTCGGCGTTAGCAACTATAATTTCTCCGCCACTCCACTGGATAATCTGCTCAACTAATTCAAACCCAAAGCGACATAGACGGTCTTTGTGCGCTACGTACAAGAATCTAATCTCGCCAGCTATGGCGCTCTTAATGATTTTTAAGAACTTAGGTCGTTTGAAATTAAGTCCACCGCCTATCTCGCTTATTACCTCAGTTATAGATACGCCTTGAGACAAACAAAATTGTTCCATCGCTATGACTTGGCGAGACAGGTCTTCTTTTTGGCTACTGGACGAGACTCGGCAATAAATAATGGCATTAACAGGAACATTTGCTTGTTTCAGGTTCTTCACTAACGCTAGATGCTTTTCCGTGTAAATCCGTTGATTTCCCAGGGTTCTTTCCGGTATCACTCGATTTTCGCTTTCCCATCTTCGTAACGTAGATGGAGAAACGCCTATTAGTTTTGCAAATTCCCCTACCTTCCACATAAAAACTTACTTGCACCAAATAAGTATAAGTAAGTTTAGCAAAGTTTTTAGCTATTTAATTTTGCTCTTTCCTCTTATCTTGTATGAACCATAGCTGCTTGCCACTATGGTGCATAAATTAATTTATGTATTACTTTTTACTACAAACCCAAACAGCCAACATACAATCTAATTAAAGTCCATATAGCAATTTTAATTGATTTGTAGTTAGCGGCATTCTTCTTGCATTGAGCATGGAAGGTTCAGCAACGGATGATATACAAGGATGTAACATATTTGACAATCGATAAAATGACGCATATAACTGATAAGTTATTTTTGGGATTGACAGATAAACCATCCGCTACAACATCCACTGCTACCCTGACCAGCGTTCTCCCCCAAGGCATATATAGGTAATAATTCAGAATTGACAGGAGGGATTGGATGCTAGTGATTCTCATGGACGACCAAATTTTTGCTCCTCAACAGGTATGCCAATCTTGCTTACTCGCTGACGGAAGCGGTCAACCCCGGTGGCGTCAAGGTAAACTGTACTGCGGTCACGTTATTCGCAAACTTGCTGAACAGCAGCCAGACCAGTATGAGTGTCTAATGGGTTTTCGAGTTGCAAATATTGAATAATCTGATGTTCTACCAGCAATACCAAGTAACTGCGTTATTGTAGGGTCAAGTGACTATTAAATTGTAACTACAGGAGAACGCAAGATGGCTTGGCGCGGGTCTACCACGGTTTCTGATCGGATTTTTGCTTGTTTACCTTATTTGCTTCCTTTAGTCGAGGTTTTTAGATACGGCGAATTTTTGTTCACACAGTTTCCACCTCTGGGATTGCTGTTTCTACCCCTTCAGCCATTGATCACAATTTACTTTGGCGTCCCTTTTGCTGGACTAATTATTTTCTTTGCTTTATTTCTTTTGGTAGTTAGGAAAGAAAATATTAGTCACTTTATTCGTTTCAATACCTTGCAGGCAATTCTTTTGGACATTGTCATCTTTTTGTTTAGCATCTTAACTCAACTTATCGGGATAATTCCAGCTGGTGGTTTTGCAATTCAAACTCTATATACGACGATTTTTCTGGGCACGCTCGCAGCAGTTGTATTTTCTGTTATACAGTCGCTGATGGGACGTTACGCAGAAATTCCTGCCATTTCCGAAGCAGCCTACATGCAATTGCGCTAGTGGTTAACGGGCGCTCACGGTGTTTTCTAGGCGACCAATACCTTCAATTTCCACACGGACGCGATCGCCTGGGTGCAAAGGACCGACCCCCAACGGGGTACCCGTCAGAACCACGTCCCCAGGTAGCAGCGTCATCACTTGACTAATATAGGAGACAAGAAAATCTGGGGGAAATACCATCTGGTCGATACAGGCAGATTGTACAGGAGTTGCCTCCTCATTCAAAAAAGTCTGCAATTTGGCTCCTGGGCTGACTTCTCGAACAATCCACGGTCCTAAGGGGCAAAACGTATCAAAACCCTTAGCTCGTGTCCATTGACTATCTCGTTTTTGTAAATCCCGGGCTGTCACATCATTGGCAATGGTGTAACCCCAAATCTTTGTTTGAGCCTCCTCAGGGGTACACAAGAAAGTGCGATCGCCAATGATCAGCGCCAATTCTCCTTCGTAGTCCACCCGCTGTGACTGTGGGGGATACTCAATTTCTGTACCAGAGGCGACAATAGACGTAGATGGCTTGAGAAACAACAGAGGCTCACTGGGTACTTCTGTTCCCATTTCTGCTGCATGATCTGCATAATTCTTGCCAACTGCCACAATTTTTGAAGGAGCGCAGGGAGCCAAAATTTGATAATTTTCTGGTTCCAAAATTATATCAGTAGGTTGTCCTTGTAGCCAGGGTGGAGCATCCAGTACATGCACCTTGAGAGAAAGCTGTAGCAAGCCATAGTAAATTTGTCCTTTTGGATTTTGAACTCGCACATACCGCTGCGCCATAACCTTTATGAGTATCCTCTTGTGCAATCAAACCGTCATTATTATGTAATACTAGATGAGCAATTTGGCTAAGCATTAAAATTAAAAACTGGTAAGATTATAAAACCTGACGGGAAAGTGCAAAAAACAATATTTTTTCACCGAGACGTAGTCAGCATGCATACTTAGAAAAGCGTGATACAATCGTAACGGTAAAAATATCTAAAATCTGCTGAAAAAATTTTTGCAGAAAAACTGCCTAAGCCTGGAACCCCGAAAGACGACTAAAGTTAGTTCTAACAACGACTTTAAGAGTAGCTAGCCACTCCTAACGGATTGTGAACACTAAAAGATTTTTGGGAACCACCAACCGTAGGATAACTAGACAAAGGAAGTTCAGCCCAAGAATTTCCCGATTGATAATTCAAAGAACTGACAAAGTTCCTTGTTGCTTGAGATGTTGATTGGTGTAGGGGTAGTCAATGACGATACCTATGCATTCTTGACCTCAGCAGCCATGTAGTCCATAAGGAAAGAAAACAAAATGCAAATCGTTTACGAAACAATGTACATCCTCCGTCCCGACCTGAATGATGAACAGGTAGAGCAAGCGATCGCCAAATACGAGAACTTGGTACGGGAACAGGGAGGCGAGAATATCCAGATTCAAAATCGAGGAAAGCGGCGTCTGGCTTATGAAATTAATAGGCAAAGAGATGGCATCTACATACAGCTAAATTACACTGGACCTGGCAATATCATTGCTCCCTTAGAACGCGCTATGCGTTTGAGCGAGGAAGTGATTCGCTACATGACGATTAAGCAAGAAGTCAAAGAGGTACAAGCTGAGGAAACATCAAGCGCTGCCTAAAGGCTATTGGTGAATTGATGATTGGCGCGGCTCTGTTGCCTTTAACTTTTATTAAGTTGTAGGCATGAGCCGCAAAAATGTATAGAACCTGTATAAAATATTTTGTTAAACATAAGATAGAATAGGGAGCGCCAAAGACACCGTACAGGCAAATCATCTCCCTAGTTTTACTGACAGGGATATGTCAATTGACAAAAGCATGACTGCCGCAGTAGTACATCACAAAGGAAAAGATTCTTAATCGGAGCTGTAAGCCACTGTGAGCCAAACTGATACCTCTACTATCCAAGCTCTCTCCGCAGAAGTCTCGAAGCTACGCCAAGAGTTGCAGCTTCGAGATCAACTCGTGCAACAGCTGTCTCAAGAACTCTTCCGACTGGTTAAGGGCAACAGTAATTTTATGTCCCAACCAGAAGTGTCTGAGCGTCATCTGACTCAGTTGCAAGAACTACGAGAACAACTGCAAGCTGTGGAACAGCAGGTGACGTTTTACCAAGAGCAAATTTCAGCGCGCGACGCTGAGATTTATCAATCGCGTCAGTCAGTGCAAGAACTCACAGACCGCAGCCGAATGCTCGAGCAAGTTGTACAGGAGTTGCCTCAAATCTATCGTCGCAAATTTGAGGAGCGCATGACTCCAGTCAGAGAAAAAGTAGCAATGCTACAACGCGAAAATCGCCAACTCCAGGCAGAACTCCAAAGTGTAAGTTACCGTCTAGCGCTAAGAACTCGTACTTCGTCTCACAGTGGTATAGATTTGCCGAATTTCCCGCGCGTCGCATCCCCCCCAAATAATATTTCCACACAAAATGCCTAAAGTGTTCATTGTGGTTGAGTCAGATGAGAGAGAAATTATAGACTCTCCCACCGTCAAAAGGATGTTATCAGCAATAGAGAAGGGAATTGCTGAAGATGCCACGCCAGCAAGCTCTGTAGAAGTAGTTGCCGCAAATTATTTAACATCTAAAGAAGAAATTTTGGGATTTCAACCCTCAAATGGGCAAAATTTGTCCCAATTGCCGGAGATGCTTTTTTGCCCCTTAACCCTCTCATTGCCTGAGCATTTGGGACTGTCACTTCAAGCAATCATTAAAGCTTGCGCAGATGTTCCTGGGTTACGTCAACAATTGGCACAGCAGATGCAAGTCGCCATTGGTGATGGTTGCTTTTGGTTACCAGTGGTACTCACTGTTAAAGGACCCCTCTACGGTGAGGTCATTGCTCTAGCTGAGGAATTCTATGAAAAAAAGTCACCACAGAATTTATTGCTCTGTGACTTAAGTTATTATCAGCCTTTTCATTTGTCAGATGCCTTGCGTCAACCTCTGTATCACATGGCATACAATCTCTTGCAATCTTTATCGGCACCACCAGCCACATACCTGGTGCAGTTTGGATTGCAAAAAAGTGAAATTTGTTTTGACCGTCTTTGGCCATTTCCAACTGCACCAGCTTTGGCTAGCGTCGGTATCCAACAGCCAGATTTATTTACTTGCCATTGGTACTGCTTAACAGCAAAGCCAATACTCGACTTGACTATCATTCCCGTTGTCTAATACGATGTCAGTCTACTGTGACTAAGGTTCTTTCTTCAACAACGGTGAAAATGTCTTCGTAAGCGTTGAATATTTCAAACACTGAATCTAGTTGGGTAAGCTCTAAAACTAACCTGACTGGAGCTTGAACGTTGCAAAGAACCAAGCGGCAACCACTTTGACGCGCCGACTTCAAGCCTTTGACAAGGGAAACCAACCCAGAACTATCCATGAAATCAACTTTTGCTAGGTCAATAACCCACAGTTGATTACGTTCAGGAACTACGGCAGCCATCCTTTCGCTCAGAACTGCACCACCCGCTAAATCAATGCGTCCTTCGGGTTTAAACAAAACTACTTGACATTTTGGTGTGATAGTCATGAATCTAACTGAGTAATTGAAACACTTTACAAAAATGCAGAAAACAGACACAGATACTGATTCGCTTTCAACCATAAAAAATGCTGCTTCACCCAGTTATCTGGGAACTGGCAGCAATGCGGTTAAGACTAATAATGTCAGTATCCATGCCGTATAATATGTCCTAACTTTCACCAATATAGGCATAAGCATAGGGTAATTTCGGTATCAAGCGTATCTTTTACGAAAAATTTACAATGTCAGGACTATTTCATAAAATTTTTATAAAAAAAATATATTTTGTTTCGGTAGGCGCACTGATGTGGTAATTGGAGAAGAAATAGTCAAAAGTCAATAGTTACGATGACTTTTTCCTATGAATTTTGGACTTTGGCAAACGACTCAATTGACACTTGGCTCAAAAAAGAGTCAACATAGAGTAAAAGTAAAAATTTGTGAAGAGGGCGGTGCTGGATGTCTCTTGAGTTTATATCACTAGAAAACATCCAGAAAGTTGCTCATGAATATGGATATTGGGCAATTTTTTTGGGAATATTGTTGGAGAATCTAGGCATTCCTCTTCCAGGTGAAACCGTTACCTTAGTAGGCGGGTTTCTAGCAGGTAGCAAAGAGCTAAATTACTGGCTGGTTCTCACTGATGCGATCGCAGGTGCTGTTATTGGAGGTATCTGCGGTTATTGGATTGGTAGAATTGGCGGTTGGTCTTTGCTTGTGCGCCTGGGTAACTTGTTTAGAATTTCAGAAGCCAGACTTTTGAGTATCAAAGAACAGTTTAGTGAAAATGCCGGAAAAGCCGTGTTTTTTGGGCGCTTTTTTGCTTTGCTGCGAATTTTTTCCGCGCCACTTGCTGGCATAGTTGAAATGTCCTTCGGAAAATTCCTCATATACAATGTCGTAGGAGCAATTACCTGGGGGAGTGTCATGGTGACACTTGCTTTTTTTGCTGGAAGACTTGTTTCCCTGGAACAATTGGTTGCTTGGGTGAGCCAGTTTGCACTCTTGGCGCTGGTGATTCTAGTTGCGGTGATTGCTATCCCCATATGGTTGGAGTCCCGGGGAAAGGGAGGGGAGGAGATAGGGAGATGAGGGAGTGAGGGAGTGAGGGAGATGAGGGAGATAGGGAGATGAGGGAGAGCAAGTTTGGCTGTGTGTAGTCAACGCTTCTTCTACTTCTCATCCCACAAGGCTAGTGCAGCCGACGCAGAAATAACTGGACAGTTAGGAATAAGTAAAATTCCTAGTTGTGTAAGTATTTTTTAGTTCTGATTCCTGAGTTCTGATTCCTGAGTTCTGATTTCTGACTCCTTGCAGTAGAGCTTTAAAATTGTCGAATTTCTGGTTTTTGATTAAGTAAAATCCAATATAAATTCAGTGCTTGTACTACCTCTACCAAAGCGGTAAGACCGACAGGTTTAAGGAGATAGGAATTAGCCCCCAAGTCGTAAGCCTGATTGATATCAGATCTGTGGTTAGAGGAAGTCAAGATAACCACCAGTAACCGCTTGAGTTCGGCTTGCTGTCGCAGCCATGCTAAGATTTCATGACCGGAACGGCGCGGGAGTTTTAAATCTAACAATACTACCACGGGTAAGGGATAGCGATCGCGGTCTGCATATTCTCCTTCACCACTCAGGTAGGCAACAGCAGTATCTCCATCAGTCACAGTTTGCAATACAGCATTCGTGAGATTCGCTTTGCGAAAAGCACGTTGTGTAAGCAGAATGTCATTAGGATCATCTTCTACTAGCAATATTGTGTGTGCTGCTGTCATCCGGACTCCTTAACTCAATCCAAAACCTGCTTCCCTGTCCCAACTGCGATTCTAGCCCTACTTGTCCCTGCATACGCTCAACACCTTTACGCACAATTGCTAATCCTATACCAGTGCCAGGGTAAGTTTCCTGCCCATGCAAACGTTCAAAAACGGCAAAAATACGTTGTTGGTGTTCGTGGGCAATGCCAATGCCATTATCAGCCACCCACAAGCGTACCCAATTGTCATGTTTTTCGGCACACACCTGTACCTGCGGTCGTACACCGACTTTCACAAATTTCATCGCATTTAGTAACAAATTAGTGATAACTTGAACCAACGTTGAGTGATGACCAATAACTTGTGGGAGCGGTGATTGAATTTTAATTTCTGCTTTCTTTTCTTGTATCTCAGGTTGGATTTCGTTGATCACATCTGAGAGAAGCTGTGTCAAATCTATTACTTTTAGTGACAATTCACTGCGGTTGAGGTGACTGTAAGCAAGTAAGTCCTGTATTAAATCTTCTAACCGCAGGGCAGAAAGGATGATACGTCGAGTATACTCTTTACCAAGTTCATCAAGTAAAGCGCCGTAGTCTTCTAGCAAAGCTTCCGCAAACCCATGCATTGCCCGTAAAGGAGCTTGCAAATCGTGAGAAACTGTATAACCAAAGGCTTCGAGGTCGTCGTTGGCTGCTTGCAATTTCTGCGTACGTTCAAAGACTCGGTTTTCTAAGGTTGCCTTTTCCTGCTGACTTTGAAGCTGGTTACGCCTAAATAAGTAGTAAACTAAAGCTAGCAGTGCCAAATTCACGGCAGTAGCGAGAGAAAATGTGACTAGGGTTTGCTGAGTGCTTGCTCGTGACTCTTTTGCCCGTTGCTGCAAAAGACTGTTTTCTAAAGCTTTCATGTCAGCAATTTGCTGACGAATGTTATCCATGAGCTGCTTACCGCGATTCGTGCGGACAACTGCGACAGCAGCATCAAACCCCTGTTCGCGACGTAATTTGATGGTTAGTTCGAGTTCCGCTAGTTTAGCTGTAATTCTCTGTTGTAAGATATAAAGCGGTTGTTCGTATTTGGGATTATCTGCTGTTAGTTTTGTCAAAGAGTCAATTGCAGTTGAAATTTGAGCGATCGCCCGTTGATACGGTTGCAGATAATTTTCATTGCCAGTGAGCAAATAACCGCGCTGTCCAGTTTCTGCGTCCTTTAAGGTTGAAAGTGTTTGTTCGAGTTCAGTTAACACCTCGTGGGTATGAGTGACCGAACGCTGATTTTCAATCAGCCTGCGGATATTGCGGTAAGATACTAGCGAATTGATAAATAACAACACCAACGCTAACAACAGCCCGGCTTTAACTTGTTGTGCAAGCGGTCCTCTCATTTTACGTCGGCAAGGCAAACTTCTACCGATAAGCTCATAAATAGCACCTACACTGTAGGCTCAAAATTTAGCACTGTACAACCATTTTAAGTGACGTTGAAAAATCTTTGTGTCAGGGGAATTGCTTAATCTTTCACAAAGAGTTCTTTAAAATCAGTATAGGGTCAATTAGGTGTTATGCATGAGGAGTCAAAGTTACGTCTCATTGAAACTCTCTGATGACCAAAAGCATAGTCTCGTTTACCGATAAGTTTGAGATAGGTTCACTCAAACTCATCGGAATAAGATAGGTAAAATTTAACATGGATATCAAAAACGGCTTTGTAGGTAGCGTAGGTCATACACCACTGATTCGTTTAAACAGCTTTAGTGAAGAAACTGGATGCGAAATCCTTGCTAAAGCAGAATTTCTCAACCCTGGTGGTTCCGTCAAAGATCGGGCAGCACTTTACATTATCCAAGATGCCGAAGAAAAAGGCTTACTTAAACCTGGTGGTACTGTCGTAGAAGGAACAGCCGGGAATACTGGTATTGGGCTGGCACATATTTGCAACGCCAAAGGCTATAAATGCCTGATTATTATTCCCAACACTCAGTCTCAAGAAAAGATGGATGCCTTGAGGGCATTAGGCGCAGAAGTTCGCCCTGTCCCTGCTGTACCTTATAAAGACCCCAACAACTACGTCAAACTCTCTGGCAGAATTGCTAGCGAGATGGAAAATGCCATTTGGGCAAATCAGTTTGATAACTTAGCAAACCGTCGCGCCCATTACGAAACCACTGGACCAGAGATTTGGACACAGACAGATGGTAAAGTTGATGCTTGGGTCACTTCAACAGGAACTGGTGGCACCTTTGCAGGCGTCGCAATGTACTTAAAAGAGAAAAATCCAGCCATCAAATGCGTTGTAGCCGACCCAATGGGCAGCGGGCTTTACAGCTATGTAAAAACAGGCGAAATCAAGACCGAAGGCAATTCTATTACCGAAGGCATCGGCAACACTCGCATCACTGCCAATATGGAAGGCGCACCTGCTGATGACGCCATCCAGATTGATGACACAGAAGCTATACGGGTCGTGTATCAGTTACTGCGGAAAGATGGCTTATTCATGGGTGGTTCCACAGGTATAAATGTTGCCGCAGCCGTTGCTTTAGCAAAACAAATGGGACCAGGACACACCATCGTCACCATTTTATGTGATAGCGGTTCCCGTTACCAGTCACGTATATTCAACGACGAATGGCTAGAATCAAAAGGTCTTTTACCGCATTAGTCATGAGTCTTTTGTCATGAAGTCATTAGACAAGATTGCGGAATGTGAGTTCCATCTGTGTCCACCCCCCTCATTCCCCCCTACAAGAGGGGAAAGACAGAGGAAAAACTTTTATTTATTGTCCATCTGTGGTTAATTATTCTTTTTTTTTCGACTTTTGCAAGAAGTCTATTTTGTTGAAAAGCAAAGGACAGATCTTACTTTTCACGGAATCGGTCAAACCTCGCTTCCATTCCTCTCTCCTACAAGGAGAGAGGCTTTAAATTCTCCCCCTTCCCTATAAGGGAAGGGGGCTGGGGGGTTAGGTTCCTTTGTTGGTTTTTCCACATGACGTGAAAAGTCACAGAACAGATGACTCATGACAAAAGACAAAGAACAATTGACAAATGGATAATACATCGAAATCATCTAACTCCCCAGCAACGCCGCCACCCGAATCTCCTAAGTGCGTTCGGGTGTGCCAAAATCGCACTTGCCGCAAGCAAGGTGCAGCAAAGGTACTAGCGGCTTTTGAGGCGCAACCATTTCCTGAAGTGACTGTGAGTGGTTGCGGCTGTTTAGGACAATGCGGCAATGGACCTATAGTGCTGATACTACCAGATAGGGTCTGGTATAGTCGCGTTCATCCTAGTGAAGTACCTCTACTGGTAGAACAGCATTTACGCGGTGGTTAAAGAGTGACACAGATGCTTTATTATCGGTTTCATCCATACGGTAATGGTTCATTATTAACAGTTTATAGATTATAGAGGTCTGTACTCTTTTTGACTGAAGCGGGACATTTCATGATGAATATTCAGCAGCTACGTCATTCTTTGAAACTTAAGTGGGTGAGTTACTATGACAACAACCGTTCGTGGCTGGAAAAAATGCGAGTTTGGGGAACTTACGATGGTCAGCGTCGTCCTTGCTCTAGTTTTATTTTGGCAACTGTGTCTGTTTTAGAGCCACAACTTGAAGAAATTTTTCCTTTCATTTTGGAACTGAACAACGATCCAGATCAGATTGTTGCAGCTTTAGGTCTTAACTTTAATCCTGAGGAGCATTTAGATTTAGTAGAATCAGCTCATTCTCTGGTTGAAAACGAGGTTAAGAATGAGTCTTGGCACCAGACGTTGCCTGAGTATCAACCTTTAACGCCCAGTGTAGTTGACACAGAAGTGGAAAATTCACGGGTGGAGAACCTCTCTCCAAACCTCTCTCCTGCAAGGAGAGAGGCTTTAAATTCTCCCCATTCCCTCTTAGGGAAGGGGGTTGGGGGGTTAGCTTTGGCGTTGTTTCCACATGACCTCAAAAGCCAAGTATCATCTGTTGCACTGACTAGCGAAGTTCCTCCGCAAACGCAAACCGAGAGTCAACCTTCGACTTTTAGTGCAATTGTCACTGAAGTGGAAAACAACGGTAAATCTGTAGAATCTGTTGCAGTTGCTAGCACTCAGGTGGAAAGCAAAAGTAACTCTCTTGGTTTAATAACTACAACTACAACAACGCCGGAAAGCAAAAGTCAGTCCATGCCTTTGGCTGCATTTTTTCATAACAAGGTGGAAAGCAAAAGTCAATCCGTGGCATCTGTTAGCCATGCTACACGGCGGGACAGGAAAAACAAACCCAGATCATTGCTTGCAGTTGATACTTCTGATGGGGAAAGTAAAAGACAACGTATGGGATTGGCTGCGTTCATTGCTAGCAAGGTGGATAGCAAACCTGTCTCATCTGTTCCCTTTGCTACACAAGTGGAAAGAAAAGGTAGGCTTGTGACCACTCCACAAAAAAATGCTCATAACCAAGTGAATCCACCACCTGCTAGTACGAGTCATTTGGCTAATTGGATAGATGACTTTTGTCAGGGTGTGGGATGCGATCAAGAAGAAACACCTTTTATTGGATAAAACCACTGATCACAACTGTGGGTAATCCTGAGAAACAAACGGGATTTCTGTGACTTCGCCTTCAACTTCTCCTACATAAACTTTCAAACCTACACCACCAGCCTTGCTGCGGATGTAGCCAAGCCCAAAGTGACCATCAAGGGTTTTTGTGTAACTGGTCAGTTTGCCAACTTTTTCATCTCCGATGGTAATTGGACTTCCCGGTTCGGCTGGAGCATTTAAATGAATGCCCCAAAGGTGCTGCTTTACACCTTTGTAAGTGTTTAAACGGGCGATGGTTTCTTGTCCAATATAGCAACCTTTATTAAAGGAAATAGTTTGCCACAAACCCACTTCCAAAGGATTGTAATCCTCGGTAAGTTCCTGGTCTGGAGTCGGGCGTCCCTGTAATATTCGCAACGTTTCCCAAGTGCGATCGCCTATCGGTACCGCCCCAGCTTCAACAATTTTGCTCCAAAGTTGTTCTTTATCAGCAGCAGGCAAAATCAGGGTGTATCCAGGGTAAGCTAAGCCACTTCCCACGGCGACAAGAATCTCCCCTGTGTCCCCCCCGCTAGCGGGAACCCCCCCTGTGTCCCCCCCGCCAGCAGGAACCCCCCCTGTGTCCCCCCCGCCAGCAGGGGGGATGGAGATGTGATTGCCATAAGGTTGACCGATAATTGCTTCAGCCCCTAGCTTTTTTACGACAGCATCACTTTCTGGCCCAATGAGGGTTAAGGTGGCAGTTTCGTCAGTGATATCGGTCAATTGCACCTTGTCAGCAAAGAAGATGTAACGATCCAGCCATTGCATCAAAAACTCGCGGCGGTTAGGCGAAGCCAGCAACAGTACAGCATCTTCCAGGATGTATGCTGTTACCAAATCAAGAGTGCGGGCGGTAGAATTCACAAAAACTGTATCACAGCCTTGTCTTGGTTTGAGGCTTTGGAAATCGTTGGTGCTTTGGTTGTGCAAAAAACGGAGGCGATCGCCATCCGAAACTTTGATGCGTCCCCAGTGGGAGCGATCGTATACTGCAACAGAGTTTTGTGCTGCTTGGATCGCCGCTGCGTCGTTGGTGTCAATGGCAGATGTAGGCATGGTGAAATCTTTAGGTGCCGCTAGGTTATGGGCATTGAAAATCTTAGCAAATATGGCTTTGCGGGTTCAATGCGTTTGTGGGTTGGGGTAGAAAAGTTGCTGGTTCTTAACCTAACGATTTGTTTCCGCTTGAATTTCTTGAATAAATTTTAAAACTTCTTCTTCCGATTGAATGTGTCATGCTAACAGTTGCGCCGTTGATTCAAGCAACCGTTTAGAGAATAATTTAGCTAAGTTTTGGCGCAAACCCTGCCCGATATAAAAGTTGAGTAAGGCTTCAGGTGAGATATCTTTACTATTAGCTACTTTTTTTAGCGATTCCAATGTGTCTGTCGGTATCCTTATCGATACTCTTTCTGCTGGGTGGGGTTGCAAATGTAGTTCGAGTTCTTCTTTAGGCTTGTTCATATAAATGACTTTTTACTTAAAGCTAAAAGGTGATTTGTGTGGACTTTAGAACCTTGCATTTTCTATAAAGATAACCTGACGTAGTGTCTGGTAAAGTGCGATCGCCTTTTTTCCGCAGCGATTCCACTGAGAAGAATCTTTTCTTTGTTCAATTCAACTGTACGTGTTTTGGTTACTCTTTTTATCAAACGTCTGATAATTATGTCCTTTGAACAGTTCCAAGCAGCACATGAAAGTATCTACAGCACTGGTACACGGCTATTACAATACCTCGAGGAAATTCGTCAAGGTCGCTTTAGTGAAGGAGACAGTACCAAAGGTTTGCAGAGTGTTGAGGATGACATCAACAAAGCCCTACACGCATTAAAAGAGCAGAAGTATCAGGTTGCTGTGATTGCGGCAATGAAGGCAGGTAAGAGTACCTTTTTGAATGCCGTAATTGGTGCTGATGTTTTGGCTAGTGAAACAGCAGCGTGTACAGTCTGCCGTACAGATGTCCGACATATTGAAGCTGGGCAAGTTCCCAGACTTTTAGAATACCGAGAGGGACAAAGACGACCTATTGTTATTGCTGAGGGTGACGCTGGAGAGATTCAGCAGAAATTTCTGGTACGTACTCGCGAGATTCGGGAGAAACATAATCCTGACAATACCACACGTTTTGAGATAGAGCATCCCATTGAAGCTATTAGCGAACTCTCATCCTTATCTGGTTTCACTTTAGTTGATACTCCTGGTCCAAATGAGTGGGATGCCAACTTCAACACAGTAGCACTCAAGCAAACTGCACTAGAAGCACTGCGAACCTGCAATACGATTTTGTTCGTTTTAAATTACGCTTCCTACAAAGACAATGCTGTTTCACATTTGTTTAAGGATGTAGTGGAGAATCGCCAAGAAATTTTAGCCCAGAACACAGGCAAGATTTACTTCATCCTTAACAAAGTCGATCAGAAGACTGAAAAAGACCGAGATATTGCTGATGTCATAGAGGATTTGAAACGGGAGTTAGCTAGCTTTGGATTTCCAAATCCACTTATCTACCCTGCCAGTTCTAGACAAGGACTTTTGGCAAAACTTATCGCTCAAGATAAGGCAAGTCAAAGTCAGCTAAAGGACTTTAAAAAGTTTTTCAGCGCCAAATACGCCATTGAAGATGAGGAAGGCAACCAGATTATACCTGCGCCGCGTAAGATTGCACCCCAAGCTTTAGAAGATAGTGGTATTCCTACTATTCAAGAAACAGTGATTCAAACCATCACACAGAATGCAGGTTGGAATCTTTTGAGTGAGGTTTTATTAATACTTAATAAGGCAGCAAGGGAAATTGAGAATTCACTGAATGGACAGATGACTGGCTGGAATACCAAACTTGAACAACTCAAACACATAGTTGAAGAGTATCGTAGGCGGTCTGAGTCTGCTAGAAAAAAGGTTGAGGCTGTCAAAGAATCTGTAAATAAACGAGAACAGGAGTTAATCAGCAGATTTAGCCAAGGAATCAGCGCCTTTGCTGAAGGTACTAAATCCAAGATACAAAATGAAATTGACGAAATTGCCGATTCTAGAGTTACTAAGTCTGCAAACTCCGAAGTTTATCAGAAGGCTGAACCACAGGCAAGCCAAGAAATTCTCAGTAATAACATGAGTCTAGCTCTCACCTTACCTAATGCTGTTCCTCTACTAGGTGGCTTTTCAATTTCCTTCAAGGTGCAACGTCCTCTAGTGGAAGCTGTTGGGAGAGTTATTCCAAAACACTATGAGAGTCCTGAGTATTCTCAATATAAAAGTTCTGATCCATATAAAATTAGGGTTGATGCCGAAGAAGAGGCTCAAGAAATTGAACGCACTATTAACGAATTTTGTACTCCTCACATCCAGAGTTGGTGGTTAGATACACAAGATGAACTTGTTAGAGAGGGTACACGGATTCGACAGCAATTGGTACAAGAAATCCAAGAACAAATTCAAGATGTATCTAATGAACTATCTAGTTATCTAGGAGAAGCTTTGCAAGTTGAACTAAACATTACTCCTATTCAGTTTCCCAGTTTTGAGTTTGAAGGCATTGATGCCCAAATCCAATATCAAGTTGAAGTGTATATGAGGTATAAAAAAGAAAATGAAAATCGCCCAGAACTAAGAATGCGACTAGGTGATAGCTTATGCAAGCCTGTTGAATTTTACATAGAATCAGTCCCATATGAAGTTGACATCCAAGTAGAAGAAAAGCATTCCTTCTACGAAGTTGACTTGCGCGAAACAGCACAAGCAATCAAACTAAAAATAGATAATCAAGCATCTGGAAGCCGAGAGCTTCTACAGCGAGTCATTGAAAAGCAGCTTAAAGCGGATTTTAGTAGTGCTGAAAAGCAAATAAACGACTATATCAACAGGTTTCAATCTTTGTTTGACCACTTGCTCAAAGAACGGGAAACGAAGGAAGAAGAGGCTCCTCAGATTCTTGCAATGCTTGGCTCTCAAAAAGCAACGCTGAATGAATATCTACGTGAATTGACAGCTATTCGAGCATGTTTAGATACTTGGAAGCCAGTACAGGTAGTCAGGTAGGCGGCTAGGTAACTTGCCACCCCATACTAGCTGCAAAAGCGATCGCCTTTTTCACCTCTTCTGTTAGCCTGCTAATCACAGCTTTGTTTGTATAGCCCGAGAATTCTATTCTGCAGGCTTTGTTCATCTAGCCCCAGAATGCCATTCTGCGACCTTTTGATGTACAGCATCAAGTCGGAAACCTCACGGCACTTTTTACCGTCTTTGTTGATCACTGGCAATGAAAGTCCTGAGTGCTAAATCCTAAATAATTTGCATTTAGTACTCAGGACTGTTTTGGTGAATTTACTCTGGTAAATTTGCAAACACTTGTTCAACTAACTCCTTTGTCTTAACCTCTAAGCGTTGCCAGTCCACCTCGCCGTTTTCATCGATTAAACTCGTATCAATGTTAACTGTTTCATTCCCCGGTATGTATTCACGAAAACACACTTGATAACACAATTCCCATAAATCTATACTGATTTGTTGCTCTTGACGCTGTAGACATAAATGGTATCCTGGATGGGGCATTGGCAGACGCGAGAGTGTTTCTCTGATTTCCAAAGCTTGCTCCGGTGTTACGGCTTCCAGGTCTTGCAGGAGCTTGGTCACGATCGCTTTGGTTTCATCAGTAGTGCCAGTAGGCCAAATCAGGACATCTTGATAAGTCCCCGTCCAGGTAGATACATCAAGCAACTTGCGAATATTATCGACAACGCGAATGAAAGCAGGTTGCATGAGCAGTTCTGCCTGCTGCCATGCTACTGAATTGCTAATTTTAGGTGGCATTGGAATTAACAAGGGCTATTGAAAGAAAAATTAACAATGTGTATTTATTAAAAAACTACGTTTTACATCCAAATCTTTTCTCAAGATAGCGGATTTCATTGAGAAAAATTTGGAGATATTTATTACCCTCTTTAAAGTTGGGTGTTATCGCTGGGGAGTGAATATGATAGGCAAATTACTGGATCATCGTTACAAAGTTATTAGAGTCCTTGCTACAGGAGGATTTGGGGAAACCTACATTGCCGAAGATACCAAACGACCGGGTAATCCCATTTGCGTTGTCAAGCACCTTAAGCCTGCTAATTCCGAGGCAAAAATGTTTGACACTGCTAAGCGTTTGTTCCAAATTGAAGCGGAAACTCTAGAAAAACTGGGCAACCATAACCAGATTCCTCGGCTTCTAGCTTACTTTGACGAAAACCAAGAATTTTATTTAGTACAAGAATTTATTGAAGGGCATCCCCTAAGTGAGGAACTGCATGCCAATCAGCGCTGGAATGAAAGCCAACTGACTGGTTTGCTGCTGGAAGTTTTAGACATTCTGAAATTTGTCCACGGACAGGGTGTGATTCACCGCGACATCAAGCCGGATAACATAATCCGTCGCGCCTCGGATAACAAACTCGTTCTTGTAGACTTTGGAGCTGTTAAACAATTGCGAGTGCCTACTGGATACGCTTCGCGAACACAAATGTTTACGGCTGCGGGTCATCACTCTGCGACTGTAGCTATTGGCACTCCTGGCTATATGCCTACGGAACAAGGTCAAGGCAAACCCCGCCCAAACAGTGATATGTATGCTCTTGGCATTATTGCCATTGAAGCGCTGACGGGAGTCGCGCCAATGGATTTGCAAGAAGATCCTCACACTGGGGAAATCCTTTGGCAACATCTCGTACCTGTAAGCAACGCCTTGGAAGCCGTCTTAAGCAAGATGGTGCGTTATCATTTCAAGGATCGCTTCCAGAGTGCATCAGAAGCACTGCAAGCATTGCAGCCCCTTTCCTCAAGGTATAGACCCGAAGAGTACTCAAACACTCCCAGCTACCAAATCATCAAGTCCTCATCTTCTGCCTTATCTCCACAGTCTCGACAAAAAACGCTCGCAGTTGCTCCGGCAAATCTTGTCGCCCAACCAGTAGCAGCAGTAACTCCTAAATCCACGCCCAAAGGTTCTAGTGGACCTGACTTATTACAGCTATTAATCCTGGCGGTTTTGGTTGGTGGCGCTGCAGTTGTTACCCCAACTGTGGTCAAGAACGTTCAAGGTTTGGCTTCCGATTTTGCTATTAATAACGCGAACTCACATAGTGACGCGATATTAGCACAAAACTGTTTAGCTATTGTCAAGGAAAATTCTAATATCCGTTCTGAGCCAAGTCCTATTAACGATGATTCTATTGTAGAAACTGTTACTAAAAATACTAAATTTGAGGTGACAGGTATGCGGACAAAACGCGGTTGGGTGCAGATTAAACTTGATCCGACACAGAAGGCTTGGGCAAACTCAGAAGTTATCAAAAATAACGAAGAATGGGTTTCTTGCCTACGAGACAAGGGCATTGCAATCAAAACATTAGATGATAATAACTTGATTGCCGATCGCCCAGATCCTAAGCCAAAAACAAAACCTGTAGTTGATGTACCAATTTCATCGTCACAAGAGTCAGAACAATCAGGACAATCAAAACCTTTAGCTTCTGATGACAACGGTTCCCAGGTTGTGGAAAAAGCCAAGAATAAGTACGAATCAGGAGATTTACAAGGTGCGATCGCGCTGTTAAAAACAATAACTTCAAATCCTGCTGCTGTCAAAGAGACAACAGAGATGATATCTCACTGGCAGCAAGATTGGACTAAAGCAGAAGCTTTATTTAAAGACCTCGACACAGCATTTGCTGAGGGACAATGGGATAAAGTATTGGCTTATAAAGACCATCCAGAAAAATTACCCAATATTCAGTACTGGCGAAAGAAAGTAGAGCCATTATTTCAACAAGCTGCTGATAATTTAGCAAAACAACAGCTTCCTGAATTAGGGAATTTTCAAAATTACAAGAAACCCAAAGTGGAACATCCAAATTCCAGTTTGGATAATCAACATGACACTACAAATAGTTATGATTATACCGATATTTTTGAAGAGGAAATTCTAGAACTAGAAAACAAACTGTAATAAAAGCTATCAATCAACGTTGGGTTGTTGCTAATATAGCGCTTCTTGTTTGGATGAAGTAATTATTTATCTGTGTCCCATGAGTGGTTCTTATTTCTTGATGTATTGCACTCAACACTAGAACCCCCCGGCACTCTCCTCTCCCCGATTCTTGGGGAGACTACAGGGAGATTTTATCGTAAATTAAAGGGTCTAAGACCCCTACGTCTATAGGTAGTACGCCAGATGTCTCAAGTAGGGAAACCATGAAGGCAGAACCGGCACGAGGGAAACCCCTTCGGGTTCGCCAGTCGCCTACGGAGGGAGACCCTCCTGCAGCGCTGGTCTCACCTCCCGCAGTGCTGCCTCACCACGACACTGGCTCCTCAGTTACATAGGGGGTTTAAATCCCCCTATGTAACTGTCTTTCATTTTGAATTAAGAATATCGCGAATTTTGAATTGTTAAAAGGCGCGCCTTCATACAGAATTGGTATTAGTTGTTAGCTATTAGTAAAAAGCTAACAACTAACAACTAAGATTTAACAATTAGCAGTCAATCTCTCTATACGATTCCATACTAAAGGTTGTCGAGCTATTTTTTCGGTTGTGCGGGGACACTCTGCCGCTCTAAAGCAGCGGTGAAGAAGTAAACTCGGTCACAATATTGGCTTTGACTAGTACAAACAGCCTCGATAGCAACGTTGCTGGCATTGCTAACATCAAATGCTAATGAAGTTTGCTGTCCAGGGGCAACAGTACGGGTTTCAGCTTGGTTCCCATCTAAGTAAACCTTCACTTCAACCCCTGGACTTTTTGTATCATTGTCACGTATTCCAAAGCCCAGATTGAGGGTTTGAAACGGGGGTTTAGAGCTCTTTTCTGGCTTGATGTTACAAGTTAGAGAAGCAGAACGGTTACCTGGTCCAAGGTAAAACCTGCTAGTATAAACTGCTCTACCTATAGAAACATCAAGGTTCTCCTGACGAACAGTGCCAAGTCCGCTGTTTACACATTTACTATTTAGCAGCGAGACAGGACGCTGTGCCCGTTGTGCTTGAGCAATTTTCCCTCCAAAGGAGAATAAGGAGGACAATACTAAGGCACTGGTGAGCACTGAACTGATGAACTGAGTTTTTTGCATTGCAATTAAATAAAGTAGTTCGTAAGGATTCAGGCGAAAACAAAGATAATAATAATACCTAATTGACTTTCAATTTTTTTGTATGCTCAGAAGCAGGAAACTCGTTATATGAAGTTGGGTTACTCGTGGACGCTGATGGGGTGATGGGGTGAAATTCTAAATTTTGAATTTCTCCTAAATGCGAATTTTGAATTGATTCTCCCACCTCCCCAACAAACAAAACGCTTTAATCGACTCTCACACGGAAGCGAACAAAAGCGGGGTTTCCGCTGCTCGTATTAAAAGTACCCAAATTGACAATCACCGCACCTTTATTATTTGTTTGGCTTTGGCAGGTATTACCTGCAGGCAAAGGTGCCAAAGGTGATAAAAATGTTCCTTGATCTGCACCGTTACCAGCCCCAGACACGGAAATACCGTTGTTGTTATAACTTGTACCATCTGGAATTAAGTCGCAGAACCTGACATTGTTCACTCCTTGAGCAAGGAAATAGATTGTGTACTCCACTTCATCGCCGCTTTGCACAGGGGTCTGTAGGTCGAGAACACCACGAACAGGCTGTGACTGGTTGATTTGATTGTCATCATTCCCAGGACCATCATCAAAGGTGGTGAAGTTAGCGCCTGGGATGGGCTGACCATTTCTCAACACGTTGGTAATTCGCTTCACCAACAGCAAATTCGTTCCCGCTGCTCCTAAAGGGGAAAGTCTCAAACCAAAGTCAGCCGTGTCGATATTCTGACCCGGTGATAAGGTGATCGTACTAGGCGGAGTCAAGGAGGGAGTGGAGCCAGGTGGAGGATTGGAGACGACGACTCTATAGCTGCCTGCAGGTAGATTAGGTATGCTGTATCTACCGTTGTTATCGGTAGTAGCGGTGCGGGTAATGTCATCTGGTGTGCCAAATTGACCATCCGGTCCTGCACCCGTCAAAGTGATGGTGATGTTAGGAATGCCAGTGTCCCCTTCGTCTTGAGTGTTGTTACCATTTCTGTCGTTGAAAACTGTATCGCCAATTCTGCCAAGTTGTTGCTGTGTAAAGCCAAAATCAGCCGTGTTTAAATTCTGACCTGCTGCTAGGGTAATAGTAGCGGGTGGAATTTGGCTGGGGGACAAGCCATCCGGTGGGTTAGTGACGGCGACTCTGTAGCTTCCAGGGGGCAGATTGGGGATGCTGTATCTGCCGTTGTTATCTGTGGTAGCAGTGCGGGTAATGTCGTCGGCTGTGCCAAATTGACCGTCCGGTCCTGCACCTGTTAAGGAGATAGTACGACCGCTGATTCCGGGTTCTCCTGCGTCTTGAACGCCGTTGCCGTTAGTGTCGTTGTAGACTGTATCGCCAATTGTACCGGGCTGCGCGAAGCCAAAATCAGCCGTGTCTAAATTTTGACCTGCTGCTAGGGTAATGGTAGCGGGCGGAGTTTGAGTGGGAGACAAGCCATCTGGTGGGTTTGTGACCGTCACTCTGTAGCTTCCAGCGGGCAAATTGGGGATGCTGTATCTGCCGTTGTTATCAGTGGTGGCGGTGCGGGTAATGTCGTCGGCTGTGCCAAATTGACCGTCTGGTCCTGCACCTGTTAAGGAGATAGTACGACCGCTGATTCCAGGTTCTCCTGCGTCTTGGACGCCGTTGCCGTTGGTGTCGGTGTAGACTGTATCACCAATTGTACCGGGCTGCGCGAAGCCAAAATCAGCCGTGTCTAAATTTTGACCTGCTGCTAGGGTAATGGTAGCGGGCGGAGTTTGAGTGGGAGACAAGCCATCTGGTGGGTTCGTGACCGTCACTCTGTAGCTTCCAGCGGGCAGATTGGGGATGCTGTATCTGCCGTTGTTATCGGTGGTGGCGGTGCGGGTAATGTCGTCGGGTGTGCCAAATTGACCGTCTGGTCCTGCACCTGTTAAGGAGATAGTACGACCGCTGATCCCAGGTTCTCCTGCGTCTTGGACGCCGTTGCCGTTGGTGTCGGTGTAGACTGTATCGCCAATTGTACCTGTTCCCGTCGGCACACAAATTTGTATCTGAGCTAAACCAATGGTTTCATCCTGTAAAGGGTTACCGAATTCTGTTCCTGGCTGGTAGAGAATCTGAATTCGAGTCACTGCACCAGATGGCGTAGCTGTAACATTACCAAAGCTTTGGTTAGGGAAAGCATTTTCGTTGATGCCTTCTGCAACGTTGCCAGTCACTCTAACATACGTAGGTTGGCTAACAGGAGCCAGCGTCACGCCGACGGGTGTATTACCATTGGCAGCTGTCACTGTAACTCTATCTTGGTAAATATACGCAATATTATTTATAGTATCGCGTGCCCCAGCTCGGTCAACATCTAACAAAGTGAGGGGGGATGCCAAGGTGACTGGTTGTGAAAAGTTAATGGTGAGGGTCGCACTACTACCGACTGGCGCTGGTCTGTCAAAAGGCAAGTTTGGATCTTGACTATCAAGACCGATATTGAACCTTAGATTTGGTCCAGGAATGCCACCGTAAACATCTGAGGCTGAGGAAATGGATGTTTCACTTGGATCGATAACTTGACCAGAGGCGCTTTCAGTAAAGCTGAGGGTAGCGCTGATTCCGTTAATGCTCAGGTTCTGACTAACAATTCCTGCAAGGTTGTTGGTTGGAGTCCATTGTAGGGTTTGTGCCGTTGTACCAGCTGGACAACTAGTGCCTGGTGTTGTCTGCGCCAACGCCTTGCCACCTGAAAAGTTCCCTACTATTGGAACCTGCGGCAAGGCGAAAAGCAGAGTAGCAAGCGTACCCTTGAAAGTGAGAAGACGCACAACTTTTTTTTTAGTTTTATTTAATACATGAGCCACAGCAAATTCCCTATGCCCTGCCGACAGGCTATCTACTTCAAAGACTTGGCGCGAAAGCCAACGAGAAGATGGGGCGATTGCGCGTTCGCGGTAGCGTGTCCCTTCGGGACTCAGCGCACTGCCCTTAGGGGCGATCGCTTTTAGGTGCTGAAATAAAGCTTTCATGAGCTTCTAGACTTTGGACGTGTGGACTGTGAACTATGGAGTTTGGACTATAGATTGGACTATCTTCTGCCTCGTCGCCTCTCAATTTGTAAATCATCTTCTTGTTCTTCAATAATCAGCTCAATACCTCTGACATCTCTAAAGATGATTTCAACACGGCGATCGCGCGCATAATCAACAACATCCGTACCACCCGGAACCTTCCTCTGGCTTTCGCCAAACGAGCGGATGGTCATCCGTTCTGGTGCGATACCCTTACGCAATAGATAATTTCTCACAGACAATGACCGTCTTCTACCCAATGCTTGGTTGTATGCGTCGCTGGCGCGGGGGTCTGTATGACCTTGTAATTCGATAACGATGAATGGATATTGCTGCAAGACTTCTGCCACGCGATCGAGAACAGCCGCACTGTCCTGACTAATAAAAGATTTGTCTAGAGCAAAGTGAACGTTGCGCGGTACTCGTAGCCGGATAGGTTCGGGTGGTGCTGGCGGTTCAGGTGGTGCTGGTGGTTCAGGTGGTGCGGGGCGTGAAGTACACTGCGGAGGCAGAATCTGCTGTGGTTTGCCTGCTGGGGCGGAGTTGGGTGAAGTGCCTGTTGTGCCACCTGTTGTGCCAATAAAGGCGCCAACAGCGGGTTCAGATGTGCCGTATCTGGGGTCGGTGGCGATCGCACTCACGATATCCCCAACCTGTAGATTTTCTACCGCCACGCTAAAATTACCCTTTTCATCCACCTTTGTTGTTGTCAGTGGAGTCGTTAACGCTCCGTAACCTTGTTGATAAAGTGCCTGTCTTCCTGTTTGATAATCGCTGAGGCGATAAATCGTCACCTCAGAATTGGGGTCAGCTTTTCCTTGTAATGTCACACTGTTACCAGCAGGAACAAACGTTCTTGTGGTGAATTCCGGAGCGTTAATGGCAGCATTACCTGTATCCTGACGGCGGTTAGGGGAATTTCGCTTAGGATTGGGACCATCTCCCCGTTGAAAGTCGTATACGTCTTCCGGATCTCGTTCGGTGTTGAGGTCAATACTTAAGCCCTCGAGTGCAGCAAACCCGTTGTTTTGGATAATATTGCTCTTGGTATTGGGAAAAGCCGACACGACAACCCCAGGTCCAGTTTGATTGTCAATTTGGTTACCTATGACCTGATGGTTGCTACCCATCAGGTAAACTGCTGCTCGGCGCAGACGCCTGCCGTTGTAAGTGATACGGTTATTTTGGATTCGTACATCCCCTTCTGGTTTAAATAAATACACTCCAGCACCATCATTGGCACAAATTAAGTTGCCTGTAATTTGGGATTTGTTAACGACACCTTCTATCCGTAAGGCATCCGGCATTCCAGCAAGCCCATTTCCAACAATAATGTTTTCGCTAACTACCGTATTTTCCCCACGAACGGAAGTAATAATCGCGCTGCCTTCGTGGTAATAAATACGGTTGCGCCGAATTGTTGCCCCTTGGGAATTAAAAACGTAAATCCCGAAAGCCGATGTATTATCGGGCAATCTTTCATCAACCGTCAGCCCCAACCAATTGTTTTCAATAACAACGTTTTTCGGGGGAACATCCCTGTTATAAAAAGGAAAGTCATCGTTGGGGGGCTGCTGTCTCTTGGTGTTGGGAGGTGGCAAACGATGGGAAATCACAATATCCCCAGGCGGTGTCGTCAGCGTCACTGGCTTAGGAACGCCATCGTAAATCAGCAGGTTTCCGAGTTGCTGCTTGATGGGGCTAGCATTGAAGCCGTAAAGGTTCAAGCCGCGAATTGTTACGCCATCTGCGACAATAGTCAAACCGCGAAAGATTTCTGTGTTTGGTGCGGGAGCGATCGCCACCAGCGGAACGGGGATGGCAATTTCAGCAGTTGCTGAAGTTGAAGCATCGTATCCAGGCTGAGTCGAACCATCTATGACTAATCCTGGAGATGCCAAATCTGGCAGTTGTCTCTGTAACTGGATAGCCGTCGCACCCGCAGGGAGATTAAACTCGATGCGACTCCCCCCAGTCGTTGGTTGGATCTGCGCTTTTTCTCCACTGCTGAGTCGCTCAACTGGTAGCGTACCATTGACAACCTCAATTGCTTCCCGCAAAGTCAGTTGCTCATCCGGTTTGACATCACCATCTTGATTGCTGTTAACTACAACCCGGAAGGATGAGGGAGATGAGGGGGGTAGTTGTTGTGAAACATTCCCCATTCCCCGTTCCTCATTGCCCAATTTGGGTGTCTGACTGAATGCAACATCTGAAGGTAGAAGGTAAAAACTCACAGGAAGTAGATAAAAAATTTGCCTGGGAATTTTTCTTTTGTTCTTCCTGACTTTGGTAAAAGCACCCTTGAAATTTGGTAGCCACTGAACTTTCAAATTGGTCATCACTCACTCCTCTCCACCTCGGAAACCGCTTAAAGCCTGGTGTTTTCTGAGGCTGTCAATTAGCTGTAGGATTCTGGACTTTTGTGAATTGGTTTGGGGAACTGCTAGCGCTTGTATCTGTTTGAGACGCTCAATAAGTTTGTTTTGAGGTGTCTGAGATTCAGTTGCAGATGGCGCTTGTGTTTGTTTCAAACGTGAAATGAGTTTGCTTTGAGGTGTTTGTGATCTCGTGTCAGGTTGTAACTGAGATATTGGTGACACTTCAGACTCTTGTTGCTGCTTGGGTACAGGCTTTTGCAATCCAAAACCGCCCAAAAGCTCATTCAACTTCAAGCTGATATTTACGTAAAAACCACCCTCAGAACGGTAGCCAGTAAAGTCGCGGTCATCCACACTGCCAAAGCTGTAGCCCAAACCAATTCGTAAGTCTGGTGTCAAATAATACCCACCTTCTACAGCAACTCCGAATTCATCGTAGTCAGTACCGCTATTGGAGTTTTGACCAATCCAACGTCCTTCGACGGCTAAGTCGGTGCGATAACCCAGCCTGTAAGTTGTCCGCAGTTGCGCCAAGTTGACACTACCGTCGTATCTCTCGCCATCTAAGAAGGTGACACCATTGCGCAGAGCATATTTGCCGTAGAATTCCCATCGCCAGTTAGGAGCGTAAATGGCTTCTGCGGAAAAGACATGACCTGTTGCTGTAGAACCTGTGAGCTGAGTTTCCGGAATTGAGTCATAATTTTGACGCCATTCGTATTTCAGCAAACCATTGAACTTATCATTACTAGGGTCACGGTAAGCTAAACCAACTCTCAGGTTGGCTGTGTCTCCGAGTTCTTGGAATCTGACTCCTGAAACGTTAATACCGGCAGAAGTCGGCAGAAAGACATTTGCTTCACCCGCTTGTTGAAACCGGACTAACGCAGTTAAAGCGGGGGTGAGTTTACCCGCAGCCGCTGCTGAGATGACGAGGTTATTCCCTTCATCTCCGTCTCGATATTCAAATCGGGTGCTTGCTTGGAAATTAGGATTATCAGTATATTCCAACCCCAGGCTGTAAACAGAACCAGAAAACAGTCCTAGGGTAGATGCTGATTGACCAATCGCATAGTATTGCTCGTACTGAGGACCCGCAGCAGTGCCGTTGAAGATATTTTTGAAGATGTATTCGTAACCGACGTTGGCGCGTAAGCCAGGAGCGATCGCCCACCTGTGATTTAGTCCCACAGCGCCTTGACCTTGTAAGCCGTTGTATGCATTTAGCACAGAATAACGACCTGTCAGAGCGGTATCTTCAGAAAACTTATGGTCAACAATCGTATCCAGGGTGGTGATCGAGTTGCCTCGGAGTAAGCTGGTGTCATCGTAAAACTGATGAGCCAATCGTAATGTCACACCTGGAAAGGCTTTCCAGTCCAGCCCTAAAGTTGTGCGGTTGGGATACAGTGGGTCAGAGTCGCCCAAATTGAGTTCATTTAGAGCTTGGAAGGTCAAAGTTTGAGTTAATGGCAGCTTCAGACGGGATACCAGCTGATCGGCATCCGCATCAAAGCGATCGCTCACACGGTCTTCACGAGAACGGTTAACATAGCTCAAACTCAAATCAGCAGCACCCAGCTTTTGTAGAATTCCGGCGCTGAAGGTTCTGAGTTCGTTGTTGACGCTTTCACCAGGACGTGCTTGTGGCTGGGGATCGAATAAGTCAAAAAAGTCTACAATTCGACTCGGAGAGGTTCCATAGTTTTCTTCGTAGTCGTAAGCTGCTATCAAGCTTGTGGTGTCAGTTATCTTGGCAAGAGCCGACGCTCCGTAGCGGGTTTGTCCGGCGACAAAACTAAAGGTGGCATTGTTGGCGAAGCCTGGCTCAACTGCGCGGTAGTAGGCTGACGCTTGGAAACCACCAAAGTTACCAACAGCCTCTAGGCGGTAAGCATTACCATTGATTTCCCGACCAGTCACCAAGTCATTGTTAGAACGAGCAAACTCCCCGACAATCCTACCTGTATTGCCGAAAGATAGAAGGAAATCCGCTCCATACAGATGAAAATCTTGAGCGCCTTGGTCTTCGAGTAGGTAACTCGCGCCGAGGAACGATTTGGTTTCCAGTGCTTGCGAGAAGTTGTATTGTAATCTTCCAGCATAAAGGCTGGAGTCTTCACCGCCTTCGTTTTGGTAGGTGACAACAACTCGCCTCACCAAAGAGCGATTAAACGGGTCGAGTTCCGTTGCAAAAATAGAACGGCGAAACAGAAGTGTACCGCGATCGTAGTCAATTTCGTAATCTGGACCGCGAAACAGTTGTTTACGCTCAATCACCGTCCCAGGACGATTGATTTCTTCTGCTTCCAGATAAACGGTTTCACTCCCTGGAATCAGGAGACGTTTTGATAAGAAATAGTTACCACTGGTGCCATTAGGTACAAAAGTATCCCGTTGGAAGCCCTCAATATTGTTGGCATACATCCCAGTGATCTGGAAGTTGCCTAAGTTGTAGTTTGCTTTAAAGCCGTGTAACTGCCGAGAAGTGGCAGTATATAGCTGAGACCCTCTGGCAAATTCTGCTGTGTTATAGTCCCCCCACATGAAGTAGTCTGGTTCTGCCCCCACTATGGAGGGTGTGCGCTCAAAGCGAGCGTAAAAACTATCTATAGAGGGAGTGGTGGGAGTAGAAGTAGAACTATCGCCGTAGACGGGATAAGGTTGTTCGCAAAACTGAGTACCACCAAATAAGCGGTTTCTACCTTCGCAGTCTTCGTTAATCGGGCGATAGCTATTAAACGCTCCTGTAAATAACCACTCCCCTACTTGACCCGTGGCGAAGACAGAAGCCTTGAAATCAACCGTTGTGCCATCATTTATTTTTTCTGGGTCAAGAAAATCCCGAAAACTCCCCCAATAATCAGTGCCACCTGCACCAATTCGCAAATTCACGACTCCTGTTACCAGTGATGGACGGAGATAAGTCGTAAATTCTACTTGGGTGTAAGCCTCAATTGGGGTCTTTTTGAAGTTGTTGAATACAGAAGTCTCTGTTTGTTGCTCAAATGGTGCATCTCCCAGAATCTCCAGTTGTCTGGGCGCTGGGGATTGTTTTCTAATACTGTCTACCGCTGCCCGAATGCGGACTTGTTGAGGTTTGATGTCTGATTGCAGCGTGGCGGTGAACTCACCACCCCGTGCCATCACCTGAAAACCGCCTTGGTCTTTATCTTGGTCTGCTCCAACAAATTTCCCTGCACTCGTGGTCAAAGTCACCATCACATCTTCGCGGATGATTTGACCGTTTTCATCGGTTATTTGCCCAGAAAGCTGAATCGTAGAGCGCCCATCCGCTTGAACGCGCGGGTCGGCTACAGGTGCAATTTCAATTTTGACTTTGTTCTGGGTAATCGGCTGTGAAGGTACAGATGGCGCACTATTCCCCGTTGGAGGGGTTTGTGAAGTGGAGGGAGTCGGGGGAGTCGGGGAAGTAAGGGGAGATGAGGGAGATGAGGGAGATAAGGGAGATGAGGGAGATAAGGGAGATGGGGAAGCCGGGAAAGCTTCAATTGATTGGGACAAAAAGAATGATGAGTGAGATGAGGAATTGGGAAGTGCAGGAGACAACAAAGTAAATTCCTCCTTGTCCTCCTTGTCCTCCTTGTCCTCCTTGTCCTTCTTGTCCTCCTTGTCCTCCTTGTCCCCTTGTCCCTCTGCTTCCCCTAGTTGGAATGATGTCACTGTCTGCCATTGATCTTCCGTTGGCACACTGGCGAAAGCAGCGTTGGAGAACCTTGCCTCTGTACCAACAAAAGAGGGTAAAGTGACTGCTATCAATGCTGGTAAAATGCCTGCACTCCCCTTAGTGACTAGGGAAAGGTACAAAATTTGGCTGTTGTCGGTACTGCCAATTTTTTTGGTAAATGTTTTTCCTAGCTTTCTTGTTTTCATCGCTTACCCTCTGAAAACGCCGGCGTAACTCCAAAATTCACCCTAACCATACTGCTGGGTGCTAATTTCACCAGGCGTGACTGGCTATTCCTTTCTATGAAGTACAAGTTAGGTGCCAGTGCGTAACCTGGTAAGCTACTCAAGTCCAGCGTTGCTGACCGATAACCAGAGATGACGTTTGGCAAGGAGAACAGACCCTTTGCATCGGTAACGATGCGATTGCCATCATCCATGTAAATAACGGCATTTGGTATTCCAGGTTCGTTCGGTTGCTGTTCTCCGTCAAAGTTTTTATCAACAAACACCCGACCAATCAAGGTGCCACAATCAGACAAAATACCTGGTCGAATCCGCAACAGATAACTAGCTTGATTACTTGTTAAGTTCCCAGAACTGGCTTGTGCCAAGTTTCTTCCAGTTCCTCGAACCGCATCTGGTGTGACTTCGGCGGCGTAGACAACATTCAAAGTCTGGTTTGGTTGCAGTCCTTCTTGTGAGGTTATTGTCACCGTCCGATTTGAAGCAGTGTTCGCGCTCAAAGACACAGGTCTATCTCCTATAGAACCTTTAAGCGACTTGGAGACAAATCGTAAACCTAGAGGAAGCCTGTCTGTAATCGTCAAATTCGTTGTCGCCGAACGACCTGTATTTCTAATCGCTAGGCGATAAACGACTGTGTCGCCTGGTTCGGCTGCAGCTCTATCACCTGTTTTGATAATCTCCAACGCAGCTTGACCCGCTCTAAAAGTGACGGGATTAGAATTTACTCTTTGTGGGAGATTGTCTGCACCACCATTTGCAGTGTTCGGGATTATCCCTGTTTGAGCAACAGAAGGGATAATTTTATAAGTAAAAGCACCTAAAAAGGTAAAGGCTAAAAAGAGGCTCCTATGCCTCAGCCATGAGGATATAGATGTCATTGAAGGCATCAAGCAACAGCAGAGGTTTGTCTAACGTTTGGGTTTTCAACCAAACACGTTTAGGTTTTTAACCAAACAACATTAGAGTTGTCGCCAAATAAGAATTTGTATTCCAAAGCCCCTGATTTCTTAAGGTCTAAAGCCAAGAAAAGGTTTTTAAGCGACAAGTTTGTTGTTTTTCCTGTAACTTTTAAATTTCCTTGCTCCCAATGCATCGTATCAGTAAAAGCCACTAAGGTTATCCGTACTTCCGTATAATTGCTGTTTCTTCACGATTCTTTTCACAAAATCTTTAAATAGATTTTTTGTGGAGGGAGCATATTTCAAAAAAATGTCTGTCAATGATCAGCAAACCAACTTTTGCTATCACAGCAATTGCAGTTTTCGTTTTACAGCGTTTTTCGCTCTGATTAGACCACAAATCGTAGGGGAGCCAGTGCTCGACTAGGGTTTCCCGGCAGCCACGCATCTGGCGTTGGGCATTGCCCCCTAAAAACTTGCGTAATAACATTTGAGATATTGGTAAGCAATGCTCACCTTACAGGAAAGCGCTGTAAAAGATATACACATACCTCGAAATCAGAATTTCATTAGAGATATTAGGCTTGTTTAAAAACAACACCACAAATGATCCTATGAAATCTGGTTTATGCAGGTATTATAGTGTCATGCAACAAGTACATCAAAATGATTAAGCAAAGCGTAGGTAGATGACTATTTTCTTCCGTATTTGCTCACATTTTGCTGAAAGCAGCTTGTTAATCTCTTGAGAGATTTACGCCTTATCTTTTGCTTTTGTAAGACAAGAGGCTGGCTATTAACCTGCTGTTGATACCATTGCATTTTTTTCATTATTATGCTTTGCAAATTCTTTAATTTTTTTACTACCAGAGCATAATTATGCAACATTATTGTGCAACATTTCCCTGTGCAAACACACAAGTTTCTGGCTTTATGAGGTTTAGCAGATGAGCACCATTGATGATCTCAGTGAGATCTATTCACGCAGATATCATAGAACTAGCTGTGCAGGAATTGCGTGAAAAACACAAAAACAACCTGCACAAAGAGTGCTATTTTCTGCGGTGCTACCCAGATGTCAACAATCTGCCCAAATAATATCTTCAAAATACTAAATTCTAGAAGAATGGGCAACTCAAAGGAGCATGAATTAGGTAACTGGTAAAGCCCAGCATAAACCTAATTCATGCACAAGAGAATCATCAGATTTCTCAGTGAATAAATACGTTTTAGAAGAATAATACAGTAAACGGGAAACGATGCACCAGTTTCTTTAATCGAATCTTGATTTTTAAGCAACACATCAATAATATGATTTAGCGATTGGCTTTGCCACTGCACTTTGTGCAATCGCCTCGTCGAGGTGTACTCCGTGCCAATGCGGTGCATGGGCACGACGCACTCGCGTTTGCGCCCATGCGCGGCTTTCTGTAGAAGCATCGCCCGAAGCAATCAGGTATCTAAGAATTTATTTTCGGTCTTTTCCCTATCCGGGTCTTTACAGAAAAACATAAAAGTTATAAACAAATCACTTGTTAATCTTTGCTGTTTTCATAGAAAAATCTGATTTATATGTCTGTTATGCGGTTGCGATTTCAAGGAGAAACTGGTTAAACAGCAGTGCTAAAATTTGTCCAACTATATTGACCTTTTTATCTAAATATGATAATTAATAACGCTTGACACGCAAGAGAAGACATTTTACTTTTTCTGGAATCAAGAGCTACATTTGCTTTAAAAACACAAAATCTTATCGTGGCAGATATCACCTTGATAATTCCACAATAAGAGTGCTTCAATTCACATTGCGACCGTTGTAAATTCAGCACAATTTTATAGGCTTGTCAATAGCCTATAATCAATAGCTCTTTGTTCATCAGTGTTAGCTGTTAAGTGTTGAAACTTTTAATACGTATCGTCGTATTCTTGTGCTTCAACTCGTCTGACTTCGCTACGAGGAGGCAGAAACTCAGTGCGACGTACGGGAGCCAGCGGTGGAGTTGGACCGTTATAGGGATGAATAACTTGTACGGTACGAGTGGGACGGTCTTTTGGTGAAAACAAAGCCAAGACACCAGCGACCACAATGCCACCCCCTATCGTCAGAGTTATGCCTCCCACCGCCCAAACAACGGGAGAAGACCACCAGCGATTTTCAGACTGCTGCTGCAACTGGGCTACGTTTTGGTTCTGCTGCTGATTTAATTGAACTTGGTAGTTGTAAACTTGCTGAAGTTGGGACTGGAGTTGTTGGACTTGAGTTTTGAGATTATTATTTTCGTTTTTAAGTCCCTCATTTTCCAATCTGACGCGTTCCATTTGCACGCGCTCTTCAGTATTTGGGTTGACTGGGGCTGGATTAGGATATGGTTGCCCAGGATAAGTCGCAGTTGGCGGCATCACTGCTGGAGGCGCTACCACAGTCGTTGGTAATTGTGAGGTAACTGTATAGTTAGGTTGTAGGGAACTCCCTCCTGCCCCCTTAAGTAACACCAGAGCCGCCAGCCCAGCTACGGCAACTCCACCAATAAATGCCATACTCTCACTCATCGCCTTTTCCCCTAAAATGCGACGAAACTACAGCTATCGCTGCCTGACACTCTCTCACACTCATAAAAATCATAAAATTTATGACCTACTTGTTTTCACATAATACCTAAACCTTTAGTCGCGGTATAAGGCAGTTTTTTACCGCTAGATATCTGCTTTATATATTCAAGACGATATTGGTTAAATTGTCTACCAAGTAAGGTAAGAAAAGTTCGCTGTTACAGTTTCTTAATCTACTTTTTAATCTACCTCGCTTGATAGAGCAACCTAAGTAATTAAGCTTAGATTAAGTTGTAGTTATGGCTGCTTGAGACTTTGACAAAATTCAACAGATGGGATTTAGTCAGTGTTGCGGTGTGTATGATTGCTAAACGTTTCACAAAAGCGCTGCCTACTATAACTGCATCTGCTCTCCAATCTCGTACCTGACGACTTTGTTCTGGTTGGGAAATACCAAAGCCTACATGAATCGGCTTATCAGTAAGACCAGGAATCTGGCTTTTGAAAATCTGGTACTCGCGCTTCTTTGAAAGCGATCGCCCGTATGTGCCCAGCCAGTCTCCGACTGGCTCCCTGAACGGAGTTCAGGGGAGGCACGAAGTGCCTCGGGCACAGGGCGCGCTACGCGATGGCACGCAGTGCCCGCCAGAGGCGATCGCACTTACCTACTCGCGTTCGGGCGATGCTCCGGAGGAGCCGCCCTCGATACCGAGGGCGCACAGCGCACCTGGAGTAGGCGATTGCGCAAAGCGCAGTGGCAAAGCCAATCGCAAACTGGGAGTCGTCGCTTGCAGCATTTTCAGCACCTTCTCCAACGTTGTTAAGGGTTGGAGAAGGTGCTGCTGTGGACTCCTACTCCTTATTCCCTACCTGCTTTTCTTGTTCTATTTCGGCTTGAATTTTCGCGAGTTCTTCGGGACTGAGCTCTTCCAAGCGCTTCTGAAAGTAGGCTTGTTCATATTGTTCGCGTTGTTTGTGGTAGGTCATTTTTTTTCCCACAGCACGGAAACCATAGCTTAGCAACCAGCCAATCAACCCAACAAATAATAAAACTTGGCTCCAAGTACCAGCTTCCAAGTTATCTACGCCTACTAATCGCAGTAAGACATATGCCGAGCCGCCGGCAACAAAAATTCCCAAGCCAATTCCGATAGCGTCAATGCGTCGCATGAGAGTTATGACCTACCACTTTCGTTAGACTTCAATTTGTCGCCGTCTGGGCCGCAAGTTCACAAACGGCGATAAAAGCAACAAACCCGGAAAGAAGAAGAATACCAAAAAGTACATAAAGCCACGTTCTACAGAGCTAGCCACATACCAGCGTACGTTTAAGTAAAACAGGACGGCTGCTGGTACCACCACAAGATAAGCTCCAGCCAAAATCAGATACACTAGCGCTACAACCATAATTTCTTGGTTCTTAAGTAGAAAAGACCTGTTGGTGCTGTTTTCCATCATAGGCTGAATGCCTAGCCTCTTGAAAGCATTGTTGCCCCCAGGAAGATTAAATAATAAAGAGAAAAAAAATTGCTTGATCTGGCTTGTTTTTTTTGCTCTTTTTTCTAAATGTGATGCTATAATAAACAACCAGTGCTATGATGCACAATATATGAGTGCTTGAGTAAGCATCTGTAAAGGTGCGACAAAAAATGTAAGACGCAAGTCAGGCAGAACACTTGGCTAGGGGCGTTCCCCGAATTCAAGAAAGTGTCCGTGACACCTAAAAGCGCAGTTTCATCTCAAGAATCTCAAATTTTCCAGCAAAAAGTGCAAAATTGGACAAAAAACGCATTTAATGCTGGAATAGATGAGGAGGATATTTGCTACCTCCACAAAACAAGTGACTCCTAAATAAGTTAGGGGGTGTGGCGGAATGGTAGACGCTACGGACTTAGATAACTGAGCCTTGATGGAGAAATCCAGCAAGTGACTGCTCTCAAACTCAGGGAAACCTAAATCTGGTAACAGACATGGCAATCCTGAGCCAAGCCGAAAAAAGAAAGATAGAAGACAGAAGATAAAAGATAGAAAGTTTTATTCTTTCTTCACTCTTCATCACTCTTGACTCTTTTTAAGGAAGGTGCAGAGGCCCGACGGGAGCTACCCTAACGTAAAGTCGAGGGTAAAGGGAGGGTCCAATTCTCAAAGCCTGGTTAGGTGAATTAACCTGTAAGGCAGTAGTGAAAGCTGCGGGAGAATGAAAATCCGTTGACCGTAAAAGGTCGTGAGGGTTCAAGTCCCTCCACCCCCACTAAAAAAATTCAAAATTCAAAATTCAGAATTCAAAAAGGAATTCAGGAGAAAAATTGTGCTGAGTCGCCTGAACTCATGACTGAAGACGGTGTTCGTCGAGCCAAGCTAAGCCAGCACCAGCAGTTTCAGCGAGAATGCTCACCAGACGATACAGACCAGTTGCGCTGATCAGCACTGCAGTAGGAAAGTGTTGCTGTAAGAGTGCGATCGCAGTGGCTTCAAACACACCCAAGCCACCAGGTGCGCCTGGAACCACTAACCCCAGCAACCACGCGAAACTAAAAGCACCAAGCAATAAAGGAATTTGGCTCAAGTTCAAAGGACTCAACGCAAACAAAGTTAACATAAATCCTGTAGAGCGCAGTCCCAAAAAACCTAATTCTCCTAGTAAAGGGCGCAGAGGATATTGTTCAAGACTCAAGGGAACTGCTTGTGGGGTATCGTCCGTAGACTTTTTTGCCTTTATGCGCCCCAGTAGGCGAGTTGCTCTATTCAAAAACCTGGGATGGAGAACACATAGCACTGCCAGCAAACCCAGTAGTTGTACTATGAGCAGGATGATGGTGGTTTTCCCAGCCATAAATTGACTGCCGACTAGGACAATAATTAAAGCAGCAGCTGCCATCAGTAGAGGTTCTAGCAATACACTGAGAGTCGCTGCGCCAGTAGAAACATTTGCATTTTTTGCAGCCACAATTCTTCCGTAGTAATGCCAGATATTACCTGGTATATACTTAGCAATATTTGTTTTTAAGTAAACTTGAATAAACTCTAAAGAGTTAACAGGTTGATTTAATTCTTTGAGAACCCAGCTCCATACCCAACCTGCCCAAGTATGTGCCAGTAAAGTGATACCTGTGGCGATCAAAAGAATTGCCCATCCTACTGCATCAATATGGATGGTCATGACTTCTTGCCAGTTATCCTTAAGGGCTTTTGCCAAAAAAAACAATGTCCCACCTAAAATTACCCACCGTAAAATTTTCTTCATCTTTTTAGTGATTTCACTTATAAATTTGCTGAATAAGTAAATACATCAAATATAGAGGATATCAGCCGTATATCCCAATATATTCAGGAAAATTGCTCAGGCATGAGTTCAATATATGTAGCTATTTTGACTGAGCAGCATCACCAAGTATGATTTCAATTTTTACATAAATGAAAAAGTTATATTAATTGATAAGTTTTACTTTCAAAATGTTAAATTTTGTAAAGATACAAGGTAGTATAGGTGTATCATTTAGCATTGATTTTGTTTTCTAAAAATTAGCTTAAATAAATATAGTCAAAAGTATTAAAATGGTAAGATTATTATTCTTTAACAAGTAAATCTCGCTAGCATAAATTAATAACTAAATATTCATATACTATTTAAAGCAAGCAGAATCGACATAAGTAAATTAAAAGTTAATTATAGTAACTTATATCTCTCTAAAGTTAGATAGTAACAGTCAAAAATTGCTAAGAAAAATGTGACCTTTGCTAGAGGCATTGTTTGCTCTTGGCTTTGTAGTCTAAGAAATTGTTGGTCAAATATTAGAAAATTGAAGCAAGCAAAAGTATGATGGTGCCTTAACTGCTAAACAGAACCATACAAACCTGTTAAGCGAAAATTTTGCTTGTTGAAAATATTTTTCTTGTTTGTTGTTGATTAGGAGGAATCGGTGAAGAGTTTAACTTCTTTTATAAAAAAACTGCGTCTACGTCAATTTCTGACTGTATTTTTGGCTGGGCTATTGTTGATAGTAAGCACGGCTTGTGGTAACGCAGCTAATACTCAAGGTGCAAATCCAAATAATCCTGCTGTGCAAGCTGGCGGTGCAAATAATCCCTATAAAGGTGGTGGGGACAAGTATACAAACGAGAAAATGTCCAAGTCTGGACTCGACCAAACTAGCTTACAGCTAGACCCACAAAAACTTATTGCCACTGCTGTTAATAAAGAAGGGAAACTTTACCCTGGCGCTGAAACACCAGAAGGCAGAGCATACGTAGAATCAGAATTGCCTATCAAAACTGAGAAAAACATAGAGAAGCCTGAACCAGGTGGTTTGATTCAGCGTGAGGGAGATGTTGGCGAGCGAATTCAAGACAGACTTGATACTGTTGGGAAAGCATTTCAGGATGCTTCAGGGTTTTTGAAAGACAAGGCAGATGAAGCAGCTGCTAGACCGGAATTACAAAAGAATCCAGCAGTGGGTAAATAAAAACCATTTTTTGGATTCAGGTTTGAAGTAAATCCAAGGACAAAAATACCAAGTTAGTTCTTGGTTAACGTTTGACTTTGTCATACAAATAAAAGGAGTCGCACTGTGAAAAAAGCCATTGCTTTGTTAAAAAACATCCGCCCGCTCAAAGTTTTAACAGCTTTTATGGCAGGAATGATCCTGTTTTTTACACAAGCTTGCAATTCTGTAGCTGCAACAACGCCTAGCCAAACTGCACCTGGTCAAACTGTACCTCGTCAAACTATAGGAGAGGAGCAACATGCACGCCCTAATTCCGAAGTGTATGTTCCAAAAGGAACTAACATCCTTTCTCCTAACGAAGGTGGAATGAACAATTTCAGTGATGTAGACCCCAGAAGACAGGGAGGCGAGGTAAAAGCCAAAGCTGAGGCTCTTAAGCAAAATGCTGAACAAAACGTCATAGACGAAACAGCCAACATCGGAGAAACCACGCGCCGTATCCTGGATAAGAAAGGGGACAACGTTGAACAAATAGGCAAGAATCTGCAGCAAAATGCTCAAGAGACAGCAGATAAAGCTAAGAGCAGTGCTACTGATTTTGCACGTGGAACCAGCAAAGGCATTGAAAATATCAAAGACAACACCAGCGATGCTGCTAAGGGTGCGGCGAGAAATGCTCAGGGTGCAGCGGACGATGCAAAGTTCAATGCTCAGCGCACTGCTAGTAAAGCAGGCGAAGCAGCCAACACAACTTTGAGAGATGCCAATACCAATGTTGGGGAAAAAGGTAAACAGGCAGCTGAAAATTCTGGGAACTTTTTGGAAAAGGTTGGTAGTGCAATCAAAGATGCTGTGGATTAGTTCATAATCAATCCACCTTTATATGCTGCCAGACTTCGGAGTCTGGGGCGACACGAACTAAGCCCGTCTACGCGGGCTTTTTTGCTATTTTTAGCTATTAGTCTAGTAGTTGATTGCATTAATTATGATGGTTGTATAAGTTCGTAGTAAGGAATGCGCGTCCACGACTGTTTGAGCGAAGACAGCGCTCACTAGGAAGCCTTCAAAACTAATGCGATAGAGCATGAGTCCCCTTTTGGTTCTACACAAGCGGGGAGAGGTTAGGAGTGAGATTTTATTTTTTGCGTGTACCAATTCTGTAGTGCTAGCCGCTGAATTTCTCGCCAAGCAACATTCTGTTTTCGCGCCAGTTCTGCACAGTCTTCGTATTCTGGTTGCACGTTAGCTATTACTTTATCGTTTGCTTGTCCCGTCCAAGCAACCTTAAGGCGGACAACACCATATTCAGTTTCTACTTGTTGAATTTCCCGTTGGAGAATAGTGCGTTCCTGAGTTGAATGACGAATTCCCAAAGTGGTGGTTTCACGAAATAAAACCGCTTCACAGTTATATAGATTTTCTGGATAACAAATGACTGTCAACAAAATTCCCGTACGGGATTTTTTCATACCTACAGACTGGGTAAAAACATCCAAAGCACCAGCGGCAAATAATGCTTCAAACACATAACCTATTACCTGCGGACTGAGGTCATCAATTTGAGTCTCTAAAACTGAGATAGTTTCTAAAGTCGGGCTAGTATCCCTGGCAACAGATTTTGTTACGGATTTATTTGTGAAACCGACAGTTAATTTATCTGTTACATTTGTTGCTTCACCAAGCCACAAGCGCAGAATATTGGCAATGGGTAGATGAATTGAACCGGCTCCCAATCCTACTTGTTTAACGGTCATAGGGGGTGGAGAACTAAATTCTACGGCAAGGGTTGTGGCGATCGCCGCTCCGGTTGGTGTCACCATTTCGCGTTCAATGCCGTTACTATATACTGGACATCCGCGCATTTCCCATAACTTCAAGACTGCTGGTACTGGTACTGCCATCTGTCCGTGCGCCGCCCGCACTGTTCCGCCACCAGTAGGTAACGGTGAGCAGTACAGTAAAGGTAATCCTTTATCATTACTCTCGATACCCAACCAATCTAAACCCAAACAAGTGCCAACAATATCTACAATTGCATCAACAGCACCGACTTCATGAAAATGAACTTTTTCTGGTGCTACACCGTGTACTGCCCCTTCTGCGACTGCTAGTTGCCGAAATACTGCCAAACTCCAAGCTTCGGCTCGTGATGGTAACCCAGCTTTAAGAATCATCTGCTCGATTTCTGGCAAGTGGCGTCCGTGATGGTGACTGTGTTCGTGATCGTCGTGATGATGATCGTTTACTAAGTCCACATAAACTTTAGTAGCCTGTTGACCATTACGATGAACAAGTTCTGCTCTTAATTGATACTCATGCTCAATCCTTAAGGAGTTCAGTTTTTCTGTTAAATATTCTAAGGGAACACCCAGACTAACCACGGCTCCTAGACACATATCACCAGAAATACCTGTCGGACATTGAAGATAAGCAAATTTAGTCATAATTTAGTCAGTAGTTAGTTGTTAGTTGTTAATTGTAGAAACGTGCTGAATGAAAGCATCTGTACATTCGTTTGTTGTCAAAAAGTACCACTAACCACTAACCTCCTCTCCCACTTTTATGGCAAAAATTTTCCAAGTCCATCCTGATAATCCCCAAGTCCGGCGTATAGAGGAAATACAAGCAGCACTGCAACGTGGCGCAGTGATGCTTTACCCTACGGATACAGTTTATGCTATTGGTTGTGATTTAAATGCTAAATCAGCAGTAGAGCGAGTGCGGCAAATTAAACAGTTGGCAAATGATAAACCACTAACATTTTTATGTCCCTCGCTTTCTAATGTAACGACTTATGCTTATGTAAGCGATACAGCTTATCGGATGATGAAAAGCCTCATTCCAGGACCGTATACGTTTTTGCTACCTGCTACCAAGTTGGTGCCACGACTGGTGCAAAATCCCAAGCGGAAAACGACTGGAATTAGAGTACCAAATCATACCGTGTGTAAAGCTTTATTGTCAGCGCTGGCAAATCCGATTATTTCAACTTCGGCACGTTTACCACCGGATGATGAAATAGATAATGAATCCAATGGGATGCAACCACAACCTTACTTATCGCGAGTAGAGCTATTTGACCGTTTGGACAAATTGGTAGATGTGATTGTGGACACTGGTGAGGAACCAAAGTATGAAGTTTCTACCATTTTGGACTTAACAGGAGAAAGACCAATTATTGTGCGGCAGGGTTTAGGCTGGGAAAAAGCAGCGGCATGGGTATAAATATTAAACTACACACGCTCATCTGTCAATTTCGCAAAAAGAAAGCCACTGGCTCCAGTTTTCAGATTGTCATACCTACTACATTGGCAGGAGGTATGACTTAAATTGCGATAAACTTAGAACCAGTAAGCATTTGGAGTACTTTTGCGTCATGGCGGTTCTCCGTGTGCAAGTTACTTTTTAGTGGCTTGTGAAAAAACCGACACACTGCCAAGACTGTAACTTTTTCGGATCTTTTACAGTCATATGTGTGAGCAGTGCTGAGGGCGACTCTTGATGGATGAAAATCATGCAAGAGATTCGCCCACTGGCGTATGCCTTGGCAGTGCTGTCTTGTGCATTGTCGTTACGGTGCAATACCACTTGTAGAAAAGTCATGAAAGCAAACCTCGCCAATCTCGCCACGTCTACACCCTCTTTAAACCGCGACGTTTCGACTGAACAGCCAGTTCAGGTAGATGCTGATGCTCTAGTGCAACTGCTGTGTAAGGAAATGCAACTTCAGGTAAAAACAGCACCTAGGTGCGTGCAAGCTGTAGCAAAGCGCATAGCTAAAGAAGTGGAACGGATCTGCAACAAAAGCTCCCGTATCCAAACCTCAGGAGAAATCAAGTCTTGGCTGGTCACTTTGGCAAGGCATCGTTTACAAAAATGCCTGCGTTACTATCAATTGGGTTCAAAAAAAGGTCGCGTAGAATTACATAGTCAACTGGGCGCAATGGTTTACCGGCACATTACGACATCAAACTCCGAGTTAGGGTTTGAGGCTCGTTACAACCTGATTGAAGATTTTTTACAGGCATTTTATCTGGAAGCTATCAAGGCTTTCCGGCGGGAAAACGAACTACCTGAGGATTATACCCCGCGTACTCAATTGGAACTCGCAGAATACATGGGGTTTACAGAGCAGTATGCTAAGCGCCGCATCAATTTACCTGGCGGTAATAACCAGCAGTTAGTTATATTGCGTGCCCAAGGTTTTGCCCGTCGTTTGCCTCAGGAAACAACTGTAGATATCGAAAGCGCTGTTGAGTCCGCCAAGAGCGAAGAAGCAGAATCTTATCAGCGCAACTCAGCAGTTCAACAGGTTCGCTCTCAAATGATTGCACAACCTAACTTTGACCCTGCTGAACAGTCCGAGCGCGATCGCGTCATCTCAGAACTAGTAAAATATCTAGAAGCTCAAGGTCAATCTGACTGCGTAGACTATCTATCATTAAAACTCCAAGATTTCTCAGCACCAGAAATCGACCAAATTTTGGGTTTGACTAGCCGCCAGCGCGATTATCTGCAACAGCGTTTTAAATATCATGTAGAAAAGTTCGCCAAGCAACATCACTGGCAGTTAGTACATCAATGGTTGGGGGCAGGTTTAGAACATAAGTTGGGTTTATCCTCCCAACAGTGGGAAAGATTTTTGAGTCAACTTTCTGAACAGCAGCAGCAAATCTTGCAACTCAAAACTGCAAAATACAGTGACCAAGCAATAGCCAAAACAATCAAATGCACTCCTAAACAACTCCAAAAGCGCTGGACTCAAATGTTAGAAATGGCATGGGCAATCCGCAACGGTAACACTGAAATTCAGATAGGCTAAAGTCTTGGTAACTTGTATCAACAAATAAAGCAACGTTATCTAGTTTCCAGACTTTATCCTGTTTGTTTAAATGTTAAACATAAATTATTTCTTACTTCTTATACTAATTCTCCATGAAGATGCACTTGATATTTTTTAAACGTAGACGCGTAACAGTGTGCCTGAGGCTACGACCAAAACGCCTTAGACGCGCAGCGGCGTGCCATAGGCTAGCACGTTAAGAATAAAAGAGTAAGTATTAAGTGCTTTTTTTACAGAGAATTAGTATTATAACTAAGAAATCTACCTCTCTCCTTGCTAAAAAAATTTTCCTTTTCTTCCCTTTGCTTGGAGGATGATGGCAACAAATGGGCAGTAGCAGGGTTAAAGAGTTATCGAATGTTGCAGCAAAAAGTAAATGAATCTTAGGAGCCGCACAGAAATAACTTACCTGTTTTAAGAAATGTAAGCCTTGATTTACAAGACTTTCAGCCATTAAAAAAGGTAACTTATTCGTGCGGTGTTGCTTAAAGTTGATTTATAAAGTAAATCTTAAGTAGGATGGGTTATGGCGCTTTGCAACGGCGCACCGTTATATAAGATGGTGCATTAACAGAAAGCTTTATCAGTTCCAATTATCTTGATACGCCCAATATTTATGATAGTTAGATTCAGTGGCATGAAACTATTATTAAAGTACTATGGTCGAAGGATATATGGAATAGCTGTAATATTTATGAGTCAGGTTACTCTATTTATAGTACTATAGTACTATAAATAGAGTAATTTAATGATTTTTTAGGTCAAAAAATGGTCTCAGTAAATAAGCTAGTAAAACCGTTTCTGAAATGGGCAGGAGGGAAAAGACAGCTTGTTCCATTAATTTTAGAAAATTATCTTCCTAAAAATTATAATTACCAAACCTACTATGAACCTTTTCTTGGCGGAGGAGCGCTTTTATTTACTTTGCAACCTAAGAAGGCTGTAATTAATGATAGTAATGTTGAATTAATAAATTGTTATAAAGTTATTAAAAATTCAGTGGACGAACTAATTGATAATTTAAAACATCATAAAAATAATGAGGAGTACTATTATACTATTAGAGATTGGGATAGGGAAGAAAGTTTTCAATATAAAACACTAGTACAACGAGCATCAAGAATTATTTTTCTGAATAAGACTTGTTACAATGGCTTATTTAGAGTTAATTCTCAAGGACAGTTTAATGTGCCTTTTGGTAAATACAAAAATCCAAATATTTTAGATATAGCTGTTTTAAAAGCTGTAAATAAATATTTGAATGATAACCAAATTACAATATTAAATTTAGATTTTCAAGACGCTCTTAAAGATGCTCAAAGAGGGGACTTTGTATATCTTGATCCCCCTTATGATCCAGTTTCAGATACTGCTTCTTTTACTGGCTATGATGTAAATGGATTTAATAAAGATGAACAAATCAGGCTAAAAGAGACATTTGATAATTTAGACAGGAGAGGTTGTAAAGTTCTATTGAGCAATGCTTATACAGACTTCATTATCGACTTATATAAAGATTATAAACAGACAAAAATATCAGCAATTAGAGCTATCAATTCAAATGCTAATAAAAGAGGTAAAGTAGACGAAATTTTAGTAAAAAACTATGACTGACTTATCGAATAGAAGACAACGTTCTAAAAATGATATTGCCTGGGAAAAGTTATTTCAAAAATATCATATTATAGAAAATATATCTAAACAAGGTTTTTTTGAAATAGACTCTGCAAGTATTAATGAATTCAGAGAAAGTAGATTAATGGCAAAGTTTGACCATCATGCTAATTTACCTGATATTTTTAAAGACCATAAACTTTCTATATTATCTATATCTAGAAATAAATATATAATTGGCACGTTTGATTCTTATTTAAATGTTACATATGATGAAACTTTAGAAGTAATTCCTGTAGATTTTCCCAAAGGAATAGAAAGTATAGACTATACAAATTTATATTCAGAAAGTGCAGCGTTAAGTTGTGCTTTTAATATAGGTATCATAAATGATTTGATTAACGCTGAGGAGTTATATCATACAGTTTATGGACGAATGTCTACAGGTACATTTCAATTTTATATAAATAACATAGTAGATGATACCCAATATAATATTGAAGTTAATAATGCTCAATGTGAAATAGATGCAGGTTTTGAAAGCGAGCAGTACTTTCTATTATTAGAAGCTAAATTATACGATGTAGATGATTTTTTAGTTAGACAGCTATATTATCCATATAGGCTTTGGTCTAGTAAAATTCCAAACAAGAAAGTAATTCCAATTTTAATGACTTATTCTAACTCTAGCAATATATTTAGCTTTTTTATCTATAAAATAGATGATATTTTAAATTACAATTCAATAAGATTGGTAGAACAAAGAAACTATGTGATAGCTCCTGAAATAATAACACATGAAGATGTCTCTGAAATTTTTAAATCTATTACTATAGTTGCTGAGCCAAATACTCCATTTCCACAAGCAAATAAATTTGAAAGAATCATAGATTTACTTACACTTTTACTAGATAAAGAATTAACAAAGGAGGAAATTACAGCAAATTATCAATTCGATGAAAGACAAACTAGTTATTATACCGATGCAGCTAGATATCTTGGCTTAATGGATAAGTATGTAGACCGCAATACTAGAGAAACAACATTTCGTTTAAGCAATGAAGGAAGGCATTTACTAAAAAAAAGATACATACAAAATAAAAATCCTATCTTTAATTGAAAAAATTTTGCAACATCAGGTTTTTTATAAAACTTTTGAATTTACTCTTTTATATGGTTTCATTCCAGATATTAGTGTAATCCGTCAAATTATGCAGTCCTGTAGTTTAAATATAAATATTACAACTATTAAAAGGCGGTCAAGCACAGTCCGTGGATGGATAGGATGGATTGTAAATATGCTATCAGAGGAATAAAGGATGAAAATATATAATCAAACTTAATGCCAAAAAAGTTATTTATCAACGCTAACTTCAGAGTTAGCTCGTACATGGTAGTAATACACTTTTTTTTGATTGTGTTGGCGGTTGACGATCCTTAATATAAGAAAGCTAATTAATTCATTCGCTTTATTCCTAACACATAAATAAGTATTAATTAATTATGTATTAATATCACTCAAGATAGCTTGACTTGATGATTTTATAAATATAAAAAATAGCAATATTACGTACAAAATGTTCATGATCAAGTATTTTAGTACTTGAATCAATAGGGAACATACTGGTGAATTAATCTATTTTTACCTCCAGTCCATTTTAAAAAGGGACGTGGAATATTGTGTTTAGAAATTTTGCTTAAATTTAACTAAAACTTAATTAGTCATTCTTAGAATTGTGTTAGATATATTATATTTTAGATTAAGTTAGAAAATTTTCATGTATAGATTACAATTAAAATAAACAAAGCCATCATAATCAACGTATAATCTATAACAAGGTAGTCTAAATCTAGATGTTTGACGGATTTTGGGAGAACGTTCTTCGCTACTTCCGCTACTTCATTACAACCCTCTTAGGCGTGTTGTTAAATGCTTTTGCGCCTTTGGCACCGCTTTTCAAACGCCCAGTCACCTCAATCGCTGTCTTGGGCTTCTTTGCAGGTGCTCTGGTCTTCATAACTCTCACCCTGCGTGCAATGCTTGGCTTGAGTACAATTTAGACTATGACTGTAGTGGGAGGTAGACTCCTGTGACAAAGTCGTATTTATGTAGTGTGTAGTGAACCCTCTGTGAGGAGGCAAATTTTTATGGCTACAGATCGCCGCGTTTCCCGCGTTGCTGAATTAATTAAACGGGAAGTTAGCCAACTGTTACTTAATGGTATAAAGGATGACCGTGTAGGGACAGGAATGGTAAGTGTTACTGACGTTGATGTGTCTGGAGATTTGCAACATGCAAAAATCTACGTCAGCATCTATGGCACAGAGGAAGCCAAGGCAGAAACAATGGCAGGTTTAAAGTCGGCGACTCCTTACGTCCGCAGTGAACTCGGTGCGCGGGTGCGTTTGCGTCGTACGCCAGAGGTGGTATTTATTGAAGACCGTTCTATAGAACGCGGTAGCAAGGTGCTAACGCTGTTAAGTCAACTCGAGCAAAAACGTCAGCCAGAAAAGCCGGTACAAGAAACTGAGCATAGCTTCAATCAAGATGAAGAATTGTCTGCAAAAGATTAAGTAACGTAAACAACAATTAATTAACGTACGCCAGCCAAGCATTTTACAGACGCGACCATGTTGCGTCTGTTTAAATATGCCTAATACATGGCTTAGGGATAGGGCTGTTAAAATATACTCTTTATATTTACTCGTCCTTTGGTGTCTACTCCAAAATGCTAAGTAGTGTATCCATTGATTTTGATGATTTCGTAGTGAGCGCTTGAGCGCTCTCAAAATTCAGGACTAAAGTCCTCACGATAACCTACGCGTACCCATAACATTTAATGAAATGAAACACGCTTATGCTGCCCTTGAGCGCTCTCAAACTTGAGGACTAAACTCACTACAGAATTCATGACATGAAACACGCTTATGCTGTACGTAATGCTTGTTGTGCGGGGTTTTCCTTTTTTAAACTTGGAATTTTGAATTGCTTATGCTGCCCGATATAGATAAACTCTCCCTAGCCGAACAAGTAGCCCAAATGGTGGTTGTTCGTGCCTCTGGTTTTTTATTTGACCACCAAATTCAATATCCTGTTTGGGAACCACCAGCAGCAACACTCCAGCATTGGGTGCAAGATTTGGGTGTTGGTGGAGTGATTTTACTGGGGGCTAGTGCTGGGGAATTAGCTATCAGAACACAACAATTGCAAAATTGGGCAAAGATTCCTTTACTGATTGCCGCTGATATCGAAGAAGGCGTCGGACAGCGTTTTGCAGGGGCAACTTGGTTTCCGCCACCAATGGCATTGAGTGCTATTTTCCGCAAAGACCAAAAGTTGGCTTTGGATTATGCCGAAAAAATGGGAGCGATTACTGCACAAGAAGCCTTAGCCATTGGAATTAACTGGGTACTAGCTCCCGTGGTGGATGTGAACAATAATCCTGATAACCCTGTTATTAATGTTCGCGCTTTTGGCGAAACGCCTGATGAGGTGAGTCATTTGGCTTGTGCCTTTATTCGTGGTGCAAAAACTCATCCTGTGCTAACAACGGCAAAGCATTTTCCTGGACACGGGGACACAGCTGTTGATTCTCATTTGGATTTGCCGCTCATCCCACACTCTACAGACAGACTGACAGAAGTGGAATTGCCACCTTTTGCTGCTGCACTTGCCTCGGGTGTGGATACAGTCATGACTGCTCATCTGCTGATCCCTTGTTGGGATGCAGAACTACCAGCAACCTTGTCACATAAGCTCTTAACAGAGCAGTTGCGCCAAAAACTAGGATTTTCAGGCTTGATCACTACAGATGCCTTGGTGATGGGTGCTATTGCCAACCGCTATGGGGCTTCGGTTGCTCCTGTAATGGCAGTGGAAGCGGGTGCGGATATTTTGCTGATGCCTGTTGATCCCCAAGAGGCGATTAACGCTGTATGTACGGCTGTTGAAAGTGGTCGGATTTCGCGATCGCGTATTCGAGAGTCTGTTGAGCGTATTTGGCAAGCAAAAACCAAATTCCATCAGCCAGTGGGTCTCACAGCCTTTATCGAGTCCACAGCACAAAATGACGCTCTCAACACCACTGTTGAGATTTTGCAACATAGTCAAATCATTCATGGCTCTGCGTTATCATTAGATAATCTTATAAACACAATCAAACTTAATAATAAGTCTGCACAAACTCTACGTAACCTGATTGTCGTTGATGACTTATTTCTCTGTGATTTTTTGAACAAATTGGCACCAGCAATGGCACTACCCGCCGAAATGGGATATGAAACTCAAATCATTGATTGCCATACTCAAGCGATTCGCAACTTAGAGGAAAGCCATCCTACTTTGCTACAAGTGTTTATCCGAGGGAATCCTTTTCGCTCAAGTGCAGAAGTGACCAAGGCAGCAGAAGATTTATTTAAGAAATTATTAACGACGGATGACTTACAAGCGTTTGTATTGTACGGTAGCCCTTATGTTTGGCAGCAGTTTATACCCTTGCTTAAGGCGGATATTCCCGGCATATTTTCCTATGGACAAATGCCAGCGGCACAAGACTGCGCTTTACGTACCTTGTTTGGTAAAAACTCCTGACTTATGCAAAACAGTGCCTAAAATGGCGAGTGCTTATCAGAGACTAGTAGCAAATAAGTCTCTCAACCATATAAGCAAAAATAATCAACTACCACTATTTGTTTGTATGCAATACAATATAAGCAAATGTCAGGATTTGTTGATTTTCTTCATATTTCTTCACATAATTTGAGGATATGTAGCGTCAAAATGAAAATAGTTCCGTATATAAAACTACAAAACATCAACGACTGTTTGTATTTCTAGCAATGTTCGTTCCTGCTAAATTTTGGGAACACTACTTACGTGTTAAATTGTGAGCAAAAACCATGAGTGTGAATACGGTGCCTTCTATCAGTTACTACTCTCTAGACGTGATACAAGATGAAGCACGGCGACTGGTGCAAAAAGGCTTGGTGAGCAGACAGCAGCCAATCTATACCTTGTGCCAATATATCCCGGCTAGAGAGTGGGTATGTATTGAATGCGAACTGGAAAAGTGTGATTTCTTGCTGCGCGATCGCATTGCCGATCTGATTGGTCGCGAAGAGTGGGAAAACGACTAATTATTTCATCTGTTGCGTGGTTTTCGATTTTGGAGTGGGAATCTATGTTGGATGAATGGATTAGACAAAAAGAGATTTAACGCTCAAAGTGCGATCGCTTTCTCAAGGATAATCTCTGCTTTTTAAGAGCCTTTCCCAGCCCGGAATCTCAAATATCCCATTTCTAAATCGATCCAAAAGTGTTTTGTGGAAATTTTCGTTTGTTTGTTACATCCGCTTTCCAGCCATTTATGCGGTTAATGTTAGAAGTAGGGAATAAGGGGGGCTGGTTTCTCCCTGAACCTGGGAAGCCACGTTTGAAGGATATTTCTAGGTTTCTCTAGATTTTATTAAGCGGTGTGAATACCATACTTAGGCGTATCGATTCCGGAGCAGTTCAATTTTAGAAACTGCTCCGGTAATTTTTATGTTTTACAATGTTTTACTGTCTACCGGTAAATTACCCTACTTGCTCCAGATACTGGTTAATATCTTCAATAACGCGGGTCAGTTCAGCTTCTGTCGTCAAACGAATAGTAGCATCGCGGACGGTTAGCAGCACTTTAGCAGCAAAGGGAGTGGGCCAAATATTGGGATTACAAAAAATTTCTAAAAACACCTCTCCCGTGTAACGATATTCCATTGGACGCTGGGGACTCGGTTTACCGCCACCAGAGGTTTTAGCGGCGACAGCTTTGAGGCTTTGCATCAATTCATCGAGTGCTGCTTTGAATTCCCGTGCTGCTTCGGGTGAAAAACTAAAAGAGACAGAACCTTCAACCAGGTTCAATGTCAAATGATTGGACATGAGCTATTTATCAAAACATCTTGCTACATATACCATTCTCCTTGGAATGCGCCACCTCCGTGCTACGGAGGTGGAAACGGTCTGTAGCATCATTTCTTCACGGACAGCATGGCAATGGAGCCAAAAATTCTATTCGCCTGGATGCATCAATGACTCAACTTCTTCGTGTGTCAACGGAGGAATTTCTCTGCTAATAATTTGATTACATATATCGACACACTGATTGCAAATGTAAATACGGTTATCTCCCAATAGTGGACCTGCAATCAGAAGATTAACCTGTTCACTGCTTTTGCGACAAAATGAACAGCAAAGTTCCGGCTTGGTTTGGGCAGAAGTGTTAGTGGTCATTGTCTTAGACTCCTGAAATGAAATAGATTGAATTTGAGCTTGAAGAGGTAGCAATCGTTCTCTGAGTTGATGGCGAGCTTTGTGCAAACGCCCCTTGACTGCACTGACTGAAATATTTAAGCGAACTGCTACTTCTTGTAGACTGAGTTGTTCGTGATAGAACAGCAAAGTTGCTTGACGATTCCTGTGAGACAGAGTATCGACTGCTTCTAGTAATGCAGTGTGGAGTTCTTTTTGTTCCGCCACTTGCTGAGGATCGGGTGAGCTCTTATCAATCGGTAACGGCTCAGCAGCCAAATCTCCCACCATTGTTTCAAGGGTTAGAAACTGTAACTAAATTGTTGGACAAAGTTAGACACTGATAGACATTTTTGTCTCACAAAGTTTGCTAAAATTATAACAACGCGAAAATCAAGCGAAAAACCTAAGGCTTGAGACCCTGTACAAAACTTTTAAGAGTAGTCCTACCTGTAGCAAGGCGGTTGAAAAACCCAGATACCTTAATAGGACTGAAAATAACGGAGTAAAGTAGCGAAGTTTCTCATGTTTCAATGTCAAAAATAATTTACAGATAGGATAAGTTCTATCCGAATTTAAGCCTGTGGACTGGTGAGTCCAGTCCTGAAGGCGGGTTTCCCGCCGTAGGGAACTGGCGAACCCGTAAGGGTGTCGTCCGAACGTACCAGGATGAAGCAGGAAGCAATCCGGGCAGTGTCTAACAAAGTTTAACTTTGTAAGCGCGTTGTCCAAGTGTTGTGGAACGGAAAACAGGATCACCTTACGACGACGCAAATTGTTGCGGCAAATATTGAGCACAATGGCATATAGCCAACTCTTAAAGCGCTTTGGATCATGAAGTTTCTCCAATGAAAGATAAGCTTGCAGCATGGCATCTTGCACAAGCTCTTGAGCCAAATCCTCATTGCCGATCATTCGCTTAGCAATGCGTTGCGCCATTGGCTGATAACGCAACACAAGCCGACCAAATGCAGCTTTATTTCCCTGTCGTGCTAAAAAAATTAATTCCGGTCACTTTGCTCTGACACACCTTCCTCGCTGAACGACTCTACTTAATAGTGGCAAAGTCAAGAGAAAAGGTTACTTGTAGCAACAAGCGGGGGCTAAATGGTGAAAAGTTAGATGCACGGAGTTGTCAAATGATATGACAAAGACTTTGCGCTTTCAGGGGCTAGAAACTGTCAATTCAGAATCCATAACCTAATTTGGATAAGGATTTGAAATATTTTTTTGATGTTTAAAGTTTTACATTAGAAGTCATAGAACTGAATAAAAAAATACTTTATGACTTCAGATAACCGCGCCGCAGTGCGAAAGGTTTTAATTATTACCCTACTACTTAACATCTTTGTCATGGTATTAAAAGCTGTAGTAGGCAATTTAACAGGTTCTCTCAGCTTGCTAGCTGATGCTTTGCACAGTGTGACAGATAGCGCCAATAATATTCTAGGATTGATTGCTAGTCGCTTTTCTTCCCCAAAACCAGATCGTGACCATCCCTACGGACACCTCAAATTTGAAGCGGTGGGTGCGTTGGGAATTTCTGCTTTTTTAGGTATAGCTTGCTTTGAAATTCTTCAAGGAGCCGTTGAACGAATTATTAATGGCGGTAAAGAAGTCAAAATATCACCACCACAAGTGTGGATATTACTGATTGTCTTAGGCGTGAATATTTTCGTGGCGTTTTATGAACGTGCGGTAGGACAGCGAGTCAAAAGCCCAATTTTGATTGCTGACGCCAAGCACACGATGAGTGATATCTGGGTGACAATTTCTGTAATTGGTGGTTTGATTGGCGTGTGGCTGGGGGTTCAGTGGCTGGATTTGGTTTTGGCTTTTCCAGTGGCTTTGTTGGTATTTTGGAGTGGCTGGACAGTTTTAAAAGAAAATTTACCTTGGCTGGTTGACGAGATGGCGATCGCCCCAGAAGTCATTCATGATATAGCCCTTTCTGTTCCTGGTGTCGTTAACTGCCATGATATTGCCTCTCGCGGTGTTCTTGGTCGCCAAGTCTTCATCGAAATGCATTTAATAGTGGATGCACCTGACGTAGAAAGAGCACACCGCATCACTGAGGAAGTCGAAAGGCGATTAGAAGAACGCTTCAACCCAGTCAGGATTTTGATTCATGTCGAACCACCGACATACCAATCCAACCAAATTACCTTTTAGCCGTGATTAACGTGAGTTCGATGTATCCTGATTTGACCTCTCTCCAAACCTCTCCCCTTGTAGGGGAGAGGCTTAAAACTCTGATTTTTAGGTTACTCCTCCCTCTCCTTGTAGGAGAGGGAGGCGCTTGTGGGAGAGGTCCTGAGAACTCACGTGTGATTAGAATGATTTTCTAATCTGTAGAGACGCGTTATTTGACGCGTCTCTACAAAGGTTATGAAACTTAAAATGCTATCATCACTCCCATTCAATGGTTCCAGGCGGCTTAGAGGTGATATCAAATACCACTCGGTTAACGCCTTTCACCTCATTCACAATCCGATTGGAAATAGCTTCCAGCACATCGTAAGGCACACGCGCCCAATCAGCAGTCATACCATCTTCACTGGTCACAATTCGTAAAACGATGGGGTAAGCATAAGTACGTTTGTCGCCCATAACACCAACACTACGTATTGGTAGTAACACGGCAAATGCTTGCCAGTATTCATGGTACAAACCGCGTTGGTTAATTTCTTGACGCACGATCAAATCAGCGTCGCGTAAAACTTCTAACCGTTCCGCAGTAATTTCACCGATAATGCGAATCGCTAAACCTGGTCCAGGGAAAGGATGGCGTTGGACAATTTCTTCTGGTAAGCCAATGGAACGCCCTACTTTACGGACTTCATCCTTAAACAGTTTCCGCAACGGTTCCACCAGTTTGAATCGCAGGTCTTTTGGCAATCCACCAACGTTGTGATGGCTTTTGATTTTCACTGCGACCCGTTCCCCAGTCTGCGGGTCAACATTGGTATCAGCGGATTCAATAACGTCTGGATAAAGTGTACCTTGAGCTAGATAATCAAACGGTCCAAGGCGTTTAGAAGTTTCCTCAAAACTACTGATGAACTCGTGTCCAATGATACGACGCTTTTCTTCTGGATCAGTGATGCCAGAGAGTGCAGAAATGAACCGTTCCCTAGCGTTGACATACTCTACCGGGATGTGAAACTGTTCTTGGAACAGTTTGAGCAATCGCTCTGGCTCATACTTTCGCATAAAGCCTTGGTCGATAAATACACAAGTCAACTGATCACCAATTGCTTTATGCAGCAAGAATGCCAAGGTTGAAGAATCCACTCCTCCAGAAAGCGCCAACAGCACCCGTTTATCGCCGACTCTCGCGCGAATTTCTCGAATGGCTTGTTCAACAAAAGCAGCAGTCGTCCAGGTCGGTTCACAGTCGCAGATATGGTATACAAAATTACGGATTAAAGCCAGACCACCAATAGAATGCACGACTTCTGGATGGAACTGGACACCGTAGAGTTTTTTGTTGTGATCAGCAATAGCTGCACAGGGAGTATTTTCTGTATGTGCGAGCAATTCAAACCCTTCTGGCATTTGAGTGACTGAGTCTCCATGACTCATCCACATCGTCGTGCCATCTTCAACGTTGGTGAGCAAGTCTGTGGGATCATCTATATATAGTGACGCTTTGCCATACTCACCTCTGTCAGCCTTTGCAACTTCCCCGCCCAGGTGTTGCACCATCAGCTGCATACCGTAACATACGCCTAGAATCGGAATTCCCAAATTCCAGATTTCTGGATCACAGTGGGGAGCGCCACTGTCATAAACTGAATTGGGACCTCCAGAAAAGATAATCCCCTTGGGATTGAGTTGACGTAATTGTTCAGCTGTGGTGCGATAGGAAAGGACTTCAGAATATACCTGAGTTTCACGAATTCGGCGGGCAATCAGTTCTGAATATTGAGAACCGAAATCGAGAATTACAATCATTTGACGATTGAGCTGCCCCAAATATTCCTCTTTTTGAGGCGCTTGTTCTGTTGGTAGAGTCACCGCAGTATTCATGACAGGGAAGGTGTGAGTGTAATGAAAAATCGTCGCTTATCAGGTTCGTAACAATACCATTGCTATGCGCCTTTAGCTGTGATGGTAATATAAACCGTCACTAAACGCGACCTTAAACGCGTCTGCCTAGCTGATCGTATGTGTAAATGGTATTAAGAAGAAAAACTTACCTTATATTGGTAACAAATTATAGCTTGATTCTCAGTTTTTAAGATTATTCATATTAAATTAACATAATTTTGCCATTAACATACAAAGCGGTCTTGCTTTTTACAATCATTTGGCAGTGGCGAGTAAATAGGACACAGCCAATGGCAAGTATGCTTTGTTGCTCTACTCATATGATTTTTTATAGGTTCACATAAGCAAGAATGATCTTTTTCACACTCCTAGTTCTGCCAATAAGACTTGCATATCGTCCCAAGAAAGTCCTTGTTGGATATAACGGGGTGTTTCAGGATTGTAAGGACTTGCTACGCGGTCAATTTTGATAATTTTTGCCTGAGGGGGCAACACAGGCACATCGGGATCAAATGCGGTTGGGCGCGTTAAAGAACTGGAAAAGCCTTTAAAGATGGCAATTTCGTCTTGCTCATCTGCAATTTCCACACTTACAATCAAAACTTCTTGGGGGCATTTGGCGGTATATTGTTCCAAGCGCTTGCTAATAGAACTGTTCATTTGAAAACTGCTGAGTACTGAATGCCTAGGAGCCAAGGCTGGCTCCTGATTGCTCGTTGTTTTGAACTGTTGTTGCTAATGGCTTTTTGGCTAGTGCGGTGTCGCTGAACGTCCTTGCTTACCTAGTTTAACGAGGACGAAGTAAGTTAAGTAAAGTACATAAATGATTAAACCAACGATACCCAGAAAGCCGAGAAATGCGGGTTTGCTGTTGGCATGGAAATAATCTTTAAAAAGTAACGGTGCTTCCGACCAAACGGCACAATAGGGAGTGGCGATCGCACTTCCGGAAAAAGCACAAACCAAAAAAGGTATAAAGGCAAGCGCGCCCAAAATACAATACACGCTTGTCGCCCAACGCCACGAGGTGAAAAGCAACTTTAGAGGACTATTTGGCTGATAATCAATTTCATCGTTCAAATCTACCCAGAACCATAGCGAAATGGGTATCAGGATACGAGCCATCAGTCCAGAGATAAAACTAACTCCAAAGCCTCCTATCGTCAAATAAAGGGTGATTGCCAGCAAACTCGATACTCGCCAGTAAATCATCAGCAACCGTTGTATCGTTTCGGCTTTTTGTACAAATGCCCAAACTACGAGAATTATGGGAATAATCACCGTAAATAATATTGCTAATCGATAGTCCATCCAAACAAGGGGACGAAACCAGACTTCATTATTCATATTTTTTTTTGATGATAAATTAAAAACTTTAGTGAATCGTCAATACGTATATGACTATTGCATTGATTTTAAGACTATCTTCTCATCTCCCTATTTCATATAATTCTGGAGAAAGAAACAGTTCTTGATATGGACGCAGGTTCACAAGAAAATCTCACTCGCTACCTGGATTCCTGTCTTTCAGACAAGATGGAAAAGGTTGGAGTGAGATTTTAGACAAAAACGTCGGCAAAGCGCAAGCTACTCAGTCAATAGATTCTGGTTGCTTGCAAAAGGGCGAGCAATAAAATTGGTCGAGCCAATTTCTAGTCTTCGTAAACCCTGCACTCATCTGCTTCTGGGTTGGCATCACAATACTGCTCAAGAGAGTTCTTCTTCTTAGATTGGTTTCGGTGGGAGGCTTCGGCTTGCAGTTCTTCTACTGCATCCCAAGCCGCCGCACATTCAGCGGAGTTGCTACCTGAGGTATCACACGTAGCACGAGCTTGTTCTCTTTCTTCTTCGATTTTGTCTTGAATGTTGCTCATTTCGCTAGTCTTGTTGTGTTTTCAATACAAGTATAGAAAAAATTCCAAAATGATAGTTTTTTGCACCATCATTCCCCATTTTACTGTTGTTTCCTTAAAATCAGTCTCTCCAGTAGGTAAGAATACTCTTTATAACTAATACAGTAAATCGTACTAAGAGTACTCTATTTATCTTTATCTTTTAAGATTTTAGAGAATCTAGCGTGAAAGATAAATTATACAATATTTGTAAATGCAAGTAGCAGGAGATGAAACGCGTATTTTCCTCACATGGACAGTTGACGAAAGTGGAGATACAAAGGGATTGCATCAATTAGTGTAGGATGCAAATAGTATTCCACAGGATAAAAATTAGAAAACGATAAGCGTAATATTGAGAAAGAGTGTAAAACTCATGGCAGACCAAATGCAGTGGGCAAACGCCTTGTCAACCCGTCCTTCTTTAGAAGCGGCTGTTGCAGATGTAGTACAACAGGCTGTCTCGTCGTTAACAGCACCTGCTGATTTAGGGCTGGTATTCATTTCGTCTGCGTTTACAAGTGAGTATTCCCGGCTATTGCCGCTGCTTGCTGAACGACTTTCAGTACCTGTGCTGATTGGCTGTAGTGGTGGCGGTGTCATTGGTACAACTGGATGGGGACAAACCCAAGAGTTGGAAGCAGAACCTGCCCTGAGTTTGACTTTGGCGCATCTGCCACAAGTAAATATTAAAGCCTTTCATGTTACCCCTGAAGAAATACCCGACTTGGACAGTGCGCCGGATCATTGGATTGATTTGATAGGTGTGCCACCATCGCCGACACCTCAGTTCATTTTACTGTCCGGGGCATTCTCCTCTGGAATTAACGATTTATTACAAGGAATAGATTTTGCTTATCCCGGTTCGGTCACAATCGGAGGACAGGCAAGCGGCGGCGGGATGGGAGGTCGTATCGCTCTATTTCACAATGACCAAGTGTATAGAGAGGGAACGCTTGGCATAGCATTGAGTGGCAATATTGTCTTAGAAACCATTGTGGCACAAGGATGCCGACCGATTGGGAAGCCATGCCAAGTCACAAAAGGCGATCGCAACATCATTCTGGAGTTGGATGAACAAGTACCGCTGATTGTCTTGCGAGATTTGATTTCGCATCTGGGCGAAGAAGACAGGATATTGGCACAACACTCTTTATTTGTCGGGTTGGCAATGGATGAATTCAAGCAAGATTTGCTCCAGGGAGACTTTTTAATTCGTAGCATCCTTGGGGTAGATCCTTCAGCTGGCGCAATTGCCATTGCAGATTACGTTCGACCAGGACAGCGTTTGCAATTCCACTTGCGCGATGCTCAAGCTTCTGCTGAAGACTTGGAATTCCTTCTGGAGAGTTATCAAAAACAACAAGCCCCAAAACCGTCTGCTGTTGGTGCGCTCATGTTTTCTTGTGTCGGGCGCGGTGAAGGACTCTACGGAAAACCCAATTTTGATTCTCAGCTCTTTAGGCGCTACCTCAAAGATATCCCCTTAGCAGGTTTCTTCTGTGGCGGTGAAATCGGTCCTGTGGGTGGGAGTACTTTGCTACACAATTACACTTCCGTATTTGGAATTTGCCGTGCGGTAGGGAAGTGAGGGAGATGAGGGGGATGAGGGAGATGAGGGGGATGAGGGAGAAAATTTTCCCGTGTGTATATATCAGCAAATTTTGTGCTGGTTTTATTTTAGGGTAGTCCAAAAAATAATTTGTTCAACTCGTCTATTCAAGACGACTTCTCCTAAGTCTACCTTGTCCTCGTTGTCTAAGAGCTATTGAATGTTTTTTTATTTGGAAGTTCGTTATCTCCGTTATCTTTTCTAAAGCAACAACGTAGTATTGTTGTCAATCAGGGATGGAGTTCCGCTAGGAGCGATCGCGCCATACTTCTCAAAGTAGCGACGCACTTCTGGTGGAAAGTGAGGATAATCAAACACAGCATCTCCATCAGCCATATTTGCCCAAAACTCGCGTAGACTCGGAGCCAGTTCATTTGCTTGCGACATTGGCAGGTTTAACGGAGGTAGAGTGAGCAACTTGACTAAGAAGGAAAAACTGCGATCGCCCATCCACTTTCTTGATGTATGTTGCAAGTTGGGAAAGTCAGGTACTGATTTGACGCGATAAGATAAAATTTGCAACCATTGCCTTGCGTGATTATCCTCATGAAACTCCAAAATTCGGTAAGGATGAGGATAACTTACCAAAGAACCTGTCGTGATATCGTATACGCCCTCACAATACGCAACATCTTGAATATGCAAGTGTCCCGTGAACACCAACCTAACGCCGTAGCGCTGTAGCACCTGCAACAGTTCTGATGCATTTTGTAACATATAACGATTTGCTATTGGGTGGCGTGACTGATTTGGGAGGTGTTCCACAACATTGTGATGCACCATAACTAACACCAATTCATCACCAGCTGCTGCTAAGACCTCTTCTAACCACCGTAGTTGTTGGGTATCTAAACGTCCTATCTGCTGTCCTTGGTCATTAAAAGAGTTAGAATTCAGACCGATGAGCCTAACACCCGGCAGTAACTGACAAGTGTAGTAAAGTTGGTCGGTATTGCTGTAGCCGAACTTACGGTAGTAATGGGGAAAATCGCAGACAGCAATTGATTGCTCATTTGCCATCACAACAGGAACATCATGATTACCAGGAACAACATAGGCAGGAAAAGGAAGCTGTGCTAAACGTTCTTGCAACCAAGTATGGTTATCTGGTTCGCCGTGCTGAGTTAAGTCTCCTGGTAGCAAAAGAAAATCTATATTAAGTTGTGTTAAATGTTTTAGTACACTTTCAAATGCAGGAATACTGACTTCCACCAAATGAAAACGGCTGGGATGATCCCAGATTGTATGGGGAAGCGCAAGATGCAAGTCGCTGACTACAGCAAAGCGAAAATTTGAAGTCATTGAGGTAATAACAATTTTAAAAAGCAGGGTGTAAAAAAACTCTTTTTATAAAGAGTATAACCCTGAGCCATCACACTACGTACCAGCGAACCCGCTTAACATTTATACACAAAATTGGTGAGTGGGTAGTGGGTTAATACTTCTCGGATAAAACAGACCTAACCCCCTAGCCCCCTTCCCTACAAGGGAAAGGGGGAAACTACCGCCCCTCCCCGCAGGCGGGGAGGGGTTGGGGGTGGGGTGAAATCAACATGGAATAAAGGTTTCAACGTGATTGTTGACACGTATGAGGATTGCCGTGCCCCTACAAACGCCTGTACTGCACTCAATTGAAAACTGCTATAACTGCTAATCTGAAACCTGATGAAATTTGAAGCGTGATAATAGCTGACGCCAGCGATTTTTCACATTTTTCAGTTTCAATATTAAGTAGCGGGACATCAAAAAGACTTTTTGGTGCAAACTAGATGCCTGACACCAGTGATAGTATGCAGGAGTCGCTACATCTGTTAAGAAGTGACACCACCGCGTCGTCAAGCTGGCAGTATCTGTTTCTTTGGCGCGGATTCTGCCATTTTCAATCATCGCCTGACGCATTTGAGGATCGTCACGCAAGCGTTTAAGTGCGGCGATCGCCTCATCCATCGATCTGACTTCTATGTAGTCTAGTTCGCTTTTACGCTCATGTTGATAAGCAGATTCACAGCCAAGAATAGCAGGAACACCTGTATACCAAGCATTATACAACTTGGATGCAGGTTTATTAGTATATTTATTATTGTCAAAACTACGTACAGCGACAACCACATCAACATCACTGTAGTCGTCCCAGCGTTGAAATTCCACCACCTTCCAAATTAAACCCAAGGCATTAAGCTGCTCTATCCAAGCATCTGTTTGCAGTTCAGGTGCCAAAGTTCCGATCACACCAAAAAACCCAACGTTCTCAAATTTATCACCACGCATAGAATCGCGAGGAATGAGCATAGCTTGACGCCAATGGGGCATATAGTAGCTTTGCCAAACAGTTCCCCACTGGCTTGTCATTTCATCTTGAGTATTTTGTATAACATGAAGCTGTGCGTAAGGATGCGAATCTCTATCTGCTTGCAAACAAATAATCAGTAATTTTGGTGTGGGTTGTAAATTGTCTGGGAGAAAGTCTCGATGCGCCAAGACAATGCCCTCTGTAGGCATTGTTCCTACCAGTTGACATGGAAATTCTTGATGTTTGAGGTGAAGATAGGTTTGCAGAGTCCAATTATACCGCCCTTGACCGTAACGAAGAGACTGTTGCCACTTCCAGTAAGCATCAGGGCTTTCTAGTATATGCTCAGGAGGCCATTGTTTTTGTGGAATGTAAAAATAAATAGGTGGTAATTTGTCTGTCATCGTAGCTGAGAAACTATTCCCCTAGAGAGTATAGCCTTTACTTTATGACTCTATCTAATTGGCTACTCAGTAGGCATATATTTTCTCTGAATGATTTTTGACAAAATTTTTAATTTATGATAAGGAGATTTGATTTTGGCAGTTGTCCGAGTCCGTCAGCACGTTAATCCACTTTCGCAAAAGTATCAAACACCCCTCAGTCCGATTGAATGGGAAAAAATCTACGCCAAGCCAAACCAGCCGCTACACCTAGATATTGGCTGCGCTAGGGGAAGGTTTTTGTTGAGTATGGCAAAAATAGAACCGAACTGGAATTTTCTAGGTTTGGAAATTCGCGAACCGTTAGTGATAGAAGCGAACAAGTGGCGCGATGAGTTAGGACTGACAAATCTCCATTATTTGTTTTGCAATGTAAATAACTCGTTGCGATCGCTTTTATCTTCTCTACCCAAAGGTAGTTTACAACGCGTCACAATTCAATTTCCCGACCCCTGGTTTAAAAACCGTCACGCGAAACGGCGAATTGTCCAACCAGAATTAGTTGTAGAACTGGCAGAATTTCTCATACCTGGGGGTATTGTATTTTTGCAATCGGATATTGAGTTTGTGGCGGTGGAAATGCGCGATCGCTTTGCTCTTCATCCTGCTTTCCAAAGACGTGGTGCAGGAGAATGGTTAGCAGAAAACCCGTTACCAGTCCCTACAGAACGGGAGATAGGGACAATGAACAAAGGTGAACCTGTTTATCGTGCGGTGTTTGAGAAATTATAAATTCTGAAAATTTTATCATTCATAATTCATAATTTTTCTTAGGAAGCGTAACAGCAAATGTCGTACCCACTCCCACTTCACTATGAACTGAAATCTCACCGTTCAGTGTCTCTACACACTTTTTAACAATTGCCAGCCCTAAGCCAGTACCAGGAATTTTGCCCACATTTGAAGCACGATGGAAAGGCTGAAACAGTCGCTGTTGGTCTTCTTTAGGAATACCAATTCCCTCGTCTTGTATCTGGAAAACGACTGTTTTTTGCTGCTCAATGAGTTGAAACCGCACTGTACCACCTAATGGTGAGTATTTAATTGCATTGCTGAGCAAATTGTTCAAAATATGACGTAACAAGCTTTCATCCCACAACGTCTCACCCAATTCGCCAACACTAGTAAAAATCAGAGTTAAGCACTTTGACTGCGTACTTAGTTGAGCTTCTTCAACAAGTTGGCGACAAAAATTTTCTAAATCCAGCGGATGAAATTCACAATAAAGTTTACCGGAATCGGCTCTACCTATAAATGAAACTTCATCTAATAGCTGAGCCATATTTTTAATTGCTGAACGAATAAGCTGGAAATGTGAAACTTTTTTTTCTTTAGGCAATTTGTCGCCACTGTTTTGTAGCAATCCAGCAATGAGTTGGATTGTATTTAGAGGACTGCGAATGTCGTGAGAGATCATTGAGACAAATTCCGATTTAAACTGGCTGATTTCTTGGACTTTGACCAGTTCAGCTGTTCGTTCTTGAACCCGAATTTCTAACTTTTCATTGACTGCGCGTAATGTTTCTAAAACTTGTTTGCGCTCAATTGCATACCTTAAGGAGCGAATGAGTAAATCTGAATTGACCTGTCGCTTAACAAGATAATCTTGCGCTCCCCGCCGCACTGCTTCTAAGGCAAGTGCATCATCATTAGTATTAGTAAGTACGACAATTGGCAAGCTCGGCGCTTGAGTTATCAAAGGCGCGAGGGATGCTAATCCTTGGCTATCTGGTAGCGTGAGATCAAGCAAGATAACATCATAAGTTCCCTTACATAGTTCTTGGAGGGCTTCCCTCAATCGCTTCACATGAACCAAACTAAATTCATGGGACTTGGCTTGCTTCAGAAACTCTTGTAACAATCTAGCTTCTGCCAGATTGTCCTCAATTAACAGGATTTTTACTGAGTCGCTTGCAGCCATAGTCTTGTGTTTTCACCCCCCATTCCTCTATGCATGAAAGTGCTGAGCCTTGAGAGAGGAGATGAGGAAGATGAGCCGATGATTTCTCTTCTCCCTCTAGTCTCTTACTTCCCCTACTTCCCCTGCTATTATTCCGATGGCAAAGTGGCAGTTTCCAGCCAAAACTCTTCAATCCCTTTGACTATTTTGAATAGCTGGCTAAGGTTACGAGATTTGGTAATGTAGCAATTCACATGCAAGTCGTAGCTGTGGAAAATGTCATCCTCGTTATGTGATGTTGTCAGCACGACTACGGGAATGCGTTTGAGATTGGGATCAGCTTTTATTTCCGCCAGGACTTCTCTACCATCCTTCTTGGGTAAGTTTAAATCCAGCAGGATGAGGTCGGGGCGCGGTGCTTCAGCATACTCCCCTTCCTGGCGCAAATAAGCCATAGCATCCATGCCATCTCTAACCGTAACGACTTGATGTGGCACCGAGCTATTTTTCAATGCTTCTTGGATGAGACGAATATCGGCTTTATTGTCTTCTACCAAAAAGATTGTTTTGTACTTTTCGTCCGTTTCTGCGCTCACGATCGCGTCCTCCAACTGGAAACGTAAAGTAGAAAGTTGCGCCCTCACCTACTTGTGACTCTACCCAAATCCGCCCCCGGTGGCACTCCACAATTTTCTTGCAGATTGCCAAACCCATACCTGTACCCGCGTACTCATCCCGCGTGTGCAGGCGCTGAAAGATCACGAAAATGCGATCGCTAAACTGCGGATCAAAGCCAATACCGTTGTCTTTTACTGAAAATAGCCACTCATCTTCAGTCCGAATCGCTCCCACATGAATTTCTGGTGCTTTGTCACTGCGGAACTTGATGGCGTTACCAATCAGGTTTTGGAACAACTGCATCAGCTGAGTGCTATCAGCCATTACAGTTGGTAACTCATCATAAGTAATCACAGCCCCAGTTTCAGAAATGCGTTTGCGTAAATTAGTTAGCGCGCGTTCTAAAGCTGTTTCTACCTCAGTCAGTTGAAACTCAATTGCCTGCATATCCACTTTAGAGTACGCCAGCACGTCGTCAATCAGCGTCTGCATCAAACTGACTCCCTCGACGGCGTAGGTAATAAACTCATTCGCATCTTCGTCAAGTTGATTTTGATAGCGCATCTCCAACAACTGCACGTAGTTAGCCACTTGATTAAGTGGTTCTTGCAAGTCGTGTGAAGCTACATAAGCAAACTTTTTCAGTTCCGCGTTGGAACGTTCCAAGTCGTGTGCAAGCTGTGCTAATTCATCTGCCTGACGCAGCACAATATTAACAATTGCTTTGCGCAGTTCCAGTGCTGCTTTTACTTCCACTGGTTTCCACGGTAAAGAGGTGAGACGAACTGTTTCTTTCCACAGTTCAAATGATTTACGAGGACGCAAGCGTAAATTCCCCTCTGACTGACTTAACTCAAACGCCTTGTTGGGATCACCTCCCCAATTAACAGTTTGAATCACCTCTGGGCGAAACCACAAAACATAATTTCGCTTGGAAATGGGAATAGCGAGCATTCCACTGGCAACATTTTTGAACCTTTCAGCATCTGGATATACGCGCGGCAGAGAATCTGTATAGAAGATTTCATCCTTGACGTTATTCTTTAGCCATTGAACTAAAAAAATTAAGTCTTCTTCTTTAGGAGTCTCGCCAATCAAGGTGTAGTTACCACCAAAACATACAGCTGCACCTTGAGCGCCAGTTAAATCGAGGAGATTTGGTTGATGTTTAACTAACCCATCAATAAAGTTTTCTTCTTGAGACATATATTCAACCAATGCTGATTGGATATATGTCAATTGCATACGATAGTCGTAATCTTCAGTTTCCTCTCTCGCAGAGATTTCTGAAAATATCACTCGACCCAAAAATTCGCAGGCTTTTCGTAATTCGTAGGAAACATACTTTGGTGTCTGATGGTGACAAGCAATGAGTCCCCAAAGTTTTCCTTCTTTAATCAAAGAAATAGTCAAAGAAGCACCCACACCCATATTGTGCAAGTACTCTATATGACAAGGAAACACACTTCTAAGAATGGAGTTGGTCAAATCAACCGGACGTTGAGTTTCCGGATGATTATTTGGAACAATCTCCACAGGACTGGAATGAGTATCCGGTATTAATCTAATCCAATTGGAAATAAATAATTTTCTTGCTGGTTTGGGTATATCCGACTCTGGGTAGTGCAGACCCAAGTAAGGTTCTTGACTTTCTAGTTTTTCTTCAGCAATCACTGAGCCATGCCCATCATCATCAAACTTATAGAGCATCACCCTGTCAAATCCTGTGACTTTCCTCACTTCTTGAACAATGATTTGACAATAATCCCGGAGATTTGCGGTTGCTTCTACTTGGTTGATAGAGGCTCGAGCGAGATGATAAAAGCTTAAAAATGGAATATTTTCCTGAGAAATTGCAGGTTCTAATTCCAGAATCAAAAATCCTTCTGGATTGCGGTGGAAAACTCCATCAAAAACTACGTAATCATCACCCTTTTTTCTCACCCAAAGTTTCGTTGGATTGATAAAATCGAGATTTTCCTCTAATAGTCCTGCTTTGATTCTCTCTATTTGAAAAGAGTCCAGTAAATCTTCTAGTTTTTTTTCCAACAGATTTTGGGGAGATATGCCGAAAACAGAAGATACATTGCTGGTAACTTGTAATATCGTTAATTCAGGTTCTTTCAGGATTAAAAGTACCCCATGAGGCTGAATTTGACTATGAATATGAATTTGTGGTTCTTTCAAGTTAGTCAAATTTATGCCTTGCAATTGTAATTCGCTCACCATTACAGTTCTCCTGCTTTTCCAGGATGATTCAAAATTAAGTATTAATATGGTGTAACACCTTATCTAGGTTTACACACTAGCTTTATGTCGTTTCTTAACACTTTAGAAATTTACTTCATAGATAATCGTCAGAATAACGCTAAAGCGTTGATTTTATGCCTGAATTTACAAACTTCAAAACTTTTTAGACGTTTCCGATAATTTGCTTGCATTCTACAGTAGTGTAACAGCCAAAAAACTGGAGTTTACGATAATAAATGTTAAAACTATGTGATTATCTACATTGTATATGTGTAGCTCTGTTAAGTGGGAGATAAGTTAACAATACCTTCGCTAAAAATGAACAGGGCTTTTGTAGTAGAGTTGTTGCTACCACAACGACAAGGGCATCAGAGCCTTGCATCTCAACATTGTGCATCAAGCGAGAGAATTTTATGAATCGACATATTACCAAAGCCATACAGCCACTGGTGAATAAACTATCGCGACGTCACGCACTCTTTTGGCTTGGAGGTAGCGGGATGACCACTGCTTTTGTGGTTGGCTCAGAGAATGAGGTTATTGCAAAACAAAACAAAGGGCTGGAATATGTTAATCCACCAGGGTTATATAACGCAGCTCCACTTGGCTTCAGCCAAATAGTGGTAGCACCACCAAGGTCAAGAACAGTTTATATTTCCGGTCAAAATGGTGTCGATGAGAACAGCAATCTTGTCTCCGATGACTTTGCTGGTCAGTTGAAGCAGTCTTTTGTAAATCTCCGCATTGCCTTAGATTCAGTCGGCGCACGTCCAGAGCATGTGGCAAAGGTTACCGAACTTATAGTCAATCAAACTGAAGAACAAATACCGCTGTTGATATCTGAGCTCAAGGCGCTGTTCGGGGAGAAACTGCCAGCAAATACGCTCATTCCCGTGCCCAGACTTGCATTAAACGGTTTTTTGTTTGAAATTGATGCATTTGTTGAGATTCCACTGAGTTAACTTTTCCGCCTTGACGCTCCAATACGGTTCTGTTAAGGATTTTTGGTGGGATTCGCGTTCTTTGTAGAGACGCTTCAAACAGCGCGTCTCTACATTGTGGTTCTGATAAAAGTTCTGGTCTTATCACCAAGCGTATTGCTTGACTTTTGACTTTTGACTTTTGACTTTTGACTTCCCCGAAGGGGCTGACGTTCCCACGCCCTGAAAGATACTGCTGGTCATTCAGCGGTGTGTCACCAAAATTTAAGGGTGAAAGCCCTTGCCTTTGAAGCATCGGCTTTGCACTCAACCAGAGAACCCTGACTTTAGAGTCAAAATTCTAAATCCAAGAATTGAACCACATCCGCATCGGTCTATATTCAAAAGGTGAAAGGGGTAAACCTAAATAAATAGGCATCCAAAAAACAAAAGCTATCACAATCATAAAGGTAATGGTCACACCAAGGGCGCGGAGTTCAATGCGATAACTGCGTAAACACTGATCCACAAGCCAAGCAATTGCTAAAAAGGCAAACACCACAGCCGTCATGTAGTGGTAGATAAAAACGCAACGGTTGACTTTCACCCAAGGTAGTAAATTAGCTGCATAGTTTATCACCAAATACAAGGCAATCCAAGTATCAACACAAAGCATCGTAGGAAGAAAAAAGCGCCTTTGCCTCACCCAAGGAATGACGAATTGCCATACCAGCATTCCTAGTAAAAATAAAAGCGCTGCAAGGCCAAACCACCACAAAAAGGGATTGCCCATTGCATGGACATCATAAATGATTTTGCCGGTACCGGAAGGCAAAGGAGGTCCCATCACAGGTAGCGCTTCATGAGTACTTTGCGCTGTTTGATAAAAATACGCCATTGGTCGAGTCATCAAGGGCCATTTATACCAAGCAGCACAGTAAGGATGCACTTTGGGACTATTGCCACCAAGACGTTCATGAAATAGCAAAATTTCCCTGTGTACTTCTATAAATCCATACCTTGTATCTAATAGTAGGTGTGGAATCCAAATCAAACTGTAAGCGATGAAAGGGATAATACTTAAATAAATAATAATATGAAGAATATTAAGTTGAGTTAACTTTTGCAATGGCGTTAGATTGACTTGCCCGCTCTTACTCGTAGTACTGAAGCCTACCTTATAAGGAAAAATTTTATATGTTCTCTTTCCAGACAATCCAGAGGTAAACAGAGTTAAGGAAGATAAGGAAAAACTTTTTTTACTGCCTTTTTTTCCATCCTTATTAAGGGAAAGATGAGAAAGAAATTTCTGTTGAAGTTGAGGCTGATTTTCTTGACCAATCAAGCTAAAAGACTGCAACCAACGAATTCCCCAAGCTAATATCCAGATGAGATAAACACCTAACAGAAAGCATAAACCATTCCACTTAGTAGCGGCTGAGGCACCAAAAGCTATGCCAGAAAGTATTAACCAGAAGTTGCGTTGTTGTCTTTGTTTTGCTAATGCTAATAATAAAAACCACTGTCCTAGTAGCCCAAAAATGATAATATATTGGTTGATCAGGGCATAGCGAGATTCTACGAGAAATATGCCGTCACAAGCTGTGAACAAACCAGTAAGCAAAGCAAAACTGCGACGGTAACTTATTTGATAGGCAATAGCGGCGACGATTATAGGGATAAATGAACCAGAAAAGGCATTCATCCAACGGTAACTGATGGGTGACATGACTGAACCTGTAAACCCATTCACCTCATCTTGCCAAAAGGGAATGTGGCTACTTATCCAAATCCCCAGCCCAATCATGTATTTACCTAGTGGTGGATGACCATCAAAAAATGGTGTATGGGTGAGATAGTTATTACCAAATTTAGCGTAGTAAACTTCATCAAAGACAAAGGTATTAAATCGCCCTAGTCCCCAAAATCGCAAGGCGAGTGATAGTAACAACACACCCGCCATGCCAATCCGAAACCATTTTTTATTCATTGGTCGCTAGTCGCTAGTCAATAGTCAATAGTCCTCTTACAAACGTGTTCCAATATTTGGAACCACAGATGCACACAGATTAACACAGATAAATCATCTGTGTGCATCTGGAGGACACTGCTGTGGGGGGGTTCCCCCCGTTGAGGAGCCAGCGCTGCAGGAGGGTCTCCCTCCGCAGGCGACTGGCGTGCAAGTGTCCGTTGTCCATCTGTGGTTTTATCTTGATCACATTGACTTTTCAAAGAGATACCATGCACTAGGTAAACACAAAGCCTTTAGGCAGGGGTGTTGACCTGTAATTAACTTAAGATGTGCTGTTCGACTTTTGCCACTTCCAGCATAGTCTTTAAAACAGAATCCGGATTCAAACTGATAGAATCAATTCCCTGTTCAACTAAGAACTGGGCAAATTCTGGGTAATCGCTGGGTGCTTGCCCACAAATACCGATTTTACGATTGTACTTTTTCGCGGCATCTATTGCTAACTTCACCATCCGCTTGACACCTTCACTGCGTTCATCAAACAACCGCGCTACCAAAGCCGAATCTCTATCTATACCAAGTGTCAGCTGAGTCAGGTCATTGGAACCAATCGAGAACCCATCAAAAACTTGGGCAAACTCCTCAGCCATGATGACATTGTTGGGCAATTCGCACATTACATAAACCTGGAAGTCATTCACACCCTGCTTTAAGCCATTTTTTGCCATTTCTGCCAACACCAGACGCCCCTCATCAGGAGTGCGACAGAAGGGAATCATGGCGATGACATTTGTCAATCCCATTTCGTCTCTGACTCTCTTAAGGGCTTTGCACTCTAAAGCAAAAGCTGCTTTGTAACCTTCATCGTAGTAACGCGCCGCCCCTCGCCAGCCTAGCATTGGATTTTCTTCTTCGGGTTCAAACTGTCTGCCACCCAACAAGTTAGCGTACTCATTACTCTTGAAATCGGACATCCGCACAATAACTGGTTTGGGATAAAACGCAGCAGCAATCCTACCAATGCCTTGAGCTAATTTATCAACAAAATACTGGGGTTTGTCGTCGTAAAGTGCGGTAATTTGATCAATCTTAGCTTTAACGAATTCATTATCTAGTTGGTCATAGTGAATCAACGCCATTGGATGGACTTGGATGTGGTTGGCGATGATAAATTCAGTTCGTGCTAAACCTACCCCATCATTGGGAATAGCAGACAAACTCAGTGCTTCTTGGGGATTGCCCACATTCATTAAGATTTGCGTACGAGTGCGGGGTAAGTTTTCTAGCGGAACTTCTTTAACTTCAAAAGGCAGTAACCCGGCGTAAACCCGTCCTTCTTCACCTTCAGCGCAAGAGATTGTTATTTCTTGACCATTTTTCAAAACTTCTGTGGCATTTCCGCATCCAACAATTGCAGGTACACCTAATTCTCGTGCAATAATTGCCGCATGACAGGTGCGTCCACCTTGGTTGGTGATCACCGCGCTTGCTCTTTTCATGATCGGTTCCCAGTCGGGGTCGGTTCTATCCGTGACCAAGATTTCCCCTGCTTGGAACTGATCAATTTTATGGACATCTGTAATCAGGTGCGCCTTACCTTGGCTAATGGCTTCCCCAATAGCACGTCCCGTAAGTAGAGGTTGGGGGGATGAGGAGGATGAGGGGGATGAGGGGGATTTTGCTCCTTCATCTCTCTTGAGGAGGCGGTAAGTCCGCAATACATTCTCGGTCTTTTGAGACTGCACTGTTTCCGGACGCGCTTGCACGACAAACAATTCATTTGTAATGCCGTCTTTTGCCCATTCGATGTCCATTGGGGTATAGGTTCCGTGGACTTGGGAATAATGCTCTTCAATCAAACACGCCCAACGCGCTAGTTGCAAAATCTCGTCATCGCTTAGGGCGAATTTGCCTCTTTCACTCTCAGGAACTATTACGTTTTTCGTGAATTTGGAGCCGTCGTCATAGACCATTTTCAATTCTTTGCTACCCAATCTTTTATCAATGATTGGGCGGAAACCTTCTTTAAGAGTTGGTTTAAAAACGTAGTATTCGTCTGGGTTGACGGAACCCTGGACAACGTTTTCTCCTAAACCGTATGCTGCACTAATCAGTGCAGCATCCTTAAAGCCTGTTTCTGTTTCAATGGAGAACATGACTCCAGAGGTTGCTAAGTCGGAGCGCACCATTTTTTGCACGCCAACAGCGAGGGCAATGCTAAAGTGGTCAAATCCCTTAGTGTGGCGGTAGGAAATAGCACGGTCTGTAAATAGGGAAGCAAAGCATTTATGACAGGCGGCTAAAACACTTTCTATACCAGTAACGTTGAGGTAAGTTTCTTGCTGTCCGGCAAAGCTGGCATCAGGGAGGTCTTCAGCGGTAGCACTGGAGCGCACTGCTACGTCTGTATCTGAATTGTATCGCTCACATAAAGTTTGGTATGCTTGAACAATTGCCTCTCTTAATTCTTTGGGAAATGGTGTGTGCATCAGGAGCGATCGCGCCTTTTTCCCTCGTTCTCGTAAATTTTTGACATCTTCTACATCTAAGTCAGAAAAGAGATCGCGCAGCTTTTGTTCTAATCCAGCAGATTGAATGAAATAACGATAAGCATAAGCCGTGGTAGCAAATCCAATCGGAACATTAATCCCTTTGGGCACGAGTTGTTGAATCATCTCGCCTAAAGATGCATTTTTGCCACCAACTAAGGGTATGTCGGTAATGCCAACCTCATTAAACCAAAGGATAAGCGATCGCTCTTTGGAGGATGATTCTGATAAAGTATTTGTTGCTACCGTAACCATCTGTATTTGCCTCCCTATTTGATGCCCTGGTTGTGTAAATATTGCTTGCCCTATGTAAGGTATATCACATCCAATCGAAAACGTTTTTATAGTATCTTTAGATTTTGGATAATAAATTTTAGGTTTTGGGCTGACAAATCATCCAAAATTTGGATTGGCTAGTTGTCATAGTCTGTTTCCCACTCCAAAATAGCGAAAACATAGACTTGGCTTGGTCAAATCCACGCTTGCAATTGGTATACACCTACTTGTTTTCATTCACCAGCATCATAGAGATGACACTGTGAATGACTACAACAGGATAATGCATCTATAACTACTCTTTGGGATTCAACTATTCCGGAATTTTGTGTGTTATTGCTGGAGCAATATCTATATCGCTTTAGCCTTTACAACACGGTGCCTGTTATGTTTAAACGGGTTATGGAAAAAGCTATTTAGGTGCTTGTTGCTTTTTAAGGAAAAGCAACAAGTCCCTTATTTGATAACTTCCACAAGACTATCTGCTCAATTTCTCTAAAATAATGGCGGGTAGGTCGTCAGGATCTGTTATGGAAAGCAAAGCCATGTCCAAAAAAGTGGTAACTACAATGACTCAGGAACATATCGATCTTAGATGTCTCAAAGGTCGCACTGCATTTTTGATCATCCACGGGATCGGCGAACAAAACCCTTTTGAAACTGTGGATTATTCTGTCCAAAATTTTATTAAATATTTTGAAGAGCAGAATTTACCAGTGCTAGCAGAACACTTAGTTGCTAAGCGAAGACGAGCAAATGGCTATATTTGGACAGAAAGTTTTGTTCGCTTCACCTCAAAAGACCCTGAACAAGACTGGTTAATTGATATTCATGAATATTACTGGGCAAATCAGACATCAGACCAAATCGGTATGTCGGAGGTTTTGCAGTGGACAGAGCAGACACTCACTGGCACAATTAATTTTTATAACACGGAGGAAAATAAACCTCTATTAAATGACATTTTGGAAAATCAGGATGCTAACAAGGTTTTTAAATTTCGCCTACGTTGGCTGACAATATTCCTGCGTCTGTTCCATATTATCTACCCAGTTTTGCGGCTCTTACTTTGGCTCATTCTATTTTTATTACATCCATTTCTCAGTGGTCGTTTTCTGCAATCAGCTTGGACACTCAGCAAAACACTAGTGACTCCGCCATTGGTTAATTTAGTTGGTGATGTGGCTGTATACACCACAACCGATGTAAAATCTCCTTACGAAAGGATTAGAGAGCAGATACTCACAGAATCATTAACATTATTGAAAGCACTTTTGAGGGATCAACAAGGTAATTACGACCAAGTCATTATGGCTGGACATTCTCTCGGTAGTTGTATTGCTTATGACACCTTAAATCTTCTCTGTATTGAGGCTAGTCTCTCTAAAAACAAGGGTCAAAATTTGTTCTTAGATAAGATTAAGGGGCTAATTACCTTTGGTTCACCATTAGATAAAATTGCCTTTTTCTGTAAAGAGAAAGCACAGAAGCAACAGTACATTCGAGCCTCAATTTTAGAACACCTGAATTCCTTCCGTGTCAAACCGCAAGTTGCTCGCCAAAATCTATACTTCACTAAAAGTCCAGTGCATTGCCAACTCGATCATGTTCAGTGGGTCAATTACTATCATTTGCAAGACCCGATTAGCGGTCACTTAGATTACTACGAAAACGTAGATAATGTTCTTATGAAATACGATACGCGTTGGGGAATTGAAGGGCATATGGGATACTGGACAGATCCAAATTTTTATGAAGACATTGCCAAGCGGTTCCTGTATGCTGCAAGTAAGCATGGTGTCAATCAGGAGTTGGGGCAACATATTGAATTGCAGCAAGGGTTAATTGACGCTTGATATGCACTTTCTCTATGAGTTTTCCAACCTCAAATACTCAATGTAAGCCATGTTTCAGCGTTGCTCTCCTCGGTTCGCGATCGCCTGTCAGTATACATCTGAAGACAGGGTTTGTGTGAAGATAGAACAGAGGAGACTCGCTCGATTGGTAAACTACCCATTGGCACTAGACTTGTGTTATTACCAGCAAGCCATTTAGGAGGGAGCAGTCATGGGCAAGTACGACAAGATTTTTAGCTCAGGTAAGACATCAAAAGAATCACTGAGTCCAGAAGAAGCAGTAGCGGCGATCGCAGTTGTCACTGCTGCTGCTGATTCTTCATTAGAAGAAGTCGATGCAGAATTTTTAGCCGATACCCTCTGGGGACTCGAGGTTTTTGAAGAATACTCAGATGACGAGTTGTTAGAAATAGTTGATAAAGTTATAGCCATTGCAGAGGAAGATGGAATTGGAGCGCTATATAACACTGCAAACAATGTCCTGACAGAAGACTTACTGCTTGATGCTTATGCTGCGGGGGTAAGTGTACTTGTAGACGAAGATGAAGTGCGTATACCCAAAGACAAAACGACTTTGCTTAAAAAGCTCCAAGAAGCTTTGGGAATTGATGATGAAGAAGCTAAAGAAATTGTAGACGAGGTGATCGCCGCCTTTGAAGAGGTAGAAGATGAATTCGCCTTAGACGAGGATGATACAGTACTTCAGGAAGGCTCAAGCCCAAATGTATATGAGTCACCCTCCGGTAATTTTACAGTTCTCATTCCTGTGGACGTTCAGCAAGGTGGTAGGGTTCAAACTCAAGAAGGGTTAGTTAACTTTTCTGATGACTATGGCACTTTGTTGAGAATCGATTATTCCCCTATCTCCTCTAAACAGGTAGAGGAAATAGATTCTGTGGGACAGCAAGAATATCTGCGTTCACTTCTCCTTAACAAGTATGTGCCTCAAACAATTGTTGCTAATTTGCCAGATGCTCAGATAAAACATACCGAATATCTGGAAGACGCATTGGAGGGGGCTTACTTTGTGTTAGTTGATATGCCCGAAGGTTCCAAAATTTCCAAAACAGGAAATAACGGTACTGCTACTAAATTGAATGCGTATCGAGGGCTTCTGTCATTTATCTATGGCGACTTTTTGTATGTCGTCAGCCACCAGCGCAGCTTTTTTGATGGAGAAACACCAGGTTCTATTGAAGAAGAAGCGGAGGGAATCAAGGATAATTTGCTAAATTTCGTTGATACCATTGACTTTACTTAGGGTTACCGAACTTTTCTCAGTTTTTACTACAGGGGTAGATGCATGGTGGTTTGTAATCAGACACAGTGCCTATTCTACCCCTGTTATTTATTCAGCTAAGCAATTAAATCTTGTACATTAGAAAAATCCAACAACGCTTCAGCTAAATCTTCTAATTGAGCAAGCGATAGTTGGCGAATGCGTTCTTGTAACTCAGGTTCAACTGTACCAATTCGTCGATTGAATTGGCGCATAATGACTGCCAATTCTCCTTCCAGTCTTCCTTGTAACTGCCAACTAGTTCTGCCTCAACGCCTACTAGTACAGCGAAGCTGAACTAGTTTCAGTAGACCGAAAAATGAATGCGATTCGATGATTGTGCTGCGCTCCCCGCGATCGCGCAAAAGAAGAAAGTAAAAATCAGACTTTTGTTGGATTATATGTGCCAGTCGCCCCCAACGGTCGCCAAGCGCTTTCTGCACGCTCTGTACTTCTACTCTACCCACAGAAGCAATGCTTTTAAGGGTAAGTATTTAGGTTTCCGAGAAACAATTGAGAACCAACTGTCGAACGTATTTTAGGCATGAGCGCACTGGCAACAATATTTTTATGATAAAAAATTCACCAAGTCAATAGAACTAGAGTGTGATATTTGAAAATTTGATAAAGTTTAATTGAAACCGCTACATACGTAGTGAATCATGTTATCTTTTTTATGGTTCTGATGTTACAGGGTGTTAAAAACTATTAAGAAGGCAGAAGTACGAAGGCAGAAGGCAGAAGGCGTCCCCACGAATGAATTCGGGGGATTTAATAAAGTTGCTACGCGTTTATTTTTCTCCATAAATAAATTCAGGGGCTTTAAACCTTATGGCAGAGAACAGAGGACTTATTTTTGTATCAAAGCTTACCTTCTTTCCTTCTGCCCTCTGCCCTCTGCCCTCTGCCTTTCTTCGGTAAAAAACAATACAAAGCCGAGAACTCTTTTCTTTGAACAAAAAGGACTTTTAGGAATACTTAAAAGTTTTTACAACAATACAAACAAGTTTCATACGACTGAGTACTAGTATATTTAAGTACCACACAAATTTTTGACCAGAAAAAATAAACACCTTAAGATTCTCACGGGAGACTCACAACCTCCCCGCCCTTAGCCACCTAAAGCTGGTGGGCGTAATTGGTATCGAGTCGCTCATGCTCGTTTCGTAAAAATGCCTTTGGTAATCCTATAACCAATAAGGGGCAAAAGGCTCCTTAACAGAGATATTTCAACACAGAAATTAAGGTCAAGCTTTTAGTCTTTTGACCATAGGTAAGTGCTGAAAAGCAGTTTGGATTGATTTTAAACAATCCACTGTGAAAGTGCTGTGTCTAAAGGAATTTGACTAGACTCCGCTTAAGTACTTGCAGTTGAGAATTTTGTTTGCCTTGAAACAATGAAATTTTCAAGGAGTTGAATAACAAATTAGTGAGTTGTATTCAAGAGGAGAATTTATGTTTTCTGGTTTGTCTCGCCGTCAACTTTTAAAGCTAATCAGCCTTATGCTTGGTGGAACTGCAGTTGTAGGAAGTGCTCCATTTGTTGGCAATTTCTTTGCTACTAAAGCCCAAGCTCAAGAGACACCTGAGCAAGTATATAAAGGTAGGAAATATAGGATAGTGACCCTTCCAATACCTCGGACGGCTACAACTGATTCTACATTTGATACGTCTGAGCAGCTATTTCTTGATGAGCACAAAATTAATATTGTCCGAAATAAGGAAACACAGAAATATCTGACACCTCTTTTATTTGGTCAGTTTAACTCGCCCCATGAAATAGCGAGAAGGTTAATAGACCAGGGAATAAAGTTTCCTATTGGTGAGGTAAAGCTAGATCCTAATGTTGATTGAAAATTCTTGGCGTAAGCATTTAAGGAATTGAAGAAACTCGTAGCCCAAAAAATTGAGGTGGAAGATGAAGAATATTAGAAAAAATTTCAGGTATCTGAGTAGCACTGAAAAACAAAACTACATTTCGGCAGTCAAAGCAGTCAAAGCTAGTATTAGTCGTACTACTAATCGTAGTATCTACGATGAGTATGTGCTTTGGCATAGTTTAGCAACTGCACACGAAGACCCAAGCGATCCCAGGCATTTTCGTAATGCTGCTCACGTGGGTCCGGCGTTTCTTCCTTGGCATCGCTATTATCTTTACAGATTTGAACGGCAATTACAAAAAAGGGTGCCAGGTGTCACAATTCCTTACTGGGACTGGACGCAAGATTCTGACGATCCTTTCAATTCACCACTTTGGGATGATGACTTTATGGGAGGTAATGGTGACCCTCAAGATAATAACTTAGTTAAGACTGGTCCATTTGCAACCGATCAATGGATAACCGTTAATATCGATGGCAATCCTAAGGGAGGCTTACAACGCGAGTTTGGTAAATTCAGTAAAGGACTACCAACTCGAACAAATGTGCAGACTGCGATTGAGGAAACTCCTTACGATCAAGAACCATGGAACATAGATAGCAGTCCCAGCCATCGCAATCGGCTTGAAGGCTTCCTCCCTCCGGGCGGATCAATTAATCCAGACGGATCGCTTATTATTAATCCAGACGGAACATTCGCTGTTGAATTACACAACCAACCTCACACATGGATCGGGGGCGATATGTCAAATGTGAATGTTTCACCAAACGATCCCGTTTTTTGGCTCCATCATTGCAACGTAGATCGGCTCTGGGCAATATGGCAAGAAAAGAACCCAAGCCAAGGATATCTACCCACTGGCTCAGGACCAGAGGGGCACAATCTCTACGACCTAATGTACCCCTGGGATGGGAAAACTACCAAGCTAAAGGCTAGACCAGCAGATGTTCTAGATTGTAGAAACCTCGGCTATACCTATGCTTAGCTAAATATAAAGCGGTCATGGTCAATCATGTCAAAATCGCTCCACCCATCAACCGCTCATACCGATACTTCAACTCTTCTTTCATCAAATACCAACGCTCTATAGTTGGATCTATCTCTATCACTTTCTCAGCTGCCTGCCGTGCCAAAATTAACACTTCCTCATCTTCCACTAAACTCGCCAATGTAAAATCCGGCACACCTGATTGACGAGTCCCCAAGACTTGCCCAGGACCGCGAAAACGCATATCCATTTCCGAGATGAAAAAGCCATCCTGAGACTGTTCCAAAACCTTGAGCCTTTGCTGAGCATCGGGGCTTTTGGAACTACTCATCAACAAACAGTAGGACTTAGCGGCACCTCGACCAACACGCCCCCGCAGCTGATGCAATTGAGATAAGCCAAACCGCTCTGCATTTTCAATGAGCATTACTGTTGCATTCGGAACATCTACACCAACCTCCACAACAGTGGTAGAAACCAAAATTTGAGTTTTGTTATCCCGGAAATTGCTAATTGCTTCGTCCTTTTCGGCTGAACTCATGCGACCGTGAAGTAGTCCCACTTGAAACTCTGGAAAGATACTTTCTTGTAACTTTTTATGCTCTTCTACTGCCGATCGCACATCCAGTTTTTCTGATTCTTCTATCAACGGCAAAACGACATAAGCTTGCCGTCCTTGGGCAATTTCCCGGCGGATCAAGTCGTACGCATGAGTGCGTTGCTGACTGATAAGCGCGTTTGTCTGAATCTTTTGCCGTCCTGGTGGTAACTCATCTATTTGACTGACATCCAAATCCCCGTGTATTGTCAGCGCTAAAGTTCGGGGAATGGGAGTCGCTGTCATAGTTAATACATGGGGTTGCTCGCCTTTTTGCTGCAAACGCGCCCGTTGTTCTACCCCAAAGCGGTGCTGCTCATCAATAACGACTAAACCCAATCGCTGAAAGTTTACGGGGTCTTGAATTAAGGCATGAGTTCCCACCAAAAGCGGCAATTCACCCGTTTCTAACTGAGCATGAATTTGTCGCCTTTTTGCAATTTTTGTGGAACCCGTCAGTAATTCCACGGGTAAATGCAGCAGGTTAAACCAGCCAACTAACTTGCGATAATGCTGTTCTGCCAAAACTTCTGTGGGAGCCATCAGTGCTGCTTGATACCCACACTGAATTGCAGCAAGAATAGCAATCACGGCAACAACAGTTTTACCAGAACCGACATCACCTTGCACAAGACGGTTCATCGGTACAGGTTTTTGCAAGTCGTCGAGGATTTCGTTAAGGACTCTCGCTTGAGCATTTGTGAGTTGAAACGGCAGTATCTCGTAGAATTTTTTTACCAGTTCACCTTTTGGGACAAGAATGGCACTGGTTTGATTTTGCCGCGCATGATGCTGACGTTGGAGTAACCCAAGTTGCAGGTAGAAAAATTCATCGAAGACAAGGCGGCGACGGGCAGCTTGCAGGCGATCGCTGTCTGGGGGAAAATGGATACTATTAATTGCTTCCTTCAACTCCATCAAATTATACTTATCCCGCAAACCACTGGGTAATGGGTCTTTGAGATGCACAGTAGAAGGCAAAGCAGCAATGACTGCCTGTCGCACCAGATCCGCCCCAACTCCCTCTGTCAGGGCGTAAATCGGCACCACTCTACCGATAGTCAACGATTCAAGTGTATCTCCTGGATGTGCCAAAACTTCCAGTTCTGGATCTTCCAACGTCAAGCCGTATTTACTTTCTTTCACCAATCCGCACGCCGCCACAATACTACCTTCTGGATAGCGACGCTTTAAACTTTCCTGCCAACCACGACTGCTAAAGCGCGTACCAGCAAAAAAACGGCTGATTTTGAGCTGACCCGTTTTATCACGTAGCAGCACTTCTAAAATCGTTAATTTCTTGTTTTTGGGACTAGTAAAGCAGTTACAGCGCTTCACTGTTGCCACTATCGTCACCGTCTCCCCTGCCATCAACTCCTGAATACTTACCTGACGAGCATAGTCAATATGGTCACGGGGATAGTAGAAAAGTAAGTCACGTACGGTGTATAAACCAAGACGTGCTAAATTTGCAGCTTTTCTAACGCCTATTTCTGGCAAATCACTCAGCTTTTGGTCTAGGTTAGGCGCAAGTCTGCGACTCACCTCAGCGACAATTGGAGATTTTGGCAGTGAGAATGAGTAGGAAGATTTTGCTCCCTTATCTCCCTTATCTCCCTCATCTCCCTCTGCTTCCCCTCCCCCTTCAATCGCTTGCTGTAGTTGGTACAGATACCTACGACTCTCTGCTACCAAGTGTTGTCTGTCTTCCACTTCCAGATTTGGATAATTCGCAAATTCAGCCGCTAGTTCTTGCCATCGGCGACGTTCAATGGTGGGCAACCCTGTGGGGAATTTGCCAAAAGTCAGGGTAAGAAACTCACTGAAGCGGTATTGTTTACCCAGCAAGTCAGTAAAGCCTTGTTCTGCTTCTATTGCCAAGGCTTTCTGCAATCGTATCCAATCTGGTGTGTCAGTAGTCATTAGTCAGTAGTCATTAGTCATTAGTCATTAGTCATTAGTCATTCTTGAGAAGAACACAGAACGCAGAACACAGAACTCAGAATCACTTCACAAATCAATTCAGCCTGATTCCAAGAAGAATAAGTTTTGTTTTCTCCCACAGGTGTTACCCAATGGCATAAAACTCATACTGACTTCTGACTCCTGAATTCTGAGTTCTTTCTTAGTCATTTGACTTTGGACAAAGAACAAATGACTAATCATCAGACCAAATAGCACGCCATGCTGCTTCTGCTTGGGCAACTGAAAGTTCCCGCTGTTTTTTTTGATACTCCTGCCCTAGCCGATTGAGCTGAAGCAAGACACTGCGAATTTGCTTGCGATAAGACGAGAGTGTCACGTCAGCAAATTCAATTTCCCCAAGCCGCAGGTTGATAGCCATAATTTGTGTCAAGCCGGGGTCTTCTGACTGCTGCTCATTTTCAATTTCAATAACCAAGTTTAGTAGATTGGGTGGTCCTGGCATCACTTCGGCAGATGCTTCTGATGCCGCAGCCGCAGCTGCTTCTAAAATTGGTCCTGGTAATTTTTTGGGTATTATCCCTGCTTTCTGTATGAGAAGATTCGTCTCACGAGAAACTCTTTTGAGCTTTTCTTGTGTCGCTCTTTCTAAATTCTGTTGCCACTTTGCTAGTTCTATAGGGTTAGAGGTGTTTGGGCAAGAGGACAAGGAGGACAAAGAGGATAAGGAGAAGGAAGCACCGGGAGTGGGAAGAGTGGGAGGAATGGGAGAAGTTGGGGGATTAGGGGAAGTAGGAGGAATAGGTGGAATAGCGGGAGTCAGAGGATTGGGAGGAGTTACGGAAGTAGCGGGAGTCAGAGAAGTCGTGGAAGTAAGGAAAGTTGTAGGAGTTAGGGAAGTAGGGGAAGTAAGGGAAGTAGGGGAAGTCGTGGGACTAGAGGCAGATGTTTCCTCATCTTCCTCATCTTCCTCATCTTCCTCATCTTCCTCATCTTCCTCATCTTCCTCATCTTCCTCATCTTCCTCATCTTCCTCATCTTCCTCATCTTCCTCATCTTCCTCATCTTCCTCTGCTACCTGCTGTTCACTTGGGTTGATGAGATTTTGTAATTGTTCGGCTGTCTGTTGACCCAACTTGCGGATGGCTTGTTGCAATTGTTGCCGCTGATGCAATGACAAATTCAAAAAGCTTTCCGGATACCCTTGAGTACACAGGTGATATGTCGCCAGAATTAGCTGCTTGCGTACGGTTTCCCCCAAGGCGCTGAGATAATTGGTATAGGCGGTTTGGAGTTCTTTTGCGATCGCCTGTATCGCTTCTTCTAGTGCTAAAATATCCCGTTCAATTCGCTCAATTGCTTTCGCCATATCTTCTTGCTATTGCCCATCTAAACCTTATATTGGTATAAACGTACTACTTTAGTTTAAAATAACCATCCAAAGCATTTTAGATTTTAGATGTTGAATGTTGAATTTTAGATTTACACAGAGATAGGAACTCTAATCTATAGTAACGCTCAGCAAATAGTGGTAAAGTTTATTACCAAAGTCCAAACAAAAATCTGACATTAATTTGACCGTGAATGAAAAACAGGTCAGCTTGGCTTGCCTGACCTGTCTTGGAAATAGTCGTTTGTCTTTTGCCCAAAACTAACGACAAATGACTAAATTACTTGCTGCCCATTTGCGCAGCGACTTCTTCAGCAAAGTTGCTTTCTTCCTTCTCAATACCCTCGCCCAGGATATAGCGAACGAAGCGAGCAACAGAGATGCTTTCGCCCAGTTGTGATCCAGTCTGCTTAATCAATTCTTCCACTGTGATACTCTGATCACGAATATAAGGTTGATCCAGCAAAGTCAGTTCTTTTAGGCGTTTTTCAATCCGTCCCTGAACAATCTTTTCTTTGATGTTCTGTGGCTTGTTCGCCAAGTCATCCCGCCCCATTTCAATATCCTTTTCTTTTTGGGCAACTTCAGCGGGAATTTGGTCTACGTTGACATACTCAACATTTGGGCAAGCTGCAACTTGCATCGCTAAGTTGCGTCCCAGAGTTTGAAACTCTTGACGACTCGCTACTGCATTTTGGCTGCTTAGTTCCACTAACACACCAACTCGACCGCCGGTATGAATATAACTGTCTATTACCCCTTGTGTGCCTTCTAGTGCAAATTTGGCGAAGCGACGCAGTTGGATATTTTCACCCAACTGGGCGCTCATTTGCTTAATAACAGCTTCGACCGTTAGACTTTCATCTTCAATGTAAGGTTGAGTCAACAAAGCCTCAGGGCTTTCGGCGGTTGTTGCTTGCTTCGCCAAGTTCTGAACTAAAGCTTTAAAAGCCTCGTTACGGGCAACAAAATCAGTTTGGCAGTTGACTTCTATGAGCACACCAACCTCACCTCCGGGTTGAATGTACGTGTCTACTAGACCGTCTGCCGCAGTACGTCCTGCTACCTTCTCGGCTTTGGCAATGCCTTTTTGCCGCAGCCACTCGATGGCTTTTTCTATATCACCATCAGTTTCTTTCAGCGCCTTTTTGCAGTCCAGTATGCCAGCACCAGTTTTCTGACGTAGCTCTTGGACAAGTTTTGCAGATATTTCCGCCATGTTGCCTCAATTCCTAACTTGACTGACAGTTTTAATCGCTCTCAAATAAAGTTTAGAGTCCTGGGTTTCAGAAAATCCTGAGCAATGAATCATAAGTGCTGAGTTATTTCTACTCAGCACTCACCACTAACTTAGGATTTTACCTGTAGCTAAGGACTGATGAATAAGTAGTACTCTAGAGTACCAAGTACTACTATTTTACTCGGCACTCAGCAACGCCCTAGTGGGAACGACCACGCCTTACGGTGAGTCCAGCGCTGCGGGAGGGTCTCCCTCCGCAGGCGACTGGCGTAAGCGCAAAGCGCAGGCTCCGCCAACGCGTAGCGTGCCGAAGGCATACCCGGAGGGCTATCGGGTATGTCCTTGAAAGGGACAGGACTGGACTCACCAGTTGCCTAGGCGCGTGAAAGCCCTGATTCGCGCTGACTGCTGAGCACCGATTATTCTTCTTCTTCGTCGTCGGGAATCCCCAAGTCACTGTAGTCGCTTTCGCTTTCGTCGTAGTCGTAGTCTCCCTCAGCGCCTTCGTAATCTTCGTATTCTTCTTCTGCATCCAATTGACCGTGACGACCTTCGTAAATGGCGTCTGCCAATTTGCCTACTATTAACTTAATCGAGCGGATGGCGTCGTCATTTGCCGGAATGGGAATATCTACTACATCCGGGTCACAGTTAGTATCCAGCATGGACACAATCGGAATTGCCAACTTTTGGCATTCTTGCACTGCGTTATACTCCCGGCGTTGGTCTACAATCACCACTACATCAGGAACTTTCCGCATGGTTTTAATCCCACCCAAGTATTTCTGAAGCTTCGCCATTTCCCGACGCAGCATTGAAGCTTCTTTTTTGGGCAGCAAATCGAGAGCGCCGTTTTCTTCCCGGCGTTCCAAATCTTTCAGGCGGTCTACCCGAGTTTTGATAGTCGTCCAGTTGGTGAGCATTCCACCCAACCAGCGCTGGTTAATGTAGTGAGAACCACAACGGGCAGCTTCTTGGGCAATAATTCCTGCTGCTTGCCGCTTGGTACCAACAAACAGGAATTTCTTGCCAGCCTCAGCTTGTGACCTCATATAGCTATAAGCTTCTTCCATCAACTGGGCAGTTTGCACCAAGTCGATGATATGTACTCCGTTGCGAGAGGTGTAGATATAAGGAGACATTTTTGGATTCCACCTACGGGTTTGATGCCCAAAGTGAACTCCTGACTCCATCATTTGAGCCAATGAAACGACTGGCATATTTGTTACTCCTATTCGGGTTAAACCTCCACCCAGGCGTATCTCCCAAAGCAGGAAACACCCGAACTCCTGGATGTGCGAGATTAGTTAACCATACTAGAGTAGCATAGCTGTGGCAGCGATTGGGGAATTGGGAGTGTGGAGAAAATACGACATTCAAAATAAGAAATTACTACATCATCTTTACCAATGCAATAGCTTGCGCCCCTCGCCTCTTATCAAGCTGGCTTTTGCATTTGGGTATACGCTTCATAGACACCCTTGACGTTATACCAGTTTAGAAAAATTCGGGCAATTTCTAACGCCAACTGCGGTTTACCTAAATTAATTAACCATTGTAAAAATGGAGCCATTGTACGTTCATTAAGGATGCCATTCACTGACAGGATTCCCCAAAGTAAGCGATGCAACCAAGTCATTTGAATCATCATTCGCACTTCCCAAGTGGGGTGCTTTTGATAAAACAAAACTCCCATGCGTCCGCGCTGAATTTCTTTGTCAATTAAGCGGGGAACTTGTTCTAAGGTAAAAGGTGGATGCCAGTGATATCCAACGGCAGCAGGACATTTAATCAGTTTTAAACCAAGATTTTTCAGTCTGACACCTAGTTCTAAATCTTCCCAACCATAAAGTTGAAAACGTGTGTCAAAAAGCCCGGCTTTCTCCAGCCAATGCTTGGGAATGGCTACATTACCTGTGGCAAAAAAGGCGGCGGAAAAATCTGTTATTTTGTATGGTTCAGATGTCGGATTGTCAAAATTACAAGTATTAATAACTGCACCGTAGGTAAAGAAGCGATCGCCTCCCAATTTCTCCTTTCCTTGCATCAGTGCTGACTCATGAGCTTGTAGAAAATTTTCTGTCACCACTAAATCACTATCAATAAAAATGATAGTGTCTCCTAGTGCCTTTTCTACTCCCAAATTTCGCGCTGCTGCAGGTCCTGCATGATTTTGACGAAACACTCGCACATGGGGAAACTCCTGTTTGTTTGCTTCTAACCACTCCAATGTCCCATCAGTAGAGCCATCATCCACTAAGACAATCTCGTAACCTTGTAGAGACGCGCCATCGAATGTTTGTTGATAAGACGCGCCACCTCTCGTCTCTACATCAGTTAGCTTCTGTGCCTCCAAAGCTCTGAGGCACTTTTCCAAAATTGGCTTACGATTGTAAGTCGGAATCACAACGCTAAAAAACACAGTCTCACCCACATCAGTATTGCCCATCTCCAGGATAGGACAGCAGTGACTACAAGACTGTTCCTTAAAGCAAAACCACCCTAGTTCTTCTAGGGCGGAGGTGGTTGAGATGAGGATTATGGCGATTTGCATTTGGATGCAATACAATTTTTACCCCACACCTTACCCCAAAGGGTGCAAGCGAAGAGGGGAGAAAATACTCGTTTCAAGGGTAGGTTTTACAGATTTTGCGTTTTGACCGATGTGGAGATGCGGAGAAACCCAGACGCAAAGAAAAATTTTTGAACGAAAATATAGGCTTTGCTGATAACTTTCAAAACACCTGCCCTTAAGAGAGAAAATACTCCCCCTTTGGATCTTGCAAAGAGGAGAATTGGGAGGTAAAGTTCCTGCGGTATTTAAGCAAAGTGAGAACCGCTATATAATGCAGTGAGTTGTTTTCCTTAGTTGGAAGCCGCTTTACGACGGTGTTTGCGTAGCAGAACACCTGCTCCAAGTACACCCACGCCAACTAATGCTGTGGTGGCTGTTGGTTCTGGAACCGCCCGAGGAGTCTTTAAGGAGAATTTCAGTACAGCGTTACCCGTAGAAGGAGCTCCTGGTGGGCCAAGTCTGTCCTCTTGAGTAAAATCTATTTTGCCTGTGGTGTTCTGGAATACGCCCGTTCCACCAGTGATAGTTATCGTACCACCACCCTTAATTGTGCCTTCGATGGGGTTAATTTCAGCGCTGTCATTTGCTAGTCCAAATAACTGATTGGGACCATCGCCGTAGTATATATCGCCAAGTACTTCGCCTTGTATGCCAAATGTGGCTGGATCTGAATTAAATCTGGTGAATGTGTTAGCTCCACGAGGCTCAGACTGTCCGTAAGTATTGCTAGTAAATTTAGTCAATCCGTAAAGAGCATCAGTACTCTCACCTGTGATGGTTGCCCTTGTGATGTTCTGTTCCGGTAGAAAGGGCTGAAGTTCGACTGATGTCTTGTAGTTAGCAGTAAATTCATAGGTATCATATGTAGCCTGCGCGCTCGCGCTTTGCACATTTAACCCGAAACCACCGAAAGCTAAGGCTGCTGGTATGAGCCATTTGATGTGTGAACGGAGCATAATTGACCTTGTGTACTATATTAGTTAAGCACTGAGTATAAACTAACAGTGTATATTTATAAATGATACGTAAAAATGAATCTATTCGTAATAAATTGTTATAAAGCAGGCGTAAAGCCATTGTGAAATTAAGTCAAGAGAGTTTATGTTCTAAAAGATACATCATGGAACTCGTACTGCAATATCAAACGTCAATTGTCTAGCAATGCCTAGAAATCAAGCTATGGTAAGCATTGTTCATGTTAGAGATGTAATTTATATAGGGTTATTTGGGTCATGCTTTTAGAGCAACATTACAACTGCGAGTGTTCAGATAGTTCCGCCGATGGAACTCAAAACAGTCGAAAAACTCAACTTTTATCAATAACTGTTTGTTTACTTGCTGGGTTTTTTGTTGCTGAGTGGAGTGTCGGTTTATGGAGCGGAAGTTTATCTCTACAGGCAGATGCAGAACACATTCTTTCTGATATCGCTGCTTTGGGAATATCACTGTTTGCCAGTTGGTTAGCACAGCAACCTGCTGCTGGTCGGGCAACATTTGGACATCGCCGCATTGAAATTATGGCGGCTTTGGTGAATGGGTTAAGTTTGCTTGTGATTGCTATTTTCATTTGTTGGGAAGCAATTCATCGGTTGGGGAGTCCGGAAGAAATTTCTGGCTTACCAATGCTAGCAGTAGCTGTGGTAGGTTTAATCGTCAATCTGCTCAACATGACTTTGCTGCATCCCCACTCTCATAACGACTTAAATCTACGGGGTGCTTGGCTTCATATCATCGCTGATACTGCTAGTTCTTTGGGTGTGATTGTTGCTGCTGTCGCGATTCACTTTTGGAATTGGTTATGGGCAGATGCGGCTATTAGCTTAGTAGTTGCTAGCTTGATGGGTATCAGTGCTTTGCCGCTTGTACGAGAAAGTCTCTCGATTCTTTTGGAGTATGCACCAAAATCAATTAACCCAAGTGCTGTGGAAATCTCTCTCAAGTCTTTTGCTAAAGTTTTGCAGGTAGAAAAACTTTACGTTTGGAGAATTAGCAAAGAGCAGATCATGCTTTGCGCTCATCTAACTGTGGATTGTACGACTATTGAAGAACGCGATCGCCTGCTTGGGCAATTACAAACTCATCTACAGCAAACTTTTGGTATCAACGAAATCACATTGCAGTTAACTAGCCGCAACTCTAGTGCAGCGATTCCGATTCATCCTTTGTTTAAGCAGGATTTAGTCTCAATGTTGTCTGTTAAAAATTTGTCTCTTTAAAATTAAGTTATTCAAATTCAACTGGCCAAAGTTCAGAAATTTCCACTTTCCAATCGGGAAATAGTTCTGGAATTGTCAAAATATCTCCATCAGTTAGCACAACTGGTTCGGCATTTGTACGATAGATAGTCACAGTATGCTTATCAGGATCAATTAGTATCCCAACACGCGCCCCCATGCTTAAGAATGACTGAATTTTTTCTTTGAGCGGTTTAATCCGGTCACTTTGAGATTTAATTTCTACTACCAAATCTGGAACTAACTCACCAAAATACCTGGGACTGCGTCGCAGACGTTCAGCAGAAACAAACGACACATCGGGAGCAGTTAAATCTGAGTTTGGGAGAATAAATCCACCACTAGAGTCAAAGACTCGCCCCAATTTACGAGGTTTAACCCAGTTGGCTAAAACTCTGATAAACTCAACCCCAATCTCGCTAGAAACAATATCTGATGGATCCATGACAATTATCTTTCCATCTATCAGTTCCAGTTGGTAGTCAAGATGAGCTTCGCTAAGCTGGGTTTGCAGTTTTTCCAAGTCTTTAACGGTGAGAGACATAAGACATCACCTATTTGTACATCTCATTTCATAGTAGAGCTTTCAGTTAATGTGTATAATATGTAACATTTAGTAAAAAATTTTAATATGTATTAAATAAGTTAGATAATAATGACTCATTGTGCTGTTTTGTCAACTGGAGAAACAAATGGGGCGCGCTAAGAAAGTTGTTTTAGCTTATTCTGGTGGTGTAGATACCTCGGTGTGCATCCCCTACCTCAAGCATGAGTGGGGCGTAGAAGAAGTCATTACCCTAGCGGCAGATTTAGGACAGGGAGATGAATTAGAACCTGTCAGAGAAAAAGCTCTGAAATCTGGAGCAAGTGAATCGCTGGTAGTGGATGTCAAAGAAAGCTTTGTGAAAGATTACGCTTTTCCGGCAATTCAAGCAAACGCCCTGTATGAAAATCGTTATCCTTTGAGTACTGCCCTTGCGCGTCCGTTGATTGTCAAAGCATTGGTAGAAGCAGCAGAAAAATACGGTGCTGATGCGATCGCTCACGGATGTACTGGCAAAGGTAACGACCAAGTGCGCTTTGATGTCTCGACTGCTGCACTAAATCCCAATATCAAGATACTTGCCCCTGCACGGGAATGGGGAATGAGCCGCGAGGAAACCATCGCCTACGGGGAACGGTATGGTATCCCCTCGCCAGTCAAAAAATCCTCACCCTATAGCATTGACCGTAATTTGCTTGGTCGCAGTATAGAAGCAGGCGTTCTGGAAGACCCTAATGTGGAACCATTAGAAGAAATCTATGCAATGACGAAGGCGATCGCCGACACTCCCGATAAGCCAGAGTACGTTGAAATTGGATTTTCCAGAGGAATTCCTACCACCCTCAATGGTGAATTCATCAACCCAGTTGAACTGATTGAACAACTTAACCAAGTGGTTGGGAATCACGGTGTTGGACGCATCGACATGGTAGAAAATCGCTTGGTAGGTATCAAATCGCGGGAAATTTATGAAGCGCCTGCTTTGCTCGTGTTAATTCACGCACACCGCGATTTGGAAAGCTTGACTTTGACCGCAGATGTTACGCACTACAAGCGTGGTATTGAGGAGACTTACAGCCAATTAATTTACAACGGTCTGTGGTACAGTCCTCTAAAAACAGCATTGGATGCCTTTATTCAAAAGACACAAGAGCGAGTGTCTGGAACTGTGCGGGTGAAACTTTTCAAGGGCAACGCTACCATCGTTGGGCGGAGTTCTGATAATTCGCTGTATACTCCCGACTTGGCAACCTACGGTGCTGAGGATACATTTGACCATAAGGCAGCGGAAGGTTTTATCTACGTTTGGGGATTGCCAACGCGCATTTGGTCACAGCAGGAAAGAGGTAGATAGATACGGTCTGTAGGGGCACGGCAATGCCGTGCCCCTACAATCGTGATGGCGTCACAATTTCTTGTCACAATTTCTTTAGGGAAGATTGGCGTGTGCCGACAATGCCATGTATAACCCAATAATGATTTAGAAAGGTATATCTAACAGAAATTCCTGATTTTCAGGATAATGCTGAGGGTTTTCTGGATCTTCTGCCCAACGCCAAGGATTTTCGACAATGTATTGTCGGATATTGTGCAAAGATCCTTGATCGCGGTTGATGTGTTCGTAAAAATCACGTTGCCAAATTAATGATGTGCCTTTTGTGTTGCAGATAGCATTAATCAGTTTGGTGACAGCACTTTTATATGAACGAATTACCGTACGGATAGAACCGCACACAGGTCTGCCAAATTGTTCTATCGTAGGGGCACGGCAATGCCGTGCCCCTAGAGATATGTCGGTAATCAGCAAAATCCCATGCAGATGATTGGGCATCAGGACAAAGGTATCTAATTCAACATGGGGAAAATGTTCGGGAATCGCCTGCCAGCAGTTAAAGGCAATATGTCCTAAATAATTTAATCGCATTTCGCCCTTGACCACATCACCAAATAGACATTGCCGCGCCTTTGTGCAGAGGGTGACAAAATACGCTCCCGGTTGAGTATAGTCATATTCTTTTAGGCGAATAGAACGACGGTGATGTATTCGCGGATCATAGGGCATGGTTAGATAAACGTATTCATATATTGTGTCGATTTTAACCAAATTTCTTTTTGGTGTAAGGGTACGACGACGTAAGGAACATTGCCGTGTCTCTACCCCAATCCCTATAGCGGTTGTCCTTTGGATGCAACACGCGGTAGGGGCACGGCATTGCCGTGCCCCTACAAATAACCTGTAAATGGTGGCGGAGGCGATCGCAGACAAGTTGGAGCAAAGTTTTGCAGTTCTACATACCTGGAGACACTCGGCGAGGTAACTGGACTCGAAATGCAGATCCTTCCCCTAGCTTGCTCTCAACTGTAATTGTTCCCTGCATCATGCGTACAAGATGGCTTGTAATAGCTAGCCCAAGACCCAAACCACCGTATCTACGATATGTCGTCATATCCACCTGTTGGAATTGCTCAAAAACGTTTTGTAGTTCAGTTTCAGGGATACCAATTCCAGTGTCTTTAACCATTATCACTATTTCGTCTAGAGAAAATTCATATATCTCTACCGACACGATGCCCAAGTGAGTAAACTTGATGGCATTGGATAGTAGGTTGAATAAAATTTGCTGAAGATGGACATGATCGTTGATAATGCGGGAGTTATGCAAATTTACACAAACATTCAATGCTAAATTCTTGGCTTCTACCTTCGGGCGAACGCTTTCAATAGTTCTATTGACCAAATGAGTCAAATTAAATTCTTGTTGTTTTAGCTTCAAGCGACGTGCTTTAAGGTTTGAAATATGAATAAGGTTATCAATTAGCAGCGCCTGGTGTTTTGCATTGCGATCAATTGTCTCGAATGCATGAGCAGTGGTTGCTTCACCTAACTTTCGGTTACGGAGCAGTGAAATCCAGCCAAGAATAGAAATTAGAGGGGTACGCAGTTCGTGAGACACAACAGCTAAAAAATCATCTTTGATTCGCTGGCTACTTGTTATCTCTTCTATCTGACGGTTATGTACCTCAATGCTTAGCTGGTAAAATGCTGCAACTGAGGGCAACAAATTTGGTTCTAGTTCTTGCCATTGCTTCCGCACTTGACTAAGCAATCCCCCCATCATCAAATTCTCATCTTGCTGATTCTTCATCCATTCCTGAAAAGCATCTTCCACCCTGTCAATCAATCGCCGTAGTTCCCTATTTTCCTTTCGCCACTGGGTAAAGCGTTGCCATCCCTCCATTAAGGCTTCATGTGCCAAATCAACTCAGGCTTCTCCTTCACGTTCTTCTTGCCCAGTTACCAGCAACCGTCCTTGAATCAAATCATCCAAAACATCGCTGATTATATTGTTACCACCAATGGTTAACAGTTTGGCTTTAGGTTGCCGTTGCCTTGTATCCTTTTCTCTCTCACCCGTTCGCACCAACTTCAAGAATATCCGCTTAATCCATTCCTGTTCCTGCTGTGTGAAACTGTGATAAATATTTTCTGCGTGACGATCTAGCGCACCAATCACACCGTCCATTGTCCGATACTGCTCAACTGTTAGCTGATGCTTTTGGTTGTCTCGTTTCTCCCAAAGTTCTGTTAGGGCAAACTGCAACAGTGGCAAACATCCCTGCTCTTTACCCACATCTTGCATAATCTCTCCCAGCAACCCGTCCTCAAAGCGATAACCTTGCAGGTTTGCTGGTAATGCGATCGCCTGCTCTAAATATGCCCCCTTTTTAAGGGGGTTGGGGGATCTCCTAGAACGGAACATCATTAACCGAAATGTATTGCTACCCAGCTGGCTTTTATTTCTTATTCTCACGCAAAAACGCAAAGACGCCAAAGAATAACTTTGCGCCTTTGCAACGCCAGTCGCCTGCTGTCGGGAAACCCTCCTGCAGCGCTGGCTCGTCTTTGCGCGAAATCTTTCAGGATTTACTTATTAGGTTGAGGAGTCATGCGCAGGTAAGGCTTGACTTCCTCATACCCTTTGGGAAATTTCTCCTTCAGCACTTCTGGATCTTTCAGCGAAGGAACAATGACGCAATCATCGCCATCTTTCCAATCTGCCGGTGTCGCTACGCTGTAGTTGTCAGTCAACTGTAGCGAATCAATCACTCGCAGAATTTCATCAAAGTTGCGTCCAGTGCTGGGAGGATAAGTTAAGCTCAAACGCAGTTTCTTGTTGGGGTCGATGATGAAGACTGTACGCACAGTCAAAGATGGATTGGCGTTGGGGTGAATCATGTCGTAAAGGTCAGAAACCTTGCGATCCGCGTCTGCCAAAATTGGATAGTTGAGGGTAGCGTTTTGAGTTTCCTCAATGTCTCCAATCCATCCTTTGTGGGATTCAACATCATCAACGCTGAGAGCTATCACTTTAACGTTGCGCTTGTCAAATTCTGGCTTTAGCTTAGCGACTTGTCCTAACTCTGTCGTGCAAACAGGTGTGTAGTCTGCGGGGTGAGAGAAAAGTACAACCCAGCTGTCGCCAGCCCATTGGTAAAAGTCTATGTCTCCGGTGGAGGAGGCTTGGGTAAAGTTTGGTACTGTATCGCCTAAATGGAGAGCCATGTGAGATTCCCTGTAGTTCAGAAAGGCATATGTATTCTATCTTGCCATGATGCCACAAAACCCCGGTTAGCCGATTGGGGTTTAGCTCAATGAAACAAAATTTTAGCTTGTGCAAAGTTGCACAAACAGACTTATTATTTTACGTCCAAGTGGGACAAGATTTGATTATACGCTTCAATGGTTTGAAGAGCGATCGCATCCCAACTGTAATTTTTCAATGCATACTCTTTAGCATATAGTCCCCGTCGTTGACGTTCTGAGGGATTTTGTAAAGCTATGCGAAGTAATTCCGTCAAGTCTGATACATCTGTTGCACCCACCCATCCCGACTCGCTATCACGGACTTCTTGACAAATATGCACTTGGTCTGATATGACTACTGGCGTTCCTGATACCATCGCTTCGGCTACAGCAATCCCAAAATTTTCATAATACGACGGCAAAACAAATAAATCAGCAGCTTGGAGAAGGGCAGATTTTAATTCACCTATAACAAAGCCAGTGATAGTTGTGTGCGATCGCAGTGGTGAAGTTTTGATCTGTAATTTTATCTTTTCTTCGTAACCTGGGTCTTGGGGATTCGTCCCAGCTAAAACAAAGTGAAAATTTAACCCTTCAGCTAAAAGCGTCTCTAATGCTGGAAGCAGCAAATTCAACCCTTTTTTTGGGTCAATACGAGACATAAACAGCACCAACGGCACATCCTTAGGTATACCCAACTTACTACGCACCTCCTTTTCCCCTATCTCAAGAGGGTTGACACCTAAAGGAATCACTAAATCTCGTGTAGAGACTCCAAATCTTTCTGATACTTTGGCTTCCTGAACACTGGTAAAGTGAATGGCGGCTGCACCAGCTAAATTTGCACGTTCTAAAATTGCCGCATAAAGCTGTTTTAATTGCCTTTTTTTGCGTAAATCTGCTGGGTCTAAAGTCCCTAAAGGACGCAAAATATACGGTAGCTTTTGCCGACGACAAATGGTTGCAGCAACACTGCTAACAGGGGAGAATAGAGCATGAATATGAGCTAAATTAAATGTATGGGCGTGAACATTTAACCATTTGAGTAAGTCAACAGAGAATTTGTAGCGACGAAAAGGGGCGCAACGGAAGTATATTATTTTATAGCCATCCTGTTCGATTGGGGTATTTAAAGGAACATCCAAGGGTTCTTGACCAGTATCACCATTACTGTCAGTTGTCAGAATTGTAACTTCTACTCCTTGCCGTGCCAATGCAGAAGATAGCCCTAGTACCATTTGGCTGGGACCGCCATATATTAAAGAAATTGAGGGAACAATTTGTAGTACTCGCATATTTAGTCATTCGTCATTAAAAATTCATTGGTTCAGATTCCCGACTTCTTAAAGAAGTCGGGAATCTTATTGTTCACGTTCCAAGTAGCGTGCCCGTAGAGCTTATGATTTAGGATTGGTATAATAACTAAATAAACTTTTTGCAAAAGTCATAAAATGATAATTTAGAACCACCGATGCACACAGATTAACACAGATAATTTATCTGTGTGCATCTGTGTTAATCTGTGGTTTCATTTTCATGACATTGACTTCGGCAAAAGATTTAATGACTATTCACAAGTTCTTTATAAAACTCTAATTGCTGTTTTGCTAAAGCTTTATTTGTGTATTGAGTCATTACTTTTTGATAACCCATTTCGCCTAATTTTTTAGCCAATTCAGGTTTTTTTATCAATTGAACTATGCAATCAGCAAGTGCTTTGGCATCTCCTTCAGGAAATATTAATCCAGCATCTCCAATCACATAAGGAATTTCACCGGAATGGGAACCTATAACAGGAACTTTGCAAGCCATTGCTTCAATAAGCACATGACCAAATTGTTCTTTCCAACCAACAGAAGTTATGTTTTTAAGCTTGTAATTTGTTTCCGATGGCAAGACTAAAGTACTCATTAAATTAATATACTTTGGCACTTCATCATGTGAAACGCTTTCTAGCAAAATGATTCTGTTTTGAATATTATGTTTTGCAGCTTGATTCATTAATTCTGATTGCAACGAACCACGCCCCAAAAGTAGAAATTTCCAAGATTTATCCTTCAAGCTAGCTAAGGCATTCACAAGAGTTAGTAATCCCTTTTCTTGAACAAAACGCCCGACGAATCCCACAACAAAATCATGTGGTTCAATTCCTAACTTGGTTGCTAATTCTGGCTGTGGTGTGGGAGTAAATAAAGTTTCATCTACACCCAGTTGGGGCATTACTTTTATTTGTCCTTTGTATCCCTGTTGCCGTAAAATTTCTGCACCATCTTGATTCCCTGAAATAATACCGTGGCTGTGCGTTAGGTTATATTTTTCTAATAAAGAAACTGGAAATTTCAGATTATAGGGCAGATTCCACCAGGTAAAAAATACATTTTTTGCCTTGAGTCCTAATAGCTGATTTAAAGTAATCATCTCAGCATAAGCCAGCCCCCTAGACCCTTGTTCTACTTGAATAATTTGGGGACGGAACTTTCCTAACAAAGGTATCAAATCAGCGCCAAAAGTCAGCAGCCCTTGATGATTTTGACTAAAGTTAGAAACCGGAACTATGCGAAATTTGCCTTCATCACGGTATTGAGTTTCAATTATTTTGTTCTGAACACCGCCAGGTTTCCACTTTTTTGGTACGACAACTGTTACTTCAATTTCAGGTTCTAGTTGAGACAGAATGCGCAATTTTTCACAGTTAAGGTCTACTATATAAGTGTGACTTGCTACGAGAATTCTCATTGATATTTAAGATAGGCAATTGGGAATATGGAACCACCGATGGACACAGATGCACACAGATAATACATGAGAAAGATATCTGTGTAAATCTCGTGTTTATCTATGGTTTAAACACTTTTAACTTGTTCATCTATGCGAGTGTAAATTTGACCATCATTCCAAATTGATTGAATGACAGTACCTAAAGCTTTCAAAAAACCTAAAGAGTAGAAAACGCCGCGAGTGAGAATTTTGATGGGAGAACCGCTTTTGTGGCAAGGAGGGCGTCCGAGAACGTGACAGTCAAATAAACGGGCGTAGAGGCGTAACGCTTGGGTAGCGGTGAGGTTTTTCAGCCCCATTAAGAAATGGTTGTGGTAGAAAGTGAGTTGATATTTTAGAGAGCGCATACTAATATCATGGCAACCTCCCGTTTCTTCTCCAAGATGCACCAAATGTGCATCTGGATCGTACCAAATTTTATATCCAGTCTGCCGCAATCTTAAACAGAAATCAGATTCTTCTCGCACTGCACTACCACGAAATCTTTCATCAAATCTCAGTCCGTATTTGGTAAAAATTTCCCGGCGAAACGACATATTACAACCCCTTGCTGTTAGCACTTCTTGGGGTTTTATTGTATGCACCAAATCTATATAATACCAAGCAATTCCTGGATCCATTGCCTGAGGAGGAAGATATTCAATCTGTAATTTTCCTCCAGAATCACCTAATTTCATTCTGTCAAATACGCGTCCAGCAACAGCCCCCACTTCTGGGTTTTCCAAATAGTTTTTTGCATGCGCTGCTAAAAATCCATCTGGTAACTGTACATCATCATCAATAAATAAAATAATCTCACCTGCTGCCCGCCGCACTGCATAATTCCGCGCCCCTGGCAAACTTGCCCAATTTAAACGGAACCGTTTTATTTTACTGGCTGCGGTTAATTCCTCCAGGTAAGCTTCAACTTCTGGATCATGTTTCGGGGTTTGATCCACAACCAAAACTTCATAATTTGGGTAGTCCTGTTTCAGGATATCAGCAATGCTATCGCGTAGTGGTTCCTCACGACAGTAGGTGGGGATAATCACAGAAATTAAAGGAAAATTCATATTAATAGTCATTAGTCATTAGTCATTAGTCATTAGTCATTAGTCATTAGTCATTAGTCATTAGTTCTCCCTCTGCTCCCTCATCTCCCTCTGCTCCCTCATCTCCCTCATCTCCCTCATCTCCCTCATCTTCTTCTTCCGCACTCCTTTTGCTTGTGCCTCTACGAGTCTTTCTTGCTTATCTATTTCTGGCAATTTCAAAAGGACTCCAGCAAAAAACCAGTAATAGACAGCTACCGGGTCAACGTCCAAAGGATAATAGTAGGTGTTGTAACTCATAAATAGTATGAAGACCCACAAAGCACCTGCGTAACTGCGGAAAATAGGATTTTTGACTGAACGATAAGTTTGGAAGCACACAATTGTTAAAGTTGTGACTAAAGCAAGAAACCCTAGCAGTCCTAATGGTCCAATTTCATGAAGTATTTTAGGATAGTAGGTTTCCACCAGTTTGGTTTGACCTAGCAAACGGGCAGAGTTAGTAGCACGTCCTAAACCATTTCCTAAGGGTCCATCTAAATTTTTCCAGACCTCATTAAATTGCTGCACAATAAACTCTTGTGGCGGTGAAGCTTGCCAGCGTGCGTTCAAACTTTCTATCCTCTGTCCTACGATTTCAGGATTAGCTACCATTGCAATTCCTAAAATAATGACGAGTCCGACTCCTATAGGGAGAAATCGTTTCAGGTTGCGAATTTCACCAGTCAGCAAGAGCAAAGCGACAAAGCATGCAGGCACTAATGCTAAGGCTATTCTCTGCCCGGAGACAACTGCATTGATAAAGACTAATGCCATAGAACCTAAACTGAGAACCCGCCAAGTTTTAGAAGGATCACTAAAGCCGCAGGCAAAGGCAAAAAAGGTGCTGGAAATTAAGAACCATGCCCACTGCCAAGGCGCAACAAAGGTTCCTGGTAGACGAATGACCCCTTGATCAGGACTATAAATGAGAGAACCACCAATGAAACAACGCGCTTCAATTGATGCTCTGAATTGGGCTGCTCCTTCTAAATATCTAGTGCCTTGACATATCCCTCTTGATAATAGTAGGTATTGAACAAGTCCTAGGACACAGCACACTAATATGAGGACAACCTGTAGGCGCGATAAAAATAGGAAATCTCGCTTATTGCGAATGAGATAATAAGCGCAAGCTATTAGGGGTACATAGCCCAAAAGTACTTTCAAACCCAGTATTCCCATGCCTATCGGTATTTCCAGCTCTGAATTATCCGATAGTTGAGTGGAGGGCGGGTTGAACTGCTGTCCTCCATTGACAAATACCAGTGTGAGCAGACATATGCCCAACAAAATAAACAGTGGAGTTTTAATGGCTTGGGGAATAATCAGGGGTAGCCGCTGCTTACGACAAATTTGCCAAATTGCAATCAGTGCTGGAATGTAGAAGGAGTCTTTAGCTATTTGAAGTATGGGACTATTACCAATGTAGTAGGTGATGGTACCGCCAAACGGCACGTAAATCAGGAAGGCAAAAAGGGCTTGACGGGGATATTTGTAGGACAAAGCAATAGTAATAATTCCCAATAAACCTGGGACTGCTGCCTTAATTCCACCGACAAAAGCCATGAGAATGCCAAAGAAGATACCGCCAACAATAACGGGGATTAAAAAATTGGTGAATTCTTTCCGTGCTTGTGCAGATTTGCGCTTCTGGGCTAAACGTTCTTTGAGGCTAAGGGTTGGAGTTTCCTTTTGCTGCTGTTTTTTGGCTTTTTTGTATTTCTTGGATTTTAGCTTTGCTGTCAGCATGGCGGCGCTTTAAGAAGAATACAGAATGCAGAACGCAGAATATCCCCAGATAGAAATTTGGGGGATTGAGTAAGGAAAGAATTCGTTTCTCCCTCCCTAATTGAATTTAGGGGCGCTATACACGCAGCTGGGAATCAGAATGAGATCTCGATTTTAAACCTCCCTGCTCATTTTCATTCGGTGAGTTCTGGGTTCTTTCGTCGGTAAATATGCCCGTTAAGTTGTGAGCGATCGCTTTATTGTTACAGATTATCTTGAATATAGCGGTTCTGTTCTCACTAAATTTTTATTCAATGGATATAAATTAAATTCTTCGCGAATTGATTGATTCAAGCCTTTACGATTGAATATATTAAATGTTAGCTTGGTTGTTCCGTAATAAAGATTTTCTCCGGTGGCAACAATATAAACGGCACCTGGAAATGGTAATTGCTGGAGGTGATTCCCATTTTTAGCTAAAGTTTCTCTGACTTTCTCGTGGTCAACATAGAATTTATAGTAACCATAACCACGGTTGTACTCTGGATTCTGAGGTAGATTATTCAAGTCATACCTGAGAATATTGCAACTTCCACAAATTTTATAAAAATTTCTTCTTTTAACATATACAAAATCACTGCCGTCTTGATACTTATAACCTTTATTGATAAACCAACCATTACAATTACTATTTTGACTGACAAATTCTGCTAAATACTTGCTGACACAATCATCAGCATCAACTGTCATAGTATAAGTTGGAGAAAATTCTTGAGCATGAATTAATCCCTTGAGAATTTTTCGTCCTTTGTCAGTATGTCCTTTAGAAAAGGCGTCAGACTCGTTTGCTGGTGGAAAATCAACTTCAATATATCTAACGTAGGGATGATGAAATTCCACCCGTGGTCGCTCATGGCAAACAACAATCACCCTATAGTCTGATGAAGTCTGATTGCAAATTGATTTAATGGTTCTTTCAAATAACTTGGTTACAAGCTCCCAAGATTTGGAAGCTTGCGGGCTTTTGAGGGGTATGACAAAAACAAGCATGAGCCGCTACGCTAATATACAACTTTTTGAGCGGATGAGGACTATCAAAATTTTCTAAAACCTGGATATGAGTACAGACGCAAAGATGACGTTTGTACAGTGCAGATGCTTATATTAATAAAATCTTACCCTTAAAACTTTAAATTTAATTAGAAAATTTTTATATAAATTTTACAATATTTGTGCTTTTAGAAAGGCAGTGTGTCAAGCAATATTCCCCCTATACCTTTGAGGGCTGGAAGTCTATAGTACAGCACAGCACAAATAACTAGGCAGTTAGAAACTGACAAAAAAGTTTTTATAGGCATTACACCCTGTAGCTATGCTGCCTTTACAATAGCTACACTTGCCTCTCCCCTTTCTATTAGAGTGACTATTATTTTTATAGGACTTACGCACACTCTACAAATTCTTGGCGTTCTAGCCTACGGCACGCCGCTGCGCGTCTAAGGCGTCTTGGCAATTTGATAAATTAAGCTTTTCGACATTTTTGCGTAAGTTTGTTTTATTTATAAAGCTATTTAAGTATATTCACTTATTTACTAAATGTTATTTGCTAATTACATACAGAATGTGGAAGTTATTCTAAAGGAGTTTGGAAATTCGTTAATAGCACTATATGCTGAGATTTACTGAATTACTGAACGCAATCTAACAAGGCGCTAAACCAGTTCCAATCTAAATTACAGGTTTAGACTTGAAAGATAATCAAAGCAGAACTCAGCTAAAAGGTTATGCTTCTTTATCCTTACCAAATTTAAATTACAATTTAGGTTAATCATGCCGCAATTTATTAGTCTTCCGTTCTCAATCGCAAATGTATACCAAGGTTTTGCTGAAGCCAACGGCATAGCTAAAGCAAATGAAGCCGGACTGATCCTTGAATTTCAAGTAAAAGATGGTCTTATGGGTGTGTTCAAGTCACCCATAAAAGAAGTGCAAATACCCATTAACGAAATTTTCTCGGTTGAGCTGCAAGTCATTTGGTTCGTAACTAGATTAATTATTAGAACAAAAAGTATAGCTATATTAAGTGATGTTCCAGGAAGTAAAGCAGGGCAGATTGCGCTGTGGATTGCGCGTAAGGACAGACAAGTAGCCAGAGAGTTAGTGTCAGTCTTGAGGTTGAGTATGACACAGAAAGAACTGGACAGCTTGAACCAAGAGATTGCTCAACTTGGTGATGCTGGCATATGAGTAAAAGAACGAAGCCCGCGTCGGCGGGCTTCGTTCTTGACTTGCAGAGTTTCTTGACTGCAAGTGAGAATTAACTAGTTAAATATATCTAATGAGGGATTATTTTTAAGCTGCTATGTGTTGCTGGACTTGCGTCACTAATTCATTTGTCCAGTAATGAACAAGTTCGGCTGCTTCGGCTTCTACCATAACTCGGATGAGTGGTTCTGTCCCGGAGGCACGAACTAAAACTCTGCCAGAATCTCCCATTGCTGCTTCGGCGCGGGCGATCGCCTGTTGCAAAGGTTGGCAGTCTTTCCATCGCAAACGCTTGCATCTGTCTTCGACTCGCACGTTGCGCAACAGTTGCGGATACGTTTGAAAGCTTTGATCCATCAATTCTGATAAAGGAACACCTGCCCTTTGTACCAAAGCTGCTAAATGTAAGGCTGTTAACAAGCCATCTCCAGTAATACCATAGTGACGGCAAAGAATGTGACCAGATTGTTCACCGCCTAGCATTCCTCCAGTTCCCAGCATTTCCGCCTGAACGTACTGATCACCTACTGCTGTACGAATAAATTGACCACCGATTTGCTTCCAAGCCCTTTCCAAACCTAAGTTTGCCATGACAGTGGAAACAATCAGATTATGGGGCAGTTCTTGGTTTTGTTGCAAGCTGCGTCCCCACAAATAGAGGATATAATCTCCATTGACTGGTCTACCGGTGTTATCTACAGCTAAAACGCGATCAGCGTCGCCATCAAAGGCAAAGCCCAAGTCAGCATTGTGTTCTTGTACCGTTGCTTGCAGAATTTCCAGATGAGTTGAACCGCAGTTGACATTGATGCGATCGCCATCCGGTTCGTTATGCAAGCAGATGACTTCTGCCCCCATCTCCGTAAATACGGATGGTGCTAAACCAACGACTGCTCCCCATGCCAAATCTAGAACAATTTTCATGCCCTGAAAATTCATGGCACCGTGCAGGGGTTTTTTCAACGCCTCAACATAATTTTCTACTAAGTCCAAACGCGAGTAATGCCGTCCGCAATTACTACAGTCAGCAGAACCCACACCACGCAGTCCAGCTTCTATTTCTGTTTGCAACCCTTGGGATAGTTTCATCCCATTTGCGCCAAAAATTTTAATGCCGTTGTCTTCTGGCGGGTTGTGGCTAGCAGAAATCATCACTCCGCCGATGGCATCGGTGACGCTGGTGAGATATGCAACGCAGGGAGTAGGACATAGTCCCAAATACCAAACTTCTAACCCTGCTGCTGTTAACCCTGCACTCAAGGACATCGCTAGCATATCGCTGGAGTTTCTGGAGTCTTGTCCAAGGATAACTGGTCCTGGGTTTGAAACATGGCTACGCAAAACAGTACCTGCCCAAAAGCCCACTTGTAATGCCAAAGGCGCACTCAGCAATTCTCCTACTCGTCCCCGAATACCATCTGTGCCAAATAGGGGTGTTGCTGGAAGCGATATCAAGTTAAGCCCAAAACTAGCTTCATTGACCTTCTTTTCCAATTTCTCAACTTCAGAATCAGAACTCCCAGGAATGCTACCTTGAGTCGGAGTTATATATGAAACCATAATAAAAAAAGCTCCACATAATTAAACTGGAGAATAACACTTTAAACTTTATTGAACAATTCCTACTGAGTACCTTTTAATCGGGACATTTTGCTATTTTTTCTTCCTACAACTTACTTTGATTCTTCTATCCTTTCAGCAAAATTACTTATAAGTCTTTTCAGTCTTTTGTAAAGATTTTGTAAAATACGTATTTATACTAAAGGGAGTTGTCAACTCCGCCTCAAGGGGATAAGGAGGAGAGGGGAGAAATCAATTCAAAATTCAAAATTCAAAATTCAAAATTAGGAGTCTCTTCCTCATCTCCCTCACTCCCTCATCTCCCTCATCTCCCTCATCTCCCTCATCTCCCTCACTTCCTCCCTCCCTCACTCCCTCACTCCCTCCCTCATCTCCCTCACTCCCTCATCTTGTCTCACAAATCATTGCAAAACACCTGTATTGAAAGCGCACTAGTCGTTAGCGCCCAATCTGGTATTCTAAACTTAAAAAATATTAATAGAAATTCTCATCAAATGGTTTTACTGTAACGTTTTAGTGGCTTTTGTAGCCGTTCGTAAATTAGAACTCCAGCAGTTGACCTTTTAAAGTCGAGCAATTTAGCATGAGCAGTAATTTAGCAACAAAATTACGTGTAGGGACGAAAAAAGCCCACACAATGGCAGAAAATGTTGGTTTTGTCAAGTGTTTTTTAAAAGGAGTCGTAGAAAAAAACTCTTATCGTAAGCTGGTGGCTAACCTTTACTTCGCCTATTTAGCGATGGAAGAGGAGATGGAGAAGCACCGCAATCATCCGATTGTTTCAAAAATTAATTTTGCAGAACTCCACCGCAAGCACAGCCTAGAGCAAGACCTAAGTTATTACTACGGTGTAAACTGGCGGGAGGAAATCAAACTCTCTGCGGCGGGGGCAGCATACGTACAGCGCATCCGGGAAGTGTCTGAAAAAGAACCTGAGTTGTTAGTTGCCCATTCCTACACCCGATACCTGGGAGATTTATCTGGTGGGCAAATTCTCAAAGGCATTGCCCAAACTGCGATGAACCTTTCTGATGGACAAGGTCTCGCCTTCTATGAATTTGATGATATTGCTGATGAAAAGGCGTTTAAAGTCAAATACCGTCAAGCTTTGGATGAACTGCCAATAGATGATGCTACAGGCGATCGCATTGTCGATGAAGCAAACGCCGCCTTTGGCATGAACATGAAGATGTTCCAAGAATTGGAAGGGAATCTCATTAAAGCCATTGGGCTGATGTTGTACAACAGCATCACAAAGCGTCGTACACGCGGTAGCACCGAACTAGCAACTGCTGAGTAAAGCTGAGTCAATACGATTAACACAACATTTTTATCAATTGCTAGGGGCAGCGTCTCTGGGATTACCCTTGTAGAAAGGGGGTCACGGGGAAGTTGCCCCTAGTCACGTCTGAGCTTGGTAGTGAATCGCCCTTAGGGCAAGGCATGTTGCCTCCTACGGGGTGCAGAAGGGAAGAAAAAAGTTTTAAATACAGCAGCTTGCAAGTAAGTGAGGTACAGTTCTGATGTCTATAAACTAGTGGTTCATCGCATTAATTCTGATGGTTGTATAAGTTCGTAGTAAGGAATGCGCGTCCTAAACTTCGAGAGTGCAAAGAGCGCTCACTACGAATCCCTCAAAACAAATGCGATGGACCACTAGATATAGAGCAAATTTTACTTCTGACTTCTGACGACTGACGCCAATATTGCTGCTGTATTTCTAATCAACAACCCCCAAGGCGAAATTAACCGTATAAGGTTCCTCTAGAGATTGCTGAATACTCGCTTTTAGGCAATCAAGATAACGAGCAACAGCTCGCAGTTGTTCGACATTAGGGCGATAGGTGAGATTTCCTTGTTTTTCAAAAAGTGGTGCAACGCTCATTGCCTTATAATCAGAATTTTCAGATGAAGCTTGGGTGAGGCTGATGGCATCTAGGCTGGTGGGGATCAAACCAGGGGGTAACTCACCTTCCAAAAAAGCCAGCAGGCGTTGTTGACAGCTGCGGGTGTTAATCCCACGATTCTCAAATAACTCGAGTACTTCGCCAAAGGATATGGCTCGCTTTGGCAAGATTCGCAGCAATTCCGTGAACAGGAAATAGTCGGTGTACTGCTGTCTGGGAACTTCTACCACCTGAGGATGCAAAGGAAGCACCGCTAAACCATATGCAACCCGACTGCAAGAGGGAGAGCCATTTTCACCGAGATACACATCTTGGATAATTTTGGCGTTGGGCAGTTTTTGTCGCAGCCAACGACTCACCGCTCCTAAGGAAGCAACCCCGCCTGTTAAGATAGCTTGATTGATTGCTTCTGTGGGTATGCCTTTAGCAACCAGTAACTTGTTGAGTTCTCGGTTGAGGCGGCGCACAAACGGGACAAACACCTGGCTTTCTAAGTCTCGTCGCTGCAACACCCATCGCTGATCTGCCAGTTCTAGGGTGAAAGATTCTTGATGTTGCAAAATCAGCTTGAGGGCGATCGCTGAATCTATAACTGCCTTTCCTAAAAGAGAACTTTCCAACCGCTGCTGTAGGCGAATGCGCTCGATTATATCAGCTTCCCCAGGTCGAGGCAGCTTCAATTCTTCCAACCCCAAACCAGAAAAGCGCATCTGATCCAAACCAGGAATTGCTGGTTGCCAATGCGAAGGATTACTGGTAACAGTTTTGTTATCTTCTTGCATAGGCATACGTGATTGTCGCCATTTTGATGGGAAGAGCAGTTGACAGATAATGTCTTGCTCTAATCCCTTGCCAGCATAAGCAAAACCGTGGAGCATGAAATTAGTGTGGCTGAGGTCTTCCAGATTTTCTGGCAAATCTACCAGCGCCATTTCTGTTGCACTAGCACCAATATTGATCACGAGGGTATTGCCAACTAAAGGGCGATCGCTACTTCTTGCAGGACGAGAACCTTGACGACCTCTAATTTTGACGATTTCACCTTCAGCACCATCGAGTTCGCAAAGCAAACAGGCAATTCCTTCCTCCACAAAAAAGACTTGTTGTGGATGCTGCACTAATTTGCTAATGAGTAAAGCTTCACGGATGTTGAAGCGATATTGTTCCGACCAGTTGGATGGACAAGTGCAAATAACACCTGTAATATTGCTGATGATACTTTGGAAAGTTTCTTGGTTTAGACCAACAGCAGCTGCAGTTAAACCCAAAGTTGTGCTACTGCGATCCGACGTAAATGTTAACAGCAATTTTGAGAGCGATCGCACAACCCAAACTAATGGAACCGTGGAAAATTCGTTTAATTGCAAAACTGGTTCCCAATAAGAGCGATCGCTCTTGTAAGGTAGAGCAACTTGCAGATAAGGCTTCAACTGCGCCGAAAATAAGTTTTGCGTGGGAACTGCAGCCGACTCAGGTGGTGTAGAACCCGTCGCTATATCCTCAGGGACTTTTTCTTCAGCCACAGCCGCTGGTGCTGTTTGCTCTTGTGCTTCTTTGCTTTCTATTTCCCCAGCAGTCATAGAAGCCGTTGGCAAATAAACTTCTGCTGGTAAACGAAACGACCTTTTTACAGAAGTTGCTTCCGGTTGGGTTTCGGCTGACCAATATAGAGGATACACCTCACTTGTGGAGCGATTTAACAGAGCAGCAGAAATTCCAGTTGTCCCCAAATCGATTCCTAAATACCAAACAGATTTAGGAGTATTTTGTTCCTGTGGAACGTCTGTATCGTTGGTTGAATGAGAAATTGAAACAGAAGAACCATCAACTGTTTCTTTCACTATACTTTTTTTTTCAATTTCCGCTACCTGCGCTCCTGTTGTGCTTGGATCTGACTCAGTTTCTGCTTGCTGTGGTAAGGGAGATAGGCTCTCAGGTGGATTTTCTTGATTTTCTGGTTGAGTTAAGGGCTGCAACAGAGCATTTATTTCCCCATCAAAACTGGCTAAATCCTGTTCCAATTGCTGCAACTGCGCTTCTTCCAAGGAAAGATCAACCATTTCTGTAGATTGTTCTTCTTGAAATAGCAAATTTTCCTGTGGCGAAGCGGGAATGTCATTATTTGAAGACTGCTCTAGTTCAGGATTTTGAATCTCGACTTCTGAAGTTTCGCGTGAAGTTGTCTGTGTAGGAGTTTCTACAACTTCTGAAGTAGCTGGAGTTGTGGTTAGTCCTTCAGCAGAAGATGGCACTTCAAGCAACTGTTCGGCATCACTTATAGCAAGCAGTAGCTCACTCAGCACTGTAATTGTATCTTCACTTGCTGGACTAACTGAGCTGGTACTGCTTGCCAAAGAAACAACCTGAGGGCGATGGCGCTTTTCTCCGACTGAGTCATCCGGAGACGGTAGGCGATCGCGATCATCCCCAGGCGGTAACTCTGCAAATGTATTTTCCTGAGGTGTGGAGGATTGTTCTGTCGGTTCTAATAGAACATCTTGTGTATCTTTAGCGTCATTGCTACTTCGTTCCAAAAGACCTGCTTGGGGTTCCTCCAACCAAGGATCGGGAAGCTCAACAGCAGCATTGACAGCCTTTTCTTGATTGGTTCCAGCTTCTAATGGAGTTTCAGAGAGATTAGACACCGAAGAAGGAGTTGTGACATTTTCAGATAACTCATCTGTGATATCCCTGGCTTCATGCGTTGTCATTTCCGGTGCCTCAAAAGTGACCTCATACAGGAAACTTTCTGATGGCAGTTGATCAGTTGCAGTTGCTGGTGCGTTGTCAGCAGGCGAGTTTACTGTTGGTTCGATAAATAACTGATTTGTGGCATCTGTAACCTCCGCTGCCACATCTGTTACATCTGTAACCTCATTTGTTGGCAGTGGGGTTACTGTTGGTTCAAATCGAGCACTTGTAATATTTGTAACTTCATTATCGTTGGTGACAGACGCAGATAATTTATCAGTGACATCCGTCTGTTGATCCCTTGTCACACCAGGTAGCGTTATCGTTGGCTCTTCAAATAACTCATTGATCTCAGTAGAGGCAGGCGCAGATAATCTATCCGTAGTCTCTGTTGCCACATCTGTCTCAGATGAGGTTACTGTTGGCTCAAAGATCTCATTTATCTCATTTATCTCATTTATATTTATAACTTCATTATTGGTAGCAGATAACTTATCCGTGTCATTTGTTACCTCAACACCAAACAAACTGGCGTAAAGTTGGTCTACTTCATCAGGAATTAACCCGGAACTCAGTCGCTGTATGCCACTCGTATTAGGAGCAGTCTCTATAGTAGAGTTCTGCTCGTCTTGCGTGTGCTGAAATACTGCATCCAAATCAGATGTACTACCAATCTCTTGTGCTTCCAAGCTTACAGATTGATTTTGCGTGAGTGAGGATGAAGCTTCTGCTTGTTGAAATTCAACTAACTCTGAAGCTAACTCCTGAGATTCTGCTGGCGTTTCATCTTTTAAATCCTTTGATGGTTGATTGATCAAAGCTGGTTGCTGCAACTGCAGCGTCAAATTACTGATAAAGCTTGCTAACAACTGTTCGCCTTGCACTCCTGTGCTGTGCATTCTTGCCAATGCTTGAGACAAGGACTCGTGATAAGTGTGAATATTGCGCTGTAATGCCTCAAAGACAACATTCACAGTTCCATCGAGAGCGAGTAACTTTTGATCCAGATCCCTAGCAAGTCTTGACAAATGCTCCATTTGATCGGGTGGAGTCGAAGCGGTTGCAGGTTCTGTATAATCCTCATGACTTGCAAACAAAGAAGGAGCAGTATCAATTTTGAAAAACTGCGGCATTTCAGAACTTGTTGTAGTTTCCGCAAGTTGTGGTGTTGAATTAGGCACAACACGACTGCTGAGAACCTGCAAAAATTCTGAAATTATCTGCTCCTGATTCGCTAATTGCTGTGCTAGAGAGTAGTTATGTAGTCGCTTTTGTTCTAATTGCCTGATTTCCTCTACAAGATTTGCCCGTTCTTGCAACAGTGTTTTTATTTCTTCTTGCAAAGGCGCAAGCACTGCCGCCAATGGGTTGCTTTCTTGTCCCGCCACAACATAAGAACCTTCCTCTTGCTTTTCATTCTGCTGTGGTAAGGACTGGTAAGAACCGTGTTCAACAAATTTTGCCACTAGAGGCGATTGTTGTGGCTGGGTTTGGGCATCATTTTCCGATAAACTGACTAAGAAATCGCGAATTCGTTCTAAAACCTGTCGTGGTTCTGAGGCTTGAGTGGAGAGAAACCTAGACAGGCGCTTGTTGGTTATTAAGCGGTCAATATCTGCGATCAGTTGTTGAGTTTCTGCTGCGCGAGAAGTCACGTTAATTTACCTTATCTAGAACTTTAAGTCAGGTGATTATAGAAATTTTTCAACGGTTGCAACTATTCGTTATGCATCATGTGGGCGTCCAGCAATATTATGGCGATTTGCAATTGAGTGCAATATACCCTAGTTCTTTAATCGAAGACAGCGATGACTACGAACTTGTACTTCATCCAAAGAAGAACTGCTATATTTGTCAATTAAATTTGTCAATAAACCTTGATCTACATAATGCATCGCGGCTTCCTGTAGGAGTGGACAGTCTTTGCCGCAGGAAATAGCCGATCGTGGCTTACCGAAAACAGGTAAAAATTATAGATTAGCAAAAATTAATTACTTTCAACTACCCCACCGTAAGACGGTGGGGATTGTAAGAGATAAGTCTTGCAACGCAAGTGTTGAATAGCTCGCTATCGCCTATTCTCGGTTAACACCTCCGGACACTTCCCTAGTTCGGATTTCATGTAAGCCCTCTTATTTGGGGCGTTGGGAGAGCCCTTACGGGTATGCCTTCGGCACGCTACGCGAACGCCAGTTGCCTAGGTCGGGAGACCCTCCTAAGCCATTCGGGCACGCTGAGCGCAAAGCGCACGCTACGCGAACGCGAACAGCACTGGTCTCACCAAGACATCTGAGAGTAGGTGAGTTAAGGGACTACAAACTTCACACGAAAGGATTATCTCCATGCATCGTGTTCCGGTTCTAACACCGTCAGGTAAACCATTAATGCCAACCAAAGCAAGTCGTGCAAGACGTTGGCTCGAACAAGGAAAAGCTAAAGTTGTCCACAACGACCTTGGTATCTTTCAAATTCAATTAATTAAATGCCCTAGGACAACCAACATACAACCAATTGCGGTTGGTATTGACCCAGGAAAGCACTACACTGGCGTTGGCGTGCAATCAGCCAAGTTCACCTTGTGGTTAGCTCATCTGCAACTGCCATTTAAGACCGTGCGGGAACGCATGGAGCAGCGTCGCATGATGCGACGTGGGCGTAGAGATCGCCGGATTAACTGCAAACTGTCTTACAACAAACGCGCTCATCGTCAAAAACGGTTTGACAACCGCCGTCAACGCAAAGTACCTCCTAGCATTCGGGCTAACCGCGAACTTGAATTGCGCGTACTTGACGAGCTATCACTGATTTACCCAGTTACAACCGTTGTTTACGAAATAGTTAAAGCGCGTGGCGACAAAGGTTTTAGTCCGGTAATGGTCGGGCAGAAGTGGCAATTAGAAAATTTTGAAGACTACGGAAAGGTTAAACAGGTTGAAGGGTGGCAAACAGCCAATATCCGTACACAACTAGGATTGCACAAACAGAAACATTCTAAGGGTGACGCAATTCCAGCAACTCACCCAGTGGATGGTGTTGCTTTAGCCTGTAGTACATTTATTCGTTACGGTGTCACTAGCCGCAATTCTCAAGGATGGATTGGTGAAGTGACTGTAACTCCTGCGCCATTCGCTGTAATCCGTCGTCCTCCAATATCGCGTCGCCAACTTCATCTCATGGTTCCAAGTAAGGGTGGAGTGCGGCGCAAGTATGGCGGCACAGTGACGCGCCACGGATTTAGAAAAGGCGATTACGTTGAGGCGGTAAAAGCTGGCAAGACCTACCGTGGCTGGGTTTCTGGTGATACCGACAAACAAGTTTCTATCAGCAATGCGGACTGGAAGCGTCTAGGACAATTCGCTGCTAGCAAAGTCCAATTGATACAGCGAAGCACGGGATTAATCGTGCTGTCAACTCGGAGGCTGTCAAATTTAACCCCATCGAGGGGTCAAATTTGACCCGCTATCCCTCCCCTACCTGCTTCACTTCGTGACGCTGCGCGAACGCGCTCGGTAGAGTATCTCGCGGAGAATTCGATGAGTATTATTAATTTAATTGGTTTATAGTTTTAAGTAGTAATCTTTACTAAGAAGAATTCAGGAGTCAGGAGTCAGAAATACACCTAGGGTGGGCAATGCCTACTATATCTGGGTTATATCTGGGTTTTGCTGAGCATTGCCCACCCTACAGAATACTTTTTCTGGGGAAGTATTCGGAAGTCTGTGCCAGAATTAGGCTCACGCTTGCTAGTCACACACGGCTATACTTGTCTCTTACAAGCCCCAAGCGGTAGGGCAGGGGTTAGTGATACTGCTGCTATTCCCCAACCACGGAACTGCAAGCCGTACACCCTTTGTTGCAAAACTTTAGCCAAATTTTAAGCTGTAACTTAATACTTTTTATAAAAAACGCTTGGCTCGCTTTATTGTGTAACATAGTCTATTTTTAGATTCTAGTGGCTGTACTTTGATAGCTTAGGCTAATAAAGGTACTGTTATTTTTTTGTATATTGCAGCTTATATTAGAAAAATCTCGTAATGGAAGACCGGTATAGCGTACAAGCAACTACCAATCCTCTGATGCACTTAGCACCGTTTTTTCAAGGCTTACCAGAAACCGTTGTAGAGCAGGCTCTTACCCATTTAGTAAGCCGCACTCACCCAGCTAATCAAGTGATTTTGTTGGAGAATGACTGGGGGGGATCCGTATATTTTATTGTAGAAGGATGGGTAAAAATACGTACTTACAATCTCGAAGGCAAAGAAGTAACGCTAAATATTCTCGGCAAGGGAGAATTGTTTGGTGAAATGGCAGCTCTTGATGAAGTGCCTCGTTCCACCGATGTCATTACCCTGACTACCACAGTGATTGGTAGTATGCCAGCACAAGATTTTCTCAAGTTACTTCAAACAGAACCAATGGCGGGAGTCCGATTGGCGCAACTGATGGCACGTCGGTTACGGCAAGTAAATCGGCGATTGCGGTTAAGGGAATCTGACAGTCAGTCGCGGGTAGCAGACACGTTATTGTTTTTAGCCGAGGGACAGGGAAAGAAAGGGGAAGGGGGAACCAAAATTCCCAATTTACCTCACCGGGAATTGAGTAGTTTGAGTGGACTGGCACGAGAAACAGTCACACGAGTATTGACAAGGCTGGAAAAAAAAGGCTTGATTAAACGGGAGCAGGACGTAATTTGTATTCCCGATTTGTCAGCCTTAGAAAGAATGATAGTTTAACAGTCTTCTCAAAAAAGAACTCAGAACTCTCTACAGTCAACAGTCAACAGTGAATTGATAACTGAGTTCTGTGTTCTTCTGATTTCAACCCCCGAGTAAATGAATGGTTAGGCAAACAAAAGACTTTAACAAGACCTCAATGAAACTGGAAGCGCCGTTGAGAATCGTGGAAACGGCGTTTTTAGCTAGCACCGCTAGCTTAATCTGGTTTATTAATTTTTACTTTCCTTTAGGACCTCTGTTACGGATATTTTTCCCCGTGCCGATCGCTCTGGTGTACCTTCGTTGGGGCAAACGAGCAGCATGGATGGCAGCAGTGACATCCGGGTTGCTGCTTTCGGTGCTGATGGGACCAGTCCGGAGTTTGCTGTTTGTCATGCCCTTTGCCTTCATGGGCGTACTTTTGGGAGCAACATGGAACCGACGTGTTCCTTGGATTGTTTCCATCACCTTGGGGGCGCTGCTTGGCACCATAGGAGACTTTTTTCGGGTGTGGTTGATGTCGGTACTCTCTAACGAAGACCTTTGGATTTACATCATTAACCAGGCGACGAATTTTATCGAGTGGTTATTCCTCGGACTAGGCATTTTGGCGAATCCCAGCGTATTTTTTATTCAAGTTGGGGCGATCGCCTTAATTCTTGTCAACAACTTTATCTACCTATTCACGGTACATATAGCAGCATGGCTGCTGTTGGATCGCCTAGGCAACCCCATCCCTCGCCCTCCACGCTGGGTGCAAGTGATCATGGATTATGAAGAATAGTTACCCCTTAGGGGAATTCGCTCATTCGCTCATTCAAAATAAAATTGTTTCGGTCATTTGTCATTATTTGAATAATTCTTAACCAATGACTAATGACTAATGACTAATGACTAATGACTTTATTCGCATTTATACTCAGACTAAACAGGCTCAGCAATGGACAGCTAAGTATCGCGGTTGTTTACCCGTATTTGCCTGTGTTTTAGGATTTACCGAAACTGGTTTGATTCCAGGAATTTCCGCAGCAGGTCGCACTCCAGAAGATAGGAAATACACGGCTTGTGCAGATGCTGAATTTTTATACTACGGTTCTGTACATAAGCCGAAGTATCCTTTACCACCATTAGCGGCTGGAGCTTCCCCCGTCCTCATTTCCCGCGCCGTGGTTGAGGCGCTAAATATTCCGGTTTATTTATTCAATGCTGGTTTACCTCAGCCCCCTGCTGTCCCAGCGATTGATTTAGGTGGCTATAGCGCTCACTGTTTGAGTCAAGGTGCTGCTATGGAACTAGCAACGGTACACCACTTGTTCAAACAAGGGCTGGTTTGGGGTGAACGACTAAGTAGCAAAACCGAAAACGGGTACTTCATTTTAAGCGAGTGTGTCGTAGGAGGAACGACAACCGCCCTCGCAATTTTAACTGGCTTAGGCATACCAGCAGGAGGAAAAGTCAACAGCAGTCACCCCGTTTGCAATCACGAGCAAAAGTGGGCGGTGGTGCAAGCTGGGCTGGAGAGGATGAGGAGCGGGGAACAAATGAATTCAAAATTCAAAATTCAAAATTCAAAATTCGGAGTCTCTCCCTCATCCCCCTCCGAACCCTCACTCCCTCACTCCCTCACTCCCTCATCCTCCTCATCCTCCTCATCTCCCCCACATGATCCCCTCGAACTCGTCGCTGCAGTAGGCGATCCCATGCAAGTTGTAGTCGCTGGGATGGCGATCGCTCTGAGTCGCAGTTGTGGCGTTTTGCTTGCCGGTGGGACACAAATGCTTGCCGTTTATGCTGTGATGTGTGCCATTGCTCAAGCTTACGCCTTATCTTGGCGACCAAAAGAAGTCGTCATCGGAACAACCCGTTGGGTAGCAGAAGACCCAACGGGTGGCACAATAGAATTAGCCCAGCTAGTGGGTAGGAGCAGCATAACTCCTGACGGAGTGACTCCGCCGTTACTAGCGACTGGGCTGAGTTTTACTAATTCCCTTTATCCGCAACTTAGAGCTTACGAGCAGGGTTTTGTGAAAGAAGGTGTTGGTGCTGGAGGCGCTTGTATAGCTGCTCATTTGAGCCGAGGTTGGCAACAACATCAACTTTTGGAAGCCATTGAAGCTCAATTAGAGCAATATCAAAAGAATTCAGAATTGCGAACTTACAATTCTGAATCTAACCAGCTTTAAAAGAATTTTCTTTTTCCTTAATAACAGCCCCTTTAAGAGCAGCAGATTAATCCATATCCCGCGCGTGAGGTGGATTTTCCATGTCATTTTTGTAAAGTCAGCAAGCATACAGTCAACTCATAAAAAAAAATGGTATGGAAACCCATTCTGAGTTTTGACGCCTTTCTAAGTTTTTTTGCTTAAGAGTGAATTCTTTTTAGCAGTAATTGCTCTTCCAAAGCAGCAATGCGATTGTATGCGGCTGTTAATTGCGCTGTCAGCCGTTGGATTTGAATTTCTGGGGTTAAATGTCTATCTCCGCCTTGAAGATTAGTGTCTAAATACATGCCATCTGCGATGACATCCTTGTGTTCAAGCTCTGACTTGAAACTTATCTGTCCTTTTAACTGATAACGCCTTGTGTCACTGCTTTCCAAGAAGTTATCGTTAGCCTCTTGTGTTTTTACTAAGCAGCCTTCTGATAAAGCTCGAGAAACTTTACTATCAAGCTGCCCAATCACCTCGTAGAGGGCATCCAGTTTTTGACTCAAAGTCAGGACCTGCTTTTGTAATGGCTCCATTTAATACCCTCATCCGTTTATCTATCTCTATAGTATTCAATCTCTTGGCGAGGTTAACTATACTTATGATTTTTTTAACTTTTGATATGTTCTGTTGAAATGCAATACTTAAATCTGAATTTGGAAACATATCTACACATTCTCTAGAAGTCTTACTAAACCTTTGTGTTTAAAAAAATTAATTTTTTGGATTTCTTTTCATAAGTACTCGTGCTTAATGTTTCATCAATGCTAAGTCACAAGAAGCGCAAAGCCTTGCACTTAAAGTAATTTCTAAGTAAATCCCCACGGATAAATCTGGCAGAGTCAACAAAAAAAGGCTCTTTTTTCTCTCTAAACAAATTTACGGCGTCACACCTTTTCCTGAGCGCCTTTTACTCTAGAGACTGTAAAACAAAAAATGACATACCGAACACTCAACACTCAGGAATGTTTCTGTAAATAATTACTTAAGTAAAATTTTACTGATGATTTGTACTGGTATCAAGTTGACAAACAAAATTTAAAATCAAGTTATCAACAAACTCTAACAATTAGCTAGATTGAGTAGTGCAAGAAGGCACCGGAGACTGAAGGCAGGGAAATCTGAAGAAAATAAGACTTATTGGGTAATCGTTTGGCAGTTTTTTTGTGCCTTTGTTATTTCGACGCCCGCTGCATTAGTATTGACCAGAACTAAATATTTTTTTGTAAATAAAAATTAAAGATATAACTTAAGCCAACAAGGAACTACTCCCTTCGGTGGTCTAAGATTACCTATAGTGATTTACTCCTCTCTCTGTGTCCTCTCTTGCCTCGTGCGGTTAAAAAATAGGTATTCTTCTGGCGGTTTGGGAGTAAAACCTAATCACAAAAGAGACACCCAAAGATAGAAGCAATCACAACGTTTTGCTTCATTCTTGCTACACTTGGATTTGGTGAAACTGCTACTAAATCACGCTTTTCCACTCTAAAAGTCAAAATCAATGGAGCGACGTTCTTTTTTGCTAGGTATAGGTACTGTAGCGCTTTCACAACTGCTTGTTGGGTGTGGTGGCAACAAACAGGCGACACTAAATGTGCAGCTGTTAAAAGGTTCTATCCCTGGTCAGGTGGTTAATCAATTCAGCAAAGGTTTGCAGCAAAAGGTGCAGTTAAAGTTTGCTCCTGTAGAGAAATTACAGGATTTATTTGAACAATTGCACTCCTTGCAGGAGAAACCAAATACCAACGATGAGCAAGGATGGCGTCGCGTCTTACCATTTGCCCAATCCCAAAAAGCTACCTTCCCTGACCTAGTAACACTGGGAGATTACTGGATAGACTTAGCCATTGAAAAGAAACTCATACAACCCCTGGAAGTGGCAAAGATAAAACAGTGGTCTGCTTTACCCAAACAATGGCAGGAATTGGTGACACGTAACGACCAAGGTCTAGTTGATCCCCAAGGAAAAGTTTGGGCTGTTCCTTACCGTTGGGGTAGTACGGTGATGGTTTATCGCCGAGACAAGTTCCAAAAATTAGGTTGGACACCGAAAGATTGGAGCGATTTGTGGCGAAATGAACTGCAAGGGCGCATTTCTCTTTTGAATCAACCACGGGAAGTGATTGGTCTGGTTTTAAAAAAGCTGGGAAAATCTTATAACATAAACAATTTAGACATTCCAAACTTGGAAAAGGAACTGCACTCATTAAATCAACAGGTAAAATTCTACGATTCTACTCGGTATTTGGAACCTCTGATTATTGGCGATACTTGGTTAGCAGTTGGTTGGTCAAGCGATGTAGTGCGAGTGCTTGGGCGCTACCCGCAACTTGCAGCAGTTGTTCCCCTGTCAGGAACAGCACTTTGGGCAGATGTATGGGTAAATCCTTTGGGACAAGATAGGCAAGCTGTGTTATATGAATGGATAGATTTTTGTTTAAACCGTGGCATTGCTAAACAAATTTCTTTGCTGACCAAAACGAATTCACCAATTCCTACAAACATTGCTGCGTCTGATTTCCAAGAATCATTACGCAGTTTGTTACTTGTTAATTCTGAAGTTTTAGAGAAAAGTGAATTTTTACTTCCGCTACCCGAATCAGTCGCTGCTCAGTATGAGTCTTTATTCGCCAAAATAAAGGGGTAATTGTTAGGGATTAAAGATAGTACATATGCACTATGTTTTATTCTCATTTTTGGTCGTTAGCAGTTTTTGAATCTAGTTTACCATTGTCATCGTGTTGCTGATCGCATTTGGGCAAGCAGCTTGAGAGAATCGCTAATGCGGCGAGATGAAGAGATTTTGCCACTTCCTGGTGGCCAGCCTTCACGTTGCTGAGAGCGAATGCCATCTGTTTCCTCGGTTTGGTCGTGGAATAAAATTTGCCGTGTTGGAAAGGGCAAGTCGATACCATTTTCGACTAGTTTTTTCTTGATTGCAGAAATTACTTTATCCCGTGAGTTGAGAGCATCCGCTCGTCGTGGCGGCTTTATCCACCATCGGGCGCGGATGTTAACAGTACTTTCGGCAAGATCCATCACCAGCGCCTCAGAAACTGGGTCTTTCAATACACTGTCTACACTATCGATCGCTTGGAGAATTAACTGCTTGGCTTGGTCGATGTCGTCCCCGTAGCCGATGCCGATATCGTACTCCAAGCGGCGGTTCTCAAAGGCGGTGTTTACTTTGACAGAATTAGTGAACAACTCAGAGTTAGGAATCACAATTCGGCGACCATCGTAGGTTCTGATTGTTGTAGCCCGTGTCTGAATACTTTCTACCGTTCCCTCAAAGTTTTTAAAGACTATTTGGTCATCAATTTGGAATGGTTCTGTCAGCAGGATTAAAATACCTGCTAAGAAGTTTTGCAAAATGTCGCGGAAAGCAAAACCAATCGCTACACCGCTAATTCCTAGGTGCAACAATCATGGCTCCAATAATCACAGCTGTACTGTTGGAAAGTAAACCAAAGGTGGCGATGACACAGGAGCCAACTATGACAGGTCTAAAGTTGATTCTGCAAGCAACTCTGTTTGTAGCTGCTGGAGTTGGTTTGGTTCAGCACCATTGCTTCTAAAGTTTTTGAAGCGCTCTCGAATGTTACTTGCCAAGACCATCCTCCTAATAAAGCTCATAGCTAACCCCTATTAGCTATTTATATTTAAGTTTCACTCAAGAACTGGTGTTATCTAGAATTAGTCTGGTTACTATTTACAGTCAACGACCCAGGTCTAAAGACACTGGGCTTAAGCGCCTAAGACTTTGACTACAGTTGACCCGACTCAGTACCTTAAGTACTACGTTATTGGTGAGTGTTTAAGTTCCTACCTATGGATGCGTTCGCGCAGCGTGCCGTTAGGCATAGCCAGTCTGTAGCTCTAGAAATTGAGGATTAAACAGGTTTATTGGGTTAAGCCAGTGTCTTCAATACAGTACCGACCAATAACTTTGTCCAGGCTAACTTTACTCCCGTAAGGGAAGGCTCTACGGAGCAAAACCATTATGCGTACAGGGCGAACGATTTGAAATGGTAACTGTCCCATTGAAAGTACATCACAAAAGTACACCGAATTTAGTAACCCCAAGGCGGTAATGGATTTCAAAGATATGTGACGGAAACTAAAGTTTCCGTGTCGTGTTTCCTCCTTGACCTAAAGGTACAAAGTTTCCACACTCCCGGAGGTTTTTCATGAATTTTACCAGGAATATCTTTATGGTGGTGGCTTCGGCAATAGGCGGGTAGAATGCGATCGCTCCTTGGCGGGCACTTTATGCCATCGCGCTCAACCAATCTCAGAGGTTTTGCAAGCTGGGGATGAGAAATACAGATAGGGCAGCAGTTTGTGGGCTACACCGTTACAATAATTTTGCCGTTTTGCTGATTGGACTCTATGTAGCGATAAGCTTCCACAATGTTTTCTAGGGAAAAAACTTTATCAGATGGTTTTGGGAGTTAGTAAGTCAAATCTTAGCAGTCGTCTGGAAGTCTTCTTGGACACTGCCAACGTGTACTCTCAGCCTAACTGCTTGATCAGGGTACACCATGCAGTGTAGTTGTGTTGAATATCAGACACGCAAGTTGTCTTGAACAGATAGTTCGCATAATCAGCAAAGGTAAATGAATGACCCTGGAAGCTCCAATCAGCACAACAATCCTCCACAAGAGCAGTTAAGTATCCTTTTTGAACAGCAGATGCGACAGTGAAAAGTACACAAACGGAAGTGTTTAACCCAGATAACAGCAAGAATTTCTTAGCCTTGCTCTTTAAAGTTTGGTCTAATTCTGGTTGCGTAAAGCCGTCTATCCGATTTTTCGTAATCACGGTTTCGTTAAAGGCAGGATTGGCAAAATCCATGAATTCAACAGCTTGAGTGCCTTGAATGCAAGACATAGGCATACCAAGCTTTTCAAATGGCATCCAATCCGATTTATCTGCTTGATATTCTGTTCTTAAGTGAATCACCTCTATTTCGTTTTTTCTGCAAAACGAAAGGAGAGAAGCTAAGTTAGTGGAAAATTTAGGGAAAGCTATTTCTGTATGGGATGACCAGCAACCTTGTTGTACATCGATTAATATGAGCGCAAAGTCATTCCAATCTTGCTTCATCTTTTTCAGGGATTTTGACTTTTAAAGTCTAACATCTAGTTAGTACGTACGTATATTGTTCTCCATCTATCAGAATTTAAAGCAAGTTTTAGTAATGTAGCAACCTCACCATCGCAATTCACAACTTATGACGGCTGGAAGCAATTTAATTTTTTTACAAGATATAGCAGAATTTCTCAACCAATTCTTTGCTGTTGAGCGCTACTCTCAAGAGGAAAGAGGCGGTGTGTATTTGCCTTCAACACGTCCTGTTAAACGTTTGGGGTTGCTATTAGAACCGTCGGCGCAGTTACACAAATGCGTAAGAACTCAAAACTTAGACGCGCTGTTCCTACATCGTCCTTGGAAACTTGAACCAGAACAACTTGCACCAGATATCAGCGTCATTTCTTATCATTTACCATTTGATGAGCGCTTGACATTTTCTTTCAATTCCCGTCTAGCGGAAGTCTTGGGAATGTCTGGTTTAGAAGTGCTGGGAGAGAAAGACGGCAGAGCAATCGGTATGATTGGAGAGGTTCCGACTCAAAGCTTTGCTCATTTATGTAATTGTGTAAATCAAATATTTGGTGGATACGAGCAAGCCAGTGCACCAGAACCCACTGAAGTGACACGAATTGCTGTTGTTGGTGCAATGACTGACTTGCTCGTGCGTGAAGCAGCAACCCGTGGTGCTAATGTTTATATTACCGGACAGTTACGACAACCAGCTGAACAAGCAGTGCAAGAAACGAAAATTGCTGCTATTGCCGTCGGTCATCGTCAAGGTGAAGTATGGGGTTTACGCGCACTTGCTGGAGTATTGCGCGAACGGTGGTCTAGTTTAGAAGTGGTTGTGCTTCAAAATTCGTAATTAAGTTAATCTTAAGAAAATGAGTCATAGGGTTATTGACAGTTGACGGTTAAGTGTCAACTGTCAACAGGCTAATAATTTTGCTCTTGGAAGATAGCCTGAAAGCGTTCATCCTTACGGATTTTATCAAATTCGGAGTTATCTTTAAGAATTTGTAGATATTTATCTGGACACAAAAGAATTGCTCGTTGTAAGTTGTTAATTGCCTCTTCGATATTGTTCTCCATAGCATAGCAACGAGCTTTGTTGTACCAGATGGTATCATCGCATGGTTGTAACTGGGCAGCTTGTTTGTAGCTAGCGATCGCTTCCGGATAACGCCGTAATTTTTCCAAAACGATAGCCCGATTTAACCAAGCTTTATCGTGGTTTGGTTGAATTCCTATAACTCGATCAAAGGTTGCAAGCGCCTTTTCGTAACGCCCCCATTCGAGCAAACTCATGCCTCGATTTTGCCACGCCATCGTATTATTAGGGTCAAATTCAATAGCACGGTCGTAGCTGTCAAGAGCTTCTTTATAATATCCTAGCTGTTTAAGAGCATTGCCTTTGTTGTTCCATGCCCAATAAGCATCTGGTTGCAACCACAAAGTGCGCTCAAAACTCTTCACTGCTTTTGCATACTGTCCCCAGTCACACAAGGTAATACCGCGATTATGCCAGATAGTAGCGGCATTTGGATTCAACTCTAAGGCACAGTCAAAGCTGTTAATTGCTTCAAGGTAGCGTTCTAACTTGCCTAACGCAATTCCCCGGTTGTGCCAAACCCAGCAACCATTCCATTGTAATTTCAGGCTTTGGTCAAAGCAAGCGATCGCATCTTCATGATGACCCAAGGAACCTAGAGCAAAGCCTTTTTGAGATAAGGCTTCCGGATAATCTGGTTTACACCTAAGAGCTTTGTCAAAACTCGCTATTGCTGCTTCAAACTTTGCTGCTTTGTTCCGGCGTAATCCTTGTTGGAAATAAAATTCCGCCTCCAGGTTAAATGTCAAATTCATAAATTTTGGCATCCCGCTCTAGATATATCCCTTGATTATACTTTAGATATATTTTCTATTCTAGATGCCCAAAACAATAACGTAACTCAACAAACAGATCCACTTGCGGAAATATGAGGGATATTTTGTGTGTGATGTCTTGAGTTTGACTCTCTACGCCTGATCAGCGACTTGTATTCACTCCCATTGGACCGCGAGTCACACCAAGCTGATTTTGCAATTTTAACTCTCGCCAGAGTTGAGAGCCTGTCATTTTGCCCCGCAATAGTTGCTGATAGCTATGTATCGTTTGTGTCACTTTTTCGGGGGTTTCATTCACAAATTCGATACGCAAATGTTGCAGACCAAGCTCTATCAGGTTCTGTACGTATTCTGCTCCCGTTTGCGCAGTGCCATTAAATACAGTATTTCGGCAGCCGACGTCAGCTTGGAGGATATGTTCTGTTCCCACTCTGTCCCGCAATTTCACAGAATGCTTTTCACAAGGGCGTCCGCAGTTGGTGTAGTCAGTCCCTTGAGATAGGAAGGCACAAAATACACAATGTTCCATATGGAACATGGGCATATGTTGATGAATTGTCACCTCAAACCAGTGGGGTGGGCAACTTGTCAGCAGGTCTTGCAATTGGGTGATGTTCAAATCGTAAGACGCTGTCAGGCGTTCCAAGCCAAATTGATGCTTAAAGTAGTCTGCTGTTAAGGCATTCGCAACGTTGAGAGAGAAATCCCCGATGCAACGGTCATTAGCAAAAAACTGGAGTTGGTCATAGTTCCGCACCAAATAGCCATCCGCCTCACAGGAACGCACTTGCTGCAAAATCCAGTTTTCTCCTGGTTTGCTAATTCTTGGAGGCGCAACCCAGATAGTGGGAGATGAAGAATCAGCACAGAAGATTGAAGAGGAAGCAATATTTTCATTCTTGATTCTTCCATCTTCATTCTTTGCCTGACGTACCATCCGGACTGCTTCCCGGTAAGCACGGGGGTCTTCAAATTCACAGTAGAGTGTTTGGATTCCCGCTTCCAGTGCAGCTTGTAGTTGTTTCAAGTTTCGCACGAGTACAACGAGAGAAGGGGAAGGGGGAGATGAGGGGGATGAGGGGGATGAGGGGGATGAGGGGGATGAGGGGGATGAGGGGGATGAGGGGGAAGGAAGTAAGTCTCTTAGAGAAGCGTGTGAGTGTAATTGCCAGCGTTTAGGTTGGGAACGCAAATCTTCCAGCTGCGCCACAATTTTCCGCCGCATTCGGTTCAACTCACTCACGGGTACCATGACTGCGTCTTTGAGATGATTTGTCAAAGTTCCCAAACAAAAAGGAGTGTTGCCGAGACGACCAAACTGTTCCTGTAAACGTTCTGTGGTGAGGGGTTTGGTGTGCGCCTCTTCAAGGGGCATTGCAGATTCTACTTGGACAACATGACCGAGTTCGTCGCGGGCGATCGCCCCTAAGGATTGACCAACTTCTCCACAAACCTCTATATGAATTGGACGCTGAAATTGCGGATTTTCTCCAGCAAAACTCTGACGCAGTTGCTTATCAAGTTCTGGATCGCTAGTTTTCCAAACTTTGTCTCCTACATGTATCCGTCGCAAGTTAAGGTTATGGCGACCAAAGGTTAGCACTGCTTGTTTTCCTTTATGTTCCACCGCATAAATTCGACCACCTTCTTCCTGCGCTTCCGGATGACCGCAATCAAAAACAACACCGTCTCCAGGCTTAATTGGGGCTTGTAGCCGTACTATCACCTTTTCGTTGCTGATGCGGGTGACTTCGCCCAAGTAAACTCCACGCTTTTTACCAAAGTGAGCATGAACCAGTTCCTGATTGTTAATTCCCCGAAACCAACCTGTATACAGTCCGCGAGAAAACGCCATCTCCAAATTGTAGTGTTCTTGTTCCGGCGCTTGTAGAGACGAGAGGTGGCGCGTCTCTACATTTTTTAAATCCGCCATCACCTTATCTAGCGCTTGTCGATAAACCTGTATAACATTCGCCACATACTCAGGCGTTTTCAAGCGACCTTCAATCTTGAGACAACTGACCCCTGCTTTCACCAATTCTGGCAGCACCTCTAACCCTGCCAAGTCTTGAGGACTGAGCAGATATTTCCGATTTCCCAAATCTACAGCTTGACCATCAGATATTAATTCGTAGGGCATCCGGCAAGCTTGGGCACATTCGCCACGGTTCGCAGAACGTCCGCCTAGCGCTTCACTGGTCAAACATTGACCGGAATATGCCACGCATAAGGCACCGTGAACAAAGACTTCCAAAGGTAAAGATGTTTTATCCAAGCTCTCTACACGCTGCTGGCGCTGAATTTTCTCGATTTCCGTTAGCGAGCATTCACGAGCAAGTACTACCAACTGACAACCGAGGGATTTGGCAAATTCGACCCCTGCGGCACTGGTGACGGTCATTTGGGTGGAAGCATGGATAGGAAAATCTGGCGAAAGGTAACGAATAAGACGACAAATACCTACGTCTTGAACAATGACCGCATCTACACCTGCTGCAATAATTGAGCGTAAATACTGCTCTGCCTCTCTGAGTTCCTGCGGGAAAACGAGAGTATTAATGGTTACATATCCCTTGACGCCTCGATAGTGCAGAAATTCCATCAACTTGGGTAAGTCAGCCTCGGTGAAGTTTTGCGCCCGCATTCGCGCATTGAAGCGATCCAATCCAAAGTATATAGAATCTGCCCCATTTTCCACAGCAGCTTTGGCACAGTCCCAATTACCTGCGGGGGCGAGTAATTCAGGGCGTTGAAAGGTGGGTAAGGTGAGTTGGGGGGTTGGTTTGCGAGCGGCTTTCATCAAGTTGGGGATGGATTAGAGAGCACCATTGCGATTGTATCGTTTGTGCTTATTGATGGTGGGGAGATGGTGATCAAAATAAGCAGTTCTTGAGCAGGGGAGGAAGATTTTCATCGGTTTGTTTGCTACGCCTTTTTTTCTCATCTCTGGTTCTTTGATGCAAGATATAATACTCTCATATATTTATAGGCAATAGAAGTAGGCTAAAGTTCAACACTTGCCTACACAATTTACCAAGTCAAACTCTTGGCACAAAAAAGCGTGTATTTACTTCAACATTGAGAGTGACTTTTCCGACCGAAAATCACTTTTTTAAACTTTTTTAACAAATCTAGAAAAGAAATCATTTCTGCATTGATTGGGGCGAAAAGTAGCGACGGTATAACTCATCTTGTTCAATGGGCACTTGAAAAATAAGATGCGTTTACCCTGTAGCTTCCCCCTAGGAGGGTCAATACAAATAATATGGATCATACAAACCGAAAAAAACTCGTAATTAGCCCAGAAATGGCAGTTCTTCTCAAAGGCTTAATTATTGGTAAAGTGTTGACACTTCTGGTGATTGGCGGACTGTTTTGGTGGCTGGTAGCACCACGCTTGCGGGCAAGTAACAACACTAATTTGTCTAGTCAAAGTTCAAACACTGCCTCAATTGATACCTCAGCCTTTGGGACAGCTGCCAATATGCCAATCGGCTCGTTCAAATACGGTGGCAGTACAGCGTGGGCACCTATTCGGCAATTGGTAGATTCTCAAATCCAAAACGCTCGCCCAGAACTACAGTTGCGCTACGTAGAACCTATTAACAGCAGTCCTGGTTCTGGTTCAGGCATTCGTATGTTGCTTGACGGGCAATTGGACTTCGCGCAGTCTTCCCGTCCGCTAACAACTACAGAATACACCACAGCCAAGCAGCGAGGCTTTACACTTGAGCAACGTCAAGTTGGTATTGATGGGATAGCGGTGGTAGTTAACCCATCACTCAAGGTACCCGGTTTAACGATTGACCAGTTGCAACAGATTTATCTGGGACAAATTACTAATTGGAAAGAGGTAGGAGGACCAGATCTACCCATCACTCCTTTTGCCCAGCGTCCCCAAGATGCAGACACAATAATATTTTCAGATAACAAAGACTTGCAGAATCAAGCGTTTAGCTCCCAAGTGCAGTATGTCTATTCCACTACAGAAGCGCTACGGAAGCTCAGTAAAACCCCTGGCGGTTTGTATTACGCTTCTGCTCGTACAGTCGTGCCTCAATGTAGTGTCAAGTCTTTGCCGGTGGGTCACACTCCTACTAGGCTCATTCCTCCTTACCGCGAACCAAAAGTGCCAACCCAAGAGTGCTTGCATAAGCGCAACCAGGTTAATACTGAAGCCATTAAAAATGGCAGCTATCCACTGACCACTAACTTGTTTGTCATTATTAAGCATAACAACGGTCGGGAACAGCAGGCTGGGGAAGGCTACGCCAGACTTTTACTGACCGACCAAGGGCAAAAGGCAATTGAGCAGGCTGGGTTTATTGGAGTTCGCTAGACTCGTATGGTTTTGTTAGATGGAAGTACTATTCGTGCACGAAGGAACGCTACCTTCATTTATCATGATTGCTATTCAGCATGGATTTGTCCGTCAACCAACTAGTTTATACTAGCTTCTCCTATGTGGGCTTTGCGCTCCTGACTAGTGAGCAGGTTCCCTTAGAGATTGAGCAAACTTTCCTTAAACAGGTAGTTTACCGATACTGGAATGCTTTTGAGCATGAAAACCATAGTTACAGGGCTGCTTATCTTGTTCAGATTACTCCAGAAGATTGGCTGTTTGGCTGGCTGTACAACGATGAGAGGGATGACATTGATCGCAGCCATATACCGCACTTTATTTGCTACCACCTAAGGGAACCACTGTACGCTTTCTGCATTGAAAAAATTTGTGCTTGCTTGCAAAAGGGACCAGTAGAACTGGTAGACCATCACAGCTTTTCAAATTCCCTAAAACCCCTGATTTTAAAAGACGTGAGTAGTTACCAGGAAGCGAGACCTGGAGTGGTCATTTCCTGGGAAGTCCGTCAGCAAATTCATATAAACCTTAAGCAGGGGAAATTGACAGATTTATTCATCCCAGTGAAGGAAGACGAGAGGTTAATTGAGCGATCGCTGTCGGTCGAACCTCAAGAAATCCTCGCCAAAGACAAAAGCCCTGACAATGGTTCTTTGCTAGCTTTGATTCCACTCAAGGAACACCAGACGTTAATTGAGCGATCGCTGTCGGTCGAACCTCAAGAAATCCTCGCCAAAGACAAAAGCCCTGACAATGGTTCTTTGCTAGCTTTGATTCCACTCAAGGAACACCAGACGTTAATTGAGCGATCGCTGTCGGTCGAACCTCAAGAAATCCTCGCCAAAGACAAAAGCCCTGACAATGGTTCTTTGCTAGCTTTGATTCCACTCAAGGAACACCAGACGTTAATTGAGCGATCGCTGCCCGTCGAACTTCAACAAATCGTTGCCAAAGACAAAAGCCTTGACAACCATTCTTTGGCATTAAATAGAAACTCTATTTTGCTGCTGGGAATAGGCTTTGGTATTATCACTAGTTAGGCATGGTTCGTAATCACAATTTGGCAAAGGCAATATCTGATATTGGATGGGGAACATTCACCAACTTCTTAGCCTACAAACTAGAACGTAAAGGCGCAAAGTTGGTTGAGATAAACAGATGGTTTCCCAGTTCTAAGCTCTGTTCTAATTGTTTCTATCAGATGGGTGAGATGCCGTTAGATGTGAGGGAATGGACTTGTCCTCACTGTGGTACTCATCATGACAGAGATAAAAATGCAGCCATCAATATTAGAGCAGAGGGAGTCAGAATGCTAAAGGCGGAAGGTTCAGCCGTCTCTGCTGTAGGAGGGGAGGTAAGACCAAAGATGGGGCGAAAGTCTCATTTGAGGCACTCGCCTATGAGTACAGAAGCCCAACCTACCCTTCGGGAACGGCAAAGCCGAACAGGCGAAGCCAAGGTTGGGTAGTTCACCCTTTAACACCGCTACCAGTTTCTGTAGGGACAATGTAGCGTTGTACAAACAGGAATAATAATAGTACTGGAGCGATAGAAATGACTGAGCCTGCAGCTACCAACCGCCAGTTCAAGGAAAATGTACCCGCCAGCTTCGCGACTCCTAAAGGAAGGGTGTATAAATTTTCGTCTTGAATGACAATTAAGGGCCAAAGAAAGTCACTCCAAGAACCGATAAAAACGAAAATTGCCAGAGTGACAAGTGCTGGACCAATTGCTGGAAGCATGACGAACCACCATATGCCTAACTCCGAACAACCATCCATGCGTGCAGCTTCTTCCATTTCTTTAGGAACGCTCATAAAAGCTTGTCGTAACAGAAAAATCCCAAAAGCAGAAGCCAAGCTAGGAAAAATCATTCCCAAATATGTATTTCTCAAACCCAACTGGACTGTCAAAATGTACAGCGGAATCATCACGATTTGGAAGGGAATCATAATTGTGGAAACAATCGCAATAAAAATCCAGTCTCTTCCAGGAAATGAAAGTCTTGCCAATGGGTAAGCAGCTAAAGCGCAAAAAATCAGATTCAGGCACACAGTTAGCACTGCCACCAAGGTACTGTTAAACAGATATTGTCCAAAGGGGTTGGTTTGCCAAACATTGACAAAATTCTCAATGGTTGGTTGGCTTGGCAACAACTGCGGGGGGAATTGAAAAATATTTTCTGTTGAGGATTTCAACGCTGTACTGATCAGCCAAAACAGGGGAAACAGCGTTACTAGTGCGACAGCCCCTAATAGCCCATAAGTCCAGACCCGATTTTGGATTTTCAAATGAGTCATCTGCTTAAAATTTAATAATTTGTAGTGGGTTCAACCCAAATTCCGTACACACGCCCTGTAACCGTTTATCCCACGGTTCAACAGGTAGCTTTGGCAAATAGGCAAATTCAAAGACAATGCCAATGGTAGGCTTGTTTGCCCATTCAGGAGAACTTAGCATACGGTCATAATATCCCCCGCCATACCCCAAGCGATATCCTTGATAGTCGCAAGCAACACAGGGAATGAGAATTAAATCAACTTGATCAGGAGCTACAATTGGCGCATCAGGCTGGGGTTCAGTAATTCCATAACTCCCAGTGATTACAGAGTCTTTATGTGTCCAAATATGCCAAAAAAGCGATTGACCAACGCAGCGAGGAAAACCCCATCGGTGAGAGGTATCTGTAAATAATAGGCTTAAGTCTGGTTCTTGGCGAAAGCTAAAATAAGCAAGTATTGTTTTTGCTTGGTTAAACAGGGGAGAGGTTAAAAGGTGCGTGCAGATGCGATCGCTCTTTTGTTTCCACTCTGCCACAGACATTGAATGACGTGTTTTGAGCAGCGATTTGCGTAATTCTTTTTTCTCTAGTTGATTATCAACTTTCTCCACAGGTTTATTAAAAAAGCTTATTTCTTAGATGGCATTGTGCGTTCTCATTGTAAATTAGGTATCCAGGAAAAGGAGGATGCTTGGCTAAGGTTCATTTACGAAACGTCACGCTCGATAATTTCCGAGAATGCATCAGCTTGGAAGTGGACGAATCTCAAAAGGGGTTTGTGGCATCAAACGTGAAATCATTAGCTGAGGCTTACGTGAACCCGAATCTGTTTCCCCTAGCTATTTATGATGCCAAAGTTGCGGGTTGGGAACAGCCTCAGTTAGCAATGGTCGGCTTTACAATGTACGAAATCACGGCTGGAGTTGGTTTTATTCTTCGCCTCATGATTGACCACAAATATCAGGGGCAGGGCTACGGACGAGCGGCTATGCTGGAGGTGATAAGGCGTCTCAAGCTGCACGCAGAAGTTGAGTTAATCGCGACGAGCCATCAGACAGCTAACGAGGTAGCATCAAAACTTTACCGCAGCCTTGGATTTGTGGATTGGGACATTGAATGGGCGAGACAGCACAAATCTGAAATTTTCCTAAAATTGAACTTTTGAATCAATACCGTTCAGTTAAGGGGTATTCGTGACAATTTTATCCGTGTAAACAACAAGATTCCCGACTTCTTGAAGAAGTCGGGAATCTGAACCTTTTGAGTCCCAAAAAAACAAACAAATCAGATCTAATAAAAAAGGTGGGCAATGCCCACCCTACGATTATTTTGACGTTTTTACAAAAACTATGCGCCGTGCTGACGCCACCACTCAATCGTATTCTTCAACCCTTGCTTGAAGTCTACTTGAGCTGTGAATCCAAAGGCTTTCTTCGCCCGTTCGGTATCTAAACAACGGCGCGGTTGACCGTTGGGTTTGTCTGTTTCCCAAACAATTTCGCCGTCAAACTCCATCAACTCACAGATAAGATTGATCAAGTCACGGATGGAGATTTCATAACCAGTTCCCAAGTTGACGGGTTCAGAGTCATTGTAAGACTGAGTCCCCATGACAATACCCCGCGCTGCGTCTTCTGAATAGAGAAACTCGCGGGTGGGACTACCATCACCCCAAACTGGGAGTTTCTTTTCTCCCTTTATTTGGGCTTCGTGAACTTTGCGAATCAGCGCTGGGATGACGTGAGAACTTCTGGGGTCAAAGTTATCTTCTGGTCCGTATAAATTCACGGGTAGCAAGTAAATGCCATTAAAGCCGTATTGCTGGCGGTAAGCCTGTAGTTGGACGAGAAGGGCTTTTTTTGCGATTCCGTAAGGGGCGTTGGTTTCTTCTGGGTAGCCCTCCCACAGGTCATCTTCTTTGAATGGAACTGGGGTAAATTTGGGATAGGCGCAGATGGTGCCAACGCAGACGAATTTTTCTACGACCGCTTGATAGGATGCATGAATCAACTGGGTTCCCATCATTAAGTTGTCGTAGAACAATTCAGCCGGTTTTTCACGGTTCAGACCGATACCGCCGACGTGAGCTGCTAAGTGGATAATGATGTCTTGCTGATCTACTGCTCGTTGGCAATTTTCTAGGACACGTAGGTCGCAGTCGCGCGATCGCGGCACTGTAATTTTATCGCGATCCGCTCCAGCCTTACATAGCTGGTCTATCACCTGACGCCCCAAAAAACCAGCTCCACCAGTTACGAGAATTCTTTTGTTCTTCAGTTCTAAGGCGTTCATATTTTCTTCCTCGTTGGTGTATATCACAAGTGGAGTGCACCCAGTTCTTGCCGAATCATGGCATTATCCTGCAACACTTTTGCGACCTTACCATTTGGCGAAGTCAGTCCCAATGCTTGCAAGTCAGCTTCTACCATAATGGCTACGAGTTGCTCAAATGTGACCGATGGTTTCCAACCCAACTTTTCTCGTGCCTTAGTAGAATCACCAATCAACAAGTCTACTTCAGCTGGACGAAGATAGCGTTCGTCAAACTCCAGATGATCTTCCCAATTGAGGTTCACATAACCAAACGCCAGTTCGAGAAACTCGCGCACGGAATGGGTTTCACCAGTAGCAATTACGTAATCGTCTGGCTGCTCATGCTGTAGCATCAACCACATTGCCCTGACGTAATCCTTTGCATAGCCCCAGTCTCGCTTGGCATCAAGATTACCCATGTAAAGCTTTTTCTGTCTGCCGCCAAGGATTCTGGCAACTGCCATTGTAATCTTACGCGTAACAAATGTTTCACCCCGTCGAGGCGATTCATGGTTAAAAAGTATGCCATTACACGCGAACATACCGTAAGACTCACGGTAATTTACCGTTTGCCAATGAGCGTAAACCTTAGCACAAGCATAAGGACTACGGGGATAAAACGGAGTTATTTCTTTCTGGGGAACTTCTTGTACCAAGCCATACATTTCTGAAGAACCCGCTTGGTAGAACCGCACCTGAATGCCTGTGCGATGCCGATAGTCACGAATCGCTTCCAACAAACGTAGCGTTCCCATTCCGACTGCATCCACGGTGTATTCTGGAGAATCAAAGCTTACCCGTACATGGGATTGAGCGCCTAGGTTGTAAATTTCTACTGGTTGAACTTCCTCTAGAATGCGGCGTAGCGTGGTACCATCCGTCAAGTCACCATAGTGTAGAAATAAGCGCACTCCCTCTTTGTGAGGGTCTTCGTAAATGTGATCTATGCGATCGGTGTTGAAAGTGGATGTCCGGCGTATTATACCATGAACTTCATATCCTTGCTCTAATAAAAACTCACTGAGATATGAACCATCTTGACCGGTAATACCAGTAATTAACGCTCGCTTCTTTTGCGTCATGCTTTATTATTCCTTGTCGTTACTGAATAGATCAATACAGGCGACCTGGTACAACCTAACAGGTAATTGCTCAATTTCCCAACGGGAAACCTACGAGTCTCACTTGCAGACCAGCTGATTATTATAAGTAAATCTGCCGATTTGTAAGTTTACAACAAGCCCCTCTTACCCTATGCAGATTGTTTTCTGTTATTTCTGTAATTTTTTTTGATCTTCATCAAAACTTTATAGAAATTTGAAAAATTTTTAAATTATCTTAAAATTATCTTAAAATTAGAGAAAATGTAAGTCATACCATTTCTTTATGAAGATGGGCTTTATTGCGGCTCATAGAGACAGTACAGTCTCTACAAAATTTATTTGGCGCAACCTCACAGAGAATTGGTATTAGTAGTTAAATTGCCGCCAAGCAACAATTTATGATTAAAAATTCGTAATTCATAATGACGACTTCAATTACGAATTACGAATTAGAAATCACGGGTTAACTATTACGAATTTAATTTGTAAAGGCACCGACAGGATGTTAGTTACTATTGGCAAGTCCCGTTTTGAACTTTGAATTGCTTAGTATGCCCCATTGTTTTTAGGCATAACCACAACGCCAATTGTTTTAAAAACTATCCACCAATCTAAGGCAAAAGTTCTGAATTTAGCATAATACAAGTCTATTTGAACCCGCCGAGGATAGGGGATATCATTGCGTCCAGAAACTTGCCACAATCCAGTAATTCCTGGTCGGATAGTTAAAATCTGATCTATGTGACAACCATATTTGGGTAGTTCTTCTGCTACTAAAGGTCGTGGACCGACAACACTCATGTCTCCTTTTAAAACATTCCAGAACTGAGGAAATTCATCCAAACTAGTGATTCGCAAAAAACGACCGATTTTCGTAATTCGCGGGTCGTGCTTGAGTTTAAAATTTGCCTCAAATTCTTCCTGCAAATGAGGAGAAGTTTGCATCATTTGCACAAGGACTTCGTCGGCATTAGTGACCATTGTCCGGAATTTAATACAATTAAAAGGTTTGTAGTTTTTACCAACCCGTTCTTGTATATAAAAAATTGGACCTTCTGAGCTTAAAGCAATCAGCAAGGCCAAAATTAAGTAGACAGGAGAAAACAAAATTAGCACCAACAGGGAAAACAGAATGTCGAATAGTCGCTTAGCAAACTCTCCGTTTAAAATCTGAAAAGACAGACCTTTAGTTTGAACTTTAGGCGTCTTTTTCTGTTGACCGCGTTTGAAGAAAGTACGCGAGCGTCTGTATGTTGCCGAGGCATTTGTCTCCGAAACACCTGCCCTGGGGAGCGGTAATAGGGCAGCCACGTTTCTTCGACTTGGGCGTAAAGACGCTCTATGCGATTGCACGGAACGGAATGCCCTAAAGGGCAATCGCCCGATCAACGGCAACCTTGCTTCAGTTGGTTGTGCCCGTCCTTCGGACAGGCGGACGCTGCTTTTAAAACAGCGGCCAGTACCGGGCGTACTACGCGATCGCTTCCCGGAGAGGAGTGAGCTCTGGGCAGTCATCATACTCCTTAACAATCCACACCACACATAGTCCCAATCTTAAAGCCAAAAGGAGGTGCTTCTGGGGTCAAATTTCCAAAAGCCTGCTAAACTTGACCATCATTCAGGTGATGGTCAAGTTTTGTGTACACTTATTTAAAAAGTCTAGGTAGCGCTGTGCAAAGATTTGCGGGGAAAATTGAGCGGTGTGCACTCGCGCATATTCCGGATTCAATTTTCCTTGATACATTTCAAACTGTTTTATTGTGTCTACCAATGCCTCCTCTGTTTGCTCCTTGAAGAATATACCAGTCGCCTGATCGCCATGTTCGCGTACATCTCGCACAGTTTCTAAAGCACCACCCGCACCGTAGGCGATCACCGGAGTGCCGCAAGCTTGCGCTTCCACCAAGGCAATGCCAAAATCTTCACAAGCTGCATATACAAAACCTTTGGCATGAGCCATATATTTTTTTACCATATCATTGGCTTGCCACCCGAGTATTTGTATATTGGATTTTGCGATCCTCCGGATTTTTTTCATCTCTGGTCCTGTCCCAATTACTACTAAAGGTAGTTGCAATTTATTAAAAGCCCTGACTATTAAACATACTTGTTTATAACTGACCAACCGGGAAACGGTTAGATAATAGTCTTGTTTTTGAGGTACAAATGGGAAACTCTCGATATGAACTGGCGGGTAAATGACTGTTGCTTCTCTTCGATAGCAGCGCCAAATACGACGAGCAGTATGCTTTGAGTTAGCAATAAAGTAATCAACTCGATTTGCTGTCAATACATCCCACTGACGCAAACGGTGCAGTAAATACCGCGCCATCCAACCAGCTAAACCACTTTCCAGGTTGCTTTGCCTAAGATAATCAAAAGTCATGTCCCAGGCGTAGCGCATCGGGCTGTGACAGTAGCAAATATGTAACTGTTCAGGAGTGGTCAGGATTCCTTTAGCAACAGCGTGAGATGAAGACAAGATGACGTCGTACGCCCGTAAATCGAGTTGTTCGATTGCTAGTGGCAACAAAGGTAAGTATTTTTGTACACCATTACGGGCAAAAGGAAAGTGCTGAAGAAACGTTGTGCCAATCTTCTGCTGATATAAATAACTTTCTGGGTTACTTGATTCAAAGTCGATGAGGGCGAACAAATCAGCATCGATGTGGTTGAGAATTTCTCGCACAACGAGTTCTGAACCACCAGTGGCTTTAGGTGTCAGCCATTCATGAACAAGGGCACATTTCAAAGGCACAGCTAACTATAGTTGGTAGAGAACACGCAAGGCGGGAGTTAGAGGTTAGTTGACTGAAAGTTTCCCACTGAATGAATGGGCAACGCCCCACTTCTAGCAAAAGACGTAATCCTTTTTAAAGAGGTTCCAAGGAAATACCGCAACCTGATAACCTCAAAGTGGGGACTGAATACTAGGTCTTGGGTACTAAGTACTGGGTATTGATTCCAGTTGCTAGTCACCACCTCACCAGTCCCTAGCCCCTTGATAAGGCAACTTTAAGATTGGGAATTTATGCGAATTCTAATTGTGGGTGGGACGCGGTTTATTGGTGTCTACCTAACTAAACTGCTGGTAGAACAAGGACATGAAGTGGTTGTGTTTAATCGTGGGAACCGTCCTGCACCCGTTGAAGGGGTAGGGCAAATTATCGGCGATCGCACTGATGCTGCCCAGTTAAAAGAAAAATTATCATCCATAAATTTTGATGCCATTTTTGATAACAATGGACGGGAACTTACTGATACTCAACCATTGGCAGAAATTTTTCAAGATCGTGTACAACATTTTGTGTACATGAGTTCTGCTGGAGTGTATCTCAAATCAGACCAAATGCCTCATGTGGAAGGCGATGCTATCGATCCAAAAAGTCGCCACCTAGGTAAGCATGAAACCGAAGCCTACTTAACCCAACAGAAATTGCCCTTTACCTCAATTCGTCCCACCTACATTTACGGTCCCTTGAACTATAACGATTTGGAAGCCTGGTTTTTTGACAGAATTGTGCGTAACCGTCCCGTTCCGATTCCAGGTCATGGCTTGCACATCACGCAACTTGGTCATGTAAAAGACTTAGCAAGGGCAATGTCGCAAGTCTTGGGCAATCCTACGGCGGTTAGACAAATTTACAACGTGTCCGGCGATCGCTTCGTCACTTTTGATGGTTTAGCCCGCGCCTGTGCTGTCGCTGCTGGCAAATCTCCTGATGAAATAAAAATTGTGCATTACGACCCGAAAAAATTTGATTTCGGTAAGCGTAAAGCTTTTCCCCTGCGGGCGCAACACTTCTTTGCTTCAGTGGATAAAGCGAAAACACAATTGAATTGGCAACCAGAGTATGACCTGATTTCTGGTTTAAGAGACTCGTTAGAAAATGATTATCTTGCTTCTGGACGCGATAAAGCCGAAATTGATTTTTCTGTGGATGAGGAGATTTTGCAAGCTAACAGCTAATTGTTGACGCTTAACAGTTAACTGTCTCCGTACTAGCACGACTTCTTTGATCAAAAGTAAAAAGCCAAAACTCAGATTTTGCACCCAACAAGAGCCAGAGGCTCTTATATCTCGTTACCAGGTTGAACCTGGTAACGAGGGTTTGGAGGCTGAGCCTCCTGACTGTTGCAACTCTTGCAAGATCTCAGAAAAGGTAATTATATAATCGTCAACTACCCACACTAACACGGAGTGTATAGTGTGGGCTTGAAAGAACCAGCTTTCAACGTAAGAGATGACTAGCCCAGGAGACTTGTTTTGTTACGGACTTCCGAATATTTCCCTAGTTCGGATTATCTCCAAGCCTACTGGTTGTAGGCGCTTGTAGAAAGGACATGCTGAACAAGTTGGGCTAAGGGACTTACAACTTTACTCAAGGATTATCTCCATGCGAGTACCAGTATTAGATAAAGACGGAAAACCACTCATGCCAACAAAACCTAGTCGTGCTAGACGTTGGCTAAAAGAAGGTAAAGCCAAAATCATACACAACAATCTGAATATTTTCTGCATTCAGTTATTAGTAGAACCATCTGGTCAAGAACAACAACCTATAGCATTGGGACTAGACCCAGGCAAAAAGTTTACGGGTGTTGGGGTGCAGTCTGCCAAGTTTACTTTGTTTATGGCACATCTCGTCTTGCCATTTCCAGATGTTACAAAAAAGATGTCTGGACGACTGATATTACGACGTGCTAGACGAGGTAGACGCATAAATCGCATGGAGCGATTTCGTAAAAGAGCGCACCGCCAAAAACGATTTGAGAACCGTAAACAGAATAAGCTACCTCCCAGTATTCGAGCCAATAAAGAGTTGGAGCTACGAGTTACCAAAGAGATAGTAAAGCTGTTTCCTGTTACTCAAATCACCTACGAATATGTTAAAGCCAAGGGCGATAAAGGATTCAGTCCGGTGATGGTTGGGCAGAAAGTGATGTTGCAATGGCTCTCAGAAATTGTACCAACCAATATACAAGAAGGTTGGCAGACCTCAATTCTCAGACAACAATTGGGGTTGTCCAAAGACAAAAAGAATAAGGAGAAGCAAATTCCTGAGACTCACGCACATGATGGGATTGCGCTGGCTGCGAGTAACTTTATGACTTTCTCGAAATTTCACACTGCAAACACCCGTGGGCATCACTGGGTGGGAGAGGTAGTGGTAAATCACGCACCATTCCGTGTCGTTGCGCGTCTAAGAGTGTTTCGTCGTCAACTCCATTTTGAGAACCCAGTCAAAGATGTACCAGGTAATAGAAAGCGTAAAGGTGGAACAGTCACACCATTCGGTTTTCGCTCTGGCGATTTAGTCAAAGCACAGAAAGCTCTTAAAGTTTGCATCGGCTGGATTGGTGGTTACACGCAAACCGCAAAAACTAAGAATGTCTCGGTTTATGACCACAATTGGCATCGTATCGGGCAATTCAGCCCGTCAAAAGTACAGCTAATAAAACGGAGTACGAGATTGTGTATTGCGTCCTAAGAGATCGGGAATTTGGGCGCTGCCCTCCTCCCTCCTAAAACTGTGTTTTGAATCAGTTGCAGGACGCGCCCAAATTCCCCCGCAATTCCTCCCGACACCGAATCAAGGATTACGGTGTGGGACTCCTTGCGGGTCTAGTTGACAAATTGCGGATTTCAATTTGTGCAAATGGAAGTAGGCGATTGGCTTTGCCACAGAAGCGAATCGCAATCGCCCGTTGCGTCGCTGGTGTAAATTGTGAGTGGGCAAACGGTCGCAAATTTTAACTCGCACTTGGAACGATTTTGCTGATATGAGTTCACCTAACTACCACCTCGATAACGTTTTAGGGGCGCGTGCCCGTCTGGGTGAAGGTCCAACTTGGGATTCAACCGATAAGCTGCTTTACTGGGTGGATATCTATAACCATAGGGTAAATCAATTCAATCCTGCCACTGGACAAAACTTGTTTTTTGATGTAGGAGACGTGGTCGGTTGTCTTGCCGTAGCAGGTGCAAATCGCTTGATTATGGGACAGCGCGATCGCCTGGCATTTCTCAATACAGAAACAGGTGAGGTAACGCCGATCATCGAGGTGGAAGCAGGTATGCCGGAGAACCGCTTTAACGATGGCAAATGTGATCCTCAAGGTCGTTTCTGGTTTGGTTCGATGTGTCCTGGTAAAAGTCAGGGTAGCCTTTATCGCTATGACCCTGATGGTTCATTGCATATAATGGAAACGGGACTGACTATTTCTAATGGTTTGGGTTGGAGTCCTGACGAAAAGACATTTTACCTGACGGATTCTGCCCACCAAAAAATTTATGCTTACGACTTTGATGCAGTCACAGGGAATATTAGCGATCGCCGGATTTTTGTAGATTTAACTAGTGAATCTTTTTATCCCGATGGGCTAACCATAGATAGTCAAGGATATATCTGGTCTGCCATGTGGGATGGGTGGTGTGTGATTCGCTTTCACCCCAAAGGTGAGGAGATATTGCGGATACAATTACCCGTGCAGCGCCCCACCAGTTGCACCTTTGGTGGTGAAGATTTGCAAACACTTTACATCACTACTGCCTCAGTCGGACTCAGCGAACAGGAGATTGAAAAAAGTTTCTATTCTGGTGACTTGTTTGCTCTCCAGACCGATATTACTGGATTGCCCACGTATGATTTTCTGGGCTAGAACAGGAATATAGCGCTTCTCGTTTGGATGAAGTAATTATAAATCTCGTGTTCCATGAGTGTCCCATGAGTGTCCCATGAGTAGTTCTTATTTCTTGATGTATTGCACTCAACACCACCAAGCGCTATATCTTTGGAATCAATGGCAGTGAGTGTTTAGCTGATCGCCTCGGTTTATGCTGCGCCAGCCGGAAAAACTTGTTCGGCGGTTAAGGTCAGTTCGCTGAACGTTGGTGACGCGCCACCTCTCGTCTCTACACATCACCCAATCTCACCAAAATCCTTAACTGAACCATATTGTATTATGACGCGTGTTGGCGAATTCAAAGTCATAATCACTGATGCGAGTGGTGCTTTGATTGTAGGCGATCGCTAAAAGCGGACGCTCCGCTACAATTTGATACGGTTTTGTCATCTTTTTGGGATTGGATTATCAAAAAGGTGTCCCCTTCTTTTTCAGGAGAAACCGAGTTTGGTTAGCGCTAGTTTTGACTGGATTACTCGTCTTGGTGAAAGCCCTGAAGGGCGATCATGTTTGTGTTTTGTGTTAGCTAGTATCATTCCTAGTAGGATAGCGATCGCCTCTACATGAATTATCTGCGCCTAAGTTAGCTCTGCACTAATAGTTCCTGAAATTCCTCAACAAGCTTGGTATGTAGCGGGAAGCTAGTTAGGTGGAAAACAAACTAAAAGAACTCAGTATGTTACTGTCGTATGCAGGTGTATTTGGGTGCATAAGTAATTATCACCGCCTAAAAATTGGCACGTATTTTTTTACCTATAGATAATCTCAATGGGGAAGTTAGAAAGTAAAACTAGGTTCTAACATATATTCTGGTCTTTTAACACCAAAATAATTCAAAATTGCCGGGGCGTATTCAAGATAATCAACAGTTTGGCTTTTGGCTGAGCTAGTTTTACTATTAAAAATAATCAAACTACCTTGGGGACAGTGGCAACCAGAGTGATGGTCTTCAACTTTAAACTTAACAAAACCTAGTTGAGAATAGGTAAAATGCTTGCCTTTAATGGAATAATATTTAGCGTTAGGTTCTAAAGAAGTTGTTAAGGTAATAATATTGTTATTTAAATCTATGTTCAAATGTATATTCTCTAAATTTTCTATAGATTCCTTGATTTCAAGAAAACACATTTTCGCTTCTTGACAATGGGAAAATGCCAGAGAATATTGAGGAACCATTCCAGCTTCTACATTATATTGGAATTTTATAGATGTAAGTTTATCTACAAATTTCCGAGGTTTTTCTAATCTGAAATCATGATTTCTTAACTTTTGTATTTCTGATGGAAGTTTTGTATTTGCATTTTGCCCCATACTACTTACAATAATTAAAATACTGTTTTTTCTTTTTGAAAACTCAATTAGTTTACTTAAGTAGTAGTCTAATAGTTCAAGTGACTCAATGATTTCATGAGAGTATTTATCTACCCAATCTTGGTCATAAACCTTGCAATGATAATCATTAGGAAAAAGTGCATACCAATAGCGATGCATATTTGCTGCAACATGATTAGTGAACAATATTGCTAAATCAGGCTCATGTTTCTGTAGCTGATGAAGAAATATATCGGCTATCAAAGGAAACTGTAAGTTTCTTAATCTTTCTTTGTTAACTTTATTCAACAATATTTTTGAAACCACACTAACACCATCAAGCATTGTTTTTAGGCGTATTCCATATCTAGGTGAATTGAATACAGTAGATAATGTATCTTGGAGTGGTGCTTTCAGGGTTGATACACGAGCATTCAGAGATGTGGTTTTAAGATTTAACTGTTGAAATGCTTGATAATAATAAGGTTTAGTAAATGCATCTTCTGCAAAGCAATCGGGAAGAACAAATTTATAGTTATCGTTCTGTGCATAGAGTGATGCTGGTGAAGAATGGAGTGTATTAACTAAACCAACATTAAATCCATTTTCTGCCAGTATTTTCCAATACAATGGAAAGTCTTGTGGTTTTGGATCATTGTACCAATGAATTTTATGTAATTCATAAGGTGAACCAGTATTGAATGAAGCCCAGGTTTGAGATGGATATAGAAAAGGCTCATCGACATCGTTAGCTATACTTTCTAAAACCAGGGAATTATCTAATAAATATGATATGGATGACTGACTTTTGATTGATTGATAGTATTTGAATGCTCTAAGCGGAATTTCGTTGGTTTCAAAAACAGTAACCTTCTGGATCATTATAAGTACCTCATTTGGTCAATGCGTAAGTCCTAAGAAGGACAAGTCAGAATCTCGTGTGCAAGTGCTGCTTTGATTGTGGGCGATCGCTGTTGTGGATTTTGACTGGGCGAACTAGAGCGAGTTTTAACCTTCGCCTTGAATGATTTGGATTTTATCTACCAACCGCTTACTCTAAAAACTCTGTGCCTGAGTAGCTGATAACTGTAACCAGAAAAGTGGGCGATCGGCATGGTTATTAGGGCAACTCCGCAGAAGAACCAGCGACTCAGCCATGAGGGAATTTCATCTTCTTCGCTGCGCCAAATTTCCCAACTAAAGTCTTTGCTAAACTTTAAAGTGATTCGCAAGCTCTCCAGAAAGGGTAATAACAGACCAAGCAAAACTAATTTTTCAATGGGTAGTCCCAGGAGAGGAAACAGCAAATCGAGGGACAGCATAAGAATAGTAATAGACAGTACCAAAAACGGTAGCTTCCCTCTTAGTTGAAATGTAGTTGAATGCTTAGTATTTGTTAGGTAGCGACCTCTACCATATTTAAAATACTGGAACCATAGAGATTTCCAACTTTTTCTAGGATAATACCAGACACAAATTTTTGAACTGATGTAGATCGCATGAAGATTTTCACAAAGTAATTCCTGATTTAATTCAGCATCCTGATTAGTAATTTGGGAAGTGTCAAATACATATTTTCGTAATTTTAAATTTAATTCAGCATCTTCATTGGGAGTTACTTCACAAGAATAGCCAGATATATCTAATAAAGCTTTTTTCCAAAAACAGCCTAAGTAGACAGTTTCAGCGTAACCATTGTAGTTTGGATCCCGATATTTTGCGCCTCCATTACCTAAAATACTTCTAGAAGCGAGAGCAACTCCTGCCTGAAAAGGAGTTTTGGCAACAAAGCGCTGTGCACCACCAACATTGAGGGCTTTTGATTCGAGTAACGCTTCAACACACCTTTCAATATAGTCGGGTGCATAGTCTGAATGAGCATCAGCTCTAAGAAAAATATCGCCTGTGCATTCCTTAAGTATCAAATTTAAAGCGGCTGCCTGAATTTTTAGAGGGTTATGCAGAAGTTTGACTCTTGAATCTTCTAAAGATAATTTTTTAACAATGTTTTGAGTGCCATCACTGCTACCACCATCAGCGATAAATACTTCTACTATGTTGGGATAATTAGTTTGTAACAATCCACGTATAACTTGTTTTATATGTAGAGATTCATTATAGGTAGGAATAGCAATAGAAACTGTTGGATATGTATCTGCCATAAAGCTTGTATAGTATATAATTACGACAGAAGCTGCTTTTAATTTACTGAGTACTGCTGACCAAGAATTTTAGACTCTCGTAAAACCTAAAAATATACAAATTCGATGCTTGTTAACTCACAAAAGGAAATCTGTATCTATCTGCAGGAGAGTTAGCACAAATCAATTTTACAGAGTTCTGGATATAGCTATAAAATTTGTTGTTGTAAATACTTCCAATGTTTCGTGATATTCCTTGATAGGAGCCAGACCATTTCTAAGTAATCTATATATAGAGTACAAAGGATTCAACAAATCGAAGAAATCTCGAAAGTAGGTACGCGAGTCTATATTACATCCACCAAACTCGAATTGAATCAAATCAATTCTACCTGCTGATAGCATATTTTTTGCCCCTTTTATAACACTTAATTCATGCCCTTCTACATCTAATTTAAGATAGTGTATGTGCTGAATACCATTTTCTAAACAGAAGTCATCCAGAGCTTTTAGTTTCACTGTCTCTGTCACCTTTATTAGTCCGAAGCTTTTACGATAGTACAGTGAAGCACAACCTGATAGTTCATCATCTGCATACAGCGTCACTTCCTCACTAAACTCTCCTAACCCAAAGTTATGCAATTGAATATTTGAGTATCCATCTAAATTTTTCTCTAAACTAGGGAAAGTGATTAGTGATGGCTCAAAACAATGCATCTTTACTCGTGTACCAAGTATCTTAGATGCTGTCTGGGCAAACTGACCCTTATTTGCACCAACATCAAATACCACCGGAATGTTCTTTGAGTCTATAGATTTTGCAAATTTAGTCAATATGTATTTCTCTCCACTATCTTCTACACCTCCACCTAGACCGATATTCATACTCCAAAGGGATAGTCTATACAAGCCTCTAAATAATGGTTGGAATGGAGTCGTGGCTAAAAGACCAAATAAGTAACGTTTTATATATTTCTTTATTATTAACTTTTGAAATAAGCACATATTTTTGATCCTTTTATGGACTATTGTTAGTTATAACCAATTAAGAAATTCAGGTATATTCTCATAAGTTGATAAACTGACAGAATCAGAAGAATACATTGGAGAAAATAACACTAATATTATAGTAACAAAAATAGAAATATTAACAAGCTTTTTCTTTGTTGTAGATGAATGGATTGCAAATAATGAAAATATAAAAGGGCTGTAAGGAAAAATATAACGAAATGAAAGAAGGGGATTTAAAATGACTACCAAGACAGAAATAATAGTACAAAATAATAGGATAGAGATTTTTTTCTTCTTTTCTAAATATAGCAATTTAGTTCTATTAAAAAATAAAATCACTAATGATGCATTGAAAGGAAGATATAAGTAAGCAACGATAGTATATCCAATGTCAAGTAAAGGAAGTGGTATTTGAAAAATATTAAACGGTCTTACAATAGGAGCAAAGAGAATTATTATAGTTTTAGCAATAAATGCTGGATATTGAAGTAATGCATCTTGACTAAAATTCTTAAGAAGCAATGCTATATCATAAACATTGGATGAACGAAATGATGTAAGATCATCATCTTGTAGCCCTGTAATAAAATTATTACCAAATGGTGTTGAGTTAAATAAAAAAAATAATACAACAAAAAATATAATTAATACTCTTGGTTTATTGAATCTGTATATTACCAAATATGTAACTACGCTTATAAAAAGACAAAATGAAAGTACTGGGCGTATAGTAATAGGTACTGATCCTATAATAATTAAAGCTATTATTCTTTGTATTCCTGTTAACAAAAACAAACTTCTCCAGAATAGTAAATAAATAAAAATCAATATAGTTTCTTTATTAGGTCCAATGACACCAATCAACAAATAGGGATTTCCTACGATAGCTAGTCTAGAATAACTTATTGCTTGAGGGGAAATATATTGAAATACATCCCGACAGATATTGAGTGACATAAATAATAATGATGAATTAAAAATCAGAAAACTTTGAGGAGCAATATTATATAATAGGTAATTAAATCTGTAATATAATGCTTTAGGTAATTCATTAAAGTCTTGTTCTATTAAAGCTTTGATTTCATAGGTATAACTATCAGGAATATAAAAATTTTGTAATTCTATTAGATGAGTTTTTGCTAAATACTGAATAATAATAACTAGAGATATTAAAATCAATAAAAGCAAATGCCAAGATATATTTTTTTTTAGTCTTGTTTTCATATTTTCTTAGTTATTTTATATTTTCAATCTAAAATAAATCCATTGCAGTTATAAAAAGCCTATAGATAAGTAAGTAGGCGAGCAAAAATCAAACTATGTCAAGAAAAGTAAAGCTTGAAAAGTAGATCGTAGTAAGAAAGCGCTTACTACATACCTTTAATTATTTACATCAACCTAATTATTTTTCCAATAACCATCAACTGAATAGAGCGATTTAGACAAAAAAATAGCAAGAAAACTAATTTTTTTAAACAGATTTTTTGCTTTTGATAGTCCACTTTTTTAAAAGCCAAAGTATGTAATAGTATAGCTTCCATAAAATTTCATAGAGTTCAAGGTAGATATTTCGCCACAACGTTGCTGTTGGACGATTTTCTAGATAATGAAAGACCTTCTCACGCTTCAGGAGACTCATGCCTCTCCACATGAATTGCCCTTTAGAGATCAGATGGATATCTATAAGTGGAGGATTAGAGAAAATACTAAGAGCTAAAGCGTAAAACTTATCATCTATTTCATTAGCTCGCTGTACTCCTCCTCGTTTCTCAATATCCCATGCTGTTTCACCAGGTTTAAGAATTGTTAGTAGGGTTGATTTCTTCCATAAAGCAATTGTCATAGAGACGCGGTAACGAGAACCTTTAGGAACTTCCCCAATTTCCTCTCCTTCATCTACTAAAGCTGGAGGATTACAAGGAATCAGCTTCAAATACCCTACCTCTTTAGTTTGAGCTAACTGAATCAATTTGACTAATCGGACAGTATCCACAGGAATAGCGGGAGGGCGATCATCTATCCAAAAAATTAGCCATTCTTGTGGAATCTGAGTAAGTGCTTTGATGAGATTGGAACTATAGTCAATATCGGGACCAATTAACAAAGGCGATACTCGTGGGTTAGAGTACTTGAGTGTGTTTGAAACTAAATAAATAGGGAAAGGGCAATCAGACCAATTTTTAAAAAAACAGTGAAAGAACGGATGCCAAACGTCTTTGTAGGCATCACAAGATACTACTAAGATTGGTATGTTCATCTTATTAACTATAAACAAGTACCTTGAAATTATAGATTTTTAGCTTTTAGCTTACTTGTAAAAAAAATAAATTTCAATTTACGTTAACTAAAAGCAGCTGAATTAGTCTCCTAACTTTCTCAACTCAAACTTTCCGCAACCATAACTCATCATTGGTATTTTTGCTAAATCAGCATTTTCGTAAAAATTTCCTTGGTCATTAACATATGAGAAAGTGCCTTAAATTTGTGATGTCATACTTCTCACATCAAGAACTTCAAGATTCCGAAAAACTAGTACATGAGAAATAAACCCATCAATTCTTGATCCAACGTCTATTAGTATTCATAATTTCTTAATTCTTTGGTGTAACACGAATAATGTCTTCTTTGACATAAGTACTCCATTTTTGTTTATTCGTTTCTACGAGTCTGAATAGTTCCTCAACTGTTGGATAATCATTTGAGCCATTGAAACACCTGGCATCATCAATTAAAATGATATGCTTATTTATAGGATGAACGAATATGTTATGCAATTCATCTACAATGGGTGATTCCTTATCACTGCAAGCAGTTATACCGCCAGAGTAATGTGCATCTAACCAAAATAAACAAGGACTTTTTATTTTCTCCAAGATAGCGGGCAATACTGTTTTGCTATCACCACAATAGAGATGTATGTGAGACTGATTAGCAAATCTTTTTACAGATCTTTTATAAAGAAATTCACTTAATTCAATTGAATGAATTTCTTTAAAGATATTTTTTAAAGCAAATATCATCTCTCCCTTATAGGTTCCAGTTTCTACCAAAACATCAAGATTATATTTTCTGGCATAGCATTTGATAATCTCTCGTTTCACTAGATGCGGTGGAGACAGGCTTCTTTTATAACCTATATCGTATACTAGTTTTTTGATTAATTGTACTATTTCAAGTTTTGCCGCCTCAAGATACATTTATAAGCTCCTGGAGTATGAAAGGAATTAGTATTACGAGTTACTATGCATTAAACTCGTTTCACAAATTTACTCGTAATAAGCCGGAGGTTCATATGCTGCTCCACTAGAAACCATGCAAAAATAACGACACTTTGTAGTGCAGCTAGCAGTAACAATCCTATAAGTGAATAGCTGGATATATCTATAAACATGGTTAGTTCTATGTTAATAATTATGATGATTAAAAACCATATAAATGGAAATTTTAGCCACTTAACCAAAAAAATATTAGATAAACTCAATTTTTGCATGGCAAATATGGGTAGTAATAGTGTTGCAATATAACCAACATTTGCAATAGTTGCTCCCAGAAAACCAAAATTAATAGCCCCTATATATATCAGTATGATTGATAAGACTCCACTAATTGAAACATTAAGCATACAGAGGTTAACTGCATTAACTGTCAAAAGAATAAAGTAACCAACAGCATTAACTGAATAAAGTGAGTAAATAATCGTTGCTATTTGAAAAGCTATTGCATTTTCTTTAGTCAAAGCTCCAGGAATCATTACCTGAACAACTAGCGGTGTAAGTGTTAATAATGCTCCACCAAATCCAAGGGCTACTGTTGCATTTAGTTGAACTGCCTGCTTAATTTTCTGCTGTAGTTCAGCTTGCTTACTACTCTGCTTTGTAAGTAAATAACTTAAAGTTGAGAGTAAGGGCTGTACAGGCAATGCTGAAAAGGTGTTAATTGAGCCTGTAACATCTACAACTGCTGCGTATACCCCAAGTGTGCTAGAACCAAGTAAAGCTCCTACAATTAGGCGATCGCCCCTTAAAAAAAGCATACCTCCTAGTGATGTGAGCCAGGTCATCAAGCTATAGCGTGCTATTGTCAGTCCTCTTTCTCTTCCACAAGTTAATCGTATACGTGTGTTCAAAAGCAGCGATCGCACTACCCAAAAATGGCTCAATAATACCGCTACACTGGTTAAAGCTTGCCACTGCATTAGTGCAACCGTCCGACCGCCTTGCCAAGCCACTGAAAATAGTCCCAAACTAATCAGCACCCATTGCATTGTATTCAGGATATTTAGCAAGCCATAACGCTGATAGGCTTGCTCCACACCAATCAAAACCTGCTGTAGCAATCTTGCCCAAACTGCTAAACCGCCTATCTTCAAAGCCTGTACAGCTTCTAATTGCTGTAGCTGCTCTAACTTCGGGAATAAGCTGACAATGCTTTCAGCACCGATCCAAAGTGCGATCGCAGCCAAGGTTGCTAGTATCAGCATTGCCCCAAAGGTTATTGTCAATGTTTGGGATAAACCGTCTGTATCTTCAGTTGCTAAGTCTTTTGAAACAAATACAGTGGTTGCTGTAGATAAACCCCCCTCAGCTAAACCAACCATGCTCATTACAGCAGAAGCCAGTGTCCACAAACCATACTCCTCAACTCCTAGTATGCGAATTAGTACGGGAATTGTGAGTACAGCTAGTCCAATCCGGACTACTCCACCTACAGCGTTGTAAAATCCATTCTTTAAAAAGCTGTTGTTCGCTAAAACTGTTGCCATTTAATAGGAGAAACTTCAACGGTACGACTGTGTAAAATCATCACTGTGCTGAAATTAACAAAAAGCTTCACCTAAAGATTAGGAAATATGAATTTACGGAAGCTAGACCTCAGCCTTTTGAGTTTTCTCTGAATTTTTCCGCCCGTAGTACTTATAGCCATAGTAGTAGCCGCCGTAGCCATCGCTATTTCTAGCACTTACGCCATTCACCACCATTCCTAAAACCTGCGATCGCGACTGTTCCAGCAGTGTCTTTGTAGTAGTAGTCGCAACAGAGTTAACTACGCCAGGACGTGCAACCAGCAACACTCCATCCACTAGCTTGCCTAATATCGTTGCATCAGCAAACACATTTAAAGGTGGCGTGTCGATAATCACAAAGTCATAGTCTCTCGCCACCTTCTTGATCAACGCAGCCATTCGCTGTGAATCCAGCAGTGCTGCTGGATTAGGCGGAATCGTACCAGCAGTTAGCACCTCTAAATTAATCAGTGTTTCTTTGGCAGTATTTTGTAACTCAGCTTGTCCCACCAAAGCATTGCTCAGCCCTGTCAAGTTTGGTATTTGCCAAATTTCCTGTTGACGTGGGCGACGCATATCTGCATCCACCAACAACACTCGGCGTCCCATCTGAGCTGTAGCTACTGCTAAGTTAGCTGCAACAAAAGACTTACCCTCACCTGGAATGGCACTTGTTACCACAATCACTTTTAGTGTTTTATCAGAGAGTGTGAAACCCAAGTTAGTCATCAGCATCTCAAACGCTGCATTGACTGGCGAATAGGGATTGTTGAGTACGAGCAGTTCTGGCTTATCCTCGGTACTGTCTGTAGTTTTGTGAGTATTTTTATTTTGAGCATAGAGAGGAATCGTACCCAGCAAGGGATAGCCCAAAAGCTCCTTAGCTTCTTCAACCGTCTTCACAGATTTATCGACACTTTCCAGCATCAGAGCTGTTCCTACAGCTAGTAGAATTCCCAAAAATCCGCCCAACGCTAAGTTCAAAGCAATACGGGGAGAAATTGGTTTTTTGGGAATTAAAGCTTCTTCGATAATCCGTGCATTGCCGACATTTTGGTTTTCCACCACCTCCACTTCTTGCAGTCGCTTCAGCAGTTGTTCATAAGTTGCTCGCGCCACTTGTAACTGTCGTTCTACCTGTAGCTGTTTTTGTTCTAGTGCAGGTAACGCTTTTAAGCGTGCTTGAAAAAGCAGGAAGGCGTTCCTTAAAGTGCCTACTTGACTCTCCAATCCCAACCGTTCTACCTCTGTTTGCACTAAATCAGCAGTCAAGGTTTGCTTGAGTTGTCCAATCTGCAAATTTTGCTCTGGTACAGATTGGGAACTCCCGAGGGTTTGAGTAACTCGTTGTCCCAGTTGCGCTCTCAAAGCTTGTTCTTGACTCAACAAATTGATAATCGTCGGATGTTCATTTGTTAGGCGAGACCGTTCCACAGCTAACTGGTCCTGCACCTTCTGGTATTCTATGAGGACTTGCTGCACCGCATTGGATTCACTTAAACTGTTGAGTGCCACAGCCTGCTGCTTATTCAATGCCAATTGACTTTGTAAAGCTTGCGAGCGACTCGTGACATCCATCAGCAGAGCCTGAACTTTGGTAATTTGGTCTGATAACTTACTCAGTCTTTCCACCCCTGCTTTCGCTTCTTCTTGTAAAGCAACAACGCTGTTTTGATCTTTAAAGCGACGCAATGCGGCTTCTGCTTCCAAAACTCTTTTGTCTACCTGAGGTAATTGCTTGCTCAAGAATTCTCGGGCTGCCGAGGCTTCTGCTCGGTTTGTTTTAATATTACTCTCAAGGTAATAACTCATGAGCGAGTTAATCACATCTGCTGCTTCTTGAGGGTTGGTACTGCGATAGGAAAGCTGCAAAACATCCGTCCCTCGGATACTTTTGAGCTTCAATCGTTTGACAAATTCATCTTTTTCTAGGGGTTTACCCTGATTATCCTTAAGCTGGAGATTAGTAATACTTTTCTGGACAATCTCGTGTGAGCGGATGACCTCAGCTTCTGTATCCAAAGGGTTGCTGAGGCTCGTTATACCACTGAGTCCTCCGACCTGTTCATTCAGTCCTTCTGTCAACGAAGATAAGGAAGAAGCACGGTTTTGCTTGTTGAAAAGCAGCTTAGCTTCTGCTTCATAAACTGGTTTTTGAATAAAGGTAATTAATCCTGTCAGTCCAAAGACAAATGCTATGACAGTAGCAATCAGCAGCCAACGCCTTTTTAGGATTAGCCAATACTGTTGCACATTAATAAAGTCTTGGTCTTCTTGCTTAGAAGGCATGGTTAATGTAATACCAGTGACAAAAATTTCGTACTGATTCTCGTTTTTCAAACATTTAAAATTTAAAAGTCAGCCCTTACAGCGCTTTCTTGTAAGTTGGGCATTGCTTCCCAATATCTCAAATGCCCATGACGCAAGCTTTTAGGGGCAATGCCATCCTACCATTTGTGGTCTAATCATTTGAAAAAAACTCCTCTCTAGGAGGCACAAAAAAGGCATGAATTTTGAGTTAATAATTTTGAATTTCCACGTAAGGGTATCAGACTTTTCATTTTGAATTGATACGTGAATTTCAAATTCTCCCGTTCGCCCCATCAGTGCCGAAGGCATAGGAAAAGGCGGCTGATGCTGCTCCTTTCTGAATGCGATTTAGTAGTAAAAACACAGAATAGCGTTACTTGCTGATCAAAAATTATCAAGTATTTTCCTAAGAAAAACCTACGTATTTTTACTGTTTTTTCAATCTGCTTTTACTTATTTTTTGTAAGTATTACATATTACTTGATTGCTATAAGTGATTTGACTTTTCATTCGCCCATGAGACTTCTTACATAAATACCTAGATACCAATTCTCGTTTGGCTGCAGTACACTTTGACCCCACCCCGGTTTTGTCTCGTGCTAAAACCTCCCTACCCCTAATCTCCAGAGGGAGTCCCGAGTTCCCCGAGCTTCGGGGAGGGGCGGCGCGGGGTGGGGCAAACCAACGTGGGATAAACGTTTGAACGTTAAGTTGGCACCAATGTTCTATGCCGTGCCCCTACCGTGTAGCGTGTATTCTATGCGAGTGAGAATCGCTATATAGCAGTTAAATCATTCGTGAACAACAAGATTCCCGACTTCGCAAAAGAAGTCGGGAATCTAAGCCGAAAAATGTCTATTTTTGTCAATCAGTAATGTTACTGAAATATTTCACTTTTCCCATAATGGAGTGATTTGGGGTAGCAGGTTGTGGAATGCTTACCGCAAGATTGTACTCAGAACCGCTTCTAAAAACCTACGCATATCTAGGCATAAATTCGTAAATATGAGCAAGCCCAACTCCACGGTGTAAGTTCGCTCTTAACTGAACCGTATTGATATTCTTTCCAAAAAATACGTAATTTCCACATGATTATTTCGTTGTATTACTGACTATAAATAGGTGTTTCTTATTAAAAAAATGGCTGATTGAAGTCATCCCTTGAACTAAGCTGTCGCGCCTACAAGTTGCAAAGCGACTAATAACAAAGTTCTTGTGGGATGAGCTGGCAGGCCGTCCAGACAATTCAAGTTAAAAGCGCGACAGCTTAAAGGCTTAGATTTTCAGTTTTAGTATTACCAGGTTCCATATTTTGTTTAGTGTTGCCAGTCAACACTATAATCACGTGTCCTAATTAATACAAATGAGTATTACCCTTGCCCTCAGCAATAAAGCAAATAAGTTACATCAAATCAAAAATATCCTGCCTGTATTACTTTTAGTAGGGGATATTCTGGGCTTAGTTCTCAGTTTGACGCTTGTTTCATGGTTGCGTTTAGGTGAAAAATTCGATTCGTTTGATCCAGTTGTTTATGGATTTATCCTACTGGTTCTTATAGGGCTTTATCTGGCAAATACTTACCACCCAGATACTCAAATTGCGGGTTTACGGGCTCCATCTCGTATTTTCATCAGTAATGTGATCGTGGGTGGCATAACTGCTGCCCTGATTTACCTGACAGGGACTTGGGGACAAAATCCACTCTTTGGACGGGGAGTTTTGCTATCCAGTCTGGGAATATTCACAATCTGGGCGGTGATCTCACGTATGTGGACGCTCAAGTGGGTGCGATCGCATGCCCAGCAAAGTCGTTGGTTGATGCTGGGTACAGGCGAGAAAGCGATCCACTTTGGACAAACCTTTCTCAAACTTGACTTATTCGGGCGGTTAGTTGTCCTAGCGGAAGGCGAACAACCTCCAAAACATTTAGCACAGAGCCGTATAGATTGTCCCGGTAGCCTAAGTGACTTGCCAAAATGGAGTCAACAGCCTTGGTCAGGGGTGGTCGTCGCAACCCAAATGGACTTACCTGATACGCAAGTGCGGCAGTTGATGCAAATGCGCCTACAAGGCATCCCCGTTTACACGCTACCAGATGTTTGTGAAACCTTGTGGTATAAACTCCCTTCATCGTTGTTACAGGATAGCTGGCTCGCTTTTGGTGGTGGTTTTAACCTAGCTTCCGGTAGCTTTAATCTGAAGCTAAAGCGATTTGCAGACAAGATTCTCGCATGGCTGTTACCGAAGAAAGGCAGAGGGCAGAGGGCAGAGGGCAGAAGGAAAGAAGGTAAGCTTTGATACAAAAATAAGTCCTCTGTTCTCTGCCATAAGGTTTAAAGCCCCTGAATTTATTTATGGAGAAAA